>Ga0056111_1000002_pt1 | contig 553136 bp, 490 predicted proteins | sample WorMetloBBELIZE2_FD_83874 | JGI IMG/M metagenome (GOLD analysis project Ga0056111, IMG submission 83874) | Marine gutless worms symbiont microbial communities from Max Planck institute for Marine Microbiology, Germany - Olavius longissimus B... ... | reverse complement strand
TTTGTACCGTCTAAGCTTTTGTTTTCGATACAACGAAATAGACGAGATAACGTTGACTTACCTGAACCGTTCCAACCATAGATAAGATTGAACTTCGAAAACTCGTCACAACCATCATTAATGTGATTTTCATAAATTCCGAACGAACGAAGGCTCTTGATTTTACTAATGCCGTTAATCATCTTGTCTATCGGTCCCTATTTGATTGAGCTAGCACAGAAGCGGCAAACTCTTTTGTTTCGTCACTGTATTTGTCGGACTGAAGAACCTTTGATGCTTTGGTCTCCATATCCTTTCCTGTCTGCTTACCTTTGTCCGATTGCGACATAGCACTTGCAGCCAGTGATTTTTTAATCTTTGAAGCGTTCGGGTCAGAAAGTGTTCTAGCTGCTTTTGAGGCAACCTGCTTAGATGTTTTCTTTTTGTTCATAAGCCGTCCAGATATCGTTTACCAAGTAACCATATATACTTTGAGGTTACTTTCTGTGATATCAAGTCCAAAAACAAACTTAAATGATATATTTCATACACTTATTGACATTCCTATCAATACACACAGATGCAAGGAATCAAGGTTGAACTCGTGTATGATATCCAAAAGCCTTTGCAACGATTGATATGAGTTACTACAACCAAAACGCACAAGAGTTCTTCGACGGAACAATCAACGTCGATATGTCATCGCTATACAGTGAATTCACTCCCCTACTACCGGTTAATGGCCAAATTCTGGACGCTGGCTGTGGGTCTGGTCGTGACACAAAAGCCTTTCTAGACAAAGGTTTTTCAGTTCATTCGATAGATGCAAGTAAAGAGCTAGCTATATTGGCTGAACAGTTAACGAAACAGTCGGTTGAAGTGACTATTTTTCAAGATTTTGAAACGCAGATAAAATTTGATGGAGTCTGGGCTTGCGCTTCTCTTCTACATGTCCCGATGAAAGAACTTCCACTAGCTTTCGAAAAGCTAAGCACGCCACTCAAATCAAAAGGAGTGTTTTACTGTTCGTTCAAGTACGGTCGTGAAGAGGTCAAAAGAAACGGTCGAGAGTTCACGAACCTAGATGAGTCTTTACTCGAGCAAGTGATTTCGAACTCTGAGCTGAAGATTTTAAAGACTTGGTGCACTTCTGATTTGCGTAAAGGTCGTGAATCAGAGAAATGGCTTAACGCTATTTTGATTAAGGGATAAGCATGGATTTCGACAATGAAGATTTCTTCAAGGGCATTATCTTATTCGGTCTAAATGCCGCAACATACAAAATGGGTCTTGCTCAAACTCTGTTAAAAGCATCTAGGAATCAGCAAACAGAGATTCTTTGGGGTGACTTAGCGGAGAACTACTTCGATGCTTATCTAACTCGTTTAGAGCACAATCCAATGCCACAGCAAGGTAACCCTAACCGATTGACCAAGATGGAGCGAATTGTCAAAGAACACTTGGTCGGCGCCACCAGCAGACAAGAAGCAATTAAAAAAGTTGCCGAAACTGCTTTTGAAGATGTTGTACCAAGGTTTCAGACTATTGGCACTGATAAGAGAATAGTTGCCGATTACTTCTATGAAATCGACACAAACAACAAGCTTATCTTGAAAGATACGTTGCTTGATTTTAATAAAACTCAGTTAGATACATTAGAGAGTGAAATCACTGCTAGATGGGGACTTCTAGAGGGAGCTTTCAGCATCAATCAAACTGACTTTAAGCTAGCTAATGATATTCGTGAAATCTATCTAAAGAACGGTTATGACAGAAAAGCTTTAACTAACAACATTCCTTTCCTATCGGGCTATCAAGGCAATACTTGCTTTTACTGTGGTGAACCTATGGGTGATGACATTCACGTCGACCACGTCTTACCGAGACAAGTAGTGAATCACGATGAAATTTGGAATCTGGTTCTAGCTCATGGAGATTGTAACTTATTGAAATCAGATAGATTAGTAGGAAAACACTTTATCGAAAAACTGATTAAAAGAAATGAAAATATCATGGGTAGTAATCACCCGTGGAAAGCCCAAATTGCTACTGCATTGGGCACTACGCCAAGACGACGTGGAATGAGCTTACAGAAACACTATGACAACGTTAAAACTGTTCTTGGGAATTACTATTGGGGTGGTGCTGAGTCTTACAATCCAGCAACCGACCCATTCTATAGAAGACTAATAACAGTTTTGAATAACAAGTAACTAGACTTCTGAATCTTGCCAATCTTCAAGCTCATCAATACCTCTGGTGAGCTGTTTAAGTTCTTCTTTAAACTTCTCTGTATTAGTCTCTTGAACAATTTCCCAATTACCAAAGCCGTGATACTGATTCACGACAAAGCTTTGATGATGGTTATTACGCTGATTTACTTTGATGCGCCATTTGCTACTCGTCTTCTTATCTACCAGTCCTAGATAGTGTACTTCGATACTATCCAGAACTCGTTTCAGCATAGCATTTTGCTCACCTGCATCTTCGATATCGAATACATTCTTATAGTTAAAGTCGATTGGCTTTTGCTCTTGTGCTTCATCCTCAACTTTTGCTTGTTGTAGCCTCTGCTCTAACTGACTCAATGTTGTGTAGAGGTTAGTAAGGGCATCAACCTGACCTAGAGCTAGTAATCTGTCTTGTGTTTCTTTAAGAGTTTCAATCTGCTTCTGTATCTCGCCAACCATACTCACATGTTGCTGAACTGAGTCAATATAAGTCATATCTTTCAATGCGGCAGACAGAATCAAATCTGGCTCTCGAATCAATTTATTCTGGTCACATCTACCCTCTAATGAAGCAATGCACCTTCTATAAATCATCTTCTTCTCTTTATACATAGAAGTGCGCTGAACCATGCCACCACCACACTTTCCACACTTCAAAAGTAAGCTAAACGGAGTTTTAGTGCTTCTGCGCCCTCGGTGTTTCTGAGTAGTTTGAACAGCATCGAAATCAGCTTTAGTAACGATAGCTGGAAGCTTATCCTCAACTACTTTGTCTAAGTTCATTTTCCTTGAACTATCAGTAATGAAGTAAGCTTTTGCACCATAGATAGCATGGTTAGAACAAACCATTCTGATAGCACTTGCATTCCATTTACCACCAGTAGCAGACTTAATATTCTGGTCGTTTAAAAATCTTGCTGTAGATTGGTTACTCTTACCACTTTTCTTTAACTCCACTATCAAACGAACAGTGTCGGCTTTTTCAGAATCTAGAAGAATTTTGCCATCTTTTCTAATTAGCCAGAAAGGTAGCTTTCCAGTTAAGCTTTCGTTGTCTCTTCTAATCTGACGAGATGCACGAATAAGGCGAGATTTTCTTTCTGATTCCGCATACGCTCTATCCGCATCGAGCAATAGTGGTAGCATTGGAGCTAAGTTAACAATGTTCGACTTTTCAACTACCTGACCAGTAGAGACTAAAACTAGTTTTACGCCTAAGTTTACAATCTCTTTTACCAGTTCATTTGCATGGTCATAGCCGCGTCTAGTCAAACGGTCAGTATTTTCAAATAGAACATATGACCCTCTTTCAATCTTTCCCATTCTTATAGTTTCAATGAGGTCAGCAAGTGCTGGACGTTTACCACCCTCTTTAAAAGCAGAAACACCAAGGTCTTCAAATGTTAAGTCACTTAACTCAACATTGTTCAGATGACACCACCTCTTAGCAGCCTCTTCTTGACGACGGATTGAATCGCCAAGCTCCTGCTTTTTACTACTAAATCGAATGTACAGATATGCTTTCATACTTCACCAACTAATCAGATTAAACATAGTATATCAGCACTTCCCAAACCATAGAGACGAAAAAAGCGAGCCAAAAGCTCGCTTTTTATGATATCTCTTTGTTTATTATAAAGAATAAACTTATTAGATTCGGTATAGCACTTTTACAACATGCCAACCGAACTTGGTTTTAACTAAATGCGGCGTTAACACTTCGCCAGAAAAGCACACTTTGTCGAATTGAGGTACCATTTGACCACGGCGGAATTCACCAAGGTCACCACCGCGTTTGCCTGACGGGCAAGTTGAATACTTCTTCGCTAATGTCTGAAACTTTGCGCCTTTTTTCAGTTGCTTGATTATGTCTTCCGCTTGCTCTTTGTGCTTCACAAGAATATGTAATGCGGCTGCTGTATTTGCCATTGATCTATCTCTCACTATTCTGGTCGCGCAAGTGTACCCAATCCTTTTTAACAGACCAAACATTTCTTAATAATAGCTCAGCGGTAAAGGCCCAAATACACGAGGAATATAAAATCGTCTACATAATGAGTTTAAAATACAAACAAGTTTTGCTCAGTTAATCACTATTCTCTAAAAGATTGTCTAAAAAGCTCACATTTGTCTCTCCGATGGTTGAAGCCTTCGTCTGATAAGATTAGATTAGACACAATTCGGTGGTATTTATAAGGTTATTTTCATGGCAAAAGTCGTTAGCAAAGCGAATCAATCTCAGGGCATGTTGATGTTTAAGCTCACCCTGCAACAGAGTTTCGCTATCGGTACGCTAAAAGTCCGTGAAATCGTCCCGTACATGCCAACGACAAAGATCCCTTACTCGCATCATCACGTCATTGGAACCGTTACGATACGGAACTTAACAGTACCAGTGATCGATATGTCAGCGGCTGTTGGCTTTCGTCCTATTAGTGAAGAAGAATATAAAAGCTGCTACTTGATCGTGACAGATTGCTTGCGAACCGTGGTTGCTTTTATGGTTCGTAGTATAGAGAAGATCATTGAGTGCGATTGGAAAGCTATTGAAACGCCACCTCCGAGCGCTGGAAAAAGTATTTTCGTGACTGGAATTACTCGCTACGAGGATAAAACTGTTCAAATGCTGGATGTGGAACTGCTACTTTCCAAAATTTATCCGCAGTACGAGAATTCAAAGATCCCAATGCTGACAGATATTGAGCGAGAACGCCTAAAAGCACTCAGTATTCTATTAGTGGATGACTCTTCCATCGCTCGTAAACAGCTGTGTGACGCACTCGATAGCATCAATATTGGGTATCAAATCTGTAAAAATGGTTTAGATGCATTGGAACTGATGAAAAGTGACGCTGCGGCTCATCGCCCAATTGATATTCTGGTCAGCGATATTGAAATGCCCGGATTAGACGGTTATGAATTAGCATTTGAAGTTCAGAATAATTCCTCTCTGAACCATTCATACCGCATTTTACATACATCGTTATCGAGCGAAATCTGTGTAGACAGAGCTCACCAAGTTGGCGCGCATGAGGCACTTGAGAAATTCAATGCAGGAGAACTAATCGAAGCGATGCTTCGCGGAGCAAAAGAGCTAGAAGCCAAAGCTATGACTTCTTAACTCTTATTGGACGAGTTGATTTGAGAATATAATGCAGTGCTTGTCCTATCCCTGATGCTCACATCCGCTAATTTCTCAGCTCACTTCTTTGGCATCGCGTAACTACGAGAAACGAATTCCGTCTCTTTGACTTGATAAGTATGATTAATATAAGAAGCTAGGCTGTAAAGTACATTCGCTAATAAGTTCGCGTAACGAAACAAAATAGGTGCGGGCTGCTTCTTACCTGTATGTTCAACGGCAACTAATGCTCGTACCGTTTTTTTAGCTTGGCAACGGCACAAATGCAATTGACTGGCTGCCGGATGTCCTCCGGGTAGAACAAAGCCTTTGAAGCCACCATCAATGCGTTGCTTGAGCAAAGCATAATCGGCCTTTAACTCTTCAACTTCCGTCTCTGTAATCGCTAATTTTCCGCGAACCGAACCATTTAGATGATAAACATTAGGCTGCATTCTTGTCAGTATATCACGGCTAAACTCGTCCAACTCCATAGCGAGAACAAGGCCAATACGACTACAAAGTTCATCTGCTGTAATTTCAAAGTCACAAACCGGACTGTCCTCGTAAATAAACGGATAGCAAATCTCGCTCAATTCCTTGCTTACAGGTTTCATGCTTTTGTTCCAATATAAAAAAGGGAGTCAGTATAACCTAACTCCCTTTAAACGTTCATTATGCCAAATGATCGACATTCATATGATCGGTTTACAATCAGGCACTTTCGACTTTCTTATGACCTTCTTGAAGGTGAACAAAATCGACTAAATCATCACCAGACACTTGATACGCCTGACCAAAACCTTTAACAAATAGCCCCGATTCTGGCTTTAAGTTGAACAAAACGAAATCCTCTAGCTGGCTTAGACCATCAATAATCTCACCAAAACGCTCTTTCATTTGTCCAACAACTTGTTGCCACATCTCTGTGTCTCGCTCAACTACATTTGCTACCGCATCAAAAGTTAAGCGCTTACGAGCAAACAGCTGCTTTGAAGACTCTTCATCTTCGATCATCATCAATGAAACATTTGGATTTTCTAAAAGGTTACGGGCATGACGAGCGATTTTAGAAATGAGAACGAAATAACCTTCCTGGTTTTGGACATAAGGCGCGTAGCTTACATTCGGGCGACCTTCTGCATCGACAGTTGCAAGCTGAAGTGTACGACGCTCCTGACGGAACTCTTTGATCTCTGGCCCTAAACGACCTTGCAAACGCTCTTGTTTAACTTGTTGATCCATATTGATACCTGACTTTACTAATTAGTATTCGAGTTAAGCCTCGATTATGTTTGTGATTACTTTTTTAATTCGGCTTGTAGGGCGCGAAATGCGGTGACTTGCTCTTCAATCAACTCGCGCTTTTCGTTACGGCCTAAATAAATCTTGAAAATATTGCTTCCGCACTCTGAGAAAAAACCAAAATAGTGACTCTCTCTACCCATAAACGGTTTACTGACTAATGCGACATTTTTAACGTTATCTAATTTAAGGTGGCCGTGCAGTTCACCTTCTCTACCCATTAAATTGTAATAGCCACGCGCCACTTTTCCTTTTGGAAACGGCGCTTTAACTTCAAAGATAGAACCAAAAGAGTGGACGATGGTCGTCACCGGGCCAAAACCAACCAAACTTTCTAAGATGCTTTGCGCTTGCTCTCCTGGTGCAATAGCCACCATTTCCTGAGGTAGAGCCGCAACAACCTCAAACTCGGAAATGCCAAGACGCTCTGCCATCGCAGCTGGCAATAATTGTGGTTCTTGCTCTAGTAATACTTCAACTTGTTGCTTGATTGATTCCATTGTGTCTTCCGTTTTTGTTCAATTTGTTTTCATTAATTATTGGATGCTTTCGGTACGGTTTCGTTCATCTCTGACGTGAGTACCTGAATACAACTTTGAGCCAATGACACAGCCCAGAAGCTGCCTGCAAGAGTAAGGACTGCGCTACGTTCATGTAGTTGTACTAAGCCTTTCGCTTGCCACACTTTAAATAGAGGCAATAAAAACCCGAACGCGTCCTCTCCCATAAATGATGGAAGTTGATTTGCTTGAACAATGCCACGGTCAAACGCAGATTTGAGTGCAGAAAAAAGTGGTTCTAGAGGGCTTTGCTTCATCATCATCGCGATGGTGCTTTGACCTTCTTTGACCGCTTTAATATAGGTCTCTAGTGTGCGGTGTTGCATCATCCCGTAGCCACCGATATTACCTCCAGCACCACAGCCAATTGGCAATACCTCTGCATAAGTCTTGGCTAAACTATTGTATAAACTACGCTCGCGGTTATCGATTGCCCAATGGTTCACACTCAGTTGCTTCATATGGTGTTTGGCCATAAAGTTCACACCGAGCTCATACATTCCCGCTTTTTCTGGTGTGGTCGCAGGTGGCGGGATTTTTCCCTTTTCTACGAGGTTGAGCATGGGAGCTGACCCACCAACCACTAACTGATACAAGTCCAGTCCGTGTGCGCCAGTCGAGAGGAAATCATTTAAATCTTGCTCTAACACTTCTTTGGTTTGATAAGGTAAGCCATAGAGTAAATCAATAATGACCGGAATTTTGTCTTCTTTGGCGATCTCGCTCACCCGTTTGAGGACATCTTCTCTATCATCTAAACGTTTTGCGCTGCGGCGCACTTGTGTATTAAAACTTTGCACACCAAAAGAGAAACGATTAAACCCACCGTCTAAAGCGCCTTGATACAACTCATCAGAAAAACGATTGATGCGACCTTCTAAGGTGATTTCGCAGTCTGCGGCCAAAGGAAAGTGGTCTCGGATAGCCTGGCCTAACACACGAACCTGTATTGGAGATAAATCCGTTGGCGTTCCGCCCCCGATATATACGGCGTGAAAAATACCATTTTGTGTCCAAGGTAATGCCGCTTTCTCTCTAAGCTCCTGCATTAATGCTTCAAAGTACTCATCAACCAGTGTGCGACTTGCAGCATTTTGAAAGAAGTTACAAAAAGTGCAACGAACGCGACAAAACGGAACATGAATATAAAGACAGCGCTTATTGGTCGCTTTAATTGAGTTAGCCGTAATACTCGAAAAAATCGCCTGTTGTTGAGACGAGGGCACAGGTACGCTCGCTCCCCCGGCATGTGCAGAATGCTTCTTAACAAAAGCAAATCGCAATGGATCAGGACTATCACTGCCCAACACTGATTCATCAAGCTTATCGATATCGACGCTCATATATACTCGCTTAACTCCCATCATGTAAGGGATGGAAGCTGATCTTAAAAATTCTGCAAGAATCATAATTTGAGTGTAATGATAATGCAATTGATAATTGATCTTATTTCCATTGTAAGTAATAATCTGCCCAAGTTTTCATAGTTTCCCGAGATATTGCGTGAACGTACAAAGATATGTCATTGCAGGAGGTGCTTCCCTTGCCATCCATGCCGCACTTCTTTTTGTTTCTCAAGAGACAAAGGTGTTCGCGATGCCGGCTGGAAACCCAGCAAGTTCGGTAAGTCTAAATCTTGTGTCTGCTCCTCCCGCTGTCGAAAAATCTACACCAGAAAATGTAGCGCCACCAAAAAAGCAGCCTCAAGACCAACCTGAACCAGAAAAGAAGATTGTAAAAAAACAGGTCGTCAAGAAAGACGCTGTTAAGAAGAAGGTAGTAGAGAAAAAACCTGAACCGGTTAAACAATCTAAACCTAAAGCGGTCGAGCCCACCAAAACCGTAACAAAGCAAAAGGTTCAGCCCGAAGCGAAACCAAAGAAAAAAACGGAACCGGTGAAGAAAGAGACGGTAGCTCAACAATCCGCACCTGCGAGCCAATCCAAAGGGGCAACATCTCAGCCTGTCTTGGTCGACAAACCAACGTTTGTGAGTCAACCAACACAACCCCGTTACCCAAGGTCTGCACAAAGACGCGGTATTGAAGGTGTAGCCTTGTATGAGATATGGCTAGATGAGAATGGTAACCAGATTAAACAGGTTTTGATTGAGTCTTCCGGCACAGAGTCGCTAGATGCCTCAGCACTTCGTGCGATCAAACAGTGGCAATTTACACCACATATTTCAGGTGGGCTAAAAGTCGCTCACCGAGTACAAGTACCTGTTCGTTTTAAGTTGGATGGATGATGGAACAACTACAAGAATTACAAACTCAATTTGGGCTGATGACATGGCCTTTGATCATTTGCTCAGCTCTAACCGTGATGATCATCGCCGAGCGATTATTCCATGTGTTAATTAGCCTTGGTGTAGGAAAGCGAGCCATTCGCCAAAAGCTCACAGGATTAGACCCAACAAATGGGAGCGAGCTTGAAGCACTTGCTGAAGAGTTGTCGAATAAGCGGCCGCTTCTGTACCGTGGTGTTGCGATGTTGCTTGCTCATCATTCTTTCTCGAAATCTTTAAGAGAAGATGCCGCAGGTATTTGGCTGCAAGAAAAACGCCATCAGCTGCATTCCGGCCTTCGTTTGCTGACGCTGATTGGTGTCATCAGTCCTTTAATTGGCTTGCTTGGTACGGTACTTGGCTTAATTGACATGTTTAAAGGCATCGCGGTTTCAACGGGGAATATCACTCCGAATGATTTGGCTGACGGCCTAGGTCTTGCTATGCGCACCACTGCCGCGGGTCTCATTATCGCACTTCCTGCCATTTCAGGAGCGCAGATCATTGGTTTGTGGGCGGATCGTGTAATCGCCAAGCTTGAGCACACTTTAAACTACGTCAACTTATGGCTTGAAGGTATCTCGTTACAGCATGTCTCGCCAGACCACTCAAAAGTAACACTGCGCTCTTCTGAGAAGATTGAGGCTGCAACTCAATGATTAAAACACCACAAGAAAATAGTCGTAACGGTTTAACCCCCGATTTAACACCGCTGTTAGACATTATTTTTATCGTCATGGTTTTCCTGATGTTAACCGCAGCGGTCAAACTCGATTCATTAGACGTCAATTTACCGAGCACAGAATCTCAGGCTGTTGCAGATGTCGATAAGCAATCCATCACGGTAAATATTCTTAAAGACGAGCCTTACTGGGCTATTAACGGCAAGACATATATCGATTGGGACAACTTTACCCTCGCGCTGTTAGAAGAGAGTAAGTCAAGCGATAAACCGATTGTAATTGGAGCAGAAAAAACCGCGAATATTCAGTCGCTAGTACAACTTCTCGGCTTTTTACAAGAAAACGGAATTCAAGCAACTCAGTTACTCACTGAAGAGCCATCATAAAAATAAGTAAGATAGAGATCCTTTCAAAATGAAGAACACACGCATCACTATTCATGCTGTTGTCACGGCAGCTATTTCCCTACTTGCGAGTAGTCAACTTTTTGCCAATGAAACGCCATCCTCAGAGCGCGTTGTTAGCGCAGGCAGCGCCGTCACTGAACTCTTGCTTGAACTCGACGCTAAAGATAGCTTGGTTGCTATCGACGTCACCAGTCAATTACCAAAAGGAATGGAACTGCCTAAAGTGGGCTACCATCGTCGTCTTTCAGCGGAGGGGTTGCTCGCCTTACGTCCGACAAAAGTCATTGGTTCTGATGAGATGGGGCCGAAAACAACATTGAGCCAATTGAAATCGGCTGGCGTAGATGTAGAAATCGTTAATACTGATGCAAATGTCGAGGGCCTTTATCAACGTATTGATCAAATTGCGAACCTTATGGATCGCAAAGCTCAAGCTGAAAGCTTAAAGCAAGATGTCCAGGCGCAAGTACAAGCACTCAATGCAAACCAACCTGATCAAGCGAAGAAAAAGAAAGTGCTCTTTCTGCTGATCCATGAAGGGCGACCTGCAAATGTTGCGGGCTCACAAACGACACCCGATGCAATTATTCAACTCGCCGGCGGACAAAACCCAGCCGCTACACAACTCTCGTCTTACAAGCCTCTATCCACAGAAGCGATGGTAGAGATGCAGCCTGACGTGATTCTTGTTAGTGGTCGCAGCTATGAAACGTTGGGTGGTGCCGATGCAATTTTAAAAGCAATGCCGCTTCTTGCTGCAACACCCGCTGGAAAGAACAAAGACATCATAACGATTGATGGCCATGCTCTGGTAGGTGGTTTGGGCCTTAAAAGCCTTGCAGAAGCTAAACGCTTGAATGCACTGCTTTACCCATAGAGACATGACATGTTGTTAAGACGTATCCCCCTTTCAACGACGTTATCAGTGCTTAGTGGATTTTTAGCATTTATTGCTATCGCCTCTATTACCGTTGGCCCAATGAACATTAGCTTTGCTGACAGTTTGCGTAGCCTAACGGGAGGCAGTTCTGATCTCGCTCCTCACATTCAGTTGGTCATTAACGAAATCCGATTGCCTCGCACCATTTTGTGTATGTTCATCGGCGCCATTTTGGCAATTTGTGGTGTGGTTATGCAGGGCTTGTTCCGTAACCCATTAGCCGAGCCAGGTATCATTGGTGTGTCTGCTGGCGCTGCTCTTGGTGGTGCATTCGCTATTGTTGTATTTGCTGAATTTAGCCAAAACTATCCGCAACTAATGAACTTAGCGGCTTTGCCTCTTTTTGCTTTCCTTGGCGGTGCACTAACGACTATTCTCGTTTATAAACTCGGCACAAGTAAGTTTGGTACCTCAGTTACAATTATGTTGTTAGCCGGCGTTGCCATCAGTGCGCTCTCGGGTGCTGCGATTGGCTACATGAACTTTATCGCAGATGATCAGATGCTGCGAGACTTGACGCTTTGGTCGATGGGCTCATTAGCTGGTGCAAATTGGTCAGGGATTGCTCTATCTGCTGTAACACTCGTCATCCTATTACTCTGGTTCCAGAAGAAGTCGATGGCGCTGAATGCTCTGTTGTTAGGGGAATCAGAAGCAAGACACTTAGGAGTTCCGGTTCAAAAACTCAAACGTCAGCTTATTTTACTTTCTGCACTGGGTGTTGGTATTACGGTGAGCATCAGTGGTGCAATTGGCTTTATTGGGCTCGTGATTCCTCACTTAGGGCGCATGCTCGCTGGGCCTGACCATCGAACGCTATTACCAATATCTGCCTTAATGGGAGCACTGCTTCTTACTGCCGCAGATATGTTTGCTCGTGTTGCCGTGGCACCAGCTGAATTACCAGTTGGAATCGTGACCGCATTGATTGGCGCGCCCTTTTTCATCTACTTATTGTTCCAGCAAAAAGGGAAGATTTTGTAATGAACCAGATCGTTTTATCGGGGAAAAACATTTCGATGACATATGGCAACCGTGTGGTGCTCGATGACATCAACATTGATATCCGAGCTGGTGAAGTGACCGCCCTACTCGGCCCCAATGGCGCAGGTAAAAGTACTTTACTCAAGCTTCTATGCGGTGAGATCTCTTCGAATCATCACATCACCTACTTCGGTAAACAAAAGCATGATTGGGAGCCTGAAAAAAGCGCCAAACATATTGCAATGCTCCCGCAGCACAGCACCTTAACCTTCCCATTTCTAGCCAGAGAAGTCGTAGAGCTGGGGGCAATACCGCTATCACTGTCCAATAAAGAAACCACTAAACTGGCTTTACATTACATGGAACAAACCGACGTATTGCATTTAGCAGAAAGCCTGTACCCGTCTTTATCTGGTGGAGAAAAGCAACGACTGCATCTAGCACGAGTGATGACACAACTACATCAATCTGGCGAAAAACGAATCTTAATGCTTGATGAACCTACCTCAGCGTTGGATCTCGCCCATCAACACAACACGTTAAAAATTGCTCGTGAAACGGCAAAAGCACAGAACGCTGCGGTGGTTGTGGTGTTACATGACTTGAATCTAGCCTCTCAGTACGCGGACCGCCTTGTACTCTTGCATAACGGGAAACTAGTTTGTGATGACACGCCATGGAATGCACTAACGTCAGAGCGCATTGAACAAGTTTATGGCTATCGCTCTATTGTGACAAAACATCCGACGCTAGACTTCCCTCAAGTGCATGCCGCAGCATAAAGCGTATCTCCTCTAAAGCCGTCTCGAAAACACTTTGATACGCAAAGGCCCGCAATATGAGAGTTGCGGGCCTTTGCTTTTATATTGGCAGAATTTGTTGCTTTAAACGCTATTACTTGCTCATTTGGATCAATGAACGACCAATCAACCACTCAAGCTCTTTGTCACCACCCGCACCAAACTGGCTTTCAACCATTTTGTATAAGCGGTCAATACCATTAGCAGCAAATTCTTGCGCATTTTCAGCGGTGACAATGTGATGGAATAGCAGTCGTAAAATCGCGAGGAACTCAGCATCTTCCAGCGCTTTAATCCAACTTTGTGAAAATGCATTTAATCCTTTATCAAACTCTAAGTGTTCAATAAACATTTTAAAGATACGGCCATCCAGTGCGGCGGTGAAGTCCGTTTTCTTAGGGAAGTGATGGCTAATACCGGTACGCGATATACCTGTCTGCTGGCTTAGCGTCGTGTACGACATTTTGTCGTAACCTAATCTGAGTAGCTGATCAATAACGGCATCCATGATCTTTTGGATAGTGATTTCGGTATCTTCTTTACTACGCTTTGGCATATTTTAAGCTCTTCTCTTTGTAAATCCATCTAACTCACTATTAAATGAGGCCAGAATGAAATCATTCTTAGCATTATACCCGGCTCGCCGATGCGGTTCGATTAGCGAAAACCTAGAAATCAGGTTGCTAAGCGCTGCACTTTAAAGCGCTTTGGGTATATGTATTGCGACTATTTAATATCATGTCGAGTTCCAAACCATAACGTCTTTACACTGCGTAATGTGTAATTTTCAGTTATGTTTTTGTCAATACATGCTACTCAAAATAAGGCGAAAAGTTAGTCTCATCAAAACCTTGCGCCAATTATTCATCGAAACTATTCAAAGACCAAGAATGATAATTATTAAAAATAATCAATCAAGAAATAGTCTTATAAATTAACCATTAGTTCAACTGGACTGAGCAAAATCTCGTCACTATGTTCGTTAATTGATTTTAAATGTTGATATATATCACATTAACGTTCTTGATGATTTAGTAATCCAATCTTTAACCCTTACTTAACAAGTGCCTATTCTGTTCCTTTTTTACGCAAAAGTCGTCATTTTTGTAGATACAGATCAAATACCTGATAGAATACCCTTAGTATTTACAAGAGGATTCGTTATGAGTGTCGAATTAGAAAAAAACCAAGTATGTGAGGCCTGCGGCTGTGCTGGCGAGATTGGCTTTATCATCAAAGAAGGTGACGAAGTTGCCGACGTAACGGTTTTCGCACAGACAAAAACAGAGCTAGAGTCTGAACTACAAAAATACATCGAGCTCGCTAAATCAGTATGTGCTGATGTTGAATACAATGTTTCAGAAATAACCGAAGAATCGAACCAAGCGACGGCTCGATTCAAATTTGAAGTAAGTGCTGAAAAACTTATCTTTGAATTAAAAACTCGCTCACTCGCGCGTTAATGAAAAAAGCGAGCATGATGCTCGCTTTTTATTTTTCCAATCTCTTAATCTTAAACCGCTCTAAATGAAACAGACAACTTCGGCGCGTTTATTTATCTTTTTTGAACACGACCCACTTTAACGAGCCATTGGTTTCAAAATCGTTCTCAGCGGTACACATCAGTAATACGCCTTCAACATTAATCACGGCCCCTGTGGTGTAGGCTTTATCATCGTAGTAACAGATACGCTGACCTACCTTACCGTCAGCAACTATTAGCGCTTTGTTTTCTGGTGTACTGTATGATTTAGCAAAAACGGAACCCGACAGCAGTACTGCAAAAACACCAGCGGTAAAAATAGATACACTTTTTAACTTCATGAAAATCTCCCTCAAACCTCAATAATACTAACAAGGACCCTTGTGAAGTTCTTGGAAGAATCTCATATTATTCAAATATCTACTGATATTTTTCTCACCTCTACGCTTGAATCTGCTTCACATTCAATCATTTAATTTATCTCATTTTAGTAAGCTTGAAGTTACTTAGCGCAGTAAAGAAGCGCACACTTTTAGCGTGCATCTCTAATTTGAATATTTAAGTTATGAATCAAAAACTGTGAGCAAAAAATGCATAATAGGTTTATTTAAGTATAAGATAAGCACCTGTTGATCTCGGTATTTAACTAACTCTTTGACTATGCGTTTTGTTTCCCTATGCCTTACTTCAATCCTGCTCTGCTCGTCTCCTTTGGCATATGAGCTAGATTACTATTCTAAGTTTGGTCACATCGATAATTACGGCAATCTTGATCTTAGAAACAAGCCTTACACCCAACTACCCTCTGGCCTAGTGGTAAAGGGCAACTTAAACATCTCACAAACCCCTATCAAAACCTTGCCTAAAGGGCTTGATGTTGAAGGCAGTCTGGAAGCAACTAACAGCGCACTCAAAGTTATTCGCTCAGGAACAAAGATAAAAGGCTATGCAAACCTACTAGGTAGTAAGATCGAAAACTGGCCTAAAGGCATCAAACTAGGCGGTTACCTAAATCTGACAGATACACCGTTAAAAACGCTTCCAGCTAAACTTCGAGTAAAGGGTGATCTAAGTGTTATTCGCACTCCCATTTCTGAACTTCCTGAAGGATTGGTGGTTGATGGTAATCTTTATATTGGAGGATCAGCGCTGAAAGTATTTCCAGACACAATGACGGTGAAAGGGAATATCTATTTAGGTGGTAACAAGATCACCAAGTGGCCTAGCAATTTAACCCTTGGCGGGGCTGTTGCACCTTAAAAAGCAGACAAGAAAAAGCCCCGGGAAACCGAGGCTTTAAGGCGTTCATAATCCATCAAGTTCAGCGATGAATACTACTCTTGATTGTTCACTGGGTTGGCATAGCTCGCCACCAAATAAGGTCTTGCCCCTTCAGGTAACTGCTCCAATTTATCCGCGAGGTGACGCTTCACCGCCTCTGTGATGATGCTTGAATCTTCGCGTCCAGCAGCTAGTAAGTTGATTGGGTACAACTTGTAGTTGTTGTGAATTTGGCGGTCGATTTCGCCGGCAAGAGATTCTGGCGTTTCAAACTCTTGATCAATCACATCACCAAACGCGACATGCACACGGCCTTTATAGCCAACGATACCTTGAATGATGCTTTCGATATCTTCAAATTCGCCTTTTTCATAGCGGCCATTTTCTGCTTTTTCGTACAGCTCTTTTGCTTTGGCAATGTCACATGGATCATTTTCATAGGCAATCGAGACAGGAACGATTTTCAAAGAACGCGTGTACTCACCAAAACTGATTTTTTGTTTACGACCTTCAACATGGAACATTTTTAAAATCGCAGGATCAGTAAAGTCGTTTCCATCTTTAGCACGGCCTTCCTTTTGGGCAATCCAAATTGAATTGCCAGTATCAAGCGAATGTTTGATATAGCTTGACAGTTGTCCCAATGCTTTCATCATTTCTCTAGGCGCTTTAGCAGAGCGCTTAACGATGAAGCTCTTATTGAGTCGCATCAATTCTGTCGCACATGGCTTCTTCAGCAGGTTATCGCCAATCGCTATACGAACTGTACGGTGCCCACTTTGGTACAAGCCATAATTTACGAGCGCAGGGTCCATCGCAATATCACGGTGGTTAGAAACGAATAGGTATGACGTGTTTTTATCCAGCTTATCCAAACCAGAAAAAGTGACGCCATCCGTTGTCTTATTCAATGTATCTTTCAGATACTTCTTCACTTCAATCTGAATTGCTTCGACAGAATCAAGCTTGCTCCACTTGGCTTTCAGGTAGATGCGCAGGATCGGGCTCATTAGCGTTTTGAACCATGCTGCTTTATTAGCAAAGCGATGTTCTAGGATAGCAGTGATAAATTCATCATCTTGGATTAGACGATCCAGCGCTGCTGGAATTTCTTCGTCGTTGTAAGGACGAATTTCAATATAAGGATCGGTATTGGCTGTCATTGTTCATTACATATCAAAAAAAGCTGGCACATTTTACGCATAGTTTTGCTGACAAGCAGCATTTCAACCCATACTTTTAACATGGTCATACCAGTTAAGCCACCATTTATCATGCTAAAAAATTCTCTCAGCCGGTTGGAATCGTATGGGTTTAACGTTACCCTTAGCGCCAAAAAACACTGGTACTCATAATGAACTACGCAATTGAATTTCACGACGCTAAATACCCCTTTCTTGATGTAGCTGCGCGTAAAAAAGCACTGAAGCACAGTCTACTATCTGTCATCGAAGGGTTAGCCGTCATTAAATTGGGTAAGCAGGAGTATGCCATTGAACCAGGCCAATATTTTTGGATTCCTCAAGGATGTTTGAGCTCCCTCACCTTTTTACCTAATTCTCGTGTATATCGTTGTGATTTTTCTGTGCGTTTAAATGACGACTTCTCACAACAGGCGGGCTTTGTGAAGCCTTCACCGCTACTAAAAGCGCTCGTCGAGAAGCTAGCAACAACTGCCGAACGCTCGGATCTGCAAACCGATCTACTGACAGTAGTAAGACATGAAGTATTGACGCTGTCTCCTAAACTAGCGCACTCAACGTTAACGAGAACCATCAATCAATGGACTCCTGGCTGTGACATGAATATTTCTAAAGAGCTTTGCTTGGTACTAACACTACGTGAAGCAAGAAAAATGAAACTGTCGGGGAAGAAGGAAGAGCAAATTGTTGACTCTCTTTTTGCTGGTAACACCGAAGAATATGAACAGCTTTGCTTTTTAGTCTTTGGAGAAGTGCTATAACTTGCTCTTTAACAAGCTACGTGTTCAGCATTACGTAGAATTACGGACACAGAAAGTAGATTAAAACAAAAAGGGCGTACATTGATAACGTACGCCCTTTTTTCATTTGCTTGAGGTGTCTAGAAAGGTACCTCTATCTGCATCATCCAGTCAGCGTCATAATATTCGTGCCAACGATAATCAAACCGCATTCTTGGCTGTCCGTCGGATTTATCACCAAAACCAACGCTGAACATCAACCCGTGACTACGAAGCCACTCTTCTGTATCCATTTTACTCTCTTCGTCTCGAAGCTCTTCCGGCATCCAAAAACCAAGACCAAAGTAATTCTTTTCTAAGTTTTGAGTTAGAAGTGGGGTGTCTTCCGGCTTAATCGCCCACTCCTCCCAATAGTTTTCTGTTGGTCCTTCAAGCTTCGCTTCCGCTGCATACCAAATCAATGCTTCAGTACTTAACACGCCGATGGAATCTAAAATTTCTTCACAGATAGGAAGCGTGTTATCTTCAAACACCACGGAACGATCAGAAAAATAGTTACACGCGGAATGAGCTTGTGTCACCACAAGAAGCGCACATGCACTAAATAAAACGACTCTGACCATGAAAATCTGACCTCTCAGTTCCCAGACAATGTTTCTCTGTATAAGCCTTTACTAAGTAATAAATCACGTACGGAAGGTGTTGTATAGGCGCCGATATCTTCACCCTCGGCCAATGCTTTGCGAATATCTGTGCTTCTGACTTTTACTTTTTCAGGACATGCCATAACAGTCCAACGTTCCGTAATCTCTTCAGCTCTACTAAATTTAGCAAATTTGAAGAAATTATCAGGACCAATGACAAAAGTTATATCGGCAGTTGGGTAGATTTCTTGAATTTTTTCTAACAACGCATAGGTCGTCACACTTTGTCCAGGTTGGTATAAAGCTTGCTCTGCATCAGAACGCTGAACATTAGAAAGCCCCATATCCTTGATGAACACATCAACCATTTTGCACCGAGTTGGGTAATCAAGCATGTTCTTGCCCCAAGCGTGTGCAATGCTTGGCTCAAGTAGCACAAGATCAAAGTGGCTCAAAGACTCAATAACACTTTTATGCCCTAAACTAGGTGGGTTAAATGCACTACCAAAAATGGCGATTTTTTTCATATCCGGTGATTACCTGGTTGAAGAGAGTTTTCTAATCTGATGATTTCGGTATGATACTACTAATCTTTACAGCTTTTGACCCTAAAGTCGCGTTTAATGAGCCTCAACTGTATGGTTTATCACCATTTGAGCAAATGTGCTTTAGAGTCTGAAATATTTGCAGGAAAAGGAACCCTAAATGGAACAATCCATCCGTGACGAAATGCGCGTACTCCCTTCAATTGATCCGCATTTTGAAATTGAACGCCGTGTCGCTTTTATTAAGCGTAAATTGCAAGAAGCGGGCTGTAAGTCTCTTGTTCTTGGCATCAGCGGTGGCGTTGACTCAACGACATGTGGTCGTTTAGCTCAGTTGGCTGTAGACCAGCTGAACGAAGAAGCGGGCAACAATAGCTACCAATTTATCGCAGTTCGCCTGCCTTATGGGGAGCAAAAAGATGAAGATGAGGCTCAGCTCGCTCTGTCTTTTATCCAGCCAACCCATTCTGTATCGGTGAACATCAAAGCAGGTGTTGACGGGCTTCATTCGGCTTCTCACGTTGCATTAGAAGGCACAGATCTTCTACCAACTGATGCAGCAAAAGTCGACTTCGTAAAAGGCAATGTAAAAGCGCGTGCTCGCATGGTTGCTCAATACGAGATCGCGGGCTACGTAGGCGGCCTTGTTCTTGGTACTGATCACTCAGCAGAAAACATCACTGGTTTCTACACTAAATTTGGTGATGGCGCTTGTGACATGGCACCATTGTTCGGATTAAGTAAGCGCCAAGTTCGTGAAGTGGCTGCTACATTGGGTGCACCTGAGCAACTAGTGAAGAAAGTGCCAACAGCAGACTTAGAAGAGCTTGCTCCACAAAAAGCAGATGAAGATGCCCTAAGCTTAACTTACGAGCAAATCGACGATTTCTTAGAGGGCAAACCCGTTCCACAGCAAGTGAGTGACCGTCTGGTAGCGACTTACAAAGCAACGCAGCACAAACGCCAGCCAATCCCGACGATTTACGACTAAGCGATATTTTCAGCTCTCTTTAAAACTCAAAACGCTGCTAAAAATAGCAGCGTTTTTTTGTCTAGGAACAGTTTTTGTCGAAGGACAAAGACGTTCTCGCCTAGTTGGTTACTGTTACGTCCGTCTCTGGCACAGCACAACACGCCAATACGGTTCCCAGTGCACGTTCCTCATCAGTCAACGCGGGCACGTCCGGATGATGTACTTGACCCGACGTAAGCTGAACCTTACACGCGCCACATAAGCCAGCACGACAGCTATTGCTGATGACCTTCCCAGCATCTTCGAGCTGATCTAACAACGTTTTTTGGTTGTTGCCTACGACTTTAGTTCCATTAAAGTCAATAGCGAGACTTTTCTCTGGCTTTGACGTAAGAGAAGAAACTCCAAACGCTTCTTGATGGTAGTTTTCCTCTGGCAGCCCTTTTCTTAGTAGAAGACTTTTTGCTTTATCCATAAAGCCATCCGGGCCACACACAAACACCTGCCGCTGTTCAACATCTTTGATTTGCTTAATGTGTGACAAACTTAAACGCCCTTTCAAACCAAACCAATCAACAGCAGGTTGCGTTAAACAGACTTTTACTTCTAGCCCTGGGTGCTCACGCTTTAACTGCTCCAACTCTGAGCGACAAGGAATATCATTCTCGGTGCGACATTGATGGTAGAAAACCACATTATCCAACTGATTGTGATCCGCTAAGTAACGCACCATTGATAACATTGGTGTTACTCCGCTACCCGCAGAGAGTAACAGCAGAGGCTGCGCTTCATGCGTTTTAAGGTGGAACTGACCGTCAGGTTGTTCTGCCTCTAAAACATCACCGACTTGTAAGTTGTCTAAGAGTGAGTTAGAGACTCTTCCACCCGCGATACGCTTTACAGAAATAGCATAACGACCCGGGCGAGAAGGACTGGATGATAAGGTATAGCGTCGACCCACTTTCTTACCATCAATATTCACCTCTATTGGCAGGTGTTGTCCTGGCAAGTAATTAGGCAACGAACCTTTGTTTGGCTCTAACCATAAGGTCACAAAGTCTTGGGCAATTTCTTCACGCTCAACACATGTAAGCTTCATGCGCACTGGCGAGTTATCTGCGTAAAACTCCGGCTCTTTGTACTCCAATACTTCAACTTTATCGCCTTGACGAATAATGCCTTCATTTCGCGCGACAAGATTCTGGCCAAAGAACACACCACCGACATCGTTTGCACGGAACTGTTGCAAGGTTTTGAGCGGCTCTTTGCTCTCACGGAATGTGCCTCTTTGGGTATTCACCGTAGTCAGGATACAGCGCTCGCAAGGTTTGAGAGACTCAAACTCTACCTCACCGATTCGTATGCGCTTCCATGAATCTTCTTCAAATGGCTTAGTATCAGAGACAACTAAGTTAGTACGAAACTGATCCATTGAGTGTAGCTCTGAACTTCTTCGGTTCAGCTCATCAAGTGAAGCTTGGCTGATCACTAAAACCGGATAACCATCAGCAAAACTGACGTTTTGACCTAGCTTTTCACGGACACGATTCGATTGCTCACCACTAAACAACAACTCAACGCGCTGCCCCAACACACGACTAAACCAGTCATCTGCATCATCTGTCGTGGTATAGGCAGTAAACGTATCTTTCCAAACCGTTGCAGGTGTCTCCTGCATTTTGAAATCTTGGTAACGGATTTTAAGTGGCTCCATACCCAAACTACTAAACACCACTCCATCGGACAATAAGGCAGACTTAATGGTTACCATTTGCGGATACTTTCGCGCAGTGATCATCGAGCCATCAGCTTTCGCAATCATAAAGCGACGATCGAAGCTCAATCCTTGCTTCTCAACCCATACGGACGACAGCGATAATCCGCCAACTGACTTAACCGGAAAAACATTAATTTGGGATAAAACGGGTTGCGACATGGCCTTCTTCCTACGGGTGTTTTTTATTTGTTGCGGTATTGTATACTCAAATCACATTAAGTTGCAGAGTCTGCTGCCTCTTCATCCATCGCAACTTTCTCGAAACCATATTCTTATAAATTTGGTTTTAGTGACAAGTATTTACTACACTCAATATTCGCGTTTTTTAACACCGTTCTGACCAAATACCGTTTGATAAAGTGTGATACGACACACATAATTCACCCAAGTTATCACTACTCCCATTTATCGATTTGGAGCTTAATTATGGATACAAGAAAACTGGTTCTGATTTTGTTATGTATCTTTCTTCCGCCTGTCGCGGTGTTTATGGAGAAAGGTCTAAATAAAGACTTTTTGATTAATCTAATATTGACGTGTTTCTTCTTTCTACCAGGTACGATCCACGCGCTTTGGTTAACAATGAAGTAACCACTTACACTCTCACTCTTTATAAAATTGAAAAATGGGATGAAATATGAGGGCAATTCCTCTATCATCCTGTCGCCTAAGCGCAAGCGTTTGCTCAAAAGCAAATACGGCGCTTAGGCTCCAATCAGACAACTTTTCAATGGTGGGAGCAATTAATGACAACACTGACTATCACTCGTCCTGACGACTGGCACGTTCACTTACGCGATGGGGAAGTTCTTAAAGACACCGTTCGCGACATCAGCCGCTACAATGGCCGTGCGCTGATTATGCCAAATACCGTCCCACCTGTTACTACAACTGAGCTCGCCCTAGCCTACCGTGACCGAATTCTCAAAGAGCAACATGGCGAACAGTTTAAGCCTTTAATGGCGCTTTACCTTACAGATAACACGACACCAGACGAAATACGTAAGGCTAAAGCAACCGGACACATTGTTGCTGCCAAGCTCTATCCTGCTGGCGCCACAACAAACTCAGATTCCGGTGTGACCAATGCGAAGAACATTTATCACGTTTTAGAAGCGATGGAAGAAGTCGGAATGTTACTTCTGGTTCATGGCGAAGTAACACATCACGATGTTGATATCTTCGACCGAGAGAAAGAATTCCTTGATACTGTCCTCGCTCCTATCGTCAATGACTTCCCTAATCTTAAAATCGTTCTAGAACATATCACCACCGCCGACGCAGCAAACTTCGTTAGCAACGCCTCAGACAACGTAGCGGCTACCATCACTGCCCACCACCTTCTTTTCAACCGTAACCACATGCTTGTGGGTGGTATTAAACCTCATTTCTACTGTTTGCCAATTCTTAAGCGCGGAACCCACCAGCAAGCGCTGATCGAAGCAGCAACTAGTGGTAGCAAGAAGTTTTTCCTAGGTACAGACTCGGCGCCACATGCGAAAGGGGCAAAAGAATCGGCTTGCGGTTGTGCTGGTTCTTACACTGCACACGCAGCGCTAGAGCTTTATGCAGAAGTCTTCGAAAAAGAAGGCAAGTTGGAAAACTTGGAAGCTTTCGCAAGCTTCAACGGTCCTGATTTTTACGGCATTGCACGTAACACAGATACGGTAATGTTAGAAAAATCCGCTTGGGATGTGCCAGAAACGATGCCATTTGGCAATGATATAGTTGTGCCTATTCGAGCAAATGAACAGATCGAGTGGAAAGTGAAGTAAGTACTTTACTGACATTTCACCTATAAACAGGGTCATGCTTTTTGTAAAAAGAAGTCATGACCCTTGTTATTATCGTCTCATGTTTTAGATGTGATTATTGACCACGAAGCTTTTCAACCATCGTCCATACCGCAACCACAACCAACCCCGCCACAAAGCCGATAATACCGTTCAATAAAATAGGCAAAATGGCTGTAGCAACCGAATGACCACTAAAGTTCATAATAATCGGCTCTACAAAGTGATGAATGGCTGGCACGTTGTGCACCACAATTCCCCCACCCACCAAAAACATCGCAGCAGTTCCTACAATGGTTAACAACTTCATCAACTTTGGTGCAAAAGCGACCAAGGCCCCTCCGACTTTCGCCACCCAACCTTTACCGTTTGAGCGACTTTCAAGGTAAAGGCCTAAATCATCTAGCTTCACAATCCCAGCGACTAGTCCATAAACTCCAACCGTCATAATTACTGCAATTAAACTGACAACTAAAATTTGCGTAACAAGACTGGCTCCTGTCACGGTACCTAACGCAATCACGATGATTTCTGCGGAAAGGATAAAGTCTGTTCGAATTGCACCAGAAACTTTACGCCTTTCATACTCTTCTATCGACTCGCCAGTATTAACTAGCTCCTCTTTTTCTTCGTGCGGATGCGAGTGAGGAAACACTTTCTCAAGTACTTTCTCTGCCCCTTCAAAGCAGAGAAATAAGCCGCCAATTAGCAATAATGGCATGATAAGCCATGGAATAATCGCGCTAATAAGTAAAGCTGAAGGAACTAAAATCAATTTATTTTTGAATGAGCCTTTTGCAACCGCCCAAACTACTGGAATCTCTCGCTCAGATGCAACACCAGACACTTGTTGAGCGTTTAACGCTAGATCATCTCCCAACACACCTGCGGTTTTCTTTGCCGCCATTTTTGACATTAAGGCGACATCATCAAGCACCGTGGCAATATCGTCCAACAGTGTGAGTAAACTTGCTCCAGCCATTTTTGGTCTCTTATATGAAATTGAGTAAGTAACAAAATGTAACACCAATGAATCACTCATCAAAGTGATGATTTTGCAAAGAATACCACCCCAAATGGTGTTTTATATTGCCGTAAAGATAAGACGGGTCTAGTCTTGTGATACCTTTCAGCAGTCAAAAGAAAAAGTATAGATGAAAAGTGGATACATTTACCCGATCGGTACTCCTGGCCAACCTTGGACCGAAGAAGAACGTAAAGCTTGGTTAGCAACGCAAGAAGTAAAACGTAGCTACCAAGATGAAGTCGTCAGTAAAATCGATGCCCTACGCGGGCATTTTGATGTTGAACAATATGGTGCGCTCTCATACAACGAGGCACGCTTCCCTCTGTTTTGTATCAAAACACGCAATTGGGATTCAACTAAACCTGTTGTGTTGGTCACAGGCGGCGTGCACGGTTACGAAACCAGCGGTGTACATGGCGCATTAAAGTTTGTAGAAACGGAAGCAGAGCGCTATGCAGAGCATTTCAATATTGTCGTTGCCCCCTGCGTAAGCCCTTGGGGTTACGAGGTGATCAACCGCTGGAATCCAAACGCGATTGATCCAAACCGCTCTTTCTATAAGGATAGTCCTGCCGAAGAATCCGCTAACCTCATAAAGCTAGTTGCAACTTTAGGCGATGTGTTAATGCACATTGATCTACATGAAACGACAGATTCTGACGAAACTGAGTTCCGTCCAGCCTTAGCTGCTCGTGATGGTATTGAGTACATTGAAGGTATGATCCCAGATGGCTTTTACACGGTGGGAGATAGTGAAAACCCTCAGCCTGACTTCCAAAAAGCGGTCATTGAGTCAGTTGCAAAAGTGACTCACATTGCACCAGCAGATGAAAACGGCGAAATCATTGGTTCACCCGTCGTACAGTTTGGCGTTATCAACTACCCAATGGTAAAACTGGGCCTGTGTGGCGGCGTAACAAATTGCGTTTACGGCACGACAACGGAAGTGTACCCAGACAGCCCAACGGTGACCGACGAAGAATGCAACGATGCGCAAGTTGCAGCCGTAGTTGGTGGTTTGAATTACGTACTAAGTAAGCTCGAATAACACAGGTTAACAATAAAGCAACTGACGATGTCTTTGAATTGTGAATCAGCTTTACTTTGCTCCAAAAGCAAGTTGAGACATTAATCCGCTAGTTTATTAGAAATTACCGCATTAACATCGCTAACACTGAAGATGCGAAGCATCACGACTTTATGACGCTATTTTAATGCGGTATCTAATAAATCCTAAAATACAAATGACATCTAGACATCATCGTCACTACTAACTCCTCTTCCTGAACAAACTATCGTCATACCATTTAAATCAAACCTCAACCAACGAGCTTCTGAAGCGAAAAACATCCTTAAACAATAAGAAAGCTTAATGCTCTTTGGCTTTATTTTTTAATCACTTACCCAAAAGCACATGCATTAGCCATTGCCTTGTTTTTATACGCGATTGATCTTTTTAGAGAAACACATATGAACCTCATTGCTTAACCGAAAAAACAAAGATATAATGAAAATAATTATCATTTGTATTTTAATTTTAAATCGAGAACCTCTTTCTCTTTGCATTGAAAGCGGCACTTTTCTTTTGCTAGTTAATCCAGTTTTAAAGCCAAATCAGCACGTTGAATTTTTAGGTATGGCCTAGTGATACTTTGAGGGCTGGATTGTGACCTTAATGTTTATAAAAAATAACTTGGTTATGTTTTGTTGGAATTTAGAACCTATATGCGAATAGATATTCATTATTCGTATTCCATCCCCAAGTCATAAGTTAAGAGAAACTCACTTTATTTTGGGGCAGATTCTGTATGAGTATTCACGTAGTAAGCCTGTTTTTTATACTGTGCTTAACTTCAATTTTCGTCGGCGCAAACCAACTAGATTGGTCGTTATTGCTGACCATGGATGACAAAGCTTGGCTACCGATTACTGCTAGCAGATTACCAAGGCTAATCGCACTAATTCTTACCGGATCTGGTCTCGCAATATGTGGTGTTATTCTTCAACATATTGTTAGAAATCGTTTTGTTGAGCCGGGCACCACAGGCGGTATCGATGCGGCAAAGCTCGGTATTTTGGTATCTATCGTCATGCTTCCATCCTCAGACAAGCTTGAACGTATGCTCTTCGCCGTACTATTTTGCTTCGCCGCTGGCCTTATCTACATTGCCATCGTACGAAAAATTAAATTCAGTAACTCTGCGTTAATACCTGTGATTGGGCTTATGTTTGGTAGTGTACTAAGTGCCATAGCGGAGTTTTATGCTTATCAAAACAACATCTTACAGAGTATGTCCGGTTGGTTAATGGGAGATCTCTCCAAAGTGGTCCAAGAACACTATGAAATAATTTTCTTGATTTTACCCATCACCCTACTGACTTACTTATATGCACATAAGTTTACTGTGATGGGAATGGGCGAAGATGTTGCGTCCAACTTAGGAATTAATATTGCGTTCACTGCCGCCTTGGGTCTAATGCTAGTTTCCGTGACAGTTGCTATAACAGTGGTGACCGTAGGTGCCATTCATTTTATCGGTTTAGTCATACCTAACCTAGTCGCACTAAAATATGGCGATCACCTTAAAAATACCCTACCAATCGTTGCACTAGGCGGCGCTTCGTTACTTATTTTTTGCGATGTCATAGGCAGAGTTGTTGCCTTTCCTTTTGAAGTCCCAATTGGATTAACAGCCAGTGCTATCGGGGGAGTTATGTTTCTTGTGTTTCTTTTGAAAGGAGCACGAGTATGAGATCACATTACTCAAACATGCGAGTGAGCATTATACTCGTTTGCATACTATCTATCGCCTTTATCTTTACAAGCTCTGGGTGGGATTTTGATTACGTCATCCCCAAGAGACTGATTAAACTTGGTGCCATAGTTATTGGGGGCAGCTGCGTGGCCATCTCTGCTGTTATTTTCCAAGCTTTGGCTGGTAATCGTATTCTTACGCCATCCATTATGGGATATGAGTCGGTTTATCTGGTTTGGCAAACCCTACTCTTATTACTAGCGGGCACTTCTGGCATCGCTACATTAGGCGTTGTCGGTAATTTCGCTGTCTCTGCAATACTCATTCTGTTGTATTCCTTAGCGATTCAATCTTGGGTACTCAATAGATTTAAACATGACATGCACCAAGTTCTGCTGATTGGCTTTGTTTTGACAATGGTGCTGACAACTCTTGCTCAATTTATCCAGCTCAGAATAAGCCCTGGAGAATTCTCTATCCTTCAAGGATTCAGCTATACCTCGTTTGAGCGAGCGAAACCTTCTACGTTACTTTTTTCCAGTATTGCGTTAAGCGTTTTGGCACTCTTTGCTAACAGATGGTCACGCGAGCTAGATGTGATAGGTCTAGGTCGAGACCAAGCGATGTCATTAGGACTAAATGATAAGCAATATGTACCAAAGTTCTTTGCTGTAATCGCCATTTTGGTAGCAATTTCGACGAGCTTGATTGGCCCAACGGCTTTTATGGGAATTTTTATTGCCAATATTGCTTATTCCATTACTAGCGCACCGAACTACAGACACATATTGCTCGTTGCTTGTGCTATTGCAATTGTCATGTTCTTGTCTGGTCAACTTCTGGTAGAGCACTTATTTAACTTTAAAACCACCGTCTCTATTTTGGTGAATGTCCTTTGTGGGGGATATTTCCTAGCCATCACGATAAGAGCAAGAAGCCAAATATGAAAACTGTTACTCGCCTGTTTAAAGACAACTCACTGACAAAAAGGAAATACCCCATGTTTAAGAGCCCCCTACGTTTGAGTATCGTGCTTGCTTGCTGCGCTCTAGGAACCTTATCAGGTTGCGAGCCGGAAATAACTAAAATTGAAGATACTCAGCCATTAGAAAAGCTCATCGTGATTGAACACAATCTCGGAGCAACTACTATTTCTCATCGCCCTCAACGAGTGGCAGCATTAGATATGAACGAAGTGGACTTTTTAGATCAGCTAAATGTTCCAATCTCAGGAATGGTGAAAGACTTTGTTCCTCACTTTCTAGCGAAATACAAAGACACACCTGAGATAGCGGATCTTGGTGCGATAGTTCAGCCTAATATGGAAAAGATCTATGCCCTAAAACCAGATCTCGTATTGATGACTCCGCTACATGCTAATCAGTATGAAGAACTCTCTCAACTCGCTCCGACTTTACATTTTGACATCAGCTACCGTAATAGTCGTGACCATCACGTCGATACCATTAAGAAACACCTTGTAGAGCTTGGTGAGATCTTTGAAAAGCAAGAGCTAGCCCAACAGAAAGTTGCCGAAATCGATGCAAAAGTCGCAGAAGTGCGCGCTGTTACGAAAGAGCGTTCAGAAAAAGCTTTGGTTGTCATGCATAACAATGGTGCTTTCAGCTCATTTGGCGTTGAGTCTCGTTATGGCTTCGTTTTCGATGTTCTGGGGGTAAAAGCAGCGAGTGAAAAAGTGGAGACAGGTTTGCATGGTCAGCCAATTTCTAGCGAGTTCATTAGCCAAGCTGATCCAGACATTCTTTACATCATTGATCGAACAGCAGTAATGGAAGGAAAGCCTGTCATTGATGCGGAACACTTAGCAAACCCGCTACTCCGTCAAACCAAAGCATGGAAAAACGACAACGTCGTTTTTGTTGATGTCGATGCTTGGTACATCACTTCAGCAAGCATCACATCTCTGAAAATCATAATTGATGACATCCTAAAAGGTTACCAAAGCTAAATCTAATAACAATGAGTTGGATCTTAAGTAATTCAACACTCAACCGACGTCAGAACGGATGTGAGCTAGCCCAAACAAAGAAAAGGAATCTATAATGACTCATGACTATCATCAGATAGCGATGGACTCTTCACAGAAAAACAAACCAAGCCCGTGTCATATCGCCCTCTTTATTTCACTTCAATTTAGTACTTTTGTCGTACCAATTAGTATCGCTCAAGCTGAAGAAGTCGTAGATGAATCAATGACAGTTTATGGTGAAGCAAACAGAGTTTATGCCGCTGGCAAAGTTTCTCACGCGAGTAATATGGGAATGCTTGGCGACAAAAACTTCATGGAAACGCCTTTCAATACGATTGGATACACAGAAAAACACATTCAAGACCAACAAGCACGCGATATCTCAGATGTAATCTCAGCTTCTGATCCCTCTGTTTTCACCAGCGGTGAAACCGGCTTAAACAAAGAAAGTTTCAAAGTAAGAGGTTTCAACTCAGACATTAGCGACGTTATGTTTAATGGATTGTATGGTATCGCTCCTTATTACCGAACCTCTCCTGAAATGTATCAACGTATTGATGTACTTAAAGGTCCTGCTTCTTTGCTCAACGGTATGCCACCGAATGGATCTGTTGGTGGCACCATCAACTTAGTGACAAAAAGAGCACAAGAAACACCAATCACATCTTTCACCGGCAGCTACTTATCGGACACTCAATTCGGAGGACATATCGATATTGGACGTCGCTTTGGTACAAATGAAGAATTTGGTATTCGTTTCAACGGTGCATTTAAAGATGGAGACACCGCGATAAACAACCAAAGCAAAAAAACTCAACTTGCATCATTAAGCCTTGATTGGCGTAATGACATTGCTTTCCTTGAAGCAGATTTTTACTACAGTACAGAGCGAGTTGAAGGTGCAAACCGTGGGTTAAGCATCGCTTCTGGTCTCAAAATCCCATCACCTCCTCCATCTGACACATTATTGACGCCAAGTTGGGCCTACAATGATAGCGAAGATAAAGGGATGATGATTCGCGGGGCGCTAAACGTTAGTGACTCTGTAACTGTATACAGCGCATTGGGTGGTAGCCGTACAGATTTTCATTCAAATGTACCGCAACGAATCAAAATCATCGATAACGAGGGTAACCTAGAGGTATCTCTCGGATCAGTTAAGCTTGAGAACAAACGAACTTCAGGTGAGATAGGTGTTCGTAGCAACTTTGACATTGGCCCAGTAGAACACCACCTTGTACTGAATAGTACTTACTTTAGAGAAGATAAAAATGATTCTCCAACAGGTAATAATAATCCAGCCCCTTGGAACTCGAATATTTATGATCCTGTTTGGGGACCAGAAAATTCAGTTTACGACAACTACTATGGTTTACCTGTCGATTCAACTCAGGTCAGCTATGGCATTGCCGATACGTTATCTTTTGTTGATGGGAAATATCAAATCACGCTCGGCTTGCGTTACCAGAGCATTGATTATGAATCTGGAATAATAATGAACGGAATGTCGCTTCCTACCACCAAGTTTAAGGAAAGTACTTACACTCCCGCACTTGCAGCATTATACAAAGTTTCGAGCTCAGTTTCGCTTTATGGTAACTACACCGAAGGCTTAACGAATGGGAAAACAGCAGGCTCTAGCGCCGCAAACGCAGGAGAGGCTTTTGAACCCCAAAAAACCAAACAGACTGAAGCAGGCGTGAAGCTTGACCTGGACGGCTTTGCTCATACGTTCAGTTTATTTGAGATTAAAAAGCCAAATGGGTACCAAGATCCGGATACCAACATTTTTTCTTTCGGTGGTGAACAGCGCAATCGCGGTATTGAATGGGGGTTCTACGGCACACTATCAAAGGACTATACGCTCATCGGTGGTATCGCCTATACAGATGCAGAGATTACAAAAGCAACAGATGTGACAGAGGAGGGGAAACAAGCAACTAAGCTACCCGATTTACAAGCTAAACTCGCATTAGAATGGAACCTCCCTGCGATGCGTGATCTCACGCTTATCGGCCAAGCGAACTATATGTCTGAACAGTACATTGATGCACAAAACACTCAGGCATTACCTGCACAGACTATTCTTGATCTTGGCGCACGCTACAACTCAAAAATTGCTGAAACAAGCGTGGTTTGGCGCCTTAGCGTAAACAATGTCCTGGATGAAGATTACTGGACAACCACCCACTATGCGGACCTAGCTCTAGGCGCACCACGCACAGTGATGCTGTCAGCTACTGCGGATTTCTAATCCCTCCACCTCCCCTTTAGCCTGCCTTCTAAGGGGGACTTACTCCCATTTGGCTGTTCATGAAAATTCACAACAAATCAAAGGAAGTACTCATCTTCAACATTCAAGCAGACAAAGAGCTCGCAACACCTACGGCCAAAGTTAATTCAAAACATAATCCATCAACGTCCACTTCCATAGGCTTTATATGAAAAACGATAAGAGCTCAATATGCTCTACCACGTTCTCCTTATTTTCGCTTGATAGGCTAGATAAGGTGACAATATGATAAGTAAAATCAGCCAACATTACGTTACGCCTAGCTTAATGCCAGCCTTAAAGCCATCGATTAAGAAGCTTGCTTTGGGAACGTTTTGTGAAGCACTTGCCGCTGTGGCAAAAGTTGGTGCACTGCTATGCTTGATAAACCTTATCGATAAATTTGCAAACCAATGGATTTACGGTGCCATAGGACTTTGGGCGGCTAGCGCACTTGCCTCATCAGTGGGCTCGTGGTTAGTTCATGATGCCGAGTCGCAGTTTTCCACTCGATTACGTCGCCAAGTTGCTCAGCACTTGACGCGCTTGCCAAGCAAGACCATCTCTCAATATGGTGATAATCAACTGCGTCGCATAGTTTCCGAAGACATCAGCACGCTTCACCACATGGTTGCGCATTTGCCTTCAGAACTCGTGACATTCATTGTCGTACCCGCAACTTCTATTTTTATCATGTTGAATCTCACAGGTCCGGTAGCGATGCTTACTCTGCTCCCTGGTCTAATTGCATCATTGTACTACCTACTCTTTTTACCTAGGTTCGCCGCTAAACATGGCAAAGAGCGCATGACAATAATGGGTGATATCGTTACCGCAGTAAACGACTACACAAGAGGTATCCGAGTAAATCGAATTTACGGCACGCAAGCAGGAGCACTCGACAGCTATAATGATGCCACAAGACGCTTTACTCACGGCATAGTGAAATGGGTTGGTAGCGTTGCCCTTCCAGCAGCAATTGCTACCGCATTACTTCAAGCGGTTTCGACTTTCGCAATGGCCTATACCATTGGCTATGAATTAAGTCCCGTGGCAATGGCGTCGCTATTCTTTTTTGGTTTGGCCGTCGTATCACCCGCACTGAAGCTTGGCCATGGATTGGACTACGTTAACGCAGGAAAGAATGCTGCAAAGAACATCAGCGACTTTTTACAGCAACCACAAATAGAAAGTGGCAGTTTGAGCGCGGGAGAAAAACCGCTATCACTACAAGCATCAAATATCGTAGTGGCTAATGGAACTGTTAATATTATTGATAACTTCTCCCACTACTTCCCACGGGGTTCATTTACAGCCATCATGGGGCCTAGCGGAGCAGGCAAAAGTACGTTACTACGTCTATTAGCAGGTCAAGAAACACCTCTTTCAGGCTTCGTTACCTTAGGAGGCAATCAACTGTCTAAACTCTCTGAGATATCCCGATACTCCGCCATACGCTATGTACCCCAAGATATCGGTGTACTCAAAACTACCATTAGGCAGAATTTGAAACTATCAACGCCAAGTTCAAGTGACGACGAGCTGAACCAAGCTTTGCAACAAGCTCAATTAAAGATTGACCTCAATTCTGATGCAAGCGTGCTTTCAGGAGGCGAGCAACAACGTGTCGCAATAGCTAACACATTTCTAACTCAAGCCAACGTTCTATTACTGGATGAACCAACCAGTGCTCTCGATAAAAATACGGCCTTCACTGTGATCAGAAATCTCGCGAAGTTTGCGAAAACACAAGACAAGATATTGATCATAATTACTCACGACTCAGAACTCGCGAAACTTGCAGACACTACATTGATGCTCAACAGAAAGGCTCAACGACAGGATGAAGAAGTATGACGGCTCACAATACCCTCTATTCCAATTCGACAATTCCACAAAGTGCAAAGCACCGTCTATATCGAGTCGCTATAGGTTGGGGACTAGTTGCATTATTTGAGGCAACGGCTTACACATTTCTTGCAATATCTATTGTCGAACAAGCTTCACCATTGAACGTCATAATAGCTGCTGTTCTAACTGTGATAGTTACCGTTATTGTAACTCGTTCTGGATTTCTCTCTGGTGCGAAACTGGCTGGGGATCTTTATTCATCAGTAGGTCATTCGCTCAGTAAAGCAAAGTTAGCTTGGTTTAATGATCAGCATAGAACTCAGCTCACTCAACTAGCAGAACGAGGAATACCTGGCTTTATGGCCATTCCTGCTCATCAGCTACAAACATTTTTACACGCTCCAATGTTACCCATATTTTTAATTATCGGTATTGGGGTCGTTGGAGGAGGTGAAATTGCACTACTCAGTGCCGTACTGTTACTAGTTGCACTGCTCGTTCAGTACAAGGCGCAAAGATACCTAAGTCGCTCAGATAGCGACCGACATGACGCAGAGCTTCAAGCGACTAAATCAACACTTGAGCTCATAGATCACCTTGAGTTACTTCGCTCAACAGCGGGGCCTGAGCGCTCAATCGAGCGTATTGAACAGAGTTGGCACGCACAAGAAGAAGCTCATTCAACTATTAATCGTAACGCTTCTATCGCAACCTTAGTATCAGGATTGGCAACGATTTTACCCCTTGCAGGTATCGCCATCTATCTCGTCTTAGAGCCGATTACTCAACCCTTATTAGTCTTGGCTTTATTGATATTGATTACCCGTGCAGCTGCACCTTTGGGTGAACTCGCGTTGGCAGGCTTTGCGATTAACGACGTAAAATCCTCAATTAAAAATTACGCTCAGTTAACGAATGTCCCTGTTCTGCCTGAGCCTAATCCTCAATTTGCAACCTCCCCCAAAAACCATAAGTTCGAACTGAACCTTGTGGGCCATTTAGATCTCTTTGAAGATGCTAGCACGGAGATCAAACAAGGTGATACCGTCGTCATCAATGGAGTCAGTGGCAGTGGCAAAAGCACTTTACTGGGCCTGTTTCTAAGGTTTGATGATCCTGACCAAGGTCTTATTTCGCTCGGAGGGATAGATCTAAAGAATATCCCTTATGACGTGCTCACCCAGCATATAGCCTATGTTGCTCAAGAACCGGTCATTTTTACTGGCACATTGGCGGATAACATTCGGTTAGGTAATCCCAATGCAAGTGATTATGAAGTTGAGAGCTTTGCAAGACACGCACAATTGGACGAACTTATTGACTCATCTCCTAAAGGAATACATCAAACAGTAGGACAAAGAGGCTCAGGGTTGTCAGGAGGTGAAAGACAGAGAGTCGCAATTGCGCGAGCTCTCATTAAAAAGGCGCCAATCCTCATTTTCGACGAAGCGACGGCAGCATTAGACGAAGCAACCGAAAAAAGTATTGCTCAACATATTCAAACATTGAACTCGACCGTGATTATTGTGACGCATCGCGATCAGAATATATGGTCACCCACATTGGAACTCACGATTGAGGGTAGAAGAGTTATAGTTGCACAGTACAACTCTACTTCCTTGAAAAGTAGGGACAAATTGGCGGCTGAAGAAACTAATAACAATCAATACTTAAATCTAAGCGGTGTCAATTGAGTTTTTTGTCACTTTAGCACATTGTATCATCTAAAGAATCTTACAGGCATGTTGTAAAGCAATAATAATAAAGCGAATTCTCAAGGTTATAATTCTGACTCAATCTGACACAAGATAGACGTAAGTCTTTCCAATACCATCAGCTTTTCGAGTCGGTCATCATACAGCGCATTGTCAATTTTTTTAAAATAGACTCTACACTTTTACAACAATCGATTCTTGTATTGCTCCGGTGTCATGCCGGAGTATTTCTTGAACATCGCGATAAAAGGGCTAGCTTGGTTATAACCTAACGTCAGAGCGACTTCTTTTACGGTCTGCCCTTTACGCAGCAACTCCATAGAATGCAAATAACGTACACGTAAGCGCCACTCAGTAAAGCTCATTCCTAATTCACTCTGGCAATGTCTCGCTAACGTGCGTTCTGTGGTATGCACTTTTGCCGCCCACTCCGCCAAACTGATCTCATCCGTCGGCGATTCTTCTACTGCTTTTAAAATCGGTTCAAGATACTTATTGTCGGTAGTCGGTAAAAAGTGATGTTCGACTTCTTGCTTTGCAAGCTGGTCCAATAACACTTGTACCAAGCGCTTGTCTTCATCAGTTTGCGCCACATTAATGTCTCGCTGACGAAAGTCCTCAATAATAGATGACACGATTGGAGTCACTTTGATCAAGCTCGTTTTAGTTGGAAAATGCGCCGTCAATTCAGGGGCAATATTCAAAGAACAATATTCGATTGGCTTACGGTTGTAGCTAGTGTGACGAATTCCGGCGGGAACCCAAATAGCAAGATGTGGAGGTGCTAGAAATCTTGTGTCTTCTGCATCCATCTCCAGAATCCCACCGCTGATCAGTTGCACTTGCCCCCAAGGGTGGCTATGAATTCGTGTTTCTGTATTAGAGAGAAACGCTTCGAAATTCATAAATACATCTGATGGCGCACGATCGATTGATAAGGAGGGATGAAGATTTCTGGCGCTCTTTTTCAAAATTGTCTTCCTATCGCTTACGATGTCTTTTAAGAGATACTTTTTATTATAAAGACCTGCCAGACTAGCGCCATCAATAATTGTGCTATAGGGTTCTCATGATTTATTTACTTCCGTTTTTCACCGTTATGATTTGGGGTGGTAACTCAATTGTGAACAAGATGGCTGCGAGCGCCATTGAACCAAGTGCGATGAGTTTCTACCGTTGGTTTGTCGCAATGGTACTCCTAACGCCATTTTGCCTGCCTGCAATCATCAAACAACGACACATTATTCGACCTTACTTAGCTAAGTTGGCGTTTCTTGCGTTACTTGGTATGGTTCTCAACCAGTCACTTGGATACTATGCCGGTTTAACAACAACGGCCTCTAATATGGCCCTGATCACCTCTTTAGTTCCTTTGATCAGTGTGTTTTTAAGTGTCCCATTGCTCGGTAAATCTATATCAATGTTAAGTATCGTCGGTGGTGTCATTTCGCTCGGCGGCTTGGCATTTATGCTTGGTCACGGTGATATCACTTACTTTTTACATCAAGACTTAACGCAAGGTGACAGCTTAATGCTCGTTGCTGCCATGGTATACGCGGCTTATTGTGTTCTGCTAAAACGCTGGAAAATGCCATTCAGTAGTTTGACTCTGGTTTACATGCAGGGCTTCTTTTCTGTTTTGATGCTCACACCACTTTGGCTCTCTAGTGAGCAACTGTTACCAAGCCAAGACGCGCTACCATTAATCGCTTATGCTGGTATTGCTGCTTCCATTTTCGCGCCGCTGATGTGGGTCAAAGCGATTGATTCAATTGGTGCTGATTCAAGTGCTATGTTCATGAACCTAATGCCTGTGGTTTCCGTCATACTTGCTTCAACACTAATTGGTGAGAAAATTTACGCTTACCACATTATTGGTGGGTTGTTAGTCATCTCTGGCGTTATCTTGTCGCAAATAAAAGTAAGACAGAGAAAACCATTATCCAATTCTGAGATTGCCTCTACCGCCAATTAACATCTACACCCCAAGCCACAGAACTACGCTGTGGCTTGTCACTTCCAGCGTTCGAATAAAAGTTAATATTTTGTTTCATTCGCTATTCCCGAAAATTCATCTTGCTGCTAAATTGGGAAAACAATAACCCATCAAGGAAAGACAGATGAGCAGTGGTCAAAGAGACATTACCCTTCGCTTTTTAGCAGAACCCAGCGATGTAAATTTTGGCGGAAAAGTGCACGGCGGCGCCGTAATGAAATGGATCGACTTGGCAGCGTACGCCTGCTCTGCAGCGTGGAGTGGTAAATATTGCATTACCGCATATGCTGGCGGCATTCGGTTTGTTGCGCCGATTCATGTCGGCAACTTAGTCGAAGTTAGCGCGAAAGTCATTTATACCGGACGAAGCTCAATGCACATTGCGATTGACGTGCAAGCTAGTGATCCAAAGCAAATGAAAAACAGACTCACCACTCACTGTATCGTTATCATGGTTGCTGTAGATGAAAACGGAAAACCAACCGATGTACCGAAATGGATTCCAGAGTCAGATGAAGACAAAGCCTTAGAGCAATCCGCTATCCGTCTTATGAACATGCGTAAAGAGATTGGGGAAGAAATGGAAGCACACGTTAAATATCTCAAGTAACTGGCATCCGTTAAGAACGCTATTAAGTACCTCAACGTTACCTAGACCCAGAGTGTGGAGCAACATCATGGTTTTGCCATTTGTTTCACGCTCGCCCTTCTCTGTCATAAATCCTTCACCTAGCTTTGCTTAAATCCATCCATTATTTTAGAGTTGGATAGAGTTTGGATCTTGAGATTAAAAGAAACGACCTTAAGTGAAGAGACGTTGACCAATTTAAAAGCGGTCGAGTACCAGTGGGTGAGAACCATGTACGTCGAGGGGTATAACGAAACAGAAATTAATCATTACATTCAAACTTGCTTTGGCGGTGACGTTACCTTTGCTAATCTATTTCGTCGCGTCGCACTGCAGCAAGAAAGTTTGTACACGCTGCTTCAATACGTTGGATGCGCACCTTCCAGCCGAGAGTTTTAATCTCTTCCTTCCCTACCTCAATTTAGCTTTTTACTAAGCTCTAGTTATTTATGTGAAGTGCTACGCAGGGCATTATTCAAGCCCTGTGTAATCCATTGCAAAGCCGCTAGTCTCTGTCTACTTATTGCAAAATTGCCTTTAACAGGCATAAAAAAACCTGAGTCTAAACTCAGGTTATGGTTACAAAAACTGTTAGTGATTGAATCGTAAGGAACTAAGCTAACAGCCAGCTATGCGTAACGCCAATAAAAGCCAAGATATTACTGATCGGCGGCCAAACCAAAAGTGTAATATCCGTGCTAAGTATAAGGGCGACCATGTGGTCGCCCTTTTCTAGTTATTCTTATCAATCTCAGACCACAAGAGATTATCCTTTCACACCACCAGCGGTTAGACCACCAACCAACCAGCGCTGCGCAAGTAAGAATACGGCAGTGATTGGCACTGCTGAAAGTACAGCAGCTGCGGCAAAGTCACCCCACAAGTAGTTTTGTGGATATAGGTATTGCTGCATACCCACTGCAAGTGTGTACGAGTCTACATCAGAAAGCAGTAGTGACGCTACAGGAACTTCACCAATTACCATGATGAACGACAATATGAAGACTACCGCTAGGATTGGCACAGACAGTGGCAGCAATACCAAACGGAATGCTTGCCATGGTGTAGCACCATCAAGAGCCGCTGCTTCTTCTAGAGACGAGTCAATACTTTCGAAGTAGCCTTTAATGGTCCAAACGTGCAGTGCGATACCGCCTAAGTAAGCGAAGATCAGACCGCCATGCGTGTTCAGACCAAGGAAAGGAATGTACTGACCCAGTTTGTCGAACAACGCGTACAGAGCAACCAGTGCCAACACCGCAGGGAACATCTGGAAGATCATCATCGCTTTAAGAATGGTGTTCTTACCTTTGAACTTCATACGAGCAAACGCGTAAGCCGATGTGGTTGATAGCGCCACGATTAGGATTGCAGAAATACCACCCACTTTTACCGAGTTCCACAGCCATGTCATTACTGGGAATGGTGGCGGTGTAACTGTACCGTCTGGATTAGTCACCGAGAAACCTAATGCCAATTTCCAGTGATCAAGTGTTGGGTTGTCTGGGATCAGGCTACCCGTTGCAAAGTTACCTTCACGGAATGAAATCGCGATGATCATCAGTAAAGGGAAAATAATCAGTGCCAAGAATGCCCACATTGCAATATGAGTAGCCCAAACACGATACTTTAATGACTTACCTTGTACCATTGCCATTGTAATTTCTCCTTAGTCCTGAGCTACTTTAGTTACGCGTAGGTTGATAAGTGCCAATGCGCCAACCAATAGGAAGATAAGCGTTGCTACTGCACTTGCTAGACCGAAGTCTTGACCACCAGCACCTTCGAATGCGATTCGGTAGGTGTAACTTACTAGCAGGTCGGTGTAACCCGCAGGCTCTGATGTACCAATCATGTTTGGACCACCGCCAGTCAACAACTGGATAAGTACGAAGTTGTTGAAGTTAAATGCAAAACTCGCGATCAACAATGGTGTTAACGGCTTCAACATCATTGGTAGTGTGATACGTGTGAAGTTCGTGACAAAGTTCGCACCATCAATTGCTGATGCTTCATATAAATCGTCTGGAATCGCTTTTAGTAAGCCCATACACAAAATCATCATGTAAGGGAAACCAAGCCAAGTGTTAACAATTAAGATCATGGTTTTCGCCATGAACGGATCAGAGAACCAAGCCGGGCTAATGCCGAATAAGCCTTCCAACAACATGTTGATCTCACCAAAGCTTTGGTTAAACAAACCTTTAAAGATCAAGATAGAAATAAACGCCGGAACTGCATAAGGCAGGATTAGCAACAAACGGTAAACTGAGCGACCTTTAAGTGCTTCCCACTGAACCACACTGGCAAGGACAAGACCAATAACAAGCGTAAATAATACGGTTAGCGCAGAGAAAACAATGGTCCAGATAAAGATACTGATAAACGGCTCTTTGATACCATCATCTTTCCAAACACGCTCAAAGTTGTGGGTACCAATGTTCACCACGAAACCTGGTGACACTGTGCTACCAACAAATTGACCGTTTTCATCGACAGGCTGGTAGTAACCTACTTCCATATTTGGACGTAGCGTTTCTTCAGTCCGGTTGTTGTAAAGCGTTTCACCATCTTCTTGTAATGTGTACAAAGGTACAACTGCAGCAAATTTGCGCAGCCCACTCATGCGGATATCATCACCACTTGGCAAATGTAAATCGACACTGCTCAACGCACTGCGGTTCTTAACAATCGCCTTGATTGATTCTTTTTCACCCGTTACTTCTTCAATTGGTGAAAGATCAAACTCCGATGCTGAAAGGTTATCAAGCTGAAAAGTCGGGCTTGCAAGTAGCTCACCATCTTTTTCAACCACAAGTTGATGGCCTTGCTCCGTTTTATACAAAGTGAACGGGTAGCTATCACCACTTTGGTAAGTTCGGTCCAAAAGTACGTTCTGAGCGCGATCAAAAGAGAGTTGGTTCTTCGCGCTATAGTTGGTAAACGCCAAACCTATGGTGTACGCCAAAGGGAAAAGAATGAAAAGGATCATCCCTGCTATACCAGGGTAGATGTAACGGTGTGCGTACGTCTTTTTACTACCAAAGATGAACAACGCTAAAGCGGTAAGAATGAGCGTAAGTAGTGCAAACGCAATCTCACCGCGAGAATACATAAGGATTGTTGCGTAGCCATTGATGATGCCGACTGTGCCTAAAAGTGACCATTTCATGAACACTTTTTTGCTGCTCGGAAGGCTGGCTTCTGGTGCTGTCATAGCATTTGTACCTTGAACTGACTGCATAGGGAACCTGCTAGCGAATATAGAATAAATATAGAAAAGTAAGGAGGAGTTGCCTCCTCCTTAAAAAGGTCTTACTTAATTATTTAGTCATTTGTTTTTCTGCATCTGCAAGAGCTGCATCGACAGTTTGACGACCGTCAACTACGTTGATGATTGCGTTCTTAGCCGCACCCCAGAATGCGTTCATTTGAGGGATATTTGGCATGATTTCGCCGTTCATCGCGTTATCCATAGTCGCAGCGATACGAGTATCTGAATCTAGTTCACGTTGGAACGAGTTAAGCGCTACCGCACCTAGAGGCTTATCGTTGTTAACCATACGTAGGCCATCGTTTGTTAGTAGGTAGTTCTCAATGAACTCAACCGCTAGGTCTTTGTTTGGAGACGCAGTGCTGATACCAGCTGTTAGAACACCAACGAATGGCTTAGAAGATTGACCTTGGAACTTAGGTAGCGTAGTCACGCCGTAGTTAACGCCTGACTTCTCAATGTTGCCCCAAGACCATGGACCGTTGATCGTCATCGCTGTTTTGCCTTGGTTGAACGCAGACTCAGACACTGAGTAATCCATATCCGCAGAGATTACGCCTTTATCAACTAAGCCTTTTACGAAGCTCATTGCGTCTTTAACGCCTTCTTTCGCGATACCAGCGTCTTTAACATCGTAACCTTCAGAAGTGTATTTGAACGCGTAGCCGCCATCAGCCGCCATTAGTGGCCAAGTGAAGTACGGTTCTTTTAGGTTCCACATGATTGCAGACTTGCCGTCTTTTTTAAGTTTTGCATCTAATGCTGCAACCTCTTCCCAAGACTTTGGTGGGTTTGGAACTAGGTCTTTGTTGTAGATTAGAGATAGAGACTCAACCGCAACTGGATAGCCGATCAATTTGCCGTCGTAACGTACTGCATCCCAAGCGAAATCAACGATACCTTCTTGAATATTCTTAGAAGGTTTAATTTCTGCTAGCAGGCCAGCTTCTGCGTAACCACCGAAACGGTCGTGAGCCCAGAATACGATATCAGGACCGTCGCCAGTCGCTGCAGTTTGAGGGAATTTGTCTTGAAGGCCATCTGGGTGAGCCACAGTCACTTTAATGCCTGTGTCTTCTTCAAATTTCTTACCAACTTCAGCAAGGCCGTTGTAGCCTTTATCACCGTTGATCCAGATAGTAAGTTGTCCTTCTTCGATGGCAGCATTAGCACCAAAAGAACCCAAAGCAACAAGAGTACCTAGTGCTACAGCGCTTAACTTTTTCATGTTCGTATCCTTTTTATATTTTTGATGTAGGGCTAGTCCATTGAGGTTCAGCCGTATTTCGACATATATCATCTGAAATAATCCAATATGTCTCATCCTCCTAATCCCTACGCCCTTACAATTATGACGTATTTTCGTGATCTAAATCGCCAAGGGTAAGAGACTCAAATCACAAAATGGATAGTTCCTGTGATCGGTTTCAACTTTAGGTGGTGCAATAATGTGATTTCCGACCAACTGCTTTCTTCCTCCTCCTTTTTTACTCCTCCCTTTCTACTCCCCCTACAATTATTTCTATTAGGAGGATGTCGCACTACGCACAATCTTAGAAACTGCAGTCATCCAAGAGTGGATGGTAAGAACCCTTTCCCAGCAGTGCCTACGTATTAGGAAAAAGATTTGCTGGTTTTGCATTGCCAGACGAGTGGAATGTCATTATTAGTGTTGTTTGTGGTAATTATTTCACGGGGGAGACAATACGAATAATGTGGGGGAGAGAAACTCGTACTTGGCTATGATGGGTAGCACTTCTATTCAGGACATTTTATTGAAGTGCTACCCTACTTTTCTTACCAACCGCAAGAACTTACCGATTCCTACTGTTACTGCTCGCTAGATAATTCATATAATGATGAGCGGTGAATAATAAAAAATTGATCGAGGACGAGCTACATGGCGAGTGTCACGTTAAAAAATGTTTGTAAAGCGTATGGCGACGTACTGATTTCTAAGAACGTAGACCTAACAATCAACGAAGGTGAATTTGTTGTTTTCGTAGGTCCATCAGGTTGTGGTAAATCTACCCTTTTACGTTGTATTGCCGGTCTTGAAGACATTACTTCAGGTGATTTGTATATTGGTGACCAGCGCATGAATGACGTCGAACCATCCAAACGTGGTGTTGGTATGGTATTCCAGTCTTACGCTCTTTACCCGCACCTTAACTTATATGACAACATGTCATTTGGCTTGAAACTAGCAAAAGCAGACAAAGCAGAAATCGACAAGCGTGTTGAACAAGCAGCAGAAATCCTACAACTAGGCCACTTGCTTGAGCGCCAACCAAAAGCACTTTCTGGTGGACAGCGTCAACGTGTGGCGATTGGCCGAACATTGGTATCGCAGCCAAATGTATTCCTTCTAGACGAGCCACTATCAAACTTGGATGCGGCACTGCGTGTAAACATGCGTGCACAAATCACGAAACTTCAGCGCCAACTTGGTTGTACCATGATCTACGTAACGCACGATCAGGTAGAAGCGATGACAATGGCAGATAAAATCGTTGTACTAGACGGCGGTTATGTATCGCAAGTTGGTAAGCCGCTTGAGCTTTACCATTACCCACAAAACCGCTTTGTAGCTGGCTTTATCGGTTCTCCGAAAATGAACTTCATGAGCGTATTCATTGATGAAGTAGAAGCAGAGCGCGTCAAAGTTCAACTATCTAACGGCGTATCTTTCTGGATTCCGGTGGATGGTACAACCGTTAACCGCGGCGACCGAATGTCTTTAGGCATTCGCCCTGAGCACCTATTATCCGCTTCTGAAGCTGATGCAAGTATTCACGGTGAAGTGATGATTGTTGAGAAGCTAGGTAACGAAACTCAAGTATACCTAAATCTAGAAGGCGCGGACGCCGACGTTATTTTCCGTCAGCCGGACACGCTTGCAGTCGACACTGGCGATAAAATCGAGATCGGTATTCCAGCTCATCGTTGTCACCTGTTCCACAGTGATGGTCGCGCATGCCGCCGCCTATACAAAGAAAACGGCGTAGAAGTCGAATAGTTCATTCGTCCTTACTCAAAAAAATCCCTCTCAAGTGAGAGGGATTTTTTTATCTTAATAAATATCAGCAATTCGATACTAAATCATTAATCGTGAACGAATCAAATCACCCGTTTCTTCTACCCTCACATAAACCATTGTCTTTGTACTGATACTTCATTTTTAATACTTTTCCTCATTCCTCATAAGTAAGTACCAGCTTTTTCCTAACCCGCCAAACTTAGCCAAAGGGCTAAATATCATTCTTATTTCCACTTACCTCAACAAAGCAAATTTTTACACTTATCAACGAAATTACACGTGACAAAAAACTCAGCAGCATTCCACAGAATGCTCTGTGCACTAACTACTAATAACGTTCACGACACGGCAATTGGGGAAGACACCCAAGGGCGGTAGCGTGTCAGAAGGGAAACTGAGTCATGAAACAAAAAGGACTTATCCGCTCTCATGAGATGGAGTTCGCTTTTTTATATCGCATCTCAGATCTTGCTGTCATCGTCTCTTTTATGCTGCTTTTAGTGTTCAAAGACATGAATACTGCGATGGGGAAAGATTACGTCATATTGGCTTTCGTTGGAGGCATCTCCTTTCTATTTATGGCAGAAAGCGGCAATCTGTATCGCTCTTGGCGAACCAGTTCGTTTAAAGAGCAGATGTTTATTGTCTGTGTTGCTTGGGCGGTGACTTCTGCACTTATCTTTATTGTGCTGTATTTTTCTGAAGTCCATACCTTATTTGATAACACAATTTTAGCGCTGTGGTTTGCGATTACGCCCGCTCTGCTTTTAGCATGGCGAGTAACATTCCGTACCGGATTAGCCTATTTGAGAAAAAAAGGATTCAACACTCGCACTGCGATCATCATCGGCCAAACTCCTCACGGCATTACCCTAGCTAACGAAATTCAAAACCACACAGAACACGGCGTGCTTTTTGATGGCTTTTACGACGAACGATCTTCCGACAGACTGCCAAATTCTGATTATCCTATTAAAGGAGCTGTTGACCACGCCCTTGAGCGAGCTAAAAAAGGGGAAGTAGATTACGTCTATATCGCGATGCCAATGCACGCAAAAGAGCGCATTGCGTCACTTCTTAACCAATTCTCAGATACCACCGCAAATACGTATCTGATTCCCGACTTCTTCACTTATAACCTTTTACATTCTCGTTGGGCGCAGATCGGCCAAGTTCAAACACTAAGTGTCTTTGATACACCTTTTGCTGGAATTTCTTCTTGGGTAAAACGGTTTGAAGACATCTTGTTTTCGAGCATTATTTTGGTCTTAATCGCCCCTATTCTATTCGTCATTGCGATTGGCATTAAGGCAACTTCTAAAGGCCCTGTCATCTTTAAACAACATCGTTACGGTCTTGATGGACGCAAGATTGAAGTCTGGAAGTTCCGTTCAATGACAACCATGGATCAAGGTTCCAACGTGAAACAGGCGACAAAGAACGATCCTCGTATTACGCCTTTTGGCGGATTTCTACGTCGCACCTCTTTGGACGAACTGCCTCAATTTATCAATGTACTGCAAGGGACCATGTCTATTGTTGGTCCACGCCCTCATGCCGTGGCGCACAATGAAGAGTATCGCCAGATTGTTGACCGATACATGCTACGTCACAAAGTAAAACCAGGCATTACTGGCTGGGCGCAGATTAATGGTTATCGCGGCGAAACCGACACCTTAGAAAAAATGGAAAAGAGAGTCGAATTTGATTTGGATTACATCCACCACTGGTCGGTTTGGATGGACATCAAAATCATCTTTATGACCGTTTTCAAAGGCTTCACTGGTGCTAACGCTTACTAAGGTTGAGATTATGAAGAAACTGACAATGGCAATAGCATTGAGTCTGTTTTCTACTGACTTGCTCGCAGAACCGATGGCTTACCAAACCGAGTCTGGTATAGAGTTGATTCCCCTCGTAAAAACTTTCTACGAGGGAGATGACAACATCAATAAAGCGGAAAAATCCGGCAATGTAGAATCGGTCAATATTTGGGGTATAGAACCAAGCTTATTAGCACGTATAGAACGGAATCGCTATCGCGCAGATATTTTATATAAGTTAAAAGCTGGCTTTTCATCTGACGATCGAAACGACTTCGACGACCACACTTTTCAGTTTTCCAACTTTTTCGAATTTAATCATCGTCATCGTTTAGTGGTTGATTACCGTTTTCGCGCCCAGCATGAAGTTCGAGGAGAAGATATTACCGAAGGTAATGGTAGCGCAATCGACTCACCAATAGAGTTCAACCGTAACGATGTAAAAACCAATTATGTCTTTGGATCTAACGGTGCCAAAGGCAGACTCGAATTCGGTTTAGGCTATAGTGATAAAACCTATCAAAACTATCGTGAAGGCTTGCCTGGGCGCCCAAACGCTAAAACTAAATACAACGATTTTCGAGCTCCCAATGCACATTTGGAGTTCTATTTAAGAGCGACGCCAAGAACCTATTGGTTAGTCGGAACAAACCAAATCGTAACCGATTATCAGCACCGAAATTCTGCGCAGCCATCGAAAGATAACAACACCAGTTTCTATTACACCGGTGCCGAATGGGAAGTCACAGGAAAAACCAAAGGCATCGCTCGACTCGGTTATCAAATCAAAGATTTTGACAGCGCTCAACGAGAGACATTTAAAGGCTTTAGTTGGGATATCGGCTTTGAATGGTTGCCTCAAGAACAAACTCTAGTCAGCGTGAAAACCACTCAAGCGGCGGTTAACCCCGATCAAGATGGCGATTACAACCTACAAACTCGTTACCGACTGAACCTGAAGCACGATTGGAATAGTTACCTTGCAACTCGCTTAGGTGCTGTTTATCAACAAGATGATTACACGGGAATCTCCAGAAACGACGATCGGTACACTCTATCTTTTGGTATCGATTATCAGATCAAACGTTGGATACAGCTGCAAGCCGATTGGCAATACCAAGATAAAAACTCTAGCCGATCGGATTATAGCTTCGAACAAAATATTTGGACTTTAAGCGCACAGTTTTCTCTGTAAAAAGGATTATTAATGAAGGCATTCATCAAATTCATGAGTGTAGCGTTGTTGCTATTTAGCACTTTGGTCAACGCTGACTCAAACGAGGAAGATTACTTACTCGATACTGGCGATACCATTTCCGTGCAGGTCTATGGTGAAGAAGATCTTACGATTAAAAATATTCTAATAACGTCAGATGGCTACTTTGATTACCCCTACCTTGGCCGAATTAAAGCAATCAAAAAAACACCAAAACAACTCAAGTACGAAATAGAAACGGGCTTAAAAGGCGATTATCTCATCAATCCAAAAGTGATGGTCACCATCAATAACTTTCGTCTGTTTTACGTTAATGGCGAAGTCAGGAAACCTGGTGGATTTGAGTACCGTCCAGGGTTAACCATAGAGAAGGCCATCGCTCTAGCAGGTGGCTTGACCGACAGAGCCTCACGCAAAGGCATTAACCTCACCAAGCATAAAACAGGTCAAACGATGGAAGGAGTCAGTATGCACCGCAACGTTGAACCTGGTGACATTGTATTTATTGACCAGAGCTTCTTTTAAGTGACAGGGAATCAAATGAACGGGACTCATCCAAATAATCTCCAGATGAACAAAGTAGAACTGATTCGTTTTGGCCATCACTTCAAAGCGATTAAAAAGAATTGGCTAAGCATCGCAGCATTCACGCTTCTGTTCTCATTAACTTGTACTTGGTATATCTACTCCAAAGCATCGATATACCAAGCTACAGCTACGCTACTCATCCAAGAGGAGCAAAAAAGCGCCCTTTCAATCGAGGAAGTATATGGCGTCGACACGACAAAAAAAGAGTACTTTCAAACGCAAATCGCCATTTTAAAATCGAATCATATTGCAGATAAGGTCATTAGAGAGCTGAACCTCACCCAATTACCTGAATTCACAAGCTCAGGGGGGTTAAATAAAAAAATCGACCAAATAAAGTCGATTCCTTTTGTTCAAGACCTACTGAATGTGGCACCAAGCCCAAAAGAAACCGCCCAGTTTTCAGAATCCTATTATCAGGCACTTCAAGCTTTCAGAAGTAAACTCGATATTGAGCCAGTACGTAACACCCAATTAGTCAGAATTCGCTTTCGTTCTACCGATCCTAAGCTTGCGACGACAATCGCCAACGCGGTCGGCCAAGCCTACATTGACGCAAATTTTGAAGCCAAATTGGTCGTTACACAAAATGCGGCTACTTGGTTGACAAATAACTCTCAAAAATTGGAGGAGCGATTACGTAACTCGGAGCAAGCGCTGCAAGAATTCTTGTTAAAAGAAGGGTTGATCGATATAAATGGTATTGATGAAATTTACGCAAATGAGCTAGAAGAACTCACTCGCAAGCTGAATATCGCTGTTAATAAGCGTATTGAAGCGCAGACGTTAATCCAATTGTTACGACGTAAATCTTCGCAAAGTTTAGACAGCTTGTTGTCAATTGATGAATTCGCTAATCAAGCGCAAATCCGCGATCTAAAATTGTCGGAAGCACAGGCAGCCAAAAATCTCTCTGAACTGGCACAGCGCTACGGACCTAAACATGATCGAATGATTCAGGCGAAAGCGCAGCTTGCTGAAATTCAATCTAGAACCCAGCAACTCATCCGTGACATTTCCTTCAGTAAGCAACAAGACCTTCTTGCTGCAAAAGCGCAAGAGGACATGCTTCGAGCAGAACTCGATAACAAAAAGTCAGACTTCCAATCGTTAGGGTCACAAAAAGCGCGTTACGAACAGTTAAAACGCGAGGTTGAATCCAATAAGGCACTCTATGAAGCGTTCTTAAATCGTGAGAAAGAGACCAACGCCACCAGCGACTACAAGAATGTCACTGCTCGCTTTACTGATAAAGCCATCATTCCTCTATTCCCGGTGGCACCACAACGAATCAAACTGGTACTAATTGCCACCTTTTTTGGCTTTGCCATTGCTTGCGCTCTAGTCATCATCTTAGAAACGATGCGAGAAGTTATCCGAAGCACAGCCGATGTGCAGGAAAAACTTGGTGTTACGTGTTTAGGTGTGATTCCTATGGTCAAAAAACGCAATTTGCGTAAAAACGGCGTCAGTTATACCGCGTATTTAGATGATGAAGAAAAGCTATTTAGTGAAGCTTGCCGCTCCGTCAGAACCTCGCTTCTGCTCAGATTAACCAACACGAAGCAAAAGATATTGCCCTTTACCTCTGCTATTCCAGAAGAAGGAAAAACATCGACCAGTATCAATATGGCGGTGTCGTTTTCAAAAATGGAAAAGGTGTTGATCATCGACTGCGATTTACGTCGACCTTCCATCGCAAAGCGATTCGGTATTGCTGAATCAAGCCCTGGCTTAACGCATATCCTGACGATGGATACGCCAATCAAAGATTGTGTTACACATATAAAAGAAGCCAACTTAGATGTATTATCGGCCGGCCTAATTCCGCCAAACCCACAGGAATTACTGGCTTCTGATCGCTTTAAAAAGTTGCTCGAACATTTTCAAAATAAGTATGACCGGATCATTATCGATACACCGCCCCTACTGTCAGTGAGTGACGCACTTATTCTTGGTCAATATGCCAATGGTCTGATTACCGTCATTCGCTCAGAATCAACAAAATCATCACTGGTTAACCTTGCGTTATCTAAACAAATACAACACTCAGTTCCATCTCTTGGCGTCTTAATCACACAAGCCAAGGCCAAGGAAGGAGAGACGCTTTATGTCCAGAAATACGCCTACTAACGTAAACCTATCTTGGTACCAAACGTTGAAAAGCCAAGAACAGCCGGTATTGATCTATCAAATGGGCAAAGTAGGTTCGAGTGCATTAGAGCATTCCATTCCTGACTCGATTCACTTGCACGACCTTATGACCGTCGATGCGCAAAAACAAATATCCCCCGTTAGAGCGCAATTGCATAAGCCTCAGATCAATGCGTTAAAGCGACGACTAAAGCGTATAACGATGAGCCATATGTTAAAGCGCAAAAAAAAAGTTCGAATTATCTCGCTGGTGCGTGAACCGATCGGACGAAATGTCTCAATGTTCTTTCAAGCACTTCCTTTTTGGATGGCGGACAAATATCTAAAGGATGACAGCGCAATACGTACCGAACGACCGCAATTACTCCAAGAAGCATTTGATAAGCACATGAATCATCAATATGCGCTGCAGTGGTTTGACAACGAGATCAAACAACTAACAGGGATTGATGTGTTTAACGAGTCTTTTAATCACGAAGTAGGCTATCAAACATACCATAACAATAACTTCTCACTGTTGGTCATTCGAAGTGACAAGCTAACAAAGGCTAACTCCGCAGTTGAAGACTTTTTAGGTTACCCCGTGGATGTTGTTTATGAAAATCAATCAGACAACAAATGGTACTCGCCACTACTGAAAGAATTCAAAACGCAATTTCAACCAACACCCGAGTACGTTGAAGAAATGCTGAATTCTAAATTGACGAAGCACTTTTTCTCAAATGCAGAAATCATCGACCTTAAACAGCAATATCTGACCAATTAATCATGAAAACCAAGATTCTACATATTATTAATGATCTTTCTCAGAACGGCGGTGCTCAGAAGTTCTTAGTCGACCTTGTTTTAGAACATAAGCCTGAATACGAAATCAAAATTTTGGTCTTGTGTGATGAAAATGATTACTTACCAATGCTATCCGCCCAAGGGATAGAGTGTTTTAACTGGCGCACATTGTCATTGAGTGAGAAATTCTCTTTGCTGCGTTGGCCGGATGTCGTTCACGGGCACCTCTACCCTTCCATTTACCTAGCGCTATTGGCGGTAGGTAAAAAACGAATCCAGACTGAGCACTGTTCTTATAACCGTCGACGTGACTATCCGCTGTTTAAGTTCATGGAATACGTCTTGTATTGGGGCCACGACTTGACGGTCAGTATTAGTGAAAAAGTACAAGATGAACTGGTGAAGTTCATGCCTCGCTACCAACACAAATATCACGTGGTGCACAATGGCGTTGATTTAAAAAGGTTTTCTATGACACCAAGATTCGCCAGCCACCTAATCGACAAACCAGTTATCAAGATTGGAATGGTGGGCCGACTTCACCAACATAAAGATCATGAAACGCTTATCCAAGCACTTATCCATTTACCAAGACGATACGAACTCCACCTTGCGGGAGATGGAGAAAAAAAATCGTCACTGCAAGCATTGGCAACAAAAATCAACATCGCGCAACGTGTTCACTTTCATGGCGTAGTTTCTGACGTTCCAGCCTTTTTGAACGACATGGATATTTACGTGCAATCGTCGCACGTCGAAGGCTTTGGCTTGGCGGCGGTTGAGGCCATGGCAGCAGGCTTACCCGTATTATCATCGGACGTACCTGGTTTGGATGACGTCACCGGACGTGCCGAATATTTATTTCAAGTTGGTAACGCCACTGAACTGAGCCAAAAAGTTCTCCAGCTGTGTGAAAGTGTTGAGCGGTATGACGCTGCAAGTCAATACTCAGTCAATAGGGCCTCTCTCTACACCATCGATAAATTTCGTGAAGGTTACTATGGAATCTACCAGCAGCTTTGCGCCAACAAATAGTTCCGTGCCATCGAGCCATCGCGCCTCATTGCTTGCAGCATGCCTATTAGCATTGTTCTTTATTCCTATGAAGTTTCGTGCTGGAGGAATAGCGCTAGCCCCATCTGACATCGCAAGCCTTTTGTCCATTAGTTTTACTGCATTAGTGGTATTGGAAGGAAAAGCTGAAAAACTCATGCATCCCTGTATGGGGTTCCTCATATTGTTCACTGGGTATGTGTTCATAAATGGTCTGCTAAATCGCGTCCCTTTAATGCCGCTAGTTATAGAAACTGTGCAATGGTTAGCGATTTTGTGCCTACTGAGCCTAATGTACGCCTATGGCGTGTTTGATGACGAACGGGTAATGGTTTATTTCACGTATCTGTTGTTTTTCATCTGTACGCTCGTTGCCTTATGGCACTTTGCTCAGGGCTATCAAAGCGGGTTTAAGTTACTCGGGGTAAGTAAATACGGGTTCGGTGTACTGTGCTCACTACTGTACCTTTATCGAGATAAAATTCGCGCTTTCCACCTTTTGATGCTCGTAGCTTTAGTATTACTGGTGTTGTCACAAGAAAGAAAAGCGCTACTTGGTTTTTGTCTGCTTTTCTTCTTTGACCAACTGCTCGTAAAAAACTTAATGAGAAAATCGCTCAGCGAAACGTACACGTGGGCGATTTTATTAGCCTTGAGCTTCATTGTGTTTACTGCCGTCACAACCACACTCTACGTTGGGTTTGAAACTCTAGCAGACACATTGGAAATAACCCAAGAAGACGTCTTATTTGCCAACCAAAGTGAAGCCCGCTGGGTATCGAATCTTCATAGAAAACTTTTACTTGCCAATGGGCTAGATATTTTACTTCAACACCCAGTGTTAGGTGTCGGCGCGAAAATGTTACCCAACTTTATGATCAGTTACTTTAATTATGATGAGCTGGCGATCTACACCCACAACTTTGTGTTAGATACCGCAATTGAATACGGATTGCTTGGTATTGGTCTGCTGTTTGGTGGTTATTTTCTTTTTATTCGCTTTTGCTTCCGTAGTCTTAATGAAAACAGAAAAAGCCTATTACTTGCGATATACGCCCTCATCATGGTGTTTTTCGTTGCGGTAAACACCACCATAATTTTAATACTCTTATTACCCGTCATGATCAGCATGAGCAACGACTCAAGGGCCATTGCTCATACTTTTCCGGTAAACCATCACCACGAATATGAATAATCAAGGATAGGATAGATGAAGTATTCAATCTCTCGACAATTTGAAAAGAACCGAGAACTCCAAGCTGATAATTTTGTTTTAGTTTACCAAATGGGCAAAGTTGGCTCCTCATCAATTGAGCACACGCTAGGGGAGAAAAATATCCCGAGCTATCACATCCACACCTTTGATGATCACGAAGAATTTCACATGTATCACAATAAAAAAGACGTGAGTAAATTCTTCGACTTCCGAAACCGCGCACTCTATCGCTTAGTGCTCAAGCAGCGAAAACGTATCTTACAAAAACGCGAGCAGATTAAAATCGTTACGCTGGTCCGCGATCCAATCGCAACTGTCTTTTCTCGCTTCTTTCAAGATCTCCATTTGCAATTTATCGAAGGCAAAAAGAACGATGCAATTCACCGAGATATGGAAGTCACGTATCAGCACCTCGAGCATTGCTTTGATAACTATATCAATCTCAACTATTTTGCGGACTGGTTCGACAACGAGTTAAAGCGTAATTTCAATATCGATGTGATGCGCCAAGAGCTGGACAACACTCAACCTTTCTTCACATTCCAGAACGGTCAGGCCAACGTCATGCTAATCAAATGCGAACAGCTCAGTTCTCTTGATAAAGAAATCGGTGAGTTTCTTGAGTTGCAAGACTTCGTGCTGAAAAACAGCAACGAAGCGAAAAACAAGTGGTACTCTAATATCCACCAACACTTTAAGAATCACTACGACTTCTCAAAACTGTTCTATATGTACGATCTTCCCTTGTATCGCCACGTTTATTCAGAGCAAGAGCGTGATGCTTTTAAACACAAATGGATGCAAACACCAGGGACAAAATCATCATGAAGAAAGTGCTCCATGTTACAGAAGCATTTGGAGGTGGCGTTCAAACCGCCCTCTATAGTTATGTTCACTCATCCAGAGACGAGCCTTATCAACATTTCTTGCTAGCCAGAGCCCGAGAAAACGACTTGACCAATGAGAACAACCACCACATTTTCGTACAGACAAAGTGGGTAGAAGGCGGCTTGCTTCAATTTATTCGCGATGCAAACCACATGATTGCATCACTTGGTCCCGACGTCGTGCATTTGCACTCGAGTAAAGCAGGATTTCTCGGCCGATTTCTAAAGCTTGGCAAGGCACGCTTGGTTTACACACCGCACTGTTATGCCTTCGAACGTGAAGATATCTCAGAGCTTGCACGCCAGATCTATAAAGCACTAGAGAAAGTAAAACTGAGCAAAATTGATGTGGTTGCAGGCTGTAGCCAACGAGAGTGTGACCTAGCCATTAGCATTGGTGCGAAACATGCCGAACTGCTCAACAACTACGTGTCTTATCAAAGTGAAGATCGTATAGAGCGAGACAAGCAAGAAGCGCTGAAGATCGTTGTACTTGGTCGTGTCGCGCCCCAAAAAGATCCTCAGTTTCTTATCAGCACATTGCAGTTCCTTAATCGGTATGCGCTTAACCGCCCGATAGAGATCACATGGATAGGTGGCGGTGACCACGTACTCGAACAGAAATTACGCACTGAAAATGTGGATGTAACGGGCATGCTGCCTCGCGATGAGGTAGTTGAAAAGCTCAAGGGTTCAGACCTTTATCTACATACTGCAGCATGGGAAGGGATGCCGTTAACCATTCTAGAAGCATCCAAGTTACATCTTCCTATGGTTATTCGGACCATCGGCGCAACCAAAGATCTCAACTACCCGTTTTTAGCGCTCACACCTGAAGAAATGGCCAAGCAGATCGCGCATTGTGTCAATCATTATGAAGAGATTGATTTTCGCCAATATACAGCAGAATTAAACGATGCCTTCAGTGAAGAAAAACAGCGCCTCGCACTCAATAAACTTTACGGTTAAATGCCCCTATGTTTCACACTGTTCAACAAAAATTACTGTTGATGCCCAGCGGTAAAAAAAGCTTGTTATCTACTGGATTAAAAACCGCAATCACGCGTGTGTTGAGTGCGCTATTTGCTTTTTTACTGACTCTGATTGTATCGAAGACCAGTGACGCTTCGACGGCCGGTCAATTTTTCTTTTTATTCAACCTAGTCTCGCTACTCGCTATCGTTTCTCAGCTAGGTTTTGATGTCTCGTTAGTTCGTTACAATGCGATCGCTTTTAATAACAAAGAGAAGCTTGAACAAAGCCAAAACTATAAAACCGCACTTTATCGAAGTATGGCATTTTGCTTGCTCGCCATAGGCGTTTTGTTAGCAGGGTTTAATCTGTTTCCAGAACAGCTAAACCAGACTCAATCACCAATGTATGCGATTACTTTATGCTTGCTTTGCATACCTTTCTTGGTGCTTGCGCAAACCAACAGTCGGGTGCTTCAAGCATGTAGAAAAGTAGTATCATCTCTGTTTGCGTTGCAGCTTGGGGTAAGCATGTTGATGGTCATTTTTGTCTTTGCCCTAGACTATATCGGTCAGCAAAATATCAACAATCTAATGACCGCACTGCTTTTAGCGAGCATAGGTGTCGCGGTCATATCTAGTGCCAATTGGCTTGGCTCAGATCAATATCAAACATCGGCTTTCGTACCAAACAAAAAAATGGTCTCTTCTGCCAAGCAAGTCTGGGTTGGCAGTATCTTCACGAATGTTCTTCAATGGGGAAGCCTTGTTATTACGGGCTTTTTTATCTCAACAGCGGAACTCGGTTTGTTAGCCGCAGCCCAACGTACATCACTACTGATTGGCTTCGTGCTGATTACCATTAACTTTGTGGTCGCCCCGATGTTTGCCTCTCTCTACAAAGAGCGTCAAATGCGTAAACTGCAGAACCTGAGCCGCTTGGCGTGCCGAGCCAATGTTGGTTTAGCGATTGTACCCGTAATTATTTGCACCCTCTTCCCCGAGTTTGTAATGCAGTTTTTTGGTGAGGAGTTTCTCGCCGCGGCGCCACTATTAGTCGTCCTTTCTCTGGGGCAGTTAGTCAATGTTGCGACTGGTTCAGTAGGTTTTTTATTATTAATGAGTGGTCATGAGAGAACCATGAAATACATTACAATTTCCTCCGGTACGGTGTCCATCTGCCTACTTGTTACGCTTTGCCAAATGTTTGGGGTGATTGGTGCAGCGTGGGCAATGGCAATTGGCATGGCTATCCAGAATTTAGCTGCACTGTACTTTGTAAAACGTTACTTAGGCTTCTTTCCAATAGGTTAATTATGGCTTTAATACTGGCACGCACGAGTTTTGTTTTAGTCCTGATGTTAACCGCTTCACTTTCTTTGTGGAAAAGCTCTGACCTACACCATACGCTTACCTGCAAATGGAAACCTACTTAGGCGGATCGAGTACGCTTCACTTTACTTTCAGTTTATTGATCGGCTTTTTATCGGTCTTCACGTTCCCTTCTCTGGTGAGCTCGAATAAAACCGACGTTTTTGGGATTCGTCTTTTGCTACTGCTGTTAGCTATCGTTTCAATGGAAGAAATAAGCCAACTTTTTATTCCAAATCGATCATTTAGTTATGATGATCTCAGCACCAACTGGATAGGCGTTATCTCAGGTTACTTTAGTGCCAAGTTAATTCGCTTCATCCGCGCTCGATCGTTCTAGTAAGACAGGAATCTCTGGGGTATTTGGGTATATAATTACGCCAAACAACCAGACTAACGAGTACATCATGCCATCTCATCCAACCAAGATTACTTTTTTTGAATTCTTAACCCCGTTGATCACGTCAGGCAAAAAGACGATAACGATTCGAGATGAATCAGAAAGCCATTACGTTCCCAATACAGAAGTCGAAGTTTTTACCTTAGAAACGGATCGTAAAGTCTGCGATATCAAGATACGTTCTGTAGAACCACTTCACTTTGAAGATATTAATGAGTTTCATGCAGAACAAGAAGCCATCGAACTACCAAAACTCAAGCAGTTAATTCGAGAAATCTACCCAAATACCGACACGCTCTTTGTTATTGAGTATGAGCTGATTAAATAACCCACAACAAATACTAGACGACTGGTCTAATTCATTCTATAGTACACTCCATGAACGCAAAGACGAATGACACACGCCAACATATTCTCGACGTCGGATACGAGTTGATCGTAAACCGAGGGTTCACGAGTGTTGGTCTTTCAGAGCTGTTAAAAAAGGCCGCAGTGCCAAAAGGCTCGTTTTATCATTACTTCAAGTCCAAAGAACAATTTGGTGAAGCGATGATTCAAGACTACTTTACTAAGTATTTTGAGCGTTTAAACGCACGCTTTACCAATACTGAATTGAGTGGCTACCAACGCCTAATGAGCTATTTCGAAGAAATGGTCAAAGTAGAAGACGACGTGTGTAATGCGAACAAATGTTTATTGGTCAAGTTAAGTGCAGAAGTCTCCGATCTCTCTGAGTCAATGCGCTTGGCATTACGCCAAGGAGCAGACAAAACCATTCAAGCGATAGCGGATTGCATAGACATCGGCATTCAAGATGGCTCAATCCCCAATGGTGACAGTGCGTTATTAGCAAGGCAGATATACTACCTTTGGAATGGCGCTAGCTTGCTGAACAAACTTTATCAAGATCAGGCAGCATTGACGCAAAGTCTGACCTATACTCAACACTTACTGCAGAATACGCGCACTTGCCCATAACGGGCGGCGTGGAAGCAGAATGAACACCCTACACACGTTTCACTGTCAGAAAAAGCGTCAGTGTTAACACAGTAAACCTTCCCGCTTTACATAAGCGGGATATTTTGAAACAAATACTAGACGACCGGTCTAATCAACAAGTGAGATAGATATGACTAACGCAACAAATCGCAGAATCGTACTCGCGTCACGTCCCCATGGTGCACCGACACAAGAAAACTTTCGTTTAGAAGAGGTAACGAAACCGACTCCGAAAGACGGTGAAATGCTATTGAGAACGGTTTATTTATCTCTAGATCCATACATGCGTGGTCGCATGAGTGATGCCGAATCATACGCTGACCCTGTTGCAATTGATGACGTAATGGTCGGTGGTACAGTTTGTCAGGTAGAAGCATCAAACCACCCAGATTACGAAGCAGGTGAATGGGTTCTTGCCTACACTGTTGGCTGGCAAGACTACGCTATCTCAACTGGTGAGATGGTCATTAAACTTGGTAAAGAACCGCAAAATCCTTCTTACGCGCTAGGCGTTGCAGGAATGCCTGGCTTTACCGCGTACATGGGTTTACTCGACATTGGTCAGCCAAAACCAGGGGAAACCATCGTGGTAGCAGCTGCTACGGGGCCTGTAGGCGCAACAGTTGGTCAAATTGGTAAAATCAAAGGTTGCCGAGTTGTTGGTATAGCAGGCGGAGAAGAAAAATGCCGTTACGCTAAAGAGGTGCTTGGTTTCGATGAGTGTATTGATCACAAAGCTGAAGACTTTGCAGAACAACTGAAAAATGCCTGTGACAAAGGTATCGATGTTTACTTCGAAAACGTAGGTGGCAAAGTATTCGAGGCTGTAATGCCACTTCTGAATACAAATGCGCGTATCCCACTTTGTGGTTTGATTTCTCAGTACAACGCGACAGAGCTGCCTGAAGGTACCGACCATCTTCCATTACTAATGGGTAAGCTCCTGACCAAACGAATCAAGGTGCAAGGCTTCATCATTTTTGATGATTACGGACATCGCTACGGTGAATTTGCGCAAGATATTAATCAATGGTTGGCAGAAGGAAAGATCCAATACCGCGAACATCTAGTACAAGGACTGGATAATGCGCCAGAAGCATTCATCGGTCTGTTGGAAGGTAAGAATTTCGGCAAGCTTGTAGTACAGATTAACGACCCATTATAAAAAGGGATATGTAAATGATTAAACTTCACCACCTCAATCAGTCTCGTTCAAAGCGCATCATTTGGTTACTTGAAGAGCTAGATGTAAATTACGAGATTGTACCCTATGTCCGTGATTCCGTGACCTTCATGGCACCGCCAGAACTAAAAAGTGTTCACCCATTAGGAAAGTCACCTGTTCTTGAAGATAACGGCGAGATTATCATTGAGTCAGGTGCAATGACCGAATATTTGATTGAGAAATACAGTGACGGAGCCTTTGCTCCTGAGCGCGGTACAAAAGCACACACAGAATATTTGCAATGGATGCACTTTGCAGAAAGCTCCGCAATTTTACCTATGCTGCTAAAAATCTTCGTAAGCAAAGAGCCAAATGAAACTCAGTTTTTATCAGGCTATGCCGACAAGGAAGCAATGAATGTACTAGGCTACTTCGAGCAATCCTTAGAAGGCAAAACTTACCTAGTAGAAGAGCGTCTGACTGGCGCTGACATCATGATGTCTTTCATTGTCGAATTGGTTCAAAAGTTTGGTTTAGTTAATCACTTCCCTAATATTGAACGTTATGGGAAACAGCTCGCGACACACCCAGCATTTGCAAAAGCTGAACAACTTGAAGTGAAGTACTCTTAATTACTTCGCCCCTTTGATGACACGTAAAACTTCATTTAAGGGGCGATATTACTAGCATCGCAGACACGCTAACTGGATAGCGCTCCCCCCAGTCAATCGCATTCGAGAACGTCGATTGTTATGTCAATCAAGCTAATGTAGTAAATTTCTGATTCTAATATAGTTTCGACCATAGTCACCATCTATTGAATTGATAAGCAATATCAGTTTTCTCCCCCAGCTTTTCCGTAATAACCTCCTCTACAGTTTCTAAGGTATTGAGCCCTGGAGGGGGAAGAAAAATGACAAACAAGAAATTGACTACAGCAGCAGGTTGCCCTGTCGCACATAACCAAAACGTTATGACTGCAGGTCCTCGTGGCCCTCAACTATTACAAGACGTTTGGTTCCTTGAAAAATTGGCACACTTTGACCGCGAAGTGATCCCTGAGCGTCGTATGCACGCAAAAGGTTCTGGTGCTTACGGTACGTTCACAGTAACGCACGACATCACAAAATACACTCGCGCTAAGATCTTCTCTGACATCGGCAAAAAAACAGAACTATTCGCTCGCTTCACTACCGTAGCTGGTGAGCGCGGTGCAGCAGACGCAGAACGTGACATCCGTGGTTTCGCACTAAAATTCTACACTGAAGAAGGTAACTGGGACTTGGTTGGTAACAACACACCAGTATTCTTCCTACGTGACCCACTAAAATTCCCAGACCTAAACCACGCAGTAAAACGCGACCCTCGCACTAACATGCGTAGCTCTACCAACAACTGGGATTTCTGGACGTCATTACCTGAAGCATTCCACCAAGTGACTATCGTAATGAGTGACCGTGGTATCCCAGCGTCTTACCGTCATATGCATGGTTTTGGTAGCCACACATTCAGCTTCATCAACGCAGAAAACGAGCGTTACTGGGTGAAATTCCACTTCAAAACTCAGCAAGGCATCAAAAACCTAACTGACCAAGAAGCAGAAGCGATCGTAGGTAAAGACCGCGAAAGCCATCACCGTGACCTTTACGAAGCGATTGAGCGTCAAGACTTCCCTAAATGGAAGATGTACGTACAGATCATGCCTGAGCTAGAAGCGGATGAAGTCAACTTCAACCCATTCGACCTAACACGTGTATGGTCTCAAAAAGACTACCCACTGATCCCAGTTGGTGAGTTTGAACTGAACCGTAACCCAGAAAACTTCTACGCAGAAGTTGAGCAATCAGCGTTCAACCCAGCTGCAGTAGTACCTGGTATCGGCTTCTCTCCAGATAAGATGCTACAAGGTCGTCTGTTCGCTTACGGCGATGCTCAGCGTTACCGTCTAGGTGTGAACCACCATCAAATCCCAGTGAACGCACCTCGTTGCCCTGTTCACAGCTACCACCGCGATGGCGCAATGCGCGTTGATGGCAACTTTGGTTCAACACTAGGTTACGAGCCAAACTACAAACAAGAATGGGCAGAGCAACCAGATTACTCTGAGCCACCTCTACGCATCAATGGCAACGCTGATCACTACGATCATCGTGTAGACGAAGACTACTTCAGCCAAGCGGGTGACCTATTCCGTCTGATGAGCGAAGAGCAACGTCAAACTCTGTTTGATAACACCGCACGAGCGATGGATGGTGTGCCAGACTTCATTAAAGAACGTCACGTAAACCACGCTTACCAAGCGGACGAAGCTTACGGCAAAGGTCTTGAAATTGCACTAGGCTTAAACAAGTAAGCGAACGCTGCAATCATTACACTGCGTGATTTAAAGACGAAAAAAGGAGGTACTCTACAGTACCTCCTGATTTCAAATCACTAATCCTTAATCACAAGTCATAAACCATGCTCAAGGAGGTTCATTATGATTAACTTAGATTTCTTTAAGCTCTTTGATACCAAAGAACTGTTTATCTATTACTGATTCATCAACTACTGATTTTTAGCGACCGCTTTGATCAGTACTGATGTATCCATGCGACCTAAACCATCACGTTGAAGGTCTGCGTATTGCTCATCCACTTTCTTAGTCAGTGGAAGTTCTAGACCCACTCGCTCAGCTTCTTGCAGACAGAAACCTAAGTCTTTGCGCATCCAATCAATAGCGAAGCCAAAATCGAACTTGTCTTCAGCCATCGTATTTGCGCGGTTTTCCATCTGCCAAGAACCTGCAGCGCCATGCTTAAGCGTTTCTACAACTTGAGCGATGTCCAAGCCTGATTTTTGTGCCAGCAGCAAAGCTTCACTCAGGCCTTGTAAAACGCCTCCAATACAGATTTGGTTTACCATCTTACAGCGTTGACCCTGACCGTTTTCACCCAGTAGCGTCATCTGCTTCGCGTACACATCCATCGCCGGAGACACACGGTCAAAAATGCTTTGTTCACCACCACACATGATGGTTAGAACACCATTTTCTGCGCCCGCTTGACCACCAGAAACTGGCGCATCAATGAAGTGATTACCATACTTAGCACACGCTTCAGCCAGCTCAACCGCTAGGTCTGCAGAAGTCGTCGTGTGATCCACTAACACTGCATCCGCTTTCAAACCAACCAGAATGCCTTCTTCACCGTAAACAACGCTACGAACGTCATCATCATTACCCACACAGGTAAAAACAATGTCACAGCCTTCTGCGGCTTCACGTGGTGTTTCACAAGCCACACCTTGGTATTCTTCAGCCCACTTATCGGCTTTCGCTTTTGTGCGGTTGTATACTTTGGTTTCAAAGCCCGCTTTACTTAGGTAACCAGCCATTGGGTACCCCATCACACCCAGACCAATAAATGCTACTCGTTGTTTTTCCATTGCACGCTTCCCTTAGTTCACCTGACTGAAATGTTTCGTAACATGCTACTAAAGAATTGAAATCATTACTCGTGATTTCTCTTTCCACGGTCTCGATGATCCAGTATTTCAGTTCGTTTATTGCGCCTTCTACACCCCTTTACTTGACGATTAGCATAACAGTCAAAGCACTTAAAAAGGTTTACTACTGCTTAGCATGGAACATCGCTTGCCCACTCTTGTCCTTATTCGACCAGAAATTGATGTTGAACTGAGCATCATCGCTCATCTCAATACGGTGCCAGTACTGCGGTGGGCTGGTAGCAAACTGGCCTGCATTAATCACCACCACTACTTCTGCTTCTGTGGCATTTTCATCAGCAAAGCCGTAGTAAGTCACTTGCCCTTCCATGACGCACAGCTGTCCAAACACTCCCTCAGCAGTATTGTGATGAGTCAGTAGCGCTGGTGGCACATTGTCTTTAGTGAAGAAAGGTGTTGAACGTTGAACAGTCCAGTCTTTAGGAATTCGTAGATGCGACATAATGATACCCTCTCTAATTACAATTCTTTTCGTTTAAATCGGTTAAGCCTGACCGGCTTGAGACAACTCTCGAAGTAATGGAAATGCTTGCGTAACTTGTTCTCCCGTCACGACGAAGCCCATGAGTCGGCTATTTTCATCTTCTGCTTTCGCGGCAATGCCAGTTTGAGAAATCTGCACGCTCCAGTTCGTCACCGAACTAAAATCGCCTGCCAATTGAATTGGGTAGCTCGGCGTTTTCACCTTTACCATCATAGGCGGTAGTTTCAGCTCTGCTTCTTGCCCTAGTAGCTGTTTGCCCAAAGCATTGGCACTTAGCACGATCGGTTGGAGGTACGGCATCATTCGACCTTGGATCTCAGCACAATCGCCTAATGCAAATACATTAGCTACTGATGTCTGTAATCGAGCATCCACCTCGATGCCTTTGTTCACGCTCACCCCACAAGCCTTCGCTAACCAAGTGTTAGCACGTAAACCCGCCGCTGAAATCACTACATCGGCTTCGATTGCTTTACCTTTGCTCAAGCTTGCCACCAGCGAATCATCTGAGTGATTGATCGCGACAACTCCAGTCTCCAAGGCAAGTTGAATACCTTGCTGCTTAAGTTGGTTTTCAAGCGGCAATGCAACGAATTCAGGAATCAAGTTAGCGAGCAAACGGGGATTTGGCTCAACCACCGTAACCGCTTTACCACTGGTAGCGAGATCCATGGCGATCTCGACGCCGATCAAACCACCACCCATTACTAGAATTCGTTTCGCACGACTGATTTGCTCTTCCGCTAATTGATATTCTTGTAGCGAGTTCAGCGTTATCACCTCAGGTGCAGCATCACCAGATATTGGCGGCACAAAGGCTTTCGCGCCTGTCGCAAACACCAGTTTGGAGTAAGGATAAGTTTGGCCGTTGGCTACCACTTGCTGAGCTTGCACGTCGACATGCTCAATCATGGTATGGGCGAACAGTTCGATGTTGTGTTCCTGTGCAAACGCCTCACCACTTTTAACTACCAAATCTTGGGCAGTTTGCTTGTTACTGAATACATGACTCAAATCGGGCTTGTTGTATTCCGCGCCATCATCAACAGTAAACACTTGCAGCGGAATATGTGCGTCCATTCGACGCACTGTTTTCACCAATTGGTAAGCCGCAAAGCCGCTACCAATAATCACAATAGGTGCTTGCATATTCGCCCCCTTACCCGTTGTATTCGACAAAGACGTCTTTACCCAAATGGCATTCTGGGCACAAGAAATAATCTGGCACTTCAGACCATGCCGTACCCGGTTCAACGCCTTGATTAGGCTCGCCTTTAGCTGGGTCGTATACCCAATTACAAACGGTGCAAACCATGCATTGACAATCTGCGGGATGCGCCTCAGTACTAGGGTTACTAGGAGCAGTATCTACTGCCGCTTGTGTTGTCACTGGCGCAGCAGGTTGTGATTGAACTTGTGGTGCAGACGCAGCAATTGCCGGAGAAATAACAGGACTTGTCAGGTCATGCTTCGCCCACAATTTCGCGATATTCTGACCATGTTCGCGACATTCACGCATCGCTTTACCATCTGGTCGCCATTTGGTTTTCAAACTCACTGCGGTTTCAAAGCCTGCGTCGGTCAATCGAGCATGGATACGATCCACTGCACCACCGTTCCAACCGTAACTACCGAACGCAGCGGCCTTTTTCGCTTTAAAGCGCAGACCGGTAATTTCTTCTAGCATGCCTGCGATCTTCGGCATCATGACGTTATTCATGGTAGACGAGCCAACCAAGATGCCTTTTGAGCGGAATACATTGGCGAGAATTTCGTTCTTATCATGCTTAGAGACATTAAAGACTTTGACCGCCACGCCAGGGTCAAAATCGTGAATGCCTTGCGCGATTGCATCGGCCATCATTCGAGTGTTGTTTGACATAGAATCGTAGAAAATCGTAATGCGATCTTCTTGATAATTGTCTGCCCACGCCAAGTATTGCTCGATGATTTGAACTGGATTATCTCGCCATACAATACCGTGTGACGTTGCGATCATGTCGACAGGCAAATTAAAGCTCAGCACTTCTTTGATTTTAGCGGTTACCAAGCTGCTGAATGGCGTTAGGATGTTTGAGTAGTAACGCAAACACTGTTCCATCAACTCATTTTGATCCACTTCATCATTGAATAAGCGTTCATCGCAGTAGTGCTGACCAAATGCGTCATTACTGAATAGCACTGCATCGCCAGTTAGGTAAGTCATCATGCTGTCTGGCCAATGCAGCATCGGCGCTTCCACGAACACCAATTGCTTACCGTTACCAATATCGATGCTATCGCCCGTTTTTACGGTTTTGAAGTTCCACTCAGGATGGTGGTGATGACCCACAATCGAGTCAATCGCCGCTTCTGTACAGTAAATTGGCGTGTTCGGAATCTTCTCCATCAATGCCGACAATGCGCCTGAGTGATCTTCTTCAGCATGGTTTACTACGATAAAGTCGATAGACTTAAGGTCGATTTCCATTTCTAAATTTTGGATGAATTGTTGACTGAATCGATGATCGACCGTATCAATCAATACGGTTTTCTCTTCACGAATTAGATAACTGTTGTAGCTGGTACCTTTTGTCATTTTGTATTCTGTACCGTGGAAGTCTTGAACTTCCCAATCGCGTTGACCTACCCAGTGGATGTTGTTTTTTACGTGAATTGTCATAATTACTACCTTGAATGACGGGATAAACAAAAATAATTTCTTCTTGTATTGCACTGGGCGTGCCAACTTTCAATTACTATATATTTCAATACCTTAATTAAAAATAAATTTTAGAAAGTGTCATTAAGACACAGTTGAAAATTGTCATTAAGACACTACAATAGTCATATTGACACAATCGGTATTGGCTATGACTTCTTTAATCGCGCAATGGCTACACATCACGCAAGACCTTAACTCGGCGCTCACTCAACAGGCTCGCTTTGATACGTTACTAACCACGATTCGAGAGGTATTGAAGTGTGACTCTTCTGCCCTTCTTTTGTATGAAGACCAGCACTTTAAACCTTTAGCGATCAATGGATTGGCGAAAGAAGTGCTTGGACGCCGTTTCTCCATTGAGCAGCACCCAAGATTAGAAGCCATTGCCCGAGCAGGCGATATCGTGCGCTTTCCCTCTGACAGCGACTTACCTGATCCATACGATGGCTTGATTCCAAACCACGATGACAAGCTGCATGTCCATTCCTGCATTGGTTTACCTTTGCTGATCGACGATCAACTGATTGGTGCCATTACGATTGACGCCTTCGACCCCAACCAATTTGATGGGCTACGCAACCAAGAGTTACGTTTTGTCAGCGCGTTGGCAGCAGGTGGCCTACACACTGCACTCCTACTAGAGCAACTAGAGACACAAGCGAGCCTGCCACGCGACTCTTACGCCGAGAAGCGCACCTTAAGTAATGAAATCATTGGTAACTCTCAGGGCATGAAAAATCTTCAAGAGCAGATTGATGCAGTCGCCGATACGGAATTGTCTGTGCTAGTGATGGGAGAAACGGGCGTGGGTAAAGAGTTGGTTGCGAGCGCTATTCACCATCGCTCTAGTCGCTCTAGCAATACTTTGGTTTACCTCAACTGTGCGGCGCTGCCGGAATCAGTCGCGGAAAGCGAGTTGTTCGGCCATATCAAAGGCGCATTCACAGGTGCAATCAGCAATCGCAAGGGTAAGTTCGAACAAGCCGATGGCGGCACACTGTTTTTAGATGAAGTCGGCGAACTGTCGTTAGAGCTGCAAGCCAAGTTACTTCGAGCTCTACAATACGGCGACATTCAACGTGTGGGTGATGACCGTCATATTCGAGTCAACACACGCATTGTCGCCGCCACCAACCGTATATTGCATGAAGAAGTGACTGCTGGTCGATTCCGAGCCGACTTATATCATCGTTTAAGCGTCTTCCCACTTCATGTTCCACCTCTTCGTGAACGTGAAGACGATGTGGTGTTACTCGCAGGCTTTTTTGCCGAACGCTTAAGAAGCAAATTGGGATTAAACAGCATTCGTTTGTCTCCTACTTTGGTGCAGGCACTTAAAGACTATTCATGGCCAGGCAATGTGCGGGAACTTGAACATGTCATTAAACGTGCTGGTGTTTTGGCAAAAGCGCGCACTCACGCCATGGACATTGAGTTAGTTGAGCAAGATTTTGATATTCGAACGCCGAATCAGAACATCAAGAACGTTGAAGAAGCGGAACAAAACTCTCGGCTTGCTCTACCAGAAGGCGGATTAAAACCAGCCACAGACGCCTTCCAAAAAGCGATGATTGTTCGAGCACTGGAAGAAAACCAAGGCAACTGGGCAGCAACGGCACGTCAGCTTGAATTAGATAACGGCAATTTGCACCGATTAGCAAAACGGCTAGGGATAAAATAGACACTAACGAATATCACCTAATATGGCATATTCATCGCCAAATAAAGAGCCGATGCCCAACCGCTCACTCAGCCCACTATAAGTAGTGAGCTGAGTGCTCAGATAGAATAGCCACCTAAGTTTGACGGTATTTTCTTCTAAATTTTATTGTCTTGAACCACCTCACAGATTTAATAACCCTTAAAAATAAACACAATAATAGTTAAGGTATTTTTATGAGCCAGATCTAATAAAATTAAATATATAGTATTTATTTTAAGAATCTAAACTTTCAAAGTTCATCATAATAAATACAACCTCTATATATACACTTTACCTTCAAAAAACATCAAAATATAATCCCTTCGATAAAAACACTTAAATGAATTTAACTGTATAAAAGTGAGGAGAATAAAATATGGGATATGGGGCGACAGTATATTCATTAGATACTGAAAAGGTTTTTAACGTACTAAAGAATGAGCGTAATCCAGAGCTAGAAAAAGCCATCATGGAAAGGTGTCAAGACTCCTTTAAAGTGATTAATGAAATGCTGGAAAGTAGTGGCGAAAGCATCCGAGCTGAAGAGCTTCTTATACAGATGCTGTCTGAAGAGATAAAATACAGTCACTTGGGTTACGCCTATGCTTACTTGCTTGAAGCTATATGTAAGATAACTGGTTATTACTTATCCAATAACTCTTGGTATCCATGCGATGTAAACGATTTCTGCGATATCCCATTCACTAACACCGATTATCCTATAAAATTCCCATTCCCTGACGATTTCCCAGTTGTTTTTATGATAAAAAATCAAGATATTCACCAAGATAACGTTGACTTCGGGGGCTTATCAGAGCAACAGATATCTGAAGTCAAGAGCTGGTACACTCATGCAGTCGTAAATAATCGTGACTTGGTATTATTTTATTATTAATTTTAACTATTACTAAATCATCCAATAGTTAAAATAACAATAGAATATTAATAATAACTCTAGCTTAATATAAGCTAGAGTTTTATCTATTTAACTGAAATTTTTCTAATTTTAAAAACATTATATTTCACACCTAGTTTATAGACTCTGTGTATAGTGTGTTCAGAGGCAATGTGAACTCATAGGATCAAAATCAAGTTCTAATTTTTAGAAGAAAAACCGATCTGCTTGTGTCAAAATGCGCCATCCCAACCAAAAAGTCTTAATGTAATGAACTACCAAGCTGCTATTTTTGATATGGATGGTTTGCTCCTTGATACTGAGCGCGTCTGTATGCGTATTTTCCAAGAAGCATGTGAAGCCCAGAACCTACCCTTCTATAAAGATGTTTACCTTTCAATCATTGGTCGCAATGCAGCGGGCATTGAAGTGATTTTTCGTAAAGCTTATGGGGATGATCTTGACCGCTTACACCAAGAGTGGCGCGACCGTTACGACGCTGTGGTTAAGCACCAAGCGATACCGGCAAAAGAAGGGGTGATTGAGCTGCTTGAGTGGTTGAAAGGTCAAGGGTTGCCAATTGCAGTCGCCACTTCTACAGCAAAAGAAGTGGCACAGAAGAAGTTGGAGTTAGCGGGCCTAAGCAAGTATTTCGACAACTTAACGACGGGCTGTGAAGTGTCACACGGCAAACCTGATCCAGAGATCTACCTGCTTGCAGCAAGTCGTCTAAGCGTAGATCCAACCAAATGTCTCGCCTTTGAAGATTCAAATAATGGCGTGCGTGCTGCTGTAGCAGCGAACATGATCACTTATCAAATCCCTGATTTGGTTGAGCCTTGTGACGAAATAAAGCAATTAGGCCATACTGTCTCACCTTCACTGCATGATGTGTTGCACACGTTAAAACAAACTCGCTAGGTTTACTTGTCGTCTGTTCTCTAGAAGCTCAGCAATTTAGCTGAGCTTCTTTCTCGAAACCTCTCCAATACCGTAAAACCAAACAATTCTTCCACCCGTTTAGCGAGATTATTTTCACCTTAACTCTGGCTAATCACGACTTTTGATTTAACTCACGCAATCGCATGAAATAAGGCATTTGAGTGATCAAATAGCGGAACTGACCAGTACAAGCTTGCAACAAAACGTCAATATACCGATTGAAGCACGTTTTTGGAGTGAAAATTGGCTGATAATGAGAACTATTGGATAAGATCAATCCAAGTCAGCCTAAAATACAAAATGGAGAGTGTTATATGTCTTTACGTTTATTAGCAACAACCTTCGCATTAGTAGGAATGAGCTTTGGTGCCCAAGCCAGTGCCGAGTGTGAAGTGTCATTAGATGCTAACGATATGATGCAGTTTTCTACTAAAACATTGAGCGTACCAGCCACTTGTAAAGAGGTAAAACTGACGCTGAACCACACAGGTAAGATGCCAGCGCAATCGATGGGTCACAACGTGGTCATATCTGACACTGCCAACCTACAAGCAGTCGGTACTGACGGCATGGCAGCTGGAGCAGAAAATAACTACGTAAAACCAAATGATGATCGCGTCTACGCTCACACAAAAGTAATTGGTGGCGGTGAAAGCACCAGCATTACGTTCAGTACTGAGAAAATGAAAGCCGGCGGTGACTATTCATTCTTCTGTTCATTCCCGGGTCACTGGGCAATCATGCAGGGTAAATTTGAGCTAAAATAAAAGATTTAGCCAAGCCAAAAGAAGACTCATTATAGGGAAGCCAAGGCTTCCCTTTTTGATAGATAAAATAGCAATTGAGAAAGGTCTAACACGTCTGGAAACGTGACCAAGAAACATAGCAAGTAAGAAACCCTTGCTCCATTGAGATTAAGTTCTTTTACGAAAACTCATGGGTAAAAATCGGATTTTTGTTTTGCCTTTCCGAGACACTACTAAATGATAAAAGTCATTCAATACCATGTAACTCTTTCCAGTTTCCTGGATGAACCACATAGCCGAACAGAGCATGCCCACCATAAACCAATTCAGTTCCTTCCGGTATCCACAGCATCTGACCTGGGTGCACAAAATGTGTTTCACCATTTGCGGTCAGCTCGAAACAGCCTTCAATCACGAAAATAACTTCATCATAAAGCACTGTCCAAGCCACTTTAGCGCCTTCCCATTTAGCAAAGCCTACGCCAATGTTTGGTGAAATTTCTGGGCTTAACGCCCTGGCAACATACGCCATTCCCGGCGTATCACCACGAACATTGAAATCTAGACTTTTACTATCAACAAGTTTGACTTGCTTCATAATTCACTCCGGCTTTGCCATTTTGCTAATTGGATACGCGTTTTTACTCCCAAACCTAAAAAAGGCTCTGGCGGATTCAAACAAGGCATTCCTGTCACTTGCTGTATGTCATCCAATGATTTAGATGTCGCACCAACGACATAGTCAGCTAACAGTGTTCCAGAAATGGTTCCCCACGCAGCACCAACACCATTGTCACAAGCGCTGGCATAAACACCTTCATCTAATTGACCGAAAAAGTTAGTAAAGTTACGAGAGATGGCATACACCCCACCCCATGTGTGAGTAAATGGTACGTCGGCCAGCTCGGGATAACGCGCCAGAAAGACCTGACGATGATCGTCGCGAATTTGTTCTCTGACTTTATCGTTCATGCTTGAGCCATATTTCGGCACGTGTTTGTAAGTATTGCGGATCAAAATACGTCGATCGGCGGTCATACGTAACGTCGTTCCCGCATGATCAGCTGGAGTTAGGCCCCAATTCAACTCTCCTCCGTATCGCTGCATTTCTGCGTCGGTTAATGGACGCGTCCAGCTTGCAAACGTCATCACTGGAAGTAGTCTGTTTTTAAGATAACCAAACTCCCGAGTAAAAATGCTGGTCCCAAGCAGCAGTTCAGGGGCTTCAACAGAGCCACTATCTCCATGTAATACCCAGCAACCGTTTTCTTTACTGAGCTTGCGGATTGGCGAGTTCTCTAACACCTCGACGTTCTCTGGAAGGCTTTCCCCTAGCCCACGCACCAAAGCAGCAGGTTGCATTAAATAACCACCTGGCGTGTAAATTGCGCGGCTGTAGTAGTTTGTTCCCAAGACTTTCGCCAGCTCACTGCCATTAACATGGAAGTATGGTTCGCCAAGGTCTTTCATTAGGTGCTCAAAGTGATCGAGATACGCTTCACCGCGCGCCCCTACGGCTCCTTGATATTTGCCCTTTGCTGACCACTGACAAGAAATACTGTGCTTCGACACTAAAGTGTTTAGCTGAGCAATCGCAGAACGGTTGAGTGATAATAACTTTTGCTTGTGCTCAGGGTCGGGATGCTCAAGTGAAAACTTATGAGGCAAATCGATAACAAAGCCCGAATTTCTTCCTGAAGCCCCTTGGCCGATACGTTGCGCATCAATCAGTATAATTCGTGCATTAGGCATAAGTTCAGCTAAACGTCTTGCCATAGCTAAGCCTGCGAAACCGGCACCTAACACGGCATAGTCAGCACTTTGTTTACCTTTTAACGCCGATTTTTCTGGAATACTTGGCAACGCATGGTACCAACCACACGTCACGTCATCATTGGGTAAATGAATCATCTTCTTTCTCCGCTACGCTGCTGACAGTTTCAATGACAATTGATCTAGCCAAGGGCCGCGTAATGACTGTACTTTTCTTCCTAGCAACGCAAAACCGAGCATTGCTCCTTCTGGTGAATAAAACGCAGCGGTCAATTCATCTGCTTGGGTCTCGATGTACCATTGTCCCTGTTCTTCAGCGGCTACCGTGAAAATCGTGAGTGGAAGAATCGGCGTTTTTACAATCACTGGAGTTGGTGTTAACGAGATAGGGGCGACATCGCCTAGCAAGCTTTTCGCTACAGAAGGGATCATTTGATTAATCGGTGCAATATAGGGCTGCCAACCTTGCTCCGTTTCAACACAGTCGCCTAGCGAGTAAATATTCTCATCACTCGTCTGGCCGAATTGATTCACTTTAATGCCCCGGCCAACTTCAAGCCCCGCGCGCTCAGCCAGAGAAACATTTGGCTTGAGTCCAACCGCGCTCAGCACTAGATCTGCTTCAATCTGCTTGCCACTGTTTAGATGTAAAACCGCACTGGATGCGGACCTTGGCTCGATTCTGGTGATACTGTCTTGTAGAGCCCATTGCACGCCTCGATCGGCAAGTGCGCTTTGTAATGATTCACCCAACTGTTGCGGGATCAAACGCTCCATTGGCCATTGACCCAACCCGATAACTGTTACTTCATAACCGCTTTCGATCAGATCATTTGCGAACTCACAGCCAATTAAGCCATCACCTAGGATCGCGATGCGCTTTTTGTCTTGCAGCTCCGCTCTGAAACGGCGGTAATCAACTAAGTCGTTCACACTCATAACCCAAGAGCGATCGCCCTCAATTGGGATTTCAATCGGTGATGCACCTGTTGCCAGTACCAAGCGGCTGTAGGCGTATTTACCGATGGAGGTATGTAACGTTGAATTGGCACGATCGATCTGTTCAACACGGGTATGCGGGTAAACTCGGATGTTGAGACGGCTTTCCCACTCCAACGCGCTCTCACTTTGTAGCGCGTCGCCGTCTTTATTCATGACCAGTGCATTAGACAAGGCAGGCTTGCTGTACAGTGCGCCATCATCAGCGGTAAAGACAGTGATCGGAACCGTTTCAGATTGTGCTCTAAGTGCCGCTGCCAACTGGTAACCACTGTGGCCACTGCCGATGATAACGATAGGGTCAGCTGAAAATATAGGTTGAGTGACTTCAGATGGAAGTGGCTGAGCCGTATTTGGCTGAACAGACGATCCTACCGATACCGAAGACACTGCCACGACCTCTTCTACTGGCGCATCGTCGGTGATTTCGATCATTTCAAAATCGGCCTTACCCACTAAACAATCGGGGCATAACCAATCATCCGGCACATCTTCCCATGCTGTTCCTGGTGCAATGCCATCGGATGGCCAACCTTGTGCTTCATCATAGATTAAGCCGCAAATAATACAGAGCCACTTTCTCATCACTTATACTCCAACTACCTTGTTCAGAATTTCCGTGTTTACAAACCGCTGTCAGATTTGTTGTGATTCCATCAACCTCGCCCTAGCTTGTGGTCTGAAATCCAAGCCGGTACGAGGTGATGAAAATACAGTTACACGGTAGCTATACGTTGCTGTCTTGCTGCAAACGAATGGCAATATTGCGTGTCTGGACATAGCTATAAATCGCTTCTTGTCCTTTTTCTCGCCCAAAACCGGACAAGCCCACGCCACCAAATGGTGTTTCGATGCCACCAGCAAACCATTCATTGATGAACACTTGTCCACCACGCAGTTGCTGTGCCACATGTAATGTTTGGTTTAGGCTTTCACCAAAAACACCAGCGACCAGGCCAAAATCGGTGCCATTCGCGATTTCAACGGCCTCTTGCTCGGTTTCAAACGGCGTAATTACCAGTACAGGACCAAACACTTCTTCTTGAGCAATACGCATATCTGGTGAGGCTTCAATCACCGTCGGTGCCACAAAGTAACCCGACAAATCAGGGGCGTAGCCACCCGTTAGGATGTTCGCGCCGTCGGCTTTTGCTTGTTCTATCATTTCAAGCACGCGCGCTTGTTGATCAGCCGATACCAACGGTGTGATGTCCGGCTGGCTTTCGCCTTGGCCAATGGTTAGGCTTTTTGCCATTTCCACAACCGCCGCTTTTACTTCTTCATAACGCTCTTTTTGAATCAGCAAACGAGACATTGCCGAACAAACTTGACCAGCGTTAAAGAAAATACCGACTTGAACGCTTTGTAAAAGCGTTTCGAGACTCACATCTTTCAGTGCGATAGCGGCCGATTTACCACCCAGCTCCATCACAGATGGTGTGGCGCGTTGCGCTGAATCTTTCAGTATGCGTTGGCCGGTCGGCACAGAACCTGTAAAGACAATTTGATCAACGTCTTGATGCTGCACCAAGTGGCTGCCAACGACTGAGCCTTTGCCACATAGCAAGTTAATCGTGCCTTTTGGGAAGCCCGCTTTTTCAATCGCTTTAATCAACAACGTCATAGCGAGTGGGGAAATCTCTGGCGATTTGATCACCACTGCGTTACCAGCAGCTAATGCAGGAGCTAATGAGCGTGCACAAATAGAAACTGGGAAATTCCACGGCACAATCTGCACTGACACACCAAACGGCACATATTGGGTGAAATCGACATAATCTTTACCCAACGGAATTGACGAGCCTTCCAGCTTGTCGGCCATGCCAGCGTAGTATTCGAAGTAACGTGCCGATTCTAAAAACTCATCTTTGGCATCTTGCAAAGATTTCCCATTTTCACGGCAGGCAACTAACCCACCTTCATCAACCATTTCACGAATAGCCGCGGCGGCTTTTAACATCCACTCGGTTCTGACGGCTGGACGAACGTCCGAAAGAAGACCTTGATTGACCACTCGACGTGCCGCTGCCATTGCGCGATCTGCATCGGTGATAGTGGATTCTGCAATCGTCGCATACGCTTCGGCTGTGCCAGGGTTCATGACGGTCAGCGCTTGCTCTGAATCGCACCACTCACCATCAATATAATTAAGGTAATGCATCATATTACTGCTCCAGTGCCGCTTTCACTTGCTTTGCCAACCAGGTTTGGAAGAAATGCGTCGGAACATCCATTTCTGGTGAGAACACACCACCACCAAAGCCAGGTGAGTAACGACCTTCCTGCATACCTTCGACCGCTCCAATATCTTCGCCGAATACGACTCGCCATGACTCAACGGTAGCAGTACGGCACGCAGCGAACTCATCTTTCGTTGCTTCATCACCCACATAGAAAACACGTAGGTGCTCAACACTCTTATTCGCAGTGATTGGTTCAATCATCATCGCAAAGGCATGATCGGCTTGAATACCAAGCAACACGTTTGGAAAGAGTGCAACATATTCTGCATGACGCAGTTTATCTTCTGGCCAGCTTGGAAATTTAGGTAAGTGTGTTCCTGCAGTATCAGAGAGGTTGTATGCGAGACTACCTTGGCCAGCAAAACGCTCTGCAAACATGATGTTGTAGTGATCCTCTAGGCGAGAATAACTATTCAAACTCGGATGCACCCAAGGTAAGTGGTAAGCTTCACAGTAGTTTTCTACGGCAAGCTTCCAGTTACTTTTCACTTCTATCTCTAAGTTGCCACCCATGTTCACGCGGCGAAGAAGCCCTAATCCTTCTTCACCTAAGAATTGCTGCCAACGTTGCTCTAGCGGCGCGATATGGTCTTCAAAGCTTTCTGCATTGCCCGATAAGTTGACGAATACCATGTCCATCCAAATGGCTGAACGAAGTGGCTTAAGGCCATGTTTTTCACACTTAAATCGGTCATCTTTGTGTTTTGCGATACCACCAATGTGTGGTGTGCCTTTTAGATTGCCGTCAAGATCGTACGTCCATGAATGGTAAGGACAGCGAATCATGCCTTGAACTTCGCCTGCCTCATGCACCAGCTTCATACCACGATGACTACATACGTTGTGGAAAACTTGGACTTCACCTTGGCGATTTCTCATCATGAGTAGTGGAAGATTCATGAAATCAAGTGGCATCACATAACCATTTTTAAGCAGGTCTGATGCAAAACCAATACATACCCAAGTGTTACCAAACACCTGATCACGCTCAAAAGTAAAATACTCTTCGCTGGTGTAGGCCTGATTCGGCATTCCTGTTGCTTCACTGATTGGGTTCAGTACATTATCAACAAGTTCAACAGGAATAATGGTTTGGTTGACATTGCTCATATTCTTATCTCCGAGAGTCGAGTTGCATCCAGTGCGTACAACATCGTGTTGTGTTAGTGGAGATGATTTTGATTAACAACCCGGCAACAAACAAACGACTTTTTCGCCGGGCTTGGATGAGTTTTTGTCATTCATGCATTGATCTCGAACAAAAAAACAACCTTTTAATTAACAATGATCTTCTTGTCATGATTAATACTCATTAACCGATGAGTATTAATCAGTTGAAACACAAAAGCCCTCTCTCTACTCTCTTTCAAAAAATTAACAATAACGCAACAAACAATAACGCTAAAACAAACGCACTGTGAGGGATGCCTATGAGAGCAACATCTGGGATATTGAAAGGACTCAATCCGACTGTGACTATCGCATCAAAGATCGTCGTTATCGGTTTTGTACTTTTCTGCGCCATTCTCGCCAATCAAGCGGGCCAATACTTCGAAACGATTTCCGGCATTTTGCTACAGAATATGAAGTGGTTTTACATCGGACTTGTTTCACTCGTTGTCGGTTTTCTTCTTTACCTTATGGTTAGTCGATATGGGCATATTCGTTTGAGTAAAGATGACGAAAAACCAGAGTTTAGTTATTTGTCTTGGGTATCCATGCTTTTTTCCGGAGGCATGGGGATAGGCTTAATTTTCTGGTCGGTCGCAGAACCGATGTGGCATTACGCTGACAACCCATTTACTCAAGGCCTGACCAATGAAGCCGCAACAACATCAATGAAACTGACATTCTTTCACTGGGGTCTACATCCTTGGTCTGTCTTTATCATTGTGGCACTCGCATTAGCTTACTTTTCCTACCGTAAAGATCTGCCTTTTACCCTACGCTCTATCTTGTACCCTTTGATTGGCGATCGTATTTATGGGCCTATCGGACACACGGTTGATATCCTAACCGTCGCGGTGACTGCTTTCGGTATCTCTCAAACCTTAGGGATGGGAGTTATCCAAATAAACTCTGGTTTGAATCAAGCCTTTGGTCTAGACATTAGTTTGGGGATTCAACTCTTTATTATCGTTTCCCTTTGTACTTGTGCGGTTGCGTCGGTGCTATCTGGTGTAGGGAAAGGTATTCGCCGTTTATCAGAATGGAACATGCTGCTTTCACTCGCACTCGTGCTGGTCGTACTTTATATTGGCCCAACTCGCTATATCTTAAATACGCTACTTGAAAGCACGGGGCTTTATGCACAAAACATTGTCGGTATGAGCTTATGGAGCGATGCACAGAATGACTCTGGCTGGCAAAACTGGTGGACGGCTTATTACTGGCCTTGGTGGATGACTTGGGCGCCTTTCGTTGGCATGTTTGTAGCTCGTATCTCTAAAGGACGCACAATACGTGAGCTTATCGGCGGTGCTCTCATCGTACCCACGCTGATCACATTCTTATGGATTTCAGTATTTGGTGGTGCAGCGTTGAAGGTAGAGCAAGACGCTCGTGTTGCTCATCAAGAGCAAGTCACTGCGGCACAAGAAACCAAACAAACACCACCTGCGGATTTTTCTGGCGGCCCGATTCTTGAAGCGACTAAAGCCGATACGACACGCGCTTTGTTTACGCTATTCGACAATCTAGATACAGGTATGTTTGGTAAACTACTTAGCGTGCTTGCGTGTCTATTACTCGGTACTTATTTCATTACCTCCGCAGACTCGGGTACCTTGGTTCTATGTACCCTCGATGCCGCTGGGCACAGTGAGCCTCCTACCTCTATACGCGTATTGTGGGGGATCATGATCGCAGCCATTGCGGGAGTACTTCTATACGCAGGAGGGTTAAAAGCAATGCAAACGGCCTCCATTATTGCCGGTTTCCCTATCGCCATTTTTATCGCGGTGATGAGCTTAACGCTGTTTCATAGTATTCGACGCGAACCTAAGCCATGGGCAATGCTGCCTGAGCATGTTCACCCAGAGCAAGAGAAACTTGATGGTCCTGTTGAACCGCTTGTTGAAAGCAAAACAGTGGCTTCCGAGCCTATCGCTTCAAGATCCTCACAAAAAAGTGATTCCACACTCAATCAGGGACCAGTACTAAGTTAGTGCGTCGTTTCATCAATCAATTAAAACAAAGCGGGAACTGGTACTCCCGCTTTTTTAACGTGACCAAACTCTGTTATTTTCTCTGCTTATTGATTTAGGCTAAGCCTCGATCACCTACCTCATCTGGCAACTGATGCAAAAGCCATTCTCTAAAACGTTTGACGCTGGCTGGGATTAAACCTCTATTTTTAGGTTCAAGCATAGAAAAATTGGAAGGTGTTGAAAGCACGTGTTCGACTGGCCTAACCAAAGCGCCGCTTTGTAAATAGTCGTCCACTAATGACCCCCAGGCTAACGCGATTCCCTGACCATTAATTGCCGCTTGTAACAGCATTGGATAGTTATTGATGTTCATGCGATTACGAGGCGAAATATTTGGCAACCCCACACTTGCAAACCACTGCTCCCAATTCACCCAATCTCTTTGAGACTCTTCCAGATAGAGTAACGTTTTATTGAAGATTTCTTCTGGCTCACTAGGCTGGCCGATTTTCTCTAAATAAAGCGGGCTACACACAGGGAATACTTCTTCTGAAAATAGCGTTGTCACATCCATTTCCGCAGGTGGAGTGCGACAATAAAACAAGGCGAGATCGCAATCTAATCGGCGTAAGTCCAACACATTATCTGAGGCCAATATCCTTATATCGATGTCATCATGTTCATTTTGAAATTGAGCAACCTTAGGCAACAACCACAAGGCTGCCATTGCATTTGTCGTCGCAACCGTGATCTTTTGTTCGCCCTGCCATTTCTTCACTTCACCCGTGATTTGAGCAATATCGAGCAAAGATTGGCTGACAGCTTGATAATATTGAAGACCTGTAGGCGTTAAATTAATGCTTCGATTGGCTCGCGTGAACATAGCCTTGCCTAAGTATTCTTCTAATTGTCTAATTTGGCGACTGATAGCACCTTGGGTCACGTTTAGCTCGTCAGCGGCTAACGTAAAACTCAAGTGCCGCGCCGACGCTTCAAACGCAACGAGGCTATTTAAAGGTGGGAGGGGTTTGATTTTCATGTATCTTCCAGTAAGGCAGTATTGTAATTATTTTTATTCCCGGCAATCTTATGTTGCACGTGGATAATGCCATTCTGGACAACCCCCCAAAAACGACAATTTATAAATGATAAAAAATAGAGATGAATCATAAATTGTTGTGAGAGAGACTGCCGTATACAGTTTCGTGGCTACAACGAGCACAAAAAGAGGAGCAGTTACTCCTCTTTTTCCTAGCCTTTTGCTCACTTTGTACGAGTTAGCCCATTTACCCTATTGCCAGTTTAGTACTCGCGTAACGCGCTTTTTTCTTTCTTGGACTGGCTAAGAAGTACGCTAATGTAAGAGGCCCTAATCGTCCCATAAACATCATGAAGATGATCACTAACTCACCTGGTTCGGACAAACTGCCCGTTAAGCCTCGCGATAACCCAACCGTACCCAGTGCCGAGACCGCTTCGAACATAATATCTAACATAGACGCTTTCTCTGTCAGTAACAGCGTGAATATGGCAAACCAAGTCACCCCCACCGAGATCAGAGTCAGCGCCAATGCCTTGCTGATGGTCTCTTTGGGAATCTCGCGTTGAAATGCATAGGTTGCTTCATCGCGACGCATATAGCTGTAAGTTGCCAAGACCAATACCATAAATGTCACAACTTTAATGCCACTTGCCGTACTCAATGAACCACCGCCGATAAACATCAACACCAGAATGATCGCCGTTGTGGCATCTTCCAACTGATCGATAGCTAAAGTGTTGAACCCTGCCGTTCTTGGCGTCACCGCTTGAAACCACGATGCCCACCATTTCCCTGCTTCGTTCAACGGGGCAAGCGTGTTGGGGTTGTCATATTCAATCAGATAAATCGCGATAAGTGCCACCACGTTAATGATCATCGTGCCTAAGATCATCATTCGACTGTAAACGGTGAGTCGGTGCCAACGGCGATTGCGTTTTAAGTCAATCCAAACCGAGAAGCCTAAACCACCAATAATGAACAAACTGGTAATGGTGAAGTTAACGACCGGGTCGTCCACGTAAGGCATTAAGCTATCGGCACTCAACGCAAAACCTGCATTGTTAAACGCACTGATGGTGTAGAAGAAACCATGGAACAAACTGGTTTCCCAACCCAGCTCTTCACTCCAATAAACGCTCAAAATAGTGAAACCAATAAGTTCAACGAGCAGAGCGAACATCAATACAGATTTAGCGGTGGCAATGAGTGTCGATGAATCAGTCTGGTTGAACGCCTCTCTCGCGACTGCTCGCTCCAAAAAGCCAATTTTTCCGCCCAGAGCCAGCAAGGTCACGATGGCAAACGTCATCAAACCTAAACCACCACATTGAATCAGGAAAGCAATAACCACTTGCCCAAAAGGCGTAAACGCCGTGCCCGTGTCCACCACAACTAATCCCGTCACCGTAATGGCCGATGTCGCAGTAAACAGGCTTTGAATCCAAGTGATGGGCTCTGTGGTGGCAATCGGCAGTTTGAGTAAGACCGTGCCGAGCATGATCAAGCACGCAAAGCTGAGGCTAAGTATTAATGGCGGTGCGCCCAACAGTTTTTTGCCCGCTTTGGGTTTTCGCTCGATTGGGATAATAGAGGGATGCCACAAAACCATGTTACACCAACCTTGGAGCGACGTATTTCAGCTCAGCGCGACTACCGCAAAGCAGCAGCGTGTCGAACTCATTAAGCACAAACTCATCATTGATATTGGTGTAGACGGCTTCTTCGCGCTTCACCAAGATAGGCTGAATGTTGTAACTGCCTCGGCTGATCAACTTAGAAAGCGGCGTATCGTGCAGATTGGATTTAACGTGGATTTCCACCACATACAAGCCATGCCCCATTTCCAAATAGTTGTTCACCATCGGATAGTTGAGTGCCTGCGCGACTCTTACGCCCATCTCCTCTTCCGGATGAATAATGCGTTGTACACCAAGCTTAGACACGATGGTGTGGTGTGCTTTGGTGCTCGCTTTGACCCAAATGGATTTCACACCCAGATTTTTCAGCGCCAACGTACACAACAAACTGGCTTGCATGTCTTCGCCAATCGCCACCAACACCACATCACTGTTCGCTAGCGCTAACTCTCTGAGTGCGCCTTCGTCTGTTGCGTCACATATGACCGCTTGCGTTAACTCTTCGACGTATTTCTCGACGATTTTCGGGTCGCTATCCACCCCCGTTACGGTGTGTCCAAGATGAATAAGTTCTAAGCTAGCGGCAACGCCAAATCGCCCTAAACCAATTACTGTAAAGTGAGCCATATCAATCCCTAACTGTGTTTTATGTATAGAAAATGCTAATGCGTTAAGGGCTAGGCTGATTTTCCGTCACGAAAAATAGGCAACACGAATCCTGTTCGAGTGCCGATAACCAGCACTAAACCTTGGCATTAACGTTGATTAAATTTGGAATTTAGTGGTGCTTGGACGTCTCAAGCACTAAACGATAACCCAGCCCCGGCTCGGTTTTTAAAAGTCGCTGTTCGTCAGCACTATCGTTCAGTTTTTTGCGTAGTTGACTCACTAACACGCGTAAGTAGTGAGTATCTTCGACATGACTTTTTCCCCAAATCACCGCTAGCAAATGAGTTTGCTCAATGAGTTTTCCCGGCTTGAGAATCAACTGTTCAATGAAAGAAAATTCTTTCTTGGTGAGTGGAATTTCCCTCTGATCCAACCAAAATTGGTGGGTGCTTTTGATGATTTTGACTCGGCCAGCCACCAGCTCATCAGCGATGGATTTCTCATCCACCAAATCTCGAACCAGCACTTTGATGCGCGCGATGAGCTCTTTTACGCCAAAAGGCTTGCTCAAGTAATCATTCGCGCCCGCTTCTAAAAGGCGGATTTTTTCCTCTTCTTGATCGCGAGCCGTCAGCACTAGCACTGGCGTTTTATACGTCTGACGAAGCGTAGTGAGAAACTCCTTCCCATCGCCGTCGGGCAAGCCTAAATCTAGCAGAATGACGTGCGGCGAATGTGCTTCGAAACACGCTTTGGCTTCTGCAATGGTACTCGCGCCAATGTAATCAAACCCTTCAGCAGACAGCGAAATTCGAATAAAGGTATGAATGCGAGGCTCATCGTCCACGACTAAAACTTTGTAACTCACGCCTGCTCTGCTCCTTGATTGAGTGGAAGTAGAATGCGGATCAGCGTCCCTTCTGATACTGGCATAGATTGAATCTCTCCTTGGTGTGCGATGATGATGCCTTTGGCAACCGCGAGTCCCATTCCGGTGCCTGAATCGGCCGATTTGTTGTTCGCGCCGGAATAGAAAAGGTTGAATATTTTTTCCGCATCTTCAGCTTTGATGCCAATCCCCATGTCCCGAACATCAATCACGCACGACGAACCCTGCTTAGAAAGAGAAACCTCAACAGATTCATTCTCTGGTGAAAATCGCATGGCATTATCCAGCACATTAAAAATCGCTTGTTCGATGAGCGAACGACTTACTGACAAATAATCAACGGAATCATCCATATTCATGGACACTTTCTCGGTGTAATTTGGCAAACGAGAAACCGCATCCCGAACAATATCTGCAATCAACTCATCTTTTTTGGTAATTTTTAATGTGCCGTGCTGGAGCTTAGTCGCCTGTAAGAGGTTCTCGATATATTGATGCAAGCGATGGCTTTCTGAAGTCGCACTGTCGAGCAATTCTTTACGCTCTAAGTCATTGAGCTTGGGCATGTACTCGTTGAGTGTGGTCAATGTTCCAATAATGGTTGCCAGCGGCGTGCGTAAGTCATGGGACACCGATAGCAGGATGCTGTTTTGCAGCTTGGTTTGTTTTAACTCGCCCTGCTGGCGACGATAAAGATCCGCAAAGGTGCTGGTGATAAATGCCACCACCATAAACACGACTAAATTAAAAATGTCTTCCGGACGAAACATCTGCAAAGAGTAACGAGGCGTCGTGAAAAAGAAGTTGAAGCTCAACGCTTCGATCACCGCCGCCGCATAAGCGAATCGCGAGTTGCATTGAAACGCCACTACCACGACTGCTAACTGTAAAATCAGCAGGACTGCGGCTGTAGAGCCAAACAGTTGGTCTAACAGCCATGAGACCACAACCGCGCCAACAATCACGGTAGTAGAAAAGAGAAAGGTGTTATCTCGCCATTGAACAAACATAAAATACATCAACCAAAATTCGATGTAGAAAACTTTAGCAAAAGCCCATTCGGAGTTCGCGTAAAAAAAGCGTAAAAAATTCAATAACGACAGTGAGTTATAAACATAATCATCATTAAGTTGGCCTAACTTAATGAATAATCACAAGTTAACGTTGCCCATTAACGCCTACTTACTCGGTATAAACGACAGACACAAAAAAGAGGAGCATTTGCTCCTCTTTCGTGTAGCGTCATATTAGATGACTTGCAGTTGAGCATCACCTTGCTCAGACAAAAATCCGCCGGTTTGATGCTTCCACAACTGAGCGTAAACACCACCCAATTGCAGCAGCTCGTAATGCGATCCTTGCTCAATGATTTTGCCGTCATCCATTACAATCAAACGATCCATCGCGGCAATCGTTGATAAACGGTGAGCAATCGCAATCACTGTTTTTCCTTCCATCAGAACTTCAAGGTTTTCTTGAATTGCCGATTCTACTTCTGAATCAAGTGCAGACGTTGCTTCATCCATGATCAAAATTGGCGCGTTTTTCAGCAGCACGCGAGCAATCGCCACACGTTGACGCTGACCACCAGACAGCTTCACACCGCGTTCACCCACTTCAACGTCATAGCCAACGTTACCTTGCTCGTCTCGTAGAGATTGAATGAAATCATGAGCATGTGCTTTCTCAGCAGCTGCGATAACGGCATCCATTGAAGCATCTGGATCACCGTAAAGAATGTTCTCTTTAATTGAACGATGCAGCAAAGAGGTGTCTTGAGTGATCATACCGATGTGTTGGCGAAGAGACTCTTGTTCAACTTGAGAAATGTCCTGTCCATCAATACAAATCTTACCGCTATTTACGTCGTAAAAGCGCAGCAACAAGTTGACCAACGTGGATTTACCTGCCCCAGAGCGACCGACAATGCCGACTTTTTCGCCCGGTTTGATAGTCAGATTCAAGTTCTCAAATACTGCCTTCTCATCACTGTAGTTAAAACCTACGTGATCAAAGCAGATCTCACCTTGAGAGATTTGCAAAGGCTTAGCATTTGGTACGTCTTTCACTTCAACATCGTTTGAAATCGTATTAATACCGTCTACTACTGTACCGATGTTTTCAAACAGTGCGCTAACTTCCCACATGATCCACTTCGACATACCTTGTACGCGCAACGCAATACTGATGGCAATCGCAATAGCACCAATTGTTACAGCGTGATCTAGCCATAGATAAACCGAAATGGCACTAATAGACATCAGCAGCAAATAGTTGATGGCATCCACACTAAACAGTAAACAAGTCACCATGCGCATTTGGCGGTAAACCGTCACCAAAAATTGCTTCATGCTGCTTTCTGCGTATTCCAACTCTCGTTGCGAGTGCGCGAATAGCTTTACGGTGGATATGTTGGTGTAAGAATCGACAATGCGCCCAGTCATTACAGAACGAGCATCCGCTTGCTCTGTCGCTACTTGTTTCATTTTAGGGATAAAGTAGAACTGGATAACCGCGTACATTCCTATCCAAATCACAATAGGCAACATTAGCAAACCATCGGCTTCGCCCATCATCCAGAGCATCGAAAGAAAATAAACGCTGATATAAACCAGTACATCCACCAGCTTCATGACCGTTTCTCGTACCGCTAACGCACTTTGCATCACTTTGGTCGCAACTCGGCCTGCAAAGTCACGCTGGAAAAATCCAACCGCTTGTTTTAGCAAGTAACGGTGAATCAACCAACGGATAGACATCGGGTAGTTACCCAATAACGTTTGGTGCATCACCATTGAGTGGACAAAACCGAGAGCTGGCATCACAACCGCCACTAAGAACAGCATCATTAACATGCGATCACCCTGGTCTTGCCAGAATGTTGCGCGATCTTGATTAGAGAGAATATCGACGAGCTCGCCCATATAACGCAACAGCGTCACCTCAGTAATGGCAATAAGCGCACTGAACACAGCCATAACGAGTAAAGGGGCTTCAAAGCCACGAGTGTAAAAGCGACAAAAGCCAAATAGCGTCTTCGGTGGCTTTTCGGTTTCCATCTGGGGAAAGGGTTGGGTCAGTTTTTCAAACCAATTGAACATAACAATGACTTTAGGTACCGCGAATGAATTTGCGAACGTTTTACTATCTTTTGATACAAAAGTCAGTAAAATACCGAAACAAAAGCTCAAATGATAATAATTACAATTAAGCTTAGCGTTAATCATAATTATCGGGAATAGATTTATGCAAAAGAATAACTCACTGACCATCGCTATCCGCAACGCGTTGGTTTGTGCTTTAGCACCTACAGCAGTGGTTGCATTCACAGCACAAGCTCAAGAAGACGTCGTACAAGATGACGTGATTGCCATGGAGACCATAACGGTCACCGCGCAAGCACTTAAAGTAGAAACCCCGGCAGCAGAAACGCCGCGCAGCGTATCTATCATTTCTGAAGATGAACTTCGTGTTCGTGCACCGAAAAAACTAGATGAAGCATTACGCTACACATCTGGTGTAACCGCTCAGCCTTATGGCGCAGACAACGACACTGATTGGTTCAAAGTTCGTGGATTTGATGCAGCGACTTACCTAAACGGCAACCGCCTATTCCGCGATGGTTACTACACATGGTTGGTCGAACCTTACGGCCTAGAAAGTGTAGAAGTCGTTAAAGGTCCATCGGCTATTCTGTTTGGTGAATCGGCACCAGGCGGTATCGTGAATGCTGTTCAGAAAAAACCAACGTTTACGCCTCAAGGCGAAGTAAAAGTCGAAGTAGGCAACAACCAACACCAATCCGTAGGTTTTGACATTGCTGACGAAGCAAACGACGCAGGCACTGTGCGCTATCGTTTGGTTGGCTTGATGACAAGTCAAGATGGTGAACTGGACGGCACAAACAACGAGCGTTTCTACCTAGCGCCAAGTGTCGAGTTCGACATTTCTGACCGTACAATGCTGACCGTTTTGGCAACTTACCTTCATGATGACGGTGTACCAACTAACCCATTCTTCCCAGCTGCAGGTACTCTGATTGGTTCTAACTTTGGCAAAATCGATCCTTCGACTAACCTTGGTCAACCAAACTACGATAAATACGAACGCACGCAGTTTTCTCTAGGTTACTTACTAGAGCACGACATCAATGACACGTGGTCACTCTCGCAAAACCTCAACTACGGTTCGAATGAGTTGTATTTGCGCAGCTCTTACGCGTTCTCAAACAACGATCCAGCGAAAGAAGAGTTAACGCAAGGCATCGTATTCCGTGACGGAAAAAACCAGAGCATCACGTTCGATAACAATGCTGTCGGCAACTGGATGACAGACAACGCAGAGCACACAGTGCTTATCGGTATGGATCTGCAATTCCACAAAACCGATGGCGACGAGCAAGACAACTATGCATTTGGCACTATCAACCCGTGGAACCCAGTTTACGGCAACTTCACCCCTCTTGATCCTGCCAACAACGTGAAACGTGAGATTGAGAAATCTCAAGCAAGTCTCTATTCACAATACCAATTGAAACTGCATGAACAGTGGATTGGTAACATAGGTGCTCGTTACGACTGGGTGAAAACAGAAAACTCTGGCAAAGGCGCTACCGTTGATCAAAGTGAATCTCGTGATGATGGTCAGCTCTCTCTAAGTGCGGGTGTGATGTACCTTGCAAACAATGGCCTGTCACCTTACGCAAACTACTCTCAGTCGTTTGAAGTGATCAGCACTATTGATGCGGCAACCAATGAACTTTACAAACCGCTGGAAGGCGAGCAAGTAGAAGTGGGTGTAAAGTATGAGCCAAGCTTTATGGATGGCTTTATCAACCTTGCATGGTTCGACATCACGCAAAAGAACGCGTTGGTCACTAACCCATCAACATGGATTGCGACACAAACAGGTGAAGTGACATCTCAAGGTATTGAGCTAGAAAGCACGGCGCAGCTAACCGACGATCTAAAACTGATGGCAAGCTACACCTACACTAAAGCGAAAACAGATGAGAGCTTTGGCCAAGGTAAAAAACAAGCCGCACTTATTCCTGAGCATCAAGCGTCTGCATGGGTAGACTACAGCGCCTACAGCCTGATTCCAGGCCTCAATATCGGTACTGGTGTGCGCTACGTAGGTGAGTCAAAAGATAACCCTAAGAGCTCGAACCTAACGGTTCCTTCTGTCACTCTTTGGGATGCGTCAGTCACTTACGACATCACTTCACAGTGGCAAGCACAGCTAAACGTGAACAACATCCTAGATAAAGAGTTTGTTTCAGGTTGCGATTACTGGTGTTACTACGGCCAGTCTCGCTCTGTTATGCTAAACGCAAACTACCGCTGGTAATTGTACTTCTACTCCCCTCTATTGAGGGGAGTTTTCTCCTAAGAGCCATCCATGTTTCAACTGTCTAATATTGAGATCGTGCGAGGTGGACGTCAGATCCTCGGCATCGAACAACTTAACATCCCAACAAATGAGCTAACGGTCGTTTTAGGCCATAACGGTTCAGGTAAGTCGACACTGGTGAACCTGCTTTCTGGTCAAATGCCACCAGATAAAGGCATGGTAACACTAAACGATACTTCCCTTTCATCACTCAAAACCAAAGAGTTGGCAAAACAGATCGCCTATTTGCCACAAAAGCTGCCCTCTTCGGCTGGTTTAACGGTCGAAGAGCTAGTGCGCTTAGGTCGCTTTCCGTGGCGTGGGGCACTTGGTCGTTGGAAAGCTGAAGACAAACAGATCATCACGCAGGCTATGGAACGAACAGGGGTTACACCTTTTGCTCAAGCTTTGGCGGATGACTTATCGGGCGGCGAGCGCCAACGTGCTTGGGTGTCTATGCTACTGGCTCAACAATCGCCAATTTTAATTCTCGATGAGCCAACCTCGGCGCTCGATGTTCACCATCAGTTTCAACTAATGGCGCTGCTGGCAGAACTGAATCGAACCGAGAATGTAGGCATTATCGTGATCCTGCACGATCTGAACTTAGCACTGCGCTACGCCACCCACATTGTTGCGCTCAAAAAAGGTAAAATTGCCTTTGAAGGCAACGCCGACATGTTGTTAGACGAGGCACGCCTTTCTAAACTATATGAGTCACCAATTAAGCTGATTGAGCACCCAAGCCCGGCTAACACATTAGCGAGCCAAAAGGTGGCTGTTGTATGCGCATAATGGCTCGTTTACTTACTTTGGTTATGCAATCTGCCTTCCTATCGGCATTTTTTATGACCAACGCAAATGCAAAAATCACCATTACTGATCAATATGGTGAGCATAGTTTTGAGCAAGCGCCACAACGCGTTGTTGCCTTAAACTGGGACATCTTAGAACAAGTTTTGGCGCTAAACGTAGAGCCAATCGCAGCCCCAAATTTACCAGGCTACCGCCAATGGGTAGTCAATCCAACCGCACCAGAGTCAATTGAAGATATTGGAACCCGAGCAGAGCCCAACTTAGAAAAAATAGCCAGTTTGAAACCAGATGTCATCCTTGCTGCGTCTCCACAGCAAGACTTGATTCCGTTACTCAAACAAATTGCTCCGGTAATCTATTTACCTAATTTTTCTGAAAATGAGGCCGCAGCTGAAACGGCCATTCGTCACTTTCGTACGCTCAGCAAGCTATTCAATAAAGAGGCACTTGCTGAACAGAAACTGGCAGAATTAGATGCTTCATTTGCGCAGATGCGCCAGCGAATTCGCCACTATTACTCTTCTCCACTCAGCGTTCTTGTGATGCGATTTTCAACTCCGAATACTGTATTACTTGCAACCGAAAACTCCACCACTGACTACGTGGTTAGAAAACTGGGATTACAGGCTCCAATTAAAGAGGACCCACGAGCGTGGGGAGTAAAGCAAGATCGAATCAATCGGCTTCAGGGCCTTCAAAACAGCTACGTTCTCTACGTACAACCTTTCCCAGAAGAACGAAAACTGAAAGAGTCGCCACTTTGGCAAGCGATGCCGTTTGTGAAAAAGCAGCGGGTAAATTCAGTCAGAGCAGTGTGGGCGTATGGCGGTGCCATGTCTTTGCAATACACCGCTGAAGCGATTACCGACAGTCTAATAGAGTTGGCACCAGAACAATGAGAACGAAACATTATATTGGTTATCTGGCGCTGATTACGTTACTTAGCGTCTTTAGCCTACAAATTGATACTAATTTATCACTTTTCGAACAATGGCAATTATTAACAAAACCAGAGGTAGCAACCGAGTTTCGTGATGTATTCTTTACGCAAGCGCAACTTCCTAGGTTAAGTATGACCCTGCTTGTTGGTGCCATGCTTGGTCTCACCGGCAGCTTAATGCAGCAATTAACGCAGAATAACCTCACCTCGCCGTTGACTCTTGGCACCTCTTCTGGTGCTTGGCTTGCATTAGTCGTGGTAAACATTTGGTTCGTCGATTGGGTCGCCGATTACTCTGCATTAGCCGCAATGTTTGGGGCTTTAGTGGCGTTTGGCCTGATCGTATCAATTGCCGGTGTGCGTAATATGACAGGTTTGCCGTTGGTCGTTTCGGGGATGGTGATCAATATCTTGCTCGGTTCTATCGCCACAGCCATTATTATTTTAAACGCCCAGTTCGCACAGAATATTTTTATGTGGGGAGCAGGAGACCTCTCTCAATACAGCTGGGATTGGTTTGAGTGGTTATTGCCTCGCTGCGCTATCGCAATCGTAATTTTGATCGTCGCACCACGTATTCTGACCTTAATGAAACTAGGACAAGAAGGCGCAGCAGCCCGAGGCTTAGCGGTATTACCCGCGTTTGGTGCGTTAATGGTGATGGGTATTTGGCTGGTATCTGCCTCCATCACCGCAGTTGGTATTATCAGCTTCATCGGATTACTGACACCCAATATTGCCAGAGCGATGGGGGCAAGAACACCGCGCGACGAATTGATCAGCAGCATGCTTTTGGGCGCAATGCTACTAATCATCACAGACTCTGCCGCTATCTCGCTGAGCTTATGGTTAGAGGAAACCATTCCTAGCGGCGTAGCGGCTGCAGCTATTGGCGCTCCCGCTTTAATTTGGTTTACTCGTAAAAAGCTGACGGCAACCGATCAACTTAACCTTTCAATGAGCCAAGGAAAAACGGCGCTTTCTAAACGCGCGGTATGCAGCATTGCGCTATTCAGTCTGGTTGGGATTCTAGCTTACTCATTCGTTACCCATGGTATAAACGGAATTCAATGGTCTGTGCCAGGTGAGTTCCAATGGCAATTGCGTTGGCCGAGAATGTTAACCGCACTTTCTGTCGGTATTGCGCTATCCGTTGCCGGAATCATTTTGCAACGCATTGTTTATAACCCTCTGGCAAGTCCCGATATTCTCGGTGTGTCTTCCGGAGCCACGTTTGCCATTATTACGACAGGAGTCATCGCTGGGTCGCTTCTCTCCGCATTTAGCTGGGGTATCGCTTTTTTCGGAAGTATGTCCGTATTGATGTTATTGCTGATTATCGGTAAACGAAGCCATTTTAATCCATCTAACTTCGTGTTGTCCGGCATCGCACTAACGGCACTATTAGAAGCCCTCGTTCAATTTTCGCTAGCTCAAGGTTCTGGTGACAGTTACAAAATTTTATTGTGGCTAACTGGTTCTATTTATCGAGTCACAGCCGACACCGCACTGATGCTATGTTTGGCCATAATAGTTCTGCTTGCCGCTGTTTTCTCGATTTCTCGTTGGCTAACACTAATTTCCATCGGGCGACAATTCTCAAATGCACGAGGGCTTAACCCTACCGTAGCCAATACGCTTATGCTCACCATCGTTGCTTTGTTATGCGCCTTTTCTACGGCTACAGTTGGTCCAATATCTTTTGTTGGCTTGGTCGCTCCCCATATGGCGATGATGTTAGGAGCAAGAAAAGTGAAAGAGCAACTGTGTGTCGGTGCCTTAATTGGCGCAACCCTAATGTTGTGGGCAGATTGGCTAGGACAAATCGCTATTTATCCAAGTCAGGTCGCAGCTGGCACGTTGGTCGCTATTATAGGCAGCACTTACTTCCTATTTTTAATGCTGAAGAGTAAATTCAGCTAAGTTGGGAATATTGTTACAGCCTAAAAATACGCTAAGAAAAACAAACCCCGCTATTTCGATAGCGGGGTTTGAAATTAAAAGTGAAGTACGATGCTCTATTCTTCTCGCACTACAGGAAAACGTTGCTCATAAAGTTCCATAAAGTCCTTACGAATTAAGTGCTCTAAGTGGTTCGCTTTATCGGTTGGGCAGAAAATCATCACGTGCAGAATTTGTTCACCATTAATGTTGCTAGAAATATGCATATGTGGCTCAGAACCAGGAAGGTCAACACCGGCATGTTTTTCAATCATCGCATTGTAACGATGTGCAACATCAGCAAAGTAACTGCAATGTTCTTCAATTTTATCAGTTAAAATCGGTAACAGTGGATACAAATTGACGAAGTCTTTCACCACTACAGAAAAGTTGTGGTAAACGTACCGCTTCATGAAGTTGAGGTTCTTTACTGGATAGGTAAAGAACATACTATTAGGCAATGTCGCTGTTTTGCCGGTGTAATGATATTGCCCGTGATGCAGGTCGATCTCTTGAATCACCGTCGCCATCATATTGTGCTCAATCACTTCACCACACAACTTTCCGACCTCAATCCAGTCTCCAACGCGAAAAGAACGCGAACTTGCTCTTTGAATCGAACCCGTAAAACACAAAATGATTTCTTTGGATGCCACTACAATGGCAACGGCAATCGCCGTTACACTCAGAGCAAACTCGTTAATTTCTGATTGCCATAAAATAAATAAAATCAGTAATGTAACTGCAAAGGTGCCATTTTTAGTTCTGGACATCCAACTACGCTGATCTTCTGAGAGAAAAGCGTGATCACCACGAATCATCGATAAAATTGCACGACGAATTAACCACATAATCGCAAAGATCAGTGCGGTAAAAATCAATTTATGAGTGAGAAGAAAATCGACAACTAACTGCACTTTCTCCATTCCACGGCTCCCTCGAATAAAAATACGGCCCAGTAACAGCTAACGATAACAAATTATTTTGTCTGTTGTCCGTGCTCACTCAAGTCTTTTTGAAATTACTCCTCTCTAAAGGCGCGATTCATGCTTTCTGTAATTGGCTTTATTAGGTAGCTCAATGGCGTTCGTGGCTCAGATAAAATAAGCACTTCGGCATTCATGCCTGAGGTTAAACGATGTTTTGTCACATCTTCCGGTGAAATTGCAATTCTAGCGAGATAAAAATCTTCTTGGTTTTCTTGCGAGAGCTTATCGGCAGAAATCGTCAGCACAGTACCGTCTAAAGGTGCCAACGTCCGTGCATTCAGAGCGGTCAGACGAACATGCGCTTGCTGGCCTGGATTCACTAAATCAATATCCTGAGGATTAACACGAGCCTCGACTAACAACTTATCGTCTTGCGGGACCAGTTCTAGTAACGTTTCACCCGAGCCAATCACACCTTTCTCGGTAAACACTTGCATGTTGACTACGCGACCAGAAATAGGTGCGTTGATCGTTGTTCTTGCGACAATATCTTGAGCGGAGCGATATTCTTCCCGAATTGCGACAATTTCCGTTTTGGTATTTCGTAGTTCCTCGACAATCTCATTCAGCCTTTCAAGCTTCAACTCTTCAATTTGCGCTAGGTTCTCATCTAACCTTTTTCTAACGGTGAGCGACTGCCTGTCTAACTGGCTTAAGGTACTTCTCACCTCCGCAGCTAAGCGCTTGAGTTGAAGTAAAGTAGATTTTCCCGAGAAACCTTTTTGCACCAAGGCTTGGTTACTGTCTATTTCTTCAGCAATAAAGTTGAGCCGTTCCGTCTCAATCACTTTGGTTTGCTGAAGGTTTTCAAGCTCTAAATTTGCTCCAGAAATACTCTGCTCAATGATACTCAGTTTACTGTCAAAGAATCGCTTTCTCGCTTCAAAGATCTTGTTTTGAACCAGTTGTGCTTCTTGGACGATATCGACACGGGGAATGCTTTCAAGATCATCAGACCATACAATCGTTGGAAGCTCATCAAGCTCCGCACTTAAACGGTTTTCCTTTGCTAGAGTATGGATAAAACGACCACTTAACGAATCCAACTTAGCCATAGCTTGACGCTTAGAAAGTTGAATTAATAACTGACCTTTTTCGACTAAATCCCCTTCCTGTACATATAGCTTTTCAATAATACCGCCTTCTAAATGCTGAATTTCTTGTCGCTTAGTGAGAACTGACAAATCACCATAAGCAATCGCTGCACTTTCTAATTTGGCTGTTGCAGCCCAGTAGCCAAGGCCTCCAAGAAAAACACTTAAGGTCACCACACCGAGTAAAATTGGTTTTCGAAAGCTTAGTCTCGCTTTGGGGCTAAAACGATATACGATCTCGGTAGAACTCTGATTAACGGTTGGCAGTTGATTGCTCATTTCTTACCCTTGGGATATCTGTTCTTTCTTCGCCCATCAAACGTTTTAATACTTCATCTTTAGCGCCGTATAACTTGACTCGGCCGTCAGCCAAATACAACAGCCTATCCATTTGTCGTAACGTACTCGGATTGTGGGCAATGACGATAATCGTTGTACTCTGTGCTTTTAAATGGGCAATCAAACGTTGATACGCAGCCTCTCCCTCACCATCGAGGTTGGCATTCGCTTCATCGAAAATCACAATAGATGGGTCGCCATAAACGGCTCTTGCAAGAGCGATTCTCTGCCTTTCCCCCCCAGATAAACCACGGCCATTTTCACCAATAATGCAATCATAGCCTTTGTTTTTCTTGAGTATTAATTCATGACATCCTGCTAGTTGAGCCGCCTTGATGACTTTAGCGGGGTCTTCTTCTTTAAAGCGCGCGATGTTCTCTCGAATTGTGCCAGGAAATAACTCCACCTCTTGAGCGAGATACCCAAAATGCACGCCGCGATCTTCAGATGCCCATACGGAGACTTCCATACCATCAAGAGTCACTTTACCCGCTAATGGCTTAACCGTACCTAATAGCAGCCGAGCAAACGTCGATTTACCCGTACCAGAAGGGCCAATCACCCCAACAGCAACACCCGGAGGAATCGATAAGCTGAGCGATGAGAGCACTGGTTCAGTTGCTCCAGGGTGGCGATAGGCCAGTCCGGAAAGCTCATAGTGTCCTTTTGGTTTAGGCAGTGGCATATCTGATTCATCTTGGCGCACGATCGCATCGATTTCTTTCAACCTTTTATAGGCGCCTTTAGCAGACATCGCGCTTCGCCACGTGCCTATCGCCTGCTCCATCGGCGATAATGCCCGACTCATTAATATGGAGCTCGCGATCATCGCCCCTGCCGTTATCTCATGTTGGATAACTAACCATGCACCACCTCCCAGTAAAAATATCTGTAATGAGCCACGTACAAACTTAGAAAAGTTAGCCATGTAGATGGACTTACCTGCAACTCGCTCTTCAAGCACATTCACTTCACTCACGCGCGACTGCCACTTCTCTAAAAATGCATTCATCATCCCCATTGCGAGAATTGAATTGGAGTTTTGCGTGGCTAATTCAGCGTTGTTGATATGAGAAATCGCTCTGACTTCGCTCTCTTGCATTGTTTTACGCGTCATCAGCTCATTGAGTAGACCTAGGCTAAACAATACGATAGATCCAAGTAACGCTATGTGACCTAGTATCGGGTGCAATAAATACACAAATAAAATAAACAGCGGTGTCCAGGGCGCATCCAACAGTGGATAAGGTGCTTGACTGCTCAAAAAGCTTTTGATGTTCTGAATGTCTCTCAGAGTTTGCGAGGTATAACTCTTCCCGGTATGTGATTGATATTGAATCGTGCGCTTGAGCATGAAAGCGGAGAGTTTTGTGTCCATCCAATAACCAAAAGATTTACTCATTTGTGCTCGTGCAATGTCGATGATGGACATGGTTAACAGCGCGACAATTACGATGACAGTGAGCAAGAATAAAGTATCGGTTGAGTAGGAAGATATCACTCGGTTGTACACTTGAAGCATGTACAGCGGAATAGAGAGAACCAATAAGTTGATAAAAAGGCTAAAAACGATCAGCAAGCCCGCAAGCGTGCATAGTTTTTGTTTCACTTCTTTGAAAACCGTTTTTTGCACGACTACTTCCGTTTAACGTGAAAATTGTAGGCGCCAGAAATACTAGCGCCTAGCTTAAGGTAACCTCAAATCGCTCTAGAGTGTCCGATTAGTTCACCTCAGCATGGCAGAGCCACGCAAACTAATTCCCATCCAGAGTTATTTTCAGTCGTTTAGATTACGAACAGATCAGCACCATAGGTGTTGATGTCAGTTTCAGTCACGCCAATAAGTTTCACTGTTAGATCAGCCCCATCGGTAAACACTGCATTCCCAACCGCATCGTAGCTAAAGCTTAAATCACCAAAATCAGTGACAGAGTCGCTAATGATGTGCAAAGAGTCTTCACCAATGGTGAAGTCAACAACTTTGGCTTCGCCATGGCCACCAAACTTATCCGTGAACACAAACTTATCGCCATTGCTGCCGCCAACTAAAACGTTGTCACCAGAACCAGCAACAAGAATATCTTCACCGACACCACCATTTAATTTATTGTCGCCCAGCAAACCCAACAGCAAGTCATTACCGGTACCACCGCCGAGGTAGTCGTTTCCTGTACCAGCCCTAAGGATGTCATCTCCAGCACCACCAGTTAGGCGATCGTCGCCGTCGCCGCCGATCACATAATCATTACCGCCACCGCCAACAAACGAGTCATTACCACCAAAACCGATAAACAAATCATCGCCGCCATCGAAATCAGCAAATTGGTTATTTACACCTGCATCGCCTAAATACGTGTCATTGTCACTTGCGCTCATTTTTATTCCCTCTTAGCTTATTAATTGAATAGACCTTCTGTTCCACGTCTGACTAGATTCGTCACGACATGAGAAGTCTAATAGTCAACTGAATAGGAATAAGTTTGAATATGGGATGATATTTCAGACTGACATTTTAATAATAAATATAAAATTTAGTACTTTATAGAGTATTTTCTTTTTATTACAGCAAGTTAATACTAGTACTACAGGTTTCTCTTAGCCCAACTTGTAGCTTGCGTACGGTTCTTTACTTCTAACTTTCTAAAAATATTGTATAGATGTGATTTAATAGTATGCTCGCTGATAAATAAAGAATCAGCGATTTCCATATTTGAACCACCTTCTTTCAACATTTTTAAAACCTGAACTTCACGCCGAGTAAGCTCAACCTCAATAGCAGGTTCGATAATGCTATTTACTTCTCTGCCTCGATAATAATTTACTAGCTGATCAAGTAATCTTCGAGACAGCCAATTATCCCCTTTTATTATTGCTTTTAATCCCTGACAAACCTTGTCCATTGAATCTCCTGGACCAAATATACCTTTTACATGAGGCCAAGAAGCGAGTTCTTCTGTGTCTAAGTCATAACCTAGATTAAGCATTATGGTTCCTAGCACTTTATTACTATCTTTTAAATAAACTAAAGTTTCGGAAGGAATCTCAACTGAAAAATCAACAAGCAAAAAGTAGCGTTCCGGAATGAGTTCATGATAACTAGGGTTTTTAGTATCAATGATCGTTATTTTAGTTTCTGTATTTTTAGAAAGCATTTCCTTAAAGTTTTCACTCTGTAAACTTTGTTGAGTGAGCATTAGGATTTCAGGCTTTTCCATATACTGTTCCATAATGTTTCTCATACTTTCAGTGACTTAACATTCTTAAATTAGTAGTTAATCGTCAGCACTTAGTTTGATATGTAAGTGCTAGTTCACAGAGTAAAGTTATTTGCTACTTTTTTAAATTCTAAAGTTATTAAAAAGAGAACCAAAAAAAGTGTTTCTCATAAAAGAAACACTTTTAACACATTCAGGTCACAGAAATTATTAAGAGTTTACTAAATTAGGCAACCTAATATTGCAATAGCATTACACCATTAACGAGTTGTCTGAAATATTTTCCTTTGCCCAAATAAGTGCTTGAACTCTATTTTTCACATCAATTTTCTTGAAAATATTATGTAAATGCGTTTTTACCGTATTCTCGCTGACGAATAATTGTTCGGCGATTTGTTGATTGGACGCCCCCATGGAAAGAAAGGTAATTATTTGTTGCTCTCGTTTGGTCAGAATAGCGGAAACATTCTTATTTATAGGTTTGCAATGTCGACGAAGGTAAGTAATGTACTGCTGAGAAAACTTACGGCTGAACCACATATCTCCTTGAAGCACCTTACCAATACCAACTTGCAACGTTTTTATATCATCAGAGGTATAGAAAATACCGGCCAAAGTACGCCAAGCAAAGAGATCTTCTGTCGATATGGATTGCTCACAATTAATTAAGATTTCAAGCGTGTCTTTCTGCTTGGCCGCTTTAAACTCCGCATAACGGCGAAAAATTTCATCCGTGATCACGCTGCAATCAACAATAATGGCTGATGCAAGAGATTCATGTAACACTCCGTGAATCAGATTATCTGGCGTGATTAGAGCAACACTAATACCGAGTTTGGTCTCCAATACATCTTTCAACAGAGATGACTGTAGACTTCCCTCCGTGATTAAAATAACGTTTCTTTTTTTTTGCTGCTCCATCCTGATCGCATTCCCTTGATCGTTTTTATTGAAATACGCAATAGATTTAGATAGAGCGGTAGTATTGTCAAGTATGAAAATCACTAGTACTAATTAATAACTCATTGAAGTGTCAATAATTTTTAAGTGGCAAGTATATGAGAGGTATTAGCATTTTTCAGACATTAAAAAAGGGAGTATAAACTCCCTTTTTGTGTTTGAGCAGGTGATTTAATCACGCACGTTAGAGGCAAAACACCACCTAACTTAGTGGATTGGAACTGCGTTTTTTTGGTTAAACTTACCAAAGTGTTGTTCTAACACTTCTGGCGTCAGCTTACCTTCCGCTTCCAGCTTTTTCAGCTCAGCGACGATCGCTTTTTGCTCTTCTAGCGACGGCAGTTTTACTTCTGGCTCCTGAGCGGTTTCTTGAGAAATTTGCTCTAGTTCTTTTTCGAAGTCATTCATAGTACTTACCTAAAATTAATGATTGAACTTTTAAACTTCGCCTATTCTATCCAACTCTATAACTTGAAGCTACCAACCATCTTGTCTAAACGAGAAGAGAGCGCTTGAAGATCGCGACTTGCATCCGCCAACTCTTCTGCTGTCGCGGTTGTCATTTCATTTATCGCGTTGATTTCTTCGATATTTTGATTAATGGTATGCACCACCGTGGATTGCTCTTCCGTCGCCGTTGCAACTTGTGTATTACGATCAGAGATGTCGGTGATTCGTTCAGAAATACTGATTAATACCTCGACTGCTTCATCGGTAGAAGTAACCCCTTCTATGGTGACCGCTTTGCCCGCTTCCATAGCATTTACCGCGTCTTGTGCGTCACTTTGAAGCTGATTGATCATGCGCTGAATCTCTTCTGTAGAATCAGCCGTGCGTGAAGCTAGGTTTCTTACCTCATCAGCAACAACCGCAAAACCACGTCCCTGCTCACCAGCACGAGCAGCTTCAATTGCAGCGTTTAGCGCAAGTAAATTCGTTTGCTCAGAGATGTCACGAATTACACCCAGAATCGAGCCAATATCTTTGGTTGTCGATGCCAACTGCGTAACAACAATATTGGTTGTTTCAACATCATCGGCTAGGCGGCTGATCACCTCTTTTGCTTTCATCACAACTTCTCGACCAGTTTGAGTGTTATCTGAAGCCTGATTTGCCGTATCAGCAGCGGTAGCAGCGTTCGATGCAATTTCACTGATGGTCGCACCCATTTGGTTGATAGCTGCAACTACTTGAATGGTTTGATCACGCTGCTCTTGGCTGTTGTCGTGTGTGGATGTTGCTTTCGTTGACACACTTTCTGCCGCTTGACTTAATGAGCCACTGGTTAAAGCAACTTCTTTCATCGTGGCATGAATCTTCTCAATAAATCCATTAAAGCCTTTTGAAAGCTGAGCAATTTCATCATTACCCTTAATTTCAATACGCTGCGCCAAATCGCCTTCACCTTGCCCAAGGTCGGTAAAACGATCGGCAATCAGTCGGATTGGTTTCGTAATGCTGTTTGCCAACCATACGCCCATGAGGATGAATACAACGGCAACAATGATGGTCGTAAACAGCATTTTTTTAGCTGTCGCATTCAGGTCTGCGAATACTTCATCAACGGGAACCACGCCAATAACAAACCAGTTCATTGAAGGAACATACAAACTAGAAACAAAAGTATCCTGCCCTTCAAACTCCACATTAATTAGGTTGAAGCTATTTTTGTTCAACAGCGCATTTGCGTCACTACCAAATAGTTTAGTGATAGAAGTTTGGTTCTTACCTTGTTGGCGGTGTATTTGAATCTGGCCTTGTTCATTAGTGAGGAACACGTAACCCGTATCTTCAATTTTAAACCCATTGAGCAAAGCAACCATGTCTCCCATAGATTTAGAGAGACCTGACATTGATGTACCATTAAGATCTTGGAAATTGGCAAACATTTTCACTTCGCCATTTGCCTCTTGGAACACACTCACGGACGTTTCTTGACCAGACGACGTAAATCCAAAGAACCAAGCATCTTGCGTTCGGTTAAGTTGACGTAAGAATCCGTTTTGATTCCAGTAATATGCCGTTTGACGATTCGCTACCGACGCATCATTAAGACCATACTGTGATTTAACGTTATTGAGCTGCTGAACCAACTGAACTTCTACTGACGGATCACGGTCTGTATTAGATAGGGCTTCAACAATAAATTCGTTTGTAGCCAGCTGTTTTGCCGCTTGTTGCATTTCGACAACTTCGCGGTCAATTTCGGTATTGATTTGCTGCAACATCGCAGGTAGCTCGATGTCAATAAGACGATGGCTCAATACATCTCTCGCATGACGCTGAGCCATAACACCAACAATGATTGTTGATGCTAGAACAGCAAACGTAATGCCAAGTACAACCTTCTGTTTGATGCTCAAGGAATGAAGTTTCAACATATTCGGACCTTTTAAAAGAATCACTTGTTATTGGCCCCACAAGGGGAATCAGGTGCATATCTCATGACACGCACACCACGGAATCTTTATCGGCTCATATGTACAAAACTAGAGGCATTTCTCATTATATTATGAAAAATAAATGTAACACACTGTCAAATAAGCACTTTCAGAGATAGCACGTACTTGCAATTCTCTGTAGCGTCCCAATATTGAAAAGATAAATTGCAATAGAGCGTTGGAACTTTTTTCACATGGAAAATGACCAATACTCAACACGAAAATCACATGGATACCGAGAGTCCAAAGCATGCATAAATCTAACTTCGAAACTCTTCAGCAATACTTAGAGTCGCAGATCATCGGACAGCAAGATCTGGTAAAGCAACTGCTTGTTGCGCTTCTTGCGGATGGGCATATTTTAGTTGAAGGCCCTCCTGGGTTAGCAAAAACCCGTGCAGTAAAATCACTCTCAGACTGTGTTGAAGGCGACTTCCACCGCATTCAGTTCACCCCTGATTTGCTGCCAGCCGATTTAACCGGCACCGATATCTTCCGTCCCGAAACCGGAGAATTCACTTTCCAATCAGGTCCTATCTTCAACTCGCTTATTCTTGCGGATGAGATAAACCGTGCGCCAGCCAAAGTACAAGCGGCAATGCTTGAAGCAATGGCAGAGAAACAAGTCACAGCAGGTCGTCATACCTACCCGCTGCCAGAGTTGTTTTTGGTTATGGCAACTCAAAACCCGATAGAGCAAGAAGGGACCTACCCCCTTCCTGAAGCGCAGCTAGACCGCTTTTTATTGCATTTAGAAGTGGAATACCCAGATGCGGAGCATGAGCTATCTATCTTGCGTATTAACCGCGGAGAAGCAAAAGGCGAAGCAAAGGTTGAACGCCCAATGTTAAGCCAACAAGATATATTCACCGCACGTAAAGAAGTGTTGGATATTCATATGGCGGAAACGATAGAGCAGTACATCGTCCGTTTAGTTATGGCGACACGTCAAGCCAACGAATATGACACTGAGTTGGACAAGTGGTTGTCAATGGGTGTGAGTCCGCGTGCCACCATCGCTCTTGATCGCTGTGCACGTGCGCACGCTTGGCTTGCTGGTCGTGATTTTGTCTCTCCGGAAGATGTTCAAACCATGGCTTATCCGGTACTGCGCCACCGTTTATTATTGAGTTACCACGCTCAAGCGGAAGGCATTACGGCAAACCAGGTCATCGATAAACTGCTAAAACTTGTTGGCAGTGCATAAACAGGTGAGTGATATGTCCGCTACACATTCATTACCACCTCATGCGAATGGGGTGACATTAACCCTTGAAGAGCTGCTCCAATATCGCACTCAATCTGTACGTTGGTTACCACCAGCACAGAGTCTCTGGTCGCAGATGAGTGGTAACCATACCAGTCGCCAAAAAGGGCGAGGTATGGATTTTATGGAGGTGCGCCAATATCAACCTGGCGACGATATTCGCAGCATTGATTGGCGAGTCACCGCTAGGACCGGTAAAGCACATACAAAGTTGTTTGCAGAAGATAAAGAGCAAGCGGTCATTCTTTATCTTGATCTAAGTTCTAGTCTACATTTTGGATCTAAGTATGTTCTCAAATCCGTTCAATTGGCCCACTTTGCCAGTGTTCTAATTTGGCTAACTCTAGCTAAAAAAGATCGCATCGGCGCAGTGATTGATGACGGACATCAATGTCTTGAATTTCGCCCCTCCTCTTTACAAAGACAAGGGCTGCGGATTCTTAACGCCATAGTCGACATACATAATGCGCAAGTAACTCGTACTGCAAGCAACGACACTCGTACACTGCCGTATGCACAAGTATTGGAGACACTTCATACGCTCACCCCAAAAGGCAGCGAATTGATTATGCTCAGTGATTTTGCCCACGTAACACCAACGGAACTGGCACAACTACGTCGACTCAAACAACACAATAGCGTAAGGGCTGTTCAGTTTTATGATCCGTTAGAAAGAGGCGAAACAGACTTTAGAGGTCAAGTGAAAGCTTCGGATGGGCTGCATAGTCAATGGTTTAACTTTGGCTCTAAAGGACAACGAAGAGAACTCGAAAGCCACTTTACCCAACATCAAGAAACCATTAAGCAGCAATGCCATTCGATAGCAATTCCATTTAACACGCTATCAAGTGGCTGGCCCTTAATTTCACAATTAAGCTAACAAACTGACAAGCAGTATTTATTAAGCAGTAATAATAATGACAACAAACAACCAAAGCCTAGACCTTGAACCTTTGATTTTGCCAAACGCACCGGATTGGTTTCCGCTCGCTTGGGGATGGTGGGTGGTGCTTGCAGCCACCTTGCTCTTCGTTTTCGGCATTTGTCTTTATGTGAGATGGCGTAAAAAACACTTACGCGCAAAAAAGACAGCATTAACACTTTTAACTCAACCTACCGCGCCTCATACCCCCTCTTCTGCTCTGGAAATATTGCGCCAGGCAGCATTGAGTTACTTTCCGCGTGAAGAGATCGCACCATTAACTGGAATCGCTTGGTATAAATTTCTCGATAGCCATACCAAAGAGACTCGATTCGTAGATAAACAACATCAGTGGCAAGAAGCGTTGTATCAGAATTCCTCCCAAGGGCATCATCAAAGCTTGATAGACGATTGTGTCTTTTGGATAACCTACGCTTTGCCACCAAAGAAAAAGGCAAATAACCGTGACTGAGCAAACACTCATAACCGATCTTGCCCAATGGCTAAACATTGAATTTGTCTGGTGGTGGGCACTGTTTTTGTTGCCCATCCCCTGGCTGGTATACAAGTTCCTGCCACAAGAATCTCAACAAGCCGAGATCAAATTGGCGTACTTACCAACTAATGAGAATCGCAGCAAGCCTAAGCAAGCGCTGCAAAAAACGCTTTCAATCGCGATCTGGGGCCTTCTTGTCGTCGCTTGTGCGCGTCCAGTTTGGTTTGGCGATCCCGTTGAATTCCAACCCAAATATCGGGACTTGATGTTAGTCGTCGATCTGTCCGGTTCGATGCAGCAGGAAGACATGGAACTCAACGGCGAATATATCGATCGCCTCACAGCAGTCAAACAAGTTCTGTCTGATTTCGTAGCAAAGAGAAAAGGTGACCGTCTCGGAGTTGTTTTGTTTGGCGACCATGCTTATTTGCAAACACCACTCACTGCAGACCGCAAAAGCGTCATGCAACAGATTAATCAAACCGTCATCGGCTTGGTTGGTCAACGAACCGCCATTGGTGATGGTATTGGTTTAGGCACAAAAACCTTTGTAGACAGTGATGCTCCGCAACGAGTCATGATTTTGCTTAGTGACGGCAGCAATACTGCAGGGGTTCTCGAGCCGCTAGAAGCAGCGGAAATTGCGAAAAAATACAACGCCACTATTTACACCGTGGGCGTGGGCGCTGGTGAAATGATGGTGAAGGAGTTTTTCATGACTCGCAAAGTCAACACCGCAGCCGATTTAGATGAACAAACACTGACTAAAGTGGCAGAGGTGACAGGTGGACAATATTTTCGAGCGCGAGATACAGAAGAGCTCGAAAATATTTATGACACCATCAACCAGCTAGAACCCGTATCTAGCGACACACAAACTTGGCGCCCACAGTCTGAATGGTTTCCATATCCATTAAGCGCTGCATTTGTATTATCGGTATTGTTATTCCTGTTAAGGAGAAAACATGGCTGAGTTTATTTTCCTCAATCCTTATTGGCTTTTGGGGCTCATCGTGATCCCTATCGCACTCTTGCTTAATCACAAATTTAGAGCCCAAAAATCCACACTGATTGCCCCTCACCTAGCGCGGATGCTCGGACAAAACACGCAGTCTAAGCATTACTTCACTCTATGGGGTTTAGCTTGGGCAATAACTTGCATTTCATTAGCGGGGCCAAGCTGGCAGTCCAATGCTCGACCAAGCTTTGAGTTAAACCAAAACCGTATCTTGGTGCTTGATATGTCTCGCTCTATGTTTGCTACAGACATCAAACCCAATCGGCTAGCACAAACACGTTATAAGGCGCTCGATTTGCTGCCAAAATGGAAAGAGGGAGCCACTGGACTTATTGCTTACGCTGGCGATGCCTATAACTTAAGTCCACTGACAACTGATTCCAGTACGCTTGCGGGCATTATCGAAAATTTGTCACCAGAGCTGATGCCTTTTCAAGGAGCAAACCTGCCTGCCGCGATTGAACTTGCGATCAACCAGTTTTCTCAAGCCGGCACGCAACAAGGCGATATCATCGTGTTAGCGGATGATCTTGATACGTCAGAGCTGTCTCGCGCGTTAGATTTAGTCCAAGGTACAAAGTTTCGCATTTCTGTTCTTGCCGTCGGGACTCCTAACGGTGCGCCTATCGCGCTGCCCGATGGCTCTCTGCTAAAAACGGCACAAGGCACAACCGTCGTAGCGAAAACAAACCTGAAAAACCTACAGACGCTAGCGAATAAAACTGGCGGTCTATTTGTTCCTATTCAGCACACCAACCGTGATGTTGAAAATATCGCGGCCTTTACTAATAACATTGGTAGCCAGCTTTCTGCGACCCAAAGCGAAGAAGTTAAAACTGATTCTCGTCTCAACAGTGGCTTTTGGTTACTGCCGTTGTTACTTCTTCCTGCGGCTTTACTGTTTCGACGCGGCCTGATTTGGATCGTAGTTGCGACTGTAGTCCCAGTAACGTGGACACCGCATGCAGAAGCTAATCCGTTCTTAAATGCCGACCAACAAGGAGCGGAACTCTACAAGCAAGGTGAGTATGAACAGGCGCAAAACCTATTTACAAACCCAAGCTGGAAAGGAGCCGCCAGTTATCAAAAAGGTGACTACGAAGCCGCTATCGAAGCATTTTCTCATGATGCCTCCCTTAACGGCCGCTATAACCTCGCCAACTCGCTCGCTCAAAATGGTCAATTAGAAGATGCGGCTGATTTGTATAAAAAACTGCTAGAGGAAAAGCCTAACTTTGAAGCCGCGAAGAAAAACCTATCGGTTGTAGAAGAAAAGCTAAAACAGCAACAGCAACAGCAACAGCAACAGCAACAGCAACAGCAACAGCAACAGCAACAGCAACAGCAACAGCAACAGCAACAGCAACAGCAACAGCAACAGCAACAGCAACAAAAGTCTCAAAACGAAGGGAAAGAAGCGCAAGGACAACAGTCACAAAATCAGCAAGATTCTGAAAATAAAAAAGAAAAACAAAAAACGGAACAACATCAACCGCAACGAGATGACAAGCAAGTGAAGGATCAAGGTGAACCAATACAGGCTAAAGCGCATCCCGAAAAAATGCATCAGGATGATCCTGAGTTCCGTCGACTAGAAGCAGTAGAAAGTGCTCGCGACCCAAGCTTTTTGATCCGTGCGCAAATGCAACTTCAAGCGCAACAAAAACAACCTCCACAACAATCTCAAAAGGAGTGGTAAGCCTGTGATGAACAAAGGCGTAAAACTGGTCTTTATTTTTGTGGCCAGCCTAATATCCAGTTTCTCGGTGATGGCACAGACACTTCAAGCTAGTGTGAATAAAACACAAGTAGCCAAGAATGAAGTGATTAACCTCAGAATCATTTCAGATACTGAGCTCAGCTCAGACTCAATCGACTTCAGTGTTCTAGAGAAAGACTTCTTCTTAGGTCAACCTCGTTATGGCCGCTCTAGCAATAACATTAACGGAAGAAAATCAGTGCGTACCGAGTGGAGTATCTCAATTGCACCAATGAAAGAAGGTGTTCTGACTATTCCAAGTTTTTCCGCTGATGGTATGAGAACGGAGCCGATCAAACTGCGTGTCAACGCGAGCCAAACAGACCCCAATCTTGATGATCTATTTAGCTTCAATATTACGGTCGACAACAGTACGCTCTACCCTCAGCAATCTGCAACATTACGTATACAACTTCTAATTAAAGCGGACACTCGACGCCTAGATAACCCGCAAATAGTACCTCCGCAGATTAAAGGCATGAAGCTTGAGGCACTGGGTGGCTTACAACAAAGACAGAAGATCTTAAATGGGTTAGAAGTAGCGGTCATAGAGCAGTCGTTTCGCTTAACGGCCAATCAACCAGGCACTTATACCTTGATAGGTCCTAAACTGACCGGTTCTTATATTTATGGCGACAGCTTGACGGGCTCAACCAAAATAATGCCTATCAACACCAAAGCGGAACGCATGCCAATCACGGTCAAACCGATTCCGAGCGAATTTAAAGGTGAATGGCTTCCTGCTTCAGCGTTAGAAATGACACAGAGCTGGCAAGACGATCAAGGTAATCTACTGTCGACTAACGCGATCAACACAGTAAAACAAGGCTCTTCACTCACTCGAACCATTCAAGTTAAGGCTCGCGGTACACAAGCCGAATATCTGCCACGAGTCAATATTAGTTACCCGAGTTCACTGCGCGTGTATCCCGAACAACCTAAGTTCGATAGCGCGAGAGATGGCACCGTTACCATGACGGTGAAGCAAGTCATTATTCCTACAGAGGCCGGGAAATATACCTTACCAGGATACGACTTGAACTGGTGGGACAGTCAAAATGATGAAGCGAAGAAAACAACGTTACCAGAGCTAACATTAGACGTAGAGAAAAATGACACTGGGCTAATCACGTTGCCGGAATCGCCTCTTTCAGCGCCTTTAGTGTCAGCCCCTAGTCCTGAATCAAGCGGCGATGTAAACAGTCTCTGGCGAACATTAACCTTTGTTTTCTTAGGGCTTTGGATAATGACATTGGGAATCGCTATTTGGGCATGGAAAAAGCGGTCAATAACAGCGAGTGGAACGGTTTCAAATACTGAACAACCACTTTGCATCGACGCGCTAAAAAAAGTCATCGAAGAGGGCGATGCTGCGAAAATTGAACGCTCTGTAAATGAGTATTTAACCACTCATCAAGACAGGCTAAACCCTGGCGACGTACAAGCAATTAAGCAAGAGCTTAATGCCATGAATCAAGCGTATTTTAGTGCTAACCAACAACCTTGGAGCCCTGATTCGCTGCTAGCGAAAATTCAAAACCTTGGCAAAGCAAACGTAACAAAAACCGACCACCAGCTCGAAAAGCTATAAATAACTAGATAACAATGGCAGCTCTCATGAGCTGCCAATTCTCTTATCCGGCCAAATTTGCTTTAGCGGTTTTATCTAGAGCACCAACCGCCGCCCCCTTCCCTATCAAGTTGCTCTTATGAACATCACTCACTTAACAAACACTTGGGGCTCGTATTCGTATCGCCTTACACAATTTCGCCCATGATTCTTCGCTTGATAGAGTGCCTTATCCGACAACTGATATAAATGGTCGAAATTAAAGTCTTTGCCTTTCGCTTTATAACAGGAGTAACCGACTGAAACGGTAAGTAACTCCCCTTCTGGGTTATGTCGATGCTTTATCCCCTCGCCCTCGATGCACTGACGAATGCACTCTGCTCTCAGTCGAACCTCCTCTTGCTCAGAACCAATCATGAGCAATGCAAACTCCTCACCTCCGATACGGCAAAAAACTTCATCTTCACCTTTGGTATGATGATCCAAGATATAGCCAATTCGCATCAATGCGATATCGCCTTCGAGATGACCATAGTGATTATTGAATAAGCCAAAATGGTCAATATCAATCAGGATCAGGCCAAACGACATGTCGTCTTCATACTCTAGGGCACAATATTTTTGCATCACATGTTCTAACATGCGGCGATTACCAAGACGCGTCAAAGGATCGAGCTTAGAAAGTACCTCAAGCTGTCGATTGGCTTCCTCTAACTCTTTTGTTCGGTTCTGAACCTCCAGCTCTAAGTTTTCGTTTAGTTCGCGAATCGCCTCTTGAGCTTGAGTACGTTGCAATACTTCAGCTAAGCTGGACGCGAACATACGAATCACTTCACGTAACTGAGAAGTTAAGGGCGCACGTGTCAGCAAATTATCAACAGCGATAAAGGCGATAGGACCACTGCTATTTGAAGTCAATACCGTCATCGCAGCCCAACCAAAGCCAACAATATTACAGTCATGATAAATAGGCACTGATTCTTCAAATGCGACTTCGTTTGGCATTGAGCGAGCCAGATTTATAAGAGAGAAATCTTGGGTTTCGCCAAAGAAGTAAGATTCATCCACCACATTACCTTGAATATCGGTACCCCACGTTCCTTGCATGTAAGAGCAATTTTCATCAGTTAAAAACACCGCCATTCGATCAATACCAAGATTTTTAATGGCGAAAGTGACGGCCGATTTGCATACTCCACTGACAGTAGTGCAACGTGATAACTCAACCATGCTTGAATGCAGCATGCGTACGTTTTGTTCTTGGCGCTTACGAATGTAAATTTGAGAGAAGAGTGAACCAAACGAGTCCAACATCTGTTTTTGATATGCCGTTATCGGCTTACGATGAATAAAGTTATCTAGCGCGAACCACCCAAACGGTTCATTGCCATCGCGTAAAATCAACATCGCATTCCAGCCCTGCCCGATGACCTTGCCTGCTGTGTATATTGGCGCGTCTTCTACAATAACTAAGTTGCTCTCGAGGCTAGATAACGCGGTGATATACTCCTCGCTAAGTTGGTGTAAATCATATTGTGTGTGAAATTCATCAATCGTAATTCCTGACTCATCCGTACCGTATGTACCACTGAAGCTACGCTTTTTCATATCGAGAAGCATCAGTGTAGAGCGATCAAACCCAAGTCGTTCACGTAACGCTTCGACGGCTTTGTAGTACAAGTCCTTTAAAGAATCAGGATTAGAGATTTCGAGTGCAACTTGCTGAACTAACTTCATATTTTCGATAAAGCGCTCGCGTTGGCTAATCTCATCAACATATTGCGCTTCACGAATATCTCTGTGCCTGATCTCTTTCGAGGCATTTTTTTCAGCACGAATACATTGCCAACGCGCCGCTGCGAGTTGCATTGCGTCGTAACTTTCTTCATAGATATTATGTGCTGTGCGAGCATGAACAGATTGAATCAGTAGGTAGGTACGTTTGATAGGCGTGTTGTCGAGCATCATGATGTAACTATCACCACCTAAATCTCGGGTGTGATTCCAATTACAAGTGTTGATCGCCAGAGGTATGATGCTTTCAGAGGTATCAAACTGACTTGCCCACTCCCAGAATGTCTCAGGATAGTTTTGGGTTGGGTAAAGCTCTCCGCGAGAGAAGCTCATCGAATGACGAGGGTTAATTGAAGGATCTTCAAAAATAGCGAGGGCTTGAGGGGAGAACAGACTCTCTAAATGATCAAAGATTGCCTCCGCTAGCAACCGATGGTCCCTCGTTGAAGACACTTTTCTTGTAAAACTTCTTAAACTCACCCTACCAACCTAATCTACTTTTTTATCCTCGATAAAAAACTACTTAGGCCATGATATGCAATCAATACGTTCAAATTTGAGCTGTTAAGTCATTCGCAAAATTATCAGACTTAGTGTTACATTCGAGAGCTCTTCAGCACTTTTAAAGCCATGTTTCACATAAGTTACATGCTTTATAAACTGGGGAGGAAAGTTGTACTTATTTACAAGATTTTTGTGTTGGTAGATGTTTTAAGCCTACGACTTAAAAAGAAAAAGGCCCCTCATCAAGAGGGGCAAAGTTACCATCGCTTATAGTTATTTAGTTATGCTTGTAAATACGGTGGATTAACCGAAATCACCATTTACGTAGCCTTGAGTACGGTCGTCTTGAGGGTTGCTAAAGATCACTTGCGTATCGTTGTGCTCAACCAGTTCACCCATTAGGAAAAACGCAGTGCGGTCAGAGATACGACGCGCCTGTTGCATTGAGTGAGTCACGATAACGATGGTGTAGTTCTTCTTTAGCTCTTCCATCAGTTCTTCGATTTTGTGTGTCGCAATTGGGTCAAGTGCCGACGTTGGCTCATCCATCAGAATCACATCCGGCTCCATCGCGATTGTACGTGCAATACATAAACGTTGCTGCTGACCACCAGAAAGACCGAATGCGTGTGATTTAAGGCGATCTTTCACCTCATCCCAAAGTGCAGCACCGCGCAGCGAACGCTCTACCACTTCATCAATTGTCTTTTTGTCTTTGATACCTTGAGCACGTAAGCCGTAAGCCACGTTCTCGTAAATGCTCATCGGGAATGGGTTTGGCTTTTGGAATACCATGCCGACTTTGATGCGAAGGTCAGCAACATCAATGTTGCCGTAAATATCTTCGCCGTCCATCGCCAATTTACCTGTAATTTTCACGCCTTCGATTAGATCATTCATTCGGTTCAAACAGCGTAGAAGCGTTGATTTTCCGCAACCTGACGGGCCGATAAGTGCAGTTACTTGGCGAACTGGAATTGGTAAGTTGATCGATTTCAGTGCTTGGTTGTCACCGTAGAATAGGTCTAGGTTTTCAATATCAAATTTGTTCATTGTCTTAATCTCTTAATTCTTGAATTCGTGTCTTTTAACGTGCGTTCTTAATTAGTGTTGTTAGTAAGTTGCGGTGTTAAAACGTCTAGCAATCAGTTTCGTTACCATGTTGATCAAGAGAACAACTACGATAAGCACTGTTGCCGTACCGTAAGCCTGATTCCATTCTTCAACGGTAAACAGTTCGGTAGTCAGTTTGTATAGGTGAACGGTTAGCGTACGACCTGAATCCAATAAAGAATCCGGAATACGTGCAACCATACCTGCTGTCAGGAATACTGGAGCAGACTCACCAATGACACGACCAATACTTAGAATGACCGAGGTTAAGATACCTGGCATTGCGCTCGGAAGAATCAAACGCCAGATAGTGTAAATCTTAGAAGCACCGAGGCCATAAGAGCCTTCACGGTACGTTTGTGGTACTGCCATCAGCGCTTCTTCCGTTGTACGGATGATAACTGGCAGGATTAGGATACTTAGCGTCAATGCACCCGACAGAATCGAGAAGCCAAGGCCAAGAATCGCCACGAAGAAAGTCATACCAAACAGGCCGAAAATGATCGACGGGATACCCGCCAATGACTCGGTACAGAATCGGATGATTTTCACCAAACGACTGCCCACTTTCGCGTATTCGGTCAAGTAGATTGCCGTCATGATACCGAGTGGCGCTGCCACTGCGATAGAAGCGATAACCATGTAAATGGTCGCCACAATCATTGGGAAGATACCGTGCTCTTCACCTGTGCGCGTATAGTTATCAGTAATGAAGTTCCAATCTACGTGTTGTAGACCGTTTGATAGGATGTACCAGATAATCCAGAACAAGAAACCTACCGTTAGTGCTGCCGAGATCCAGACAAATGCGTTAAAGACATTATCTTTGAACTGGCGTGCTTTTTTTAGTTTTGCGCGATCCATAATAGTCACCTTTAACGAGCGATTACTTCGCTTTTTCTCGGTTTAGGTACAGTAGTACAGCGTTCAACGACATGATGAAGACCAGAAGTACTACACCTGTAGCGTAAAGTGCGTTCGCGTGAACACCACTTGCGTAAGACATTTCAATAGCGATGTTTGCAGTTAGTGTACGAGCCGAATCAAGGATGCCTTCTGGCATTGCCGGCGCGTTCCCATAACCATGATAATCGCCATGGTCTCACCCAACGCACGACCGATACCCAGTATCACACCTGTCATGATGCCTGAGCGAGCCGCTGGAACGAGCAACTTAAAGATGGTGTAGATTTTCGATGCGCCCAGTGCCAAAGAACCTTCTTTATAAGTACGAGGGACAGCGCGAATAGACGTTTCAGAAACCGTAATTACTGTTGGTAGAATCATCACACCAAGAACAATAATACCGGCCAAGATAGTGTTACCTGCAGGTACATCAAATACTTTCTGAATCAATGGAACGATAATAACCAGACCGAAGAAACCGTAGACCACTGAAGGAATACCGGCTAGCAGCTCAACCGCTGGACGGATAATGTCTGCTAATCGCTTTGGTGCGATTTCAGCGATAAAAATGGCGGTCAGAACACCAATTGGAACCCCAACAATGACAGCACCAGCCGTCGATACGATAGATGCCACAATCATGGTGGCGACACCGTAAAGCGCAGGTGGTAACCAGTTTTGTCCTAAGACAATGCCCGATACGCCTGCTTCTTGGAATGCCGGAATACTCTCTCGAACGATGAAGTATGCAATAACGGCCAATGAAACAATGCCGATTACGGCACTCGTTAGGAACAAGCCGTGGAAGATGCGCTCTTTCCAGTCTACACGACGCTTCTCGCGTAGGCCTGACTTGCTGATAGCTCTAGCGTCAGTATTCATAAGCTTTTCACTATTTGTTGCGATGGTCATTTAAAAATCTCACGGTTCTGGGCAATGCCGTTGAACACAATGGATAGAAAAGGCTCAGCCCGAAACGTTGGGCTGAGCAAACTTTAGAGTCCCGATGGGATTAGTTAACTGAGATGTAACCTTTTTGGTCAACTAGCGCTTGCGCTTCGTCAGTTAGCATCCAGTCTAGGAATTTTTGCGTTTCTGTTGATGGCTTGCCTTCTTTGTAAAGAACAAGGAATGGACGCGCTACTTTGTAAGAACCGTTTTTAACGTTAGCTACCGTTGCATCAACGCCGTCGATTGCTAGCGCATTAACAGTGTTGTCTACAGTACCAAGAGAAATGTAGCCGATTGCGTATGGGTTAGATGCAACCATTGTTTTCAGTGCGCCGTTACCGTTTGCAACTTGAGCACGTTGAGAGATAGCTGATACCTTCTTACCAGAAATCTTCATTTTTAGAGACATGATGTCTTCAAATGCGCCACGAGTACCAGAAGCTGTGTCACGAGTAATGGCTACGATTGGCTTGTCTGCACCACCGACTTCTTTCCAGTTTGATACTTCGCCTTTGTAGATTGCAGTCACTTGCTCGGCTGTTAGACCTGGCAGTTTGTTTTGTGGGTTAACAACCACTGCGATACCATCACGAGCAACCACTTCTGCGATTAGTGTTGATTCTTTTTCAGAGTCTTTTAGATTACGAGAAGACATACCAAGGTCTGCTGAACCATTTTTCGCTGCTTTTACACCAGCTGAAGAACCAGGACCTTGAACTTCGATAAATACGTTAGGGTTCTTCTTCATGTACGTTTCAGAGAAAACTTCCATCAGTGGAGTTACGCTGCTAGAACCCACTGCAGAGATAGTTTCTTTAGCAGAAACAGGAGTCACTGCCATTGCGCCTAGAAGTGCGATTGCACCGATTACTGTCTTTTTCATCACAATTTCCTTAAGTGGCTTTATTGCCGTTGTGTTTCACTTGAACGGTGCTCACTTTAGAATTTGAATATGACAGTTGTGTTTCACTTAGTTGAACCCTCTATGACACGTTGTCATTTCTAACTATTAATTCCGCGACTTATCCCTCTCTCAATTTGAACGTAACGTTTTTATAACGTTGCCTCATGTTCAAGATGATAACCCCATCGATTTTGGTACATTTCATAACAATTAGATATGAGTAACTCATTGATTTGGCAAATATAACAATTAAAATCGAAATGCTTATTTATAAAAAAGATAATAATCAAACCGATAGAGGGTCAATCTCATGCGTCAATTTCTTAGTACGCTTTCTATTAAACTTCAGGTTTTTCTGCCTGTTCTATTCACAGTTATATTACTCATCATTGGACTGAGTGTCGGAATCGGTAAACTCGATCAAGCATTCAATAAGGTTTCGGCTTCCACCCATAAGCTAATCATTCACAAAGAGGAACTTAGCGGCATCGTAGACAACACTTACGCCATGCGCATCAAAGCCATTTATAGTCTATTTAGAGCCGAAGATGTTCAGTCTCTCAACCAAGAGCTTTCTGAGCGACAAAACAAAAACCGCGATTTTCTTAACTCCATCGACAATCTCCCTGGCGTTCAAAATGAAGTCAATGCTATGCGTAAGGCCATGAATCACTATGTTGATTTCACTCGCGTTACCATGACACCTCTGCTCACCACTAAACACTCTTCTGATTACACCACCTCTGATTTCAATCAAAAGTACGAATCTGCAATGGCTGAGTATCGATTAGCTGGCGAAGCGATGATCAACGCCATCGACAAACTATCTAAACAATTGAATCAAATCGTCACCGATGAAGTCGAAACGAATGGCGAACAACATTCAACCACGCTAACTTACAGCGCCGTCTCGCTTGCGGTGATCTTGAGTGCCGCTTCACTTATTAGTTGGGTACTCGCCAGCTACATCGTTGCGCCGATTCGTAACCTTCAAGTAACGATGCAGGAAGTCGCGAAGGGAAACCTACTAGTTAAGGCCGAAGCCATCGGGAAAAACGAAGTGTCTCAGCTGGCTCGAGATGTAAACCAAACCATAGAAAAACTGCGTGAAACTGTAAGCGCATTGGTTCGCATTAGTGAAGATGTGGCATCAGCATCAACAGAGTTAGCAACTGTTATGACTCAAAGCAGCGTCAACTCGGATCAAGAAAAGCAAGAAGTTGAGCAAGTAGCCTCGGCGATCAATCAGCTAGAGTCGACCGCAGCTGAAGTATCAACCAATGCACAAGAAGCCGATAGTGCATCAAATCAAGCACGTACGTTAACCTCACAAAGTATAAGCATGTTTGGGGAAAGCACTCGCGCAAGTGAAAAGATGGCGGAACAACTTAACGAAGCCGCTGCCGTCGTGACTTCACTAAAAGATCAATCAGAACACATTGGTCGCGTGATCGAAGTGATTGAAGGTATTTCTGAGCAAACGAATCTACTTGCACTGAATGCAGCGATTGAAGCTGCACGAGCGGGCGAAAGTGGCAGAGGCTTTGCGGTAGTGGCCGATGAAGTACGTATGCTGGCAGCACGAACTCAGGAGTCCACCAAAGAGATCCAAACCATTATAGAAGAGCTACAGCAACAATCTGGTCACGCAAATGAAAGTATGCATTTCAGCTTAGCCATGTTGTCAGACAACCAAGCTCTGACACAAGAAGTTAGCCAATCACTTGCTAATATCAGTAATGCTATCGCCGATCTGAACTCAATCAACACTCAAGTTGCGACCGCATCAGAAGAGCAGAAGCAGGTCACGGCTGATATCAACAACAACTTAACGAACATCTATGAACTAGTGAGCCAGAACGTCACTGGCATTACGCAATCCGCTGCTGCCGCTCAAGAGCTTTCTGGCTTAGCGGAAAACCAAAAACATCAGCTTAAGCAGTTCCAAGTTTAAATCTCTGAACAACACGATAAGCTCCAAAGGTCAGAAAAGAAAAAGCTCCGCACTGGCGGAGCTTATTATAAAGGCAAAGCTATCAACCCTTATTAACGTAATAATTATTCATCTGTCACTAACAAGAGAGAACTTTTGAAACTTGAGTTTAACGGATCTCTATTGAAAACCTCACCATTAGTCGTATCAAAAGTTGCAACATGCTTACCGTCGCCATTAGGTGTGTTGCTCCAGACATAACGCCCTAGAACATCATCTCCATCTGTCAGACTATAGCCGCTAGCAAACCCTGTACTATTTATGGCTGGGCTGTGGCAAGCTCGCTCAGTCAGAGATACCAGCTCTTTGATATTTGCTAGTCGCCAATTTTTTTTGTCAGCAAAATTGTGAAGAGGATGGTTGCCATCCTTATTACGAATTTGTTTGGCTGTGGAGAGAGCGAGTTGCCATGACATTGTAGATCGCGTCCCCTGGCATTCTTGATTTCCTACATTCCATGTCATACCAACTGGACAGCGCATCCATGTAAGACCTGTTTTTAAGTCAGTTACGGTACCGTTATCAGAATATGTATAACGCGTGTTAGGTGCCGTTTTAGCAAAGTCAGTAGAACACTCTTGTGCAGCAATTGCAGTTTGAGAAGCCAAAGCAAGAGATAGTACAGTTATTAATTTCTTCATCTTATTGGCCCTTTACTGCTACTAGACGGATTGGGAATTGGTATGAGTCATCGGCGTCTGCACTTGTGTTGCTTGAGCGAATATCGACGAGTGAAATAGTGCCTCTATCTACGCCCCGAGAGATAATTGCAGGAAAATAAACCTCAGCATCAACGAGCTGTGATGATGTATTCACAAACGTAAAGTCGCTATGCCAAAACGCACCATACTCTAAATAAGGACTGCCTATCGTTTGCTGTGGGAAGTATTTAACATTGAAACCATACACGTTGTGTGGCGCATATTCCTCGTTCGGAGCGAACAGTGTTTGTTCACCAAAATCTAATAAGTCATATGTTTCACGGTAAGTAGGCAAGCGCCAAACAGTGATTCCACATAACGATTGTTTGTTTATGTACTCAACATATTGGCTAGTGGTACAAACTTCATCACCAGCGTCTTTACAACCTGCAAGCTCTACATCTTTGCTAAATGGCTTAAATGTTTCAGACTCAAACGCAAACAGGCGATCTTTAAATTGAACCGAGCTCGCATCCGCACTCTTATTTTCCCAAACAAGACCAGTACGCTCGTCCATAGTACAAGCCCACTCAGTCGCATCTGCAGCTAAAGCTGCACCTTGTGAATCTAGCTTAACGAACTTAAAGCCAGCGCCTGTCGACGTTTGCTTGTCCTCTTTATCGAAGCCGTATTCCGCATCTTGACCAGGGTAAGACGCTTGAACCTCTGCTACGTCTGCTGCTCCTTCAGCAAAATAAAGAACGGCGCCCGTATCGTTACTACCAACCGTTTGTTCAGCAACCGCTACAATTTCTTCAGCAAATGCACTCACTTCCACTTCAGACAGAAGATCAGAGGCCAATGATTTACCCTGGAAGCTAAGGCTTTGAGCAAGCAGCGCTACGCCTTGGGTCATTTGTTGTGGCTGCATTGCAGCTAATAGTGCAACCGTGTTTTGCTCTAGCTTATCTAGCTCGCTGGCTTCTGCGTTAGACATTACCGTTCCAGACAGAGAAACACCGGCATCGGTGAGTTGTGCTTTCACAATCTCTTCAGCTTGAGCAACGGTTTTACCGTCAATTACAAGACCCGCGAGCAACGTTGTTACACCATTGACCGTGTTGCCCGTTGCTAAATTTTGGCCCGGAGCCGCAAGACGCAACGTTTGGTTTGAACCTTGATCAACTTGAGCAAGAATGGTACTGGTTAGTACGTTTTTGTCGCTTGAAGTCAGGCTAAATTTACCGGCATTATCCGTTTTAGCACTCGGTTCAGTAGTATCACAAACGTAGTTTTGGTTTAAATCGATGCAGACTGGCGTATCAAGAAGTGTACCTGCAGAAACGATGGTGCCAGCTACATCATAGGTCGGTGCCGACGTGTCACCACCAGAACCTCCGCCACAGCCAGCAAGGGCTAGTGACATAGCAACGAAAGAATATTGAAACTTCATAGATTTTATCTTCTTTTGATTTTAATTAACGAGAGCGAATCACTCTCACCATTGAAAGCAGGAAAAGTCCTAACAAGGTCCAAGGCGAACCACTGCCACCTGAACCACCGCCACTGCTTTCTTTAGTGGTATCAGCACTACACTGATACTGAGCAAAGTGACTCACACCCCACTCTTTCAACACCCCAGAGTTCCCTGACACGCGGTCAGACACTTCGAGACGCCAAGTACCCCAACTCGGTTGACCGACAAGTGCTTGTAACTCCTCGTCATACTGAGCGGTGAAGTAACCTTTAAATCCTTTGGTATTGCTTGATTGATGGCTAAGTAGCACAACCGATTTGCCTTGTGGAGACACTAGCGTCACTTGCAGATCTTGCAGTGAGTCATGTTCGATGTTCAGGTAAACCGCAAACGAATCATCAATCGTGCGTGACTTGTCCGATAGCGTCTGAGAGAACAGTCTGTCGCCCTGCTCCGGTAAAGCGGAATTCACTGATTGAGGCTGGATATCGAGCTCTGGCGTACCATTAACCAGCATCACCTTTTCACTCCACTGGTGAGTCTTTAGGCCTTCAGCAAATTGATAATCCAATGAAATAGAGGAATCGAATTGCGTGCCACATGTTAGACCGCTTGGTAACGCCACCTTCATTGAGGTCGAGTCAGAAAGCGTTTCATCAAAGTCGAAAACAGATGCGTTGTTTAGCTGCCATTGTCCTTTGATGCTCGCTTCGCGGCCAGTTTGGCTCAGGCTCAAACCAACGTCTTGACCTTGTGCGATGTATCGAGCGTCATAGCGAACACGAAGAGGCGCTTTAAGTAAGTTGTGTCTGTTGAAGCTGTCCGTCAGGAATTGGGCGTAGTCTTTATTTGGGAACAAAGTTTTTGCGGCAAACACGGTCGATTCCGCCAGATCATGCATTTTCACGCCACGACCAATGCCGTACATGCCTTCAAGTACAATGGCGTCAAACTCGCGGAACACGTTATCGGTATCATCACCGTATCGTTCAACCGATGCTTTAAGTGCTTGGAACAGTGGCGTTGACCATAACTCGTCGCCTAGTTCACCGCCCACACTAACGTGCGCTGGATACTCTGAACCCTCGAAGTAACGAGCTCTTTGGTTCCATAAGCTACGAGTTGTTTTGCGTGTTCCGAACACACCGTCCCAGTTGAACACCGTATCTAACTCGAATTCTTGACCACGACGCGAAGCATCCAAATATTGAGTGCGGTAGCTCGCGCTGCCCGCCCAGTAATCAGCAAAACCTTCTGCGATAGCACCAGTGTGACCGTACGCCCAATCCGGTACAATTTGATAATGAATGCCATGCCCAAGTTCGTGTATCACGACATCAGCATCGACTGCATCCGGAGAAACACCACCGACACCCAGCATGAGTGCTTTCGGACCGTAATAGTAAGTAGAGTTATCTTTTGATAAACCGCGAGCATCAAAACGAAGCGGTTCATCAAACAAGTCGTAAGTCAGGCTTGTCAGATATTGGATCGAGCTATCAAGATGATAAAAAGCCATCAACTGTGGAAACGCATTGTCACCAAACTCGGTACTTTGCATCTCATCAACACTGTCAAATGCTTGAACCCCTTCTGCGCTGAGAAAACCCAACGTATCAAGTACAGGCGCTTCACCAGGTGTCGGGGCTGCAAATAAGCCCGTCGCATCCACTTGCTTCAATCTTGGGTTAGACAAATAGAACTTACCGCCGGACTGTAAAACCTCAATCGGCTTGGTGACGTACTCGATCGGCTGAGGGTAATCGGATAGTGCTGACCACGTCGATTCTGGTGCCGCTTGCTGTTGCATGGTGCGAAGATCTGGGTTGAACAAAGAAACCTCAACATCAACCAGACTTCCAGAGCTCAAAGCAGGTGGCTCTTGTGCTTGCAGTTGGCGAGGTGATTCCAATTCCATTGCAACTGTTGGTTTGCCGTTACGAATGATCGTATCTTCAAGGCTCTTAAACACTCGCACAACGTGATGATTTTTATCGGTTGTTACTACGAGGGTGCGCTGTGCTTGATATTCACCGTTTACCCAAACATCAAAATTGTAATGCTCACCAAGCTGAGACTGGGTTTTGTAACGGAACTTAAACTCGCCCGCTTCCGAGTAGTGGCTGTCTAGATAAGTTTTCGCTTGCGCTTCATTCGTTACCACAGAGTCCGTTGCGGGATAATCCCACTCTGCAGCCTGTGCCGCAGGGGTACAAGCAATAAGCAGCGAAAACGCCAATGGTTTTAGCTTCATGATTTCGTCCTAGAATTCGTATTTTGCATTTAGCGTGAAGTAGCGCCCAGGCTCAGTTGAGTAACGCTTACTTTCCTCAGCGATACCCGCTACGTCTTGGTATCGGATGTATTCTTTGTCGAACAGGTTGATGATGTTTGCGCTAACACGAAGGTCTTTGGAAACGTGGTAAGTTGCGCCAATATCAAACGTATTCCACGCACTTGTCTGCGCGCACTCTGTCGCTAGACCAAGCGTGGTCTGGCATTTAGGAACGCGATCCATGGCCGCGGCCCAGTTCCAAGCCACGTAAGCATTGAAGTCTTGGTTGGCGTATTTCAGTTGAGCGTTACCTTCGAATGGCGTAATGCTTCGAACGTATTCGCCTTCCGCATCTTTGCCATCTACGTAGCCAAACTTGGTGCTGATGTTCCATCGCTTAGTGATCGCGTAACCTGCAGAAAGCTCTGCACCATACGTCTCGACACCATCGAGGTTTTGGTATTGTTTAATGTAATTACCATTGCTTGAGTCAAAGCCCGTGGTCACAACGTCGATGAAGTTTTCAAACTTGTTGTAGAACAAAGACGCATAGACATACGCACGACCGTTATCGAACTTGTTACCGATTTCAAATGAGTCGGAAGTTTCAGCTTCTAGATCCATGTTTGGTGCAATGACAAACGGCGTGAGCGGCACAAAGTCGTGGCTTACGAAGCCATACGCTTTATCGTATTCCGGAGCACGGTAACCATGGTTATAAGATACATAAGCAATGTTGTTGGCAAATACTTCACGAGAAACCGACAGACTTGGAGATACCTCTGAGCTATCCATGTCTTTTAATGGGAAGCCGCCCACTTCACCCGCACCGTCTGGCGTGAGACGGTGCGCATCAAAGCGTAGGCCACCTGTGATGGTCCATTTATCCAGTTCCACCATGTCTCGGACATACAAGCCAATGTTATAAGCACGAGCAGGAGCGAAAGGTTGTTTGGTCGAAGGTGTTACTCCGTTCCAATCAATCTTGGAGTCGCTATCTGTGCGTTCGTAATAGTCTGTAGAAAGCTCAACACCGTAAGCCAATTGGTGCTCAGCATTTGCTGCATAAATCGTATTGGTGAAATCGCCACGGAAGCCAATTGTTTCGTCAATGAAGGTTTTGTGTTCCAGCTCGCGACGCTTGGTGATCAAACCATTATGATCCACTTGGCGCATTAAACGGTTGGTGTCTTCCACCACTTCGGTGTGACGCCAGTAAACTTTGGTATCCAACTCTTCGAACCAAGTTGGATTAATCGGAGTCACCTCTGCACCAATATAAGCGCTGTACTCTTCTGTGGTCTCATCCTCAGCAAAGTCTTCAATATGCCAAATTCCATCAGGTTGAATGGACGGTGAACCCTCCAAACGCTCTTGGTTCTGGGTGTAGAGTTCCGCTTTGGCTTTCAACATCACCTCTTCATTGAAAAAGTGGTTGATCGTATAAGCACCGCTGTAACCATCGAGGTCGCGGTTATACAAATCTTCATCAAAGTTACGTGTCTCTTGTCCTTGCCAGTATGAAACGTTAAACAAACTCTCTGTATCACCGGAACGGAAAGCTAGATTACTCGTGCCTTTGTACTTGTTGCTGATATCGGTGTAAGTACCGGAAACATCGGTGTAGAAGTCTTTGTCTTTTAAGAAATCACCCGGCTGACTGGATTCTAAAATCACCACACCGCCGATCGCGCCAGAGCCATGCACCGAAGAACTTGCCCCTTTAATGATTTGCAGCGATTCAAAATTGGATAAATCAAAAGTATCTCGCCCAACGGCATCATTAATGTCATTCGCACCGAAGCCATCCGCAGAACGAATGCCATCACGAACGATCATAATGCGGTTACCCGTCATACCACGGATGGTAATGTTTTGCGGACGTCCTGCACCGCCCGTCACGCTTACACCAGGTTCGTTACGCAGCACGTCATATAGCTCGGTCTCGCCTCTTTCTTCGATTTGCTCGTTTGTGATAACCGCGACACTACCTGCCACTTTTGACAATGGCTGATCGATTTTATTGGCGGTTACCACCACCTCTTCCATTGAGAAAACCTTAGATTCGGCGTGCACTTGACTGGCAGCAAGTACCGAAAGTACTGCCGCTGACACTGGGGTAAGCTTCATTTACTGCTCCGCTTTAGATGTTTTAATGAGTGATAGTAGAAATGCGTATTCTTTTGCTTGTTGTTCTTGCGCTTGTCGTGGGTCCATTTGGTGGCCCGAATTAAAATCAGTTTGCAACAAGTACGGCCCGTTGCGCTCACTTAACGCTGAAACTTTAGCGAGATACTTTGCGCCTTCCCAATATGGCACGCGCTGATCGATTAAACCGACTTGAACCAACATGGGTGGGTAAGCGTCTTTATGGATATTGAGAATCGGATCGTACGCCTTCATTAACGCCAATTGTTCAGGTTTGGTTGGGTTACCCCATTCGCCATACTGCTGTGTGGTAAGCGGAAGTGAGGTATCCGACATACTTGCAACCACATCAACAAAAGGCACTTTAAGTACGACACCTGAAAACAATTTAGGATCTTGATTAACCGCTCCGGCCACCAACGTGCCACCAGCACTAGAACCGATGGCGAAAACCTCTCTATTGCCACGTTCGAATGTTTGCAGCGCCTTCGCGGCCGCGACAAAATCACCAATAGAATTGGCTTTTCGCACACCACGGCCTTGCTCGTGCCATTCATCGCCAAAGTACCCACCGCCACGGACATGGGCGATAGCGTAAATCACACCTTGGTCGAGTAAACTGATAACCTGAGGCATAAAGTACGGTTTCATCGTAAAACCATACGCGCCGTAACCGTAAATCATCACAGGAGATTGTGGGTGCAATTTGTCTTTGCGATACGCCAAAGAGACCGGGACAGAAACGCCGTCGTGCTTAATAAAAATACGTTGGGATACATAACGCTGACTATCAAAGTCTTGGTAAGCATCTTGAGAGTACAAGGATTTATTCAGCGTTTTTACATCGAACTCTTCCCACTGAGGAGGCGTAGTCATCGACATGCTTCGGATACGAATCTTGTTTGATTCAAAATCGCCCAACGTGCTTAGCCAAGCGACATGACCATCGTGTTCCAATGGCAGTATCACTTTTTCCTGACCTTGGTAAGAATACACCGTCAAAGTCGACACATTGTTTGGCTTGCTAAGTGCCACAACTCCTGCATCATAAAGGTAGAACTGTTCAAGCGGCTCACGAGGATTGGTGAAGCGTTGCCATGTTGCGCCAAGCGGTGCGAGTTCGACTTGGTAAAGGGCGAACTTTCCTTCAAGGTTGCTTTTCAGATAAATGTAACCTTTCGCCACATCCGCGTAATATTCCACACCCACTTCAGGCTTTCGCAATGAATCTGAGACAGTGCCCGTTTCTAGGTCGACAAGCTTCTGCTCTGTTGTTGACTCGTTGTTGCTTTGCAGCACAGCATAACGGCTATCTGCCGCACGATAGAAAGAAAGTAACCAATCTGACTTGGGTTCATTCCATAGGACTGTTTTTGCCAAAGATTCAGTGGAGATACGTAAGATCTGATGAGGTCGCTGAGTGCGCTTTTCCTTTGCAACGAGGAATGCCACTTTCCCGTTAGGTGACAACAATACGCCACTATCGACGTGCGTCACCAGTTCCGTAGATTGACCGGAGAGTAAATCAACAACCACGGCGCGATATTGTTCGCTGCCGTCGATATCTTCCGTGAAAAGTAATGTGTCACCATTCACTTGCCATTGACCAAGTTGGTAGTACTGATGCGCAGATTGTCGTTTATCGAAATCGAACACCACGTTTTCTGGCGCATGTTGACTCGCACGGGATAACAGTAAGTAACGACCATCGCGACGCGTTAGCGTCCACTCTCTTCCACTCATGATCGACCATGGCTTATCACCTTTGTCTGCCACCATGGTACCCCACTGCGTGAGTAGGTTTTTTGTCAACGTCTGATAACTTTTTTGGTGCTGTTCAGTTTTGTGGTTTTGTTCTGTTAGGTAGGTAAGAACTCGCTCATCTTTACGAGCATCATCTCGAAGCCAGTTGAAATCATCAGCAGCAAAGCCAGAACTAGAGGTAATTATGAGCCCTAAAAAAACATGAGTAAATTTCATATAGAGAGCGAATTCATTTATAGGATTAATACAATGGCGCGTATTCTGCCCTTAAATAAAAATGAGATCAATTATCATTTTCATAATCATGTGAGATTTTTATCTAGTGTGTGAGGAAAAACGTTTGCTTTGACCGAGGTAATAAAACTTAATAACTTCCTAAATTAGCGTTCTATGCTGTTTATATACAACCAGACAAATATAAAAGCTGACAAACGAGTGAGTATGGAAAGACGCTATTTCACCTAGCGACAGACATAAAAAATCCGAGTGCGAACACTCGGATTTTTAAGAACTAAAATCAATGGGAAACTACAGCAGCTTTTACTCTTCAGAGCTCGGTGCCGCTGGTTTTTTCTTAGGGATGAAGACATCATCACCCACAGATACGTTTTTGTAGAAGCTCTTGTCACGCTTAGCTGGTTTTTTCGCCGATTTTTTCGCTTGAGGGCGAGCTTTCTTTGCTGTCGCTTTCTTATTGCGGAAATCTGGTTTAGGTGGCTTAAGGCCTTTAAACTTACCTTTCAAATCTTCGAACACTGAAAACTCAAGATCTTGTTGTAGGTATGCTTCTACACGTTTAAAGCTATCCCAGTCTTTTGGACCAACAAGAGAGATTGCATCCCCTTTGTTTCCAGCACGACCAGTACGACCAACTCGGTGTACGTATTCTTCGGTATGCTTTGGCATATCGAAGTTGATGACGTGTGTCACAGTTGCAATATCCAAACCGCGGGAAGCAACATCAGTCGTTACAAGGATCTTAAATACTGCGCGCTCAAACTGACTCATAATGGTGTTACGTTGAGTCTGGTTCAAGTTACCACTCAGTGCTACAGCCTTCAGTTTCTTTTCGTTTAGCTTTTCTGTTAGTCGCTCAGTATCATCACGCGTTGCCGTAAAGATAATAACTTGACGATATTCAGCCTCAGAAAGAACACGATCTAAAATTGCCTCTTTATGATCCAGATGATCACACAAGTAAAATTTTTGCGTAATATCTTTATGTTCTTCGTTAGAAACGCCGATAGCAATACGCTTTGGCGCATTGAGCATTTCAGCCGCGATTTCATTGACGTCTGCATGATCTAATGTCGCAGAGAACATCAACGTTTGACGACGACGATGCTTGGCTGCTTTATGAATGCGACGAAGCTCTGGTGCAAAGCCCAAATCCAACATACGGTCTGCTTCGTCAAGAATCAGTGTTTCCAAACCATCCAGATAAAGCGAACGATGATCTAAGTGATCAGCCAAACGTCCTGGTGTCGCCACGATAAATTTCGGGTAACGACGCAGAGCTTTTACCTGATCGTTAAAGTTCTCACCACCCAAAACCAGTGCTGCTTCATAAGATAGGCCAGCTAGCATAGAACGAAGCTCACCATATACTTGTTTCGCTAACTCACGAGTAGGAGCAAGGATAACCGCGCGAGGGTCTTTCGCAGAAAACGATTTTGTCTTTAAAGACTTATGAAGCATTGGCAATACAAACGCCAAAGTCTTGCCCGAACCCGTTTTCGAAGATGCCAATAGATCCTTGCCTGCAATCGCAACAGGAATCGCCTGCTGCTGAATGTCAGTCGCTTTTTTAAAATCGTAGTGTTTTAGGTTCTTCAACAATCGGTTGTCTAGGCCTAGATCTTTAAATTGCAAAGTATTCTCCAATAAATCAGTCAGCGTCTGAGCGCTCTGTAGTGTCGTTTCCGCTCTAACGCAGCAAAAAAATAAAGCTCGGTATAATACCGCAAATCATAGGAGTATAGATAGAGATCACACAAACTAATTCCCTGTGGTAACGGTAAAACATCATTTGTGGCTCAGTTCAGAGTAAAGACTAGCCTTTTTGATGAGCAGCTGGACAGGAAGTTTAGAGAAAAGCCGTTCAAATATGCCTTCTATCCATCAACAAAACGACTTAAATAGCAGTTATTTGGGCCAATAAACTTTCATTTGTGTCAATATCGTCTAAATTATTGATATCAGGAACGTGGCAAATACACCTGCTATGAAAACTGTTGTGAGAACGAAATAAAGGATAGGTAGTTAAACTTTGTTAAGTTCAGGTAAAAGTTGACGTCAGGTACTCCATGAAATTCTTGGGTTTTTTTGACTTTTGCTACATCATGTACTGATAAAATGTAACCACATTTAACCTCGCTACTGTATAAAATAATAGTTAGTGGCGAGACTTTCACTATAAGCAAGGAGTTCTTATATGAACAAAACGTTGATCGCAGCTGCAGCAACTTCAGTACTTCTACTAGCCGGTTGTGCTTCTTCTGATGACGCAGCTACAGCAAATGCAGCAAAATTAGACGAACTAAGCAACCAAGTTAGCCAACTAAGCCAAGACGTACAAGCTCTTCAATCTGACGTTCAAAAATCAGGCGCAGCAGCAATGGCTGCTCAAGAAGAAGCTGAGCGTGCTAACGAGCGTATCGATAACATCGCTCAGTCTTACACTAAGTAAGATTTGATACCGCGTCTTAACGCCCGTTAAGGCGCGGTTATTTCGATAGGAACCCCATTCTGTGCAGCGATTGCTGCTTTAGCCTTCACGTTTTTCATACCGAATTCATCCAACCACCACTTTAACTCTTTCGGCACTTTCAGTTCATCTTTCTCGCCATTACTACGAGTCAAAGGCTCATGTGCTTCTAAGAACACACTTCTGTCAGGCTCAAGTGTCATTTTGATAGGCTGGTTAATGATGTTAACGTCTTCGCCGTTACGAACCTTGTCAAATAACCACTCAATGTCACTTGGGTCCATACGAATACAACCCGCGCTGACTCGCATACCAATCCCAAAGTCCTTGTTGGTACCATGAATTAGGTATTCGCCATTCCCGTAAGCTAAACGCAATGCAAACATACCAAGTGGATTATCAGGCCCCGCAGGAACAACGGCTGGTAGGTCAATGCCCTTTGCTTTGTACTCGGCACGAATAGAGGCTGGAGGAGTCCATGTAGGGTTCGGTCGTTTTTGGCTGATACGCGTTGTCATTACTGGGGTATCGCGCCCTATTCGGCCAATTCCGACAGGAAATACATGGACAATATTCTCTCCTTTCGGAAAGTAATATAAGCGCAGCTCGGCTAGATTAATAACGATACCTTTATAAGGTACGTCTGGGAGGATTAGCTGTGTCGGAATAGTAAGAACATGCCCCTCTTCTGGTAAGAAGGGATCCACGCCTTTGTTTGCGGCCATTAAACCTAGCATACCCACATCGTAGAGCTTAGCGATATTTGCCATGGTTTCGCCTTCTTGCACGACGTGGTTTTCAAGGCGACCAATTAAACGGCTTCCATCCTCTGGTAATTCGTACATCTTAGCGAATGATAGACCACTCACTAAAGATAACGACACAGATAGCAGGGTACGTTTTGCGAAACTCATTGATCGCTTTTTGCTAAGCATTTCACTCTATTCCTTGGCACTTTTAAAGAGCTGTAAGGTTATCTCTCTTTCTGTCTTGTGATCAACCATCGGCTTGTGATATTCCAGTAAAGAAAAGCCCTCCCAAGTCCAAGGTTTATGGATGTATTTGTTCGGTACACTTTTGATTTCTGGTACCCAGTGGCGCACAAATTCACCATTAGCATCGAACTTTTCGCCTTGGCTTATCGGGTTGAAAATACGAAAGTATGGCTGCCCGTCACAACCCGTAGAAGCAGACCATTGCCAGCCACCATTGTTCGCTGCAAAATCGCCGTCCACCAGCTTACTCATGAAGTACGCTTCTCCCCATCGCCAATCAATATGTAAGTCCTTGGTAAGAAAGCTCGCGACAATCATACGTAATCGATTGTGCATCCAACCTGTTTGATTGAGCTGACGCATTGCTGCATCAACGACTGGGTATCCTGTTGTTCCTGTCTTCCATCGCTCAAAGGCTTTCTCATCATAGGACCACTGGATTTTATCCTCCCAATCGATAAATCCTTTGCCTTTGACGAGTTTTGGTTCGAAAACCAATAGGTGCTGATAAAACTCACGCCAAATGATCTCACTTAACCAAGTTGCTTTCCCTTCTGTAAGGTCATTTTGTTGATTTTCAGCATACAAACGAGCAATACACTGCCTTGGTGATAGCGCGCCAATCGCAAGGTATGGAGACAGTTGGCTAGTGCCATCAATAGCTGGAAAGTCTCGCTCGCTTTGATACGCGTCACTGCGCTCCCGTGCAAATTCCCTAAGCTGCTTCAAAATATCATTAGTCGAAGCCAGCCAGTCTTCACTGGATTCTCGAGGATAGCTAAATGTGAAGCTTGAATTAAATCGAGCCGACTCTAATTGTTCGAGTACCTTTTTATTGAGTGGCGCTTGCTCGTGAGGTTTTACTACCGTCGGCATATGGAACTGCGTTAACCAAGCACGCTTGAATGGCGTAAACACCTTAAAATATTCGCCTTGCTTATTAAGAACCGTCGTTGGCGCGTGCACACATTTGTCATGAAACAGTTCAAATTCGATATCGTGAGAAGCTAACGCTTCACTTACTTGTGTATCGAGCTCTCGTTCGTTCACCTCATAGTGAATGTTTGCCATGACAGACGTGGCTTCAAGTGTTTCCGCCCACCCACTAATCACATCTGTACAATCGGAAAACGACGGCACCTCTTTGTACAAAAAGGGAATATTAAGGCTTTCAAGCTCCTCGTTAAGACAAGCTAAGCGACGAGCAATGAGGTCTGCCTGCATCGGCGCCATGTGATGCTCCCGCCACTGCTCTGGCGTCGCGATAAAGCAAGCGACGACAGGATGACCTGAATCCAATGCCGCTTTGAGTGCCGTGTGGTCTAACGTACGTAAGTCACGTCGAAACCATACTAAAATCATGGTAGCTCCTATCTTTTGTCTACTAAGTTAGGTGTAATTTCTCTATCACTTCAGAGCACCCCATCCGATCACCTAGCTGTGCGTGAAGCATTTTGATGGACGCTACTTGTTTAGCAGCTAGTGCTTTATTGGAGAAAAGGTAGATAAACGAACCATTTTCAATGACCTCGTGATCTAGTAGACCAGAAACATCATCAACCTTATCGATCAAAGTCGTGTGATACCCTTGTTCACAAAGCTTCGCTGCTTGAATCCAACTCTCAGATTCTCTGTTTTGTTCAAAGCTAATGAGCAGACACTTTCCTTTGGAAGCGGCTTTGTTTTCAGAATCGATAACAAGGGCAAGTCGAGTGATTAAACAAGTCTGAAATAACCCCACCTGCAAGGATCGCAACGATCCTTTTACCATATCTAGCGCATCAAATACTGGGCTAATAAACTGATCAATAACGAGTTTTAGTGGGTACTCTTTAAGAACAGAGGCAAGTAAACTCTCTGCTTTTCCTCGATTCAGGGTAGACAGCGCAAGCAGCATGTTTTCAACTTCTTCGAGTGTGCGAACCTCGTTTTTGACTTCGACATCGGCGCTTTTTCCTAGCAACCCCTTAACTTTACCAATCGAAATCCCCTTCGCGAGCCAACTCTGGACTTCGCGAATCGTATCGAGATCTTGCTGGCGATAGAGTCTGTGTCCTTTTTCAGTTCGCTGAGGCTGGATCAAGTTGTATCTTCGTTGCCAAGCTCTCAGCGTAACTGGTTTTACACCCGTGATTTCTGCGACATCTCGGATCGCGTATAGTTTTTCTTCTGAACTACAAACCATAGCGTAATCTCATCTCCTGCGGATACGGTTCTAAAAACTTCTGTTTTGCTAAATACTCGTCTGGGTAAGTATTTAAGTAATGCTTAATCAACGTAAGTGGTGCTAGCAGAGGCAGCATTCCAATACGGTAGTCGTGAATCACTGTCGCTAACTCTTCTTTTTCTTCTTTAGTTAGTGAGCGTTTGAAGTACCCTTGTAAATGCATCAACACATTTGTGTTATTTTTGCGGCTAGCCCGATTCGTTAACGCCTTCATCAGTCCTAAACGATACTCTTGGTAAAAGTCTTCAATTTCATAATTAGCGACATCGGCAACTAAGCGGCCAAGGGATCGGTATGACTCTGGGTGGTGTGCCATTAACGTCAGTTTGTAGCGCGAATGAAAGTCGATGATTTTGCCACGAGTAGGCTCACCATCCATCGAGTCGTAAAAGTCATTTAGACAAAATACTCGAGTAATAAAATTTTCTTTCAATACAGGGTCGTTAAGTCTGCCATCCTCTTCAACAGGCAACCAAGGCATTTTTTGCATCAATGTTTGCGTATACAAGCCAACACCTTCTTTCGCAGCACTGTTCTTGCTGTAAACCTTGACTCGCTCCATGCCACAAGTTGGTGACTTGGCACAAACGATGTAACCACAAAGCTGCTCGCTTTGAAGTTCATCTACTTTATTGGCCGAGTAAGTGAGCATATTGTCGGTATGATCATTTTCTGGATTTTTGGTTTCAACCAATGCAACACGCTCTTCATTAGAAACAAGACGAATGGTTGGACGGGGTACTGGCATACCTACGCCGACTTCAGGGCATACCGAAATAAAGTCAAAATACGGGCTAAGCTCTTTAGTCACAAAGTTGCTCACCTTATGACCAGAGTCAAAACGCACTCGTTCACCCAAAACACACGAACTGATACCTACTTTGATCGAAGATTCCATGATGACGCATCCCTATACAAAAAGTTTTGTTGTATAACTTATAGCAAGCCTTTCAAGATTGTACAAGAAAATAAGTTGTACAATTTAATCGTTTTACTTCACTCGAAAGTATTTCGATCAACCAGCTGTCAGAAAAAAGTTTGGCCCAAAAACAAAGAATTTGTGCGCGCAATCGACAAACTGCTCAAAAGCAAATCGATTGCTCTTTTGATTTCAACAGATTTGGTTATCAATAGTAGTTACAGTTTCTAAATGCGTGGTTTTTGTGACTAAGCTCTCAAGGGGCCACTGTACGTCCCGATATTATTGCCTCAACGAAAACGAACAAGTTCAACAGAATTGGTAATAGCGTTCTATAATAGAGGCGTTTTATCAAAACAAAACTTTGGAGAGCACTTATGGCAACCCCACACATTAACGCACAACCAGGTGATTTCGCTGAAACCGTTCTAATGCCAGGCGACCCGTTGCGCGCTAAATACATCGCTGAAACGTTCCTAGAAGATGTGAAACAAGTTTGTGACGTTCGCAACATGTTCGGCTTTACTGGCACTTACAAAGGCAAAAAAGTTTCTGTAATGGGCCACGGCATGGGTATCCCGTCTTGCTGTATCTACGTACACGAGCTAATCGCTGAATACGGCGTGAAAAACGTTATCCGTGTGGGTAGCTGTGGTGCAGTACGTGACGACGTGAAACTAATGGACGTTGTTATCGGTATGGGTGCTTCTACAGACTCTAAAGTTAACCGTATCCGTTTCAACAACCACGATTTCGCAGCAATCGCTGATTACGGTCTTCTAGAAGAAGCAGTTAACCAAGCGCGCGCTCAGGAAGTGCCTGTAAAAGTAGGTAACGTATTCTCTGCTGACCTGTTCTACACACCAGAAGCAGACATCTTCGAGAAGATGGAAAAACTAGGCATCCTAGGTGTAGACATGGAAGCGGCTGGTATCTACGGCGTAGCAGCTGACCTAGGCGCGAAAGCACTGACTATCCTGACAGTTTCTGACCACATCATCCGTGGTGAAAAACTAAGCTCAGAAGAGCGTCAGAAGTCGTTCAACGACATGATGAAAGTTGCACTAGAAACTGCAATCAACATCTAAGAGCAAATAGTAAGTAATAATTTGCAGCCAGAGTTATGCTGGCTGCCCGAATTATCCCGAGGGGGCGATTGTGTCTAACGGCGAACTGCCAAAAGACGCAGATGGGTTACAACTCAACTTTTGTAAAACATTGGCGTGTGACAACTTTGGATTGAGTGATGCAAAGCGTTACGTTCTGCAACATGCGAACCCTAAGCGTCCGGCGATGGTATGCCGTGAATGTGGAGCTTTCCCCCCCTTACTTAATAATCGCGATGTCGTGAACGAACTTCATCGCCTGCGGCACGTCCACAGTGACGGGTTGCCTGCTTGCCGTAATGATGATTGCGACAACTTTGGACTTTCTGTCCACACTCACAAACACCTCTATCACGCTTTCGGTTACAGTGGCGATCGCCAACGTTACCGCTGTAAAGTGTGTCAAAGTACCTTTGTCGACAAGTGGTCTGGTGCCAACAAGAAGCTTCAATTTCAAGAGAACTTGATGGGTTTATTGTTTACGGGATATTCCGTACGAGAAATCTGCCGCAAGCTTAGTATTAACCCAAAAACCTTTTACGATCATGTTGACCATATAGCTAGCCGCTGCCGCCGCAAGCTGGCAACCATTGATGCGCGCTGGGTAAACCACGCAACGCATTATGAATTGGCCTCAAACTATATTGCATTGCAACCGAACAGCAATAATGGTGTGTATTGGATTGTTTCTGGCGAAGCGCATTCTGGCTATATTCTTTGCCAGCACGTCAATTATTCCGCTGATGAAGAGCCAATCGCAACGCTCGATCATAATCCTTACGATGAGGTGTCTCGTTTTGTTTCCCAGGAGTATGTAGCGGAAGCAAGTGAGCCGCTTGCGGAACCTTCTCATCACCTCAGAGAGCGAATTGACCAAAAATACCAAACAATTTTGGCTCGCGGTAACGTAGAAGACCCTCTTGGTAATCTATCTGTATTTCATTACCCTTCAAAAGGGGCATTAGTCCGTCCGCCATACACCTCGTATGCACACTATTTGCACGTACTTGATATGTGCTGCCCAAACAAACGTGTATCTCTATACATGCCTCAAGATCCCCTACTACGTTCAGCTGCACTGAGCGTTTGTTTACCTCGTATTAAAGAGAAAAGTGTCGACTTGATGTACGTAGAAGAGGACGCTAGTTGGGACATGAGCACTCCCTTTGGCAAAGTCGATATCGCCTATATGAGTTGGTGGCGCGATCGTTGGGCAATCTCTAGTCAAAACGAAAACCACAAAGGCATTTGCTACCTCGCTGGCGATCAAAATGAGCCTGAAAAATGGTTTAACGTTGCGACAACTCGTCATGTGAAGTTTTATCAAAACCGCTTTCAGATTCTTTTCGAAAGCTTCATTAACGAGCCACGTCGCAAATTACGACCTGCTGGTATTTTACCTCTTTTAGATATATTCAGAGCTTGGCATAATTTGTGCTATCAGGATAAACAAGGTCTTACCGCTGCACAAAGGTTAGAAGTCTCTGATGCACCTTTGACAATCAAACAGCTCCTATCGTAGCTATTCTATTGGTAATTTAGATGTAGTAATTAGGGGTTGTAACGGTATACATTACGGCCCCTGATCGTTTACCAAAACGTTATCCGCATCGCTTTGGTAAAGAAACATGCATCTAACCACTTAATATTAGGTGTGATTTCCAGTTCGATAGTCATGGATGTGAACGTTGGATAAAAACCAAATTCAGCTAGAAGATGATCTCACTAAGCTTAAAGGCCAAATAAAATCGGCCCCTAAACATACCTTTAATATTGCGCAGCAATATCGTATCCGCGCGGAACAAATTTTATTTGTGGACGGAGAGATCAAAGCCTTACTCATCATGGCGCAATGCTGTTGGTGCCTAATGGATTACCGACAAGGCTTAAAACTCGTCAAAGACGCTTACAGCAAACAAACACAGCTTGAAACCGACGATCATCTCCCGGAAATTCTCCATCTTTTTGCACTCCAATATTGGGGCCAAGCAAAGTATTATTCCGCGCAACAATATTGGATTAATGCGCTCGAACAATCTGCTCTTGTTGATGATGTTGAAATTCAAATCGAATCTCTAATTGGGCTTGGTAATGTATGGCGCATCACTAATGAACACCAACTTGCCGCTTCAACTCATGAGTTAGCCGTTAAAGTGGCAAACAATGTTCGTATTGCTTGGTTAGAAGGCAAAGCGCGCATCCTATTAGCTTGGGACTATTACTTACTAAATAAGTTTGTCGAGATGCTTACGGTACTGGATGGAGCAACCGAAGTATTAAAAGATCATGGTGACAGTACGTGGCAAGCCGAGATCTGGGACTTTAAAGGGTTAGCACTGCTTGGACTAGAACGCCTTGATGCGGCCGAAGAAGCCACCCAAAAAGCCCACCAGCTCGCCATTGAGCATGATCTCGTTTGGATGAAAGCACACTCTTTTATTAGCCGAGCAAGACTTGAGCTTTTGCGCCAAAATACAGACAGCGCTGCCAAGTTGCTACTTGCAGCAGAAGAGTCTGCACTCAGTTTCGACCACGGTGAGCTACTCAGCCAAATTTGCTTCCAACAATCACGAGTCGCTGAAGAACAAGGAGACTTTGAGTCTGCGTTTAACGCGTTCAAGAAATACCGTACGCACGCACTCAAAATGCTCAAAGAACAAACTCACCGAATCAGCATGGATAAAGCAAGAGGCTCTAAACGCCAACTAGAGCAGCGAGCACGTAAGCTGATCAATCATATTCGCTCTCAACACGAATACGACCCTGAAAAACAGTTCTCTAATGTCGTTTCTGAGACCTACTGGTGGGAACAGTTAGTTTTGTTTAAAACGGAGCTCAAACGCTCTAACCACGCCATCATTATGATTCAGCATTCAAACCCCGAAGTTCTCGATGTTTGTACCGAGCTCGTTCATGCATTGACAACCTCCAGCGACCTCATCTCGAGAATTTCCAGTAACAGGCTAGCAATGTTAATTGCAGAAAAAGGTCAAGCAGCAGAAGAGGTCTACCGCACTGTCCAAGCGATGTTAGACATCTATCCATGGAAGCGACGCGGAATCAAAGGCCCTAAACCGATACTGTATTTGCAAGATATCCTGACCTTCCCATTCACGTTAGAACAGCTCGAAGAAAGTTATATTGAGGTAATGAAGAATGGAACAACTGCTTAGCAAGGTGACTGACGCAGGTATCGATCCTTCTTCCGTTTCAGGTGAAGAAGCGATTACGCTATGGGAACACATAGGGTTACATATTGCGTCAACAAACCGAGAGAAAGCGCATTGCTATATCATTAGCGCCGAGTATCGAAGAGAGATCAAACAGCTCAACGACAGCATTAGTGAATTGAAACAAGCGCTTGAGTTGCTTGTTTTACCAGAGGATGTAGAAGATATTCTTTCTGTTAAAGCAAGCTTGAGTGAGCGTTTAGTTGAAGTAGGTGACTACAATGCGGCATTAACCGAGTATGTTGCTTCAACCAATATCGCCGTCGAGTACGGCTATATTGATGAGTACGTATTGGCCATTATTGGAATGGGTAATTTGTGCGATGCCTATGGGGATCACCAACGTGCATTACGTTATTATCAAAAAATAGATGCTATCGATCACGCTATTGGCAGTCGATCCCTACGCCTTCGTTACAAGCTGTACATGCTTGCCTGTTATATCAGCTTGAACCGTACAGCAGACGCCAAAGAGCTATTGAGTGAATGTGAAGAACTGAGCATTCTCGTCAGTGATAAAAACCTCGCCGCACAAATTCACCTCTACCGAGCCAAATTACATCGTCTGCAAGAAGACTACCCCAGTGCGTTGCTGGCTATTTCGAATGTTCAGTATACAACGGGTAGTGCCACGACATACTGGTTATCTACGATGGTCAAAATTGAGACTGCGTATTGTCTAAACGGTGTAGGGCACACCTCTTTAGCTAATTTAACGTTGGACTCCATCAGTAAAAGGATTCAAAAGCAGCTATCTCCTATCGTTACTCAGCATTTTTATAACGCGATGAGTCAAGTTTACGCCTCTCAAGGGTTGTATCAAGAAGCATTAAATTGTGAAAAAAAAGCGCATAGAATCGAATCTGATCTTGTAAAACATATTCCGATCGGTGAGTTAGGGTCTGCTCAACTACGCCGACTTTCACGCTTTGAGTTACAACTCAAACTCATTTTGTCAGAGCTAGAAAACAAAGAACTAAAAGAAACCACCAAGCAGCATAAAAATACTGTTGCTCAGCTACAGCAGGACGTCTTTACCGATCCACTTACGTCTTTACACAACAGACGCTGGTTAGAAGTTAAACTAAAAGATCTACTTCTGCACGATACTGCATTTGCATTGATGGTCATCGATATCGATCACTTCAAATCCATCAATGACGAACTAAGCCATTTGGTGGGCGACAAAGCGATCAAAAGTGTGTCACAGGAACTGGCGTCCTACTTCAGATTTAAAGGCGCATCGTGCGTACGATTTGGTGGTGAAGAGTTCCTCGTGATCCTTGAGAATACCCAACTGGAACGCGCAGAAATGCATGCCGAGAATTATCGTGAACGGATTTATCAATATGGTTGGGACGATATTCTTGGTGAGCGGGGGCTGACCGTATCCATAGGGATTACCTTGCATCGAGAAGGCGAGAATACTCAGCGAACTTTTTATCGTGCAGACAAAGCTCTTTATCGCGCCAAAGCCAATGGCAGAAACCAAGTCTGTACCGAACTTTAAACCATGCCCCGGTTGACACCTGGGGCTTTAGTATACTTTTTACTTATCCTTCCTATATCACTTCACTGCTTGTTTAAATAAGTACTCAGCAACACCTTAACTGCCAATAAACATCAGTGGATACTTACATCGCATAAACATAATTCCTACATAAAAACCGCTTGATTCATCTGTAGTTAAGACAAATACTTAAATTGTTAATTTACGTAGATTTTCCATTTCGCAATACGCACAGGTAGGTAAGATGTTTCTAGACTATTTTGCACTTGGGTTACTCATCTTCGTTGCTTTAGTGATCTTTTACGGAATCATTGTCATCCATGATATTCCATATGAAATCGCCAAAGAGAGAGAGCACCCGCACCAAGACGCAATTCACTACGCTGGCTGGGTCAGCCTTTTCACTTTGCATGCGCTGTGGCCATTTTTATGGATCTGGGCAACATTATGGCGCAAGGAACGCGGCTGGGGTTTTAAACAACTAGAACAAGAAACACACGACATTCATCACCGCCTTGAAGAACTCATCGATGAAGTCAACGAACTCAAAAACGAAGTATCGATGTTGAAACAACAAAAGATTCAGCAAAAGCCTTTGCCTGAACAAAGTAAAGAGGACGAATAATGGACTTATTGCTGATTCTGACTTACGCAGCTCTTTGTATTGCCATTTTTAAAATTTTCAATATTCCTCTAAACAAATGGACCGTTCCAACCGCCGTACTTGGCGGCGTAGTGTTAGTGGGCACACTCGTGCTGCTTATGAACTACAACCACCCATTTACTCAATTGGGTAACCAAGTGTTCCCGACTACGCCTATCGTCTCTGGCGTGCGTGGCCGCGTGGTGGAAGTGCCAGTCCAGGCCAACCAACCGCTCAAAACGGGCGATATTCTTTTCAAAATCGATCCTGTGCCTTTTGAAGCAGAAGTTGCTCGCCTGGAAGCGAAAGTCAAAGAAGCAAGCCAAGGTGCGTTGGGCTTAGAGTCTGATCTAAGAGAGGCAGAAGCTGCTGTATTGAAAGCGCAAGCGGACAGAGATAAAGCACAAAGGGAATTTAGCCGATATCAAAGGGGCTTTGATCGTGGCGCGTTTACTGAACAAGATTTGGATACTCGACGCCAAGCGTATAAAGCGGCAGAAGCCATGTTAGACGTTGCGATTTTGCAACAAGAACAAGCGCAAATCGCTCTGGACTCTGAAATCGGAGGCGAAAATACCCAAGTCGCGCAACTTCTTGCCGAGCTGCGTAAAGCAGAGTTTAACCTAGAGCAAACCGTCGTTCGTGCGCCAACCGATGGTTACGTTACGCAATTGGCTTTACGTCCTGGAGTGATGGCTGTGCCGTTGCCACTTGCCCCGGCAATGACCTTCGTACATACCGAAGACATTACGTACACCGCGGCATTCAGACAGAACTCATTACAACGCTTGAAGCCAGGCTTTGAAGCAGAATTTATGTTCCGCGCAATTCCGGGCAAAGTGTTCCGTGGCGAAGTCATTGACGTGATTCCAGCCATTGGTGAAAGCCAAATTCAAGCGCGAGGCGCTCTGCTTGGGACTGATGCCTTGCGCACGAGCGGACGTGTTTTTGCGAAGCTGAAAATTACCGACGACTTGAGTGGATACCACCTACCAATGGGTACTGCGGTTGAAGTTGCAGTTTATTCAGACAGCTTTACTCACGTATCAGTGATGCGCAAAGTGCTTATTCGTATGAAGAGCTGGCAGAACTATTTATACCTCGACCATTAATGAACATATAGCGCATTCATTTATTGGTAAAAATAACATCAAACCGTGTAATCAGGGGCTGACGATCAGCCCCTGATTCATTCTAGCCATCCAGATAGATAGCATTCCCACTTTTATTAATATTCTGTATAATGCGCGCCTTATTTTTAATGCTTGCTAAAACCAAAGCCAGTCAAAGGGATGCGTGAATCAAATCACACATTTCCTGAAGAAAAATAGAGCAAACAATAAGCAGCTTGGTTGTTTTGAATATATGTTACACAATCAAATAACTAACGCTTTCCGACAAAACAATTAAACGTTCTTTAAAATCGACTATTGAACTGAGGTTATCTATGAATCTTTCCGCTAAAACTGTTGTGGTTATTGCAATCGGTGCTGCTCTTTACGGTATCGGCGGCTTACCTATGTTTGGCATCCCTGTGTTTGCAAACACAACGCTAAAACCAGCCATGGCAGTATTAGCATTGTTCTCAGTACTATTTGGACCACTTGTTGGCTTCTTGGTTGGTTTTATTGGTCACTGGGTTACTGACCTATTTGCTGGTTGGGGCGTATGGCTCACTTGGGTACTTGGTTCAGGTATTGTTGGTTTGATTATCGGTCTATTCCCTTCTCTAACGCGCTACCGTTTAGAGAAAGGCGATTTCAATATGAAAGACTTCGCGTTATTCGTGGTACTTGCACTATTAGGCAACGTATTTGGTTACGGTTGCTCTGCATTCCTCGACACGATTTTATACGCAGAACCGTTCACTAAAGTGTTTACCCAGCTTTCTATTATCGCGATCGGTAACACCATTCTTATTGCTATTGTTGGCTTCTTCATTCTTAAGTCTGTCGCTAAACGTAACAAGCAAAGCCGTAACTTAACAGAGGCTTAATGTCGAATGACAATCGAATTTTCTAACTTCTCTTTTAGATATGAGTCGCTGGACAAACCGACGCTAAAAAATATCAATCTAAGGATAGAGAAAGGAGAGAAAATCGTCATTATCGGTCCAAGTGGTAGTGGTAAATCTACTCTTGGGCAATGTCTTAACGGACTGATCCCACACGCAATCAAAGGGGAAACCAGTGGAACATTGATCATCAATGGTCAAGACACCGCCCCTTTCGACATGCACCAATACACCGAGCAAGTAGGCACCGTACTCCAAGATACGGACAGCCAATTTGTCGGTTTGAGCATTGGCGAAGACATTGCATTTGCGCTGGAAAACCAGCTAACTTCTAACATCGACATGTACCCATTGGTCAAAGCCACGGCCAAAATGGTCGACTTGGAACAGATGCTAGAACGCTCACCCCACGATTTATCAGGCGGCCAGAAACAGCGTGTTTCTTTGGCGGGCATTCTCGTCGATGACGTCGATATCCTTTTGTTTGATGAACCACTAGCTGCGCTTGACCCTAAAACGGGTAAAAAAACCATCGAGATCATCGATGATCTACACCGCGAAACGGGCAAAACCATCGTAATAATTGAGCATCGTCTTGAAGACGTTCTGCATTGCTCAGTTGACCGTATTATCTTGATGGAAAGCGGCGAAATCATTACCGATACAACGCCAGATGAAATTTTAGCGTCGCCTCTGCTAGAAGATTACGGCATCCGCGAACCGCTTTATATTTCAGCACTGAAAGAAGCAGGCTGCGCGATTGAGGGCGATGCAAAACCTTCTAGCTTAACTACCTTACCGTTGGAGCAATATAAACCGGCAGTACAAGCATGGTTTGATGGTTCAACAGCACAACCGCCCAAAACGCCAGCCGAGACTTTGCTAGAAGTCCGTGGCCTCACCTATTCTTACGACGGTGAGAAAAACGCGTTAGAAGACGTGAGTTTTGACATCAAGCGTGGCGAGTTTGTCTCTGTACTTGGCAAAAATGGCTCGGGTAAATCGACCATCACCAAACTGATTATGGGCGTTATTGAAGCGGATAGCGGCTCAATGAGCATGAATGGTCAAGATCTTAACGAACTGACCATCTTCGAGCGTAGCCAGAAAGTGGGTGTGGTGATGCAAAACCCGAATCACATGATTTCCCATCACATGATTTTCGACGAAGTGGCCTTCGGCCTCCGTAATCGTGGCGTTGAAGAGAAACAAATAGACGCTAAAGTACTTGAAGTCCTAGAGCTGTGCGGTTTGAGCAAATACCGTCACTGGCCAATCGAAGCATTGAGTTATGGCCAGAAAAAGCGCGTAACCATTGCGTCAATTTTGGTCTTGGAACCAGAGCTTCTGATCCTTGATGAACCGACGGCAGGTCAGGACTATCGAAACTACACGTCTATGCTGAGTTTCATCGAAAAGCTCAATCGCGAGTTGGGCGTAACCGTAATGATCATCTCTCATGACATGCATTTAGTGTTGGAATACACCTCGCGCTCTATCGTGATTGCAGACAGTAAATTAGTCGCGGATGCCCCAATGACGCAGGTATTCAGCAGTCCAGAGCTACTAAACCAAGCAAACCTCACTACCACAAGTTTGTTTGAGTTGGCTACGAAAGTTGGTATCGAGGACACCAATGGCTTTATGCAGCATTTTATCAATGTAGAAAAAGCGCACCGCCAACAAAAAAGCGACGAAGTAAACCAACCAGAGAAAGCAGTGGCATGAAAGACAACAAAATGAAGTTTGGTATCAACTACATCGATACCCAATCGCCACTTCATAAGTTGAATGGCATTACTAAGTTCTTGCTTTTCATTGCTTGGGTAACGGTGGTATTGACCACATTTGACTTGCGAATCATCGCGCTGTTGATCGTGCTGGGTTTGGGCTTATTGAAAATGACCAAAGTGCCCTTTCATGTCTACAAACCGCTGTTATTCGGTACAGGCACGGTATTGCTGATCAATGCCCTGTTTATGTTCGCGTTAGCACCGCAACAAGGTACTGAGTTCATGGGTTCATCAACGGTTTTACTCTCGTTACCCGGTAATTACTCGCTCACTCAAGAGACATTGTTTTACCTAGTAACAGTGACGTTGAAGTACTTCAGCATGTTCCCAATCGCGTTGGTGTTTGTATTTACCACTCATCCGACAGAGTTTTCAGCCAGCTTGAACCGTTTAGGTGTGCCTTACAAAATCGCCTATGCTGTGAGCTTAACGCTGCGCTACTTGCCGGAAGTGAAAAAGGACTTTGTTAACATCATGCACGCGCAACAAGCACGCGGAGTAGAACTGAGTAAGAAGGCTCCGTTGCTCACTCGTATGAAGAACGTGGCAAAGATTCTTGGCCCTCTGATTTTCTCTAGTTTGGACAGAGCCGATCAAATCTCAAACGCGATGACGCTACGTGGGTTTGGTCGTCACTCCTCTCGCACTTGGTACAGCTTAAAACCACTGACCAAAGCCGATATGATCTGCATGGCTGGGATTGCGGTGATAGTGATTGCGGCGATCAGCAAGCGTGTTATCGACACACAACTGTTCTGGTATCCGTTCTAAATTCTTAAGTTTCAAACAGAAGATAACGTGCTTAGTATTGCGAACACGTTATCTTCCCGCTTTCCCCTCGATAACTCGCCTGTTGGCTTCTTGCTTGCGAGTGTTCAAAAGAAGCGGTAATTTCAGCGGCTCGCTGATGTGCCAGAAAGTTGCTTATTTAAACGACCAACATGAACTAAACTCATCAGTTTTATCAGGGGCTTAATGATCAACTGCGCACTGCCCACGATGAAAAGCCAAGTACCACTTTCAATCAACGAATCATTCAAAAAGAAAAAGCTACCAATTAAAAACCAAATAGCAATGAGTAGGTCGTTTGCAGCACCTAACGCCTCATAGCGGCGCTGAATAACGATGTGACGGCTACCTAGATCTAAATCCAACTCTCTGCCATGTATCTGCACTGTATAGCTCCCCTCTTATTGTTTCGCGTCAGTTATGCCCAAGTTATTTCGAAATACTTAGTTCTAAACCCTAACGGACGTGGCATGCATTGACAACCATTGGAGGGATTATCTATTTGCAATAAAAAGAAAAGGGCGCATAAGCACCCTTTTTAGCGAGTCTAATTACAGGTATTCGCTTTAATGATTAGATAGTGAGTACCAACTTAACTCCACTTCAACAAGCGAGTTTCGTTGCCTTCTTCCGGCTTCGCTGGAATATTGAGTGACAACAGCAAGCTCACTGCTGCCATACCAGCGCCGATGTAAAATACGCTCGCAGGTGAAACAAGCCAGATGACACCAAACGTAACAGGTATTACAACTGCAGCAATATGGTTAATCGTAAACGCAACGCCTGCGGTCGACGCCATATCGGCAGGATCGGCAATTTTCTGGAAGTAGGTTTTAATCGCAAGCGCTAACGCGAAAAATAAATGATCGACAACATACAATGCTGCCGCCCACTCTGCCGTTTGCACCAAACCGTACCCGACGAACACGAAGATCAAACCGACGTATTCAAACATCAACGCTTTGCGCTCACCAACAACGCCGATAAAACGGCCTATTCGCTTCGCAAACAAGAAGTTAAAGACATAGTTAATCAGGAACAGCAACGTAATATCTGCGGCGGAGTAACCAAACTTTTCTACCATCAAGAAACCAGCGAACACCGTAAAAATTTGACGGCGTGCTCCACTCATAAACGTAAGCGCATAGTATAACCAGTAACGTTTACGCAGGATGAGCTTCTTGTTCTGAGGCACTTTTGTCTTAAATTGTGGGAAGGCAAATGCCATCACCAAAATGAGCACAAAACCTAAACCACCAGCCATTAAATAGACCGTTTTAAAATCAAGTTTGAGCTGTTCGAGCGAAACCCAAATGGCGCCGTAGGTAAACAGAGAAGCCAAAGCTCCAACAGAAATAAACTTACCCAGCATTTCTGGCGCTTCTTCTTTAGATAGCCATTGTAAAGACAAAGACTGCTTGAGTGTTTCAAAGTAATGGAAGCCGGTGGACATTAACAAGGTTGTAAAAAGTAGACCGTACAAAGTGGGAAAATAACCTGTTAATGCCGTACCAAGCGTAAGCATCGCCAAAGAGACGAGCATAAAGCGTTGCTCTCGGATAAACAGCAATACAAACACGGCGGTAAAGGCCAAAAAACCCGGAATTTCGCGCACACTTTGCAATAGGCCTATGTCGGCACCATCAAAGTTTGCTTTCTCGATAACAAAGTTGTTCAACAACGCCATCCAGGTAGAAAAAGCAATGGGCACGATAATGGAAATTAACAGGAGGAAATTTTGCGGCGTTCTCCAGCCGTGCGATGAGGTAGTCATGGTGTTTCCTTTAAATATGAAGGCATCATCATAGCTTTAAATGTAACAAATTCGCAATATCATTATTATTTTCAGCCCAGAGCAAGCAGATATGGCTGAGGGATATTGTTATGAAGATAAACATCGCGCTTAACTCCTTGGCTAAGCGCGATGTTCAAGTATCAAGAGAAATAAAGCATGAGTAAATGTGCTCAGTGGCTTAATCAATGACTTTTACTGATAGGCGATTTTTAAATTCAAACACATGTTCTGGACATACATCCAAACAACGACCACAGCTAATGCAGTTTTGATCCATAACTCGACGATCTCCCTCTTTCAAAGGCTGCCGAAGCACTTCTGGTTCTGGGCAAACGTAAAAGCAATCCATGCATTTGGTGCAATCTTCGCGGCGAACAGCAGTAACGCGCAACAGGCTTTTTCGGCCTATCACGCCATAGGTAGCCCCCAGTGGACATAAGTGCCCACACCACCCATGCTCAACCAAGAGTAAATCCAACACGAACACCAGGGCGATCAACACCCAACCTGCGCCCATACCAAACACCAACCCGCGATGCAGTGCCGACACTGGATCTAACCATGTCCAAAGAATTGCGCCAGACAGCGCACTGCCCAACATCAAAACAGGGATCAGCCAATAACGAATCACGGGAGACCAACGATAGCTCGCTTTAATGTTGAGCTTTCGACGCAACCACGCCGCCAAGTCTGTCACGATGTTCAACGGGCACACCCAAGCACAAAATGCGCGCGGCGCCAAAATCGCGTAAAACACCACGACAATCACTACGCCTAACAACGCATTAAACTCCGGAACATGCCCTGTCGCCAAAGCTTGAAGCACAATTAACGGGTCACTTAACGGCACGGTATCGAGCAACATACTTGATGACAGATTACCAGTTAGAATTCCCAGCGTCGGCCCAGCCATAAATAGCGCAATGATGGTGAACTGACATAGCCGACGTAAAATCAAAAACCGATGCGCGCGCCACCAACCAAGCTTTTCAAGCGCTTCTTTGCCAGCATTTTGAGCTAAATTCTTTGCCATTACTTACCTCCTTTTAGCGATTCAAGCGCACCTTCCGGTACAGGCGTCTCACTAGGGAGGATATTTTCGAGTGGTTTGTCGATCTCTTTCCAACCAAAATTGTAGTGGCTGCCCACTTTGCCTTTCGCCAAATCCGTCGGGACGACTTTAATAGCAGCGACATCCAACACGCACGCTTGTTCACACTTACCGCATCCGGTACACACTTCGGAATTCACTGTAGGGATAAGTTTAGCGTGATAGCCAGTTCGATCGTTGTGAACCATCTCTAACGTGATGGCTTCATCAATCAGCGGACAAACGCGATAACAAACGTCGCATCGTAACCCTTGCCAGTTAAGGCAAGTTTCATGGTCAATAAGAACCGCTGTACCCATTCGAGCATCATCAATATCGGTTAGTTTCGGATCCAGCGCCCCACTCGGACAAGCGACAACACAAGGAATGTCTTCGCACATTTCGCAGGGAATATCGCGTGCAGTAAAGTAAGGTGAGCCAGTCGCGACGGGTGAAAGTAATGTCGCAAGTTTCAGGGTATCGTAAGGACATGCCTGAACACACAAGCCACATCGAATACAAGTTGATTCGAAATCGCCTTCCGGCAATGCACCAGGCGGACGAATAGGCACACCTTTGGTTTCTCGAGCTTGGCTTTGTAGCGATTGTAAGCCCAATACACACGCAGCTGCGCCAACACCAGCCGCAGTCCGAGCTGTATCACGCAAAAATCGGCGCCGACTTTGCGATATTTTAGACTGAGAGGATTTCATGCTATTTCCTCAACAAAACTCCCTTATCAAGTTAAGCATAAATAGCCCTAAACGTGTCGTTTCCCTATACCTCATAGGAGGTAACCCCATCCTCTATTGATTCAAGTCAACTGACGCACAGTGCCGTCGTCACAGTTTGACTAAATGCGTTTATTTACTGCGACATGAAATTCACCACGATACTCTGCAGTACGCGCCATTCTCAGTACAATAATTCAACACCTTTGCAATCTATTCGCTCAATTCGATGATAAATCACTACTGAAAATTAAAAAAAAGACATCATAACAAGCTAATTTAAAAGGCATTTATCCATTAAACATAAAAAAATACTATCCAAATAAGAAAACTGTGGTTAGATTAAAAATTAAAACTAAAAAGCGAAGGAGAGAGGCATGGAAATTATCGTACGTCCAACGACCGTCGAAGACGCAGCGGCACTCGTAGAAATCTATTCACAACCAAAAGCACAACGTGAAACCCTGCAACTCCCAAAGCCTTCGCTCGCGATGTGGGTGGAAAGGTTGTCAAACATACCTGATGGTGTTTATAGCTATGTCGCTGAAATTGATGGTAAAGTCGTCGGTAATATTGGCTTTCACCACTCTCTACGTCCAAGAACGATGCACACGGCATCGTTTGGCATCGGAGTACATGATAGTTTCCACGGACTCGGTATTGGTAGCAAATTGATAGAAACAGTCACTGAACTAGCAGATAACTGGTTAAATGTGAGAAGAATTCAGATAGAGGTCAATGCCGATAACGACGCCGCCATTGGGCTTTATAAAAAGCATGGATTTCAAATTGAGGGTGAAGCGATTGACGGTTCCTTCCGTGATGGTGAATTCATCAATACCTATTACATGGCGCGCATCAGACCAGGCCAAAGATAAAACAAAGCCTCCTACTAATTGGAGGCTTTTCTTTTTAAACTTCGACTCACTTTCGTAAGTAAGCCAACGCTCTGCGAGTCAATGCTTCTGTGTAGGGATTGATCTTCCAGTGGTCGGAACTCCAACCTTTCACAAATCGCTGAAAGTCTGCCCAAGCCACAGCAAACAAAGGACGCCATTCACGCTCGACTTCATTAGGGTCAAGATTCGGTTGATAGACCATTAGCGAGTATTGCAACTGAGCAAGATACGTATCCAAAACCCAAACTTCCATCTCTGCACAACGTTCTGGCTTAACGGCGCTACTCATAAACAGTGCCACATCTTTCATTGCACACCCACATCCAACGTATTGAAAGTCAACCGCAGCAACGCTTGATTCTTCTTCATCAAAACAGAAGTTCGCCAATTTGGCATCACCATGTACTAGTGTTTTAAACTTAGCTTGCGAAAGCGTTTGATCAATCAATTGAGCCGCATTTTGTAGCTCAGTGTCTTGCAATGCTTCAAGCTCGTCGGGTCTGGTTGCTAAGTGCCAGTATGTTCCGGTATGCCACAACTTATCCGAACGAACATCGATGTATCGCGCATGAAAGTTCGCCAACCAAGTGAGGCAGGCTTGTAGATGCTTTAGCTGTGCATCTGTGATGACTTTTGGAAAGCCCACCTCGGCGAGATCTTCCATCACAATGAGCCATTCATTCTCCGATTGGAACGTTTTTAGACCTTGTGGTACTCGGCAGCGAGTATCCACCCCTCCGGAAAAATACTCATACCAATTCACTTCCACCTGATAAGAATGCAACTTTCTTTGATGAGAACGGTCCGTATTCCAGCCTCTAGGATGCTCTGAAGGCTTAGGGAGTTTCACATGCTTAATGATCACCGAACCAGTAGAATAAGTAACTCGGACTAACTCCCCATAGCCTCCCCATAGCGATTGTATGACTTCTACAGAGCGGTAATTACCGAGATTGAGTTCCTGGCCAATAGTTTGGTAGCGTTGGTGGTTGTTACTCATCATGCGAGCAGATGTGACCACGTTTGGTTCTTCTCCATATAGTGAATAACATATGGGCAAACTGGTTTGATTTGATAACCGAGTGACTCAATTTCTGGCAACACCGCTTCCATCATCACTTTTCCGTACCCCTTACCTCGCAGTGCTTCAGGAACAACCGTTGATGTAATGTGCATGACATTACCCTTAAGCTGATAAATCACCTTGGCTTCATAACCCTGCTCTAAATCAACCCAGAATGTACTATTCGTGGTCTCATGAGTTACTTTATGCATATCTTGCTCTCTAATTTTTGTTACAGATTGATTGAATCAAACTATATCACTGAATAAAATCGATACCATGCGGGAGTGCTGCTTCGCCTCACGCGATTACCTTCTTACATCAGGTACGACAATTATAATGAGAAATATGAGCCCAATTGCCAGAGACGGCAAGCTACCTCTGCAAAGCAAGAAGGCACCAGAACGTCAGGCAAGTACATTAAATAGCACCGATGCAATGGCAATGGTCGAACACGGCAGTGAAGTGAGCTTAAACGTCACCACCCCCGTTGGTACAAAGTTTATTACAACCAGCACATTTGTTGGCTGTCACTCAAATAATACTGCATTGATAGAGGTTCCGAACATCTCTGATGAAGACTTGAAGTTCTATTTTCAGGAAGGCTTTTGGATCAATGTAAAAGCCTACTCTCATCGAGGTGAAGGGGCCGTTATCCCATTTCGGGCCCAATTACAGCATCGACTAGGCGATCCGTACCCAATTTTGGTGCTAAGCCTACCCAACACTATGCAGGTATTTCAGCTTCGCAAAGAAGTGCGTTACGAAGTAAATTTGAGAGCGCGTGTTTGTTTAGAAGCCTATCGAACTGAATGCGAAATAAGAGATTTATCTCGTAGTGGCTGTCGTTTTGTAACATCACCGATGAGCCGACCACTTCAGGTTGGTGACCACGTTTCATTGGATCTAACTATGCCCGGAGAAAGTCGTATGCTAGCGCCGTTGCGAGGTCGTATTTGTAATTTACAAAAATCAACGCACTATGCTCGCTACGGAATGGAGTTTGATGAGGTTGGTAAAAACAACGCTAAAAACCTCCTCAGTCACCTCAAATTTGATGGTACTAAGCTCACACTAAAAAGATAGATTTGATAACCCCTATCGCTTATCAAGAAGCTTTGAAGTGCTAGAAAACAAGAAACCCCTTACTTTTCAGTAAGGGGTTTTATTTACTAAGAATAAGGCAGTATCTTAGATAAGAGTCATGACTTAGAAGTCGTAACGTAGACCTAGCGCTAGCTCATCTTTTTCAGCCGCGCCTTCGTTATCCATTAGATCGAAGTTGTATGATGCGTAGCCACGGAAGTTAGGCTTGAAGTAGTAAGTTACATCAACAGCTAGGTTTTCTACAGTATCTGCGTCTTCTAGTTCACCTTTGTTGAACGTAGAAGTGAATACAGTTTGACCCATAGTGTAAGCAGCGGCTAGTTCGTAGCCTTTGTAATCAAAAGTCTTACCTGCAACATCCATATCCGCGCCAGTGTAGTTACCAGCGAAGTAGAAGTCACCTACAGAGTATGCAGCTACCAGCATGAACTCATCGCTGTCGTTTTGATCTGCGTAACCAGCACCTAGTTCAAAACCAGTGTTAGCAAACGCGTAAACACCAGATAGAGAGAAGCCATCTTCCTCGTTGTCTGTAAAGCCTTGTGCATCTGTTGTGCGATCAGCAAAACGGTAGCTAGCGCGTACAGCTAGTTGCTCGAATTGGCCTTTGTAAGACAGCATGTTATCTGTACGGTCAGAAACCGGCAGTTTAAGTGCTGCTGTGTTACCGTGGTAAGCCATAATGTCAGTAAAGTCAGTAAGAACCACTAGTGCGCCGTCGTTTTTACCGTAAGTTACTTCACCGTATTTGCCACCCAGACCCGCATAAGCGTAACGAGTTTCAAGACTGTCTGTCTCACCAACTTTGTTACCTTTAGAATCAAATACATCATAAGTTTCAGTTACAAACTCACCTTCCCAAAAACCAACGCCGTATAGGTTTTCATTGATTTCCTGTTTGCCTAGGAAGTTAAGACGGATGCGAGTACGGTCTTCTGCCTTACCATCCATCATAGAAAGACGCGCTTCAGCGCGGCCGCCCATCTCAAGAGAAGTGCCATCTTGGTTGTATAGTTCTGAAGCGACAACTTGAGATCCTGATGCCATTAGCGCCACTGCTACAGCTAAAGTTTTTAATTTCATTGTTATTTTCCATATCATTGTTTTATATGTGTTTTCTCACCAGAAAAACAGGACTTTTCTGTACCAACGAGAAAACTGGCGGCATAGTAGCAGCTGTTATTTTTCACGCAACGTGTTGAATAAACAGCACTTATAGAAGAAAACACCACTTAAAATGACGATATGAATACCTCTCAACCATCAAGTTATCGGTTGAGTTAAAAAAAATGTTCGCGTCAAAAAAAAATTGACGAAAAAAATGTAAAAACAATATCACAAAACGTGATATTTCCCGCAAAAAAAATCTTGTTAACTGACTGTTTTAGATAGACTTATTGATAATAAATCCGATTATTACAAACAAAAAAATCCCTGAGCATTCACTCAGGGATTTAGAGATTTGATAAGTAGATGGTAAATTAAAGCTTAAAGAAACTTAATTGCTCTTTCTGCTTCTCTGCAAGTAATGAAAGCTCAGTACTCGCACTTGCACTTTGGCTGATGCCCGCTACGTTTTGGTTTACAAGCTCCGACATGTTAACCACGTTGCGATTGATATCTTGAGTAACTTGAGACTGCTCTTCGGCTGCGGTTGCTACTTGCGTGTTTGAATCGTTGATGTTGGCGACCGACTCGGTAATTCCAACCAACGCTTCATTCGCTTGTTGCGTCAGCTCGTTGTTGCGGCTAAGCATATCAAGGCTGACTTGCATACTGTCATTCGCCAGCCCAGACTGCGCTTGAAGCTCTTCAATGATCGTTTGGATCTCTTGTGTCGAGTCTTGAGTACGCGCTGCTAGCATGCGTACTTCATCAGCTACTACCGCAAAACCACGACCAGATTCACCAGCTCGCGCCGCTTCAATCGCAGCATTCAATGCTAGCAAGTTGGTCTGCTCAGATACGCCGCGAATCACTTCAATAACATCGTTGATCTGTACAGATTGCTCTTTTAGACGCAAAACAACTTGCGCTGCATCGTTCAATGCTTGAGACATTTGCGCACTTGCTTCCGCACTTTCTTGGAAGATGGCCAAACCTGATTGAGCAAGTCCATCAGCTTCACGCGCAGTTGCGTCAGCAGAGGTCGCGTTATCACTCACATTATTCGCAGTGCTTGCAAGCTCATTAACCGCAGATGCAACTTGCTCGATCTCCGCCAACTCTTGTTGAGCGTTCGCTTCCGCTTGCGTCATTACTGCAGCTAATTCGGTCGATGCAGATGCAACTTCCTCACTAATACGGGTTAACTGGTCCACAGTGTTGTATAACTGCTCTGCGGTTTGGTTTACATCTTTGCTCAGCTTAGAGATCTCATTGTCCCCATCGACATCTGCACGTACTGATAGATTACCCATTGCTAACTGACGCATCACTTCTTGCAGCTTTTGGATTGGTGTAACAATCATGCCAGATAGGAACCAAGCGCCTATCAATGAGAAAGCAAATACCGCTAAAACCGTCAACATAGCGTTATTTTGCACACGTTCATTTTGCTGATGACTTCTGATAGTAGATTGTTCAGCTTGCTCGTTTACATGCTTTGATAGCGTGTTAATTTGTTGGACCATTTCTCGGCCAACATTGCGATACTCTTTGACAAATGCACGGTACTCGCTATCCGATTTCAAACCTTGATCGTATTGGTTGAAGAAATCAACTGAGCGCTCTGAATATCGCACATAGGATTCAATTGCTTGGCGAACTTTAACGGCATCGTCACGGAATAGGTTTCGGGCTTCAATTGCGCTTAAATCGGCATCAACTTGCTTTAAGCCTTCTTTCAATTCGGTTAGAAAATTCTCACGACGAGAAGCATCGTAAATAGCGTAAACCGCGCTTATGCGCAGAGGGTAAATTTGGTCGTCAATACTCGCCAATGTGTCTTTGTGAAAAACCAAAGATTCTTGGTTGGAAGCAATAACATCTTGCTCTGCTTGAAGATTGTTTTTAGTAATCCAAAGAGCAATAAACAAAACAATCGCGGTAAATAATACCGGAACCAAAATTTGCGTTCGTACTGACAAATTTTTCAGTGATAACTGCATGACAGGGCCTCAGTTGTATGCGTGATGTCTATATCCAAACAAACTCGAGCAGTGCCTATAACAACGTTACTTTTCGGCAGTTTGAATATCTATGCTTCCTTGCGACGGGATAAATCCCAGACGAATAAACAAGTGGCGAATATTAGAGGTCGATCACACTTTTGTCTAGTACAAAAACTCTCCATTTTCAATCTGTTATTGACAATATCCCGACAGTGGCGTCGGGATATTGTCGTTATGATAAATTATGATCACTTATGATGAGATACATTCACATTTAGGACGGTTTCAGCCTATTTTCTCAACGAATTGAGCTTAGCTTGAGCAAGGCCAAAAATGGTATCGATTGGATAAGAGCCTTCATCGGTTGGCTCACCAGCAACTTTCCCCGTAAACAATTCGATAGCTTCAGTAACATGGTCAATCGCCCAAACATTAAACTCGCCTTTTTCGACTGCTTTCACGATGTCGGAACGAAGCATTAGATTGTGAACATTAGAGCGCGGAATAATGACTCCCTGCCCGTCATGACGACCTTTAATTACACACACATCATAAAAGCCTTCGATCTTTTCGTTTACGCCACCAATAGGCTGAGCTTGACCAAATTGATTCATCGACCCTGTTATCGCAATGTCTTGTCGGTTTGGTTGCTTTGAAAAAGCAGACACAACCGCACATAACTCAGCCATGCTGGCACTATCACCATCAACACCACCATAAGATTGCTCAAAGGTAATGGTTGTCGTTAATGGCACTCGTGCCGTTTTACCAAATACGGAAGATAAGTAGGCAGACAAAATCATCACGCCCTTAGAGTGAATACTGCCCCCCAAATCCACGCTGCGCTCGATATCGATAACATCCCCATCACCGTAACACGTCGTCGCTGTGATGCGATTCGGTGCACCAAACATGTAGTCACTAGTGCTCAATACCGAAAGTGCGTTCACTTGGCCTACGGCTTCTCCTTCGGTGCGAATCAGCGTTGTGCCGTTAATAAAGGTTTCCATTACGTTATCGCGTAATCGGCTTACTCGCATTTCTTGGTTATTGAGCGCCTCTTCAACATGCCCAATACGAATCATGTTGGAGTTGGCTTGACGAGCCACGTAGTTCGACTCTCGAAGCAAGTTGGCGATATTAGCCGAATGCAGAGATAGCTTGGATTGGTCGCCAGACAAACGTGAGCTGTATTCGATGATTCGAGCAATGGCTTTGCGATCGCAATGCAGCATATTGTTGTCATGCACCACGCTAGAGATAAAGCGCGCGTAATGCAGCTCAGACTCCGGCGTACGTTTCATTTCGTCTTCGAAATCTGCCGTCACACGGAACAACTCGCTGAACTCAGGATCGTAATGTTGGAGTAATTGGTAAGTTCGGTAATCACCAAATAAGATAATTTTGATATCAAGCGGAATCGGTTCAGGATCGAGTGATACCGCCCCCGTCAATGTGACTTCTTTTTCTAGAGACGTAAAACTCAATTGACGAGCACGCAATGCGCGCTTCAAACCATCCCAAACGTAAGGCTGTTCAAGTACTTTCTGAGCATCCATTAATAGAACGCCGCCATTCGCCTTATGCAAGCTCCCTGCACGAATCAGCGAGAAGTCGGTAAACACCGTTCCCTTGAAAGTGGCAGTCTCAATCGACCCGAAGAGTGAATGATAGTTGGGATTTTCTTCAACAACGATAGGAAATTCGCTGCTTTTACGGCTTACCAAGACGTTCACTTTATAACGACGTGGCAATTTTTTATCCAAGGATGCCGTCGCAATTTCGCCTTGCTCGCCACTTTGGTCAAGGAAGATATCTGCGTTTTCAACAATATCTTTTTGCAGCTCAGTTAAGTAGGTTTTGATTTCGGAATATTGCGCGTAATCCACTTTGAGTTTTTTGATGAAGTGAGTAATCACATCAAGCGTCACTTCATCATTGAGCTTTTTGATTTTATCGCTGTATGTCTCTTCCCACTCCGTAAGCTCACGAACCATCGAGCGCAATCGCACTTCGAGTTCATCAATAGCATCGCTGAATTGCTCTTGTTCTTTTTTGCTTAGTACATCAAAAGACTCTTCCGTATGAAGCTCATCACCGTTCATGGCGACAAACTGATAATCCCCCTGTGTAGTCAGTGTTAGGCTGATGCCTTTTTCTTTTGCCTCTCGGCTAATACGATCCAGCTCGTTTTGTTGCTTAGCTGCCAATTGATTTTTTAATCGCTCAGCGCGGCTAAAGTACATTTCATTGTCGAATGCTAGGGGTAAAGCATTCAATAATTTGCCCATTAAAGCTTCAATATCAACACGTAGCTTATTTCCGATACCACAAGGCAGCTTTAATACCTTTGGTGTACGGGTATCCTCAAAGTTCGCAACGTAACACCAATCAAACAGGGCTGCTGCATCGTGCTGGTGACGATTCAGATAGCGCAAGATCATGGTGCGTTTACCTAGTCCATTCTGACCAATGGCGTAGATGTTATACCCTTTCTCTTTGATGGACATCGCAAACTCGACCGCTTTTTGCGCGCGCTCTTGGCCCACGATTTCATCAATTGGAGGTAACTCCTTGGTCGACTTACATGGCATATTCTCTAGATCTGCTACAGAATATAGCTGCTTAGCTTCCAATCTTAGTATTGCCATATCCACTTCCTTTTTTCTTATTTTCGTTATTTGAGTGTAGAGATTATTTGCTTAATTTTAAGTGATTTACCTTCCACCCTAGATTGATTGGACATTTTATGAACACATAAGTGATATTAACACGCACTTGCAATTGATAATCAATTTCATTTAATATCTAAACAAATCAAATGTTGTGGAGATGGATATGAATATTGAGCAATGCTGGATGCGCTACTTAAAAGCGGAGCAACTGATGGAACAAGGCCATTGGCCAGAAGCTCATCGTTTATATGACGACGTGCTCAACAATCTACCCAACCACATTCATTTAGCGCTAGAAAATGCACAAACTAAACCTTGCCAATTTGTATGTCTCATTACGGGACTTAGAGATGCTAGCGTGACGCAATCAGAGATTCTCAACAAACTCGGCTTACAGCATGATGCGTTCTCAATACTCAATCAAACTTACGCGCTATTTCAATTTTTGCAGCTAGAGAGCCATGAACTGATTGAGCGCGTAGGTCACCTACTTGGTCAACAGAGCGAAGACTTATTAGCTCACATGGCGGCATTTTGCTCTGCCCAACGTAATGCTCAATGGATGATAGAACTCGAGCACGTAACGCGCGCGCATGAGCAGTTCTTACATTTGCAAGCAATGAGTTCGGCAAAAGCTTCGCCTTCTCACCTGTATAATTAATCTAAAGCTCAAGCATTGAGGCCAGCTAGGTTTGTACTGTCCATTGCTTGAGTATCATTTGCTTTATCAACCACAAGGATCTGTGATGTCTTCTAAAACCATTCTTTCGGTGAACAACCTATCAGTCAGCTTTACGACAAACGATGGGATCGTCGATGCAGTAAAGAATGTTAGCTTCGATTTAAAAGCAGGCGAGACGCTGTCCATCGTTGGCGAATCTGGCTCTGGCAAGTCAGTATCAACCAATGCACTGATGAAACTACTGCCAGACAACGCTATTTTGCATGAAAACTCATCCATCATGTTCGAGGGTAGCTCCATCTTGGATAAAGCAGAGCGTGAAATGCAAAGTATTCGCGGTGATCGCATTGGCATGATTTTTCAAGAGCCGATGACCTCACTAAACCCGTACATGCGGGTGGGTATCCAAGTCGCTGAGGCCATCATGTGTCACCGCCCGGTCGACAGACGAACAGCAAAAGCAAAGGTGTTAGAGCTGTTTGAATTGGTTCATATGCCAAACCCAGAAAAAGCGTACAACAAGTACCCACACGAATTTTCTGGTGGTCAATTGCAACGCATCATGATTGCGATGGCACTGATTAACGAGCCCGATATTTTGATCGCCGACGAACCTACAACAGCGTTGGATGTCACGGTTCAAGCAGAAGTGTTGCACCTGATTAAAGAAATTCAGGCTCAGATGGGCATGGCAATCCTATTTATTACTCATGACTTAGGCGTCGTAAAACACTTTGCAGACCGTGTCATTGTGATGTGTAAAGGAGAAGTCGTCGAAGAAGGCGAAACGCAAATACTCTTCGAGGACCCAAAGCACGAATACACACGTATGCTAATCAACTCGATTCCTAAAGGCAGTAAGGAGCCTATTAGCGAAAGTGCTACACAGCTTTTAAAGGCCGACGATATACGAGTCAAATTCTTGGTAAAGTCGCATTTTATTGCGAGCAAGAATGAGTACTTCGAAGCGGTAAAAGGCATTTCTCTTGAGCTTAAACAAGGAGAGACCCTCGGGATCGTTGGGGAGTCCGGTTCAGGTAAGTCTTCACTCGGCCGAGCTTTGATAGGTCTACTGCCCTCAACTGGCAAAATAGAATATAAAGGCCAAGATATGGCCTTGCTGACAAACAAAGAACGTTTTGAGCTGAAAAAAGACGTTCAGATGGTATTCCAAGACCCTTATGGTTCGCTTTCTCCTCGTATGACTATCGGCGAGATCATCACAGAAGGATTAACTGTCCACCAACCAATGTTGAGTAAAAAAGAACGTATGCAGAAAGCGCGCGACGTGCTCCGTGAGGTCCGCTTAGATCCCGCGTCCATCAACCGTTATCCGCACGAGTTTTCAGGAGGCCAGCGTCAGCGTATTGCTATCGCGCGAGCACTGATCCTTGAACCTTCGTTTATTCTGCTTGATGAGCCAACCTCTGCATTAGACCGCTCGGTGCAACTGACAGTGATTGACCTTCTGAAAGATTTGCAGAAAAAACACAATATTGGCTACTTGTTTATTAGCCACGATCTATCAGTAGTTAAAGCACTCTCTGATCGTGTTCTAGTCATGCAAAAGGGCGAGGTCATGGAACAAGGTACGGCCGAAAAGATTTTCCAAAACCCTAAAAATGACTACACGAAAAAACTGATAGATGCCTCATTTGATCTTGAAAACAGTGAAAATCAGCACAATGCGGCTTAGGTTCATCACCGTTTCATATTCATAAACTAGGATTAAGAAAAGGTGATAAATTCATCTTGTCTTAAGAATGGCGTAGCTGCCTTTCGGTTTGGCCGCCGAGACTGGTTGGTTCAAGGGTCAGACTTAGTCAACCTGGCTCAAATACTGGCAAACAGTATGAATTGAGTTCCCCCAACCATGAAAAATGCCGCGACACTGTCGCGGCATTTTTTTATTCTCAGAAGCTTCGAACAACTAGGGCATTAAATCGACTCAATACCCATATTATGTAACGTAAATGCATACACGTCTGTGGTGAGGTCAATTTGCTTACTCAGCGGCATTCCTGCACCATGACCTGCATTGACATCAATGCGTATTAATACTGGATTAGCGCCTTGCTGCTTGTCTTGCAGCTCCGCAATAAATTTGTACGAATGTGCTGGCACAACTCGGTCGTCGTGATCAGCAGTTGTCACCAAGGTAGCAGGATATTGCACGCCTTCTTTTACATTGTGAACAGGAGAGTAACCAAGCAAGTATTGGAACATCGCTTCACTTTGCTCCGACGTGCCATAGTCATACTTCCAGCCTTCTCCAGAAGTAAACGTGTGATAACGCAGCATATCAAGCACGCCAACCGCAGGCAGCGCGACTTTGAATAGTTCAGGGCGTTGCGTCATACACGCTCCAACTAACAAACCACCATTAGAACCACCGCGAATCGCTAGGCGATCCGAGCTAGTGTAGTCGTTTTCAATCAGGTATTCCGCCGCCGCAATAAAGTCATCAAACACGTTTTGCTTTTGCTGCTGAGTACCTGCGTTGTGCCAGGCTTTACCGTATTCACCGCCGCCTCGCATGTTGGCGACAGCGTAAATACCACCCAACTCTAACCAGTTGGCTACATTGCCAGAAAACATTGGAGTGAGGCTGATGTTAAAACCGCCGTAACCATACAACATGGTTGGTGCTCTACCATCAAGTGCAATGCCCTTCTTGTATGAGATGATCATCGGAACTTGCGTGCCGTCTTTTGAGGTGTAAAACACCTGTTTTGATTCATACTCATTACGATCGAACGGTGCCTTTGATTCTTGAAACAGCGTCGAACCACCAGATTCGACATCAAATGAGAAGATCGTCGGAGGCGTCACGTAGTTAGTGAATGTGTAATAAAGTGTGGTTTCTTCTTTTTTACCCGCCAGACCATAAGCCGTGCCTTCTCCCGGCAATTGTACATCTCGAATCCACTCACCTTGGTAGTTAAACTGCTGCACTTTAGAAAGCACATCTACCATATAAGTCGCAAACAGATAACCGCCACCTTTGCTGATTTCTAACGGCTGTTCTTGTTCAGCAATCACGTCAGCCCATTGTTCTGTCTGAGTGTTGTAGCTGACAACTTTGCCATTCGGCGCGTCTAGGTTGGTGTAAAGCAGCAAGGTTGCGTCTTGGCTATCAATTAAGTAGGTGTCGCCTTGCGTTGTATCGCGCAGCGTCACAATTGCTTGGGAGTCAGACTGTAAATCTATATAAAACAGACGATTACCCGATGTAGATTCTGCGCCAGAGATAATGAGGAAGCGATCATCTGTCGTCGTCGTACCAGACACATAACGATGAACTTGCGTATCCAACTCACCAAAAATCACTTTATCTTCAGATTGAGGGGTACCAAGTTCATGATAATAAAGCTTGTGATGCTCAGTTCGAGCAGACAACTCACTGCCTTGCGGCTTATCGTAGCTTGAGTAATAGAAGCCTTTGCTGCCCAGCCAAGAAATCGACGTAAACTTCGCATCAACAATCTCAGGCTCTAACTGTTCTTTGGTTTCCGTATCAATGACAAAGATCTTACGCCAATCACTGCCCCCTTCCGAGATGGAATACGCGACCAAACGGTAGTCTTTAGAGAAGCTGACTTCGCCAAGAGAGGTCGTGCCCTCTTCGGAGAAAGTATTTGGATCAAGGAAAACCTCGGCTTCTCCCTCGCCTTTACGTCGATACAATACGCTTTGGTTTTGCAAACCGTCGTTTTTGTAGAAGTAGGTGTAGTCACCACGTACAAATGGCTGGGAATATTTTTCGTAGTTTTGACTCTTCGCCACTAAGTCACGGATTTGTTGGCGGTACGGTATCTGACCAAGGAAATCGAAGGTGACCGAATTTTGACCCGAAACCCATTGAGCGGTTTCTTCACTGCGATCATCTTCTAACCAGCGATAAGGGTCGGTAATGTCGTGACCAAAATAAGTGTCCACGACAGAATCTTTACGTGTTTTTGGGTAATGCATAACGTCCGTGTTACTCCGTTGTTTTTATTAAGTTGTTTATCTTCAATCGTTTTATAGCGGTGATTACCTTAGAGCACCCAATTTTGATTTCAATGACATTGTTTTAAATCTATGAAGGAACTAGAAATAATGAGATATCGTTAAGTAACGATCACGAATGTGCTCAATAAGCAGTTTCACTTTATTCGGTGGTTGACGAGTAAACGGGTACACCGCATAGATACCCAACTTTTTACCCACTAGTTCAGGAAAAATATCCACCAGTTGGCCATTGCGAATATCATGATACACCAAGCATCGCGGGACGTAAGCTATACCATGGCCGCCCAGAGCGGCTTTACGTAATGCGGTCGCGTTATCAGTAGAAAAGCAGCCCGATACTTTGACGATGTAATTGCCATCTTCTCCTTTAAACTCCCAATCCGTTGCACCTGTGGTTTGGTAAGCGTATTGCAGACAATTGTGCGTGGTGAGATCAATCGGCTCGATCGGTTTCCCATTTTTAGCGATATATGAAGGGGACGCGCATACCACCCATTGGGAATCGAGAATATGTCGTGCGATCAAACTGGAGTCGGCTAGGTAGCCAGTTCGAATGACTAAGTCGTAACCATCAGCCACTAAATCGACAAAGCGGTTATCCAATGACATGTCCACGGTCAGACCCGGATGAAGGTTACAAAACTCGGCAACAGCATCAGCAAGTATCAAATCTCCAGAGATACACGGCACGGACATTTTTATATGACCGCTCACATTCTCTCCAAAGCCTGCAACAGCATCCATAGCCTCCTGAGTGGCCTGCTTCACATTTTTAGCACTGTGGAGTAACACCTTACCTGCCTCGGTCAAGGTTAATTTGCGCGTTGTTCGATATAATAGCTGAGCCCCTATTTCTTCCTCCAACCTCGCCATTCTTTTGCTAACTACCGAATTTGTAAGGTTATTTGCCTCTGCAACCTTACTAAAGCTGCCAAGTTCGATTACTTGAGAAAATAGGATTAAGTCGTCTGCTCTCATACCATTATGTCACTTTTGGAATTAATTATTTTCATTATTTCCCTATATCAACAAAAAATAAAGGAGTAAATTCACGCCAAATTAACAAAACCATTACAACAAAAAGTCACCTCTACAGCGGATTGACACCGTTCGAGAAGTCAGCGTACGAAGGATGTACAAATGAGTGAAACCCTACTTGCCCTAGTGGCATTTTCGCCAATTGTTGTTGCCGCCATCTTATTGGTTGGTCTCAACTGGCCTGCTAAAAAAGCCATGCCTGTTGCGTTCGGTCTAACCGTCGCTATCGCACTTATGTTTTGGGATATGTCAGCCAATCGCGTACTGGCTTCCGTATTCCAAGGACTCGGCATTACTGTCTCTGTTCTATGGATCGTGTTTGGTGCCATCTTCTTGCTCAACACTTTAAAACACACTGGAGCGATCACCACAATCCGTAATGGATTTACCGATATTTCGGCTGACCGCCGTGTACAAGCCATCATCATTGCTTGGTGCTTTGGCTCGTTCATTGAAGGCGCATCTGGGTTCGGTACCCCGGCAGCAATCGCTGCACCACTACTGGTTGCAATCGGCTTCCCTGCGCTAGCCGCTGTCCTAATGGGCATGATGATTCAGTCAACGCCTGTTTCATTCGGCGCGGTAGGAACGCCTATCATCGTAGGTGTAAACAAAGGTTTAGACACGCATAACATCAGTGAGTCGTTGGCCGCACAAGGTGCAACGTGGGAAATGTACCTGCAAGATATCACAGCGCACGTTGCTGTCATTCACGCAGTCGTAGGTACGATGATCCCGGTATTAATGGCGATGATGTTAACACGTTTCTTCGGCAAGAACAGAAGCTGGAGTGAAGGCCTGGATATTCTACCATTTGCGTTATTCGCTGGTGTCTCTTTCACCGTTCCATACGCGTTAACCGGCGTATTCTTGGGCGCAGAGTTCCCTTCACTTATCGGTGGTTTGGTTGGTCTGTCTATCGTTGTTACCGCAGCGAAAAAAGGCTTCTTAGTACCAAAGACTAAGTGGGATTTCGAAAGCGAAGACAAATGGCCTGCAGAGTGGTTAGGTTCGCTAAAAGTCGATCTAAACGACAATCCGGGCAAGCCAATGAGCATCGTAAAAGCTTGGGTTCCATATGTAATGCTGGCAGTTATTCTCGTCGCAAGCCGCGTAAGCCCAGAACTGAAAGGCTTTGTACAAAGCGTAAGTTTGTCGTTCAGCAACATTCTTGGTGAGACTGGCGTTAGCGCTGCGATTCAGCCGTTATACCTTCCTGGTGGCATTCTGGTGTTTGTCGCACTACTTGCTGCAATGTTACAAAGCGGCAGCGTAAAGCCATTGCGTGAAGCATTTGGCGAGTCAAGCAAAACACTGATTGGGGCGGGTTTTGTCTTGGTATTTACCATTCCGATGGTTCGTATCTTTATCAACTCAGGCATCAACGGTGCTGACCTAGCAAGTATGCCCGTCACAACCGCAAACTTCGCCTCTGACCTTGTTGGTTCTGCGTTCCCAGCGCTGAGTGCCACCGTTGGTGCACTGGGTGCGTTCATCGCTGGCTCAAACACGGTATCAAATATGATGTTCAGCCAGTTCCAATTCGAAGTGGCACAAACGTTGTCTATTTCGAGTGTGATTGTTGTATCACTCCAGGCCGTCGGTGCTGCTGCAGGTAACATGATTGCGATTCACAACGTTGTTGCCGCATCAGCCACGGTAGGTTTGCTTGGTCGTGAAGGCGCAACATTGCGTAAAACGATTATCCCTACGTTCTACTACATTGTAATGACAGGCATTATTGGATTGGTTCTGATTTATGGCTTCCAAATGACAGATGTCTTAATGAAGTAACGCGAAACGCAGGGTTTACAGCCCTGCCTAATTTGACACAGCTGTCTGCACTACTACCCCGACATGTTGATTTAGCTTGCTACATCAATTCCCCCGACAGCTGTGTCACCCTTTCCAGTTTGCATAACTGATTGAGTGATTTAATAAAATTTTTCAACCAATTATGTAAATGGGTTACCAACATCACCGATTCAAACGTAAGTGAACCATAGGTAACTATACTCATTTTGATGTCTTCACTGCTTTGCGATGAAGGCTCAACGAAAGAGCAAATTGCTCCACAACTTTGCTTAGAATAACCGCTAGGACACCATTATGATTATCTCAGCTTCTACTGACTACCGCGCTGCCGCGAAAGCCAAGCTTCCCCCGTTTCTATTCCATTATATTGATGGCGGCTCTTACGACGAACGCACGCTGAAGCGTAATACTGACGATTTAGGTGATGTCGCTCTTCGCCAACGCGTCCTACGCGATATGACAGATTTGAGCCTCGAAACCGAGATCTTCGGTGAGAAACTGGCAATGCCAATCGCGCTAGCTCCTGTTGGTCTAACTGGTATGTACGCGCGCCGAGGCGAGGTACAAGCAGCAAAAGCAGCCGAGAAAAAAGGCATCCCATTTACTATGTCGACTGTTTCGGTTTGTCCGATTGAAGAAGTCGCACCTGCAATTGAACGTCCAATGTGGTTCCAGCTTTACGTGCTGAAAGATCGTGGCTTTATGAAAAACGTACTTGAGCGTGCAAAAGCAGCAGGCGTAACAACGCTGGTGTTTACCGTTGATATGCCAGTTCCTGGCGCACGTTACCGTGACATGCACTCAGGTATGAGTGGCCCTAACGCGGCCATGCGTCGTGTATTCCAGGCGATGCGCCACCCAAGCTGGGCGCTGGATGTGGGTCTACTTGGTAAACCGCACGACTTAGGTAATATCTCAACTTATCGTGGTGAACCAACAAAGCTAGAAGATTACATCGGCTGGTTAGGCGCAAACTTCGACCCTTCTATCTCCTGGAAAGATCTTGAGTGGATTCGTGATTTTTGGGATGGCCCAATGGTTATCAAAGGCATTCTAGATGAAGAAGACGCGAAAGATGCGGTACGTTTCGGCGCGGATGGCATTGTGGTATCTAACCATGGTGGCCGTCAGTTAGATGGCGTACTTTCAAGTGCTAAAGCACTACCAAGCATTGCTGATGCAGTAAAAGGTGATCTTAAGATCTTCGTAGACTCTGGTATTCGTACTGGTCTTGATGTCGTTCGTATGCTCGCACTTGGTGCAGACTGTACGCTTCTTGGTCGTTCATTTGTGTACGCATTGGCAGCACAAGGCGGAGCAGGCGTTGAAAATCTACTGGATCTGTACGATAAAGAAATGCGTGTAGCAATGACGCTGACTGGAGCTAAGTCTATCGCGGATCTTTCACGCGATTCGCTAGTGAAAATCCCATAATCTTTGCGAGCGAGCAAAACAGAAACGAAAAAACGAGCCAACAGTGGCTCGTTTTTTATTGCTCTTCAACCCGATAATTTGACGAGCAAGCTAGCTAACTTGGTGAACGTACTCGATCACGACTTGGTTTCCGTCGATAAACACGTTACTGATATCACCATCCACCGTCACACGATTTTGTAAATAAACGGTACCAGATGCAGATAGATCACGCTCCGTCAAAGACGGAATCACCTGACCAGGACGTACATGTAGCTGCTCGCATAGCTGTTTTACAAAACCTAGCGTCAGTGGAGAATTACCACGTAACAAGCCAGAAAACTCGTGTAGACTCAAACCAAGGCGCTTAGCCATTTCCATTTGAGTGATGTGCATTTTGGCTTTTTGTGACATCCAGATGTCGTAGAGCGCGTTTCGATCCAGCTCTGTAAATTCCATATCTGCCTCCGCTAATTCAAGAGCCAATACACTCTCACACTTACTTAAGATAAATGTTAGCGATAAGTCAGAGAAGTTATAATTGATCGTCCAAATATCAACCCTCAATCATTGGTAGCGTACCTCTGAACATGCATGAGGCGGTCGCTCAACAGAACATTGAGGTGACTCTCTTGTCATCGGAAGGAAAAGTCCATCTCGGACGGTTTAGACATAAGTAAATGATTTAAAGGAAATCACTGGGGTGAAGGAGTAATATCTGCTACCTTTCCTTCCATGGTTCACTAGAAATAAGTTACATATGCCACAGTGGTTTACCGAATTACAAAGCTACATTGAAACGTCTCATCAAAATTGGAGTGGAAGCGTCCTTTTCATTACGCTCGCTAGCTTTATAGCTTGGATAGCTTGGCGGCTGATCCGCTCTCGCCTCGCTGCGCTCGTAGAGAAAACGCCCTTCCACTGGGATGACATGTTGCTTGATGCGCTAAAAGCGCCAGTCAGTACACTCATTTGGTGTTGGCCAGCAACCGTCTCTATCGGCATCATATTAGAGAGCGAGCTCAACGATAAAATAAACTGGTTAAGTACGCTGAAACTGATTTTAATCATCAGCATCTTCGTATGGACCGTTATGCGGCTCATTACCAATGTTGAAGAGCATGTTCTCGAACAAAAGAACCGAGATGAAACAACAGTACAAGCGATAGCTAAGGTCGCGCGCCTGTTCTTTATTACCGTCGGAATTCTAACCGTAATGCAGGCATTTGGTCTGTCACTATCGGGCCTACTTACCTTCGGTGGTGTTGGTGGTTTGATCGTCGGTTTAGCGGCGAAGGATTTGCTGTCTAACTTTTTTGGAGGTCTTATGATCTACTTCGATCGTCCATTTAAAGTTGGCGATTGGATCCGTTCTCCAGACCGACAAATAGAGGGGACGGTAGAACGCATTGGCTGGCGTATGACCATTATCCGAACTTTCGATAAGCGTCCACTGTATGTGCCAAACTCAGTGTTTAGCAGCATTGTCGTAGAAAACCCATCTCGCATGCTGAACCGACGTATCTACGAAAAAATTGGACTTCGTTACGACGATGCTGAAAAAATGCCGCAAATTATCACCGCGGTAAAAGAAATGCTGAAAAATCACAAAGACATTGATGCACGCCAAACACTTATCGTCAACTTCGATACATTCGGTCCATCATCATTGCACTTCTTTATCTATACCTTTACTAAAACCGTGAATTGGGTGAGATACCATGAGGTTAAGCAGGACATACTGCTTAAGGTAATCAACATCATTAAAGAACACGATGCAGATATCGCGTTCCCTACTCAGACGCTTAAGCTTGATCCTATACAAATGGTAAAAGCGGAAGAGCAAGAAGATCACGGCTTCTAGTTCTCACCAATACCCAAATAATCAAGCCCGCTGTGTTTAAGCGGGCTTTTTATTTTTCTTCGCATGAAGTGGTTATTGTTGCGTTAACACTATACGTGCATTCAGCGGTTGGATTGGGCGATTGTTTTTCCCCATTACTTCCGAAAAAGATTTTATCTGCTCAGGAGAAATAGTTTGTGCTTCTTTCATCACCAACCAACGCACACCTTCAGAGCATGGTGGTGTCGTTAGTGAGCCGTTAAAGCGGTAGTAGTCTTTATCACTTGGGATAAGGGCATCAGCATCAAATGGAACCTTGATGGTAACATCTTGATCTTTAGTTGGAATGTTAGCTAGCATCTTAGCTAGATCTGGGTTCGCGTCACCCAGTTTAAAGAACACCGCGACAACAGCTAGATGACCTACTTTGTCGGCATGCACAAAGTGTGCTTCTAGAGGGTATTCTTTACCGTCCACATGGTTTTCAGATGGCGTATGGAAGTGGAATTGTTTCAACGTAAACTCTTTACCATCAATGGTGAGTGTGTTTTTACCTTCTAAACCAGTCTGTAAAGTGTGACCGTTGTTCAGCAGTGAAATTGCCTTACCTTCGTAGTCGAAATTCAATTTTTCTAGCTTCGCTTCGGTCGCCGATTCAATGTTGATTGGGCTCTGGTTTTGACCTTTTGCGCACTCAGATGCAAACTCACCCCAATGAGCTGGCCCATGGTTTCCCTCGTAGCCCCAGCTTGCTGCATAAGCTGTTCCTGTAAATACCAGTGCCAAACCTAGTGTTGTTAGTGACTTCTTCATCATTTTCCTTATTTCTGAAAGTTAAATTCCGTGAGAATAAAGCCATACTAATCTCACAAAATTAAGCAGTGACAGAGTGAAAACTATGATTACAAAAGATTTTTGGAATAGAAGCCTCTAATGATGTAATTGACATGATGCTCAAAATTGAACGTCAACGATTATTGAATCGGTGTAAGTACCTGCAGGAGGGGTCGTTTGGCTGGTTAGTATCTGCGCGCGATAATTATAATTCTGTGGAGTGATACCATCCGGAATGGAGCCGCCAGTATCGACGTCACCGTGTTCACGACGTTCAGAACTGGTGCCTCCCCAGCGCTCCATCGTTGATGACTTATAGATTTCATACTCCAAATAGTGACCACTAGAAATCATTCGCCGCTGACCGCCGGACGCATTTAGGCCGTCATTCAAGCCAATGGAGAAGGAACTATTCTTGGTACAAGTTAACGATATAACCTGACTGACTGGTTCAAAACCGGCCACTAATGGGGACGAACCAAAATCAATATCTGGCGCTGTGATCATACAATCAGGGGTCACTTCCAACTCAACCGTAATCACGCTTTGAGCGCTGCCATTGGCGCGGCCAATGCATACCCCTAGAACCCCGATACCCTTACAGTAATCCCAAATCCAGGATACGGTGATTTGGTCTTTATAAGTCCCAGCGGAAAGATTACTACCCACTCCCGTCCGAGCATAGAGCGGAAACTCGGCTTGAGTGCCAAACAACCCGAGTAAATCGAGTAACCCGATTTCAAAAAAATTGTAAGTTTGGCCGAATACATACTCTTGTGAAAAACCTGGATCGCCAAAAATCTGATAGCTGAGCTCCGAACTCGAATCATCCTCATTTAATAGCAAACCATTATTTATACTGTTAAACGTTGCTGATACGTAGTCGCCACTTAACAAAGACACAAGTGTAGAAAAGTCACACGTAATCCCCGCATGAGGCTGAGCTGAGCTTTGCTGCTGAGAGCTTGAAACAGTAAACGAAGAAACATTGCCAAACAAGATTAAAGGTGCTGCCGCCGTGAGCTGACAAGCCATTGTCGAGCACGAGAAAAAGAGAAGTAGGCTAGCAAACCAGCTGCGCAAAATCATAGTGCGGTCTCTTCTTCGGCTTTGATACAAACCTGCTCAGGCAATGTTTGTATTTTTTGACTGTCACGCTGATACAACCCCTCAATAAACACTTTACATGGCGACTGTCCTTGAGGATAAAACTGAATATAGCGGCCTGGGTCAACGCCTTCAAAGTACGTAAAACCATCCCAACCAATTTGGCTTGTTAAGCCCGTTTCTGAGCGGCCATATGTACCAATCGGAAGGAACAAATGATTTTCGTCTACCACCGTCATGCTCAGTGCAATTTGTAGCTCTATTGGGAACTCTAACAGGTAGCCGTAGCCCGAATGTATCGAAGCAAACTGCTCTGTTGCAGAAAACGCAGCATTGGCAGGTAAATTAAGTGGATCGATTTCATATTTGGCGGTGTAATACGCCGTAGCCCAAGGAACAAGTAAGTAACCTTCATCATCTGTCACTCCGACAATTTGATTTTCATATTTAACCGGAATACCTTCAAAACCACTGGTGCTCACCACAGCGAAGCTGTCATACACTTCATTCGCTGGGAATATTTCTCCATCCAACGTAGAGACCGAACCTGCCATTTCCGCAAAATAATCATAGTCGCCACTGGTGCCATTTAACCCCGCTCTGAACTGCGCCCATGACGCACGGTAGGTCAAATCAGCCTGTTTACGGTTTTCTGGGTGTTCGTTAATATCATGCGCTAAATTGACGCCCCATCCACCTCGTATTGGCGCAAGGCGGCTGTAACCCACTCGCCCTCGCACATCGCCATCATCCTCTCTTTTCAGCGTTAGCCCCGAACTTCCCCCCAAAGAACTGAAAGGTAGAGAGAATTGCGCCAACGTAACACTCTGACCACCAATACTATGGTTGTAAGACAGGGACATATTGATATTAAAAGGCAGAGCGTAGCTATAAGTAAGATTTAGGGTACGTGAATCTGAGTCGGATTGTTGAATATCAAAGTACCCACCAGAAAGTGAGCCCCAATCTCCCAAACGGACTCCCATATTGATTTGTGATAGATGGCGCGACGCGAGTGAAGCGTCCTTGCCGTCATCGAGCATTTCGTAATTTGGTAAATGAGATAAGGTATAAAAGTCGGCTTGTTCTACTTGAGTTCGAGCAGCGAAGCTAAACCGCCGAGACTGATAACTATAACCTAGCGCATATGAGGTAGATTGATCCTGAAAATTACTCACACGAAACGAGGCATCCACCGTACCTAAATTGAAAGCATTGGTGACAAAGCCCAGCCCCGCAACGATCAGGTCATCTTTTGCTTCAGCTTGAGCTTCTAATGTTAACCAATCAGTCATGCCATGACGCAGGGCGGTAACCACGCCACCGTCTCCATAGTCGTTAGATGCATTACCGAAATTTTCTCTGATCGCACCAATACTCGCACTGTAAGATGTAAATCCGGTCTTCAGTAGATCGGAAGAGAGAAAAAATGGGCTGGTCATGACCGTTTGCTTACCTTGAGCATCCGTTGCAATTACCGTTGCTTCCCCAGCACCAGAGAGCATTGGAATATCGTTAATAATGAAAGGACCAGGCCCAACATTCATTGAGTCAGTTTTAAAGCCATTGATAAACAAATCTAACGTAGTGGGCGCTGTGACCTCACCGTAAAATGCAGGTAACGGCGTCGTCACGACATCCGGACGCATAGAGAAATCATGTGACAACTGAATACCCGCCAGTCTTACTGGTTGGCTCCAAGATAAAGGGCGAACAATATAGTCCCCTACCTCCATACGAATTCGCTTCTCTTGATTGACGTACTCGTAACTCGTATCAAAACGAGTGTACTGGCTGCTTTGCTGGGACTGAACATCGCGATGAAAGTTAGATTTAAATATCCCGGTAGTAGAAAAAACGCCAAACTCAGAAAAGGCTCTGACTTCATGATTTATAGAAACCTCCTTTTGTCGGCTTTCGTTCTCGTACACACCAAATACGTTGTAGTTAAGCAGGCCACCACGCCCAAACTGAGCCGGGGAAAATCGCCCCATATCCTGCGCTGATAAGCTCTGCATCGGTAACCAATTAGGCGGTACGTCAATTGCAAGTTGCAATGACGATTGCAAGTAACGCACGTTAACACCTGGGATAGACGTAACCTCAAGTCTCTCTTCGGTTCCAGGCAACGACGTGGCGGTAACCCCAACTGAAATGAGGTCCTCCCGGAGCAAAAAGAACTGATCGCCAACTCGCTCAACCTTCGCAACAAGCCCTGTTGCTCTTTGATTGATCACCAACTCCAGATTGAGGCTAATATTCTCAAACTTTTCTAATGAGAAATTTTCAGGACTCGGTAGCTCAGAGAAGTGGTTTGCTGAATTTGCACAAAGACCAATACTGCTCCACGTTACGCTAAGTAATACCAACCAAAAGAAAGCATTCATTGTATTAAATCTATTCATTATTGCTTCAATGGTATTTGGTAACGTTTACCTCCAATATTCGCGCTCAAACTCAAGGGTCTGACATTACTATGGGGAATAGACCAAACCTTATACTGTTCAGGAAGAATATAGCCAGCTAGTCCATCGGAAATAACGACAGGATCTTTATTTGGTAGATTCAACTGTAAATTCACTAAGCGAACATGGTGTTTTCCTGAATTTTTAATGTGAACAAAACGCTGATTATTTTTCTTAATAAACTGTGCCTGTAAATCACCCCATAATTCACTGTCACGGTTTGGTTTTTGAGTATCAGTCAGCCCTTTCCCGTAAATAAACAAAGGTATCGAGTAACGCATTCGGACTTTGACAGCGAGTTCATTTTCCGTCAATTCTGTTTGAGGGTTTTGAGTTGGCGGTAATTCATCTATGATCACTCGGTATGCATACTCCTTACCCGCAGAGGCCTCATCTTGGTTGATGATGCGGATTAACTGCTTTTCACCTGGTTCAATTTTGACAAACGGAGGAGTTGCAATTAACTGGCTTTGACTTGAATAACTATCTTCTCCTTCGTTTTGTTCCCACTTAAAAATTCTCACCTGTAAATAAGAATCAACACTGCCTTTATTTACCATCCAAAGTGATGTTGCATTACTCTCCTCTGATATTTTGGGGTAAATCGGCCAAATTAATAATGAGTTAGCGTTGGCATTTGAGAAAAAAACAAAAAGGAAGGTTATTAATAATAGTTTTTTGAGTATGAATTCCATTTCACCCCTCCAAAGTTCACTTACCACTCTAATGTCAGCGTAAGCGTATCCATATAAATTCCAGCCATTTCATTCCCATTTATTGTCGCCTTTGCCCAGATAGGAAACTGAATATTATCTGGGTCTTGGTCAGTATCGACGGAATATTGCGTGTCAATATCAAGCACCTGCGTGTAATTTAGATCCTGGAACAAAAAGTAACCTACCGTTGTCGCTTCTTCACTGTGCTTTAGCTTACGTACACCATCCGATGCATTCATCCCGCCATTTACGGAAACATTCATCGTAATACCCGGAGTACAACTTAATGTGAGTGATGAACTGTAAGTGATGCTGCCTTGTACTTCCGTCGCGTAAACTGAAGAATGCTCACCAAAATCTAACGTACCTATTTGCCCGGCTTGGGTTGGGCTTTCTTCTTGTACTGCGCCGTTAATCAAACAACCTGTATCTACGATGGCAGACACCTGAAAAGTTTGTGTCGCATCAGCCAGCACAGTTAAAGAACACAAACTCATCGCGACAAGTGAAAAGCTCCTAACAACCAGCGTCACGTTTTACCAGCTTAGCGTCACACTGATGGTATCGGAGTATGTACCGGCAATGCTGCTCGTACCGTAAGCTTTCGCAAAAAGCTCAATAGTTTGCGATGTTGCACTAGTAAATTCAGACAGAGCTACCGTCCCGCCTTGTATAATTTGTGTGCTTCGGTCTGAGTCGGTAAACAACGTATAATCAATAAATTGCGCGCCATTTGACATCGCATAGGTACCAACGGTCGCACTTGCATCATACAATCCGGTGCCCAATGTAAACGTCGGTGTCACACCGTTACTACAAAGCACTTCAATACCCGTCGCACTACCACCATTTACCACACCATCTTGTTCACTGAAGATTGCAGGCACGTCTCCAAAGGCGAGTGAGCCAAAGCCAACGCCAGAAGCTGCATCTACCGCATTATTTCCATTAATCACACAACCTTGTACAAGGTTAATTGAAACATCAATCGTACCGCTCACTGACGCTCCATTCGCTTGCCAACTAAATGAGGTTAAGAGCAGAGGCATCATCAGATAAAATCTTTTCATATAAAGCTCCATTTTTACATTCCACTGTATATCGGTAACCTTTTTATTAGTTATAGCTCAATTATGACAAACCAAATGCATATAAAATGTAAAACAATAAAAAGAAGCAGGATAAGGATAAAGACGAACGGAAAATAAAAACATTAAACTTAAAAATGACGATTTTTAAGCATGTAATGCTAAAAAATAACCACTAAAAACAAATGGTTATTATCTTATTCCAAATACAGAATTGACAATTAGTTAGAAGGTAGGGTGAAGTTGAGTGGAAAAAATCTAAAAAAAGTAGCAGAACGATACGAGAAGTTTAGAAAAGATTGGCGACCATTTCTTCCCGAAACAAAAATCTTCATGAAACAAAAATGCGCCCCAAAAAGGAGCGCATTTCTTACTTGAATAAGTTATTCCCAATCAAGAATAACTTTGCCTGACATACCGCTGCGCATTACATCGAAGCCTTCTTGGAAGTCATCAATCTTGTAGTGGTGCGTGATGATTGGCGATAGATCCAGACCAGATTGGATCAGTGAAGCCATCTTGTACCAAGTTTCGAACATTTCGCGACCGTAGATACCTTTGATCACCAAGCCTTTGAAGATAACTTGGTTCCAGTCGATACCCATGTCTGACGGTGGAATACCTAGTAGTGCAATGCGACCACCGTGGTTCATTGTGGTTAGCATTGAGTTGAATGCTGCTGGGTTACCAGACATTTCTAGACCAACGTCGAAGCCTTCTGTCATGCCTAGCTCAGCCATTACGTCTTCTAGCTTCTCTTCAGCCACGTTTACTGCGCGTGTTACACCCATCTTACGAGCAAGTTCTAGACGGTATTCGTTCACGTCTGTGATCACTACGTGGCGAGCACCAACGTGTTTAGCAACCGCTGCTGCCATGATACCGATTGGGCCAGCACCTGTGATAAGCACGTCTTCACCTACTAGGTCGAAAGAAAGTGCTGTGTGTACTGCGTTACCAAACGGGTCAAAGATAGACGCTAGATCGTCAGAGATGCCTTCAGGGATCTTGAACGCGTTGAACGCTGGGATAACTAGGTATTCTGCGAATGCACCTTCGCGGTTAACGCCCACACCAATCGTGTTACGGCATAGGTGAGTACGGCCGCCACGACAGTTACGACAATGACCACACGTGATGTGACCTTCGCCAGATACGCGGTCACCGATTTCAAAGCCACGAACTTCCTGACCAATCGCAACCACTTCCCCCACGTATTCGTGCCCAACAACCATAGGCACTGGAATGGTTTTTTGTGACCATTCGTCCCAGTTGTAGATGTGTACGTCTGTACCACAGATAGCGGTTTTTTTAATTTTGATCAGAATGTCGTTATGGCCAACTTCTGGTTTATCAACCTCAGTCATCCAGATGCCTTCTTCAGGCTTTAGCTTTGATAATGCTTTAATTTTCATAATGTAACCTTAATTAAAGGCCCTATTGTCTAAGGCCTAGAATCTTAAATAAGACCCATGTCCTTACCAACTTGGATGAACGCGTCGATTGCACGGTCTAGTTGCTCGCGAGAGTGCGCCGCAGACATTTGAGTACGGATACGTGCTTGACCTTTTGGTACTACAGGGAATGAGAAGCCGATTACGTAGATGCCTTTCTCCAGCGCACGCTCTGCAAATTCTGCTGCTACTTTTGCGTCGCCAAGCATGATTGGGATGATTGCGTGGTCAGCACCACCCATTGTGAAACCCGCGTCTTCCATACGAGTACGGAAGTGTGCTGCGTTTTCCCATAGACGATCACGTAGGTCACCACTCTCTTCTAGTAGATCTAGAACGCGGAGAGAAGCGCTTACGATTGCTGGTGCAACAGAGTTAGAGAATAGGTATGGACGAGAACGCTGACGTAGCCAGTCAATCACTTCCGCTTTACCAGATGTGTAACCGCCTGAAGCGCCGCCCATTGCTTTGCCTAGCGTACCAGTGATGATGTCGATACGGTCAACCACGTTGTGGTGCTCGTGCGTACCTGCACCTGTTTTGCCCATGAAGCCAACAGCGTGAGAGTCATCAACCATAGTCAACGCGCCGTACTTCTCTGCTAGGTCACAGATAGCCGGAAGGTTTGCTACTACGCCGTCCATTGAGAACACACCGTCCGTTACGATAAGAATGTGGCGAGCACCTGCTTCTTTCGCAGCGATCAGTTGTTGCTCTAGCTCTTCCATGTTGTTGTTTGAGTAGCGGAAACGCATTGCTTTACATAGACGAACACCGTCGATGATTGACGCGTGGTTTAAAGCGTCAGAGATGATTGCGTCTTCTTTGCCTAGAATAGTTTCAAATAGGCCCGCGTTTGCGTCGAAACATGATGTGTAAAGAATCGTATCTTCTTTACCTAGGAACTTAGAAAGCTTCTGCTCAAGCTCTTTGTGGATGTCTTGCGTACCACAGATAAAACGTACTGAAGCCATACCAAAGCCGTGCTCGTCCATGCCTGCTTTACCCGCTTCGATAAGTGCCGGGTGGTTAGCAAGACCAAGGTAGTTGTTCGCACAGAAGTTTAGTACTTCTTCACCAGTAGAGATTTTAACAGCCGCTTGCTGTTGAGACGTGATGACACGCTCTGATTTGTAAAGGCCTTCCGCCTTTACTTCTTCGATTTGCTGCTGAATCTGTTGGTAGAATGCAGAAGACATTTGAAATTCCTTCCTAGTTATTTTGGCGAGTATTTACTCGTTTAGAATTAGGCTTAGCCTTTATGTGACGGGCGTCACGGGCTATCACTCATCAATTAATTGTAGTGTAATTCAAGGAAGGAGGAAGGATTATACCTTAAGGTGGAAAAGCATTAATGAATCCTAGGCACAAATTCGATTAATGCTTTTCTATGAGTTTGTTATAAAAGGAATTATAGCCAGGTAGGCTTAGCCAAAAGTGCTTCAAAGTCCTTAGCAGGTAATGGTCGGCTATAGTGGAAACCTTGTCCGAACTCACAGTTTAGGTTTTTCAGGTAATCCACATGACGCTGTTCTTCGATGCCTTCTGCGACGATCTTAAGATCCAGCGCTTTCGCCATTGCTATGATTACGTTCACAAGCTCGCGGTCTGAGTCGTTCTCGAACATATTTTGCATAAAGCTACGATCAATCTTTAAGCGGTCGAACGGAAACTTCTGCAAGTAACTCAGCGCAGAATAACCAGTACCAAAATCATCAATAGTAAGTTTGGTGCCTAACGCTCGTAAGTTATTAAGCATGTCTAATAGCTCAGAATCGTGATTGAAGAGGAGACTTTCTGTCACTTCAATATCGAACTTATCTGACGGAAGACCAGACTCCTCAACGCTGTGTTTAATAAACGTAAGTAAGCGCTCGCAGTACCTAAATTGAACACTAGAAAAGTTTACAGAAACAAACAACGGAGTCAGACTCTGCCATTGTGCCGCTTGTCGACACGCTTGTTGAATAGCAAACTCACCAATTTGATGAATTAAACCATTTTTCTCTGCAATAGAGATAAACTCTTCAGGGTTTACGAATCCGTACTTGTCATCATTCCAACGCATTAGCGCTTCTGCCCCTACGATTTTACCACTACTCAGCTCAATAATTGGCTGATAATACAGCTCTAACAACTGATTGGAGATCGCACTTCTCAGACGATTTTCCAGATCCAAATAGCGTTGCAAATCTTGGTTCATATTATGGTTATAAAAACAAAAGCCATCACGCCCATCTTGTTTCGCCCGATACATTGCCATATCTGCACATGCAAGAAGCTGCTCAGCGTTGTCTCCGTCATCCGGGAACACAGACATTCCGACGCTACTACTCAAGAAGAATTCATGGTTGTTCCAAACAAACGGATCGTTAAACGCCGAAAGTACACTTGAAGCAACTCGCTTTGCAGTATCATTATCAGGCAAATCAGGGATGACGAGTAAAAACTCATCCCCACCAATTCTCGCCAATAAGTCTGTTTTTCTCGCGACTTGATACAGTCGCTGAGCACTGAGTTTAAGGATTTCATCCCCAACAAAGTGTCCCATTGAATCGTTAATCTGCTTGAAGTGGTCTAAGTCGATGAACATCACCAAAACTTTAGACCCACTACGCGATGCCCTAATTAACTCCAAAGCCAATCGCTCGGAACCATAACTACGATTAGGCAAATTAGTTAATGTGTCATATTTAGCTTGGAAGGCGAGTTCTTTTTCAGACGCTTTTCGACGTTCAATTTCGTTCGTTAATTTTTTATTCTGTTGAGAAAGAATATCTTTACGCTTTTTTTCTTCCTCAAGCTTAATTTTCAATTCAATCCTATTATTGTTCGTGATGAATGCATAACATAAAGCAATGACGATCATAACGGCCAGAATACTCAAACCAATAATAAAGAGCCGTGATGTAAATATATCTCGTTCACTCAAAGGCTCGAACCACGCCATCAATTTAAAGTGATGTTTATCCACAGGCACTTCAAAGTAAATTTTTCCGTCTACAGCCTCAGAAACGAAATAGTTCTCATCCTTATTGTGAGAAGGTGTTTTATTTATGGTATCCCATACAACCATTTCCACGTCTTTTATTTTTAGCACCATTCGGCTATAACTATCTTCGTGTTCTTGGTTAGTAAGTTGGTCAATAACAATATTCTTATTAAGATCGGCAATTAAAAAAGCAACAGGCTTTCCGGAGAACTTAACTTGCTTAATGACTTGAATGCGAACGTCATCACTGTATCGCGTCGCACAAACCTCTTCGGGATGCCCGTGTTGAGTCATTAAGGTTTGTATGTCCATTTTGTGCTCGGCAAGGTTTTCAGATCCAGTGGTGACAATGGTGACTCCATCACTGCCTACCAGCGTGAGCTTCTTATAGATTTGGCTGCTATTAATTAGCTTACTGTCTATCTTCTCATCGAAGCGACGCTTTAAATTAATTAGACTGGCTCCTAATCCATACTCCATTGACATGCCAGAAGCTAAATTACCAAAGAATGTTTGTATTGTTTTATCTGTAGCTAGATTATCAACATCTTCACTCGCTATGGTAAATAAATTATCGAGTGTGCTTGCATAACTTTTTACTTTTAAATCTAGTTCTCTGTATTGAGATTCTTTTAACTTATTTTGACCTACGCTAGTCACAGTAATAAGCATAGCTAAGTAAATTGAAACTAATATTGCGCTTATTGTAATAAATCTTTTACTGGAAAATTTTTTAACGGCCTTATTCATCGGAGTTTCTTTTTATCTTCTATAAAGTAATCGTTATAAAAGTAGTAAATAGATGGATAGTATTTTTTTACTAGTTTTTCGTATGAACCGTCTTGTTTTATCGAGTCTAAATAACGATCAAATGCTTTGCGTAATTCAGGGGAATTTTTACGGAATGCAACAGCCATTTTTTGATTCTCAGATATAGGGCCAATGACTTTTATTTCACCCGGCCATTTTTCGAGGGCAATTAGCGTATCCGCAACATCTAATAATGTGCTTTCCGCATCATTTTTCATTATCGCTGGAACCATCTCATTAAGGAGACGCGCCCCATCAGGTAATATAACTTTTGCACCTGTGTCATATAAGTCATAAAGGTTAGGATCCAAGCAAGAATGTTCTAAAGCTAACACTTCGCGACCATCGATCAGCTGCTTGACGTTTTTAACATCTTCATCGACCGACCCACTTGGTTTAATCGGGCTCAGACTAGAGTCGGATCTGGAAACCAACCATACACCTGAAGGAAAATAATCTTGTGAAAAATCGACAACCTCAGAACGCCAATCAAGAATAGTAACGCCATTTGCGATCAAATCGCCTTCAATTGGAACACTTTCTCCGACAACAGCCTGCTTGTTGTGATATTGCACATTTTGCCCTGTCAACTTACCAACCACGTCGCTCCACTGTGCTGGAACATACTGGTACTGAACACCTAACGACTTGGCAAAACCTTTTATTATCTCTACATCCAAGCCAGTCAAAGTTTCCACTTCACCTTGTTCAATATAGGAGACAAAGTTAGCGTACGGGACACCAATGTGACGCAGTACACCGCGTTCACGGATTTGTTGTAAATCGTCTGACCAAGCGGCAGACGACGCAACAGAGGTAACCATGAGCGCCACCGTCGCTAAAGTTCTTTTGAATGTTATGACTGACATAATAATATCCTTACCTTTCACAAAGCGCCCAATAATGGGCGCTTGAGTGATAAACAACGATGTTAGAACGACGAGTAATACAAATTCGTCATCGCCACTACGAGCCCTTCCACATCTTGTTCGTCATGGAACAAATGCGTAGAGATACGCAGCGCGTAAGTATCAAAGTCATCATCCTTATGCAGCTTAAAGCTAGTCGTACGGATGATGTAACCATACTCTTCACGTAAACGATCTCGGAATTCCGTCAGTATCTCTTCATTAGTTACATCGGAGAACGGGTTAACCGTCGTTAAGCCACTGGTTAAGCCTTCCACGTTTGGTGAATACATTTTGGCTTGTGGCAAGTACTCTTGAAGCAAGGTTTTACATAAACTACCAAGGCTTACAACTCGCTCTTCGATACGGTCTCGACCAATCTCATCCCACATTTTGCAACTATCAACTAGTGCTTGTTTCGCAGGATAGTTATCGTTACCAATGTATTGCATTTGCAGCTGTTTACCTAGGTAATCAGCATGAGAAAGTGAGGAGTTGATCAACCATAACGGGTTCTCTCGGTCACTCCAATACTCATTCAAACGGTTACCGTTATCACGAACATACAGAATACCTGTCGCGCCCGGACCACACTGCCACTTATGACCAGATCCTGCATAGAAATCACAATCCATATCGTGGAAATCAAGGTCAAACATACCGACCGTATGCGCGCCATCAACAAGAGTAGGTACACCATACTCTTTTGCTAAAGCACAAATGGCTTTTGCTGGTAGCGCGGTTCCTGTTTTGTATGTGATATGAGAGAAAACAATTAGGCGAACGTTTTGATTCGCATCAAGCGCGTCTCGGAACGCTTGAATGTAATCTTGCTCAGAAACGTTTTCGGTACCAGTAAATACTGGTAGTTGAATTTCTACCACATCCACACCAAAACGATGTTTCGCTACGTTCATAGGTGATGTTGCAGCAATATGTTCATGGTGTGTCGTTAGAATCACATCACCTGGTTCAAAGTGTAAGCCATTAATGATCGAGCATAAGCCATCAGTAGTGTTGCGGCTGAGAATGATCTCTTCTGGGTTAGCACCAAAACCTGGTGCGACGTCTTTAACCATCTCTGAAACATAAGGCCAAGAGCCAAATTTGCCTTTCATGTCCCAAGGATATTTAGCCACCAGCTTGTTGTTATACTCGTAATCTTCAAGAACATGTTTTGGCATTGAACCTGTTGTACCAATGTTCATGTAAGTGGTTCGTTTGTCCAAAACGAACTGTCTTCGCACTTTACGCCAGAAGCGCTTATCATGTTTTCTACCTAGCCCGCGGCTGCTCCAATCAATTTTCTGTTCTCGTGCTTGAGCTACGCCTGAGAAAGCGGAAGCACTCACACCAGCAACAACAGCTCCTGTTGCGCCTTTCAGAAAATTACGGCGGCTGCTATTAGTCTGAATAGATTCCTTGTCTTTCATCTTTTTCAATCCTTGTCGGAAATTAGCCATATTATTAATTTTAAGTGCGTAACTATCTGTTACTAAAACATTATTACCCATTACAATCAGAGTTTAATTTTTTCCTCTGCCATTAAGTGACTTTAGTTCCAATTTTTTATCTTATTTGATGATATAAGCAACAGTTTGACCACAAATCTATAAACAACAATGTTCACATTAATATATTCGTTAATTTGATTATTCTTTATTGCGGACAATTCCACCAAATTCTTTATAAAACAATTATGAGCTTTGTTATAAAGTCATTAAAAATTTAACTTTGCGTTAATTTAAAAATATTCAGGCTATTTTAAGATTGGCGTCTATTCTTTTTATATCTTAACGATCTCAACATGTTAAGACTAAATAAAAGAAAGCTGATTTCGGATCGAGATATCAGTTTAAGACTATAAAGTGATACACATCACTCTATGACATAAACTCACCGCTCAACAGACATAAGTAAAACAGGTTTTCACTAATATGTGCTTGAGCGTACACCCTAAAAGAAGGAGGTCCCATGTTAAAAGGATTGCTATGCATTTCAGTTGCATCCGCTCTTGTCGCCGCCCCTAACGCGCTAGCAAAAACGGTAGAAATGACTGCTCTCAACACCAATGAGAGCGCTGGTACCATTGAGATTTCACAAAGTGATTATGGCGTTGTTTTTACGCCTCAATTATCAGGTTTGTCAGCAGGTGTGCACGGTTTCCATGTTCACACTAATCCATCTTGCGATAGCATAGAAAAGGATGACAAAACCGTATTAGGCGGCGCAGCAGGTGGCCATTATGATCCTAACAACACAGGGAAGCATGGCTATCCTTGGACCGATGACAATCATTTAGGCGACTTGCCTCCACTCTATGTGGACATGGACGGCAATGCCAATCAGCCCGTTGTCGCTCCTCGCCTAAAATTATCGGATTTAAAAGGTCGAGCGTTAATGATCCATGCAGGTGGTGACAATCACTCCGATCACCCAAATAAGCTAGGTGGTGGTGGCGCTCGCGTCGTATGTGGTGTTATTGAATAAACATTAACTTTATGTCTCACACTTCTCTTTAGATTGCGAGAAGTGTGAACTTCTGTTGATACTGAGAGGAGGTTGCATTGGTCTCAAGATAGCTGTGGTGAAGCATTAAGATCGATTGAACAATCTTCGTCCCGATCCCCAAAGAACCGCCCTCCGCTTCTTCCTCGATGTGATTGACGAAGGTAAAGTGGATACGTGACTTATCCTCACTCAAATGCGCTTGGCAATGCACTTCCGAGCCGATTGGGCTGTGGCGCAATGCATTTTCAAGCAAGTTAAGCACCAACCGCTCTAAAAGACCTTTATCACCCACGGTTTGGATTTCGCTATCGATATCCACTTTCAACACCACTTCTTTACGAGAAAACTGGCTTTGCATCGTTTCAGCACATTCTGCCATCAAAGCGCCCAGATCTACGGGGCGGTACTCGTAGTTTGGCATTGGTGCTTCTTTACGCGCGGCGTCTAACAAAGAATGCAGTTGAGTTGAGAGCTTCTCACAATTTCGGAAAGCGACGTCGATCAAAGGATCGGATTCCGGATGTTGCAAACGCCACGTTTCCAAATAGCCCAGCACGCTCGATAACGGCGTTTTTAAATCATGACTAAGCTGCAACAAGCTTTGACGACGATGAGACGATTGATACTCCAACTGTAAAAACTGCTGCTGAATGTGCTTCGCCATCATCTGATAAGAGTGCGCAATCGGCACAAGCTCGGGCACTTGGTGAGTAAAATCAGGTTGCAGGCGAAAATCATGTTCAGCTTGTTGTTGAAGTTGCTTGGTCACACGTTCAATCGGATTCAATAGGCTACGTTTGACCAGCACATATGCCCCAAGAGCAAAGCCTAAAATGGACACTAAGACCAGTCCTGCCAGCGCGATGTAAGGGGTATCGACTTGAGCATTGGCAATGGCGTCATGTCGGGTACTGCCAATCACCACATATAGATAACCGACCGTCGAGCCTAATTCCTCTATCGCCGCGACAGAAAAGACTTTGTGTTCACCACGATTACGTGGATCTTCACCCAAAATGGGAAAAGGCTGGTCATTTAAGAATTGCTTAATGGGATTGAGATCCACCTTCCCCATGATCTCCGCCCCTTCCGGTGCCGCATGGGTAGTGATATTGCCTTGGCTATCGAGGAAGTAGATTTCAAAATCAGGGCCGATCAGCATGAGCGTATGAAAGATCGACTTAAGTGCTTTGGGGTTGTAATCCGTCCCGATCATCAGCGGATTATCATCACGCATATGGCTAGCTAGCTCTTTATGCAGGCTTTGCTTGGTGCGTAACTCAATGGTTTCTTTTTGCCAATTGTAAGTCAGTGCAATCACCACCGCCGCGAGGCAGAACCACAAGCTAGTAAATACTACCAAGCGAGATTTGAAGCTCATCCTATCGCCTCCTTAAACAGCGGTGTTTTTGAAACACCCGTGATGATTGAAAAATGACGGTGAAAACAACTGCCGACTTACTGTCTTGGCTTGATGTTTTGACTTACTTTCTTGCATTAGTGTCTTGGTTGAAACTTATATCCAACACCCCACACGGTTTGAATGAAGTGATGATCAGAATCAGACAACGACAACTTGCTACGTAAACGGTTTATGGTGCTACACACCGTGTGGTGATAACCAGAATGACTGGTGTTCCATACGTGATCGAGCAATTCATCTTTACTGTAGACTCTGCCCGGACGAGTCGCGAGAAACTGCAGCAAAGTAAACTCTGTCGCGGTAAGAGTGACATCCTTGTCGTTTAGGGATACTTGGTGCAACTCCGGAATGATTCTCAGCGGACCAAAATCCATCGCATCGTCGAGGACCTCATTTGCCACCTTTGCTTCTGCGGTTTGGCTGACTCTGCGTAACACGTTTCGCACTCGTGCTTGGAATTCTAATACGCTAAATGGCTTAGTGATGTAGTCATCAACGCCCGCTTCTAAACCGTCAACCTTATCCATTTCACCGTCTCTGGCTGTCAGCATGAGCACTGGACTCCAATCTTGTTGCTGACGCAAATAATGGCAGATGTCTAGACCATCACCATCTGGCAAACCTCGGTCAAGGATCAATAAATCAAAGGGTTGTTGCTGATATTGCGCTTTAGCATCGGCGACATTTGTGGCTCGCAACACTTGGTGTCCTTGAAACTTGAGATGCATCTGAACCAGTTCTGCCAAATCATCGTCATCTTCCACCAACAAGATGTTCGCGACTAAATTGATTGCCTGTTGTTCCATGGTCCTTTCCTTGCCTTCGAGTATCCTCACTTTGCACATGACCGGAACAAATTAGAAATTCTTTCAAAAAAGGTTCCGATGACGCCATGAGGGATAAAGCGCTCGGCTACAAGCGCTTTGGAAAGGAGACGTCATCGGAGCCTGTGTTACTCGACTCGAGTGATGGTAACTTTCGCACCTGGGTTCAAGAAACGATGGTTCGCAGAAAGTGCTGAGTTTGCTAATCCGTCATCTTGGCTAACAACACCCGCATGGAATGCAACAACGTCATTGCTGTCATTACGGGCGGCATTGAAGCCCTCACCGCCGCCTGCAGGGCCCGGAATGGTTGCGGCAAGTTCATCGTTCAGTTCTGTGCCGGAATCCCAAACGTTCATGCTCATTTCATAGCTTTCACCCACTGCGAGCGATTTGAGCGATAGCCCCGTTTCGCCAACAAAGGCATCGTTGGTATTCACGAACATAGACGCCACAGACAAGTAACCGTAACGACTAGGGTCAACCGTGATGGTGACTTCGTCCGATGCACCCGGCAACACCAATCCATTACCCGAAATACCTTGGTAAACACTGTCATTGCTGTTCATCAACTCAATCAGCTCAGCGTTACTACCGCCTTCGGCAAGGTGCTCAAGTTCAACAGATGCGGCTTGTCCAATTTCAAACAATTGGTAGTCACCATTGTGAGTGAGTACAGCGAGCGGGGACATTGGTTGATTCGCAGTCAAGTTCGCCACGTTGACGGTGTAGCGGTACGATTTCACTACGTCATTATCATCATCGCTTGGACAACCGGCGAGCAAGCCGACTGAAGCTGCTACTAGTAAGATTCTGTATTTCATACATCCCCCTTACTTCACAACGATTGTGATGGTTGCGACTGGGTTTAACCAACGATGGCTGCTGCTGTCTAAGTCACTGATGCCGCCAGTTGGATCGCTATCACCAAGGTTACCCGGATGCACGTGAACTTTATCGTTAGTTACTGTTGCTTCAACGCCTGTGCCGCCAGTACCAAAGGTAATGAAAGGTGGGTTTGGCATGCTAGACGCAAGTTCATCGTTCGCTTCTGTTCCGGCATCGTAACTTCTTAGCGTTGCTCGGTATGTACCCGCTTCCGTTGGAATCTTCCAGCTATCTAGACCGACAAAGCCATCGTTGGTTGGCAACAACATCGCGCTTAGAGAAAGATAACCGTGGTCGCCACTGTCCAAGGTGAAGGTGGTTGCAACACCCGGATTCAAAATACCACCAGCAGGGTTCTCAACCACCGCACCACCAGCGTTACCAATCACACTCGCAAGACCAGAGATATCACCGCCTTCTGCCATTTCTTCTAGTTCTGGAGTCGCTGCTTGACCCGTTCTGAACATTTGAAGGTCGGAGCCATGTGCGGCAACAATAAGTGGCGTAAAGTAGATGCCTTTGGTTGCGTTTGTCACGGTGATTTCCAATTCCGCCGCATTCACTGATGCAGAGCCTAGTGCCATAGCGACTGAAGTCATGACGAGTCCGAGTTGGGTACGTTTTTTCATGGTGATTCCATCCTTTAATGAGGGTTGAACTACCCAAGCCCATGTGTACGGCTTTACTTCTTTGTTCGTGACCTGAGTAGGTTAAGCATTTCGTTTCGAACGTTTTGCGTTCTTGCCTCTAAGAATGACGAGTAAATCTATCAGCAACTTCATCGAATTCTCATAAAATTCTCACAAGTTCTGTTCGAATTCTGTCAACAGCACTTTTTGTATTTACACGTCGCGCTTTCCCCTCCTACAATGCGGTATTCTCTGTTTAAATCACGATTCTCACCATGATTCATAACGTTCTGTCTGCCTACTATGGCGAAATCTACGGCATCGCTTTTTTCAACCACTACTTGAGCCATTACGCCCAAAGTGAACAACAAACGCTGTGGCAAACCTTGATTAAAGTGGAAGAACTCACCGCAGAAAAGCTCAAACCTGTACTGCTGACAAATGGCATGGATATCGAAAGTCGATACCAAGAGATGTTGGATAAAGGCTTGGCAGATGCAACCAAGTGGATTGGTTTACCATGGCAAGAGTTGGTGGCGACTCTTCTGAAGTGGGTAGAACCTTATGAGGTCAAATATCGAGAGTGGCATGAAGAAGTGAACGCTTCACAACAGTATTCAATCGCTGAGCGAGAAGCTATCGAGTTAATTGCAGACCATGAAACGGCCATTTATCACTGTTGGCAGCAATACCATACTGGTGAATCTGGCTTGCCTGCACTCAATGCATTTTTGGCAAAATATCGTTAAAGCGAGACGGTGACACTTGAACCTCGTGAAACCGTACCAGACAATATCGTTATTCCGCTGCGCAGAACTGAACAACTATGGTTAATCCAAAACTCATTGCCCTACTTCCTGATCTTGCTTCGTTTATCCTAGTGGTAAACGAAGGCAGTTTTACCGCTGCAGCCAAACAACTCGGCGTGACGCCATCGGCTTTAAGTAAGTTGATCACACGGTTGGAACAAGCCCTCTCGGTGAAACTGTTTGAGCGCACGACTCGTAAGTTGATCATCACTCAAGCAGGACAAAAGGTTTATGACCAAAGCATTGCAATGGTGAATGCCGCGCAGCAAGCCGTTGAGCTATCTGCGGAAGATCATGCTGAGCCAACAGGTGCACTCACAGTAGCAGCCCCTGAAGCATTTCTTAATTCGGTGCTTCAACCGTTTGTGTTGCCATTCCTAGAACGTTATCCAAATATACAGCTTAAGCTGCGTGCAGCAGATGGTGAGATCGATCTGTTCCGCCAAGGAATTGATGTCGCATTTAAGCTCACCGACAAACCCGATGAGAATCTGGTCCTCAAAGAGATCAGCAAGACCAACCTTGTTTTGTGTGCTTCTCCAGATTACCTCACCAAACACGGTATGCCTGAGCACCCAACCGAGCTTGAGCAACACGACTGCATTTATCTTGCCGAGAACGACAAAGACAACATCTGGTCATTCTTTAAAGAAGAAGCGTTCCACTCCATTGCCGTGAGTGGACGCTACGCCGTCAACCATTCTCAAATGCGCTTGAACGGGGTTAAGTCTGGCTTGGGAATTGGGATCTTCCATGACTTCGTGATCAAAGACGCGTTAGAGCAAGGAGAAGTGGTAGAGGTTCTGCCGGATTGGATGATCAAGAGTAACTACCATGGCGCTATCGCGATGCAGTATGCGCAAACCAAATACATGCCCGCTCGTCTGCGTGTGTTTATCGACTTCGTTAAGGAGCATTTAGTCTCCGAGGATACTAACCATGCTTGAAGAGGCTAACCATGTTTAATGCCATTCATCACGTCGCGATCATTTGCAGCGATTACCCAAAGTCAAAACGCTTTTACACTGAAGTGTTAGGACTGAAAGTCATTGCCGAAAACTATCGTGAAGCCAGAGACTCCTACAAGCTTGACCTCGCTTTACCTGACGGCAGTCAAGTTGAGCTGTTTAGCTTTCCGGGCGCCCCTGAGAGACCGAGCTTTCCCGAAGCGCAAGGCCTGCGACATCTCGCTTTTTTGGTTGATGATGTTGAGCAAGTGAAAGTCTACCTAGAATCGAATGACGTTGAAGTTGAGCCAATTCGTATTGACGAATTTACAGGCAAAGCCTTTACCTTCTTCCAAGACCCAGATGGCTTGCCACTGGAGATTTACCAGAAATAAAAAGAGCCAGCACTTCGACTTCGCAGGCTCTTTTATTATTCCATTCTTTGTCTGTTACTAATTCAACGCCGTTTTCAGTTTCTCAACGCGGTTGAACAACAGCCAATCCAGTGCGAGAACCGTAACAATCGCGAAACCGCCCATCGGGAACGCGAGACACAATATCACTAACGTTACTAAGCCAAGCTTCCAAATACTGTCTTGTTGAAACTTAGGTGGCGCGCCCAATGCGGCACTGCGACTTGGTCTACGAATCCACCACATCACCACACCTGTAATTGAGATTAAGATGAACGCCAAACAGAACACCACGTTGAGCACTTTGTTAAGCACACTGACATCGCCTTGGTGCAATGACACACCTGCCGCCATGAACTTGGCAAACAAACTGTAATCTTGCCACGTGACGTCCACCAACAAGCGACCGGAATATTGGTCAAAGTGGCTGGTGCGATCTTGTCTTGGGTCGGAAATATCGCCGCCCATAGAGTTAGCTGCAACGGTGTAAACGCCCGTCTCAGAGCGTGGCAAAAACAGCTTATAGCCCGTAAAGCCCATCATTTCAGCCTTGAGGATGATATCATCAATGGAGAGCGCATCATGGTTGCCTGCGTATGCCATCTCTTCCTTCATATTGGCATGATCATGCGCGGGCTTATCTTTCGATTCAGGCACAGCAGCGAGCTCTAAGTTCCATGGCATCTCTTCTGAAGCACCATGGTTAAGATCTTTGTGTGTCAGTGTAGATTCCGGTTTCTCACCCCATGTGTAATAGGTTGGGAAGGTATTCCAAGCTTGCACCATTTTCGCCCCCCAGATCCCTGCCCACGACAAACCTGAAATCAAAAAGAACAACAGAACAATCGACAGCACACCACCTAAATTCGCATGCAGGTCACGCATCAAAATCCGAGGGCCATTGTTAAAGCGAATTTTCAAAAAGCCGGCGCGGCTGGCGTTGTCTCTCGGTAACCAAAGGTACAAACCAGACACCAACAGCAAAATCCCCAGACTTGCGGCGATTTCAATTAAACGGTCACCTAGGTCGCCGATGAGCAAGGTGCCGTGAATGCTGTTCATCAGTTCATAGATGCTATCACCACGATTAATGGTGCCTTGTACGTCTCCTGTGTAAGGATTTACTGCAACAATCAGAGAGCTGCCTTCTTGGTTTTGAATCGAGAATCGGTTGGCAATATCGGCCGTTTTAGCAGGTACAAATTGAGTGACATTAAAATCGGGATACGCCTGCTTTACGGTTTCTAATTGTGCAGAGACAGGAACCATTTGTTCTTGTGGTGAAACTTGTAATGTCGCTTCGTATCGAGCCAATTCGATTTCGTCATCAAACAACATCACCAACCCCGTGAGGGAAAGCATGAGCATAAATGGAATGACGAACAAACCTGCGTAAAAGTGCCATCGCCACGTCATAAAGTAGATGGATTTTAAGCGTGAGGCTTCCTTGAGTTGAGGCTTTGCCGAGTTTCTCAACATGTGTATTTTCCTTTTTTCATTGTTGAACACCCAAATTCAGTCAAACGCATCCTGCACATACACATTCGTATGCGGCGCTAATTGACTTAGATTTGGGAGTACCACTGCTCGAAGTGGCAGTGTTGTTGGCTTTATTTACTTGTAATTGTTTTCGTTATGAGAAAAGGGAAACTGGCGGCGCTCTAGGAACTGGTGTTTCAAATCGCACACTTAGAGCCAAATAAGCGTAGCTGTCAGAAGTCACCAAGCTCTGTCTTGAAAGTATCGGTGTCGTTGGAAGTGTATCGTGATGAAAAGTCGAGAAGTGGCTAAACGGACAAGGCTTGCCTTTGTGGCTGACCGAATTGTCGCCCTCTTCTATTTGGACCAACTCAAATCCGTTAAGCGTACATAGCGTCGCCCACACGCCCATGCTGTTACCATGAGCATTGATAACAGGCATCAGCGTCACTAGCACCCAACTGAGAGCACTAGCAAATAACATCGAGCGGTAAAAAGGAATTAATCTACGCATAACGGTGACTTAACAAATTTCACACAGCGTAACCAATTTTGAGTGATAGCTCAAAAAACAGTATCAATAAGTGGTTGCTACCTCACAGGTTTTCTTGAATGCATCGATTGACAGGCGCAAAAAAGCCCGCCGAAATGGCAGGCTGATAATGTGTTCATTCATTACTTAGAGATAACGCGTAACCCACTGCCACGAGCAAATGCTCCGCTCAGTAGATAATTAGCCGAACAACTTGCTCCAAATGCTTGGATTGCGCTTGTCGTGGTACTCTTCACGAAGACTATCGATTTCACGCAGTTGAGCTTTTGCTTCTTGTAGCTTGCCCGCATCAAGATCCGCTTCAATCTTATCTAGCGTTACCGTCAGTTTGTTAAAGCCTTCTAAGTAAGTATCAAACTTCTCTGGTGGGTAATTACCACGCTTAGATTGTTCAACAATCGCTTGCAAGCTATCAATCGCAGATTTCATGGTTTCGACATCAGATGCTTCTGCCGCCTGTTTGAATTCCATCTTCATCTGTTTCATGTTTTGTTTTAAATCAACCGCTTCTGCCATTGCGTATGTTGAGCCAAACGCAATCGCACACCCTAGGACTAAAGGACGTAACATTTTTCACTTCTCCATTTATAGTGCCGAATTCTGTGTCGGCTTTATTCACCCAAATAACCTACGCCATAAAAGGCGAAAAACTAGCTTATTTGAGTATTTCCGGGTCGCAGTGTAAAGCAATCTGGCGTCAGGTGCATACCTTAAATGTAATCAAGTTTATGCGTTGAGAATGCTGTCATATTCTGCAATTGGTTTACGGCCTCTCAAAGCTAAGAAAGATAAAAACTGCTGAGCGGTGTGAGTAATCACTTTCTTGCTATCAATACCCACTTTGTCCATTAACTCTCCAACCAACTCCAGATTACCAACATCGTGACAGAAGTGCGCGTCACTGCCCGTGGTGAAGAAAACACCGAGATCTTTCCCGATTTGTGCAATCTCGTGGCAACGGTCTACGCTGCCTACTCGGCTGTTGCCTTTCAGCGTGGTGTTATTAATTTCAATCGCGACATTGTGCTCTTTCGCGCACGCTAAAACGGTCTGAAAATCAAAGTCGAAATTTGGATTACCAAGATGACCGAGCGCATCAATACGGCCACTCTGAATGACATTAACAAGTGCTTCCGTGTGAGTTTGCTTGTTTGCAGGACGAAAAACGGGTTCATGAAAACTCGCGATCACCCAATCTAAGTTGCGGTCCACACTCAGTGGAATATCAATGTCGCCTTCGGTATTCATAATGTTGGATTCAACGCCGCGAATAATCGCAACGCCTTCAAGAAAGCGAGGCAGAATTTTCTGGTTAGAGAAGAACCAGTAATGAGGCGCACCCGGCATTGATTCTGCGTGATCGGTCGTGCAGAACATATCCAGCCCGTTCTCTTTTGCCAACTTTGCATTTTCAATCAAGGTACTGTACGCGTGACCACTTGCGTACGTATGTGTATGGGTATCAACTTTAAATTCCATCATCCACTCTCTAAGGTGCGCTATCTTGCGTGCTATTGTATACCTTCAGGCAACGCATCGTCAGCCCAAGATAAGCAAGAACCCTAAGCTTGCTCTTCACTAATGGCTTTTATCAAGGGTAAGGCTTTTTCCCATCCGTGATTAAACATAGAAACAAAGTCGTTGTGAGTATGAATGGTAACATTGAGTAGTAAACGATCGTTGTTGGTATCGATCTGGTAGATCTCTCGCGATCCGATCCACCTAGATGCTAGGTCAGCATCGAGTTGTTGACGATTATCCGGATTAAAAATGGCAACATGATGAAATTCAAGTTTTTGAAGCGGTAGCACCGTATCTATGATCGCCCTTGTCCCGCCCATATCTGGATCAAAAAAAGTGATGCCACCTCCTTCTTCCCAAGCTCCTTCAAATTGAGACTGCGGTGAAAAGGCTTGTGCCCAACGTTTATACAACTCAACATCGGTTAGCACTTCCCACACTCGTTGCGGTGTCGCCGAAATTTCGACGTAATAATTTAGCGTAAGCATGATTTCTCTCCCTGAACCTTTCTTGACGCTAGCCCATACTCAGGAAAAATCAAACCACACGACCAATTTATCTACCTGCCCCCTTCATTTTCCGACAGACTAAGAAGTTCTCGCTTGTAAACCGCCACTGCGATGCGCCTTAAAGCGAACCCAACATGTGTTCAGTATGATTGCGAGCACTATTAAACTCATCCCAACAATTTGACTTTGACTCATTCGGTCTTCAAAAAACAGGCTCTGCCAAACCGCAGTGAACAATAAGTTAGTAAAAATGAGTGGCGCAAGTTGAGAGCCACTGCTTGCCAGTTTATATGCTTTGGAGCGAAAAACTTGGGTGTTAATGATCATCAGAGACATCATACCGATCCACAGCGTATTTGAAGAAATCTCAGGCGCCATAACACTCATATTAAGTAACACGTCGAAGTCGTTAAACAAAGTTAGCGGCAACAGAAATACGGCAGCAAATCCAAACGCCCAAAAGTTGATTTCTAGCGGCGACATATTTGTTTTACTCACTTTATATAACGTAAGCTGAGAACCAGAATTGAAGAGTCCCCCAGCCAAACCGAGCAATAAATCCGCTCGCCATGTAATCTCACTTCCACCGCCCGCTAACATAACCACACCAGTGAACGCCATTGCTAAAGCCACCAATGTTGAAACACGAATGCGCCCCCTCATGAACAGCTTTTCAACCAAGGGAATAAATAATGGGCCAGTAGCAAACAACACAACCCCTTCTACCAGCGTTAACGTTTGTAATGACGCGATAAAGCAAAGTTGTGACAAACCGATACAAAGAGCACGCAATAAAATAGGCTTTAGCGTGCCCGCTTTAGGAAAGGTAAGGTTTTTCACACGAAGTAAGATAAGCAAGATAAGCGCAGGCACCAAAAAACGTAAGAAGCTAAATAGTGTGACGGAAAGTTCGCCTGACAACTGCTTTGCTAACAGTCCAGTAACAGATAAGCTTAACGTAGACATCAACATGAAAAGGATAGATTTATTTACAGCATTCATTCAATACTCCTTAATATATGGAGCATTTTAAAAGACATCACTTATCGTAAATAGCGAGTAATATTAACCATTGATGTAAGAAAAACTTACAGTTTAACTTATCTATCACCAGCTACGGTTTTTAAATTATGCGGAAACTAGTCCCCTTAAAGTCCATCTACGCATTTGTTGCAGTAGCTGAGTCTGGCAGCATGACAGAAGCAGCACAGATATTAAGTGTGAGCCACTCAGCCGTAAGTCAGGCGATTAAATCGCTGGAGAGTCAAGTCAACAAGCCTTTGTTTGATCGCATAGGCAGACAAGTTCAACTCAATGCGGACGGTAAAAAGTATTACCGAAAGGTGGCACCCGCTTTAGAGCAAATTGTCGATGCAACGGAAGCACTCATCCAAGATCAGAACTTGCAACGTGTTACGCTCAATATGGTGAATTCATTGGCTCTTCACTGGTGGATTCCTCGAATGTCAGATTTACAAGGGTTTGCTCCTCAATTAGACGTTCGTTTATCAAACCTGTCTGGCAGATTCAATTTAGAACAAGAAGGTATCGACGCGGCCTTGGTGCATGGAAATCCCGAAGAATGGCAGGATTACTACTGCGAAAAGCTCAGTGAAGATGAACTGGTTTTGGTGTGCAGCCCTGAATTGTTAGCGACGACAAAGGACTCAAACATCACTCAACTCTTAAAGCAGTATCCCATCATTGAAGTTACTAACGAGCGAAGAAAAAACGACTGGAACGTGTGGCAGGACGCGACGGGTATCCAGCGACCTAAAAATAAAAAACCAATCACTTTTAACATGTCGATACAAGCCGTCCAGGCCACAACTCGTCGTTTGGGGTTATTGGTCACTCATCGCTTGTTTGTGAAGGATGACATCAAATATGGTCAGCTAATCGAGCTGGGTGAACCCGTCATTAATCCTCATCAACAGCTTTACTTTGTATGCCCGCCACACAAGCTAAAGCTTGAATCGTTTCATCTGTTGCGATCTTGGCTACAACAATCATTCAACTATTAGAAACTTTTGTTAAGCACATTCACTGAAAAACTAGTATAAAGTTAGAAGAGCACTTTTCATCCAAGGATGGTTTATGAAGCAGTATCAAATATGGCTAAGCGCACTCTGTTTTGCAGTATCTTTGAGTACGACCGCTGAAGCAGAAAATGATAACCGCCTTTCAGAACAAGGGATCTCCACGGCAATTATTGGGGGTCAGCAGGCTACCCAAAACCAACTTCCTTTTTTTGCACGTCTTATTCTACATAAAACTGGCGCTAATCAGTTTGCCAATATTTGTGGGGGAACCATTGTAAACGACCGCTTCATTTTAACTGCGGCCCACTGCGTAGAACCAAGCGTTTTTACTGATGGCTGGACAATCAACGATCTACGAGTGCTAGTCAAAAACCCTACGATGAATGACGTGTTTGTTGAAGAATTCAAAGATGTTCGCTCTATCACGATTCATCCTGATTATGTGCCTAGCGATTTATGGATTAATGACATCGCTGTCCTTGAATTGACTAGACCTATCACCGATAACGTCCAATCCATCACTTTACCGCAAGACTTTGGAGACTACAGCAGCAAGTCAGTTTATCAGATATTCGGTTTAGGTCAGACCTCAACCAATGATGAAAGCCCCCCTAACTATTTACGCTGGGCAGAAGTAAAACCCCTTACCGACACCCAATGCGCTTCGTTGGTAACAGGGTTTAACGCTCAAGAAAGTTTATGTGCGAATGGATTTCCTGAACGAAGCTACACTGGCATCTGTCGTGGTGACTCAGGCGGTCCTCTCACCTATCAAGACAATAATGGTATGTATCAGCAAATTGGCATTGTGAGCTACGGTTCTTCAGTTTGCGAATCCGCTGCGATTCCAAGTGTGTTTACCGAGATTTTGAACTATGCAACATGGATTGAGACCCAAACCAGCTCAGGTGTAAAAACCAGTTATAACGCCCTCTTAGCAAGTTCGGAAGATTATCATAGCGAAGGGGACTCTGGCTTTGAGCCTGTCGATACCAACACATCTGGCTTTGGTAACAACGGCAGCAGTGGCGGCGGTGCTCTCGGATCAGGGTTGATCATGCTTGGAGGCTGGTTTGGTTGGCTAAGACACCGCAGAAATTATTCGCGCTCCTAGTAGCGTCAACAAGACATCATAATATCTTGCGCTTAACGCGAGAGTTAATGATGTCTTCAATCATCTTTTGCTCTTTTTTCGCTTTTTCATAGTTCTGCTTAGTACGCCAACGTTCAAGCACTTTTTCTAACCCTTGAACGCGTGCGTGCTTGTTTTCTAGCGTTTTCTGTACAGATGCACATTCCGCTTGCATAACGGCTTGCTCTTGCTCGTGGTGACGAAGCATTCTTTGTAGCATTTGGTCAACACGATTAAAGTTCATCAAAGCCGCGCTCGTCAGCGTCGGACCGGTTCGGGTTGATTGTCCAGCGTGGCCTTTCAACGCCGACAACTGTTCCAATTGCATTGAAAGATGGGAGTGACGCTGACGCATGGCATCAAGTTGTTGACCCACACGGTCACGCTGTTTTTCTTCCATTTGCTGTAACTTGCCTACGGCTTTTAACTTGGATTTCATTTCAGCCTTGTCACTCCCATTTGATTAAGCACTTTGAAAAAGCTGCGCGAGCTCGGTCAAACTGGTTGGGTAATCTACAGACTCGTTGGCAGCTTGTTGTAGATATGCACGCAAATTTGGATACATAGCAACAGATTGATCTAACTCAGGATCTTGTCCTGGTTGATAACCCCCTAATGGCAGTAACTCTTTAACCTGAAGGTAGTTGGAGTACATTTGACGGAAGTTATTCGCAATCGTGCTGTGTGCGTCCTGCGTACAAGTATTCATACAACGGCTAATAGACGCGTTGATATCTATCGCGGGATAATGCCCTTGCTCAGCCAGTTGACGCGATAAAACGACATGCCCATCTAAGATGGCGCGCGCGGAATCCACGACAGGATCTTGTTGGTCGTCCCCTTCTGCCAATACGGTGTAAATTGCCGTTAAGCTACCATGTTGATTTTCACTGTTACCCGCTCGCTCTAAGAGTTGAGGTAACACGCTGAAGACTGAGGGCGGATAACCACGAGAAGCTGGAGGCTCACCGAGCGAAAGAGCGATTTCGCGCTGTGCCATGGCGTATCGGGTTAGAGAGTCCATCAGAAGTAGAACGTCTTTGCCTTGGTCTCGGAAATACTCTGAAACGCGATGACAAAGTAATGTCGCTCTTAACCTCATTAGCGGGGATTCATCAGCAGGAGCCGCGATAATGATCGCTTTCTTGCGCGCTTCTGGGGTTAAGTTTCTCTCGATGAACTCACGTACTTCTCTGCCTCGCTCACCGATAAGCCCGACCACAATTACATCGGCCTCCGTGTTTTTGGTGATCATCCCCATTAACACACTTTTACCGACGCCACTGCCAGCCATCAAACCAATACGTTGGCCTTTGCCTACCGTCAATAGTCCATTAATCGCTCGCACGCCTACGTTGAGTGGTGTATCAACTGGGCGTCGCTTCAGTGGGTTAATCGGTTTTGGTTCAAGTGAAACTCGATCTCCCCCCTTAAGCGGTGCCCCATCATCTAACGGCTCACCTAAACCATTCAGTACGCGTCCTAACCACTGAGAGCTTAGCTGCACGGTACTGTCACCATCAAGAGGGATGACTTTTGCACCTGCAAACAAACCGCCTAAACGGCGGATAGGCATGAGGTAAGCAATGGTGTGTTCAAAGCCCACAACTTGCGCTTCGATCATATCGCCTTCCGCGGTTTCTACGAGACAACGCTGCTCAAGCTTAAACCGACACCCTACGGCTTGTAACATTAAGCCGTTTACTTTTATCAATCGCCCTGTTACGCGAGCAACAGGGATTGAATCGAGCGAAGCCAAGGCTTCGCTCAAACGCTCACTTAATAGTTCATGGCTTAGGGTATTACTCATGCTCAGACTCTACCTGTGGAATACTGACTTCATCCAAAAGGTGTTGCTTTACATTGTCCATACAGGCTTCCAAGCGAGAGTCGCAGCTCGCATCCGCTTCTGCGTCATCAGTCACTAACTGACAGCCACCAATAGGAAGCTCCGTATTAGGGACCAGTTTCCAAGATTGCGGCAAATCAGCATTGATGTGAGTAATGCGCTCTAAATCTTGCGGATTTAAATGCACAGTTACTGTTTCCGCTTTACCAGGCATGGCAGACAATGTCTCGTCCACCAAAGCTAGGATCTGCTGAGGCATTAGAGTGAGCTCGGCACGAATCACTTGCTGAGCAACCTTTTGTACCAGTTCACAAATCATATGGCGTTGTTGCTGTTCTTTTTCATCTTGCCAACGAGAAAGGGCGTGAAAAAGTTCATTGACAGGCTTCGCCGCCTCCAAAAAGCCTTGCTTTCCAGACTGCTCACCGGAAACAAAGCCTTCTTGGAAACCTTCTTTTTGGCCTTCCAACAGACCTTGTTGCTTGCCCTGTTCGATACCTTGGCGTAAGCCTTCCTCATGTCCTTGTTGCAAACCTTGTTGAAAACCTTCTTCAAGTTGCTGTTGGATATCTATTTGAGGTTCTTGCCAGCCTTGGTTATCTAGCCCGAATTCGTCTTCGATAGTCTTAGGTTGCGCTAAAGGCGGAAAACGGTGTAAACGATACCCGCTCGGAGGCAATCGCATAGTACTTGATTTTGTCTCTAGCATGACCTTACTCCACCGTTGGCTCTTCATAGAGAAGCAGCTGAACTTCACCAGATTCATCCAACTCACGTACCATTTGCATGATGTCTTGACGTGCTTTTTGAACTCGACTTAACGCAACAGCGCCGCGTGCGTCCATGTCATCTTCTAGCGCTTTCACCATACGTTGCGGCATTGAACGCTTAATAGCTTGTTGTAAGGTAATATCGGAACCTTTTAGCGCAACTGCCCACAACTCTAGCGGGATTTGCTGCACCAACATGTCCATAGTTTCTTCGCGTTGTCGGCCAAGAACCATAAAGTCGAACATGTTTTCTTCAATTGCATTAACAACATCTTCATCATGCAACTTCAGCATTTCCATCAATGAACCACGGTCACCTTCAAAGCGGTTAATGATATCTGCTGCTTGCTTAACACCTGATAACGGCGTGCTTTGACTCGCGGATACTTTTTCGATGCAACGCTCAACGAGTTCATGCAAATCAACGGCAACTTGATGATCGATATCTTGCAATTGAGCAATACGGAACAAAATTTCGTCATGGTAATCTTGTGGCAAGTGCTTCAATACCGCTGAAGAGCTGTCCGCTGGCAAATACGCTAGAAAAATTGCTTGCATTTGTGGGTGCTCGTTCACAATGAAACGAGCGAGAGTTTCTGCTTCCACCCACTGTAAGCGCTGCATATTGTTGCGAATTTCATCGCCATATAACGTATTCAATAACCCTTTTGCCAAATCGTTACCCAACGCTTTACGCAATGTATTAGATAGGTATTCCTTAGAGGCTCCTCGAATACCGCTGTGCTCACGGAAATCTTCAAAGAAAGTTTGAATAACACCACGAGCAGAATCGCTCTTAATGCCATTTAACTTCGCCATTGCACGAGTCACACGCTGGGTTTCATCACGGCTAAAGTGTTGCAAAACCTTCGCTGCGGCATCCTCGCCCATGCCTAATAGCACGAGCGCGGTTTGTTCAACATAACTAAGCGTCTGCTTTGATAGAACTGTGTTCATTGATGTTTACCCATTGTTTCAGTATTTCGGCTACGCGCTCTGGCTCTTCATTAGCAATAAGCTGTAGGTGTTTCAATTGAATTTCTAATGGCGAACCTGCTGGTGGTAGCATGTCGCTGTTTACATCTAAACCTGAAGAGGCTGAGATGCCTTTTTCAGATAGGCGGCGATCAAGTACTTCTTCATGCTCGCGCTCTTCACGCGTTTGCAAGTTTTCGTAGTCAGGCTCTTCCTGAGGCTCAGCAAAATTTAGCTCAGGCACAGGTTTATCAACGCCAGTTAGGTGCATGATTAATGGACGCAGTACGAAGAAGATCATCGCCAAGCCTAACAAGCCACCAATAACGTAGCGTATTGGCTGCTGTACTGTAGGGTCTTGCCACCACGGCAGTGCAGGAGGAGCATCAATTTCAATTGGGGTAAAGTTGAAACTCATTAAACTTAAGCTGTCACCTCGTGTGGCAGAGATACCAACAGCATCCATGATCATGTTTGAGATTTGCTCTTTATCGGCTTCACTCCACGCCACACCATCTGGCGAAGCTTTCGAGTTCAACAGAACCGAGACACTAAGCTTTTCTATTTGGCCTTGTTGGTATTGAGTACGACGAACACTACTACCTACAGCATATTGACGATTCACTTCAGATCGCGCATTCGTGTTTTGGCTGTCGTTCGTTTCCACTTCACCAGATCCTGTCACTGGCGGTTGGTTACTTAGAGAACCTGGAACACCCAACGCAATTTGATCAACCGAGTTGTTATGAATGGTGTGCTCATTACGCACAACCGGCGCGTTATCCAAAATTTCTTGTGTTTCTTCAACTTGGCTAAAGTCCAGATCGGCAGCGACTTGTACTCGGAAGTTACTCGGCCCCACAATCGGCGTAAGCATATCTGCTGCGCGTTGGATGATCTGTTTTTCAACACTCTTCTGGTATTCAAGATATTTCGCATTTACTTTACCAGCTTCCGCAGAAGCGACATCTGCACTAAGAAGACGGCCGTACTGGTCAATGACAGAAACAAATTCTGGCTTCATTGCCGTGACACTGCCAACCACTAGGTTAATGATCGCTTCAACTTGTTCAGGCTTTAAGTCTTCACCAGGTTTGAGCTCAAGCATGACAGATGCTGAAGGATTCTCACTGTTTTGGCGGACGAATAGAGTTTGACGAGGTATTGCTAAATGAACACGCGCGTTCGCTACTGAGTTCAAAGACATGATAGTACGTACTAACTCACCTTCTAAACCATGACGATAACGCGCCGTTTCCATAAATTGGCTCGTACCAAGAGAGCTATCTTCCTTGAGCGAATCCAAACCTGTCGGCAGCTTAGCTTTAACACCTTTTGATGCAAGCAACATGCGCACCTTCGCAACCTCACCTTCTGGTACAAGAACTTGTCCATTTTGCTCTTGCATGCGGTAGCTTACGCCTTCGCTTTCTAATACCGACACAATTTCGCCGATATCAAAACGCTCTTGTTGGCTATATAGCGGACGAAAGCTCTGTGAGGAACTCCATAGTGCAACCACAATAATCGCTGCAACAATCGCAGCTAACACCGCAGATAGCACTAAGTTTCTCTGACTGCTAGACCAGATTTGCTTCAGCTTCGTTGTCACATCGTCCATGCCGTTGGCAGTAGAAAATGTCTGTGCTGTGCCGGTAGCCATAGCTGTGTTTCCGGCGACTTGGGGGGTTAGTTCTGACATGAATTACACCGGCATCTTCATAATATCTTCAAATGAGGTCACGACTTTGTTGCGCACTTGCATCAAAGCATTAAAGGACAAGCTGGCTTTTTGGCTCGCGACCATTGCACCAACTAGGTCATCACTTTTTCCTGTTTCTACGGCCGTCATTTTTTGACTAGCCACTGATTGATGTTGATTCACTGTATCCAACACATTTGTCATCGCTTGTGAGAACGATAAAGGTGCGTTTAGTGATTGTTGATCTAAAGGATTTGCACTCACGATAAACTCTGGCGGCTGCACTTGTGCCTGCATCGCCTGCATTTTTGACAACATAAGTTGCTCTGCCGAGACCGCATGAGTAGGTTGACTTGCCATCTATTTTTTCTCCTATTAGGCAGCCGAGCCTAGTGCCGACTGTAAATCAATACCATGTTCTCGCATTGCTGCGAGCTTGTAACGTAGCGCTCGAGTAGAGACTCCAAGCGCGTTTGCGGTTTTCGTTCGGTTTCCACCAAACTGACGTAACTTTTCCAAAATAAACTGATATTCAGCTTGCTTCTTCGCTTCTACATGACCAAAACTTGCAGTTGGCTCTGCTGTAGGAACTGACGCGACAAGCTCAATAGGCAGCATCAGGTCATGGGCTGTAATGTAATCACCATGACGCATGACCAAAGCGCGTTGAATGACATTTTCCAACTCACGAATATTGCCCGGCCAGTGATACTGACTCAGCGCACTAATCGCATCTTGGGATAGGTGACAGCGGCTGCTATCTTGATACTTTTCAATAAAGAATTGGCTAATTGGTAGAATGTCCTCTTTTCTTTCACGCAAAGGCGGCCAGTGCAGAGGCAGCACATCTAATCGATAATAAAGATCTTCACGGAACGTGCCTTTTTGAACTTCCTCACGTAAGTCTTTGTTGGTTGCCGCAATAACACGAATATCGAGCTGAACGGCTTTATGGCTACCAACACGTTCTACTTCACGCTCTTGAAGGACGCGTAACAATTTCGCTTGAACCGCAGGTGACATTTCACCAATCTCGTCAAGCAGAATCGTCCCGCCATTTGCTTCTTCAAACTTACCGCTTTGAGAATTTGTCGCTCCGGTGAACGCGCCTTTTACATGACCGAATAGCACAGCCTCTAACATTGACTCTGGAATGGCGGCACAGTTAACCGCCACAAATGGACCATTGATACGCGGAGAGTGCTCATGCACATATCGCGCCAGCACTTCTTTACCCGTTCCCGATTCACCTGTAATAAGCACACTCGCGTTAGTACATGCTGCACGATGCGCCAATTGCAGAACTTGTTTGCTTCTCCAAGACTCCGCAACAATGTTGGCCATTGGCTTACCTAACGCTTCAACACGTTTAAGCAGATTAACCAACTGATTAGATTCAAATGGGCGTAATAGATAATCAGTAGCGCCCGCTTTCATCGTCTCAGCAGCCAAGATGCCTTGTTCTTGATCGACAATCGCAATAACAACACCCGAATTTCGCTGCTTTTGGTGACACGCGACAAACTCACGAACACACATATCCGGCAGCGTAGAGCTCACTAAAGTGATTTCTGCTCGCTCTTCAAGCAAAGCGCCTCGACCAGTACGAGTGTGTTTCGCGGTGTAACCTGCATTTTGCAACACATCCAATACTGGTTGAGCAAGAGCTTCATTTGGCTCAACCAACAAAATTTTCGTTTTCGTCATCATTGAACCTTAACTTTCGTTTGTTGATTTTGTGATTGTAGAGCTGGGTGGTGTTTCGTAGCCGTATACTCGTTGTCCCTCACTAAACGCAGGGTGACACGTCGGTTTTTTGCTTGGCCATTAACCGAGTTATTGCTGGCAATTGGGTAACGTGAACCATGAGCTCGTGTTTCGATCATCGACTCGTCGACCCCAAGCTCAATCAAAGCATTGGTGACTTGCTCTGCTCGAGTACGTGACACAGAAAGGTTCGTTAAACTTGAACCAACGTTATCGGTGTGACCGTCGATGAGGATTTTGGTCACTCGATCATCCACAGATACATAGCTATACAGCGCTTCTAGTGTTGCTTTCTGTCCACGACTTAACGTCTTCTGACCAAACTCAAATGAGAGCGCCATATCCCTTGCCTCTGAAAAAGACAATTTAGGCAATCGCGCGCGACACGCATTAAATGATTTCAATGCGTTTTGAATTTGAAGAGTAGGAATCACAATCTCTGAAACAGAGGAAGCATTACTTCCTTTAAGTGACAGCGTCACCCAACTACCCGAAGCAATTGAATCCATGAATTCTTCAGCGCCTTTATTAAAGATGAAACGCTGAGACGGCTTAGTAAATTCAAGGGAGCCAAATTCTTTTCTATAAAGCTCATTACTCCAAGGAGCATTTTGAGTTGTTAAAGCAATCGTTTTCCATTTATTGTTTTCATATTCTATATCGGAAATAAAATAGAATTTATTATTAGGTTCCGCTAGGAAATAAAACTTCCCATAGTCATTATTTGATTGCAACAAGTTGCATTTGAATTTATTTCCCTCATATGTCCATTTAGAGAGGTCCATAGGGATTGTTAAGACTTCTTCTGAATATGACACTTTTGAAAAAATAAAACTGATAACAATAATTGTGTTACAAATTATCAAACGGACATGATTCATGTATATCTTACATTCCCATGACTTAAACCGTTTAATTAAATATGCCACCAAGCCGAGAGAACTGGCATAGCTAATCATTTTAATTACCTATTCTGAATATTAAAATTGGTTACAAAACGCCCAAGAGAGCACGCTTAGCCTCCAATGGAAGCTTTAAGCATAAAAAACAGTATCTTATAATTTATTTGTTTGAAGTTGTTGTCACGCCATAAAGGCAATTTAAAAAATCTATAACAACTAAAACGCTCAACATTGTTATTTTATTTATTAAGCGATTTATAAAGAAAACTAACTCTTTTTAAATTTCATTAAAAGATTATGACTATATGAACAAAGCAACATGTGAACTAAAGTCACAATCTTAGAGTTTGGAGCTAAAAGATCATTAAAATTTCTGTGTAGACTACACGCCATTAAGTTAAAACACTTTCGATTGTTAACGCACGGTAAAATATAAATGGAAAATAGAGTTAGCGAGCCTATTTCTGATAGTCAACTACTTGATGTAGAATTATTAGGCAAACCTATTCATATCATTCGTGAGAAGCTCGATAATTTAATTTCAGAATCTTGCTCAAACCTTACGACTGAATTACAAAATTGGCTCAGCACAGGAAAAGTGGAAGCTAGCTTAACCTCAGTAGACTTGCACCGCTTTACATCGGTTGAGATGGACAAAGAGCAAACGTCGACCTATCAACATCAGGAAGGCGGCATGGTATTCATCCATGGTAACCCTCACACGCTAATAAAGTTGGCTGATAGATTTTATGGTGCAAGTGCAGAGCGTTCAGCCGCTACTCTGACGGCCAGTGACTTACGTTTACAAGAGCGCATCAGTCGAATCATCATCGGTTGGCTTGCTCCTGGTGAAATGTGGGACACGGGTGAGTATGAGACCCCTAGAGGTATTGGCATTAACGTTCAATTAAACATTGCGTTTGACGATCATCAAGGCTCAATTCATCTCAAGCTAGATGGTCATCTTATTCAAACGCTAATCGAGCAGCTTGAACTGCAGCCTGATACCGATTTGTTTCAACCTTTCTGTCGTTCTTTAGAGACGACCCCCGTTCGACTGAACGTTGTTCTAAGTAAAAAGAAGATGCCTTTAAGTGATGTGGTTGGCTTACAACCCAACGATATTTTACCTATTGAGCTTCTTAACACGGTTCCAGTAAGCATTGGCAACCAATCTCTATTTACAGGTCGTATTGCCGAGCAAGACGGCCAACTTGTTTTGATCTTTAACCCTGATAAGGAACCGCAGCGATGAGCGAAGCGCTAGAAACTAATGCATTCGACGCAGAAGAACTGAACTTTGATGATTTTCAATTAGAAGACTTTGAAGCCGAAGATACGCTCCAACAAGAACCAGCCACTGCGGAACGTGACCTTAGCTTTTTCAAAAGCATTCCTGTCACAGTCACGCTGGAAGTTGCGAGTAAGGAGATCCCACTTGGGGACTTAATGAAAGCGGGTGAAGGCACGGTTATCGAGTTGGAAAAGCTCAACGGCGAGCCTTTAGACGTGAAAGTAAACGGTTCTCTTATGGGCCACGCTGAAGTTGTCGTTGTCAATGATAAGTATGGACTTCGTCTGATCGATGTACATGACTCTGCATTGAGTGGCGTTGGTCAATAATCTTAGGTAGGCATCACAATGAAAAATCTGAGCGCTTGGCACCGTTGGTTACCTCTTTTGGTATTGGTGTCACTTTTGTTTGCTTTCCCAACAATGGCGGCTGACAACGGCTTAACTATCTTGTCCGTTTCTGATGGCGACACACAACAAGAATACAGCGTTAAACTGCAAATTCTGTTGTTGATGACGGCGCTCAGTTTTCTTCCAGCATTTATTTTGATGGCGACGAGCTTTACTCGAATTGTCGTTGTCCTTGCGATTTTGCGCCAAGCTCTTGGTCTTCAACAAAGCCCACCTAATAGAGTGTTGGTCGGGATCGCTCTCGCATTGACGTTGCTGATTATGCGCCCTGTCTGGAGCGATATTTATGAAAATGCGTTTCAGCCATACGACAACGGCGAAATCACGCTAATACAGGCTTTTTCTGTTGCAGAGAAACCAGTGAGAGAGTTCATGCTGGCACAGACGCACCAAAGCTCTCTTGAACAAATGTTACGTATTGCCAATGAGCCTCTCGACCAAAACGTTGAGGATATTTCATTTGCCGTTGTCTTGCCTGCATTTGTCATTAGTGAACTAAAAACCGCCTTCCAAATTGGTTTTATGCTTTTCATCCCGTTTTTGGTCATCGACTTGGTTGTCGCCAGTGTCCTGATGGCAATGGGTATGATGATGCTATCACCTTTAATTGTCTCACTTCCCTTTAAGTTGGTGGTATTTGTACTCGTGGATGGTTGGGCAATGACAGTTGGCACCTTATCTGCCAGCTTCGGTTAACTAGGAGCAGTTATGACCCCAGAACTAACCGTAACGTTATTTTCCGATGCAGTATGGCTGATCATTTTGATGGTTGCCGTATTGGTTGTTCCAGGCTTAATTGTCGGTTTGTGTATCGCCGTATTTCAGGCTGCCACACAAATCAACGAGCAAACACTCAGCTTTTTGCCACGTTTGCTCGTTACCTTATTAATGGTGATTTTTGCAGGTCACTGGATGCTCCGTAAGATCATGGAACTGTTTGATTTCTTGTTCCACAACATACCAGGGATGATTGGCTAATGGCCATCACATTTGCAGAGCTCTCGGCGATACTCGGTCAACTCTGGTGGCCGTTTTTTCGTGTGGGAGCCGTATTTATTTCAATGCCTTTCTTTGGTGATGCGATTATTCCTGTTTGGGTTCGTACTTTACTGGCCCTCTCGATCGTTGTCATTACTGGACCGTTAATGCCACCCATGCCACAAGTCGAGTTATTCTCTATGACTTCCCTGTTCCTTGCTTTTGAGCAAGCTATTTGGGGAGTAATGTTTGGGTTAATTTTGCACATGCTCTTTAACGTTTTCACCATGCTTGGCCAGGTGATTTCTCTGCAAATGGGCTTAGGTATGGCGATGATGAATGATCCTATTAACGGGCTTTCTGTCGCCATTTTGGGACGCATATTTCTGATTTTCTCAACCTTGTTGTTCCTCGCGCTAGAAGGACACTTACTCGTCATAGATATCGTGATTCAAAGCTTTGTTGTTTGGCCAGTCGGATCTGGTATCACATCGCTTTCTCTGCAAGGTGTTGTCAATATTTTCGGTTGGATGTTTGCCTCTTCACTCGCTTTGGCTTTGCCCGCTATTGTTTCCATGCTTCTAGCCAACATCAGTTTTGGTGTAATGAACCGAGCCGCACCATCACTTAATGTCTATGCGTTAGGTTTTCCTATGACGATGCTGCTGGGTCTATTCAGCGTATTAATCTCAGTTTCTGGTGTTCCTGGTCGCTACACGGCGCTCGTTCACGACACCATTAGACACTTGAGTAACTTTATGTTGGGGGGAGCATGAGCGATCAATCTTCTCAAGACAAAACTGAAAAAGCCTCACCGCAGAAGGTAAAGAAAGCCCGCCAGGAAGGACAAATTCCTCGCGCGAAAGAGTTTACTACTGCGGTGATATTTCTAGCGGTGGCGCTCTACTTTTACTCTCAGCTTAATAGTATTTGGGAAAGCATGTCGGGTATCTTTCGCTACAACATGATGCTGACGCGAGCCGACCTAGAAAATCCTAAACAACTTGTCGAGCAATTGGGACAAAGTTTAGCGGTCATCATCGACATGCTATTACCATTGTTTACCGTCATTATTATCGTGACCTGTGGTAGTAGCCTTGTGCTAGGCGGCTGGATGTTCCGTCCCGCGAACGTAATGCCAAAGCTCAGCAAAATTAATCCTTTGAGCGGGATAAAGCGCATTTTTTCGACCCGCTCAGTGGTTGAGCTCTTAAAGTCAACGTTCAAAGTAGCCGTGATATTCGGCATCTTATATGGCTATTTAGACAACCACTTACAGCCATTACTTGGCATGCAAAATCTCCCGCTCAGCCAAGGTTTTTCTCTAGTAATGTCAATTCTGTTTGAAGGCTTACTCTTAATGGGCTTCGCCTTGTTGTTATTTGGGGTTATCGACATTCCTTATCAGCGTTGGGAACACCTAAAAGAACTCCGCATGACGAAACAAGAATTGAAAGAGGAATTTAAAAATAATGAAGGTCGTCCGGAAGTAAAGCAACGTATTCGTCAAATACAGCAACAGTTTGCGCGCCGTAAGATCGATAAAATGGTGCCGACGGCTGACGTGATCATCACTAACCCAACGCACTATGCAGTCGCACTGAAATACGAGCCTTCACTTTCTGACGCGCCCTTTGTCGTCGCAAAAGGTGTAGACGAAACCGCTATGCACATTCAACGTATCGCCCGAGAAAACAAAGTGGAAATCATTAACTCCCCGCCACTTACCCGTTCGATTTATCACACGACGGCGATTGAACAAGCAATCCCAAGCCAACTGTACATCGCAGTGGCACATATTCTTACTTACGTTTTGCAATTGAAAGCCTTTCGTAAAGGTGAGGGAAAAGAGCCAATTCCTTTACCTCATTTTTCGATTCCAAAACATTTGCAGCACTGATTAACCCGCGTTTATCCAAGGACACGAAAGTATGCTTAACCGGTTAAAACAACTTCAAACATCAACCAAAGGCTACGTTGGCATTCCAATCGTCTTGCTAATGATATTAGCAATGGTGATTCTTCCTTTGCCTCCTCTGCTACTGGATGCGCTGTTTACCTTTAATATCGTCTTAGCAATCCTAGTATTGCTGGTCAGCACAACCGCAAAGCGACCATTAGATTTCTCTGTTTTTCCAACTATTTTGCTGGTCGCAACATTATTACGTCTCACATTGAACGTGGCTTCTACGCGAATTGTACTCCTAGAAGGACATAATGGTGGTGACGCAGCGGGTAAGGTCATTCAAGCATTCGGTGAAGTCGTCATTGGCGGTAACTACGTCGTTGGTATGGTGGTGTTCGTCATCTTGATGATCATCAACTTCGTCGTAATCACCAAAGGTGGTGAACGTATTTCTGAGGTTTCAGCCCGCTTTACGTTGGATGCTTTACCAGGCAAACAAATGGCAATTGATGCCGACTTAAACGCTGGCCTTATCGATCAGGAAACGGCTCGCTTACGCCGTAAAGAAGTCGCCAACGAAGCCGATTTTCATGGTTCGATGGATGGTGCATCAAAGTTTGTGCGTGGCGATGCCATCGCAGGTTTGTTGATTCTGTTTATCAATATCATTGGTGGTATTAGTATTGGTGTCTTCGAGCATGGACTCGCTGCGTCTGACGCCTTTAAAACTTATGCCCTACTCACAATCGGTGATGGTCTAGTTGCTCAAATTCCTTCACTACTATTGGCAACGGCTGCCGCGATTATCGTTACGCGAATTAATGATAGCGATAATGGCATGTCGGAAACCATGCAAAAGCAATTACTGGCAACTCCTGCAACGCTATTTACTGTCGCAGGTATTATGGCGGTAATCGGTATGGTACCGGGTATGCCACACCTAGCCTTTTTTGCGTTTGCTGGCGCATTAGCGTTCGCAGGGTGGCGTCAAACCAAGAAGCCAGTGCAAGACTCCCAGATTGAAGAGGTCGAAGCACTTTCACAAGCAATGCAAGACGATGATACACCGCTGACATGGGATGATATTCCTCACGTCCAAACATTATCACTTGCGCTTGGTTACCGACTCGTCCATCTAGTCAACAAAGAACAAGGGGCTCCTTTATCACAACGTATCCGCGGTGTGCGTCGAAACCTTTCTGAACAAGTTGGCTTTTTATTACCTGAAGTTCGTATTCGTGACAACCTGAGCCTCAAGCCAAACCAATACACAATTTCTCTAAATGGCGAAGTCATTGAGCAAGGTTTTATTGAACCAGAGCGTTTAATGGCGATAGCGGTTGGCGAAACTTACGGTGAGGTAGATGGCATTTTGGGTAGCGATCCTGCTTATCAGTTGCCAGCTGTGTGGATTGAGCATCAAGATAAAGCAAAAGCACTTAATATGGGTTACCAAGTTGTCGACGATGGCACTGTTATAGCCACTCATATTAGTAAAATCATGAAGACAAACCTTGCAGAATTGTTTACGCACGACGATGTGGAAGCAATAACCCAGCGTTTGACACAACAAGCCCCGAAACTAGCAGAAGCATTAGCAGCAGCACTTAATCCAGCACAGCAGCTGAAAGTATATCGTCAGCTTTTATTGGACCAAGTGCCACTAAAAGATATTCGCACGATTGCCAACACAATGTTGGAATCCGCGGAAAATACAAAGGACCCGATCCTACTTGCATCTGATGTGCGCTGTGCACTAAAGCGTACGCTTGTTAACTTAATTGCAGGACAAAAGAACGAGTTAAATGTCTACGCACTGTCTGATGAGCTAGAACAAATGCTACTAACTTCACTGCAACAAGCACAATCTTCTGGTACGGTAACACTAGATAGCTTCCCAATTGAGCCAAACATTCTTGGCCAGTTCCAACAAAACTTGCCATTGATCAGACAACAGCTTAAGCAACAGGGGCTACCTCCGATCCTTCTCGTTATGCCACAGCTGCGCCCTCTTCTAGCGCGTTACGCTCGTACATTTACACAAGGGCTGGCAGTATTGTCTTACAACGAAATCCCAGAAAACAAACAAATCAATGTGGTAGGAAACCTTGGTTAATCTTATTTCAACACATGCGATGTACGAACATTTGGTTGGCCTCGCAGTACAACATATCGTCACGGATGACGATCAATTAGTCTTTGATGCTTTAAAACACAATGATGTCCAACACGCATGCCAAGCAATTAGGGAAGCTCAATCAGGGGAAGTAGAATTCCAACACCTGACGTTGAGATTTGGTATGCGTGGAGAACAAAGTGTCTATCAATTCAAACTCTCTGAACAAATGCAGTACTGCCTGGATTTGTTCAGTCTTTACCTTGCACTAAGACAAACACAATTTCAGTTAGAAGCCTTTCACCACGACTTGATTAGTAATGTTGTCGTGCCGATTCGCGTGGATGCATTACTGTGGGAGCCTGGGGTTTATTTTCTCGAACAGACGATTCAATTCCACTCTTCTGCTTTTCAACATGTGATTCCTTCTCTTCAAGCTGATGAAACGTTATGTGATCGTGATAAAGTCGCCACACTCACCAAAAAGTTAAAAGAGAATGCATATTCACTTTGGTTTGAAGTCGCGACATCGCAAGTGAACTTCGAGCGCGTCGCAGACTTTAGTCCCGATATGATCAAATTGTCAGTCACACTAGAGGATAAAGAAGAAAGACACGCTTTCCTACCTATTGCTAAGTTCTTAAGAAAGCATAAATATACTTGGGTTGCCGGACGTGTAGCGAGTCAAACGGAACTTAACCGCTATCGTTTATTGGGTGCCAGTTATTATTTTGGTTATTTCAGCGATATCCCAACCTCTCTCTCCTTTCAGTCTTTTGATGAGGAATAGTTGAAACTCAACCATTTATATTTAAAACAGCACGATTTATTCGTGCTGTTTTTTTATTTATAACGGATAACCACAAGATCATTGGGCAATAGTTTCTTTAACTTAACTAAAAAATTTAGGCTTATATGATGATTTTCCCGGTTTTCATGGAATACAAATCACTAAAAATCATCAATTTTTATCTTTTTTAGAAATTTTTTAATTTTCAAATTAATCATTAAAGCCGACCGACCGCCTCTAGTTAGTGACAAGGGAATATCCCGAGGCCTGAAAGATATAGTGACTAACTAAGGAGACTAAGATGGCTTTATCAATGCACACTAACTACGCTTCGCTTGTAACTCAAAACACAATGAACACAACAAGCGGACTTCTAAACACAGCAATGGAACGTCTAAGCACAGGCTACCGTGTGAACTCAGCTGCTGATGACGCTGCTGGTCTTCAAATTGCTAACCGTCTAGAAGCGCAAACACGCGGCATGTCAGTAGCAATGCGTAACGCACAAGACGGCATCTCTATGATGCAAACTGCTGAAGGTGCGATGGATGAAATGACAAACATCGTTTACCGTATGAACGACCTTGCTACACAATCGTTGAACGGTTCAAACAGTGCAACAGACCGTGCGTCTCTTAACAAAGAGTTCACACAGCTTACTGCAGAACTAAACAACATCGTAGACAACACTAAGTTCGGTGGTCAAAACCTTCTTAAAGGCGGCGGCTTCGGTGCAGGTGACGTAACATTCCAAATCGGTGCATCTTCTGCTGAAACATTGACTGTAAGCGCAAGCGCAGGTATCGGTGAAATCACTACTATTCTTGCTGATGCAGCAATTACAGATGGTATCGATGACGCGACTAAAGCAAAAGCAGCACTAGACAAAATCAGCGGCGCTGACGGTCTAGTAGAAAAAATTGGTAGCTCTCGTGCAGACTTCGGTGCGAACATCAACCGTCTTGAGCACACTATGGCTAACCTTGGTAACATGGTAGAAAACGTTACAGCATCTAAAGGTCGTATCATGGATACAGACTTTGCAGTAGAGTCTTCAAACATGACTAAGAACCAAATGTTGATGCAAGCAGGTACAACTGTTCTGTCTCAAACTAACCAGCTTCCAAGCATGGCAATGTCACTACTACGCTAATTACTTAGTTAATAGTGCGCTTAATTTAAATCGTCTTAATTATAAAGCCTTCCTATGGAAGGCTTTATTTTTATCTACGAATATAAATAGAGCTCGTATTATCTTTGTGAGGTTCAGGCACTCTGAATCCGAACTTCAACATAATATTGAATAAAACCTTATTAAACAGTTCTAATTCTATCGTCTCTAATTTACTTCCTATTTTACTATCTCTAAGTTCAGGAAAATTGAACTTAGCTTCCTTTAAGATACTAGCTATCTCATCAGAATTGATGCTCTGTTTACTTAATAGTTTTTTGTTAATGAACTCTTCATATGCACGAGCACATTTCATCAATCGTAACGCAAATTCATTCATAACTGACATTCTTTGAAACGTAAAAAATTTAATTTTTAGTGAGAACACTTGCACATCGCACTATCAAAAATAATATCAGAACGCAATTAATGCACTCTGTAAGAATTATCTGAATCAAGCTGAAGTAAAGGCTGAATATAACGTCTAATTAAAACATCTCTCCTAATTAGAACCGTCAATACAATTAAATATTTTCTTTGTTTAGGTCGCCTTTTCTTATAAGGAAATTACTTTTTCCATGGAGGAAGGCGGAACAAACAAGGTGGAAACACCACTTCCTCCCAAGAAAACAAAATAGCTTTAAACCTTTGTTTTAATTGAATTTAATATACGGCACGCATCTTGCCACTGATAATTAAACTAAGGCGTAGCATTCAAAGTATTCAAGCCAATAAGAGATGAGAGGAGCACACCTCATGAGTTCTTTAGACCCAGTAAAAATGGCAACCCAATTCGCACAATTGGACACAAACCCATTCAAAAACCGTTACCAAGCGCAAGCTAATGTGTACCAGTCACAACTGTCAGCTTTTAATAAAGTTGAAAGCGCACTACGTGATTTTCGTACTGCAATGAAAGAGATGAATAACAGCACAAACAGCATCATCAAAAACAGTGCGACACTCTCTCAAGAAGGTAACTTTACTGCAAACGCGGATGCTAAAGCGCTAACGGGTAACTATCAGATTTTTGTAGAAAAAGTGGCAACGGCGCATCAAGTATCTACAGGAATGCCTGCAGACCTTGAGGCGACGACAGAAGTACCAACAACTGGATCTTTAGAATTCACCATCAACGGTGAAACAATGACTCTAGACTTGTCCTCCGTTGATGTTAATGGTGACGGCACTGCAACGATCAGTGATTTAGCCAGTGCGATTAACAATCACACGGATAACCCTGGCGTTAACGCCACTCTAGTTCGCTCGAATGGTCAAACACACTTTATGCTATCGAGCACTGAGACTGGTGTCGAAAATAAGATCAACGTATCTGCATCGGGTACTGGCCAAGCGTGGTTTGAAGACGCCTTCACCAACCTCAAGCAAATCAACGCTCCGCAAGATGCGGTTATGTGGCTAGGTGCAAAAGACTCAGGCCTGAAACTAACCAACGCAAGTAATACTTTTGAAGGTGTCATCGACGGTGTTGACATTACCGTATCTAAACCGCAAGCCGCGGGAGATTCGCCAATCGGTTTAAAAATTGGAGCTGATAGCGAAGGCACTAAAGAACAACTAGATAAGTTTGTGGAAACCTACAATGCCCTTGTTTCGACTATCGATCAGTACACCCAAATTGGCGGTGAAGATCAGAAACGCGGCGTGCTCGCTAGCGACTCGACATTGCGTTCTATTGAGAGTCAGTTAACGGGGTTAATCCGAGGTGAACACAATGGTATGCGCCTAAGCGAAATCGGCGTGAGCCTAGACCGCAACGGTAAAATGAAAGTTGATCAAGAAAAGTTCAAAGAAGCTCAACAAACAAATAGCGCAGGCTTAGAGGCGTTGTTTAATGGGGATGACGCTTTGCTAGATTCTCTTGACGCGATGGTAGAGCCTTTCTTGAAGTTCTCATCAGGTACCTTCAGCACGCGTAAAGACGCAATACAGTCAAGCTTAGACCGAATCAAAGATAAACAAACCAATTTAGAGCGTAAGTACGAAATGTCGTACAACCGCTATCTCAAACAATTCACTCAAATGAATTCAATTATGACCCAAATGAACCAAACCATGTCCATGTTTAATGCTCAAAAATAAGACATTTGGTTCCAAATTTAGGAGAAATATTCATGCTTATGGATTCTGGTTACGATTCGTACCAACAAGTCGATCTCGACGCTCAAGCGGCAGCAGCAAATCCACACCAATTAGTCATCATGTTAATCGATGGCCTACTCGATGAAGTTGAACGTATTCGCGGCCACCTAGCCGCAAATCGTTTGGCTGAGAAAGGGAATGGAATCAACAAATGCATGAACATCTTGATTGGACTAACAAGTGCTTTAGATGATGAAAACGGCGGTGAAATTGCGGAAAACCTACGCCAGCTGTATGACTTCTGCCAAGTCGAACTTTATTACGCTAGCGTGCAAAACGATGCAAATCGCTTGGTTAACGTTGAGCGTGTAATGGGTAACATTCGTGAAGGTTGGATGAATTTTGGACAACAAGCATAAAGTATCGCCAGAGCGATTCCGTCATTTATCTCAGCTCATCCAGTTCGCCGCAAAAACGGCCGATTGGCATGCGCTCAAGCGGTACGACTTGCAGTTGCGAGAGCTTTTGATCAGTCACAAGCCTTTTTTGAAAGATCCTAAGCTTGCACCTGAAATCCAGCGAGCGAAAACAGTGCACGCTAATGCCTTCGCAGTATTAGAGAAGTCGACCAACGAGTTGAAAAAAGAGATGAACATGGTCAATGACCATCAAGAACGCGCTATGGCCTATCAATTAGCAATGACCATGGAGCTAACTCAATGATCATACCTTCTTCAACTCAGCACTCGGGTAATTCGCCAGCTAACAATGAGGGTCACATCAAGCAAGCGAACTCGGTACACGGCTTTTCTCATGGTTTTAAATCAGGGAACAAGCAGAATGGTGAGCAAGACTTTAACTCTGCGTCAGCGGTACCGAGTTTTCACCTTACGGCCTCTACTTTGAACAGCGCAAACAAAGTACAAAGTCATGGTTTTGATACTGATGACCGCTCAGCTTCAGATCCGGATGCCAACTTGACCAGTACACTAGGGTTAACAGAATCGACTGATCTTGCAGCGCAAGCTCAAGCTTTAACCCAGGGTATGATTACCATGGCAGAGAAGCAGGCTGAGAAACTAGGAAAAGCGTCATCTTTAATGACTGCGAGCGAAGTTAAGTCTGTTACTCAAGATTCGTCTAACGCTATGTTAAACACATCATCAAAACAAGATGTGAAGCAAAGTCTGCCGACTTCATCGAGTTCGCGTTTGCCTATCTCCGGTGCTGAGTTTCAAACTCTTTTGAATCAACCTGTTCAAGGGCAACCAACCGCCTCTCTACTTCAAGCACAAGCTCCTACAACACAACCTGCACATTCACCGGTTGCGACGAGTCATGTTCAAGCTCAAGGCTCTGAGTGGGCAGCGGTGCGTGTTGATACCACTGCAGGAAAGTGGGGGGAGCAAATGATGCAAGTATTACATGATCGCGTGACGCTCCAAGCTCAACAAAATGTACAAGAAGCAAAAATCCGCCTAGACCCACCAGACTTAGGGAAATTGGATTTACTTGTACGTGTTGAAGGTGACCGATTGAGTGTCCACATCAACGCCAATGCCGCAGCAACACGAGAAGCTTTAATGCAAGTTTCGGAACGATTGCGTACTGAGTTACAAGAGCAAAACTTCGTTCATGTCGATGTCAATGTTGGCTCTGATCAAAACCAAGGTCGAAATGACCCACATGCAAACGAAGAAGACGCCAATATTTTCGCCGCACGAGAATCTGGTGCATTCCAAACCACGACAACAACTAACTATTCAGAACACTGGCTAAGCACTCAAGCTTAGTGAATCTTCGAGGAAAAAGGTTATGACCAAACAACAAATGATCGCCCTGTTTATCGCCATGATCATCACCAGTGCCCTCGTTTCGGCCGTCACAATTATGGGCGGAATCTGGTACTTAAACAAACACGCTCAAGAGTCACCTGACTCTGGTTCACTGATCGAAGACTCTCCACTGTCTTTTTTGGTCACAGAACAACCGACAAGTAAAGGTCCTAGCTTCCATCCTTTGGACAAAGTCGTTTTGACCGTTAAAGGCAAGAAACAGACTCACTTTGTGATGCTAGAACTGGCAATTGAGACACGCCGTCCAGAGCGTATCAAAGAGATCGATGAATACATGCCTATGGTACAAAACTCTCTATTAAAACTGTTTAGCGACAAAACGTTTGATCAGTTACAGCAAGCGGGTGCCATCGATATTCTGCAAGACGAAGTGAAGCAAACGCTTCTACTCGCTTTTGCTAAAACAGACATCGTCCGAGAAATCGACGATGTTTTGTTGACTAAATATGTTGTGCAATAACGGAGCACAACCATGTTAGACATGAATGTACAAGACACTTACACCACAGAAGAGGAAGTGACAACACCGTCACGACCAATTGATGAAAATGCATTGCTACAACGTCATCAGGTCATGGTAAAACGCGTAGTTAACCAGCTGCGCGTTCATGCCACTTCTCACTGTAGTATTGAAGATATGCAGCAGATAGGCCTTATCGCTCTAGTCGAGGCTGGACGCCGATATGGCGATGTTGACGATCCTCACTTTCCTGCTTTCGCCGTTTGTCGAGTTCGGGGAGCTATTTTAGACGAATTACGCCGACTAGATTGGCGTTCACGTAAGACTCGTCAACAAGCCCACGAGCTCAACGACGTGACTCGAGATCTCACTCGAACGTTAGGTCGAATGCCAACGGATGCCGAAATCATCCAGGCTTTAGGGACGAATGAGCAAGATTATTACAACCGTCAAAATGCCGCTCTCGCAGGCGAGATGCAAAGCCTTGATCAACTGATGGAGAGCAGCGGTGATAGCTACATTGGCGGACAATACGATGGCATGGAACATGAACATATTCGTCGTAGTTTAGACAGTGCTTTGGGTAAGTTACCTAAGCGCGATCAACTGCTCCTGACTCTGTTCTATCAACATGAACTCAACTTACACGAAATAGCTCTGGTATTGGATCTGACACCACCTCGTATATGTCAGCTTCACAAACAAGCGCTGAAACAACTCAACCAATTAATGTCCTCTTAGGAGTCACAAGATGCAAAAGTTTTTTGGAGTGCTCACTATCCTGGTGTGCGTCTTCGGTGGATATATGTGGGCCGGTGGTAGCTTAGGTGCTATCTGGCAGCCAGCCGAATTCCTTATCATTATTGGCGCCGCTGCTGGTTCTTTGATCATCGGTAATCCGCCTCATGTACTGAAAGAAATGCGTCGCCAAGTGCCAGCGACCATTAAAGGTCCAACAGAAGAGCATGAGTACTACATGGAATTAATGGCACTACTCAACAACTTGCTAGAGACAGCGAGAAACCGCGGATACAAGTTTCTGGATTCTCATATTGAGGCTCCGGAGCAAAGCTCTATGTTCCTCGCTTACCCGACGATCGCAGAAGATCATCGCCTAATTTCTTTCATTACTGACAATTTACGTTTAATGGCAATGGGACAGATGTCGCCTCATGAATTAGAGGGACTGCTAGAGCAAGAAATCGAAGCAATACAGAACGAAATGCTTTTACCTTCACGCTCACTACAGCGTACAGCAGAAGCACTACCTGGCTTCGGTATTCTTGCAGCAGTTGGTGGCATCATTATCACCATGCAAGCTATTGATGGCTCAATCGCTATGATTGGGTATCACGTTGCGGCAGCTCTCGTTGGTACATTCATTGGTATTTTCGGTTGTTACTGTGGCTTAGATCCACTAAGTAACGCCATGGCTCAGCGAGTGAAACGTAATATGACTGCTTTTGAGTGCGTTCGTGCAACCTTGGTTGCCTACGTAGCGAAAAAGCCGACATTGCTCGCCATTGACGCTGGTCGTAAACATATTCAGCTAGACATCAAACCAACATTCAACCAAATGGAGAAGTGGTTAGCTGAACAGGAGGGATAATGCAAAAACAAGAGCATGTAGTGTTCAAACGTGCCAAAGTATACAGCCATGATGAGTCGTCTCATGGCGGCGCGTGGAAAGTCGCGTTTGCTGACTTCATGATCGCCCTAATGGCGCTGTTTCTTGTACTTTGGGTTATGCAGGTGGTAGACAAAGAAGAGCGTAAAGCGATTGTTGCCCACTTGCATAGTTCAAGCGTATTCGACAAGAGTTACGGCAACCCATTTGATACGTCACAAAGTATTTCTCCTATCGACTTGGCACAGGACTCTTCTGTGCCAAGTAAACACAACTCCAACCATGTGGTAAGCTCTTACTTCAAAGGTGATGGGGATGGACCAGAAATTGATTCTTTGATTCCTGGTAACTTCGATACTCAAGAGCAACTTGCCGCACTAGCGAAAGTAATTGAGCAAATGACTGCCCAAATTAATGCGCAGGGAAATGTAAACGTCACGGTGACACCACAAGGTTTGCGTATCGTCCTTCAAGATGATTACAAACAGCATATGTTCAGCCGTGGTGGTGCAGAACTTACTCCTTTTTTTGAAGATTTACTGCTCGCACTAGCACCTGTATTTCATCGTGTTAACAACCCTCTGATCATCAGCGGACACACAGATGCAATTCCATTTAAAAAGCGTTTTGGTCGTCAATCTAACTGGGCGTTATCAGCCTCTCGAGCAGACGTAGCAAGAAATACGTTAGTTGAAGGCGGTATGCCGGATGATAGAGTAATGCAGGTAACGGGTATGTCAGATAGAGCGCTGCTTAATCCTGATGAGCCAGATTCTAGCGAAAACCGTCGTATTGAGCTGTTTGTTTTAACGACTCCTGCCGCTAAAGTGCTTGAGACCCTTTTTGGCAACCACCAAGAAAGCGAACTGCAAAAAGCGAAAGATAAGGCTGAATTCAACCAACCAGTCATTCGTCAAGAAGTCATCAATTACTCCGGCGATACCGCCACCAGCGAAGTAAAAATTCAAGAATTATAACCTTAAAAGGTCACCACTCTGATGGTGACCTCTCTAACCAAAGCCTCTGTTACTGTGACTTTTTAGTTGAGTTCTATATGCACATAACATCATCCGAAAAAAGAAAAAGCGACTTACTGAAGAAAGCCTTTTTATGGCTCATTGTCTTCGATTACCTTTTATTGGCGTTTTTCTTAACTCAGCTATCAAGTATGACATTAAACAGCGGAACCATGATCAGCTTGTTACTTGTAGTTTATAACGTCTTGCTTGTTTCGCTATGTTTTCAACGAACCAACAAGCAGGACTCTTACATTATCTACCCTGTTTTGTCCGCAACGTTATTAGCATTTGTCTGCTTTCTTTACTTCTTTTTTTTAATTTAGCTCCCCGACTCGACCATTGATTTTATTTTTACTGCTTTTTCGAAGTGGTCGAGCTGATGAGTCTGAATCCACCACGTAGCCGCTTCCATCAACAGCTCTGGGTCATCATTTTTATTAGCGAAAAACGCATAAAAAGAGAGACCAACCAATTCATCTTTACTCGAGATCTTTTTGTCACAGATCTCTATAATTTTGTCTCTCAGCGAAGCTCTCATTTCTAATCCCTTAACTTAGTACATACTCACTAACCATACGGTTGAAAGAAATCAAATCAAACGAGCCTTTAATTTCAAAACGCACTCTTCCCACCTCACTCATGAAGAATTCGATTTCACAATCCAAATCAAAAGTACCAGAGGTCTCGATAGAAAATGCATTGATCTTACTGTAAGGCAAAGAAGTGTAATCCACTTTTGAGCCGGTAATCCCTTGCACATTTGCCGCTATCACTCGCTTGTTCGTAAACACCACTTGGTCACGAACTGTTTTAAAAGCAGCGAAAATAGTCTCACCATCAATCAAGAACTTAAGGAAGTCTTCTCTGGCATTAGAAACGTCAATCGGCTTAAGCTTAAATACAGAGGAATTGTCGAAATCAATCATAATTAATCCTTTGAGTGGGCGTTAGAACGAATTATCAACGTATCAGATAGCACCACTTTTGCCTACTCGCAACGCACGTTTCTGCTTGATTCGCCCAACAACAAAGCGTCACTCACTTCCACCCTTGCATCCATTGCTCAGAGTCTTTTAGGTCTTGCCAGTTCATCTCTCGGTCGCGTTTACTCATGACTGCCTCGATGACACATCTCACAACGTTACCATCTTCATCTAGTTCCATTTCTGTCACGACAAAATGCTTCTCTTTGTTTTTAGGTGAAATTGCCGTCCATTTACTGTGCAATAGTTTCTTAGGGTGGATTCTGTTCATCGCATTGTACCAATTTAACTACCATGTTGATGTATACGACTGAATACCAAGAGAGAATCAGATTTTGTTTTTGCAAACCGACAAAAGATAAAACCGCAAAAGAGATCACTCCCTTTCGCGGCTCTAACTACAATCCGACTAGGTCTTCTGACCATTCAGTCGAGGGTTTAAGTACTGACTTTGTAGCAACTGTAACCCTTTACCGACCAGAACAATCACTACCGCGCCAATCAGGACAGGCGTGAAGAGAAAACTCCATCCCTGCCCAGACGCCATGATCAAAATTGGATTTGCCCCCGCAGGTGGATGAGTGGTCTTCGTAATCAGCATCGCAGACACACCTAGCCCCGTCGCAATCGCGAGCGTGACCGGCGTGACGTCAACATACTGGCTAAACGCAATACCGATAGATGCCGTAATGAAGTGACCAATGATCACGTTTTTTGGTTGAGCGAGAGGGCTGCTAGGCACCCCAAACACCAGTACTGCGGTAGCACCAAATGGTGCCATCAGGAGTACAACCTCCGTCAGTGATACCTCAGCGTAGGACAATACGCCAATAGCCAACGTAGCGCCAAGCCCGGCAACCAACGATAAAATTAAATTATTCATAAACACCTCAAAGTAGACCGAATTGTCTACAAAATAAAATAGACAAATCTGTCTACCTTTGTCAATATGTGTTTATGGAACTTTTTGAGGACGTAGTTATGAACAAAAAGAAACAGTTATTGATCGACACAGCTTTGTCACTGTTTTATAAACAAGGCATCAACTCTATTGGCATCAATGAAGTCCTCAATGTTTCCGGCGTGGCTAAACGCACGCTATATAACCATTTTGAGAGCAAAGAAGCGCTTATCATCGCCGCATTAGAACAACGCCACCAAGTATTTATGGAATGGTTGGAGGAAAAGCTTTCTTCAGCACAAACGTGCGCGGAGGTGATCGATCAGTTATTTACAGCACTCAACGGCTGGTTTCATGGCTCTGAAGAAAAGTTGGGCGAGTTTCGCGGTTGCTTTTTCATCAATACGTCCGCGGAATTCAGTGACGACAGTGGCGAGATCGCAACGTATTGCCGCTACCATAAGCAGCAAGTCAGAGAGCTAATTCAACGCTATCTCAAATCAGACAACGCTTCATTACTCGATGCCATTTGCATCATGAAAGAGGGCGCGATCACTACCGCTTACATGACGAAAGAATACGACAACGTCACGAAGAAATGCGTGACCATTTTGCACAAGCTGTAATGCGGTCAGGTATAGTCATTCGCGAATTAAGTATTCAAACCAAAGGCACCTATCGGTGCCTTTTGTTTTACTTAGTGAGTGTACTTACAGCTCGTGCTCGGTACGTGCGATGATGTCGTCTTGCGCGTCTGGTGATAGCGCGGTGAAGAAGGCCGAGTAGCCTGCAACTCGTACAACAAGATCACGATATTGTTCAGGGTTCTTCTTCGCAGCTAGCAAGGTCTCACGAGAGACGATGTTATATTGCACGTGCCAACCTTTGTGGTGGTTGAAGAAGGTACGAATCAACATAGAAAGCTTGAGCTTATCCCCTTCAGACTCAACCGCCGCCGGGCTTAACTTCTGGTTAAGCAGCACGCCACCAAGGATCTTATTCGCTTGAATCTTACCAACCGAGTTGTATACCGCTGTTGGACCTAAACGGTCAGAGCCAGAAGATGGGCTTGCACCTTCTGCCAATGGCGTTTTCGCTTTACGACCGTCTGGCGTTGCCATGGTTGAAGCACCGAATGGGACATTTGCCGAGATACTTGATGTACCTGCGTAGTAACCGCCGCCAATAGGACCACGCCCATGACGCGTATTAACGAACTGCTCTAGCTCATCAATGTACACTTGGTAAGCGTCTGCCAACAGTTGGTCTACTGCGTCATCATCGTTACCGTATTTTGGTGCAAAATTGATAAGACGTTGGCGAAGCTGTTCGTTCTCCATGCCGTCGAAATCTTCAGCCAATGCTTTTGCTAGCTCTGGTTGGGTGATTTGCGCATCATCGAAAACAAGGTGCTTGATGGCTGCTAGGCTGTTACCCAAGTTGGCGATACCGACTTGCAAGCCAGATACCCAATCGTATTTCGCGCCACCTTCTTTCACGGTTTTACCGCGAGCCAAACAGTCATCCACCAGCGTTGAACAGAAGATGTCTTGTGCCTGCTGTTCAAGCACACTGTCAACTACCGTATCAATCTCAATCGATTTACGGGTGTAGTAGCGGATTTGCTCTGCCCAAGAAGCCGTCACTTGCTCAAAGTTCTCAAAGTTACCTTTTGCTAATGACTTATCGTGCGGCAAGAAGGCTTTACCCGTTGTTGCATCCACACCTTCGTTCAATGAAGCGAGCAGGATACGAGCGAAGTTAATGAAGCTCATGCCCGTACAACGGTAACCCCATTTGCCCGGAACCGCCGTCTCGATACAGCCGATAGATGCGTAGTTGTAAGCGTCTTCTTTCTCTACACCGAGCTTGATGAATTCAGGAATAACAATCTCATCGTTGTTAAAAGCTGGCATGCCGAAGCCGCACTTAATCACCTCGATACAGCCCATTAAGAACTCTTGGTTCAAACCTTCGTGGTAACGCACACTCAAGTTAGGTTGCGTCGAACGTAACTGACCACAAGATTCCAGAATCGCCCAAGAAAGGGGATTCACTGCGTCTTCTGGCTCACCCTTTTCATTCAACTTCTGGCCGCCGATACACACGTTTTGGTACAGCGGAGAACCTGCCGATGCTTTCGAGTGCGCACCAGAGCGAATCTTGTTTACTTCAAGCAGCTTCAACCAGCAGCTTTGTAAAAGCTCAAGTGCGAAGCCTTTTTCAAGCGTGCCGTTTTCGATATCACGAACATAAAATTCGTTGAGGAACTGGTCCATACGACCGAAAGAAACCGAGTGACCGTTCGATTCGATTTGTAGCATCAACTGAACGAAGTAGCTTAATTGCAATGCTTGCCAGAAGTTTTCTGGTGCGTAGCTTGCTACATGACGACAGTTTGCCGCAATGCTTTCTAACTCAGCTTTGCGCAGCGGGCGCGTCTCTTCTAACGCCATTTTTGCTGCTAATTCAGCGTAGCTCACCATGTGATCTTGAATGGCAAGCAGTACGATTTCGACTGATTTATAGAACTGCTCTTTCTTCAAGCCTTCAAAGGTCGAAACATCATTGTTAGCACGGTGCTGACGAACATCCTCTAACAAGCCGTTCATGCCTAGCTTCAAGATTTTCTCGTTATCCACCGCAAGGTGCGCGTCACCCGAAGTCATGTTGCCTTCAGCTTTAATGATGGTGCTGGCTAAGATTTCTTGCTGCTCATCAGTAAACAAACCATAACAACGGTCTTGAACGGTTTTACCGCGCCAGTACGGTGTGATGCTGTGAATGCTTTGCTTATCTTCTTCAGTGACAGCAAAGCCTGCACCAGGGCGGTCGGCTAGCTCATCAATTTCCGCTTCAATCCAACGTACAGTGTATTCTGGGAAAATAGGCGCAGCGCGTACTTTGCTCGCTTGGTTACCGACGATTAGCTCATCGTGTTTAATCCAAATCGTACGAGTGCGTAAGTGCTCTTGCAGTGCTAGCGCACGTTGGACAATCACAGGTTTGTCTTCGTTCGCTTGATAAGCACGAGTGTATGCCTCTGCACGCTCGGTACAGACAGGTGGCGTTACGATATTTACCAGTGCCGATTTGTGCGCTTTGATACGCTCAGGAAGGTAATTCAGGTCCATAGTTAACCTCTTACAATCACGTTAAGTTGGGTGTTTTCGCTTGCGTATTGCATGGCGCTTTCTAGCAGTTCTGGTTTGTTTAATGGCTTGTCAGAACACTCGTAAGGCATATCGAGCAAACGGTATTTATTGATGCCGAGCGTGTGGTACGGCAGCAAGTGAAGTTCTTGGCAGCTTTCTAGTGAAGCCGCGAAATCGATGATGTCTTTCAACTCTTCGATGGTGTCATTGAACCCCGGCACAACAGGAACACGAATCACAATGCGCTTCGCGATAGGTGCCAGTTTTCGGAAATTATCTTTGATGCGTTTTAGTGAACCTTTCGCCCAGCTAAGAAACTTCTCTTCATCGGTGTGTTTTAAATCTGCCAACCAACAATCGATATGCGGCGCGGCTTTTTCAACGTTCTTCCACGGTACATGCATGCACGATTCAATAGCGGTAGAGACTTGGTTGTCATGCAGACGCTGCGCGAGCTCCGCCACCAAATCTGCTTGCATGAGTGGCTCACCACCGGAGAAGGTCACGCCACCTTGACTTTGGTCGTAGAACGGTTTGTCTTTCATTAAGGTGTCGAACAACATGTCTGATTTCGCTTCTTCACCACATACAGTCAGTGCTTGCGTAGGACAGACGTCTCGCAGCGCGATCAGTTGGTCTTCTTTGATGGCTTTGCGATTGATGATGATCTGGTTGTCGATGCGTCGAACACCATCACCCACCGTTTCACTATCCGTTGTAGATTGAGTTGTGGCTTGATAAGCAGAAACGCACAGTTGGCAACCTTCCATGCAGCTTCGCTGATCAAACAGCAGTGAATGCTTTTCGCTGCGGCTTTCTGGGTTTTGACACCAAGGGCAAGACAAGCTGCATCCTTTAAGAAAAAGAATGGAACGAATGCCATCGCCATCATGGGTAGAGAATCGTTGAATATTGAAATACATCTCTGCTTGCCTCTTGGTCTGTGCTACCGCTGTGTACTTAATCCGTTTCTTGCTGGTTAAGTCTTATCAGCGGCTTTTCTTTGTTCGAACTGAAAGCTTCATTTGAGCGTTTACAAGTTTCACTTAACTTTCATTTAATGAAATTATTATAGTTTCAAATGAAATTTCAATTGATCAAAATCAAGATCTCGTTCGATTGTCAGATCTATAGTGATCCCATCATCAAAACGAAGATTTTGTTTAAGGTAGAAACCATGATTGAACTTTATTTAGATACTGCTGATGTGGCAGAAGTAAAACGCTTTAACCAGTGCCTACCACTAAAAGGCGTGACGACAAACCCAAGCATTTTGGCGAAGTCAAAACAGGGACTGAATGAAACCCTAGCAGGCATGCAAGAAGCACTTGGCGGTACACCTCGCTTTCATGCTCAAGTCGTGAGTTCAACCGTCGAAGGCATGGTGGCAGAAGCACGCCAATTGAATGAATTGCCTTACGATATAGTGATAAAAGTGCCAGCAACAGAAACCGGATTAGCGGCAATTAAGCTAATGAAAAAAGAGGGAATTCAGGTTCTTGCTACCGCTATCTATTCAGCTCAACAAGGTTTCCTAGCGGCACTGTGCGGTGCTGACTACCTAGCACCTTACGTAAACCGCATTGATGCGATGAACGGCAACGGTGTTGAAGTGGTCGCGGATCTTCAATTGTTGCTCGATCAAAACCAACTACCAGCGAAGATTTTGGCAGCCAGCTTCAAGAACACTCAACAAGCGATGGAAGTGATGAAGCTAGGCATCGAAGCCATTACATTGCCAACCGATGTGGCGGCACAAATGTTCGCTCACCCAGCAGTAAAACCTGCGGTTGAACAGTTCGATAAAGACTGGAAAGAGACGTTCGGCGACAAACTTTCATTTGAAAGCTAATTCAAAGTAGCAGCTAGACTTCATAGTTTACAATAAAGGGAATCTGAACTCACCCTGTGCGTCGGTGAGTTTAAGATTCCCTTTTGTATTTCATATAAAGAGGTGAGGTTTACAGCAGTTCTCTATTGGTCAGTGACCAAAGGTACACGCGCTTGAGTAAACTGATTTTGAACCTCTTACGAATACCTCGTTTGGCGTAGCGGAGTCGGTTTGGTAGCGCAATGGCTTTCATCTCGTTTTTCATTTCTTTTCTATCCACCAACACAGTAGACCTCCGATGCAGTAAGCCAGCAGATCTTTCCAATCAAATGTGGCGCCCAAAATCACAGCCAGAGGCGATGAAGATTCGATACCAAGCCAAACTGCGACCTGAAGCAATTGCCCCAACTCAACGGCAAACGCAATCAACACCACCAATGAAACCAGCCAGTTAACGGGCATGGAAAACAAGCTTGCAAGAGAGTAGTAGAGCCAAACCACAACGAGAACATCACCAACTGTCGGACGAATAAAGCTGTCTCGAACATAGAGCGCAATAACGACCAATGCGATAAAACACACCAAGCTTTTGAGTCCATTTTTTGCAGAAAATCGCAGGTGGATAGCGGACGTATCTTCCACCATATCGCTTGGCTGACCAGTGAGAGTTGCTCGCTTAAACGTCTTCATGATTCGCCTTTGCACTTTCTTCTGCTTTCTTGTTTCGTGCGTACCAGTCGACGTTGCGTGTAATGACCATAGTGAAGCTCAAAATCGCGAAACACAGTAATGTCCCCATAACCAATGCGTAGCTCTCTGCTTGTAGCAAGCCAAACAGCAATCCGTAGAGAGTGAGCAAACACGCTCCGAAGATCGCGCCGTGTTTGGTGTTGCTCAACATACCGCTCACGTACACACTTAAAAGCCCCGTCGATGCGACTGCTGACACCACATATGCCCAGTTGAAGCCGAGGTGTTCACTCATCGAAATCAGCAATAGATAGAAAAGTGCTAAAGTCAGACCAATAAAGCCGTATTGCACTGGGTGAACCGGACGCGCTTGGAACAGCTCCAGTAAGAAGAAACTCGCAAACACTAATGTGATAACCAACAGTGAATAGTTCACAGCTCGGTGAGACTTCAAATAGTGATCAACGGGGTCAATCAAATCTACGCCCATTTGTCGCTGTTCAAGCTCGTGACAAGCGTGATTCGATGACAAACAGCTTTGGAACAGCTGCGCGATATTGGTTGAGAAGTTGTTGCTCGCCCATTGCGCGTTAAATCCATCTTCAGATACTTCTGACGACACCGGTAAGTAATCACCAATAAAGCTTGGATGTGCCCAAGTTGAAGAGAGTTCAACCGTTGTTTGACTGCCGATTGGTGTGACTTGAAGCTGACCCATACCTTGCAGCAAGAAGTTAAGATCGAATGCCAAAGGTTGTTCTGCGTTTAGGTCTGCAAGTGTCAGATCACTGTGGAAGCCTTGTGGCAACTGATTTAACCCCGTTCCCGGTGCGACTTCGATATCAGAGCTCGCGATGGTCATGTCATCCAAACGAATTAATCCGCGGCTGTCTTCAATGCCAACCACTAGGCTCATGTTTTCAATATCAAGCCCCTGCAACGCCGCGAGATCGTCTGCATCAAAAGTGCCTTTCAGTGCCACTTGTGCTTTGTATAAACGTGCACGGTAAATGCCTCGGTACTTTTCAAAACTGTCCAGATTCGCGCTCATATCAAAAGTGCTAGGTAGGAGGAATTTACGACGCTCTTTAATCTGTACTTTGTCATCCCGGTAACTGGTTTCGGTGTAGTTAACCATGATGAATGGACCAATGATGCGCTGTTCACCGCTGCTGCTGCGTGCGATGTCGTTTCTGACTTCATCTTGGCGATATGAGCGCTCTGAGATCAGCCCCGTGACCATTGAAAGCGGGATTTGCAGTAAGACACACAAAAACAGCACGAAGGCGAACTTCGTGCCGAGTTGGTTATTGAGGATCTTTTTCATATTTCATTCTCCATTTGCTGATGGAAGTAATCTAAATCAGCAATTTGGAGAACGAATGGAGCTAATGTGGAGTTTCTATGGAGTTGGTAAAACCAGCGTCACTTTCACGCCAGAATCGACGTTTTCGACTTGCAACTTACCCTTGTGCAGTTTGATCACTTGCTCAACAAAATTCAGCCCGAGCCCAGTGCTCTTAACACCATTTTCCCGAGCGAGGGAGTAGAAGCGCTCGGTTAAACGAGGCATTGCATAGTCGGGAATGTGAGGACCTGAATTGAAAATCGACAAGCACACTTTCTCTTTCGCGACCTCAGCTTTCCATTCAATGCATCCCTCCGAATCAACAAAATCCAGCGCATTGTCCATCAAGTTAAAAACGGCTTGTTTCAGCAAGAAGGCATCACCAAGCACGGTGAAATGTTCATCAATTTGAGTGTTGGCAATCACAGACTTAGCACTCAAACGCGCATCCGCCGATTCAACCACTTCATTGACCATTTGTTTTAGCGAGATAGCTTCGACTTGTTCTAGTTCAGGGCGCTTTTCAAGACGAGCCAGTTCTAGCAGCTTATCAATCAATGACTGCATGCGATCGCTTTCTCGCTCAATGTTGCCAGCAAAGCGTGTGACCTTTTCTTCAGGCAACGGCATTTGCAATATTTCACTCGCGCCTTTAATCGCTGATAACGGACTTTTCAGCTCATGAGTCAGCGTCTGTACGTACTCTTCCACATATTGTTTGCCATCGAGCTGATTGCGCATTTTCTCTAATGCGTCGCTTAGCGTACCGTACTCGTAAAAGATACGAAATGTTGGCTTAGAGACCTTTTCACCCTCACCCATTTTGGTCGCGTAGTCTTCTAGCTTGTTCAGTGCCGAGTGAATTCGCCAAGCAAACAATGCCCCTGCCAATAGCACTAAACCACTCATCCACACCATCCAAAACAGCACATTGCGTTTAGAAAGATCGATGAAGGGTTGTACTGAGCGATTGGATTTTGCCACCGTCACGCTGCCAATGATTTCGCCTTTGTGATAAATGGGTGCAGCAACGTGCATAACGGTTGAGAGCGGATCTTTCGGGTCTTCGATGGTACTGCGCGCGCCGTATTGACCACGCAACGTGAGATACACATCGTTCCATTGCGAGTAGTCTTTGCCTACGTCTTGCTGCCAAGAATCCGCAATCACAATGCCTTGTTTATCTGTGATGTAAATTCGATGGTTGATCGCTTTTTTGCCAATTTCCCAAATGCGCGCTTGGGGTTCTCGCTGCCCATAAGCCGCTAGTAGTTTGGAGAAGCGACTCTCAGACAACTTTCCGTTCGCAACATCTTCTTCTGCCAATACCGCAAACAAGTTCGCCATATCCACCAGCGTCTCTTCGGTGGTTTGGCGCACGGTTGGCTTAAGTTCTTGGACAACGGTTTTGCTCACCATGTAAGCCGTCATCCCGACTAAGATGAAGTAGAGAAAAAACAGTCTGAGTCCAAGTGGGATCTTCGGCCAGCGATTCATCATTCACCTTTAATGCAGTAAAAGTAACCAAAGCCACGCTTGGTACAGATGCGTTCAGACATCTCAAACGGCTTCAACTTATGGCGAATGGCTTTGATGTGGGTATCGATATTGCGCTCGTATGCAGCCTCTGGCGCCATGTCTGCCGCGACCATGAGCTGCTCTCGGCTCAATACATTGGAAGAGACGGAAATCAGCTTATCGAGGATCTTAAATTCCACCGCAGTTAACCCAAGCATTTGTCCACCGACACCGTAGTCGAAGTTCTGCGCAACCAAATCTTGACTAAATTGAGGTTGTTCTGGAACAGCTACAGGCTCTGGTTTGTGCTCCATCATTGGCGCTTTAGCTTTGATTCGAAGTTTAATGCGAGCCAACATTTCGCGCGGGCTAAATGGCTTAGTCACATAATCATCCGCGCCAATCTCCAAGCCCACGACGCGGTCAATTTCATCGCTTCTTGCGGTGAGAAAGATAATGGGGATATCAGAAAACTCACGGATGGTTTTGCACAATTCAAAACCATTGCCATCCGGTAAGCCTACGTCTAAGACAAGTAACGCTGCGGAGTTGTGCTGTAAAAAAGCTAAGCCCTCTCCTGCTGTTGCAAACCACTCTGCGTGGTAGCCATCCATCTCTAATACATGAATCAGGTTCTCTGCGATAGCAGATTCATCCTCGATAATAAGGACGGTGGGTTGTTCGCTCAATGTCTTAGCCTCATTGACGGTGTTTATCTTTATGTTGGTATTATCACTTAATTTGGGGCCAAGGCTAGTGGATTGATGCAGCAAAGGCGCAGTTCGTGGATAATACTAATCAAACACACTTCTATTCAGCATAATAAATTTATCACTTAGATTAATGAGTCACCACAATTGTGAATACAATGATTTCAACCATTGATATGAACAGTGTTCATTTTAAACTCAAGTTATCAATTCGATTTTATTTAAAGGACAGTCACTGATGAAAAGAGCGCTAATCCCCCTGGCTTTACTGACTTTGCTCTCAGGTTGCGCCAGCATGTCTCCGGATGAGTGCAAAACGGCAAACTGGTACAACGTAGGTTATCAAGATGGCCGAGACGGCAACGATCCAAACATTATCAATAGCTATACCGAAGACTGTGGTGAAGCGGGTGTGACACCCGACCGAGCGAAATGGAAAGAAGGCTTTGATAAAGGCACTATCCAATATTGCTCACCAGACAATGGGTACACTGTCGGTATCGAAGGCAAAGAATACTACGGTGTGTGCAGCAGCAAAGAGTTCATTGAGAACTACCAGTTAGGTCATCAAGAATATCAACGCCAGCAACGCATCCAACAAATCGATACTGAAATCTCGGTCATCGATAATCAGCTTGATGGCAATCCAGACAAAGACAATGCCAAGAGACTGAAAGAGAAGAGAAAGCGATTGGCTGACGAGCGTTCAAGCCTCCTATCGCCAACCATCAACTTGAATCTGAATTTCTAAATCGATTGGATTTAGCTTCTAAAAATTCATGGCCCTAGCTCAGTTCTAGGGTCATGAATTGACTGTTCGGATCGAGTTCGTAATCCCCGAACGGCTCGCAGTACACAAAGCCATGCTTTTCATACAACAGGCGCGCTGGTTTAAAAAACTCCATCGAGCCCGTTTCTAAACTCAAGCGCTGCAAACCTTTTTGCTTCGCTTGCTCAATCACATGAATCAATAATTGAGATGCCACACCTTGGTTTCTTGCCGTAGGCGTGGTGCGCATGGATTTCAGCTCCGCGTGTTGGTCATCCAACTCTTTAATCGCCGCACACCCAAGCAGTTGCTCACCTTTCCATCCGGTCCAAAATGTCACTTCTGGCGCTTTGAGCTTATCTAAATCTAACGCATGCACGCTTTCTGGTGGTGACGTGGCGTACATGTCCTGTAAATGTCCTTCCAACAGCGCAATCACTTGCGGCCGTTCTAAATTGTCGATTTCAATTCTCATATATCCATCCTTGGTTTTTCATAGCTAAAGCGGCTGTCTCATAATGTGCTGCGGTCCAACTGGGCCGCCGTGGTAAAGCTCATTGGTATCTTCAAACCCTGATTTTAAATAGCACTGATAAGCAGGTATGTTGCGGCAATTCACAGTGAGATAAAGCGCATCAAATTCGGGATAATGGCGTTTGGCGAAATTGGCAAACTGTTGAATTGCTCGCTTGGCGATGCCTTTGCCTTGATGACGGTGATCCACCAGCAAAGCACGCACGCCTAAACTGTTTTTCGGGCAAAAATCGTATTTCTCGCTGTAAGCTGCATCAAATAGAAAAAAGCCAACCACGTCATCGTCCGCCAGAATCAGATGCGGAAGCTCTGTGGGTTCAAGACGTGTAAGCATTTCACCCACATCCGCGACCGTAAACTGCGATTGCTCTTCTAGCACGCTAAGTTCGCAAGTTTGTTCATGTCGCTCAGGCGAATACTTTTCAATAGTAATCATAATCTTCCTTGTTGTTTTTATGCTCAATTCATACAGGGTATGTCGTAAATAGAAATACCTAGTGTCGTATTTCCCACTCGCAGGCAAACGTTTAGCACTCTATTATCCTCGCCATTCGATAGAGAGGTTTCCATGTCCCGTTTTTTACTTTGTAGTTTTGCACTCGTTTTACTCTACCCTACTGCCATTGATTTGTATCTTGTTGGTTTGCCTCAAATTGCGTCAGATCTCAACGCCAGTGAATCTCAGTTGCATATTGCGTTTTCGATCTATTTAGCTGGCATGGCTACCACCATGTTATTCGCGGGGAAAATTGCAGACTCTGTGGGACGAAAGCCTGTTGCCGTCGTCGGCGCGATGATCTTCGTGCTCGCGTCTTTTCTCGGCGGGATGGCTGAGCAACCAAACACTTTCTTGATTGCTCGCTTTTGCCAAGGCATCGGGGCTGGATCTTGCTATGTCGTCGCATTCGCGATTTTACGCGACACGTTAAACGATGAACGCCGCGCGAAAGTATTGTCGATGCTCAATGGCATCACCTGTATCATTCCAGTGATCGCACCCGTGATTGGTCACTTGATTATGCTGAAATTTCCTTGGCCGAGTTTGTTTACCACGATGGCAGGAATGGGCATTCTCGTCAGTGTATTGGCCATTTTTGTTCTCAAGGAATCACTACCCAGCCAACAAGGTGAAGAACAGACAACGCCAGAGAGCCATCAAGAGACTTTCTTCGAGCGATTTTTTATCAGTAGGCTGATCATTACTGCACTTGGAGTGACCACTATCCTGACCTTTGTTAACGCTTCACCAATTGTTGTGATGAGTATGCTTGGTTTTGATCGCGGTGGCTATTCTTCCATCATGGCGGGGACTGCGACGATCAGTATGTTGATTTCGTTCTCGGCGCCATTGGCATTGGGGATTTTCAAGCAGCGAACCTTAATGATGAGCTCTCAAGTATTGCTCGTTTGTTCAGCCATCGTGCTCAGTGCAGCCCATTTCCATGATGGACAACCTTTTTACTATGTGTTCGGACTTGGGCTGATTTGTGCTGGCTTCGCTTGTGGCTTTGGCGTGGCCATGAGCCAAGCGCTCAGCCCATTCTCTCAACAAGCTGGCGTGGCGAGCTCACTACTGGGCATTGCTCAAGTTTGTAGTTCCGCGTTCTATATTTGGTTTATGGGTTTCATCGGCGTTAGTGCACTGAATATGTTGGTGTTTATCTTAGTGTTAGGTAGCGTAATCAGCCTTGCTCTAATACTATTGATTCCAAAGCCTGTTCACGATACCCATTATGAAGAAATCCCTAGCGCGACTTGATTTAAACTTACTGTTCACTCTGCAATTATTGCTGCAAGAGCAAAGCGTCTCGAAAGCCTCGAAAAAGCTGAACGTTACGCCCTCTACCGTAAGTAAGTCGCTCAACAAACTTCGTCATTGGTTCGATGATCCTTTGTTTGTCAAAACACCTAAAGGTCTTGCGCCAACGCCTTTGGCACAAAGCATGGAGCAAGATCTCGCAGAATGGCTGCAAATTGGCAGCCAGATTGCAGAAAAACGCAGCGATATTACGCCTAAAGGAGTGCGTTTTGATATCACGATTGAGTCGCCATTAGTGCTCACAGTGCTGGACAGACTCATCGTCGCGATCCACCAACGATACCCTGAAGCGAAAGTAAAAACCAGTAACTGGGATTACGATTCACTCGACGCCATCATTCGAGGCGAGGCGGATATCGGTTTTACCGGCCGAGAAAGTCACCCTAGATCGAAAGAGTCGTTGGATCTTCTGCCTTATTTCTTGGATTTTGAGATTCTATTTTATGACCTGCCGATGGTGTATTTACATAAAGATCATCCGGTATTACAGCAAGAGTGGAATCTCGAGACCTTTCTGAGCTACCAACACATCAATATTGTTTGGGAAAAAAGTGAAACTTGGGCGTTGGATGAAGTATTAACGGAACTAGGGCTACAGCGCTCTATCGGGCTGACGATGTCCAACTTTGAGCAATCCCTTTTTATGGCAGCGCAGCCGACGCATGACATGATCACCACCGCGCCGCAATATTGCAAAAGTTACACAGAAAAGCTGCATCTCGATTTGGTGTGCTTGCCAATTCCATTAGACCAAGCTCAACAAGACAAGTTACTGATTCCATTTACCATGATTTGGCATAAACGCAATGCGTACAATCCCAAATTGCTATGGTTGAAAAACACCATTAAGTCATTGTACAAACAACCTTCCCAACCACAGTAAGACTCAGGCTAAGGTCAGGTTTTATCTGGTTATTTTTAATGACTTTCTTGCTCTGATAGCTATAACTAATCACTTTATCAACTAATAAAAATGTTCTTTTGGATCTACACTAGCTGTTCATTTAAACGCTAAGGATCAAGGATGTCGACCTTTTTACTCACTGCTATTGCAATGCTGGCGTTCGCTGCTAATTCATTATTGTGCCGACTTGCCTTGGCAGAAGGGTTAATTGATGCAGGAAGCTTCACGCTCATTCGATTGATATCCGGCGCTGTTATCTTAATCGCAATGCTTGTCGTGAGAGGTCAGTGGAAAACCGATCGGCCAACTTCTCGCTTTCGCTTTTTTGCTGGCGTGGCGTTATTTGGTTACGCTGCCCTTTTCTCTTTCGCGTACTTACAACTGGCGACAGGAACCGGTGCTTTGCTTTTGTTTGGTGCCGTGCAACTTACATTACTGGCGATCTATTGGTTGCAAGGTGAGCGCTTTCAGTTTCTCGAAATCATCGGTATCGGCCTTTCAATTGTTGGATTTGTTTGGTTGATGTTGCCATCTGCCACTCGCCCCGATATTAGCTCTGCACTTCTCATGTTGATTTCTGGCGTTTGTTGGGCTGCGTTTACTGCGCTCGGTAAACAAGCGCCTTCTCCAAGTAGTGGAATCACGTGGGGATTCATCGCAGCATCAATAATTGGCGTGCTCCTTTCGCCATTAATCTTGTCCTCAATCCACCTTTCTTTGAGCGGAGTGTTGCTCGCTATCGCATCTGGTGCCATTGCCTCTGGCCTTGGTTATACACTTTGGTACCAAGTCGTACGTAAGCTCTCTTTGCTTCAAGCCGCCGTCAGCCAACTTTCTGTGCCAGCCATTGCTTTGCTACTCGGCAGCATCATACTCCACGAGCCTCTTTCACTGCATACTCTTTCAACCAGCGGCATCATTCTTGGTGGGATCGCTTTGGTTTTTTTATCTCGATCCAAAAAAACAAACGAACAATCAGCAAGCCGATAAAAAGTAATAACTTTCCCTCTCAAATACCCATTCATCATCTATGCTTTTTAAAGCAGTAAAGCTCATTGCAGATGGTATAAGTGGTCTGCTTTGGTACCAGGCGAAGAATATAAGGTGAGCATTGGCTCACACAATGCAACGATTTTGTTTCAAAAGTGAGAATCATCACAGATCGCGAATTTGCTCGTTTTAGGCGTTTCACCAATAACGCCAAGGGCTAGCACGAGATCAAGCCAAATACGCACTTTTTGTTTTGACAAAGGGTTTACAAAGCACACTTTTTCACCCGCTATATTCCGCCCCCCGAATTTATTCAGAACAAGATTCTGATTATTCATATAAGAAATTCATCAACTTATAACGATAAGCCTGAGCAAACTTTGACACTATGAACGACAAAATAAAATTCGCTATTAAAGTATCGCTTAGCCTGACTCTGGCTTATCTGATCCCGTTTGCCATGGGTTGGCCGCAAGCATCGACGGCCGCAACTACTGTAATGCTGATTGCATCGACAGGCAGTCGTCGTGAATCACTCGCCAAAGGTACCTTACGCGTGTTAGGTACATTGGTTGGTGCCGTGGTTGGCTTGTTACTGGTGGGGTTGTTTGCTCAAGACCGCTTGCTGTACATGCTGAGCGTGTCGGTTGTGGTCTCATTCATTTTTTACTTCCGTAATGCCTATCAAAAAGATCCAACGCTACTCATGCTGACCGGCGTGATGACACTGATGATGTCCAATGGCGGTGACGCAGAAGGTGCGTTTCTTTATGGCGTTGACCGCGCCTACATGACGGTGTTTGGGGTGGTGGTTTACACACTCGTGGGGACTTTCTTATTCCCGACCAAAACAGAACAAAACCTAAGACAGCTCATCGAACAACTCAACCAAGCACAACGCGCGTTGTTCACCTCTATCTTGCAAAATTTCGAGCAAAAATCGGCAGGGCAAATCTCTCCTCAAGAAGGCGGAGAAGAAAATCCAGAAGCGGAAGAGCCACAACCTCCTAGCGTGGACACTCTCATCGAACAGATGTTTGCCGCTCAAAATGCGCTCGAACAGCGTTTTGCCACGGTCAGTGTGGAATGCAGTGACGTGTCGGCCTACATGAAAGAGTGGCGCTTGGCAGTTCATTTGAACAAGCAGGTAACGCAACAATTGACCGTCGCGGCGCACAGCCACTTTAGCCACCAGCAAGACCGTGAAAGCATCAGCAACTTTGATCAAGCCGTGGCGGAAATTGACGCGCTATTTGATACCTGCCAACAAGTCTGGGACGAAAAAGAACCCGCTTATCGTGCCCAGGAATTCAAAGTCAAATACAACCAAGCGTTGCTTGAAGACGCAGCTCACCTAGAGAAAGGCTCTGCGCTTACGCTTGGTCACCTATTGGAACTGATGCATCAAAACTTGTCGCGTTTAGCGGAGAGCATTAGCTGTATTGACTCTGTGACGAACAATGTCTCCTTTGACGTGCCACTGCCGAAACCGAAAGGCAAGTTTCTATGGTGGGACGCAGAAAACTTTAAAACCGCGGTCAAAACCTTTGTCACTTATTGGGTTGCTGGACTGATTTGGATTTATTTCAATCCACCAGGCGGCTATTCATTCGTGGTCTTCTCGACGATGTTTATGTCTTTGCTGTCGTTCGTACCTGTGCACCCGATATTGTTACTTGTTCTGTTCACTTTCGGCTTCTTGTTCGCGGTACCTTCTTACGTCTTCATCCTTCCGCAATTGGATCTCGGATTAGAACTTGGCCTGTTTATCTTTATCTACACCTTTATCGGTTTTTATCTGTTTAACGGGCCAGTGACGATTTTCTATATGATTGGCTTGTTTGTTCTCGGTTTAGACAACAACATGTTTTATCACTTCGGGATCCTCATGACGATCATGCTGTTGTTCTACATGGTGGTGTTCATGATTATTTTCGCGCACTACTTCCCGTTTAGCTCACGACCAGAACACCTCTTTTTGACCATAAAAGAACGCTACTTCCGACATACCCGAGAGCTGTTCACTACCTATCAACAGCAGTCCAGCTCGGTTATTACGCCGCTCAAACGGGCCTTGCACTTGGTGACGCTCAATGTCTCATCGAAAAAGCTCAAAGTCTGGGGTTCGAAAATCAACCACAAACACTTTGATAAAACCACGCCAGAAGCGATTGGCGCGTTTAGCAAAGCGTGTGATGTACTCAGTAATCACATCAACATCTTAATGGCCGCTGAGAAAAAGTTGATGGCCAATCCGCTGATTACTCAGCTTCGTCAACAACACCGCGATTCCATCATTCCTTTGATGGCAGGCGCTTTAGCCAGCCATCAAGCAACACAAGAACTCGACTCCGTATTCGACCAATACAGTCAGGATTACCAAACATTCGAAGATAAACTGGAAGATTTTTTTAGTGAGTTGGATTTATCTGACTACGCTTATTCAGAGATAGCCGGTTTTTATATCTTGCTGAATTTAAAACGGAACGTGTTCGAAGCAATCAAGCATTGCAAGCAAACCTACGAGGATATCGATTGGGTGAACTTACAACAGAAGCGTTTTTAAAGGTGGGGATATGATGCTTCCAAAACTAACCAAACCAAGCCTCGCCATACTTTCTTTGCTCGGACTCAGTGCGTGTACCACGGTAGGACCAGATTATGTTCATCCAAAGCAGGCGCCACTGCCAAGTGACTGGTCGGTGCAAAAAGCAGCCAAAGATACGCAGCAATCAGAGCAACAGCTACAACAATGGTGGCAGCAATTTAATGACTCAACTCTTAATCAGCTGGTTGAGTTGGCGAGCAAACAAAACCTCGATTTAGAAGCCGCAGGGCTACGAATTGTCCAAGCACGTTCATTGCTTGGTATTTCGACTGGCTTGCAATACCCACAAGTTCAAACCGTGTCAGGAAACCTAGCGCGTGCCTACGTAAATGATCAGGGCGTGAATAACGCCACTTTGTCGTTTGATGCTGCTTGGGAAATGGATGTTTGGGGCAAGTATGCTCGCGGTATTGAGTCGGCAGAAGCGGGTTACTACGCATCCATCGCATCGTATCACGACATCATGGTCACTATAACCGCCGAAGTGGCGCGCAATTACATCAACTATCGCACATTCCAAGAACGTATTTTGCTGTCTCGCCGCAATATCGAGATTCAAGAGCGTGTCGTACGTATTACTCAGGTGCAGTTCGACTCTGGCAACGTTACAGAATTGGACGTTCAACAAGCTAAAAACCAACTCTACACCACCAAAGCAGCGTTACCGAGCCTCGAAGTGGCAATGAAGCAATCACGTACTGTGTTGGCTTTGCTACTGGGTCTGTTACCAGAAGAAGTAGATCGACTGCTACAGTCGGATGGGATGCACAAGCAAATCGCTGAGTACGAAGCCCAGTTCAAATCGACGGGCAGAAAATCGGCGCTATCGGGCACCGACGAGCGTTCCATTGTGCCACGTCCACCGCTTTTGGATACGCAAGTGGATGCTAACTTAGTGATGCGACGTCCGGATTTGCAAGTCTCTGAGATGCAAGCTCGCGCGCAAAGTGCGCAGATTGGCGTGGCAGAAACCGCTCTGTACCCAAGCTTTTCGTTGTTCGGTTCCATCGGTATCGACAGTACGGTTCCCGATGGCAGCAGTTTCAGTTTTAGCGATTCGCTCACCATGGTGGTTGGCCCAACGTTCAGTTGGAACATTTTCCAATACGGACGCGTGAAAAATAACATTCGTTTCGAAGATGCTCGCTTCCAAGAAACGCTGACGAACTACAACAAAAAGGTACTGCAAGCCGTTAATGAAGTCACCAATGCAATCGAAGCGTACGACCTGTATTTGCAACAAAAAGATTTACGCTTGCAATCGGTCAACTCTTCCATTCGTGCGTTCAACATATCCATGACACAGTACGAAAACGGACAAATTTCATTCGAACGTCTGCTTAACTCGGTTGAAAAAATGACCCGTGCGGAAGACAGCTACGCAACGATCAAAGGGAACGTGGCGAACCAAGTTGTTGCACTCTATAAAGCCCTCGGTGGAGGCTGGCAAACCCAAACAGGCAAACCCTTCCTCAGTGAATCTATTGCCAAGCAAATGACAGAACGAACTGACTGGGATGGTTATTTAAATGAAGAAAACCGCGTATTGCCGCCTTTGCGACTCGAAACTCCGGCTGAGACCAGTGATGAAAACAAAACGGAGGATCGGTAATGCCTCATGAACTCTCTTGGGGAGACGTTTACTTTTCTCCTACGCTACTCGTGCTCTTTCTCGCCGTCACGGCCACGTGGATAACGGTGATGATATTGAACAAGACACGTTTGTCTCGCTTCATCGCTTTTCCGTCTCTGACGTTTATTGCCATCATGGTCGGTTATGTGGTGGCCATCGACAGCTTTTATATTCAATTTTAGGTGCCAAACAAGATGAAAAAACTATTCGTAATCGCACTCAATCTTGTCATTCTTGGTGGCGCAGCTTGGCTCGGCTATCAAAAGTTTGAGGAATACTTTAATAACCCATGGACACGAGATGGGCAAGTGCGTGCTAACGTCATCAAAGTGGCTCCTCGCGTATCAGGCCCAATTGTAAATGTCGCGGTGCAAGACAACCAAGAAGTAAAAATGGGGGATTTACTGTTTGAAATCGACCCTGCGACTTACCAGGTTGCGTTATCTCAAGCCGAAGTAGCACTGGAGCGCTCCATTGTTAGCTCTCGCGGTAAAAAAATCGAATATGACCGCTTAAAAGACATTCGTGCCAAAGACCGTGGCGCAGTTTCTCATAAGGATCTGATTCGTCGTGAAATCGCTTACGAAGAATCGCTACTGCAAATCAAATCTGCAGAAGAACAACTAAAATCAGCACGCCTTAACCTCAGCTTTACCAAAGTTTATGCGACCGTCGATGGTTTTGTATCTAACCTCGATATTAGAAACGGTACGCAAGCGGTCGCAAACCAACCACTGCTCGCACTGATCGACAAAAACAGCTTTTGGGTATTTGGTTTCTTCCGTGAAAACCAACTTGCGCAAATCGAACCTGGCAGCCAAGCGCGTGTCACTTTGATGTCTCACCCAGACACGCCAATTGACGCGACGGTTGACTCGATTGGTTGGGGTATTGCGCCCAAAGACGGCACGGTCGGCTACAACCTTCTTCCAAACGTAAACCCTGTTTTTCAGTGGATTCGCCTAGCACAACGTATTCCGGTGCGAATCTCCCTACAAGAACTTCCTGAAGATGTTGATCTTCGATTCGGGCTTTCTGCGTCCATCATGGTGATGAAAGAGTCATCCGCAGAAAGTGAACAATAACTAAGTGAGAAGAGCCATGGTCATTGGTAAAAACCTCAAAAATATTAATGAAGAAAACAACTTCTTCTATCTAACCTTAGCACTAGTGATTTTGTTGCTAGGGAGTGCGATGGCACAAGTCGTAGGTGAAGGGACGATTGAACACATACTTCAGGCTTTCACGGTTCTGACGTTTATCGTCTGTTTTGCGAGCCTTCGCTTTGACAAAACCTGGTCTCGTTTCCTCTACAGCCTGTTTGGTGTTTGGGTTCTTGTGATTGTGATCAAGACCGTTTTCGACATCAGAGAGATGAATGTGGTGATGCTTGCCCTCACCTTTGCGTTCTTTTTCGGCACTTTTAAATCCATCGCAAGACAGATTCTTTTCACCGGCCATGTCAACAGCAACAAAGTCATTGGCTCGGTAGCGCTTTTCTTGCTACTTGGTCTGATGTGGGCGATTGCCTACCTCATTCTGCTTGAGTTTTCGCCTGAAGCCTTTACCGGTATGGAAGCGATTTCTTGGGGGCAGAACTTCTCCAATGCAGCGTATTTCAGTTTCGTTACCTTAACCACGCTCGGTTATGGCGACATTAGTCCTCTAACACCACTGGCTCAAGTCGTGGTGTATTTAGAGGCCATCACAGGTGTTTTTTATATGGCGATTGTTGTTTCAAGTCTCGTCAGTTCTAACATTGATCATCAGGTAAACAAAAATGGATAAACAATCGGTAAAAATCGACAGTAAGCTTTTCATCAGTAATATGGTGGAATCAGCAATACGCATTGGCTTGATCTTTGTCTTGCTGATGTTTACGTACGACATCATCAAACCCTTCATACTTCCGGTTATTTGGGGCGCTATTATAGCCGTCGCTTTAATGCCGCTTACCCAAAAATTGCAGCGTGTATATGGTGGTCGCAGAGGTCTGGCAGCCACAACCATTGCTTTACTTGGTATTGCCCTCCTTGTCACGCCACTTGTTATGGTATCAGGCTCCATTGTGGATGGTGCAACGCACGCGCTTGAAGTACTACAAAATGGTCAAGTGAAAATACCAGGGCCAAAACCTTCCGTAGCGGATTGGCCTATCGTGGGTGATAAGCTCTACGAAGTGTGGACCCTATTCGCTACTAATCTTGAGCAAGCGATTCAAACCTTTATGCCACAAATAAAGGCAGGACTCACATCTTTACTGGGTACACTGGGGGGCGTATTGGGAAGTTTACTGCTTTCAATCTTGTCACTTGCTATTGCAGCAGGTTTCATGACGTACTCTGAATCTGCGGCATCAGGCCTAAGAACCATCGCGATTCGTACCGCTGGTGAAAACGCAAAAAGCTGGACCACGCTTATCGCAGCGACAATTAAAAGCGTACTGCTTGGCGTAGTCGGTGTAGCGGCGATTCAAGCACTGTTGATCGGTGCTGGTTTCTTCGTATTTGGCGTTCCGGCAGCAGGTTTACTCACACTGCTTCTAATGATCTTATGTATCGCTCAGCTCCCGGCGTTGCTCGCAGTGCTACCTGTGATTGGCTTCATGTACATGACCCAAGACACCTCAACAGCAACCATGTTTACTGTTTGGGTCGTAGTTGCGGCTCTTTCTGAAAACCTGTTCAAACCAATGTTAATGGGACGTGGCGTCGACGTGCCAATGCCTGTGATTCTGCTCGGTGCCATCGGTGGTATGCTTTTCTACGGCATCGTTGGTCTGTTCTTAGGTGCCGTTATCCTAGCAATTTGGTATGAGTTATTTGTTTGGTGGTTGAGCATTGAGAAAGCACAACAGCAAGAAGAAATGGCAGAACAACAAGACGCTTCTGATGACCAATCAGAACCTGGACACGGTGCTGGCATTTAATAAATCAATAAGTTAGAAAGAAATTTAATCTATAACTTATGATATCAAACCGCTGCATTTCAGCGGTTTGATTCTATTTGGATCACAGTTTCGTCGTAATAAATGCGATAAAAATGACGTTCTTGTTAAATTTTCATACTTATTACACTTGGGAGTTGCAATCGGGCAATGAACGATGCACTCTCGATGACCACTAATTTGCTTAGGATAAAAACAATGAAATTGATCAAGCCTTTAACTTGTGCGCTTGCTCTCGCAATGAGTGGCATGGCATTCGCAGATGTAACCGTGAGTGTTCCTGACAACGTTTCAGTATTGGCGGCTAACGGTGAAAAAGCAGATCTTTCGGGTGGTTTTTTCGCCTCTGAAAGAACACTGACGTTACCTGATGGCCTTAACCAAGTCGTATTTCGTTTCGCCCCTTACTTCAACCAAGGTAATGACCGTTTAAGTGTTGAAAGCGATGTTATCGTTGCACGATTTGACGCGACCAATGCCGAACTCACTCTACAAATGCCAGAATACCGCAACCTACGTGATGCGGAAGAGAAGATCAAAGACTTAGATTGGAAACTGGTTGATGATTCAGGCAACGCAATCGCGGTTGACCAGGACAAGTTGCTCAAACCGGGTATGCAAATCGGTCGTGATTACGTACGTGAAATCGAAGATTATAACCAAGCTGGCGGTGCAGCAGCCGTGGCTTTTGCTGGCGCAGCGACCATGCAGCCAGTCACGCTTCCTGCAAAGGTTCCTGCGGATATGAAGCAAGTGAGAGCAACTGCGGTTAAAGCGGATTCGACAGCTGAAGAGATGCTGCACTTCTGGTACCAAAAAGCAGACGCAGAAACCAAAGCTCGCTTTAAGAAATATGTTAATCAACAGTAAATCTGGTTAACTTTATCGATATTAAAAAAGCCACTTCACGTGGCTTTTTTGATCAAAAATTAGGAAACTTGGACAACTTTAGTATTGGCGATCAAGTCATGCAACAAACGTCGCTCCGGATGAAAGAACAACAATGCCAAATTTACCAACGGGATCCCCGGAATGAGCATCTCCAGCAAGTAGCTAATAACAAGCCTTAACCCTGCTGTAACTTTCGTTGCCTTACTATCATTTTTCATTACAACTTTAATACCAATCATGCGCATACCAATGGTTTGCCCATGACTCAATGCATTCCAGTTGATCATTAAAACCGTTGGTAAAGAAAGCAAGTAAAACGCCTGAGTTTCACGAACAAGCGTGAGGTTATCTGCTAAAGAGAGCTGAAAGTCGTTAAGAAAAGAGTTAATACTCAATGCAATTATTAACACTACCACCATCGTAAAGAGCAGGTCGATAAAACCAGCAATGATTCTCTGTTGCTTGCTCGCGATAAAAGCATACATGGACTTCAGTCACCTCAATGTAATTGGTTAAGCGAGAATGACTGAGTGTACAGACGCGCAATGGTGAGCGCAGTTTAGGTATTGCCAACATAATATTCAACTAAGAACATACTAAATCGCGGTCGTATCTCAAAAGTAATCATTACATCTTGAGCATAACCGTATCAATTTAACAAAACGCTACCAGTAACGTTCGTAAATGATATTTCCCCCAGTTTGATGGCGATACTTTTCCAAGCCTAGCTCTTGTAAAACGGGCACGGTATCTTTGATCATTTGTGGATTCCCACACATCATGACAAAGCTACGCTGAGCTGAGAATGGCGCATCAGCGGCGTTGGACAGTAAACCCGATTCGATGAGTTCAGGAATTCGGCCTTGTAATTTACCATCAACCTCTTCCCTGCTGACTATCGGTATATACTTTAATCTGCCTTCATATCGTTGCTGAAGCTGTTCAATTAGGTATTTATAAACCAGATCTTTTTCGAAACGAACGGCATGAACCAGCACAATGCGCTCATTGTGAGGCGGTAAGTTTATATCATCCAGCAGCGATAAAAACGGTCCAATCCCCGTACCTGTAGATAGCAGCCACAGGTCATGAGCCTGTTTAGGAATAGAATCATGGATTAAATCGCCATGTGCGGTGGCACCGACATAAATGCTATCACCAGATTTAAGCTTTTGGAGCCGTGGAGAAAGTTGTCCTTGAGGGTCGGCTACTATTAGAAACTCCAACCAATCGAATTGCTCGCTTGGCGCATTAACCACAGAGTAAGCACGGCTGATCGGCTTACCTTCATCATCAAGCAAAGCAAGCTTGGTGAATTGGCCAGCTTTAAAGGAAAGAGGCGCGCCAGATATTCTCAAACTGAACAGCTCACCTGTCCAATCAATGCGTTTCTCAACTCTTGCGAGGTTGAAACCTTTGAGTTCAATCATGAGACACCTCCTATCTGGTTACTCTTAGTTAAACTTACGCCTTCAACTCGATTATGTAAAGTTTCTGGTTTACATAATCAAACCACTATTTCATTTCACATTTTAAAAACAATTTTATTACATATTAAATGATTACATCTAGAATAAATGCTCAAAGTGATAAGTCGCGTCGCAATTTGTGGCAAAGCAGATGAAAAAGGAGCAATAAAAATGGACACACTGTTAAAGGACTTTCCCGTTATCACAGAGATAAAAGTCGCATGGGGTGAAATGGATGCTCTGCAACACGTTAATAACGTGGTCTATTTTCGCTACTTCGAGACCGCACGTTTAGATTACTTCAACAAAATTAACCTGCTGGTCGACCTGCAGACCTCGCAAATTGGACCAGTACTGAGTGAGACTCAATGCCGCTACAAATTGCCTGTTACTTACCCAGACACGCTATTAGTCGGTTCTCGCGTAATCGACATGCAAGAAGATCGCATCACAATGGAGTACCAAGTGCTGAGTAAGAAGTGGGGTAAGATTGCGACCATCGCGACCGCCACTGGTGTGATGTTTGATTTTAAGAACAACGTAAAAGCGGCGATTCCAGACCACGTTCGCCAGTCGATTTTAGATTTGGAAGGAACTGTGGGTAGCACGCATCATTTAGAGTAGCAAGAAATGAGAGATTAAAGGCGAGGTTCCCGACAGCGATTCTTCATCGCTGTCGGGAATAACGTATGGCTAATCTTCCAACCTACGCGATAAGAGAACTAGCGTCATTCTAGCGAGCCAAGGCGAGACTAAGAATCTACTTACCGCTTGCTGCAGGCCTATAGAGATATAAATAAACTCAATACAATCTGAGAGTAGATTCTGAATCACGCTCGTTCCTCGCGGTTCAGAATGACGGTTCGAGTTTGGCTCTGATCTCTACAAAACCATCTAAAAAAGCGATTCCAGAAGAACCTATGTGACCATCCGGAATTTCGCTTTAGACGTAACAGTAGAGCGACTCTTTCAGCCTACGCGATAAGAAAAGCTACGTCATTCTAACGAGCCAAAGCGAGACTAAGAATCTACTTACCGCTTGCTGCAGACCATAGAGCTATGAATAAACTCAATACAATCTGAGGGTAGATTTTGAATCACGCTCGTTCCTCTCGGTTCAGAATAACAGTTCGAGTTTGGCTCTGACCTCTACAAAACCATCAAAAAAAGCGATTCCAGAAGAACCTAAGTGAGTCATTCGGAATCTCGCTTTAAACGTATCAGTAGAGCGACTCTTCCAGCCTACGCGATAAGAAAAGCTACGTCATTCTAGCGAGCCAAAGCGAGACTAAGAATCTACTTGCCGCTTGCTGCAGACCATAAAGCCATGAATAAACTCAATACAATCTGAAGGTAGATTCTGATTCACGCTCGTTCCTCGCGGTTCAGAATGACGGTTCGAGTTTGACTCTGACCTCTACAAAACCATCTAAAAAAGCGATTCCAGACAAGCCTAAGTGACCATCCGAAATCTCGCTTGAGACGCATCAGCAGCGCGACTCTTCCAGCCTACGCGATAAGAAAAGCTGCGTCATTCTAGCGAGCCATAGCGAGACTAAGAATCTGCTTGCCGCTTGCTGCAGACCATAGAGCGGTTAGCAGAATGTCTCGATGTACAGCGCTTCCACCTTATCTCTGGCCCATTGCGTTTTACGCAGGAACTTCAGCGACGATTTGATTGAAGGATCTTTCTTGAAACAGTTCACACGAACGCGCTCATACATGCCATTCCAACCAAAGTGTTCAACTAGTCGGGTGACGATTTTCTCTAAACTCAACCCGTGAAGTGGGTTATTCGGCTGCTGTTGGCTCATGCTATTGATCCGGTAAAGTGAAGTTGCGCGCTAATCTAACTCAAACTCGCCGTGCAACCTAATGTTTTAACCTTGAATTGACCTACGACTCTCCCCTATAGTAGCCCAAACTTCTTAAAAGCCCTTTTCACAATGAAAGCCCTCAACGACCTCAATATTTTTGTCGAAACCGCGCGCCAAGGCAGCTTTTCAAAAGCCGCTAACAGCATGGACATGACACCTGCCGCCATTAGCGCATCGATTAAGCGTCTTGAAGGGCAAATCGGTTTCCCGTTGTTTGTGCGTTCCACCCGAAGCCTGCGTTTAACCTCAGAGGGCGAACTGTTTTTAGACAAAACCACGCAAGCGTTGGCAACATTGCAAGAGGGGTTGGATCAGATCTCAAGTGCGCGCGGGGAGTTGTCTGGTCAGCTGCACATTACTGCACCCTCCGATTTTGGTCGCAATATGTTGCTCGATTGGGTGGATGAGTTCATCGATCTCTACCCAAATGTTTCCATTAAACTAGAGCTGTCCGATAGCTTGACGGATATGTACACAAAGCCTGTCGATATTGCGATTCGCTACGGCGAGCCGGCCGACTCCAATCTGGTCGTATTGGCATTATGTGGGTCAAACGAACGGATATTATGTGCATCGCCAGAGTACGTAGCTACACATCCAGAACTCGCCTCTCCTGCCGATTTAACGCAACACAACTGCTTGTGCTACATGGTCGCGGATTCGGTCTACAACAAATGGACGCTCACGCGTGGCAGCGAGAAAGAACAAATCGTGGTCAGCGGTAACTTGTTGAGCAACGATAGTGACTTGCCACACCGGTTAGCGATCAAAGGCAAAGGCATTGCGAATAAATCATTGATGGACATTAGCCGAGACTTAATCGAGGGAAGATTGGTACGAGTGTTACCAGAGTGGGATTGCGGCCCAGTGCCGCTCTACATGGTATGTGCCGATCGTCGATTATTGACGCCAACGATTCGGACTTTCCGCGACTTTATCCAACAAAAATGCTGCCAGCAACGCGCCAACGTGCTGGCAACCTTCTGTCATTAGGCGATAAATCGAAGAGGACGAATCTGGGTATATTCAACCCAATCATTCTCTTCCAATATTTCAAGAAACGTCGCCATATGCGGGCTTTGCAAATGCTTATCCAAGGCCTCTTGCGATGCCCAGATTTCTTGGAACATAAATAGGCCATCAACTTTTTCGTCGAGATACAACTCGTATTGGCAACAGCCTTCTTCTTTGCGAGTTGGCTCTAGTAAACCAGCAAGCAAATTCACCACCTGATCCTTACTATCTGGATAGGCTTTCACTTCTGCGACTAAGTGGATCATCGTTTTATCACTCTTTTGCGATTTATATATTGATTACAAGGTTCTACGTCACCTGCAAGTAAGCTCGAATTAGATCTCGGTGAATACGGTTTCTGCGTCCCAGCGAGACTTTGGCGTTTTCGCGTTGAAGTCATCTTCCGCGTGGTAGCCAAGCGGCACGATCACAACACTGGTATAACCTTTTTCACGCAAGCCAAATTCTTCATCCAGCACTTTTGGATCAAACCCTTCAATTGGTACTGCATCGATTTCTAACGTCGAAGCACCCAACAGCAACGTACCCACGTTGAGGTAAACTTGTTTCTCCATCCAATGGTTTGCATCTTTCAGATCAAAACGGTGCATGTTCACAAAGTAGCTACGACCACCGCGTACAGCCGCTTTCGCTTCTTCAGTTGGGAATCGGCCATCTTTTTCTTCTTGCGCCATTAGCGCTTCAATGTAGTCGTTATCAATGCCTGTTTTCGCACAAAACACCAATACGTGAGAAGCGTTGAGAATCTTCGCCGCGTTAAATGCGTAATTCTCTTGCGCCGCTTTAGCGATGCGCTGTTTGCCTTCTTCTGTGCTTGCCAGAATGAAATGCCAAGGCTGGGAGTTCACACTCGATGGACTAAAACGAATCAGCTCTTTAACTGCGTCGATTTTTTCTTGAGATAGCTTGCGCGTTGGGTCAAACACTTTCGTTGAGTAACGAGATTTTGCAGCTTGTACGATATCCATGAGGTTCTCCAATTAATGAATTTAAGCTGTGTAACAGCATAACCTCATGAGATAAAGGGAAAAACCGATTTCGATTAAAAACATTTTCAAAATAAATTTGAAAATAAAACGATAAGAAAGGCTTTGAGCGTTCTCACTGAACTTCTCCATCTTTTCGGCAATAATGCATGTTTGCTCGCAACCAAACTCAACTCATGCTGCCTCAAGATAACGTTATTACATCCTTTCTGTGCAAAAAGCTCGGTCACAATCACCTTCGAATTGCCGGCGAATATTGGCACATTGAGAAGTTGGTGGCCTTGCAATGCATGATGTTGAAAGAAGCGCCTAACCTCCAAGAAGGGCTGCTTTGGTGGAGTAAAAGTGTCTCATTATTCGACCGCCGCTTGTACGTCACATTGCAACATGATGATGCCCAAATCCATCTGCAAGTCGAATGTAGAACGGCCGATATGCCAAATTGGGCGGAGTCGGTGTTTGGCTTGCTCAAAATGCAGTTGGAAATGCTTGAGCTAAGCGAATCAATACAGGTACAAGTTCACGCCAACAATCCACTCGCGGCCGATATTTTTCTAGAGGAAACGCGAGATTCTAAAACGAGTTCAAGCGTGTTTGAACTGGTGAAACATGTTTATTTTCTGCTTTCTCACCAGCCAATTGAGCAACCCGAATTGCTGAGTGTTTTGAACGCCTTGTTCATCAAAAACAGTAATTACGCGCTCAAATTAGAGCAAGCGGCAAGGCAACTGGGCGTCTCCAAACGCACCTTGCAACGTCGACTGCAAGAAAAGCAAATGAGCTACTCTCAATGCGTTGATTTCGCGAAAAGAAAGCAAGCACTCACTTTGCTTGCCGACACCCAACTCACAACGCAGCAAATCGCCTATCAACTTGGTTACGAAGAACCATCGAACTTTCACCGCACTTTTCGTCGTTGGTATCCGTTTTCCCCCATGCAGTATCGCCAACAATGTTTGGATAACCGAACTCAACTAAATCAACAACCGATCCGCTTGTACTATGCCAAAGCCAATACCTTCGACGATAACCACATCGACCAACCTGTCGGCAAAATCTGGATGGAAGTGGACAATATTGCGTTTGAAAAAGTGGTCTCGGTAGAATGCCGTGACCGTGATGGCGCATGGCGGCGCTACCCCGCCTTCTTCGAGCGTTTTTTAAGTCATGGCACCGAACTCTGGGCAACGACTGAACTTCCGGTGGCGCATCCCCTGACCTTTCGCCTGTGTTATGAAGTCGATGGGGAGCGTTACATTGAGAATAACCACCAGCGTGATTATGTGGTTTCTAAGGGGCTTTTAATTGGCGCAACGGAATATATTGTCCCGACTCGGCAGCTGATTAATATCGGGGCGCAATACACGCTCTTTGTCGAACTGGCATGCCGACTTGAAAACGTTGTGAGGATTGACGGTTACGTCGATGATGACCCCACACCTCACGCAATGCGCTTAACCAAACACTCGCTACATTATGCTTGTTGGGTGCTACAATTATCGCTCACTCAAACTGCAAAGCAGTGCCGTTTCCGCCTTTATGATGAATCCGGCAACGAGCTCGCGAAAGAGCATTACCCGATACAATATCCTATTGTGCAACCGCTCAATTAAAACTGTCGGTCAGATCAAAATCGTCTCTTCGTGACATCATTTCACGTCTTTTTTGGCGTGAAATGACACTCTCAATTTCAAACCTTTGCTTTATCGTTTCTGCATTGCTGCATAACGGAGGCAAAAACTGTGTTTGAAACTCTACCTAACCCAATGAGTAAAATAAAAATACTTCCTTTAGCGATCGCTCTTGCTCTTTCTGGCTGTGGAAGCGACGAAACCACACCAGTCGATACAGGCAGCCACGTGGCATCTCCTGATTGGCAAGATCAAATCATTTACTTCCTGATGATCGACCGTTTTAACGACGGCGACAGCGCTCTCAATGATCAAGGGCAAAACGAATTCGATCCGACGTCGGATAAAAAATTCAGCGGCGGCGACCTCGTTGGTGTGAGCGATAAGTTAAGCTACATCGAAGATCTCGGTGCCACATCGATCTGGATTACTCCGCCAGTTGCTAACCAATGGTGGGATGCAGAGCAAAACTACGGCGGCTACCACGGGTACTGGGCGCGCGATTTCCAAAAAGTGGATGAACACTTTGGTGACATGGAAAGCTACCAAGCGTTAGCACGCGAAGTGCATGCGCGTAACATGTTCTTAATTCAGGACATCGTGACCAACCATGTAGGCAACTTCTTCACCTACGATGATCCTTACAGTTATGATCCAAGCCTACCTTGCCAAGGCTTCCGTTTGATAAAAAATGCGCTACCCGCCGGGCAAGAACTGCCATACCCGCTCAACATGAACGAGTGTAAAACAGACGGCACAGGTAGTTACCACTGGACGCCAACCATCACCGACCACAACGATCTGGTACAAGAAAAAACCTGGCAACTCTCTGATTTGGATGACCTTAATACGTCCGATCCTGAAGTACGCGCTTATCTAAAAGAGAGCTACCGAAAATGGATTCGCGAAGTCGGCGTCGACGGATTCCGTATCGATACGGTGAAGTTTGTTGAACATGATTTCTGGAATGACTTCCTACACGCCGACGATGGTGTGATGACGCAAGCGGTTGATACCGGTCGTGACAACTTCCTCACTTTTGGTGAAGTATTCGAAACATCGACGCCATACCACACCGAAGGCGAAGAGAAGATGCTGACTTACATCGGTGAAAATGGCTCACCGAAACAGCTAACCTCGGTACTGAACTTCCCATTGCAAGCGACCATGACGCGCGTATTTGCAGCAGGGCAACCGACCGACTATTTACGTTTCCGTCTTGAGAAAATGATGGAGATGTTCCCGAATCCATACATCATGCCGAACTTCATTGATAACCACGACATGCCGCGCTTTCTGTCGCAAGGTAGCGTGAATGACATGAAACAAGCATTGATCACCATGATGAGCGTACCGGGTATTCCTGTGATTTACCAAGGTACAGAACAGGCGATGTCAGCGGCGCGCGATGCTATGTTCGCCGGAGGGTACCGTGAAGATGGCAACTACGTAGACTCGTTCGACCAAAACAGTGAGATGTACTTGTTTATTCAAGAACTTGCCAAGCTACGCACTGAAAACAAAGTCATGACACGTGGCGAAATGAAGGTGATTGGCAGCGACAAAGCGGGCGCGGGCGTGTTCGCCTTTACCCGAACGTTGGATACCGACGAAGTCTTGGTGGTCATGAACACATCCAACTCGCCGATGTTGATGAACCAACTCGATGTAGAGCAAGCGGGCGGTACCGTCTTCAAACAGCAAATCATGTCGAACTGGGCAGACGCTCCAGAGCAGTTAGTCGCCGATGAAAACGGTCATGTAACCCTAGAGCTACCAGCCAAGTCTGCAGTGATTTACTCAAAAACAAGCAGCAATCAATCTGTAGATACGCCAGACCTCAACATCCAACTAGCGCAAGATTGGGAAGGAAAAACCATCACTGGTGATATTGTTATCGCGGGTAGTGCGAACGCCAACGAGAAGTTGAACCTTGTCGTCGATGGTAACTTGGAAACAGCACAAACCATTACTGTAGGCGCTGATGGTCAGTTTAGCGTCACGCTGTCGACTCGTCACTTTGCAATTGGCGAACAGCAACACCGCTTCGCGATTTACTCCACCGAGAAAAAAGCAGGCATCGAGGACGTGAATTTTGTCTCCAACCTAAGCTGGTCAAACACACCGGATGACACCATTGATGATGCAGGCGATGCACAAGACGGCATGGGCGGCCCTAATGGTAACTACTCGCTACCAACTGATCCAACGTTCGACAAAGACAACAGCCAACTCGCAATCAATAAAGCAGAAGTGTTTACCGTTGGCAGTAACGTACGTTTGACCTTCACTATGGACAAAATCACCGACACTTGGTTACCACCAAACGGCTTCGACCACGTAGGTTTCACCATCTTCATTGATTTACCTGAAGAAGCCGCAACCAACTTGTCTGAGCTACCGAAGATCAACGCTTCTATGCCAAGCGGAACCTGGAGTCGCAATGCGGTTGTTTTTGGCTGGCAAAGCTCGATTTACAACACCAAAGGAGCAAATGCGACGACATGGGGAGAAGCCGTAACGCCAGCACCAATGGTCACGGTAGACAAAGCCAACAACACCATTTCGATGGACTTTGCTAGCGATGCACTAGGCCGCCCAGATTCGCTCGATGGTATCCGCTTCTATGTCACGACTTGGGACTTAGACGGCCTTTCGGCAACTTACCGTCCGCTAGAACAAGACAAAGGCCCTTGGAACTTCTCCGGTGGCGCATCGGATGAAAGTAAGATTTGGGACGATTTACCAATCATCACCTTGTCGGAATAAACCGTTAAATAAGACACCGCCCAGCGTTATGACTGGGCGGTCATCAACAAAAGAATGCAGAAAGAAACTTCTGCTCGTTTTTATTCTAGCTAAAGAATGATTTCACCCACAGCACCAAACTGTCCCAAAGCTGACCAAACCACGAGCCCTCTTCTACCGCTTGGCTGCTGACCAAGGGATAACTCGCCACGGTACTGTCATCGCTTTTCCAAACGACCTTACCAATCTCATCTCCTTGCGCGATCGGCGCAATCAACGGTTCATTTAACACCACACTCTTATCAAGCCCAGCCGTCATTGAACGAGGCAGAGTGAGATAGGCATCTTTAGCAAAGATCGCCTCAACTTGATTAGCATTTCCCTTCCAAACGCGAACTTTAGACTCAACTTCCCCCTGTTTAGCAACTTGCTTGGTGTCATAAAAGCGAAAACCATAGCTGAGTAGATTCTTCGATTGGCTGATCCGAGCCTGTTTACTTGGCGTACCCATCACCACCGAGATAAGGCGCATTCTTCCTTCTTTGGCCGAGCTCACCAAGCTGTATCCGGCATTGCTGGTGTAGCCGGTTTTTCCCCCGTCGACATCAATGGAATTGTCCCACAACAACTTATTGCGGTTGTACTGCGTAATGTCGTTCCACTTGAAGACTTTCTCACTGTATAGCGCGTACACATCAGGAACATCGCTGATGATCGACTGCATGAGTCTTGCCATATCGGTTGGTGAGGTTTGGATGCCATCACTATCAAGACCATGGGAGTTCACAAAATAGGTGTCTTGCAGTCCTAATTTCTCCGCCCAACCATTCATCAAGGCAACAAAGCCGCGTTCACTGCCTGCAACATGCTCAGCCAGTGCAACGCACGCGTCATTTCCTGATTGGATGATCACGCCGCGCATTAAGTTCGCAACACTAATTTCATCTTTCGGTTTGATGAACATTTTAGAAGAACCGGGAAACTTGGCCGACCACGCGTTTTCGCTCACGGTGACAACATCATCCCATTTCAAACGCCCCGCTTTGATTTCTTGTCCAACTACATAAGCGGTCATCAACTTGGTTAAACTCGCCGGAGCAAGGCCTGCTCGCCCGTTATACTCGGCAATAATGGCACCGGATTGAAAGTCCATTAATACGTAGCCTTTTGCCTGTAACTGAGGTGGGTTGGGCGTAACAACGGCAAAAGTAGGTACGCTTATTAAACAAGTCACAATTGTCCATCGAGCCAGTGACACTTTCATCCGACTTCCTCCATGCTCTTACTTTGTCGCAACTCTATTGAGCATAGCTCACTCAACCAGTTGCACCAGTCGCTAATCGTTTCATTTTCTTGAACTTACATTGATTTGACCAAGGTATAGAACTGAAGAGGCAATTGGGAAATAGCGTTGGTTCTTCGCGCCATTCGCAGTAAAGTAGCGCTACCCCTCAATAAGGAAATAAAGATAACAATGAACGCTCAATCATTTATCGACGCAGGATTGCATTACACTCCCCACAGTTTTACCGTTCCTCTGGATTACCAAGACGCGAGTAAAGGCACCATTGAAGTCTTCGCCCGTGCGGTTTGCCTAGTCGGCGATGAAGAATCGACCAAACCTTGGTTGGTTTACTTTCAGGGCGGGCCGGGCTTTCCCTCTCCGCGTCAAAACGGCAATAGCGGCTGGGTAAAGCGCGCGCTGCAAGAGTACCGAGTTTTGCTCCTCGACCAGCGCGGTACGGGCAATAGTTCGGTGATTAATCATCAGACTCTGGCTCATTTCACACCGCAGCAACAAGCAGACTACTTAAGCCACTTCCGCGCAGACAACATTGTTCGTGATGCGGAATTTATTCGTGAGCAATTTGGCGTCGAAAAATGGGCGATCTTAGGTCAAAGCTTTGGTGGGTTTTGCTCCCTCACCTATTTGTCTTTGTTCCCAGACAGCTTGCTACAAAGCTACATCACAGGTGGCGTGCCATCAGTCTCGCGTCATGCCGACGATGTGTATGAAGCCACCTTCAAACGCACCATGGAGAAAAACCAAGCGTTCTTCCAACAATTTCCGAGTGCGCAACAACTTTGCCAAAACATTGCGAATCACTTGCTGGAAAATGAAGAGTATCTACCAAATGGTCAACGCTTCACGGTGGAACAATTTCAACAAATCGGCATCAACTTTGGCGTGAGTGATACTTTCTTGCCAACTTACTATTGGCTAGAAAGCGCGTTGATTGAAGTGAACGGCAAACCACAACTTCGCTATGAGTTCTTGAACGATATGTTGGCGCAGCAAAACTTCCAAACCAACCCGATTTACGCCATTTTGCATGAATCGATATACTGCCAAGGCTTTGCGTCGAATTGGAGTGCGCACCGTGTTCGCCAAACCCGAACAGAGTTTAATTATGAACCTGGCCAGCCATTTTACTTTACGGGGGAAATGGTCTTCCCGTGGATGTTCGACCAATACGTCAACCTTAAACCACTAAAAGACGCCGCAGAAATATTGGCCGCGAAAGAAGATTGGGCTGCGCTGTACGATCAAACTCAACTGGCTCAAAATAAAGTGCCTGTCAGTTGCGCCGTTTACGCCGATGATATGTTTGTTGAAATGGATATCAGCCGAGAGACGCTCGCGTTAATCCCAAATTCAAAAGCGTGGATCACCAACGAGTACGAGCACAACGGTTTGCGTGCCGACGGTGAACGCATTCTCGACAGGCTCATTGCCATGGGTAAACAGACCGCTGCTGCGTTGAAATAAGCAGGACAGACGTTAGAAATACGCCTTTTTAGTATTTGATGAAAAGGCGTTTATAGCGGTTTATGAACAATGGCGATCAGTCATTCACTCTTTGTCCCTAAACCTTTATCCCTCACCACCTCATGTATAAAACTGCGACATGTCCTTTCCTTGTCAATGACTCCGATGATTATTTGGTGCTTCTTGCGCCTAACTTTTTTGAAGGGCCTAAAACAGAATAACAGCATAAATTTAAACCAAAAGTATCGGCCCCAACCTACCTAACTCACTATAATTAATGCTTATAATTTGAACACATAGCGGCTTCACCTGCGGACATGCTCTCCCTATCAAAGACCGCCAGGCCCCGCCTACTCATAATATCCGTATAATTTGTCCGTATTTCCGACTAGTTTAGTCAGGTATACTTCGTGCCGCTAAAATTTTAAGGTCGTTGACCACCTGTATTTTTAAAGGAAACCTCATGAGTCAGTATGTAGTTTGTGCGCTGTACAAGTTTGTTGAGCTGAATAACTATCAAGAGCTACGCGAGCCATTACTTGCGTTGATGGAAAAACACCATATTCGCGGAACATTACTACTGGCAAGTGAAGGTATCAACGGCACAGTTGCATCTGATCGTGCAGGTATTGATACGCTACTGGAGTGGCTAAACAACGAACCTCGTTTGACTGGCACCGTATACAAAGAGTCGTATTCTGAGACCCAGCCATTCAATCGCACCAAAGTGAAATTGAAAAAAGAGATCGTAACATTAGGTGTTGAAGGTATAGACCCTCGCCACGTAGTGGGTACTTACGTGAAACCTCAAGAGTGGAACGATCTTATTGCTGATCCTGAAGTGTTTGTTGTCGATACACGTAATGATTACGAAATCGAGATCGGGACATTCAAAGGCGCTGTAAACCCAAATACTGAAACCTTTCGTGAATTCCCAGACTATGTAAAAGAAAACATGGACCCGGCAAAACACAAGAAAGTTGCGATGTTCTGTACCGGTGGTATCCGCTGCGAAAAATCAACGGCTTACATGAAAGAACAGGGCTTTGATGAGGTCTACCATCTAGAGGGCGGCATTCTTAAATATCTTGAAGAAGTTCCTCAAGAAGAGAGCATGTGGGAAGGCGATTGTTACGTATTTGACGGTCGTGTTGCAGTGAACCACCAGCTAGAAAAAGCAGATTACGATTTATGTAACGCTTGTCGTCTACCGATCACTGAAGAAGACAAACAGTCAGAATTGTTCGAGCAAGGCGTGAGCTGTCCAAAATGTCACGGCACACACTCAGAAGAACAAATTGCTCGATTCCGCGAGCGTGAAAAACAAGTTGTTCTTGCAGAGCAGCGAGGCGAGCAGCATGTTGGTGGTGAAAGTGCCAAGCAAAGAGAAGCCCGACGTGCCGCTAAGTACGCGCAAAAAGAAGCGCAGCGTAAACAAGACTAAGCCCAACTCTCCTTATATTTAGCGAGCTGCCGTAAGGTGGCTCGCTTTTACTACGCACCAATACTCTTTCAATACAATTTTGTATCCCTCACCAATACCTCTAGTTGATTGTCTCTTTTGCCTTCGGGTAGCCCCACCATTTCATCATAAGCACTTTGATGTACTAAAACCTGCTTATTTGCTTTGATATTCCTGCACTTCTTTTGCATCTCGATCAGGGAGTGAGCCCTCAAAAAGATACCGTTGTCATCAGTGATAAATTGCGCTTCTCCATCAATCACGACAGATGCCTGGTACAATGCGAGATCAAGCGAATGAATGACCAATTTGTCTACATAGAAGTATTTTTGTAACTTACTCAATGGTATTGCCATGTGTCACCTCCCTAAAAGTTACCTCTACGTTTTGTAGAATAAAACCGATCATTGGATGAGATTTCTTCGGTTTACTTGCGTACAACATCGGAAACTAAAGAGGATTCCGATGCAAACAATCAATGTCGTGTGGTTAAAACGAGATTTAAGGCTGACTGACCATCAACCACTAACTCAAGCATTATCAACAAAGCACCCAACTGTGCTTTTATATATTGTTGAACCATTGCTATTGAACAACCCACACTATTCTGAGCGCCACTGGCGATTTGTTTGGCAATCACTGCAAGACATGGATGAGACGCTCAAAGCATATGGGCATCGAATCACGGTGCTGTTTGACGATGCCTTAGCATGTTTTCAATCAATTCAAGCGCAATATCAAATCAACGCTGTTTTTTCTCACCAAGAAATAGGACTCAACTGCACCTTTGAACGCGACAAACAAGTTGCCGCTTGGCTGTATGAGCAGAACATCGACTGGTTTGAGTTCGAACACGGTGCTGTTATCAGAGGTGCAAAAAACCGGCAAGGTTGGGACAAACATTGGGACTCTGTCATGAGAGCCTCAATAAGCCCTATTGAGCTCCAAACCGACTTATTGCATTCATTGGATGCAGAAGCTCTCGGCTGTTCGTTTTCGCCACCATCATCCTGGCTATCAAAATGCAAAGGAATGCAAACGGGAGGAAGCCGGCTCGCTTGGAAAACACTAGAGGACTTTTTCCATCGTCGAGGTCGTGATTACTATCGAAGCATTTCTAGTCCCACAGCCTCACGCACAGCCTGTACTCGACTTTCTCCATATCTCGCTTGGGGTAACATATCCTTGCGTGAAGTTTATCAATACCTTTTGAAACACTGGCAAGTCGCTGGGTTTCGTCGCAGCTTAATTGCATTGTCTTCACGGCTTCATTGGCACTGTCACTTCATCCAAAAATTCGAATCGGAATACGACATGGAGTTTTACTGCGTTAATCGGGCTTACGAACCATTGATTAAACAAAGTAGTACTTTCGATGAAGAAAAGTTAGCAGCATGGAAATCCGGGCATACTGGCGTACCTTTGATTGATGCCTGCATGCGCTGTTTGCACCACACTGGTTACATTAACTTTCGCATGCGTGCCATGCTGGTTAGCTTTCTTACTCACCACATGAACATGAATTGGCGAGTAGGTGTAACGCATTTAGCGCAACTGTTTCTCGACTTTGAGCCCGGAATTCATTACCCACAATTCCAAATGCAAGCAGGAGTAACCGGGACTAACACAATCCGTATTTATAATCCGATCAAGCAAGCCCAAGAACATGATCCTGACGGCACGTTCATCTACAAGTGGGTACCTGAATTGCAAATGGTTCCTCCCCCTCTTTTATTCGAGCCTTGGACAATGACCCAGATGGAAGCTGTCATGTATCAGTTGCAGCCAGATAGCCGTTACCTTGCACCTATTATCACACCAGACAACGCAGCTAAGGCAGCAAGAGAGCGCTTATGGACGTGGCGGAAACGAGCCGATGTGAAACAAGAAGGCAGACGAATTCTTGCGCGACATGTTAGACCCTCAAAAGAAAGTAGGACGCGATGATCATCTCTCAATCACAATGCGTACAAATGCAAACACACTCCAGGGAACCCGTTGTACCCTCAACTAGTAAGGAACACATTATGTTCAAACGTATCTTAGTTATCGCGGCGACACTGATGGCGACGTTATCTTTTATGCTTCCCGTCAAGGCTCATGAGCATGGCATGATGAAAGCCGATATTGTCGACGTTGCCGCTGAAAACGGCTCTTTCAATACGCTTGTTGCTGCGGTAAAAGCAGCGGGCTTGGTTGACACTCTCAAAGGGGAAGGCCCATTTACTGTTTTTGCACCAACGGATGACGCTTTTGCAAAACTGCCAGACGGCACAGTCGACATGCTCTTAATGCCGGAAAACAAAGACAAGTTAGTATCTGTTTTGACTTATCACGTCGTCCCAGGGAAAGTGATGGCTGCCGATGTTGTTAAGCTAGACAAAGCGACTACGGTTCAGGGGCAAGATGTGATGATTAAAACCATGGGCGATAAAGTCATGGTTAACGATGCAAATGTCATTGCAACCGATGTGAAAGCTAAAAACGGTGTCATTCACGTGATTGATACTGTCATCATGCCGAAATAACACCATTCAAAGGGCGGGACACTCCGCCCTTTAGACAGAACTTCTTCCACCCTTAGCACGATTCCTCTCCACTTATCCCCAACAAACCTCCATTCATTCACCGTGGCTATAAAAAAGATAAAAACAAAATTAAAATCAATATCTTGCAAGACGACACTGCACAATATTGACGAGGTTAAGATATCGTTATCTTTCAATTTGAGAACAGGATTCCATGTCAGTGACGTTTACTTTTCCACATGTAAATTCTTAAGCTAAATTTTGGCTGCTCAATCACATTTCGGCAAACCATTCGAAAGGGTGGGACGCAAAGCTTCCGGTCTGTCAGCATTTAAAAATCTAAAAGAATGCTCATGATAGCGGGGTTACCATGACGCAGTGTTACAGAAGTCCAATTTCTGTAGCGTTGCTTTATGCTCAGCATGCGCCGGGGTGTGACACTAGTTTGTCAGCCATAACAGAGGACATGTGATGAAATCATTTCCAACCAAATCCGTACTCGCGTTAGCACTTGCAAGCATTAGCTCAGGTGCTGCGGCTCACGGTTATGTATCAGAAACCAATGGTGGTGTCGCTGCAAGTCGCTCGGCACTATGTAAGTATCCAACGCCAGATACTAACGAAAAAAATAATAACTGCGGTGCGATTCAATATGAACCGCAAAGCGTTGAAGGCCCTGATGGCTTTCCCGAAACAGGGCCTCGCGATGGTAAAATAGCGAGTGCCGAAACCGCTTTAGCAGCCGCCCTTGATGAGCAAACTGCCGACCGTTGGGTAAAACGCCCTATTCAAGCAGGTACACAAACTTTTGAATGGACATTTACCGCTAACCACGTGACGCGCGACTGGAAATATTACATCACCAAGCCTGATTGGAACCCAAACGCTTCACTATCACGAGACTCTTTTGATTTAACTCCTTTCTGTGTCGTCGACGGCAATATGGTTCAACCCCCGAAACAGGTAAGCCATCAATGTAATGTGCCTACTCGCGAGGGATACCATGTCATCCTGGCAGTATGGGATGTTGGCGACACTGCAGCCTCATTTTATAACGTGATCGATGTGAAATTTGATGGTGACAGTCCCGTAATTCCAGATTGGAAGCAAGGCGGTCAAATTATTCCTACAATGGATTTAAATATTGGGGATTCGGTTTATACGCGCGTATTTGATCAAGCAGGTGAAAACGTGGCGTATAGAACTGAACTAGAAATTACCGATGCAGCAATGGGCCAAGCGAAAAACTGGTCTTACGCACTCGCGACTAAGCTAAACCAAGAACAAGCAAAACTGCAAGCCGGGCAGTATGCAGAGGATAAATTCACTCCTGTTTATGGTACTAATCCGGTGTATCTGCAAGCAAATAGCGGCCTTGAGCGAGTAGAGATCGGTTATAACATTGAAACTCCTGTCCCAGAATACTCACTCACAGTAGATGGCTTAGCAGACGAGTATATCATTGAGTCAACACCGACAACGTTGGATCTGACACTAACTGCTGAAGGCGATTTAAATGCAGAACTCACCGTTTACAATCACCATCGCGAACCACTTGCAAGTTGGGCAAACGAAATGAAAGACGGCTCGGTAGAGGCGATATCGCTCGCTTTAAGTAAATCGGAGCCGGGTCACCATATGCTCGTGACACGTATTAAGGATAAAGATGGCAACTTGGTGGATCAGCAAACACTCGACTTTCACTTAAAAGAAGAGTCAGTTACTCCGCCACCATCTGGTGAGTACGATTTTGTCTTCCCTGAAGGACTATCTAGCTACACGGCGGGCACAAAAGTGCTTGCCAGCGACGGGGGCATTTATCAATGTAAACCTTTCCCATACTCTGGTTACTGTATGCAGTGGAAAGAAAGCGCAAACCATTACGAGCCTGGAATAGGTTCACACTGGGAGATGGCTTGGGATAAAGTCAACTAAATCACCCTTTTGAACGTTAAGTAAAAAGAGCCTCACTATGAGGCTCTTTTATAATCAAACGCAAAAATGACAATTTTCCCGGTCTAAACCATAAACACCAGATAAACTAGTGAGATGCGCTCGCCCCTCAATCAGCCCCATTTCATACCCTTCTAGTAAAACGGATTGTCGCATTGATAAGCGCTGAACATGAAAATTATCTGGTGGGGCAATTACCCTAACATGTGTTCCTGGTGGAGGGTTACGAATAAACTCCAATGATTGATTATAGTTATCTGCACGTCTTAACATCGCATCCGCCATTTTGGGGTGCTCCGCAAAAAGTTTCTTCATCAGCCATGTGGTCTTAACTGGCTTTTTGGCATAATTCAGTGGGTGAGAGAGTACTACGGTTATGTCGCGAGCCCCTCGACGATAAGCCTCACGCACTGGGATAGAGTCAGCGACCCCACCATCGGTATAACAACCGCCAGAAAAACAAGGGGTATGCTTGTAGGCAATCGGTAATGCTGTTGTCGCTTCAATCGCATGGTGAAAATTATCACGTGTCACGCGATAGTAATCTGCCTGCCCTGTATCTACATTTGTTGTCGCTGCGAGAAAAGGAACGCCATTAAACAGTTTATTTTCATCGACGGGATACAAGCGATTAGATTCTTCAAACAACCACTTCACATCGATGAGGTCTCCACCTTTAACGAAGCGAGTCGGGTCAAAAAAGCGTTTGCTTGTGGCCAGCTTAGTAATGACGTTAATACTGCGATGCGGGTAGTCGGTCAAATACCCAATCAAATTTGATGCACCAGCAGATACACCGATTGCAAAATCAAACGGTTTATAACTCTGCTCTAAAAACGCATCTAACACTCCGCTTGCGAAGACGCCTCGCATCGCGCCACCTTCTACTACAATTGCTTTTGTTGCCATATTTCCCCCATTCTCCTTGCCAAAAGAGTAATGAAATTCGTGCAATCACAACAATTGAATATTCTTATTATTGAAATAGGTGAAGTCTATTTATTTCTCTCTTAGAAAATGAAAACTAAAGTTCAAAAAATCCGTACCCGTTAGAAATGTAATTGCAGGCTTAACCAAGGTGGCAAGGTCTAAGAGAAATCTAGGAGAAAACCGTTTTATAGGCTTCGCCCGCGCCATCAATGAACATTTGAGTACCAATAACCGCTAGAATTAAGCCCATCATTTTCGTCACAACATTTAGAGCACTTGGTCCAACCGCTTTGACCAATTTGTCTCCAAACAAAAACAGTACATAGGTGATCACACAAAGGACAGCGAAAGAAACGATAGTAATAATGGTTTGATCGAAACCACCCGCTGTCGCAAAGTTCATCGCGGTAGCAATCGTTCCAGGCCCAGCTAATATTGGCATCGCCAGTGGAGACACTGCAATACTCAATGCCGCCCGTTGCTGAGCTGGTGAATACGCCTTCTCTTTGGTTTTCTGATGCGTCGAATCACCTTGAAGCATGTTAAAACCTATCAAAAACACCAAAATGCCGCCTGTTATTCGCAATGCATAAAGCGTGATACCAAACAAATCAAAAATTAACTTACCGGCAATAGAAAATATCGCGATGATAATAAATGCAATAAAAACCGAGCGGAGCGCAATGGAACGGATGGTTTCTTTATCTTCATCAGCAGTTAAACTCAAAAAGATGGGGATATTGGCGATAGGGTTCATGATGGCAAAGAAGCCCATAAACACCGTAACTGTATGAACAATGAGTTCTTTCATATTTTCCACTGCATTTAAATTATTGATTCTAAAAACAGTATATACGCTCTCAAACAGAACGAGTGGTGTATTCTCGATTCGTCTTCACACTTATGCGCCAAGCATTGTTTTTCTTTTGAGATAGTTTACCGACTCATCAAATGTCGCTAAGGTGAGTCTTCAGCCTTTAACGTAACAGGGGATGTTAAGTCACCATGAACAGCACGATTCAAACAATTCTCAATCACCGCTCAATTCGAAAATTCACCTCACAACCGATTGAGAGCGAACAATTAGATGCCATTCTTCAAGCCGGCCTTGCGGCGTCCTCATCAAGCATGTTGCAAGTCGTTTCAATTATCCGCGTGACCGACAAAGAAAAACGTACGCGATTAGCTCAATATGCCGGAAATCAAGGGTACGTTGAAAGCGCGGCTGAGTTTTTGGTGTTTTGCATTGATTACCAACGCCACGCCAGTATCAACCCAGATGTTCAAGCTGACTTTACCGAGTTAACGCTAATAGGCGCTGTAGACTCGGGCATCATGGCACAAAATTGCTTGCTTGCGGCGGAGTCGATGGGACTAGGAGGTGTGTATATTGGTGGTTTACGAAACAATGCCCAAAAAGTAGACGAATTATTAGGTTTACCTAAAAATACCGCCATTTTATTTGGTATGTGTCTTGGTCATCCAGATCAAGCCCCTGAAGTAAAACCTCGCCTACCTAAGCATGTCGTGGTGCATGAAAATCAGTATCAAGACCTAAATTTGGATGATATTCAGACGTATGACCAAACTATGCAAAACTACTATGCAAACCGTTCGAGCAATCAAAAACAGAGTACTTGGTCGCAAGAAGTCACCAGTAAACTGGCTGGCGAATCACGTCCGCACATCCTGCCTTACTTAAACAGAAAAGGGCTCACTAAAAGGTGATGACTACAATATACGATAGGATCAAAAAAGGCCTCTGAAGAGGCCTTTAGAATTTATCAGCAAAAACTTGCTTAGTTACCGCCTGTCGCGCCAGTGCCTGGACCCGGTGGATCTTCAGGTTCAATTGGCTCACCGACTTCCGCATCTGGAATTTGTGGTACGTCAGGTTCGATATCTTCTAATGGAATGTCGTTATCGATAGCCTCTTGTACATCAGCAACAACTTTCTGAGTATCTTCAGCTGGAATCGTTACGTAGATAACGTCACCTGAATCATTCTCAGGATAATTTGGGTTCGCCGCGATTACATCTTCTGTGATTGCTTTTGCAGCAACAGCTACAGCTTCAGGCGAAGCTGTTGGGTTCGCTTTGATGATATCTGATACAACGTTTGCTGTTGCAACTAGCTGAGTAGCAAGTGCGCTGTTACCACCCTCACTGCCAAGTCCTGCTACTACAGATTCTGTATCACGAAGGATTTCGTCAACTGTTTTACCACTTGCATTGATATCGATACCCAAATTCTCGAATACTTTTTCAGCGATATCAGAAGAGTATACTTCACCATCTTTTAAAGAGTTAGCAACCAAAGTCGTAAATGGAGAGCCTGTTACCAATGAATCCACCTGGGCTAGGCCTTGAGGGATTTTGTAGTCAGATGTAATAGGTTTGCCATTTGACGCGTCTTTACTATCTTCTGTGTGCGTTAATACGAAAGCACAATCACCTGGCGCATTTACAACGTTGATATTTTCAAAACGCGCTTTACCAACCATACCTTCATAGTTTGTTGTATTTTCAATCGCGTCGTATGTCTCACCACCACATACTGCTTGAACTTTCATGCCGATAACAGCTGGGTCATAAGCCTGAACTGAGTATCTTTTTACCTCAGGGTCGCTGTCACTACCACAACCTGCTAGTAGGACTGCTGCCACACTTGCCGTTAAAAGTTTGATTTTCAAAATTAGCTCCAATATTTGTTGTTATATCCGACCGCAACAGGAAGCATAACGGCAGTTGCATATAGTGTAAATAGGATGCATACAACTTTGGCATGAGTTTTTTCACATTCTTGCCTGTTTGCTTGTGCAAAATCATGCATTCATCTCAATAACGTTAAATAGACACAATTTTGTCATGTATTCGTCAGTATTTTTTCAAGTAACTTGTTGCCTTTATTGCAACCAGATGGATAATAGTTGACTATTTTTTGTGGGTCGGATTTTCACACCTTCATTAATGAAACTAAGAGCTCTAAGTCGCTAGCAGCCATTTGGAGTGTTTATTACACAAATAATTCTGAATGGACTCGCTTTCTAAAGGCTTAAAACTGCAGTAAATCATCAATATTGATGAAATGCAGTTCAATTAGAATGAATCAATTTCAGTCGGCAAACTTTCTTTCGGTAGTTATAAACCAATGAACACATTTAATAAATTTTTGGGGATATCAGTACTTCCTATCCTTCTTACAGGGTGTACTTTGCCTGGTAGCCACCTTTCGGTCAGTGACAAAACAGTCATGAGCACTGAATCGAGTGATATAGAGTCTCAGGTTACCGTTTATCCCTTAACTTTGGAGCGCGTAACGTCTTTAAATTCAGTGGACCCTTTTTCAAAACCAAACCCAGAGTTAGATATTGAAATCGCAAAATATGAATACGAAGTAGGACCTGGCGATATCCTAAATATCACTATTTGGGATCACCCAGAGCTAACGATCCCAGCGGGCTCATACCGAAGCTCAGCCGAAGCGGGTAACTGGGTGCATTCGGATGGCACGATCTTCTACCCTTACATAGGTGTCGTACATGTTGAAGGCAAAAACGTACGTCAGATTCGTGCAGACATTGCAAGCCGCCTTGCAAAATACATTGAGAGCCCACAGGTCGATGTAAGCGTTGCGGCATTTCGCTCTAAAAAGACTTATGTAACTGGCGAAGTTAACAAGCCAGGACAACAACCAATTACAAACATCCCCCTTACACTTCTAGATGCTGTGAATAGAGCTGGCGGACTGGCTGCCGAGGCTGATTGGCGTAATGCGACACTGACACGCAATGGCGTTGTTGAAAACGTCTCTTTGTATGCTCTGATGCAACAAGGCGATTTAACTCAAAACCGCCTTCTAAAGCCTGGCGATATTGTTCATATTCCTCGAAACGATGCGCAAAAAGTATTTGTTATGGGCGAGGTTAACGATCCGAAATTACTCAAAATTGATCGTAGCGGCATGAGCCTTACTGAGGCTCTTAGCAGCGTTGGTGGTATCAGTGAAATCTCCGCAGATGCTACCGGTGTGTTTGTCATCAGACGTTCAAAAGAAGAAGCTAAAATGGCGGACATTTATCAGCTAGATGTTTCTGACGCTTCTGCTTTGGTGATTGGTACTGAGTTTGATCTCAACCCTTACGACATAGTCTATGTGACGGCTGCACCTGTTAGTCGTTGGAATCGTGTGATTGCTCAGCTCGTTCCAACCATTTCCGGCTTTAACGAATTAACCGAAGGTGTACTACGAGTACGCACTTGGCCGTAAAAACGACGTGCCGCAAGAAAGTTATCTCTTGCGGTACGCATTCAATAGTTACGTAGCTCAATTGTGCAATATAAAGAAGCCAGCAATTCAGTTGGGATCATAGGCATACAATTTAAAATAGGGTAAGCATTTGTTTTCTAATATTCTTGTCGTCTGTGTAGGTAATATTTGCCGCTCTCCAACAGGAGAGCGGCTTTTGCAGTCTTTACTACCAAACAAACATGTCGCGTCAGCGGGAATCGCGGTGGATAAAAGTCATTTAACAGGAAAAGCTGCTGATGATATGGCAACCACCATCGCGAACGAACATGGCGTAAGCTTAGATGGACACGAAGCACGACAATTAACACCTGAGCTTTGCGCTCAATACGATCTGATATTGGTTATGGAAAAAGGTCATTTAGAAGCCTTAACCAAAGTCGCTCCTGAGGCACGAGGCAAAACGATGCTGTTTGGACAATGGATAAGTGAAAAAAACATTCCTGATCCATACAGACAAAGTAGAGAAGCCTTCGTACATGCTTATACGCTTATAGAAAAAGCAGCAAAAGCGTGGTCTCAAAAACTATAAGCCGCAAGGCTAAATAAATAAACGCCAATGGCAAGGTATTTAAGAAGTTAAAGTAATGACAACACAAACTATTAAGCAATCACGTCAAGCCGACGATGAGATCGATTTGGGAAAGTTATTTGGGATCATTCTTGATGCCAAATGGCTCATTCTATGTACCGTAGTCCTATTTTCAATTATAGGCGTCGGCGTTGCCATTCTATCAACACCTATCTATAAAGCTGACGCTCTTATCCAAATCGAAAGTAAGAGTTCAGGTGGTATTTCAGCGATGGTTGGTGATATGGGAGAGCTGTTTTCAGCAGAATCATCAGCGACAACAGAAATAGAGATCATCAAATCTCGTATGATCTTGGGCGGTACTGTTGATAAGTTCAACTTAACGACTGTCGTTTCTCCAAACTACATGCCAATTATTGGTAAAGGCCTAGCTCGACTACAAGGTGAGCAAATCAGTCTGAGCGTTTCACGATTTAATGCTCCTTCTTACGCAGTTGGCGTTCCTTTAACTCTTGAAGTTATTGATTCTGAAAAACAGACGTTCAGGCTCTTAGAAGATGACAATAACGTCATTCTAGAAGGTAAAGTTGGTGAACTGCTTGAGAAGAATGGATACCAGTTTTTGGCGACTGAACTTGTGGCTCAAACTGGTGACTCATTCACGGTCAGCAAAATCAGTAAATTAGATGCAATTAATAAACTTCAAGAAAACTTATCGATTAGCGAACGTGGTAAGCAAACCGGGATTATATCTTTAAGCTTCTCTGGTGAAGACCGCGCTAAGATTCAAGATATCTTGAACGACATTAGCCAAAACTACTTCTTACAAAACGTTCAAAGAAATTCTGCAGAGGCAGAGCAAAGCCTCGAGTTCTTGAAAGGTCACCTCCCAGACATCAAAACAAAACTGACCGCTTCTGAAGACGTTTTAAATCGGTTCCGTCAAGAAAATGAATCTATCGACTTAGGCCTTGAAGCTCAGTCAACGCTGAAAGTAATGGTTGAGTTAGAAGCACAGCTAAATGAGCTTACATTCAAAGAAAGTGAGATCAGCCAACGCTTCACACAGGATCACCCAGCTTATAAGTCGCTACTTGATAAACGTGAAACACTATTAAAAGAGAAAGAACGTCTTAATAAACAAGTTCAAAAGTTACCGAAAACACAGCGTGAAGTTCTACGTATGACACGCGATGTAGAAGTAAACCAACAAATCTACATCCAACTATTGAACAAGGTTCAAGAGCTCAACATTATTAAAGCCGGAACAGTTGGCAACGTTCGAATCTTAGATAACGCTCAATCTTTCTCTAAGCCAATCAAGCCGAAAAAAGCGCTTATCGTTGTGCTAGCAACACTGCTTGGCGGTATGGCAGGCGTGGCTTTCGTATTAATTCGTGCAGCATTCCACCGTGGTGTGGAAACACCAGATCAAATTGAACAAATTGGCATGCCAGTTTACGCAAGCGTTCCAAAATCTATTCAACAACTGGAATTTGCAAACAAGCTTAAGCGCAACAAAGGCAGCAACAATGAGCTAGTCCTTCTAGCGGAAGCTAACCCAGCCGATCTTTCCATTGAGGCTCTACGTAGTCTTCGCACTAGCTTGCACTTTGCAATGATGGAAGCGAAGAATAACGTTCTTATGATTTCAGGTCCTGCACCATCTATCGGCAAAACATTTGTATCGACCAACTTTGCGGCCGTCGCTGCGAAAACCGGTCAGAAAGTGCTGCTTATTGATGCGGATATGCGTAAAGGTTATTTGCAGCAATGCTTCGGTCTACGTTGGGACAACGGTCTTTCTGATTACTTGAGCGGTAAGACATCCCTTAGCAACATCATTAAATCGACATCCATTGATAATTTAGATGTTGTGACTCGCGGCCAAGTACCACCAAATCCGTCAGAACTTCTTATGCACCCTCGCTTCAAGAGCTTTGTTGACGAGATGTCTGCACAATACGATCTAGTCATCATCGATACACCGCCTGTACTCGCAGTTACCGACCCAAGCATTGTTGGCGCGCTTGCAGGAACAACTCTGATGGTCGCTCGTTTTGATCAAACGACTTTGAAGGAGATTGAAGTCGCGCAAGGTCGCTTCGAGCAATCAGGCGTTGAAGTTAAAGGTGTGATTCTCAATGCAGTTGAGAAAAAAGCATCTAACTCATACGGCTATGGATACGGCTACTATAACTACGCGTACAAAAGCGAATCATAACTTGAATTTAGATCGCTGATTAAACCAAATATGACAAAGCCCTGCTAGAAACAGCAGGGCTTTTTCTATTGCACTCTTAATTGCTTGTACGTAATCAAACTAAGCAAGACAAAGAATATTGGGTCACTCCAACCAAAACCGACAAATACTCCGATAATGCCGGCATAGGTAGTAATCACTGCCCCTAAGCCATTAGTAATCAATAATGCTTTAAACAGCTGTTTCGCAGTATGCCCTGATTCCACATTACGTAACATCAAACTCACCGCAGCGATTCCACCTAAAAAGATCGAAGTATGCTGCGATAAAAACAGCGCGTACTGGTCGTTAATTTGTACTCCATACATCGGCCACATTATGGTTGGTACAAAAAACAACGCAAAAGCGAATACCGTATATACGACACCATGAACGGTTAGAAAAGTGCGGTTGGTCATCATCTCCTTATCCTCTAATAGGCCCTTGATTGAGCGTCGTTAACAGCACATTGATATCGAAGATTTGACCTCGTACTTCGACTACACCCATTTTTCGCAAGCGTGCGGCATGCATTTCGAGATAAGCTTGCGCCGTGGCTTCATCTTCAAAAAGATAGATACCACCACCGAGTTTGTCTTTTTCGCTTTCCGTCCAGATTTTCCAAATCATGCCCGGCTCTTGGTTAATCGACTTAGCTAAGTCGACCAAAGCATTCGACATCTCTTCACCAAACGGACCATGAAATTCAAAATCAACTTGCAATAATTTCGCCATCTTGAGTCTCCTCTTCTTATTGACTCATTTTCGATGACAAGATTATTACCTTTATAAAACTGACAGAAAAGTTCATAATTTTGCCATTAACTGTCTAAAAAATTGACTCATGAGACTAAAAACGACCTTAGAACAATGGCAAACGCTACAAGCGATTGATCAAGAAGGCAGTATTCAATCCGCAGCTTTACTGCTCAACAAGAGCCATACCACATTGATCTACTCGGTGAGGAAGTTAGAAGACCAACTTGGTATTCAACTTATCGAAGTACGAGGGCGCAAAGCGGGTTTGACAGAGCACGGCAAAACCATACTGCGTCGTGCACAATCCATGCTTGAACAAGCGCGGGAACTAGAAGTCATCAGCGAGCAGTTAAAAAGTGGGGTGGAATCTCAAATCACGGTCGCAATAGATCATCTTTGTGACCCTTGTTGGCTTTATGCACCACTCAGTCAATTTTTGGAGGACAACAACACGACCTCCGTTCAAGTGGTTGAAACGTCACTGAGCAAAACAACCGAAATGGTCGTAAATGAGCTCGCTGACATCGCAATCATCAACTTACCGATAACCAACTACCCTGCCGAAGCATTTGGCGTAACAACCATGCTGCCTGTAATCGCAGCACACCATCCACTCGCTAAAAAGCCGCATGTTTCCATCGACGATTTTGCAACCACCAGCCAAATTGTCATCCGTGACTTAGGTGATTCAGACAAAACGAAAAGAGATGTGGGTTGGTTACGCGCACGTCAGCGTATTACCGTCGATAACTTCGACCACGCTTTTCACGCCGTAGAGCAAGGCGCTGGATTTTGTCGGCTACCAGCGCACTTAGTCGCAGCCCGCAAGAGCGATAAAATTAAAGTATTGGAGATCGAACACTCCCATCAATATCAAGTTGCGCTGCACCTCACTTTACCCAAAGGAGCCAAAAGTGGTCCTGCTACTCAAGCGCTTTATCGTACTTTACTCAAAAGTGTAGAAACTCGAGCCTAGCGACAGTGGTATTGAGTTGAATCGCTAGTGTTATCGCCTATTGATTCTCCCTAAATATAGAGAAACGGCCATTTTGTGACGCTACACTCTCACAAAAGGTTGCACGAAGGATAGCGACCACCTACTATCACTCTGCTCATGCCTAAAGCACCCAACACTCGCGGAAAGAACTCGGTTCACGGCAATATCCTCACCTGCTTGGTTTAGCAGGCAAAATCTGTTTTTACCTTCTTTTTAGCTTCTATTTAGGCGAGTGTGGAAGAAATAAGAAAGGTGAAATATGAACTCTACAAATAGCTTCTCGATCAATATCAATCAGCAAAAATCCATTGCTAAAAAAAGGCTCAAAGCTATCCGCCTATACGATGACGCTACGTTGGAGTTAGTTAAGCGATGTCACTCCAAACCAGAGTCATTGACTCCCAATACAATTCAATTGGCTGACGTTCAACATGCACTCGCAAGAGAACTGGGCTTATCCAGTTGGAGTAAACTAAAAGCTCATGTCGAAGAGCTAGAAGCGCACAAACGAGCCATCAAAGAACAAAAAACGCCCCTAGATGCGAAAGTAAAAACGCTACACGTTCGTTGTGGCCACGACATTCAACAACAACTTAAAGCCAGCGGATTTGAAGGGACATTTTTAGCCCTGATCGATCCGCTTTGTATTGGCCCCATACCAGCAACACCACAGAACTTCCTTGCCATTCGTGCCCAATATGTCGTAGAGACTCTGCTGCCTGTGATGAAGCGTGAAGACTCGGTTCAAGATATAGTCACATTGGAACAATCAAACCTCGATCTGTTGCAAAGTGATGTATTTGAACGAATCGTCTTTTGGGTCGAACATGACAGCTATGATCAATTGATGCTAATTCGTGCTCTAACACTGTTAGAGAATGTAGAGAACAAAGTGATAGAGATCATTGAGTTGAACCAGTTTCCGGGTACTGAGCGATTCATCGGCTTTGGGCAGTTGCCTGAAGAAGCTATTCGTTCTTGTTGGCGATATCGTAAACCCGTATCTGCTAAGTTATTGAGCCAAGCAAAGCAGTGTTGGAAAGCAGTGTCATGTTCCTCACCAAAAGCTATCGTCAGTTTGATAGAGCAACATCAACTGGATTGCTTACCCAATATACTCGACGTGCTTAAACGCCATTTGCAAGAGTTACCTAATTCACAAACTGGATTGAGCTTGACACAACACCTCGCACTAAAGGTTTTGAACTCGCAAAATCGTTCAATTCCCATCAAAGATTGGTTTGAGCAATATCAACAACTAGAACCTCTTCCTTACCTAGGAGACGTGATGTTTTACGCGTTACTCCTCCCTCTAGCACAGTGTCAAACACCTTTGATCACGATTGAGTCACGTGAAAGGCACTGGTGGGAACAAAGCGTCCGTATCACTGAGGCTGGCAAGCAGTGTTTGGAGGGTTTAATACGAGCGAAACAATGCTATTGGGTTGGAGGGATTAAAAATACCAGTCAAAGTTATTGGAGCTGGGATCACCTCCAACTAACTACACTTGCCAACCATCATTGAGTTGACAAATATGAAAGCATAAAAGGTTCGTTGGCTCTGATGAACACTCAATACTAAAGTATCGCTAAAGAAGCGACCGCTAGTCTGAATACAACTTAAATAGTTATGCAGAAATGCATCCACTCAAAGAGAGTATGCACTCTATCTCTTATTAAAATTTATTGTAAATCCTCTTTGTTATCGGTTGTATATTCGATAAAAGTGTTAAAATACAAACTTTTCACCCGGCCAATTCGTTAATATTTGGTTAAAATCCCATTTTTATTAGTGATAAAGTTCACATCTATTAACCATTTAGAGGATTATTCTTTCGTATTTTCTCACTCCGCTGCTAATCTGCTCGCCGCTTTGAAGTGAACTCAAGGTGCATAACTATAAGGAGTGTTCTCATGAATACCAAGAAACCGATGTCGCTTACCAGCCGCGTAATTTTAGGTATGGTTGCGGGTATCTTGACAGGATTTGCAATTCGCACACTTTTTGCCGACAACGGATTTGTCGACGCATACATTGTTAATGGATTATTCGAAGTTGGTGGACAGATCTTCGTTGCCAGCTTAAAAATGCTTGTTGTACCGCTAGTATTTGTTTCGTTAGTTTGTGGTACTAGCTCTCTCAAAGACCTCTCTACACTGGGTCGCATGGGCGGTAAAACCCTCGCTTTCTACGTTACGACAACGGCTATCGCGATTACGCTTGCTCTAACTATGGGTACTCTATTCCAGCCAGGGGCAGGGGCAGATCTAACGGCAGCAAGTTCATTCAAATCAGCCGAAGCGCCATCTTTAGGTCAGGTGATCATCGATATGTTCCCGACCAACCCAATCAGCGCAATGGCAGAAGGTAAAACTCTGCAAGTTATCGTGTTCGCCGTGCTATTCGGTATCGCGATCAGTGCAGCGGGTAAACCAGGCGAACGCATCGCAGCATTCTTCTCTGATCTGAATGAAGTGATCATGAAACTGGTCGCGATTTTGATGAACTTGGCGCCTTATGGAGTGTTCTTCTTAATGGCGAAGCTATTTACTGGTCTTGGTCTGGGCGCGATCGTCAATCTGGCAGAGTACTTCTTAGTACTGGCTGGTACGCTTGTCCTACACGGTCTAGTTACTTACAGCTTAATGTTAAAAGGTTTCACAGGTCTAAACCCAATTACATTCCTACGTAAGATGGAAGACGCGATCATGTTTGCTTTTTCTACAGCATCATCGAACGCGACGATTCCAGTGACAATGGAAACAGCAAAGCACCGCATGGGTGTTGAGAACCGTGTATCATCGTTCACAGTACCACTTGGTGCAACCGTGAACATGGACGGTACGGCGATCATGCAGGGCGTAGCAACTGCGTTTATTGCTCAAGCTTTCAATATTGATTTAACTATGGGCGATTACCTAATGGTTATCATGACGGCAACTCTGGCGTCTATCGGTACCGCAGGTGTTCCTGGTGTGGGTCTTGTCATGCTTGCTATGGTATTGAACCAAGTTGGTCTGCCGCTTGAAGGTATCGCGCTCATCATGGGTGTTGACCGTCTTCTTGATATGATTCGTACCGCGGTAAATATCACTGGTGACAGTGCTGTAACCGTCATCGTTGCAAAATCAGAGGGTGCATTGGATGAGGCTCGCTTCAACGACCCAATGGCAGGCGTAGCCGAAGAAGAAGTGCATCTTAAACGCGCTGACGCCTAAATCGTTCTACGATTACCATTCTGAAATTATATAGTCCTGTCTAAAAGAAAGCCCCGATGGAAACATCGGGGCTTTTGTTTTCTCCGCGTCTAGAAATATTCTTTTTAATCCACCATCGAATTCAGTTTTTCTCTAGCTTGTGCTTCGTGTTCTTTAGTGATGGCATTACCGACTGAGTTCGCGGCTAAGGTAAGTGCCGCCATATCATCGGTAAAACCGACGCCAGCTAGTACGTCTGGCACCATATCTGTTGGTAGGACGAAGTAAGCCAGCGCGCCACCTAAAATAGCCTTGTGGCGAACAGAGGTGTTGGAATCTGCCATCGCGAGCCATGATTTTATGCCCATTACGGCAATTTCTTCACCCGCTTTCTTAACCGACCCTTTCATTTTTCGCCAGAATGTTTTCTCATCTGGCGCTTGCATCGTTTGGTCTAAGACGTCATCGGACGCCGAATTTACAGACATGCTTGTGGTCATCGTGCCTCCTAAATTTATGACTGTGGCAAAGATATTAAGACGATGAACCTGAACGTAGGATTAATAGCGAGTAATGATAATGAAGAAAGGAAACAAAATGGCTAGATAAAAAATCCCCAAACCGAAGTCAGGGGATTATTGCCTTGGAAACAAAAAGTTTTGGAAATCAAATGTCTTGGAAGCCAAATGGTTTTGAAACCAAAAACTTTGGGAACCAAGCTTTAGAAGCAGAATGCCTTATTGAGCAATCTTCTCCAATACACGCATAAGCATTTTGATACGTGGTTCGATAGACTCAAGCAACAAGTACTCTTGGTCACTGTGGAAACCTGCACCGATAGGCCCTAGACCATCCAAAGTTGGAACGCCTAGAATCGCCGTGTTGTTTGCATCAGAGCCGCCACCCACTTCTTTCCAGTTGATGTCGATAGCCAGTTCACTTGCTGCTTCTTCAACTAATGCCATCAAGCTTTCAGTTTGCGTGCTTGGCACCATAGAGGGTTTGTAAGCTTCACGAACCAACTCGATGCTAACGCCATCAACGAATGGTGTTTCCAGCATGCCGTTTAGCTTGCTATCGACATCATCGTATTCTTCATTACTCCAGAAACGCACATCCACGATCGCTTCAGCGTGCTCAGGGACGATGTTTGCGCCGTTACCGCCAGACACAATACCCACGTTTAATGTGGTGCCAGATTCGAAGTTCGTCATGGCATTGATTGCGAGAATCCAGTTCGCCATCTCGGTAATTGCACTGCGGCCATTTTCTGGCTCGTTGCCAGCGTGGGCTGCAATGCCATTAAACGTGATTTTGTAACGCGCCATGCCTTTGCGCGCTTTGACTAAACCTCCGTCTGCGCGTGCTGCTTCTGCCACCAATACGTTTTTCGCGTTTTTTGCAACAGATTGAATCCAGTCGACCGAATCTAACGATCCGGTTTCTTCGTCTGGGTTCATGCAGATACAAATCGACAGTTTATCCAACACCGCTTGGTCGAGGTTACGCATCGCGTACACAATATTCAGCAAGCCAGATTTCATGTCCGAGACACCCGGACCGTACGCTTTGTCAGCGTCTTGAGACATAGGACGTAATCCAGCGGTGCCGACAGGGAACACTGTATCCATGTGACCAATCAGCATCACGTCAACTTTCTCAGCCTCAGGCTTGTTTCGAACTTCAAGACCGATGCCCGCTCTGCCACAGTCGATGCGTTTTACGCTCCAACCTGACATCGCTTGGTACTTCTCTTCAAATTGAGAAGCGATAAACTCAATGCCATCAGTGGTGTACGTGCCACAATCGACATTGATGAGAGGACGAAGTTCTTCGAGATATTCATTGAGAGAAAACTGCATGATTGCCCCCTAAACAAACAAGTTCATGACTAGCATTGCGCCAAATGCGTTCAATACGGAAATCGCAATCATAATTGGGATGTAACGACCTTCAGTACCGATAGGTCCCATAATTCGACCCATGTACTGAACCTGTGAGCCCATTAGGTAAATTGCAGGTGCAAGAATCGCGATGTGCGTACCGTTCAAGATGCCTTGGTCAAACAATGTGATAACCACGCCAACTGCCCCGCCCATCGACATCCAAGCACCAATCAGCACCGCAGCCGCTTCACCTGGCAAACCAAAAACCGCCATTACTGGAGAAAATACCGAGCCCATCAAATCCAACGCGCCAGTAATCTGCAACGCCTTAATGATGACAAACGCCATAAGAACGTTAGGCACGGTTGATGTTGTCGCAATAACCCAGCCTTTTTTAGCGCCTTCAACGAAAATATCCGTCACCATCGGCTTACTTACTTTTACGTCACTCATTACGCCGTCTCCTCTTTTAAGTTCTCAGATTTGCTTTGCTCTTGCTTGTCTTCTTTACCTTCTGTGATGTTTAGGTAGATACGGAATAAGTTCGCACCCACGATTTTAAACAAGAACATCACCACAACCGCCAAACCAATAGAAGACGTTACGGCAAGCGAGCCATCCGCCATCGTCAACGTAAACAGCACCGCCCCTGAGGAGAAAAAGTTAACAATGGTGGCACCAGCGGTGAACTGGAACATAGTGAACACATCGGTTTCGCGTTTGGTAAGATGGCCTTCATCTTTAAGCTGACGAGTCATCGCAGCGCCCGCGTCGGTACTTTGCAGCGAAGCGATAAGAGCCAAACCAGAGTTACCCGGAATACCCATAATTGGACGAAGAAGCGGCGTTAACAGTTTGCGTGCCGCTTCTAGTGCGCCATAGTGCTCAAGTACATTGATCATACCCAGTGCGAACATAACGGTAGGAATCAAAGTAAGTGCAAAAATGAAACCGTCACGTGCACCGCTACCACCAGTACCACGAAGCGACGTTGTTGCAACTTGCACACCGTCAGCCGTTTCGGTGACACCATAAGCCACCTTGCCAAAAGAGCCATTCAACGTGGTGAAATCAAATACGCCATACCATTCGTTCGATTGCATGAGACCAGAAAAGAAGACGACCGCAAACGCCAGTGCAAAGTAGCACCCCAGCGTAACCTTGCGCTCGGTTTGAACAGGATTTTTCATAACATTACCTACACATGTGGGACAGGACACATATGCTCACCCGAATAATGTGCTAGAGAGATGATCAAAATCAATCCGCCTGCCGAACATTCTGGCGACTCAGTTATGAAGTTTTGTTTTATGATTTTAATCACATTTGAAAGATAATAAAAATTTGTGCTAACAATTAGGTATATTAATCTATATCGATACCTCAGGACTTCTTCATTAATCCGACCAATGATTCCAACGAATATTGCTTTCTACAACATTCATGACGTACTTCATACTTTGGCATTGAGGCGATATCGATTAACTCGAAAGTAACATTCCATAATGAAATTTAGGTTAGGATTGTCCGGTCATATGCAAACGGATTAAACCAGAATCAACAGGACTAGGCAGCCCATTGTTACGCTCACAACCTAAAATAGCCAAGTGGACACTCGCCCTCGTGTTTTGGGTGGTGATGGTATGTTTAAGCCAAAACTCCGGCTTCTCGAAAAGCTGCCCTAAGGCTCACCAAATACAGAGTCAGCAAAATGAAAGCGTGAATTTATCACCATCTTGCGACCTTTCAGAGAAGCTGGTTCAAGCGTACCAACACCAGTTTGATCATATTCTTATTCCATTTTTTCTGTTTGCTTTGATTGTGGCGCTGCCGATGGCATCCACAGCAATTCGTTATCTGGAATACACAGAACCGATACGGGAAAAGTATCGGGTTCACCTAAAACTTTGCGTGTTTAGAGAATAAACCCAGCAAGGCGAGAAACCCGCTCGCCTGACTTTTGTACGTATTTTATTCACTTCACACAACAAACAACGAAATCTAAAAGTTTTAGGAAATATTATGACATTCACTCGTACACTTTTGGCGTTAACGATGGCTATCGTACCTGCCGTATCTTTCGCATCAGAAAAGACCTCAGAACAAAAGCTAGAGGAAATTACTCAGATACTAAAAGAGAACCCTCAAATTCTTGATTCATTGCACCAAAACCTGCAAGAGTACATTGCGTATCAGCAGTCATTTGGCGACACCTTGAAGGAGGTTCGTCAATATCTAAATGATGGCAAACATTCCTCTTTTGGTGCTGAAACCCCTGAGTTAACCATTATTAACGTAACGGACTACAGTTGCCCTTTTTGTAAACGTTTAGAAGGAGAACTGGTCAAAGTTGGTAAGGAATATCCGCAGATAAAAGTGCTTAACCTCAATGTTTCTTTTAAAGAACAATACGAGAAAAACGGCTACAACTCGGCAAGTTACGCATTAAATGTTTGGCAAAACCAGCGAGATAAGTACGAACAAGTGCATGAGTTATTGGTGAAAAAACCGGGCGCACATGATGTACGTTCGTTAAAACAGATCGCGAAGAAAACGGGGACAGAAGCGCAGCTTGTCGACGACAAAGAGACCAAAGCGCTGCTTGATAAAAACTATCAGTATTTCACGCAACTTGGTTTACGCGGCACGCCCGCGTTGATCATTAATGATCAGATCATTCCTGGTTATGTGCCGTTTGACGAGCTAGAAAAAGTCATCGACCAAGAACTGGCGAACTAAAACAACAAAGCCCTTCCCTGATAACTCAAGGAAGGGCTTTATATTTACCGACATAAAGAGCGTTTAGTTACTTATCACGTCCAACAAACGCCACGACGACTTTGTCATTGCCAAGCGAACGAGAGAAAACGTACGCGCCTTCCTGTTCAATCACTCGATGCTGACCTGCGCCAATGGCAGGGTGTGCTTGACGGAACTGACCAAGGGTTTGCCAATGTTTCAGCAAAGCTTGTTTATCATCAGATAGCTTCCAAACCATGTCTGAACGTGTGCCTTGGTGGAAATCATCCGCGTAAGGGCCAATGTTACGGCCTACTTCATCGCCATAATAAACCTGAACCGCTCCTGGGCTAAGGAGCAATGCGTTCGCGGCGTTACGTTGCATGCCGTAATCTTTAAAACGTGAGAAAAACAACTCCGTATCGTGAGAAGACATGTAACTGACTGGGTTGAAGTCTTTCTCGTTCGCGATAGTGTCCGCATAGCTTTGGTAAGTGTCTGCCATTTGGCTAAAGCACGCCGCGCCTTTGTCTAGCTTCTTCTGCATATCGAAGTTGATCAACGCGTCAAAACCATCATCGAAATAAGGGCTACGATACGCAGTGTGTCCCCAGACTTCGCCCATCATCCAGAACGGCTGACCTGACTTACCATTCTCTTTACGCCACTGCTCAAGACTGCTTGAAGCCTCTTCTTTCAAGCGTTTCCACACATCGCCTTCAACGTGCTTCACCGTATCGACACGGTAACCATCAATGCCAAAGCGTTTCACCCAATCAGTTTGCCACTCAATCAAGTAATCCGCCACGGTGTAGTTGTCACGAGCTTCTACGCGAGTGCCAGGGTTATCCAATAGCCACTGCGCGGGCTTCACTGCTTTGTCTGATTCAGTGATGAAATCTGGCAAGCCAGCAAGAGACATCGTAATGTCGCTACTGCCCGGAGCTGGGTAACCCGGCAAGCCGGTTCTTACCCAATCGCCGCCCCACCACTTCGCCCAGTTCGGACTCTGATAATCAATGTTCTGGTGGTAGCTATGCCAATTTTCGCCTGCTTTTGGTTGCCAGTCGCCCCATTTCTTGGGCAGTTCGGCATTAGGCTTTAACACATCGATACCGTCGAACTGTAGATCTGCCAATGTTGAGTAACCAGAATGGTTGATAACCGCATCCATCAAGACTTTGAGGCCACGCTTGTGCGCCTCTTCCACCAGCGTTTTTAAATCTTCTTCGTTACCGAAGTTCTCATCAATCTTGGTGAAATCGCGCGTCCAGTAGCCGTGGTATGCATAAAACGGGAATGAGCCACTATCGCCACCACCGACAAAGCCGTGCACTTGTTCAACGATTGGCGACAACCAAATCGCGTCTGTACCTAGGCTCTTGATGTAATCCAGTTTCTCAATTACACCTTTAAGGTCACCGCCGTGGAACGTGCCAACTTCATCTTTGCCGTCTTTTTTACGCCCATAACTGTTGTCGTTACTTGCGTCTGCGTTGTTGAAACGATCAACCATCACGAAGTAAATGTTCGCGTTTCGGTAATCAAATAGCACCGCCTCTTTGGTTTTCTGCACAGGCTCTAGCAGCACTAGGCCACCAGAGTCTTTACTTGGCGTCAGCGATACTTTCTGCTCTTTCACTTCAACCATTTGACCTGAATAAGCATCGCGTAACTTGGTGCCTTCAGGAAAGCTATCCCCCACAGCGATCGTCACTTCACCGCCTTGGTAGACTTCACATTGTACTTGCGGGATCGGGCGTTTAAATTCGGTTTTTGCTGCTTTTTTCGGCTCTCGCTTAAACAGCAACGTCTTAGCCGCGTCGTCATAAGCGAAGGAATAGTCGCCAGTAAAGCGAACTTTGAGTGGCAGTTCGGTCGGCTTGCCACAATTTAGCGCGATAGGTTTGTTGAATTTGACCTTCTGGCCATCAGGCGCGACACAGTCGCCTTCAACACCCGTGATTTTGAGCGTGTATCCGTCTTTGGTTAAGGGCACAACCAAAGGCTGCTCTGCACTTAACGGAAAGTCACGGCTGTTGGTCGTGGTAGAAATGGTGATGTTAGGCTCGGCGATGGCACTTGCCGACGCAAGCAGTAAAGTAGTGGTAATCAGGTTCAGTTTCATCGTTCAGTCCATTGGTTGCGCATAGGCGCAGTATTCGTGTTGTAGTTTTATTCACACTAATAGTAAATGGATGAAAAACTGAGCACATCATTCTGAAAAGCTACGCCCTAAAGCTTGTGACGCTTCACATTTTGCTTTTATGGGGGCGTAGTTCTACTTATGAGCAGGGTAAAAAGGAGTTTAAAGCTGAACGCTACCAAGGTTACGCATTTGTCTCATCGCCCAATTGACGCGGCTGATGGTGTAAGAAGTCTGAGGGTAAACTTTGATGCGATACGGATTTGGCAGCACCACCGCAAGCCTTGCTGCTTGGCGTGTTGAAAGTTGTTTAGCAGGAATACCAAAGTAGTTTTGCGCAGCGGCTTCCGCGCCATAAATACCTGGACCAAACTCCACCACATTCAAATACACTTCAAGAATGCGTTTTTTACTCCACATTGCTTCCATCAGCAGAGCAAAATAAAGCTCATACGCTTTGCGCACATAAGAGTGTGAAGGAAACAGAAACACGTTCTTTGCAGTTTGCTGAGTAATCGTGCTCGCACCGCGAGAGGGACCGCTCTCGCCAGACTCTGAGATCACTTTAAACAAGGAATCAAAATCCACTCCGTAATGGGTCGGGAACTTTTGATCTTCTGTCGCAATCACGGCCAGTTGAATGTGTTTAGAAATATCACTCAAAGGCACCCATTCATTTTGACTCTCTTCAGGAAATCCTTCAGGAGGAGAAATTATGCGGCTGATCTTCCATCCCCAAATTGGTGGATCGATGTATTTCACTATGCCAACGAGCATCACTGGTAAAAGCAAAAGCACCAATAAGATATTGAACAGAAGGGATTTAATCTTTCTCAAAGTCCGACCTAGCCTGATTTCATAAAACAATATGATGCAAGTATAGAGTATGCAGTCTGTTTATCGTTAGTGAAAACTTGGTTAAAAAAAAGCCCGATTTACAATGTAAAACGGGCTTAGAGTTTGATTAGACTAAATTATTTGTGCAGCTTGTAGAACACGGTTGAAAGTGGAGGCAAACGAAGCTCAAGTGATTGAGGCAGTGATTCACTTTCGACTTGTTCCGTTTTCACACTGGTCAGCACTTTAAAATCGCTTCCGCCGTATTTGCTGTCGTCCGTGTTCAGCAGCAGTTCGTATTGACCTGCATTTGGAACACCTAAACGGAAACGCTCGTGTGGTACGGGCGTAAAGTTGGTGATGATGAGAATACGCTCACCTTCTTTACTAATACGCTCGTGCGCTAGGATGCTCGCATCCGCTTCGTCTTGTAGACGCCACTCAAAACCAGCAGGAACACAATCTTGATCGTGCATCGCCGCTTCATTTCGGTACAAGTGGTTCAAATCTCGCATCAGCTTTTGGACACCTTGATGACGCTCATATTCCAGTAAGAACCATTGCAACTGATCATCGTGGTTCCACTCCGCCGTTTGGCCAATTTCCGCGCCCATAAAGTTCAGCTTTTTGCCCGGTTGACCATACATATAACCGTAGTATGCTCGTAGGTTTGCGGTTTGCTGCCATTCATCGCCTGGCATCTTGTTGTGAATAGAGCCTTTGCCGTACACCACCTCGTCGTGAGAGAGAGACAAGACGTAGTTCTCGCTGTGCGCATAAACTAGCGGGAATGTGATGGTATTGTGGTGGTATTTGCGGTGAACAGGATCTTCTTTGATGTATGAAAGACTGTCGTGCATCCACCCCATATTCCACTTGAAGCCAAAGCCTAAACCACCCATAAAGGTTGGCGCAGACACACCCGGAAACGCCGTTGACTCTTCCGCAATCGTCATCGCATTCGGGAAGTGCTTGTACACTTCTTCGTTCATCCATTTTAAGGTTGCGATTGCGTCGTAGTTTTCGTTGCCACCGTCAACGTTCGGGACCCACTGATCGTGGCTACGTGAATAATCGAGATAGAGCATCGACGCGACGGCGTCCACGCGAATACCATCAATATGGAATTGTTCAAACCAGTACAGCGCATTCGAGACAAGGAAGCGACGCACATGTTCACGGCCTAAATCGTAAATGTAGGAGTTCCAGTCTTGGTGCCAACCGCGACGTGGGTCCGGGTCGTGGAACAGCGGTGTGCCGTCAAAGTTTGCTAAACCGTGGTCATCCGATGGGAAATGCGCCGGAACCCAATCCAGCACCACACCGATACCAGTTTGGTGACACGCATCCACGAAGAATTTGAAATCATCAGGGGAGCCAAAGCGGCTAGTTGGTGCAAACAAGCCAACAGGTTGATAGCCCCATGAACCATAGAATGGATGCTCAGACACAGGCATCAGTTCAACGTGGGTGTAGCCCATATCCACAAGGTATGGCACCAACTGCTCCGCAAGTTCGCGGTAATTGAGGAAATCACCTTTCTCGTTGCGCTTCCATGACCCAGCATGCAGCTCGTAAAACGATAACGCTTCATCACGCTTTTGCGTCACTGCACGGTTTTGCCATTTCGCATCTTGCCATTGGTAACGCTTGTGATCGTAAGTAATGGACGCGAACGATGGGTATTGCTCAGAGTAGAAACCCCAAGGGTCTTGTTTATGAGGAAGCCCTTCCCCATTTGGCCCTTTGAGCTCAAATTTGTACTGAACGCCTTCTTCTAAGCCAGGAATAAATAGGCCCCAGATACCGTAGTCTAGGCGTTGCATTGGGTGACGACGACCATCCCATTGGTTGAAGCAACCCACAAGGCTAACAGCCGATGCGTGTGGTGCATAAACAAGGAAACGAACACCGGAAATGTTTTCACCACCACGTTCTAGCGTGACAAAGTGTGCGCCCATGTAGTGATACATGTCTTTTGGCGTATGCAGATGCTCGTACTCTTGGTAGATATTGTGGTACTGGTACGGGTCATCAATAATTTGTTCAACACCATTCCAATCGACCGCTAAACGGTAGTGGGTCAGATGTAAATCGCGTTGCTCTTTTAAGATGAAACCGCTGTCGCCATCACGCTCAAGCGCCACGCGAGGTTCACCATTAACAAGCAGTTCAACCTTGTTTGCGCCCGGCATCCAAACTCTCAGCGAAGCTTCGTCGTCAATGAAAGGACCCAGCGCCGCAAATGGATCTGAGTAAGCCGCCTCAGCAAGCAGTTCGTATGCGCGTTCGTGTTGTTTCTTTATTTTCTTGGTTTTGGTGGTTTTCAAATCTTTCTCCCTAGAGCCAACATCCTTTTCAAGACCAGAGATCTGAATCAAACATCGGTTTCTCCACAGCCAACGTTGTGAACTCACAAAAAGACTCCGCTTCTCACGTTCGTTGCGTAAACGGCGTCAAAATACAAAAATGCCCGCTATTGTCGCGGGCATAATAACGGTACTTCATCCTAACGGATTGTGTTTTAGGAATGAGTGACCTAGACGGAACTTTCGTACCTCTGAGCTAACAAAATTCGTAATCAGCTCGTCCATCTACGCCACTCTAGGCATCTTACTTACTCGCCTGTGCACGAACTTCAGTAAGGCGTTTAGAAATACGATTCACATCTTCACGGCTGAAGATTTCATCTAGGTTCATCGACAATTTACGACGCCAGTTTGGATACTCATCCACCGTACCAGGAATGTTGACCGGTTGATCCATTTCTAGCCAGTCTTCAAGCTGAACGCTAAGCAGTGCAGAGTCACCCGCGGCTACGTGCAGTTGCAGCGCTTCGCTTAGGTATGAATCCATTGGCACGTACTGAGCATCATGACCAATGCCTTCTGGCAGATAGCCATGCCAGCGAACGCTGTCTAGAATACCTTGTTTGCACTTCAAGCGGTCAGCGAATAGGCCTTCCAACTGCTGTTCATCAGGGTACAGACCAATCTCACGCCCCATCTTCAAGTCATCACAGTGCCAGAAACCGCGTAGTGTTGGCATATCGTGCGTACACAGCGCAGCCATAGACTGCTCAGCGTAGTGCTTCGGAGAAATAAAACCGCCGTCGTCTTTTGATGTTTCGAAGAAGAAGACTTTGTACGAATGCACACCCGCATCACGAAGGATATCAACGATTTCATCAGGTACAGTACCCAAGTCTTCACCGATTACAGAACACTGATGACGGTGAGATTCCAAGGCTAGGATTGCTAGCATGTCTTCAACTGGGTAGTACAGGTATGCGCCTTCTGTCGCTTTCTCGCCTTTTGGAATCCACCAAAGGCGAAGCAGGCCAAGTACGTGGTCGATACGCAATGCACCACAATGCTTCATATTAGCACGTAACAATTTGATGTAAGCGTCGTAGCCAGTCGCTTCTAAAACTTGAGGGTTAAGCGGAGGCAGACCCCAGTTTTGGCCTAGTGGACCAAGTACATCTGGTGGCGCACCGATGCTTGCATCCAATACTAGCGCGCCTTCGTCAGCCCATGTTTCGCTGCCTGAATCTGCAACACCAACCGCAAGGTCGCGGTACAAACCCACAGCCATGCCTTTTTCTTCGGCTAGCGCTTGCGCTTCTTTGATTTGATCGTCTGCGATCCATTGCAGGTACATGTACAAGTGAACACGATCTTGGTTGTCCTTAATGTACTTCTGAGTACCAGCTGCGTCGAATGTGCGGTACTTCTCAGGGAACACAGGCCAACCCCACATGTTTGCATCTTCTGCATGTAAATCAGCATGAAGTGCATCGAATGCAGCTTGGTGTAGCAAGCTGTCGCCGCCTTTTTCAACAAAGTCCAAGAAGGCACGAGCGCGATCGGTGTTCTTGTCTAAATGGCGAGCTTTAAACTCACTGAATAGCAGCGGAAGAACGCTCATTTTTAGTTGTGAAACTTCGGTGTAATTCACCCAATGAGAGTCTCGCGCTTTTTGTAGACGTTGTTGGAACTCTGCGCTACCCACTCGCTGTTGTGCTTCTGCACTTAGCGCGAACTCAGGTACAGAGCTTACGTCGATGTACATGATGTTCAGCCAGCGACGAGAAGACGGGCTGTATGGACTTGCCCCTTCTGGATTCGCAGGGAACAGCGAGTGAATAGGGTTCAAGCCAATGAAGTCACCGCCACGAGAGGCAATATCACTCACCAGTTGTTTTAGGTCGCCAAAATCACCGATGCCCCAGTTATGCTGAGTACGCAGTGTGTAAAGCTGGATACTAGGACCCCATAGCTTTTTGTGTTGGTTTAGATCGTCTTGTTTGAAACACGCTTTCGGCGTAATGATCAATGACATCTCGTAAGGTGTTTTACGACGCTTACGACTGATGATCAGTTTGTGATAACCCCAAGCCAAGTTCTTTGGCAATGCAAACACTAGAGGGCCACCCTCAGCACGCTCATCACGAACAATTTGGGACTGAAGATAGCCTTCAAGTACCTCTCCTTGTTCTGTTTCTAAACGCCAGCTGAATTCACTCTCACGAGCACTCGTACCTAGGTTTAGTTCCACTTCGACTGGTTCGCCGTCGCGTAAAACAAGAACAGGGGCTAGTACGTCTTTTTTATGTTTCTTTTCAGCAGAAGCCAGTAGTTTTTCATCACTGCTAGTATCGTAGCCAAGCGAAGCGAGCAAGCGGCGTAGCGTCTCCTCAGACACTTTAGCCTCATCTCCCCAAGCACTGACATAGCTATCAGCCAATCTCGCCATTTCCGCGACTTTCTTTAATGCTGTTTGTTCTTTCATCGCTTTCTCCGAAGGTAATACCAACACCTTCCATGTAGGGTTTTATTGTTATCAATAACTTCTTTTGGAAAATGACCAAAGGTAGCGCTTGGCTACCTTGGTCTTAACTAGGTTCTATTAGCGTTTCACCGCTTCAAGTTTCCAGATATTGTTCACGTAGTCGAGGATTGAGCGGTCTGACGTGAACTTGCCAACAAGGGCGGTATTAAGAATGGCCTTCTTCGCCCAGCCAGCTTGATCTTTATATTGTTCGCTCATGTCTTCGTGCGCTTTCACGTAAGATGCAAAGTCCGCAAGACATAAGTACGGGTCACCGCCGTCTAGTAGGCTGTCATACGTTGCACGCAGTAAGCCTGGTTGACCTGGAGTGAATTCTTCACCCAGTAGTAGATCCATAGACGCTTTGAGTAGGTGATCCGCATTGTAGTAATCAAATGGGTTGTAACCTTGAGCTTTCAGCGCTTTCACACCTTCAACGTCTAGACCGAAGATGTAGATGTTCTCATCGCCTACTTCTTCACGAATCTCAACGTTAGCACCATCCATAGTACCGATCGTTAGGGCACCGTTAAGCGCCATCTTCATGTTACCAGTACCTGATGCTTCTTTACCCGCAAGTGAAATTTGTTGTGATACATCCGCCGCAGGAATAATAATTTCAGCCATGCTCACACGGTAATCAGGAATGAAGACCACTTTCAGCTTGTTGCCGATGCGAGGGTCGTTGTTCACCTTGTCTGCAATCTTGTTGATTGCGAAGATGATTTCTTTCGCTAGGTGGTAACCCGGTGCTGCTTTCGCAGCGAAGAACACAACGCGAGGCACACATTCGAAGCCTGGTTCGTTAATAATGCGATGGTACAGAGACAGTACGTGTAGAAGGTCTAAGTGCTGACGTTTGTACTCGTGCAGACGCTTGATTTGAACATCGAAGATTGCATTAGTATCGAGCTCGATACCCATGTTCTCTTTCACCCAAGTTGCTAGGCGTTCTTTGTTCTCTTTCTTCACTGCCATGAATTCTTTTTGGAATGTCGCGTCAGTAGCGTACTTCGCAATACCTTCAAGTTGCTCTAGTTTCGCTGGCCATTCTGGACCGACTTTCTCAGTGATAAGCTGAGACAGACCTGGGTTACAGAACTTCAACCAGCGACGTGGCGTAATACCGTTCGTTACGTTGTGTAGACGTGTCGGGTACATTTCGTGGAACTCTGGGAATAGGTCTTTCTTAACCAATTCAGAGTGAAGTGCTGCTACACCGTTTACTGCGTAAGAGCCGATTACACATAGGTTTGCCATGCGAACCATGCGGTGGAAACCTTCTTCGATGATAGAAAGCTTCTGTTGCTTCGCGACATCACCCGGCCACATTGCACGTACGTCTTGTAGGAAGCGGTGGTTGATCTCGTAAATGATCTCCATATGACGTGGTAGCAGGTGCTGGATTAGCGACTCTGGCCATGTCTCTAGTGCTTCTGGAAGTAGCGTGTGGTTGGTGTACGCAAATGTCTTAGAGCTGATTTCCCAAGCAGCTTCCCAAGCTAAACCTTTTTCATCCATCAGGATGCGCATTAGTTCAGGAATCGCAATCGTTGGGTGCGTATCGTTAAGCTGGATAGTCTCTTGCTTAGGTAGATCCGCTAGCGAGTAGCCCGCAGCTTCGTGGCGACGTAGGATGTCACGTACAGACGCTGCTGAGTGGAAGTACTGCTGCATTAGACGCAGTGTTTTACCTTTCTCGTGGTTGTCGTTCGGGTAAAGCACTTTAGTGATGTTACCTGCGTCGATCAGTGCGTGCTGAGCTTCGAAGTAATCACCATTGTTAAAGCTTGCTAGTGAGAATGGTGCAATCGCCTGACATTCCCAAAGACGTAGCGGGTAAACCGTGTCTGATTCGTAGCCCACAATTGGAAGATCCCAAGGCATTGCTCTTACTGTCATGCCTGGTACCCATTTGCGAACTTCTTTACCGTTCTCGTTAATCACTTCAACGTGACCGTAAAAACCGATCTCTTGCGCAAGTTCTGGACGCGCAATTTCCCAAGGGTAGCCTTCTACACCGCGCCATGCGTCAGGTGCTTCTTGCTGGCGACCATCTTTGAATGACTGTTTAAATAGACCGTATTCGTAATGTAAACCATAGCCGACAGTTGGGAATTCTTGTGCCGCACATGAATCCATGAAACACGCAGCCAGACGACCAAGGCCACCGTTACCCAATGATGGGTCGCGCTCTTCTTCTAGCAGATCAGTTAGGTTGTAACCCAGTTCAGCCATTGCTTCTGTTACTTGTTCATACAGACCCATGCTGATTAGGTTGTTACCCGTCAAACGACCGATAAGGAATTCTAGCGAAAGGTAGTTAACGCTCTTCGCACTTTTAATGCGTGGATCTTCTTCTGTCGCAAGCAAATCTAGAGTAGTAAATTCAGCCAGAGCATGCCCCATTGCTAGGTACCATGCGCGGCTGTCTGCGTTTTCAATCGTATGAGCGTAAGTTACAGATAGGTGTTTCTTTACGCTTTCTTGGAACGACTTCTTGTCAAATTGTTTTTGTTGAGTAGGTTTCATTACGAAATTCTCACGTCTTTTGGTAATTCATCTGCCATACATCGTGCATTTACCTCTGTGAATAAACATCCTCCTAATTCTCATCCTTTGAAGGAGGAGGGCTGAGGGCGTAGAGGGGGTACCATTGCTAGGTTAGTGATCCAAATCTCAACAAAGTGAACTTTGCACCAGTTCTTAGTGATTTTGATCACAATGGAATGTGAGAAAGGTTAAAACCCGTTCATGACGCTTTTTATAGTCCACTCATCTGATGATGTGAAAATTGTAATATCGGTCACATTAACTCGGTCAGCGTAGAAGAACTTTTCGTAATCTATGTGCAACGCGATCTTAACGCTAACGAAACAAACGATATTTAAGTGACGACAATCACAAATAAAGGGCGTAGTTGATGGTAAATCCATCAACCCTTGAGAATTAGGAAGTGGATCAAAGTAACGAACATTTCTGATGTCGTAACATCCCTCTCAGCTCACAGGATTGTACGCTTTTTATACAAACTAGAATTAGGCGATGTGAGTTATTTCTAGTTTTCGCTAGCTTTTATATTTAAGTGACCGTATGGAATGGTTTTTCAGACGGACGCAAGCCCCAATAGCAGCGACATTATCCGGTATTCAAACAGTGTTTTTGATGCTGATGGCATCATTCAGTAAGACGGCTTTCAAGGGGGCTTTACTAGAATGATCACGTTGCTGTCATTTGGGTATACATAAATAAGGACATAACTACTAATGTGGATTCCATCTAAGCTTACTCGACCAGGACGCCTGCACAATGCCATCGTGCGCCCACGAGTGTTGGACTTACTACAGCAAGCGCCTTACTACAAATTGGTTTTATTCCGATCCCCAGCAGGTTACGGAAAAACAACAATGGCAGCGCAGTGGCTATCCGATAAGCCAAACGTCGGTTGGTACAGCATTGATGACAGCGATAACGACGGCTTTCGCTTTGTAAACTATCTGCTTCAAGCATTAAACAAAGCCACCAACTTCAGTTGCGCTAACGCACAAAAACTGGCGGAAAAACGTCAGATCTCGTCTTTACGCTCCCTATTTAGCGAAGTATTCGCAGAAATGGCTGACTTTCATCAAGAGTGCTACGTGGTGCTTGATGACTACCATTTAATCACGAATGATGAAATCCATGAATCCATGCGTTTCTTTTTAAAGCACATGCCAGACAACCTCACCGTTGTGGTAACCAGTCGTGCAGCGCCGCCTCTAGGCACTGCAAACTTACGTGTTCGTGATTTAATGATCGAAATTGGCAACGAGATGTTGGCGTTTGATACCGAAGAAACCACTCGCTTCTTTAACCAGCGTATCGCCGATGGTATTGATGAAGACATGGCGAACAGCCTAAGAACCTATGTTGAAGGTTGGCCATCGGCGATGCAGTTGATCGCATTACAAGCCCAACATCAAAACCGCACATTGGCGCAAACTGTAGAGTCGGTATCGCAGTTCAATCACGCGCACTTGTGGGATTACTTGGTCGAAGAAGTGTTTGACTTACTCGATCACGAAACTCGTCACTTTTTAATGCAAGTATCCGTGCTTGACCACTTCAATGATGAGCTAGTGTTTGCCCTTACCCAACGCGAAGACGCACTGGGAATGATTGAATCGCTTAACCGTTACGGCTTATTCATTTACCCGCTCGAAGGGGAACAGAACTGGTTCCGGTTCCATAACTTATTTGGCGAGTTTTTATCTCATGAGCGCCAAGCTCGTATTCCTCAGCAAGAAAAAGATCTCCACCGCAATGCTGCTATCGCTTGGTTACAACAAAAAGCACCACACCAAGCGATTCATCATGCACAAAAATCGAATGATAAGGACTTAGTGGTAGAGATCCTAAACGAATTCGGCTGGAAGATGTTTAACCAAGGCGAACTCAGCACACTGGAAAGCTCAATTAACAAGTTGGACGATGATCTGTTGTTCAGCCACCCAAAACTTACGATGCTCCGAGCATGGTTGGCTCAAAGTCAGCATCGTTATAACCAAGTGGGCCACCTGCTTGAAGAAGCGGAAGAGGAACACAAAAAGCGTAACATTGCGTTAGATATTCATTATCAAGGTCAAGCAAACGCGTTGCTTGCTCAAGTGGCTATCAACAGTAACCAGCCAGAAAAAGCTCTCGAATTAGCGGAGTTAGCGCTTAGCCAACTTGATAACACAATTTACCGTAGCCGAATTGTGGCGACTTCGGTTGTTGGTGAAGTTAACCACGTGCTAGGTAAACTAGACCGTGCTTTGCCAATGATGCAACAAACTGAAAAGCTAGCTCGTCAGTACCAGGTATATCACCAAGCGTTATGGGCAATATTGCAGCAAAGCGAGATTTTAATTGCACAAGGTTACGTGCAAGCTGCCTTTGAACTACAAGATTCCGCATTCCGTCTGATTGAAGATCAGCAGCTTCAGCATGTTCCTCTTCATGAATTTTTGCTGCGTATTCGCGCGCAAGTACTTTGGTGCTGGAACCGACTTGATGAAGCGGAAGAATGCGCGTACAAAGGTCTGCAAATTCTCGAAAACCATTCACCAAGCAAGCACTTACATAGCTATTCGATGTTGGCGCGTATTGCGATTGGACGCGGTGAATTAGACAAAGCCGGTAAATTCATTGAGCACATCCAACACTTGATGAAACAGTCGACTTACCACGTAGATTGGACTGCAAACGCTTCACTATCGTTGATTCTATTTTGGCAAGCGCGTGGGAATACCGATGCAATGCAAGAATGGCTCAACACTGCGGTTCGTCCTGAATCGGCATGCAACCACTTTTCTCAATTGCAATGGCGTAACATTGCTCGCGCCCACATTAACTTAGGCCAATATACCGACGCTCGTGCTGCGTTAGATTTTCTCCAAGGTGAAGCTCGTCGCACTAACCTAATCACAGATACTAATCGCAACTTAGTGGTTGAAGCAGTCCTTTCTGCTCGCCAAAAAGATGAGGAGCAAGCCAAGGCTCTGTTAAAAGAAGCATTAGTAATGACGAACCAAACTGGCATGGTCGGAAACTTCCTGATTGATGGTGCAACCATTGGCGGTCTGCTGGAGAAGTTGAGCCTCCGCCATGAACTGGGCGATCTTGAGCGTCACCGTGCTCAACAGTTAATGAAGGACATTTCATCGAATCAACGTAGCCGGTCAATTCACTTTGATGAAGACTTTATTGAAAAGTTGGTGAATCACCCTAATGTGCCAGAGCTAGTACGTACCAGCCCATTAACACAACGCGAATGGCAGGTTCTGGGACTGATTTATTCAGGCTTTAGTAACGAGCAAATCGCACAAGAGCTGGATGTGGCAGGTACGACAATTAAAACCCACATTCGCAACCTGTACCAAAAGCTTAATATTGCTAATCGTAAAGAAGCCATTGTGACAGCTGAAAATTTGCTACAGTTAATGGGATACTGAACTGCTAGATAAACGGGTTAAAACGTAAAGTAAAACACAAGGGTTGGCGTAACACGTCAGCCCTTTTTTATGACTGACAGTAAGAGAAGTGCAATTTGCAAAGCACGTAAGTAACGTTGTTCATATAAAAAAATAGCCAACCGCAATAATCGCGATTGGCTTATATTTAGTGTGAACAAATTGTATTCACTAACAACGTCAGTTGGCTAGGTGACCCTCGGCTTAAGAAGGGTCGAACAGTATTATGCATTAATCATGCCAAAATGCAAAGACTTATTTTTGGGCACAAGATCTCATATAAGCTGGATTTATTCACGCGCAAATTATCAAAATGCAATTTGATAATGCAAAGTGCAATTGCATAATGCAACCAAGATTGATAATTGATAGTAGAATTAATCATCTCAAAAATGTAAACCAAGCATTAAAAGCTCGTTACGGCGGCATTGTCTCTTGGCGGGTAATAAAGATAGGCAATAGATTGGATATAAAACCAAGTAGTTACAGCACTATTTCATACTTTTTTCATCGCAATGTTTGTATACTCTCTGCCATCGAAACGACTTAGCATTAGAGCAATGAACTACTTAATTACTTTCTTCAAGGGAATCGCCATGGGTGCAGCAGATGTTGTACCTGGTGTATCTGGCGGCACCATCGCGTTTATCACTGGTATTTACGATACGCTGCTTGAAAGCATTCGACGCATTAACCCCTCACTTTTCTCTATCTGGCGAAAAGAAGGGGTTAAAGCCGCGTTTAATCACATCAACGGATTCTTCCTTATCGCTCTGTTTGCCGGCATTTTCACCAGTATTGCAACGCTAGCAAAGTTGATTACTTGGCTTCTTGACACACACCCGATCCCACTTTGGTCATTTTTCTTTGGTCTGATTTTGGTCTCTGTGTATCACATTATTCGTCAGGTTGAGCAACGCGATCTTGTCTGCTTTGTCATTCTGCTCGTTGGTGTCGGGTTTGCTTATAGTATTACTGTGCTCAAACCTTTACACATGGAACCAACGGCCATTAACACCTTATTCGCTGGAGCTATCGCGATTTGTGCGATGATCTTGCCGGGTATCTCTGGCAGTTTTATTTTGCTGCTGATTGGCATGTATGCTCCTGTATTAGCCGCAGTGAAAGGTTTTCAAGTCGATACATTAGCGCTATTTTTGTCTGGCTGCGTGATCGGTTTACTGTCCTTCTCTCACTTATTGTCGTGGTTACTACGCAAGTTCCGTGATTTCACCCTGATGTTTTTGACTGGATTAATGATTGGTACGTTGCCAAAGATTTGGCCATGGAAAGAAACCATCACTTGGCGCACCAATTCGAAGGGCGAGCAAGTGCCATTGCTACAGCACAACCTATCACCATTTGAATTTGAACACGTGACATCACAACCTTCTCAGTTAGTACTTGCTGTCGTAATGATGCTTGCAGCCATTGCTCTGGTTTTGGGTCTAGAGAAATTCGCAGATTCAGATAAATAACTTTGGTATCAAACACATACTGAACCAAATAAAAACGGAGCCAATTGGCTCCGTTTTTATCTATTGGCTAAGGGCAAAACATCTCAATTGAAAACTCTGCTGTATTTGATGCAATAAAGTCCGTCGCGTTACTAAGAAGCTGGTCACCGAGGTATAACGCACAATTTACCGAGGTCACGAGTTGGCGAGCGGCGCATCTGTGCTACGATGCTCGTAATGTTAAGTGATAAATGCTGAACCTTAATGAAACTGTTACAAATCGCCGCTGTTTCAGCCGCATTAGTTGCGGGATTTTATGCCCCGACTCTAATAAAAAGCTTTTCTTCTTCCACTCAAAGCAAGTCAATAGATGAATACTGCTTTCTCTCTACAACCTCTTGCGTCCAAGAAAATGTTACGATGACGCTAAACTCAGAAACTGCTCAACCCTTGGTTCCTACCACTCTAAATGTTGAGTGGCATACAAGCGATGCTAAGCAACTCATCCTAAGTCTTTCAGGAAGAGAAATGGAGATGGGTGAGCCTAAGTTTTTGCTGAAGCAAATCGCTCCTGGCCAATATCAAGGTGACATCATTCTCCCGGTTTGCACGGAGGATGCAATGACTTGGGTTGGTGAACTCAGTGATGGAGAGAATACCGTTTACCCTGCTATAAAAATGCAAAGATAAGGAATCGTTATGAGCCGCAATTGGTCCCTATTTCTCGTAGCTGCTTTCGCACTCGGGTTTGGCGTAAAGAGCTATTTAGATAATCAGAAAACGAAGCCAGAGCAAGTGGACAGTTCCACCTCTCAACAAACGGTATTGTTTGGGGAAAATAACCAAGCCGTCAATATCTTCGATGTGAATGACCCTCGCATCCGAGTCGTCTATTTTGGCTTTACTCGCTGCCCAGACGTTTGCCCAACTTCTCTTGCAATGTTGGCAGGAGCACTGAATCAAATTGATGACGCGCAAAAAGCACAACTACGCCCGATGTTCATTTCTTTAGACCCAGAGCGTGATGAGGCCGATGCATCAGCAAAATATGCCCATTACTTCCATCCAATGATTGAAGGCCTATCGGCACCACTTGATGTAACGACACCTTTGGCACACAACTATGGTGTCATTTTCCGCAAGACAGAATTGGAAGGCTCGGAACTAAAGTACACGCTGGATCATAGCTCTTACTTTTACTTCTTGAAGCCGGATGGCACGTTAATCACTAAAGTACCGCATACGCTCTCGCCGGCACCGATTGTTGAAGCCATTTCAAAACTAACGACCGAAGGCTCTTCAAATGACGGTTAAGTCAGTGCTGAAGCAATTTTTCAATTTCCTAACTCATACCAACCCCAATGTCGAACAAGACGTCGATACGATCATTGACGCCATTGGGGGCATAGAGAACCTGCTAGAAACTGGTGCATGTGCGACTCGGCTGCGTCTTACCCTCAGAGCGACGTCCGTCATCGATAAGAACGCACTCAAAAATCATGACGCGCATGGCGTCGTGATATTGGATGATCGTCATGTCCAAATCATATACGGCTTAAAAGCCAACACGTATTCGCAAATTATGGAAGAGCGCATCACAAAACAAAGTTAATATTTTTGCAGTATAGCTACCCTCTTTAAAAAACGGCGGCTATACTCTTTTGGCTTAATTAACTCACTTATTTATTAACCAACGAAGAGGACACAAGATGATTGTATTGAATAACACTAACTGGGCATCGCAAGGGTAACCCTAACAGCACCAACTCTGTGGCATAGCCACAACTTCCCTTCTCTGCCCGGTCTTCACCGGGGTCAACTCTATCCGAATTAGACCCTAATGCGATTTGTATTAAGGCGCTTTGTTGCGTCTGGGATAATTCAATAATGAATCAAACACATACTTTTTGTGACACATTAGTTTCAACTTCAAACCCTCTAAAACAATTGGGTTGGAAACCATTTTTTCAGCAACAACTGACATTAGACGATTACGACAACACTATCTTTGCTCGTGTAATTGCGCATCACCGAAGTGGTTATTTATTGGCAACAGAAACTGGGCAAGTTCATCTTAATGCCCACCATTCTTTACCCAATATGACCGTCGGAGACTGGGTAATCTTAAATGAAGATCAGCAATTTGTTCGCTTACTGGATCGCTTGAGCCTCTTTAGCCGCAAAGCCGCTGGCAGCAAAGTGGCAGAGCAACTTATCGCAGCCAATGTGGATACAGTGTTTATCGTCTGTTCCCTTAACGACGACTTCAATTTAAGTCGTATTGAACGTTATCTTGCCTTGGCTCATGAAGCCGAAGTCGAACCCGTCATCGTGCTTTCCAAAGCCGATTTGTGTGACAATACTGATGAACTAAAAAGCCAAGTACAGAAGCTCGACCCTCTATTAGCTATAGAGACAGTCAACGGCTTAGAAATAGAGAGTGCTTCTAAACTCATGACCTGGTGCAAAGAAGGACAAACCCTCGCTTTTATCGGTTCTTCAGGCGTTGGCAAATCAACTCTTGTTAATGCATTACTCGGGCAACAAGAACAGGCAACTGGGCATATTCGTGAAGACGATAGCAAAGGGCGACATACAACTACATCGCGCTCTATCCATCTATTACCTGATGGCGGCATCTTGATTGATACTCCGGGAATGCGCGAGCTTCAACTAGCAGATTGTGAATCGGGGGTCAGTGAGGCATTTTCTGACATTGAGGCGCTCGCTCAGCGTTGTCGCTTTGGCAATTGTAAGCACCAAACTGAGCCAGGCTGCGCAGTTCAAACTGCGATTGCAAATGGCAAACTGGAGGTTCGTCGTTTCAATAACTATCAAAAACTATTGCGAGAACAAGCCTTTAACCGCGCGACTTTGGCAGAGCAACGAGCTCAAAGTCGACAATTCGGTAAACTTGCTCGCAATGCCATGAGTGATAAGCGCAGGCGCCAACAAAGTTATTAATTTGTTGCGTTTGAGTTGTCAATAAAATCAAAGGAGACGAAAGTCTCCTTTTTAACAACTTTATTAAAAACCATTACTCATAACTAATGATAATTTTCAACATAAAAATCTTATTTAAATAACATTGAGCAAACATTTAATCCAAAAACAAACTAAAACTAGACACAAAATATTACCAAGCTAAGATATGTGATATTCAGCAAGAAAATGGCTGAATTTATAAAAACAGGATAATTGATAATCATGTGTCTTAGTGACCAGAAGCAATGCTCACCCCTTGTAATATAAGGGCATTATCGCCGTGTAATGATGGACTATTGCCCTGCCACTCTGGCATAAAATTGCAGGAATGATGTATGCAACACAACAGCCTCGTTGCCCGATATGCTCGTGGTAACCTCGTCGTCCAGATCCTTGTCGGTATCGTCTTTGGTATTTTGCTCGCGACAATTTCTCCAAGCCATGCCGAAAGCGCGGGATTAATTGGTAGCCTTTTTGTCGGTGCGCTTAAAGCGATCGCGCCAATTCTTGTGTTTATTTTGGTTGCCGCTTCAATTGCAAACCAAAAGAAAAACCAACACACTTACATGCGCCCAATCGTTGTACTGTACCTGATGGGTACATTCTTCGCGGCGCTATCAGCAGTGGTTCTAAGCTTCCTTTTCCCGACCAATTTAACGCTTGTCACCGGCGCTGAAGGTGCAACGCCTCCTCAAGGTATTGCTGAAATTCTACGCACATTGTTGTTTAAACTGGTCGACAACCCAGTAAATGCACTAGTAGAAGCAAACTACATCGGCATTCTTGCTTGGGGTGTGGGTCTGGGTCTTGCACTACACCACGCATCGGCAACAACGAAGGCCGTATTTGAAGATCTAAGCCACAGCGTGTCTCACATTGTGCGCTTTATCATTCGTCTTGCACCATTTGGTATCTTTGGCTTGGTTGCTTCAACGTTTGCGACAACAGGCTTTAGCGCGCTAGCAAGCTACGCACACCTTCTGGCGGTTCTTCTTGGCGCAATGATGATCATCGCACTCGTTGTAAACCCGGCGATCGTGTTCGTTAAAACCAAACAAAACCCTTACCCACTTGTATTCCGTTGTCTACGTGAAAGTGGTGTAACAGCGTTCTTCACTCGTTCAAGTGCAGCGAATATTCCAGTAAACATGGCACTATGTGAGAAGCTAAAACTGGACGAGGATACATACTCAGTATCTATTCCTCTAGGTGCGACCATCAACATGGCTGGTGCTGCAATCACTATCACAACACTAACGCTTGCAGCTGTGCACACTATGGGTATCGAAGTTGATCTACTGACTGCGCTACTGCTCAGTATTGTGGCTGCGGTTTCTGCATGTGGCGCATCAGGTGTTGCAGGTGGCTCTCTACTACTTATCCCACTTGCGTGTGGCCTGTTTGGTATCTCAAACGACGTAGCAATGCAGGTTGTAGCGGTTGGCTTCATTATCGGTGTGATTCAAGACTCTGCAGAAACTGCGCTAAACAGCTCAACAGACGTTGTCTTTACGGCAGCAGTTTGTAAATCAGAGCAGCAAAAAGCTCAGTAAGACTGACAGAACAAATAGAAAGGGGAGCCGATGATGGCTCCCCTTTTTTGTTTAATTGCGCTCAATTACGCGGTGACCAAAGCCACTTCTTCAATCAGGAAGTGTTTGCTTGGTTCAACAAACTCTTGCTGCGCAGCAATAGTTTGCAGTTCCCACTCACCCGCATGGTACGTTGCACTCAACACCCCGTAACACGCGTCGTGACAATGTTGGAAAGCTTGTTTAGGAGACCAGCCTTTTAAGAGTCCCGCGGTAAAGATAGCTGAAATAAGATCGCCCACGCCAACAGGTTGTTTAGCAAACTCAAATTGAGGACGCTTCGCAAGGTAAATGCCTTCTTGCGTAGCCAATAGCATGTTGAAGCTGCCATTTTCTAGGCAGTAAAGGTGCTTAACTAGCACCACTTTTGGACCTTTCTCTAGCGCACGTTGGCATGCGGTGATCGCATCGTCTAATGAGTGGATTTCCATCTCAGCAAATTGACTTAGCTCGAATTGGTTCGGAACGATCACGTCCGCCTTTGGCATCAAACGCGTTAGAAGATTTTCAGCAATGCCCGGAGCCACAATGCAGCCTTTGTCTGGCGCGCCCATCACAGGGTCGCAAACGTAAAGTGCGTTCGGGTTCGCTTGCTTCACTTTCGTCACGGTATCTTCAACAGCAAGGCACTGCTCTGCGCTACCTTGGTAGCCCGTCAATACCGCTTGGCACTTTTCCAGCGCGCCGATGTTACCAAGTCCACGAACTAACTCGCTGATGTCTTCAGCCGCAAACGCTCGCCCAGTCCAGCCTTCTTGATACTGCGTGTGGTTAGAAAATTGAACGGTATGAATCGGCCATACTTCGAAACCCATGCGTTGCATTGGGAAAACAGCACTGCTGTTACCAGCATGACCAAAAGAAACATGAGATTGTATAGAGAGGATACCTTGCATAGTACCTTACCTCTTATTGTAGTTATCGATAGTTCAAAGACAGCGGCAAGCGCCAGTTTTGCGAAACCAGTAGTGTATCCGACAAACCAAGATTCTCTAACTCAATTCTCCTCAATATCTTCAGAGTAAGTTGGCGCGCTGGTTTTCAACACCATCTTCTTAATTTCCATTTTGTCTTTATTCAGTGCGATTTCTAGGGTATCTCCTTCCCTTATCCCGAGCTGAGCTAGGATTACGCTTGGAATGACTACGGCGGTGTCGTCACCGATTTTAACAGGTTGACTTATCATCTTTCGTCCTCCAAATGTCGAAAATGAGTTTTCACGCCATTGGATGTCTAGCCTCAAATGCATTGAGCTGACTTGGGTTTGGCGTAAATGCCTAAAAACAAAGAGCCTTCCACACCGCGTTTGGGAAGGCTCTTTCTGTATTATTTTTTAATTTGCTAAAGGCTCATGCTTCGCAGCAATCAGACCGTAAGCACTCCAGCCTAGGAAGGTTACGATAGAGCCCCACATCATCGCTTCGTAGCCGGAGCCGTAAAGCGCATAGAAGCTGTACAGAGAGCCAATCAGAGCGATAACGTTGGTGGTTTTCATCTCGCGCTCTGGCACGTGTGCTACTTGCTGCATAATAAATATTGCGCCCATACATAAAATGTAAGGAATAACGTTTGTTACTACCGCTAGGTTAACCAGTGCTTCGAACTGCTCGTTCAGCGTTGGAGAAATCGTCATTAGAGACAATACTGATTGGATGATAGTAATCGCGATCATACCTTTGATCGGTGTGCCGCGTTTGTCCACTTGAGAGAACAATTTAGGGAAGAAGCCCGCATCAGAAGACGATTTGAACACTGACGCGATAGTGAATTGCCAACCCAATAGAGAGCCCGCACAAGCCAATACCGCCATACCAGCAACCGCTTTACCTGCTGCTGAGCCAAGCATCACAGACCATACGGTTGAGAATGGTGCGGTAGAAGCGGCAAGCTCAGAGTTTGCAACGATACCAGAACAGATGTTTGTCGATACAATGTAAACCACAGCAGCAATCAACGTACCGCCCAATACTGCGATTGGTACATTCTTCTCTGGGTTTTCTACCGCTTCTGAGTTCGCACAGGCCGATTCAAGACCAAGAAACGCCCATAGTGTCATGGCAATAGAAGCACTCACAGCTTCACCAAATGGTAGGTGGTGTGGGTTCCAAGCTTCGATGTACATGGTTGGGTTAAACCAGAACCAACCAACAATACCTAGCGAACATACCGGTAGGATCACACCCCATACCGTGAAGGTACCGATTTGACCTGTGATTTTCGCACCACCAAAGTTAGCGAAAGTACAAATCCAAAGAATGGCGATGGTGTACAAACAGGTTTCGACCGGAGATAGGGTCACTTCAAAGAATGCGGAGCCGTAACCCACACAGGTAATCGCGATCGCAATATTCGCAATAAGGAGCGACAAACCGTAAGTCCAGCCCGCCATAAACGCACCCGATTTACCGAATGCGTAAGACGCGTAACCGTTCATACCGCCGTCTCGTTTACTAAAGCGACCACATTTTGCAAACACATAAGCCAACGCCAAAGAGCCCGCAGCCGTGATCAGCCAAGACAACACTGAAATGGTACCCACTTGCGCCAGTTTACTTGGCAGCATGATAATACCGGAGCCAGCCATATTGATGAACGTCAGAATGGTTAACTGCACCACCGACATTTTTTTAGTTTCAGTACTCATAAATTATTCTCCACGAATAAGCGGTTCGCACCGACGCCGGAGCGTGGTGCGAACGGGTAGATTAATCTTTTAGGACATAACAATGTGCGGTAGTGCGACCGTTAACATCTTCAAGGTACACACCTTGAATTTCTGGCGCGAAGCCTGGGAAGCGGTTAATGCCTTCTTCTAGAGATAGGAAGTAATCCACCACCTGTTGAGTCCAGACTTCACCAGTGATCACACAGATAATGCCTGGAGGGTAAGGAAGTGCACCTTCAGCGGCTACGCGGCCCACGGCCTCTTTAAGTGGTAGGTAATTGCATTCACCACGGAAGTATTTGCGTGTTGCTACGTCAGGTTTGTGAACCATTTGTGGGAAGTACTCGCTGCGGAACATCGCTTTTTGTAACTGTTTCACGTTCAGCTCTTTGTACATGTCATGCATTTCCTGACATAGCTGACGGATGGTGTAGCCACGGTAGCGTTCTTTATTCGCTTCGTAGACGCTTGGAAGTACGATACTTAAAGGGGCATCATCACGGATGAATTTTTCGAATCGGTTAATTTGAGCCACAAGGTGACGGATCTTACCCATATCTTCCGCAGGAGTGAGTAGGAACAAGATAGAGTTCAAGTCGCACTTTTCAGGGATGATGCCATTTTCACGAAGGAAGTTCGCTAAAAGCGTTGCAGGAATACCAAAGTCTGCGTAGCTGCCATCTTCAGCAATACCTGCTGTGGTTAGTAGCAATTTACATGGGTCAACGAAGTATTGACCTTCACCGTACCCCTCGAATTTGTGCCAGCTTGCGTTTGGCTCAAACATGAAGAATTTCTTGTTCGTTGCGATCACGTCAGTGTCGTAGCCGCCCCAAGGTTGGCCTTCGACTTCATCTGGAATGAACGGACGAATCAATTCACAACTCTTAAGGATTTCTTTACGCGCTTCGATACCTGTCTTAACCGCATCGCGCCATAAACGCAGACCTGCTTCGCCGTCGTGGATCTTCGCGTTCACATCAAGCGCAGAGAACAGTGCGTAGAATGGTGAAGTCGATGCGTGCATCATAAACGCGTTGTTAAAGCGTTTGTGGTTACAGTAACGAGCTTGACCTTTGATATGGCGGTCTTTTTTGTGGATTTGCGATGTTTGAGAGAAGCCAGCTTGTTGTTTGTGAACAGACTGAGTCACGATCACACCTGCGTCTTCTGGTTTCAAATCCAGCAGCAGTGGTGAACAGTCTTTCATCATCGGGATGAACTGCTCGTAACCAACCCATGCAGAGTCAAACAGGATGTAGTCACAAAGGTGACCTATCTTATCCATTACGTAGCGAGCGTTGTAGATAGTACCGTCATAAGTACCAAGTTGGATAATAGCAAGACGGAAAGGACGTTCATCGCGTGCACGTTCTGGGTCCACTTTCGCGATTTGAGCACGAATGTATTCTTCATCGAAACAGTGTTCATCCATACCACCGATAAAGCCCCAAGGGTTACGCGCCGTTTCTAAGTAAACTGGCATACCACCCGCTTGGATTAACGCACCGTGGTGGTTCGATTTGTGGTTGTTACGGTCGAACAGTACCAAATCACCTTCAGTTACCAGCGCGTTACAGACTACTTTGTTTGAAGCAGAAGTGCCGTTAAGTACGAAGTAAGTTTTGTCCGCGTTAAATACTTTTGCAGCGTGCGCCTGCGCTTGATGTGCAGAACCTTCGTGGATCAGTAAGTCACCTAAATCCACGTCCGCATTACACAAGTCACTACGGAACAGGTTTTCGCCGAAGAAATCGTAGAATTGTTTACCCGCTGGGTGTTTTTTGAAGAACTGACCACCTTGGTGTCCCGGACAGTCAAACGCTGAGTTACCCATCTCAACATAGTGCGTTAATTGCTTGAAGAAAGGAGGAAGCAGACGACATTCGTACTTGGTTACTGCTTCGTTGATTTGACGACAGTAGTACTCAATAGATTGTCTTTCTAAATCGATAACGCCAGTTAGCCAAACGTAATCTTCAGCCGAAACTGGGTTTGCATCCGTTACTAAGAAAACTGGAATACCGTAACCCGTTTCAGAAATCATTTTATGCAGACCTGCTTTAATGTCTGCTGAAGTAATAATAGCCGCACCAACGTCGGTTAATTCAACTTGCTCTAAAGGTTGTAAATGACGATTAAATTGTTCATCTAAAGATTCAGCTAATAAACTGAAGTCTTCTGGCATGTAATTACTAACACCTATAATTAAACGTTTCATTTGGAATATCTCTTTTTTGTTCTTTAAAATTGACAGGTACAGATATTACAAACGAAAACGACATTTAAAATTCAAAAAACAAATTTCGTGATTAAATTTTCATATTTAAAAGTCTTATTTTCTCGAATTAAAATTTCGCGATCTTCATCACTTTCCAATTGATAGCCCAATGATATTGAAACCAGGCTTAAAAGGAAAAATAATTAAAAATTGTGTGACCACAGCCATTGTTGTTAGAAATAAAATATCAAGAAAATAATTTTTTGAGATTTCCATCACTATATAATTATTAGGACTATATTATTAGGAATGATAAATATTTTAATTTTAACTAAATTTAAACACATAATAAAAAAGCCATCAACACATGTATTGATGGCTTTTTACTTTAGGTGCAAAGGAAACACAATTCAATTAAATAAATGACTATCTAGTTTGACTCCATCATTCGACCATTGCTGATAACGTTTTACAGACATGCCTGACGAGTACATAGTGTGTTTACAATCCATGCACTCGACAAAATACAAGCCACTCATGCCAGCCATAACGTGCAGTCTACGGCTATCGCAACGCTTACAGGACAAGCGTTTTACTTTGGTATTGACGTCAATACGACGAGCAAAGTTTAACGTTTCATGAGAACATAAAGCCTCAACAGCACTATCTTTAAATGGATGTTCGCTCAACAAGTAATTAATGGCGTAATCATACACCGGGGGGATTGAAGATTTTCCACTTTCAATATTACTTATTTTAGCGACGGAAACACCTAATAAAGAAGCGAACTCAGCCTTACTGTACTCTAAGATAAACCTTGAAGAGATAAATTTATCTGCACTAATGATTCTCAACATACACAAATCTCTAATATAAATAAAAACAGAGATAAAAAATTATCTCTATTTATTATGAAACATGTAATGAAAAAGTTACTTCCTAGTGTAATTCTGCATATTAACTATGCTATTTTATTTTTACGTTATCTTGCGCCTAATTAATCATAAAATCAATAATCGACACCTAAATATAAAAGAACAATTTAAGATTTATAATACATTTTTTAATTTACATTATTAGATAAAGTAATGAGTACTATTCACCTATAAATTGGGGCATCAAGTATTGCTCTTCAATCATTATTACTATCAATTGAAAAGGCTTGATCTAAGCCCAATAGCGGAAGTAAATAAAGAGGGAAAAACCTCTTTTTTAAGGTAAACAGATCCCATCTTAGTTAAGTACTAAAAATATGTTGAAAAATCGCATAAATAGTATGCACATCAGTAAAATGACTGCTTAAGTAAGTTTACATTCTGTTGTCGTGACTGATAGAGATACTGGCAAAAGAGCAAAAGAAAAGCCTCACTCTTGAGGCTTCTGGATAAGATAGGTTATGGTTGAAGGAAGTTTTGAGTGAAATCGAGCGCCTCTTTAGAAAGTTTTTTTTCGTTGGGCAATGTGCTTGCCTGGTCTTCTGCTGTTACCGTTGTCATGTTAGGCTGAAAATCTAGTGTTGATGTATCCTCCCAAGCTTCGGAGGCGTCTTTATTCTCATCATTCAACACCGCATTGAGCTCCTCTTCCGCAGGAAAATACGCTTCGCGTTTGTACACTTTGTTAAGGGCTCGAATAATAGAGTGCTTTCTCACCATTCCTGAGGCCAGCTTTCTTTGCAACGGCTTCGCTATGGACTGCAATCCAACGACAACATCAACACCAATATTGGTCGCCACTTCATCACGCAACGTACGCGCAGGTTGGTAGCCCATATTGGCAGCAAGAAACAGCCAAACGTAAGCAATTGCATTACCCGTTTTACCTTTATCCTTCCACGCTTCGCCAGCATGATACATCGCTTTAGCACTGCCACCTTCCGCGGCCCGTTCCAGCCAGTAGCAACCTTTAACCATGCTTTTTTCTGTACCAATGCCATTTAGGTAACATAAGCCGACTTGGATCTTGCCATCTGCACTGTCTTTTTCCGCCGCTTTCATAAACCAGTAAAGCGCATCTGCACTGCGTCCTGCACTATTGTCTGGTGAAAGCTGCCATTCCCCCATATAAATCATGGCATCAATGCAGCCTTCTTCGGCGGCAGTTTCAATCAGTTGGTTACCTTTTGGGATATTTTTTTCAGTTCCTCGACCAAAGACCAAGGCCTTGCCCGTCGAAAATTTCGCTTCGGTATCCCCTTCCATTCCCGCAATTGCGGTGCGCCAGAAGTTTGCCTGCTCTTTTAAAATCACATCTTCGCGCATGCGTTCACTTAAGCGAACAATGCCGTACATCCCCGTCACATTGTCCAGTTTAGCGGCTTTATCATACCAATACAGCGCTTGACGAATGTTGTCCTTTTCGGCTTCTTTCGCTAGAAATAAAATGGTGGGGATATGCCCGGTTTCTGCTTTGAACTCTCGCTCTTTACGCTCTTGCTCTCGCGCTTTATGCATCGCCTTTCGATAAGCGGCTTCGCGAGCTTTCCTCTCTGCCTCGAGTCTCTGTTTCCGCATCGACAACGAGATCATCCACACAAATATCAGGACGAGTGAAAGGCCAGTTGCCGCAATGGCAATGCCCATACTACTCATAAATAGCCTCTTTTGGTTTCAGGGCCCAATTCAACTCCCTTTCAGGGAAATCTTATGATTACGCGCCGACATAACGCCGACTACCTTCATTATATAACGACCACTTAGCGAAAATCTGAAGCTTGCGAAGACTTAATGGCGGTATTTTATTCAACATCACTGCAACTTATTTTTAAAAGAAAAATATAGCCCTCATTTTTATAGAACTTAATCACGGTTTTGGGGCTGAGACATTCTCATCCCCTATCATCCCCCCTTACTCATCCCATAAAAATTTACATTTTAATGATGTGCAGAATCTCTCACTATGCGCCTGTTTTATTATTTAATTTGTGAACAAAATCGACTGTGACAGAAAATTTGCACCTGTAAAAAACTTAACAGCCTGCTCTCACATTTTGCTGATGATTCAGTGTATTAGCATCTAATTGAACATTTCCTTTTTTGGCATCTGCCTTTCTAGCGTGTGCAAAACCTTCTTGATGATTGAGTCAGCGAAGGCAGCGCGCAGCTCAATATCAATTCAATAACAATGGATTTGTAAACGTGGACAATAAGACATTTAAATTATCAACAATTGCCAAAACCGTACTGCCTTTGATTTCCGTCGCGGTAATCAGCGGTTGTGGTAGTGATAGCACGAACGAAGATACGACGAACCCTGGCTCAGGCTTGTACCCTGCGGGAGAGAACGAAGTCGTCATTTATTACAAACGTGACGTAGCATCAGCTTCAACAGCAAGCGACTACGAAGGTTGGGGCTTGCACCTATGGAACGGTGAGGGCTGTACCAGCACAGATTTAGACGCAATGGGCATTCCGGGAACAGGAACGGATTGGTCTGCGCCACACCCATTCGATGGCATCAACGACACCTACGGTGCTTACTACGTACTGAAAATAAACCCTGACGCCTCTGACCCACACGAATGCATGAACTTCATTCTGCACAAAGGTGATGAGAAAGCGTTCGGCAGCGCAAACTCAAAAGTAGAGTTGACGAAAATCGGCGAATCGAAAGGTTTGTTTGGCTTCCACGGCAGCAGTGAACTTTACTACGAGCCAATAGAAGAGCGCCCTGTTGATATTGATGGTCAAAAAGCCCATTGGTTAGACGCCAACACCATTGCATGGGAAGCGGCGACCAGTGCGGATTCCATGAAGCTGTTCTACAGCCTTAGCAATGACATCAAAATGGATGAAGACAAGCAAATCTCTGGCGGTACTGCGGTTGAGCTGACAAAAGCTGGTGAGTTATCTGATGGACTAAAATCACGCTTCCGTCACCTTGCTAGCCTTCAAGCTGCGGGTATCGATGTCGATGACGCGACCTTGCGTACGATCCTGAAGTCACAAATCGTTATGGTGGCTTACAACGCAAATGGTGACGTCATTTCTGCAACTGAAGTGCAAAAACCGGGCGTTTTGGATGCGGTGTTTGCCGATTCCAAGGCAGGTAACGCGATCGGTCAAGAACTCGGTGCGATTGTGGAAGGCGGTGCCGCAACCTTCAAACTATGGGCACCAACTGCCCAAGATGTTGCTCTGATAATCTACGATGAAAACTTAGCAGAAGAAGCGACCGTTGCCATGACGGAAGACCCAGCAACAGGTATCTGGGTTTCTGAGGCACAAAGCAACGTTGTCAACAAATACTATCGCTACCAAGTTAAGGTATACCACCCAACAACTGGCGTCGTTGAAACGCGTTTGGTAACAGACCCATATTCAATGAGCTTGTCTAAGAACTCACGATACTCGCAAGTGGTTGATTTAGATGATCCAAGCTTAATGCCTCAAGATTGGAAAAACTACGCACGCCCAACGGTTAAAAAAGACGAAGACCACGTCCTTTACGAGTCACACATTCGTGATTTCAGCTTTAACGACAGCAAAGGCACACCAAGTCTTGATGGCAAATATCTGGCGCTTACAGAACCTGAGCGTGAGTCTGTATCTCACTTACAAGCCCTGAAAGATGCTGGCCTAACAACGCTACATATCCTGCCTGCGTTTGATATTGCAACCGTGGATGAAGACGCTGACCAGCGAGTCGATATCACCGACACCGTGGGTAAACTTTGTGGCATCAAGCCAGAAGCCTCCATTTGTGAGACCGAAGATGACGGCAAAGTGATTGAAGAGGTATTAAATAGCTACGACCCAACAACGGGCAAAGCACAAGCGTTGATGAACGATCTTCGCATGCTAGACAGCTTCAACTGGGGTTACGACCCTTACCACTACACCGTGCCAGAGGGCAGTTATGCGACCGATCCTAACGGGTCTAAGCGTATTCTTGAGTTCCGCGAAATGGTTCAAGCGACGCATAAAATGGATCTGAAACTGGTCATGGACGTCGTGTACAACCACACAAATGCATCTGGTGTGAACGAAAAATCAGTACTGGATAAGATTGTCCCTGGGTACTACCACCGCCTAAACGTCAACACTGGCGGCGTCGAAAACTCAACCTGTTGTGATAACACCGCAACCGAGAACTTGATGATGGGTAAACTAATGGTTGACTCATTGATGGTATGGGCGGATGACTATAAAGTCGATGGTTTCCGTTTTGACCTTATGGGCCACCAGCCGAAAGATGTGATGGTTTACGCACTTGAAAAAGTCCGTGAAATTGACCCGAATACCTTGTTCTACGGCGAAGGTTGGGACTTTGGTGAAGTCGCGCAAAACGCTCGCTTCGATCAGGCGACACAAGTCAACATGGCGGGGACAGAAATCGGTACTTTCTCTGATCGTCTGCGTGACGCAGTTCGTGGCGGAAGCCCGTTTGATGGCGGTGTAGATTCTGAAGGTAAGCACCCACTTCGCTTTAACCAAGGCTTTGGTAATGCTGCTTACCCTAACGAAGAAACCAAAACTGACGCAGAATCGGTGAATGGTCGTTTACACAACCAAGATCTGGTTCGTCTAGGTATGGCTGGTAACTTGGCTGACTACATCCTTCTTGATTACAAAGGCGAAACCAAGCTGGGTAAGAACGTTGATTACAATGGTGCGCCTGCAGGCTACACAAAAGTGCCATCAGAGAACATCTCTTACGTGTCTAAGCACGACAACCAAACATTGTGGGATAACAACGCCTACAAGATTGCGACAGGCACTTCATCTGCCGAGCGTGCACGTATGCAGTCTGTGTCCCTATCAACGGTGATGCTTGGTCAAGGCATTCCATTCATCCACATGGGTTCTGAGCTATTGCGCTCTAAATCTATGCAGCGCGACTCGTACGATTCTGGTGACTGGTTCAACCGTGTATTCTTCGACGGAAGCGACAATAACTGGAACGTTGGTCTACCACGTGAAGACAAAGACGGTGCAAACTGGGAGCTGATCAAAACCATCGTTGGTGACAGCACGGCGAAACCAGATTCAACCGACATCGAGCTGACTAAGCAACAATTCCTAGAGCTACTAAAAATCCGTAGCACAAGCGAACTATTCCGCCTAGATACCGCGCAAGAAGTGATGAACCGTGTGGACTTCCGCAACGTAGGGAAAGACCAAGTGGAAGGCTTGATTGTGATGTCTATCGACGATGGTACATCAGCAGGTGCCGATTTAGATTCGAACTACGATGCTGTTGTGGCCGTTGTGAACTCAACATCAACTGAGAAATCTTTCAAGGTTGCTGGCGCAACTGGTTTCGAGTTACATGAAGTTCAACAAAACTCTGCGGATGACACCGTGAAAGGTGCAAGCTTCACCAATGAAACGTTCACAGTACCAGCACTGACAACAGCGGTATTCGTACAGCCACAAGACGGCGCTCAAGGTGCTGGCCTACCAGTAAACACGGATAATAAAGACGTATCGAGTATTCCTCCTTACGGCGAAACCGTGGTTTACGTCAAAGGCACCATGAACGAGTGGTCAGATAGCAGTGACTGGGCGATGACCTTTATTGGCAACGGCATGTACTCTGTAACTGGCGTTCTTGAAGCAGGTGAACACGAGTTCAAATTCGCGGACTCTGGTTGGGCAAATCCAAACATCGGTTGTGAAGCTGCGAATATAGCTTCTGGTTCACTAGAATTAGGTTCAGAAGGTAACTGTAAGCTGTCTGTTGCTGAAACAGGTAAGTACAACTTCACTCTGAACGCGCTACATGTTCAAGATGAAAGCGTAGAAAAACCGGTCGTGTCAGTGACCAAATCAGCAGATGCACCAACATTCGGTGAAACTGCACTGTACCTACGTGGCACCATCACAAGTTGGGACACTCCAGCGCAAGATTCAGCAGCGAAGTTCAGCTACGTCGCTAATGATGTTTACTCGCTAGACATTGACCTAGCGGCGGGCAACTACGAGATGAAAGTTGCGAGCGCAGACTGGGCAGCAGACACCAACTTCGGTGGTGAAGGCAGTGTTGAACTTGGTAAAGGGCTGACGATGGAAGCCGGTGGCGGTAGCGCAAACCTAAAAATTGCGATTGCAGAAGCAGGAAATTACAACTTTCACTTCAATGCAGCTGACAAGTCAGCGCCAATCGCAACCGTTACGAAAAACTAGTTTCATTTGAAAACATCCATAATGAAAAAGGGGAAGCATCACGCTTCCCCTTTGTTTTATTGGCGTCACTAAATGGCGGATACCAAAATCAAGAAGGTGTTAGTTTCCCCAAATCTGTTCAACAAACTCAGGGTGATCAATGAATGGATTACGATTGCCCTGAAAATCAAACACTTGTTGATTGCGGTTTCGTTCTTTTTCACTAACGGGATCATTTTTGTGCCAACGTTTCAGCATGTTTAACATCCAAGGTTCAAAAACCGTTGAACTTGAACCATCAAGGACAGCATCCGCATTGCTTGAATTGCCTTCCCAGTTACCTACAACATTTTCATAGCGGGTTGCCATGTAGAAATAAGCACGGGCGAAGTCGCCCTTAAACTCATCAATCGGCTCAAACACCGTACCGGAGTAGCCCAGACTAGTGCTTGCTTGTCCAAGTTTAGAGCCATTACTAGACACGTAGGTCGCGGTGCCCACTTCACCAAATGGCCAATTACTGCGCTTCGCGTTTACATAACCATCGGTTGCAAACAAGTGATGACCGTCTGAGTTCATCGGCTCAACCTTACCGCCAAACCAGCTTTTCGGGAAAGAGTGCTCACGGTTGTAGCAATCCCCTTCCGTTTTGTATTGGCCACATTGGTCTGTGACTTTGGTAAAGCTTACTGTATCGCTACCAGATGGCTTTTCAGAATACATATCGAGAATAGAGCCATCATTTTCGTAACAACGATCAATATCGGCATCTTTTACCAAGGTCCAGACCGCAGAATAGCCTCGGCTGGAGTGATTATTGATAATGTTAAACAACGCTGTTTTTAGAGCGTATCCCGTCTTACCAGATGCCGCTTGATAGTAACCATCAACCACTGGTGGGGTCGTCGTTGTGTCACCTAAGTTAAAATCGGTGGTTTCACTTTTCGAGAATTCAGCGCCAGAAGCAAGAGTCTTATCTCCCTCAGTCAGCGTGTACGACCCCGCGCCACTGCCACAACAAATGCCATCACCATACTCGTCTTGAATCGTCAATTGGTAGTTACCGTCAGCTAAACACATGCTCTTTTCAATGGTGGTTGCTGACTCATATCCCTGACCAGAAAACAGTACTTCGGCTTGGTTGTTTTTTAACGTCCAGCTAGTTTCTGAACCATAATTATCTGTTGTGAGAGTCAAGACCACTTGGTGATCACTACAACTTTCTACAGGAGGTTGTGTACTCGTCTCAGTCGGTTGAAAATTATCGACGTAGACAACTTCTGAGCCATCAAAACTGGCTTCATCGTAAAAACGCAAACCGACGTTGATGGTCTTGTTCGAGCTCGCTGTGTAGTTGTGCGCGAGCTCTTGCCACTGGTTTATCTGTTGTGGGTTCGAGTAATTGTGATAACCATCAACCACCAGACGTGCTTTTACATTTCCTTCGGTATGATAAACCGAGACAGAAAACGGATAGGTTTTCCCTTGCTCCACATTAATGGTTTGCAAAAAGTCGGTGTTGCTTTGGGTACCTGTATTCACGACGACCTGGGCAGCCAGACCACCCGATTTGATTTGCTCGCTGCTTGGCGACACTGTAATGCCCGCGTCAATCTCTGACCACTGCGTAGGTACATTGCCATTCCACTGTTCAAAGTCACCGTTGATAATTTGGCTATATGCAAACGGAGAGCTAACAGCAGCAAGGAGACAGAGGGAGTTCGTTATGGATTTCATTATACTTTTCCATTAGTTATATAAATCCCAAACACGATAAACATATTAGTGGGGCATAAGTAATCCTTCAGTCACATTTTTACGTTGCACAAGTGTTAATTTACTTTTTAATGTGCAGCTTATCTCACAAATATCCATCTGCTGAAAACAAACGCCAATACAAAAAGCGAAGCAACTTGTTGGCTACATCGTCGTAAAACCATTAAGGGAAAAGTAAAACAGACAGAAAAAAGCCAAGTGTGCGCCTATGGGGGTCAGCAACAACACTTGGCTTGTTTATAAGAAAGCTTGTGGTCAGCTCAACTGGTGAGCATCAATTCTGGATAATTCCTTAAGGTTTTACCGCAAAGAATCGTCCTTGTAGTGGCGACATCAGAATCTGATATTGACCATTGCTCGGAGTAATTTTTTCATTCGTGAGCAAATCCACCAACTCACCAGTACCAACACTCTCCTGAGTAAGAGTGACGCTTCTAGCGCTCTCTAAGGTATTTAGCGCAAACAAGACTTTGTCCGAACCAGATTGTTTCAAGTCCACATAACTGCCGTTACTCGCAACTAAATTCGTGCGTGACCCCTGATAAAGTGCAGGATGCGCATCGCGCATTGTCATCAGCGATGTCACATAAGATTTGAGATCGGCTTGGTTTGCATCAAGCGTCGCCGTCACGCCTTCAATTTTCGCACTGCTGCGCGCAACGTGATCATCGCACAAACCTTGAATGGCGCAGGTGCTGTTGTCTTCTTTTACGGCAAAACCATCCACTTGATCCCCGATTTCATCACCGTAGTACAACGTGATTGGCCCGGTGTACGCCGCTTGGAAAGCAAACGCGGCTTTATGGCGTAACCAATATTCTGCATCATTCACATCCGCCAAGTTTCCACGCTGTAACAAGTCACCAAAGCGCACTAAATCATGGTTGCCGATCATCAAATTCGGCTGCGCATGTGCTGGATATTGATTGTGTGTGCTGTAGCCGTTGTCTAACCAATCCGCACCGCGACCACCCACGCCGCTCTCATTCACGGCTAAAGTTTCAACGATGCGATATCGCATAGGGAAGTCAAACGCAGAGCACAATGCTGGATCGCTGTTCGATCCATACGCCTCATTCGCGATTTCAGACTCCCCTTTCCAAATCTCTGCCACCATGTAACCCAACGGATTCACTTGTTCGCCTTTGCTATTGGTGTACGTCACATTTTGTGAGGCTTCATCGACGGCTTTACGAATTTGTGTCCAAGCGTCTGTCGGAACTTGATAGGCTTGATCTAAACGCCAGCCGTCAATCTTCAGTTCTTTGATCCAATACGTTGCCACTTCTTTGTAGAAATCGAGACTGGCCGGGTAATCAACGGGATTGCTCGATCCCGATGGCAACAAACCGGAGGGAGATGGTTTGATCAAACCATCTTTGTGATGACCAAATACACCATCAAAAAACACGTATAATCCGCGTTTGTGTGCTTCCTCGACCAAGGTTCTCGCCGTTTCTAAATCACCAAAACGTGGATCAATGGTGAAGTAATCCGTTGCAAAGTAGCCCGTGGCATCCAGACGATCGGCCCAGTGTTCTTGGCCCACTATCGCTTCCGATTCAAAAACTGGCGTCAACCAAATCGCGTTCATCCCTAAATCTTGGATGTAATCGAGTGAATCAATCACTCCTTGCAAATCGCCGTTATGATGGCTGGTGCCATAACCTGTACCGTGACCAATGCTCGCATCACCATCCACAAAACTCTCTACCATGATTTGATAAGTACGAAGTTGGTTACTTTGCGCCATGACATTGGCTTGGCAAGCATAACTGGTATCCGGTAGCGGAGTGCTGCTATTAGTGTCGCCACCACCAGAAGAATTACACGCAGATAAAGCACCAATCACACTTAACGCAAGCAACGATCGAGACAGGCGATGGTTACGTAGGGTATTACGCATTTTACTCTCCCTAACTTACTCAAATAAACTAATGACATTTGAGTAATAAAATTAACCCCGACATTTGTTTCATGCAGGGGTTAATAAATAAAAATAGATTTTAAATAATTGAATGGAATATTATTGGCACTTATTTACCATGACATGAACAGGTTTACCTTTTCCTTCAAACTGAAGACTCCATACATATTTACCATCTTCTTTAATATCAACCGAAGTATCCGTACCGTAACCACCAAATGTTAATGGTGTTAATTCACCAACGTTCATTCTATTACCTTTTGCGGTAAATTGTGGGAACCACAACTCGGTCGCGTACTGCATTTTGTAGGAGCCTACTTTTTCTTGAACCACGGCTTGGTAGAAATTATTCCCTTTGTAGGTGTATTGACGCTGAGGCACGTGTTTCCAATCGGAATCCGCAAAAGTACCCACCACAAATAGTGGTTTAGAAATAGGTCCTTTCGCCGTGCTGTCTGGGTTATCACACGCTTTCATGAAAGCAACCACTTCGTCTTGAGACATATTAACAACTGGCTCTGTGGCCGCTTCAGGTTCTGCCGTCGATTGACAACCTACTAAGGCAACAAGTAGGGCAGCAGCAAGAGAGGTCTTCATCATGTTCATTTCACGTAATTCCTTTTTAGTATATCCAAAGCAAAATAAACTCAACGGTTAAAAGAAATATTAATCGTTATTAAAATGGAAATATCAAACGCCAAATAAATATCGTCAGATTGCGAATTTAAATCACTTTGAGAAGTTTGTTTATTTCCTAAGTACAAAAAATAAGTTAGGAACTGCCATTAATTATTGATCCAACCTATATAAAAAACAAAGTAATAAAAATAATTATGTGAATAAGGTAACTCTATGTAGGGGTATTTTTATTGATTTATTTTCTATGAAAAAGGTCAGCATTTCGCTGACCTTTTTTATCTGATTATTTTCTATTTACGGCTTTCACAAACACTTGTTGTGCACCTTCGATACCCAGCTCTTTTGCTTCATCAAGCAAAGTGAGCGCTTTCGGAATATCATTCGCTGCGACTGCTGCTTCAATTGAGCTGTAGTAGTAGCTAGTAAGGTCCGTACCTTGGGGAATGTTGTCGTTTTTCGCAACAATCTTAGTATTCACAATATCATTCGCGGATACCGAAAAGCGGAACTGACCGAGTGGGCTATGTTTCGCTAGAGGGTCTGCAATATCTGGCGGCTGAGTGTGGCGCGCCATGGCGAAGGCTTTTGCAGGGTGTAAAACTTGTGTACTTCCTTTTAGATCGGCGGAAGTCGTGTAAACCAACACATGCAGATCGTTACCTGTCATGTCTGGAATCACATTGAGATCAAGTACGAATTTATCGTTGTCCAACAGTTTTGCTGGTTCGTACTTAAACTTTGAAAAATCTGCTTGGTAAATGGTTTCTCCTGCCGAGTTCATCACTGCGACATTAGGAGCATAAAATTGAAGTTCTTTACTTACGAATGTCTCTAATTTGATATCGAGACTGCCACGGTTACCTGGAAGAGCAAACGCTGCAATAGCGCCAGCACTGTTACCATCCAACAACATTTGGCTTTTATCAGTCAAAGCGAATTCAGTAACCACAGGCACGTTAAGCGGTACCCATTGAATATCACCCGATTGCGTGATCACTTGTTGCTGACCTTTTGGACTCATCTCTACTTGTTCTACAGACGCACAACCAGTAGCCAACATGCCCAGCAGTACGGGAGCAAGCCATTTTTTCATTACTGTCTACCTCGACTCTTTATTGTTTTTTAAATAAATACAGCCAGATAAGTTCTGGCTGTATCATTCTAGGACAATTTAGGACTTAGTGGTTAGATGATTACCACCAAGCTTCAGCTTGTACACCGAATTGGAACGTATCGTCTGAACGACCGCCGTTAAATACTTTTGAGCTGTTGTCATCATCAGCTGTTAGGTATGTAGCGTATAGACGGATCTCTGGACGGGCCCAGAAGCTAGACCCAGCAGACCATGCCTGCGCCACTGTGAACTTACCGTAGTCACTTTCGAAACCATCGTTATCGTCCATACCGTAACCTGCTTCGAAGATAGTCTTGTGGTTATCATCCCATTTGTACATAGGGCGAACTACTACAGATGCAGTTTTCCATTTTGATGACCAAGAACCCATGTCTTCGCCTACACCGTACACTAACTGGTGACCCATTTCCCAGTTTTCACCCATGCCGATTACACCCCAGTTGATTAGGCGGTAACCTGAAGCACCATCTTTAGTTTCTGCAGCGTACCAACTACCGCCACCGTAGAATGCCATTGTCTGTGCATAACCTTCAGTACCATACTGAACTACTGTTTTGTTGAAGCCAGAATCTAGACCTTGAGTCAATTCAGCAGTGAACATTACGCCGTCTTGTGCGTCTTTAGCACCAGTAGATGCATCATCAGATTCGTTTAGAAGAGCGTAATTAACACCAACTTCTAAAGAGCCATTTTCCCACACTGGAAGACCAGCATAACGTACGTCTAGAGTGTTTACGTTTAGAGAGCCACTCTTGTTGCCAGAATCTTCAAGAGAATCACGGTCGTTACGAATCCATGCAAAAGATAGCTTACCAGGACCAGCTTCGATGTTTTCTACACCAGCACCTGCACCAGATGTATCCCAGTAGTAGAAGTCAGAGATATGGATGTCGTGACGCTGGTAGTAACGTTTACCTGCCCATAGTGTCGCTTCAGGAGCAAAGTTTAATACGCCTTTAGCTTGAACATTGAACTGACGTAGAGCAAATTGTGCATCATCTTTACAAGTTAGGTCTGAACCACTAAGGCTACAGTTAGTTGCAGTACCTTCCCAGTCGTTAGAACCATCAGATGTCATAGCGAACATAGAGTCTACGTAGAACGTTTTACCGTTGTTATTGTAAACTTCTTTACCTAGTTGGACTTCACCATAAACGTCACTTTCGTTACCTAGACGACCGATTTGACTCTTTTTGAAATCGATTTGTTGACCACCGTCAGCGTTCACGCCAACGCCAGCACGCATGTAACCGTGGAAATCCACTGCGAACGCAGAACCAGCAGCTAAAGTTGCAGCTACAGCAGCAGCAATTGCACTTACTTTTTTCATTCTTAACTCCATTAAGGGTATTTATAATTCTGTCTTCCCTGCTCACTCTTTTAGGTGAATATAGGCAGTAAAAACACACCTAAAGAAAGAGAGGTAAGATGGGAACGAATCCCCGTTTGTTTCAACAGTTGTGAGATTACCCGAGGCGTACAAGGATGACTTCCTCCGCCCTAAACTAATTTAAGGGGGATGAGAAGGGAGTAGAAAATTTACCGAATGGTGTTTTTTCGAGTCAGATCACCAATCTAGGGAGGAATTAGTAAGTTTGTTCGGTTTTGAGCCGCTACAAAGTGATAGCCATTTCATATTTTTGACTCTAAGCCGTCACATAAAGTAATTAAATTACACGAATATTTTTATATTTAGGGTGGTTGACCTTAGTAAGACAAAGTTTTTAACTTATAGTTTCCTAAAGGTAGTAATAAATATTAAATAAAGTATCTCCGATGACACGACTTCTCTCTCGCCCCTACCCCCTGGGCGCAACATTGAATAAAGAAGGCTGTAACTTCTCTATTCATGCTCCAGGCGTAAAAGACATTCAACTGGCATTGTTTGCAGACGATGGCAGCTACGAGCTTCACGGTTTACCGAATGAATACGCTGGCATACGTCATACTTTTATTCCAGATATTAAGCCGGGGCAAAAATACGGTTACCTTGTCTCCCACAAGGAAGAGCCACTGTTAATTTCTGATCCGTACGCAAAATCAATAGATAAAGCCCTCCACTATCACCCTCCCTACTCTCCAGCCAAAAGTTTCGATATGCCGAAGTGCGTCGTTATCGAAGATGATTTTGACTGGCAAAACACGGATCACCCGCGTATACCCAGAGAAGAGATGGTGTTGTTTGAGACGCACGTCAAAGGGCTTACCCAACGCCACCCAGAGGTTGAGGACAAGCTGAAGGGGCGCTATTTAGGTCTTGCATCACCTGAAATGCTGGCCTTTTACAAACAGCAAAACATCAACACGCTGCAATTGCTACCTGTCGCAGCATGCATGCATGAGCCTCACCTACTAGAGATGGAAAAGGTCAATTATTGGGGGTACAACCCTTATCTCTTTATGGTGCCCGATCCGCGCTACGCAGAACAAGACGCCGTTACGGAATTAAAAACAACAATTCGCGAATTGCATAAAAACGGCATCGAAGTGATTCTCGACGTGGTTTACAACCACACTGCTGAAGGTGGTGAAGGGCCTACAATTTTCAACCTGAAAGCCCTCGACTCCTGTTTTTACATCAAACATGGCAACCACTTCGCCAATTACACTGGCTGCGGAAATACAGTGGATCTCACCTACCAACCAGCCTTAAACCTTGTGATGGATACATTGCGCTACTGGGTTAGCGAATTTAAAGTCGATGGCTTCCGTTTTGACTTGGCTGCAACGTTAGGTCGACAGGGCGATGATTACAACCCAGAAGCAGCTTTCTTTAAAGCCGTTGCGCAAGACCCAATTTTGCGTGAAACCAAATTGATTGCCGAGCCTTGGGATATTGGTCCAAATGGCTACCAAGTGGGTAACTTTCCATTTGGTTGGAACGAATGTAATGACAAACTGCGTGATATTTCCCGCAGTTTTTGGCGCGGTGATCAAGGCTATTTAAAAGAGTTTGCCACTCGATTAATGGGCTCTCGTGACATTTATAGTGCAGCGAACTGGCCATACAAACTCACCGTAAATTACATCACGTATCACGATGGCTTCACACTGCAAGATTTAGTGTCTTACAAGCACAAACATAACGAAGCCAATGGCGAAGAAAATCGCGACGGTCACGGTGACAATCGTTCAGAAAACTACGGTGTTGAAGGCGAGACGGAAAATCTGATGATTATCGCCACGCGTGAAAAGCAAAAACGCAACCTTATTGCTAGCTTGCTGTTTGCCTTCGGTATCCCACACATTCTCACTGCTGATGTTCTGTCTCACACCCAAGGCGGTAACAATAATGCCTATTGCCAAGATAACGAAACCAGTTGGCTGAACTGGGAAGAGACAGAACGTAAGCAACATTTCAAAGCATGGATGTCACAAATGGTCGCCAACCGAAATCAATACATGGTGCCATTTATCCGAGCTTTCAGTGGCGAGAATCGCAATAACAACCGTATTTTCTGGCGCCGTACAGACGGTCGCTTAATGGAGCACGATGATTGGAACCGTTTAAGCTCTGTCGCACTTCACCTTGGTATCGGTAAAGAAGGACAAGAGCTGGTCTACCTCATCAACCAAACTAACGCCACAGCTCGCTTTAAGCTCCCCAATGAGCGAAAGCAAGAATGGGTGACGATCTGTGATACAAACGTACATAATCTCAACCCAGGACATGCTGAAGGCGAAGTCTTGCTGTCACCCACCTCGATGGTGATTTTGCACTATCAACCAAACCAAAGCACACCAAAAGGTGAGCAAACGCATAGCTAAGTTATAAACGCTCCAAAAAAGGAAAGCCGATGCATCTCAGTGCTTCGGCTTTTTTGTTGGTTAGATGTACCTAACTCATTATTCGCAAGGCGGCGCTAGGTGAATCAAAGCTAACCCACCCAGTGACGTCTCACGGTATTTCTTGTTCATGTCTTTGCCCGTTTGGTACATGGTTTCAATTACCTTATCCAACGAGATCAAACATTTACTGTTACGCTTTAATGCCATGCGAGATGCATTGATCGCTTTCATTGCGCCCATTGCATTACGCTCAATACACGGTACTTGCACTAAGCCACCTATTGGGTCACAGGTCATGCCTAGTGAGTGCTCCATGGCAATCTCAGCCGCAATACAAATTTGCTCATTGCTGCCACCACGTAGCGCGGTCAAGCCAGCTGCCGCCATAGAGGAAGATACACCGACTTCGCCCTGACAACCCACTTCGGCACCCGAGATAGACGCATTGGTTTTGTACAAGATGCCAATCGCACCGGATACAGCAAGGAAGTCTTTAAGCTGTTTAGTATCGAGCTCTTTGATGAAGCGATGGTAGTACATCAATACCGCCGGAATCACACCCGCCGCACCATTAGTTGGCGACGTTACGACTTGTCCACCAGCCGCGTTTTCTTCACTCACAGCAAAAGCAAACAGGTTAATCCAATCCATGATTTCCATCGGATCGTTTTCGATTGCTGCATTTGCTTCAAGCTTCTTCAGCAAGTTTGGCGCACGGCGGGTCACGTTCAAGCCGCCATCCAAGATACCTTCTGTCTCGAAACCGCGCTCCATGCAACGCGTCATCACACGCCAGATCTGCTCTGCGCGTTGATTGATGGCTTCCATATCCTGAAACGCTTGTTCGTTTTTCAGAATCATGCCGCCAAGGCTCATGCCATTCTTCTCTGCCTGTGCCAACATTTCGTCCGCACTGGAGAATGGGAACTCAACTTCTACGGGCGCAGTCGCGCTGCCATTTTGCAGTTCATCCGCCGTTGCGATGAAACCGCCACCGATAGAGTAGTAAGTTTCAAACCCAACCTGATTGCCGTGCGCATCTAACGCAGTAATCGTCATTCCATTCTCATGCAGAGGAAGGTTCTCTTCATGGAACAACATGTCCGTTTTGTAGTTGAATTCGATTTCATGACGGCCATCGACAGACATCATGCCCTCTTCAATCGCCTTGCGCATCGCTTTGTTCGCAGAAGCGATTTTGATGGTATCTGGTTTGTTACCCAACAGACCCAAAATGGTTGCACGGTCAGTATGGTGACCAATCCCCGTTAACGAGAGTGAGCCGTATAAATCGACTTGAATACGAACCACTTTTGCCAAGTTCGATTCAATCAAACGAGTGAAGTGGTAACCCGCGATCATTGGACCATTGGTGTGAGAGCTAGAAGGACCCACACCAATCTTGTAAATATCAAAGATGGACAGCATAAACTTACCTATTACGACAATGCAGCATAAAGCCAATCAGGGAGAACCATACAAGCAGCGATGGTCGCCACAGCGAACACCAACAGCCCATAATGGCTTGCGGTTGGCTTTGCAAAAAGATGTTTTTGATTATTGATAAAGATTTGTTGCTCGGCAGTCACAGCGCCCCAACGACGGCTCACTAACACACCAAACAAAAGGAAGACGAACGTACCAATTGGCGCGAACCACGGCCAAGCCACGTCGAGATACATCGCAGTAAACACCGCAATCACACTCATGATACTGCCAACGATCACGCCTTTCTCATTGGCTTTCACCCAGAATAAACCAAGCACGAATGAACCCAAACGGATACCAACAAAGATAGAAGTCAGACTAGCGATGGTTTTGAGTACCGATTCATTCGATACCGCCAGAAGAGCTGGCACTACCACCATAGCCGCAGCGAGCAAACTCATCTTTCTTGCGACTTTTTCGTAGTGCTCATCATCGGCACTCTTGCGAACGAAACGCTTGTAGATATCGAACGTTGCGACGGTCGCCATTGAGTTGTAGGTAGAATCCAAGGTCGACATTGCGGCCGCCGCCAATGCGGAAATGATCAAACCAACGACGATTGGGTTAGTGTGGTTGAAGACGAAATCCAAAATCACTTCGTTGCTGTTTTCAAACGATTGATCTTGATAGAAAACACTCAAAAGAACACCGAGTACCGCGAAGAATAAGTACACAAAAAATGCACCGTAACCACACAACAGCATCGACTTCTGCGCCGTCTTTTCACATCTCGTCGCTAACGTGCGTTGGATGATCAATTGGTTGGTGCCGTACACACTCAAATGCAAAAAGCTCACGGCAACCACGCCAGCCCAGAGTGTGGTATCTACGCCTAAATCAAAGTCTAAGTTGATGATATTCAGGTGATCACGAGAAAGGTAATCTGCCGCATTAATCTCTGTCATTAGAATGGCAAAGATAGCGATGCTGCCCGCAACCAATACTGCAGATTGCAACATATCGGTCCAGATCACCGTGGAAATCCCACCCGCATAGGTATAGCAAGCGGTGAAAATACTAATGTAGATAATAGCTTCAGAAATACTGATAGGCAGAACTTGCACTAAGATCAGCGCCACGGCATACAAAATCACACCCGCAGAGATACATTGAACCACAATGAACACAATCGAGTTGATGGTTCTTGCATACACCCCAAAGCGGTGCTCAAGATATTCATAAATCGAAGTCAGACCCAGCTTATAGAAAACAGGCACAAAGAAAATGACGGTGAAAAAAATAACGATGGGATAGTTAAGGTGAATACTCATCGCTTCCATGCCAGAGCTATAAACCCAACCTGGCATCCCTACAAACGTCATCGCACTAATGTAAGTCGCAAGTATCGAAACACCTGCCGTAAACCAGCCAAATTGCTTTCCACCCGTAGAAAAGTCGCCACCATTGCTGTAGCGCTTATTCACTAAATAGCTGATTAATATGGTGATTAACACGTATAACGCAATCACCACAAAACTTGAGTACGTAACCATTTCAGGGTTTCCATAATTCTGGGTGCTAATTATTTGTGCTTGGATATTACTTTAAAAAAGCATATCTAAACGATAATACCGCCATAACTGTGACTACAATCACCAATATAGACGGTTATATATTCAAAAATGCCAAAAAGACCGATTTAATGAGACTCCCATCACTAAAAACCACTAATTGGGTACGCATTCATTTTAAAATTGATATTGATCACGGATCTAATGACCTTAAAAAAACTATGATTCACCACGACACGAAATCGAAGATGATCCCAATAAGATCGTGTTCTTTAAGTTTGAATAGCAACAAATCCTAAGTGAAATAGAGGTTTATCGGTCATGAATGCCAAAAGACACATGAGCGAAGTTCCTATGATTCAAAGGGTAGCTGCCTATCTAGCGATACTGGTTGGTTACTTTTTCTATTGTTATAACTTTGTAATTATTGACTACGTACGCCCATACATCGTTGAAGCGTATGATGGTATTAGCCTGTCAGACACTGCCCAGTTCTATACATGGCAGTCGGTTGGTGCGCTTATCGGTGCATTGAGCTGTGCTTGGTTCGCAACAAAATTTGGTAAGAAATCCACTCTTATTACCATCACAGCCCTAAACGGTGGCGCAACGATCATCAATATGATGTTCACCGACTACACAACATGGGCAGCAATGCGTTTCATCATTGGTTTGTCACTGGGTGGTTACTTCACCGTGGCAGTAAGCTTGATGATCGGCCTATTTACGCCAACGGTACGTGGTAAGTTGACGGCATTCGCGTCTTCTATGTTCTCTGTAGCACTGATGGTAATGGGTGCATATGCAGCATTTATTGCAAGCATTGATGCACCATGGGAAAGCCTAATGCTTGTAGGTGGTATCCCACCATTGGCAGCAGCTGTTGTCATGATCTTTGTACTACCTAGCGACAGCAAAGTGATCGCTTACGGTGAAGAAGAGCAAGCAAAGGCAGAAGAATCAAATGCACCAGCGAAAAAAGGCTCTTGGGGCGAAATGTTAAGTAAACCTTACCGTAAGATCACTCTAACGTGTCTATTGCTGGCTGGCCTTAACTTCTACGGTTTCCAATTCTTTGGTGGCTTCGTAACCACTTACCTACGTGATGTGCGTATGTTCGACGGTGCAACCATCGGTCTCATCTTCTCTATCTCAGCGTTTGGTTCACTGTTTGGTGCGTGGTTCTGGGGTTGGGTAGCTGACAAATTCGGTCGTAAGGTGAACGCATTTGGCTTCATCCTAGCGGGCATCATGGTTTCAATCTTCTTTGTTGCACCTGGCGACATGGTGATTGGCGGCCTAAACATGCTGGCTCTACTTGGTCTGATTTACAACTTCGGTCTGTCTTCTTCAGCGGTATGGGGTGGTTACTTCTCAGAACTGTTCCCAGCACACCTACGTAGCTACGGCGCGGCGCTATTCCACGGCGGTCGTATCCTCGGTATGTGGGCACCAATGGTACTTATCTTCATCCAAGAGCGTACCGACCTACAAACCGCAATGTGGGGTTCACCAATCGTATGGATCCTTGCAGGTCTTCTATGGCTATCACTGCCAGAGACACTAAAAGGCGGCGTGTTCGATAAGAGCAAAAAAGCCGAAGCAGTAAAAGCGTAACTGAATTTCAAAAACTCCGGCTGGCTCCCCGGCCGGATGAAAAAACTTAATTTCGAGTCCTGTTCCCAAAGCCGACTCGACAGCAAATAAGAGAGTTTATTATGTCTAAATATCAAGAAGCGAAACGCGTTGTACGTGAATACTTCAGCGCAATGGAAAACGCAACTCACGAGAACGTAGCAGAAGTACTAAAAGCACACACGTCAGAAGATTACCTATGGCGTGGGGTTTACCCATTCCGTGAGCAACAAGGCGCTCAAGCAGCGGCTGACGTTTTCTGGGCTCCTTTGATGAAATCAATGACTCGCATGCAGCGTCGTCAAGACATCTTCATCGGTGGTGAGAACGAAGTAACATCAGGTGAAATCTGGGTAATGAGCATGGGTCACTTCATGGGTCTATTCGACGCTGAATACCTAGGCATGCGCCCAACTGGCAAAATCATGAACATCCGTTACGCAGAATTTAACTGTGTTGAAAACGGCAAGATCACTAAGACTGGCCTATTCCTAGACCTTCTAGGCGCGATGGACCAAGCGGGTTGTTACCCACTACCACCATCAACAGGTAAGCACTTCGTATACCCTGGTCCTCGTAACCACGACGGTCTACTGTTCGAAGACGCAGCACCAGAAGAAGGCGTAGCAACACTAGCACTAGTGAACAAGATGGTTGATGACTTATCTGCACTAAACGACAGCGGCGCTATGGGTTGCCCACCAGAAGTTCTTGAGAAGAGCTGGTCTAAAGACATGATCTGGTACGGTCCATGTGGTATCGGTGCGTCTTACACAATTCCTCGTTACCAACAGCAGCACCAATTGCCGTTCCGTAACAACCTGAAAGACAAGAAGTTTAACGGCCACGTATGTCGTTTCGCAGAAGGTAACTTCTCTTGTTTCTTCGGCTGGCCAAACCTATCTAACACGCCAATCGGTGGTTTCCTAGGTATGACAGGTGGTGAAGTACGTGCAGACATGCAAGTGGTTGACGTTTACTACCGTGACGGCGACAAGCTATCTGAGAACTGGGTACTGATCGACCTTCCTTACTGGCTAAAACAGCAAGGTCTAGACGTGTTCGAGCGTACTCAACAGATCCTAAACCCTTCTCTATAAGAAGTCCTAGGGGCGGATTGTCAACCCGCCTTTATGTTGCCTGAATCCCCTCTCGGTTCAGGTGACATGCTCCCAACTCGTGCCTCAAGGATGGGGCACAACCTCAAGATAGAACCCTTATTCAAAACGGGCATGAACGCACGGTGGCTTTCTGCGCCCTGAATAATGAGATTGATGATGAAAAAGTCGACCCTTTCTGCAGTGATTTTAGCAGCGCTTACTTCTAGCTCAGCCTTTGCTGCACACACTTTTGTTAATGACGCTGGCGACAGCCTAACCATCGATGGCCGTTTCGATCTTCGCTACCAAGACCGTGGCGGTGATGACAACGGCGAATGGAACAGCGGCAGCTCACGTTTCGGTTTGAAAGGCCAAATGGGTCTGGATAACGGCTGGACTGGTTTCGGTCACGCGGAATGGGGCTACAACTCTGGCGCGAACGGCGACAACATTTACGACCGCTTGCTATACGCAGGTGTTGATCACGAAAAATACGGCAAGATTGCTGCGGGTACTAAGCAGTGGTCTACCTTCTACGACGTAGCATGGTACACCGATTTAGGTCGTGTATTCGGTACTCGTGGCTCAGGTGTTTACAACCTAGCTGACTGGGGTATCGCATCCGGTGCTGGTCGTGCAGAAAACTCAATTACGTACCGTAATTCAATCAATGAAAAAGTGAGCTACGGCTTTACTTACCAAACCACGCGTGAAGATGTTGCTCTAGCAGGCAATGCGACAGCCTCACTGAAAAACGGCATGGGTGCGTCGATCACTTACAAACCCGTTGATGGCGTAACACTGGGTGCGGCTTACCATCAAAATGAAGTTGCGGATCTAGACGCAAGCGTGGTTGGCGTAGAAAACGGCGACAACATGCGCATCATGCTATTGGGTGCAAACTACAGCAACGGTGGCTTCTACGCGGGTGCGACTTTCCACGTTGGCGAAAACTGGGAAGCAGTGAGCCAAGGCGGTACGGACGTAATGTTCGATACCCTAGGTGGCGAAATCTACACTTACTACCACTTCGACAACGGCCTGCGCCCAACGTTGAACTACAACTACATGGAAGATCGTGGTGACGAGACGCAAGGTTACGAGCGTAACTTGCTGATTCCTGGTCTTGAATACCACTTCCAGAAGAACAAATTCCTAGTTTGGACTGAATACCAGTTCGACCTAGGTAAAGATCAGTACGATGGCAGCAAATTCGAAAACCGTGATGATCAATTCGCGGCAGGTATTCGCTACTACTTCTGATAATACTCATCGCTCACCACCTATACCCAAGTAACCTTAAGGTGGTGAGTGATGAAGTTCTTATCAACACAAAGCAAAGTTATCTTGAAGCCAAGTAGTCATCACTTCACTAATAATTAAAGGCTGCTCAAGCGTAGATAGATGCCCACACTCAGGGATAACATGAAGCGTGACGTTTGGGATGCATCTCTCCATGAGCAGATGATTGTCTAGCGGACAAAGCTTATCTTCTTTACCTGTTATCACCAACGTAGGAACTTGAATGTCCGCCAATAAAGGTCGAGCATCCGGGCGAGTTGCTAACGCTTTAGCATGTGATTCAAATGCCTCCAAACCTACATTGACCGCCATGCCTTCTATACGCTCAGTTAACGCTTTGTCTTGCAAACGGCTTGGATGAATCAGCACAGGCATCAGAGTGTCAGGCGTAATGCGTTCAAACTCACCACTTAGCGCACGGCTAACCAGTGCATCACGCTTTTGTGTCACCTCTGGCTTTTCATCTGCTGCATTGGTATCCATGAGGATCAAGCCTTTGACTCTGTTTGGCGCTTGACGGTACACCTCAAAGGCAAGAATCCCACCCATTGATAAGCCACCCAAGACAAACTCCTGCGGTGCGTCTTGCAACACTTTCTGCGCCAGCTGTTCCATTGACGGCAATGAGGCCAGCGTCGGGCATGAAGGCTCAACCCAACTTGGCAACGCTCGGTTGACTTCCTCAAACAATGTGCCATCACAAAGTAGTCCGGGTAGCCAAACTAACGAGGTGGGTTGCGTCATTTTATTCTCCTGCAAGCGGCTTTGGTTGATCAGACCCAAGAATGCAATACGTCAAACTATTACCACGCAAGTTCGTCAGTGAATAAGACGCACCTTCTGGAACATTCAGCACATCACCGCGCGTTAAAACAACACTCGCTTGTTCGCCTTGATGCGTGAGGACGACTTCAGTATCGCCATCAAAGTTGATAAGCACTTGTTTTTCTTCTCGGCAGTGTTGAGGAATCGAGCCACCTTCAGAAAGCTCATAAGCCATGATGCTCACTTCATCTTCACTCTTTACTTGGAAGTCATAACTCGCCAAAGGATGACCCGTTAAGGCGTATTGTTTCACGTTGCTTCCGCCGAAATCGCCTTTGATTTCACGATAATCTTTTTGCAGAGCGACAAATGGCATCATCTCTTCTGCGGTGTAGGTATCGAAGGTCGCGAGTTCTTCTTCGGTAAGCAGCGGCATCAATTCTGATTCTTGTGGCACCGGGTCGCCATTAATAGTGTCCACAAGTGTGCCATCGGCTTTGAGGTATAAACCATAACCTTGACTGTCTTTGATAACGTTTGGATGCCAAATAACGCCGCCACCTGAATCGTCGCCGCCAAGTACCGAGAACATAAAGCCGTAATCGCGGCCAACCACTTCAAATCCACGGAAGAGATTGGTTGGAATCGAGATGACGTCACCGTGAGACAACACCGCCTCGTGTTCACCATCGTTCCCCCAATAAAAGCGGAACTGACCTTTGAACACCAAGAAAAGCTCAGCGGTGCGATGAGAATGTAACGAATTTTTGATGCCCGGCGGTTGGCCTGCGGCACCAATATTAAAGCCCGCCGTATCGCGAATATGAACATGCTGACGACTGCTCTCTGCCACCCCTGCACCGATAATACAAAAGTTATCTTTGAGATCACTGCCTGGCGTGCGCGCATCAATAAACGCACTCGTACCCGGAATCAGTTCCATGTAGCGGACCAGATTATTATTCATTTTAGATTGTAGAGTCATTGTAAATCCTTGTTGTCCTTGTTTGGACCTAGCCTTTGAATTGTTAGTTACAAACCTAAAGTTAGTTACAAACCGAAAGTGTGTTACAGACCTAAAGGTCGCCCACCATCAACCGCGATGGTATTGCCTGTCGAGAAGGTCAAAACTTCTGCTGCGGCGTACACGGCTTGAGCGACTTCTTCATCATTGGCTAAACGCTTAAGCGGTGTGGATTGTTCTTGTTGATTACGCCATGCGTCATCCAAGCCTTTGACAAACTCAGTGTCGACAAGCCCTGGAGCAACAGCCAAAACGCGAACCTCGGGAGACAGAGCGCGAGCTAAAGAACGGGTCATGTTCTCCGCGGCAGATTTACTTGCACAGTAAGCAATGTTGCTCCCCATCGCAGTCTGTGCCGCGATAGAAGTAATGTTCACCACACAACCATTGGCTTGCTTAAGCCAAGGCTCAAACGCTCGAACCATGGCAAAAGGCGCACGGACGTTCACTTGGAAAATTTGGTCAAACAGTTGATCATCTAAGCTTTGCAAATCAGAGTGCGCGACGAATTTCGTCATCCCCGCACAGTTGACCAACAAATCCAGCTTGTCGCTTATTTCACTGACTTGATGTTTAAGCTGTTCAATCGCACTAGAATCTGCCACGTTCAATTTGAATGCTAGATGCTCGTTACGTGGCAGCGAGGAAAGCACATCCTCGGCCGCTTTATGATTACTGTTGTAAGTCAGAATTACGCGATATCCCGATTCAGCTAGCTTGCGACAAATGGCGGCACCCAGTCCGCCACTGCCGCCTGTGACTAAGGCAAGTTTCGACATATTACGCCTCTTCTACTTTGCCTTTGTAACGGCGCACACGAATATCCGCTTGCTCTTTGTGGCCAGCAAAACCTTCGAGTGCACACAAGCGAGAGCAATACTCACCGACTTTGAGGGACGCAGCTTCCGTTACACGCTGGTAAGTACAGGTTTTGATAAATTTACCTACCCAAAGACCACCGGTGTATCGCGCCGCTTTCTTCGTTGGCAGTGTATGGTTGGTACCAATACATTTATCGCCGTAAGAAACGTTGGTTTCACGACCTAGGAACAAGGCACCGTAGTTGGTCATGTTATCTAGGAAGTATTTAGGATCTTCCGTCATCACTTGAACGTGTTCAGAAGCGATATCGTCTGCCACTTCCACCATTTCTTCGTAGCTATCACACACAATCACTTGTCCGTAATCTGCCCACGCTTTACCCGCGACTTCAGCCGTTGGGAGAATGGTTAACTGACGTTCGATCTCTTTAATGGTTTCTTGCGCAAATGTTTCGCTATTGGTCAACAATACAGCGGGAGAGTTGTAACCATGCTCAGCCTGACCAAGCAAGTCTGCCGCTGCCAATTCCGGGTCACAGCCTTTCTCATCAGCAATGACCAAGGTTTCCGTTGGCCCTGCAAACAAATCGATACCAACGCGACCAAACAACTGACGTTTTGCCTCTGCCACAAATGCGTTACCCGGCCCTACAATCATATCGACTGGCGCAATAGTCTCTGTACCAAGAGCCATTGCACCTACCGCCTGAACACCACCGAAGCAGTAGATTTCATCCGCACCCGCCATTGCCATCGCAGCGACAATCGCGACGTTCGGCTGGCCGTTAAACGGAGGCGCACAAGCAATAACACGTTTTACGCCCGCGACTTTCGCCGTCAGTACACTCATGTGAGCGGATGCAACCAATGGGTATTTTCCACCAGGGATGTAACAACCCACGCTGTTTACTGGAATATTTTTATGCCCCAGTACCACACCAGGCATGGTTTCTACTTCGACGTCTTTCATTGAGTCACGTTGAATTTGAGCAAAGTTTCGAACTTGTTGCTGAGCGAACTCGATATCATGACGAGTCGATTCATCAAGCGCATCCACACAGGCTTGGATTTGCTCTTCTGACAGGCGGAATTGCTCCGGCGACCAGTTATCAAACTTTTCAGACAACTCACGTACAGCGCTATCACCTTTCGATTCAATATCAGCAAGAATGTTTTCAACAATCTGACGCACTTTTGCGTCGTTTGATGCTGATGCTTCTTCAGTGATTCCGTTTTTTAAAATGCGTGCCATTGGGTTTCTCCTTGAACATTGAGGCTGACGAACGGTTATTTTTATGCTTTTGGATACGAATGCAAAATCAGATTAAACACTTAATTAACACTTGACAAGTTAAGTCAACAAACCACAAAAACATTCCTTAAGCCTTTGTATTTATTAGTTTAAACAAATAAAAGCAAGTAATAAGGACCTTAATTAAGTTTAATTTTTAATCAAAAATGAGTTTTAGATCACATCATTTTTACTCATCATTTACATTTCTACATGTTAGTTTTTGCATACCTTTGCAAAGGAGAGAATCATGAGCAATTTTAAACAACGTCTGAATCAAGAAACGATATTAGGTACATTTGTTAAAACCCCTCACCCTCACATTATCGAAGTATTGGCACTGGCAGAGTTGCCTTTTGTGGTACTGGATGCAGAGCACGCACCTTTCGATCGTTCCTCGCTTGATCTGTGCATCATGGCGGCCAGAGCGAATGACCTCGCGTGCGTGGTACGAGTACAAGACAGCGCCCCTTCAACCATTTTGAACGCGCTTGACTGTGGCGCGGCGGGTGTACAAATTCCCCATGTTTGTACTGCTGAGCAAGCGACGCAACTGGCGAAAATCTGCCATTACGGAGAAGGTGGCCGAGGGTATGCTGGTTCCAGTCGAGCAGCGCAATACGCCACTAAGCCCATGGTTGAACACTTAAAAGACAGCCGTGCGAATACGATTGTCATTGCACAAATTGAAGACCCTCAAGGGGTTGAAAATGTTGAAGCGATTGCCAATGTTGAAGGAATTGATGCGCTCTTCATTGGCCAAGTTGATCTCACTGTCGCTTATGGTGCTGATAGCGTTCATGATGAGAAAGTCGCACAAGCAAGTATGCGAGTAATCGAAGCGGCCAGAGCCGCCAATAAACCTGTTGGCATGTTTGTCGCGACGGCTCAACAAGCTCGGGAATGGCGTGAACTCGGCGTTAGCTTCTTTTGTGTTGGGTCTGAACACAAAATGATCATTGATGGCTTCAAACAAGAGAGAAATGTGATGAATTCTTGAGTTTTCTCTGATATTTACGCCTTATCAATGTAATGCTCTAGACACAGAAATCCCCTAGCCCATACACTCAGCACGTATGAGAAGGTTCAATGGCCTTAAATAAGGAGTATCACCATTAAAGCGAAAGTAACTTCGATCGACGTCGCGAAGATGCTCGGCGTCTCTCAATCGACGGTATCTAGAGCATTCAGCCCGACTGCGAGTATTAGCGAGAAGAAACGCAAAATGGTGATGGATGCCGCAGCTAAGCTCGGATACACACCGAATGCCATCGCCCGAGGTCTGATTTCGAATCGTTCAGGCTTAGTGGCGATTGCGTTAGATAGCGAATCAAACCCAATGTACGACATGCAATCTCGTGCTTTGGCTGTCGAAATTCAAAAGCGAGGCGGACAAGTTGTGCTTTGCCCTATCGACAAGGACGACCTCGATCTCGCCATTTCACGCGCCATTGAATACCAAGTGGACGGACTCGTTATCGCCACCAGCCGTTTAACCTCACGCGCGTTTGCCCAATGCGAAAAGTTTGGCGTTCATTTAAGCTTGATTAACCGCTACGCCGAGGGTATTAATGCCAATAGCTCTGGTATTGATAACCGATTGGCGGGCCAACAAGCAGCCGAGTATTTAACGCAGAAAGGCGCAAAACAGTGTGCTTATATCAGTGGCGATGCTGGCTCCATGACCAGTGAAGAGCGTTGGCTGGGTTTCTCTTCAAAGTTGCAAGAACTCGGCTCCCCGTCACCAACCTTTATCCAAGCCAAGTACAGCTTTGAAGCAGGCTTAGAAGCGGCGAAAGCGATCTTGTCGCACACTAGCAAACCCGATGCAATTTTTTGTGCAAACGACATCCTCGCCATGGGTGTGATGGATGGCTTGCGACAAGCCGGAGCAAAGATCCCCCAAGACTTCTCTGTGATGGGTGTAGATAACATTCCGATGTCTGCATGGCCGAGTTATGATTTGACCACCATTGCTCAACCAGTCGACAAAATTGTTAAACGAGCGGTTGAAGACTTGATGAATCGAATCAACGGCAACCTGGATGCAACTGGCGAATACCTTTTCGAGCAAGGCACCTTGATCGAACGTAGTAGCACCATTTAATAAATCCATTTTATTCATTCTTCATAAACAAAATGTCTTGCTTTCGAGTAAGGCATTTTCTGTGATCACGATTAAATTTTCACCAATCGTTATTTAATTCCTCATCAATTCATCAATCTTGTTATTGACTTGTTACTTTAATGTTTTATTTTGGATTCGTATGCAAAATGGATATGAATTGCTCAACTAATTTATAAAAACATAAAAAGTTGTGTGACTTGCCGACGAATGCCCATGGCAGGTCATACCAGAAACAAGGAAGAACGATGAAGAAAGCAATCCTTACTTCACTTACCGCACTGGGGCTTGCATTTAGCAGTATGAATACGTTTGCAACCAGTGTTATTCGTCTTGCTCATGACAGTCAAGAAACCTCTCCCGTACACAAAGCAATGCTCTATTTCGAACAAGAAGTGGAAGCTCGCTCAAACGGTGAGATAGAAGTTGAAATCTATCCGGCAAGACAACTAGGCGATGTGCGTGAGACGACTGAACTCGTACAGCAAGGCAACTTACAAATGACGTTTGGTGCGTCAGTTTTACTCTCTCCCTACGTCCCAGAGTTTAACGTGCTCGACGTGTTCTACCTTTTTGATAGCGAAGAGCAAGCACACAAAGCGCTCGACAGTGAGAAGATCGGACAACCATTGTTGAATGCTATGGAATCAAAAGGCTTTCATGGACTTGGCTTTATGGAGGTCGGCTTTCGTAGCGTGACCAACAACAAACAGCCAATTGATAGTATTGAGGACCTGAAAGGGCTAAAGATTCGCTCGGCATCTAACCCCACTCAAATAAGCGCGTGGAAATCTATTGGTACTGCGCCAACACCTCTGTCTTGGGGAGAAATTTTCACCTCGTTACAACAAGGCCTGATTAACGCTCAAGAAAGTGCTATCTACTCTATTTATGCCGAACGTTTTTACGAGGCACAAAAGTACCTCTCTTTAACTAACCATATATACACCAACTACGTGTTGTTCATGAGCAAATCGTTTTGGGATTCACTGCCTGCAGAGCAACAGGCGCTGATCAGTGAAGTAAGCAAAGAAACCATCGCTAAGCAGCGCGAGCTCGCCGCTAAGCAAAATCAAGAAGTGATCAAAGATCTCGAAGCGAAAGGCATGACGGTTAACATCGTCCCAGACGAGGTACGCAGCATCATGAAAGAGAAAATGAATGCGGCCGTGTACCAGGACTTGCGCAGTAAAACGGGTAAAGACTTGTTTGACAACGTGATGGCCGAGATAGAACGCCTATAACTCCCACTCTTTTGCACGATCTGGCAACAGGTCGTGCTTTCTCGTTTTGGAGGTGAACATGAAGTGGTTTCGCTTACTAGACAAATACCTAGAACCAACCCTTATCGTTATCGCGATCTCAACGATGACAACTTTACTGTGCTTGCAAATCGCCCTACGCCTGTTCGATGCAACGATCGCGTGGGCTGAAGAGCTGGCTCGTTATTTATTCGTATGGGCGATGTACCTGAGCATCAGCTACTGTATCCGAGATGATCGACACATCCGCATTCGTGTGTTCATCGATAAACTTCCGGGCAATTGGACGCAATTCAGTTTGATTGTCTCTGATCTTATCTACCTTGCCTTTAGTGCAACTATCGCCTGGTTTGGATTTAAGGTTATAAACCGCAGCCTGCAACTCGGTCAGATTGCACCCGCAATGGAAATTCCTATTGCGTGTTTGTATGCCTCTGTTTTAGTTTGCGCACTATTAAGCTGCGCGCGCCTAGTGACAAGCATTTATCAACGTGTGAACGCGTGCTCCACCAGCAATGAACGAGTTCGCTTTTCTCGCCAACGCTATCGCCATATCAAAGCAAAGTATCGTACTTCTAACCGACTATTGGAGTTTAACGCATGACGTCTGCACTATTGTTTGGCAGCTTTGGTCTGCTTCTGCTCATTGGCGTTCCGGTCGGTATTGCTCTGGCGGCAGCCAGTATGGTCGCGATACTCAGTCTGCCGTTTCTTAACATCGAGTTTTTAGTCCAAGGAATGGTAACAGGGCTCGACTCTTTCCCTCTCCTCGCCGTCGTTCTATTTACCTTGGCAGGTAACCTTATGAGCCAAGGAGGGATCTCAAAACGATTATTACACGTGGCGGAGGTCTTCTTTGGCCACTTTACTGGTGGGCTTGGCATCGTCGCCATTGTGGCGTGCATGTTCTTCGCTTCCATCTCTGGTACGGGGTCTGCCACTGTTGCCGCTATCGGCCTGACGATGATTCCATCTATGGTGAAGAAAGGCTACGACCGCAGCTTTGCCGGTGCCTTGATAGCCTCTTCCGGCGGAATTGGGGTCATTATTCCACCCTCTGTGGTGATGATCGTCTACGCGATCACAGCTGAAGTCTCGGTAACTAAAATGTTCATGGCAGGCATCATTCCTGGCTTGGTCGTCGGTATGGTATTGATCGGCTATTGTCTAATTGTCTCAAAAATGCGGGGCTACACAGGTAACGAACGCAAAGCCACTTGGTCAGAGCGTCTTGATGCACTAAAAGAAGCCAGTTGGGCAATGCTACTACCCGTAATCATTCTCGGCGGTATCTATTCCGGTATCTTCACGCCTACCGAATCCGCAGCGATTGGCGTGCTCTATGGCTTATTCTTTGGCATGTTTGTTTATAAAGAGCTCAAACCAGCGCAAGTTGTGAAAATCATTCTAGAGTCGTCACTGTTAGTTGGCGCAGTGCTCGTCATTGTGGGTGCGTCCGTGACGTTTGGCCGCATATTGACGCTAGAGCGTCTGCCGACTGAGATCGCTCAGTTCATTCTATCGATTACCGAAAACAAACTTCTGATACTGCTTTGCATCAATGTCCTGTTGTTGCTCGTCGGTACCTTTATGGAAACGCTGGCAGCGATTGTTATTCTCACACCAATTCTGTTACCCATTACGTCAGCACTCGGCATGGACCCAGTTCATTTTGGTATCGTGATGATCGTGAACTTAGCCATTGGCTTTGTTACGCCTCCTCTGGGTGCCAACCTGTTTATGGCAAGTCAGGTAGGCAAAGTACCGATAGAGTCGCTCTCTAAAGCCATCATGGGTTGGATTGGTGCAATGATAGTGGCCTTGATGTTGATTACCTTCATCCCTGCCATCTCGCTATCGTTACCTGCGCTTTTATCCTGATCGTTGCACTCATAGAGCGCTTATGACTGTTATAGCCACTAGATAAACACCTTTCTAGTGGCTTATTCGTTATCTACTTCCGATTTAATAAAAAAGCCTTTAAGCATTCGTATGCAAAAGGAAAATTTGAAAGATATAAGGATAATTGACACCAAAATAGCTGAATATTAGCGATAAAGTCTATTTGGGTGCCTTGATCTGCATGATTATCAGTTTTGGCTTAATCATTTGTTTCCATTCAAACAGATCAAAATAAATTAAGCGATTAAAAAACAATAAGATATTATGAAATTCATACAAAAAACTTTGACCTCCTTTCTTATTAACACGTCTCGATAAGAGATAGCTTCCATCTCTCCTGTACTTTTTTAGTTTATTTTCCGCTCAATTGTTAAAAACCTGATCACCAGCACGCTATTTAAACAATCGAAAAACAATCCGTTGACAAAATGGCAACATGATATATTTTGAATACGTAATCAAAACATAATTCAAACATAATTATTCAATTACGGAGGTGATTTATGGCCATGGTTGGCTTCGATGAAAAGTGGCGTGATTTTCCCGACTACATTCTTGGTATCACAAAAGAGATTTGGGAAGACCGAGGTTTAAACACCTTAGAACACTACTACTCTCCCGACATTGTTGTGCGTACTCCACTCTCTATCGTTCAAGGAAACGAAGGGGTGATCAGTGCAACAATGGCGACACTGGCCGAGTTTCCCGATCGCACGCTATATGGCGAAGACGTCATTTGGTCAGGCACCCCGGAACAAGGCATGCTTTCTTCTCATCGAATCATCTCTACTGCAACACACAGTGGCAACGGCTTCTACGGGCAAGCCTCGAACCGCAAACTTCGTTTCCGTATTATCGCAGATTGCCACGCTATCAATAACCAAATCAATGACGAATGGTTGGTTCGCGATCAAGCCGATATCGCGAAGCAACTGGGCATGACGTCAGAAGAGTTTGCACGCCAACAAATCGAATTTGAAGGTGGCGTGGAATCAAGCCCATTTCCGTTCACACCTGAAGTCGACATTCCTGGACCTTATTTGGGCGTAGGCAACGACAACGAATATGGTCAGCGATACGAAGCAATTCTCAGAAGCCTTATGAATGCCGAGTTCTCAATAGTACCGAAAGAGTACGACCGCGCTTGCATCGGCGAATACACTGGCGGTCAAACTGCCCTATCACACTCGGAAGTCGATCATTTTTGGATGGCACTTCGTGCGTCTTTCCCAAATGCTCAATTTACCGTTCACCATCGTATTGGCCGAGATGACGACATGATGTCACCACGCGCGGCAATTCGATGGTCTTTGCACGGTAAGCATGAGGGATATGGGATGTTTGGTAAGCCTTCAGGAAAAGAGGTTTACATCATGGGGATCAGCCACGCTGAGTTTGGCCCTTGGGGTCTTCGTCGCGAATTCACTTTGTTTGACGAGACCGCAATCTGGAAGCAAATCCTGCTTCAGCAAGGCTAACGGCTGACTAAACACTATTTATTAAAATCACAGACAGTAAGGAAGCAACATGTCACTCAACATCATCGAACAGTTCTACCAGAACTACTTCAAAGCCGCAGACATCGAGCAAAAACAGGCCGCTCTGCAAACTTTGAACCCTGACGTAAAATGGTGCGTGGCGCACCCTGTGAACGATCTTAATGGCCCAGATGCAACCCACGAATCTTTCCTCTCACCACTTGTTAATGCTTTGCCTGACGCCGAGCGCCGACCAATAATTGTTATGCACGGCGAATACGAAGGCCGCACTTGGTACAACTCTACCGGCTACTTTATCGGTACATTTGAACAACCACTGTTTGGCATCCCAGCAACAGGGAAAACACTCTACTTGCGTTACACCGAAATGGTGTGTGTGGAGAACGACCAAATCACCGAATCTTACATGATCCCAGACTTCATCGACGCGATGAATCAAGCAGGCTGCAACCCTCTTCGTAAAAGCTTAGGTCACGATGGCTTGGTTCCTTCTCCTGCAACTTCTAACGGTATTCAACAATCTGTTGTGTCTTTGGAAGAAAGTGAAAAGAGCGCCCAGCTGGTTGAAGATATGCTGTCTTGCTTGGGTCGTTTTGATGGCAAAGATCTTTTCTCGATGGATTTAGAAAACTACTGGCACAATGACTTCATGTGGTACGGCCCTGCTGGTATTGGTACTACGCGCGGTATCAAAGGTTTCCGTAACCACCATCAAGCGCCATTTGTGTTTGCGTTCCCAGATCGAAGTGTCGATATTGAGGTCAATTTTTTGGCCAAAAATGACTACGTATCCACAGGTGGTTGGCCACATATGCATGGTACTCACACTGGTCACAGTGGCTGGCTCGGTCTTGCCCCAACCGGAAAACACATCGAACTTCGCGTTATGGACATTTGGCGACGCGAAGGCGATTTACTGAAGGAAAACTGGGTGGCGATCGACATCGTTCATATCCTGCTGCAACTTGGCTATGACGTGTTTGCACAAATGAAAGAACAGTTAGAAGGACCTAATTATGCATGAGTTTGGCGCACTTAACTGGAGCATCCTTGGGGGATACATCGCCCTAACGCTAGTACTGGGTGCGGTGATTGGTAAGCGAGTCACTTCAGCTAGCCAATTCGCTTTGGGTGATAAGAGCATCCCTTGGTGGGCGATCGGTATTTCTGTCGTTTGTACTTACGTGAGTGCCATGTCTTTCCTTGGCGGGCCAGCTTGGTCTTACAAAGAAGGCCTGTCGGTTATCGCGATTCACCTCAATTACCCGCTGGTGATCTTCTTCATCGTGGCTGTGTTTATGCCGTTTTTCTACAACAACGGTTTAACCTCCATCTACGAGTATCAAGAACGACGCTTCGGTAAGGCTTCACGACTGACTTTGTCGTTTATCTTCCTTATCAAACAAGCATTGAGCTCGGCAGCCGTACTCTACGCGACAGCAATGATTTTAGAGTTCATTACTGGTATCGACGTGATGTACTGCATCATGATCGTCACTGCAATTGCCCTTATCTACACCGTAATGGGCGGTATCGCGGCTGTCATTTGGACCGATGTGATTCAAGCAGTAATCTTATTTATTGGCGCATTCATCATCATTGAAGCCGTTTGGAATGGCATGCCTGCTCCAATGACGGAGGTCATGGCAGAACTCAAAGCGAAAGGAATGACCGATGCCCTACAAACAAGTTTTGACCTAAGCCAAGTAACGACTGTATGGGCCGGCGTTATCGCAATGACGATGTTCCACACCACCGTGTATGGCGGTAACCAGATGATGGTACAACGTTGTATGGCCGCGAAAAACATGGGCGATGCGAAAAAGGCAATGTTGATGATGGGCTACGTGGCCTTCTTTATTTACTTTGTCTTTATCTTGCTTGGCGTCCTGTTCAACGCTTATTACGACGGTAAAGAGTTTGAAAACGGCAACACCATCATTCTTCATTATGCGAGTGAATATGGAATGCCAGGCTTGATGGGCATCATTGCCGCTGCGATTCTGGCGGCAAGTATGTCGAGTCTCGATTCCGCATTTAACTCAATGGCGACCGTTTCTGTGGCTGACTTTTACAAACGCTTCTACAAGCAAAACGAGTCGGAAGAGCATTACTTAAAGGTATCGCGTTTCTTCACGGTGGCGTGGGCGATTTTGGTCATCATTCCAGCGATCATGTTTGCCACCAGCACAGGCTCGGTACTGGAAGTGCTGAGTAAGGCAGGCTCTTACTTTGTCGGTGCGAGCTTTTGTATGTTCGTCCTTGGTTTCTACTCAAAACACATTACGGAAAAAGGCTTGTTAATTGGCGTTGCTGCTAGCTTCTTGGTGATCTGGTATGTAGCCGTTGCGACCGATATTGCGTGGCCTTGGTATTGCGTGATTGGCGTCCTTGTGAATGCCGTTGTCGCTTACATTGCTAGCCTTCTCCTGACGGGTAAACAAGATGAAATGCATCTTTACACAGTGAAAGGCCAGCAAGCGGAATATGCTCGTCTAAATAAACCAATCAAGGAAGATGGTTGGTATGTCGTTCCCGGCAAAATCGATGCTCCATGTTATGGCTTACTAGTGATGTTTGTATTCTCGATCGTGATGCTTTGGGGGATCAACGCGTTTACCGACAACGCTCCTATGCTGATTAACTTTATGCGTGGCTGCTCTATTCTTGTCGCTACCGCTTGCATCGGATACATGGGGTATTCACTCCTCTCCCCGAAACGTAAAGTTGCAGTCAAACAAGCAAATTAATGTTCTTTACGTAGATACTGTACGTCCAACAAACGGACAGTATCTACGCTCTAGATCTAGTGCTAGCTCAAAGCAAATCGAATGGGTTAACCCACATTTTGCTTTTTAACACTCCAAAGCCATTATTCTACTTAGGATACCCCGTCAGAACATTTATGAATACGTACCTATTTATGCTAGTCTTATGACCTCAATTACTGGCAACTAAGTTTTATTCATGAAATCAATTAAACACGTAGTCACATCAAAAGATGTGGCAAAGATGGCAGGCGTCTCTCAATCTACTGTATCGCGCGTGTTTGTTCCGGGTAGCTCAGTATCCGAAAAGACCAAGCAAAAAGTCTTTGAAGCGGCTAAAGCCCTTAACTACCGCCCTAACGCCTTTGCACGTAGCCTGACCACAAACGAATCGAAATTGATAGGTTTGGTGTTTCCTGATGCGGATTACCCTATCCATATGAAAACACTGCAGTTAATTTCCAGTGAGTTACAGAAAAAAGGTTATTCTGCCGTATTGATTCCATGGCAAGTGGATGAAGAAGAGGGCCACTCAATCCCAAATATCTTCCAGTATCGCGTCGATGGTGTCATTGCTGCTTCCGCAACCTTCAATAAGTCCCTTTATGAAGAATGTGAAGAGTTTAATATCCCAATTGTTCAATACGCACGAGTTGTTGAAGGTACTAGGAGTAGCTACGTTATCAGTGACAACTACGAAGCAGGCCAACAAGCCGCGCAACTTCTGCACAAAAGTGGCGTGAAGAACGCGGTTTATTTGACGGGAGAAGTGCCAACCTTTACGAATGACGAACGCCAAAGCGGCTTCTGCTCTGAATTTGAAGACCTAACCGGCAAGACGCCACGCATCATTGAAGCCAGCTATGACTACGCGAGCTCACTTGATAAAGTCCGTGCCATACTGGCAGACAAAAATCGGCCTGAAGCAGTGTTCTGTGCAACCGATAACCTTGCGATGGCGGTCATGGATATCGCCCGTATAGAATGCGGGTTGAGGATTCCTCAGGACTTACAAGTCATTGGTTTTGATAATATTCCTCAGACAGAATGGTTAAGCTATCAATTAACCACGTTCCGCCAGGATTTCCGTCGCCTCGCTCGCGAGTGCGTGAAGATCATTGTTGATCAAATTAATACGAAAAACGGCAGCCTAGTAAAAATGATGGTGCCAGTGAAGTTAATCGAGCGCCAGACAACAAAAGCTTAAATAGCTATAGCCAGCCATTCGGTTGGCTTTTTTATTTGCCTCTGACTCCCAAACGGCTCATTTAGTGTTGTAAGCATTAATGAACCCATGTATATTTATGAGCTATTACACTATATGAACCAAACAAAAAAAGGCTCATAATCCTTATGACCACGTATCTTTACACTCGTTATTCGCCAAAAAATCGAGCTTACCAAGAGCACCTTAATACTCTAAAAGCTTTTGCTCCCGAAGCTCAGCATTTTGAGGATAAGGTTCGTGGTTGCATGCCTCCAACCGAGAGAGAGGCATTCTTACAACTGCTCGATTCCGTCAGAACTGGGGATACGATTGTGCTCTGGTGGCTGACCGCATTTGGTCGCGACTTTAGTCAAGCATTGAACACAATAAAAATGCTACTCGATAAAGGGGTAACATTGAAAACCGTATGTGAATCACTAACTTTTGAGCCAGGTTCTGTTCAAACTCAAACACTACTCACAGTGTTATCTGGATATGGGAAAGTGCAGACTGAACATCGCCTGTTTGCCGCAGAGCAAGGGCGACAGGCCATTAAAGAGCAGCCAGAATTATGGAAACAGAAGTTTCGCGGCCGCCCCGCAAACAAAACCAAACACCAACAGATCGCAACGTTGCTGCTAGAAGGCTACACATTGCAAAACGTAGCAGAGCAATGCGAAGTCAGTCTATCGACTGTGAAGCGGGTCAAAGCAAAGCTAAATGAAGTGGATGACGAAGGCGGCTTAAGATCACGACGCCAAAAAGGTTGTTTGAATGGAGACCAGTCATGAGTCGCCCAATCAACTCTCATACTATACTACTCGCCTGTCTTATTATTAGCGTTGGCCAGTTGAGCATGGGGCTAGTCATGCCCTCTTTGCCATGGATAGCAAAAGACTTTTCCATCTCCCTCGACCAAGCTCAACTACTTGTGAGTATTTATTTGCTCGGCTTTGGCCCCTCTCAATTTATCTACGGGCCAGTGTCAGATGCTTTAGGACGAAAAAGAGTATTACTTACCGGTTTACTCATCGCGATGTCTGGTCTGCTGATGATTATTTTCTTCAGTGACACCTTTACAGGGATGGTGATGGGGCGCTTTTTACAAGGGTTAGGTACAGGATGCTGCGCGGTACTCGCGAGGGCGTCGACTCGAGATAGATTTAGCGGGGATGAACTCCCAGTGGCAATGTCTTACATCGCCATGGCGGCTTCAATCACGCCACTTATTGCACCTGTGATTGGCGGCTTTATCAACTTCCACTTCGGTTGGAGTATGGTGTTTATTTCTCTATTGGGCTATGTCTCGCTGGCCTGGGTAATCATCGCCTTTAAGTTCACAGAAACCATCACAAAACGTTCTGTCATTCCGTCACCCCGAAAAATGTTACTCCAATACAAGAGCTTACTTACGTCTCGTTACTTTATGAGTTTCGCCAGTATCAGTTGGTTAAACTTCAGCTTAATGATTACGACAGTCTCTGTGATGCCATTTATCATGCAAGATCAAATTGGCATGACCTCCGCTCAATACGCGATATGGGCGCTCATTCCCGCTTTGGGTATGTTATGTGGTACCACGATTTGTAACCGAGTAAGGCCAATTATTGGCAATAAAAAAATGCTGCTTTGCACCCCATTTCTTCACCTCGCTGCCGCAATATGGTTATTTTTCTGCCCTGTTGAGCCTCTATTTCTGATGCTAGGACAGCTATTAATGATCTTGGGTAATGGTATTGCCCTACCTTGTGCACAAGCGATGGTAATGCAACCTTATAAAAAGCAAGCAGGTGCCGCAGCGGCAATGTCTGGTGGTGGACAAATGGTCGTCTCCTCATTGGTCAGCTTAACTCTGGTGCAGCTTGGATTGAGTCAAGCATGGCATCTAGCGATCGTTATCGTAATATTTGCATCGCTTACCTTCACCAACATTCAACGTGGCTTTAGTGCAGAGCAACCTTCAGAACAATAACAACAAACATACTATTGTCCTTATAGCTACAACAAATCGTATAAATTTAAATTTAGGAAAAGTTGGCGGATACTAACATGATGTTGCATTTAAGAATGGGCGCCGTAACACTCGCCACATTGATATCCGCTGGTACTGATGCGAGCGCCAACGAGAACTGGCAGTTCGAGAGTGACAAGAATGGAATCACAATTTACTCCCGAGAACATAGTGACGGTTTAGTTGAGATCCGTGCCCGGATGTTCACACCCACCAGCTATGGTGCATTTTTAACGCTACTGGAAGACAGTGACAACATCCCGAACTGGATTGACAATGCCAGTCATAGCCGGGTTTTAAATCAGATATCGGCCACCGAGAACATCGTTTACACCCAGTTTAAAGCACCATGGCCTGCCAAAAATCGGGATATGGTCACCTACTCAAAGTACTGGGTCGATGAGCTGGGATTCACCGTAGAAATCAAAAGCGCACCTGACTCATATCTTGCTGAACAAAATGGTTATGTTCGAATTCGCTCGGTTGATGCGACTTGGGAGTTACAAAAACTCACAAACGATACAACACTCGTGGAATACAAGGCGTTTGCTGATCCCGGAGGTCTATTGCCAAACTGGCTGATCAACAAACTTTCAAAAGAAAGTGCATGGGCGACATTTGGTAACTTAAGAAAAGAGTTACCTGAATATCAGCAATACTCTCATCCTCAAATAGATGAGTAAGCGTCGCTCTTCCCACTCGCTTTTTAATGCGGTACATAATAACAAAAGGCGGCATATGCCGCCTTTTTCTACTCAATGTGTTACTGTTGTGCAACCGTTACAGGTTTAGTTGCACCACGGTAATCAAACTCAAAACCAATACCTTGGTCTGTCACGTCCATCGTCATACCACCAACAAGCTCGCCTTGTAAGCTTTTGACAACATCATCCGGAACCGGCTCCCCAGTGATTGACGACGCACTCTCTAACACTTCCAAAATACGCTCTGAATCAAAATCAAAGCTGAACAAGCCATTTGGAGAAAGTGATTGCGCCATCACTTCTTTGCTTGCTTCCGCAGCACTATCACCACTGTAAAGGGTGAAATGGTTTTCGTTTAGACGAGCAAACACGTCCACCTTCATGCCAGTATGCATTTCTAATAGGTCACTGACATTAACAGGTTGGTTATCCGGTTGAATTTGCAATTGAGCAAGTTCAGGAACGAACATTTGCGCAGTTTGAATAAGCATCATTGGATCATTGGCAGAAAGAGACAACATACCATCTAGCTGGCTAAATACTTCACCATGCTGAGCATTAGTATCTACTTTGATATCAAACATTTGCAGGCTTAAGCCTTTGAGGCCGTTAACCATGCCTGACCCCATGCTTACAGCGGCTGCTGGATTCTGGCCGCCCATCTCTTGCTGCATTTGTGTCAATAAAGAGCATTGATATTGAGGCTGGGTCAAGTCAGCCCAAATCTGACCAATCGATGGCGCTAGCGTATTAATGTCTAAACCAAGCGCCATACTAAAGAAACTCTTATCACTTTTAGACTCTGCCAATACACCACGAATCGACTTGAGCGCATCTAGAATCACTTTATTGTTGGACTCAACAACAAAAGAACCTTTAATGAACGCCTGATCGCCTTTCATCTTGTATTCTGCAAACGCGACGGACTGAGGCCAGTTTTCTGCAACTTGAGTAAGCTCAGTATGGCAGGCTGGTGAACGCATTTCCTCAATAGTTGGTTCAGGATCTATTGCATCCAACGTGCTGATTTGACGAGCAAACATATTGCCATCTTTCGTCGTCAAACCTTTAATCACTTCGCGATGATCAAAGTAACCAAAAGAGTTGTTGTTTTCACCGTATTTGGCTTGCAACGCCTCAAGGCGTCCACTGTCAGCAATATTTTGACTTGGTGCTTCAAGCCCTAATGCCATTTTAATCGGGTTTTGAACGCCCAGTTGCGGAACATCAACCGTTAACGTAAGCACGTTATCAACCACGGCTACAACCAAGCCAATACCGTCCTGCGGGTCAATTGAATCAGTCATCTCGTAACGACGATACTCGACTTCACCAAGCTTAACCAACTCATGCTTAGCGCCGCTCATCTGCTCTTCATGATCCAGTGTTTTCCATAACGCGGCAGGGTCTTCAATATCCACTTTGTACACCGGTACCATACCAATTGTGTACAACACAGGATTAATGTTTTCCCCGGTGCCCAAATAAGCTTTTAATGTTTCTGGCGACGCAGCACTCTCTAGGTATCCATCGAATAAGTTAACTGCAAACTGCTGTTGTGGAGACAGTGGTTCATCGGCAAAAAGTTCTGCAATCGAGCCTTGATTCGCCGTACCGAATGCGTTCATGTATTTATAATGGTTAAAAGGTTCAGTCTGATACGTCACCATAAGTGAATCTGCAGGAACTTGCGTTAACAGTGAGCCTGCATCACTCGCGGTAATATTGTTTTGGTACAGGTAGCCAGCGCCCCCTGCTGCTGCGACCACTGCTGTAGCCAATAGTAGTTTTTTCACGACCAACTCCGTTGTCATAGTTATGTGTTCCTAAACGAAATGTAACGCTTAGGTTTAAAGCCAATGAATAGTGCTTTATATCAACCGCTATCATAAACAAGTTATCGATGTAATGAATGTCGGTTTGATAAATTATCCAACATTTATAAGGCAAACCGTGAAGTAAGTTGAATTGCGTGCGGATGCTATTGGCAATATTCACAATCCAATTTCTCGGATAACCGCCTTAAAAATCATAATATTCAGTTAAATGAAGCGATTTGGAGTAATTACGACCAAAATCAGCAGAATATTAAATCTTTATTGAGTCTTTTATCTAATATCTGAAAACGCCTCACGACCTGACACTTCTTTCCAATTTGCCTCTGGCAGTCCCTACTCGTTTTCCTTACATTCCTACTAACTCAGTGACGAGACGTATACCAAATACGAGCAATAGAAGACGATGAAAGACCAGTTGACGATCTCTATATCAACTATCAATGGCTCAAGACATTGGTACTTCAGTAAAAGGATGCAACGCAACATAAAAACGTTTTTCGTTTTTTTTGTTGTTGCTCTGGCCGCGACCGTAATCTTAATTCATCACTTGTACACTCGCGTTGATAATGCAGCGTTAAAACAAGCTGAATTGACAGAGCATTCACGCACCATGGGTGAAGAGCTCAGCACACTGAAAACACTTAAATCAGAGCTAGAAAATGACCTTTCAGAACGGGAAGAACGGGTACAACTTGTTTCGGAACGTTTGGGTGAACTAGAGAAAGTGCTTGGGGTTGGAGAACATACCTCGACAAACAACTTGGATGCTAGGCTCGATGCGGCGGCGATAACCTCAAACGTTCGCATGGTGTTATTAAACCAAATACCAAGTGGCTCTCCAGTCGGCAACGTACGGCTATCTTCCGGATTCGGTAAGCGTATCCATCCGGTGACAAAAGTTGCCAAGATGCATCGTGGGCTCGATTTTGCCGTAAATATCGGCACCAAAATTTATGCCCCTGCCGATGGGGTAGTGGAAGTCACCCGCCGCAGTAATAAAGGCTCTGGTAACTTCCTCAGGCTGCAACACTCTTTCGGTTTTTCGAGTTCTTATTCGCACTTGAAAGCGTTCAAAGTAAAAAGTGGTCAGTTCGTCAAAAAAGGGCAGCTGATTGCAATTTCCGGCAACAGTGGGCTCTCTTCTGGCCCTCACCTGCATTACGAGGTGCGATTTGTTGGGCGAGCACTGAATCCGAAACCATTTGTCGATTGGAGCCTTAATGATTTCGAAGACATTTTTACTAAGGAGCGAAGAATACGATGGGAATCTTTAATCAAAACAGTGGAACAACGAGTAGCTCAGCAGCTTCAACTCTCATCGCCAAAGGCTGTTCTCTTAGCGGAGAACTCAAAGTAGAAAACGATGTCCAGATTGATGGCATCGTCGATGGTCAAATTAACGTGGAAGGCACTCTCGTTGTCGCAGAAAGCGGGCGAGTAAACGGTGAAATCTACGCTAAACAGCTGATCATTAATGGCATGATGGACGGAAACTGTCACGCAGAACACATTCAAGTGCTTGCCAAGGGACGCGTAAGCGGTAGGATCTGGAGCAATAACCTCAGCATTGAACCTGGTGGCAAATTCTTTGGTGAAGCAGCCGAATTACCTGAAAAGGAAGTGGTAACGTTAAAGGGTAAGGCTCAAGACAGTGCGATCACAAAAGAAAATAACACCAACAATGAAAAGCGACTTTCGCGTAAATCAGCATAAAAGCTTTGATTAAAGTGCTTAAAAAAGACGGCTTTCACGCCGTCTTTTTTATTACTATTGCCACGATTTTCGTCAGAAACTACGTGATTATTCGGCCGGATTTAAAACCATTACCGAGCGTTTTGCTTGTGGACCAAAAGCTGATTTTGCATGCGCTTTCACTTCATCTAACGTCACACTCTTAGCCACTTTCTCAACGTCAAGCAACACATCGACGCCGTAATCATGCACCAAATAACGAGTATATGCCCATGATCTCTGTGCTGGGTTGTCATCCAATCCTTGCATCGCGACTGCCAGTTGTTTCGCGGCCGTATCCACTTCTTTTTGGGTAATATTTGACGCTAAACAATCAAACACTTTGCCCAGTTTACTCTCTAAAAGTGCCACGTCTTCGGGCTCAACTTGAGACTCCAAGAGCCAATCAGAGATGGGTTCGCGATCTTGTGTCATGGTGTAAATGCTCGGGCTGTAATCAAGGCTAGACTCTTCTCGCACAATATCCAAAACACGTGCATTACTAATACGTTGCAAAATATCTTCGATAACCGTGTCTCTTGCCGTACGTTGGTAATCGCTCGTATTAGTCAAACGCATTACATACAACGATGAAGGTTCATGCCCATCCGCAACCACAGTTCGCTCCGGCACTTCCGGGTTAAACGCAACGTGATAATCAATCGAACGACTCGGTTTCATTTCGATAGAGGCCACATACTTACGCAAAAGTGGTGTAATTTCTTCCGGCTCTACGTTTGCAACAATAACCATCTTAAAACCATCATTGGTTTTGAAAAGTTGCTCATGCACCGCTAGTATCTGCTCGGAAGTCACTTGTTCAACATCATCACTGGACACTATACGATGACGACTACCCGGCAAATAAGAATTGCCGTTTGCTTTTTGAATCAGTTTTCCCATCGGTGATTCAAAAAAAGCGCCGCTCTGCTGTTTAAACTCTTGCTTCGCTGCTTCCATCTGGCGCTCGTCGACTTTAATCTCCGTCGCTAGGTTGTATAGTCCATTCAAAGCATCAGTTAGGTGCGTATTTGGCGCCGTAATTTGAGCTCCGTGACTGGTCGCATCAAGCATCGCGCCAAGCGCAATGTTGTTTTTGCGTAAGTAGCTATCTAGCTCTGAACCAGAAAATGTCCCTAACCCACTGCGTATTGCCGTTGTTGCTGCGATTTCATAAGCGGCATACAACGTCGGATCAACAGCGGCTTTACCACCTTGGCTCGCATAGTAAATATACGCTCGACCACCCGCTTTAGTATCTTTTTGGAACCACACTTCGATACCGTTTGATAGCGTATAGACTTGAAAACCACCCGCTTCCTGACGCATGCTCGTGATGCTGCCTTCCTGGGTAGGCTTTAAGAATCCATCCACTTTGTCATACATCTCCAACGGTTTTTCGCCAGTTTGAAGATAGGCACTGTTTAGAGCGGCAAATACACCATTGAACTGTTCTGACGTTTCGCTTTTCCCCAAACCAATAAAAAAGCTTGGCTGCTGAGATAACAAAGCCGTCAATTGTGTGTTAATGCTCTCTAAATTCTCGTTATTGATGAATTCTGCCAAACTCTGGGCATAATTCTCTTTTGATTGGCTGACACTGTCTTGTCCAATTTGAAAAACACGTGCTTCTGCGTAACTGTTTGGCTTACGCTGACTCCAATCTGAATCAATATTTGCAAGTTCACCTTGCCAATTTGACATAACGCTATCTAACTCGGATTGAGTCGCACCATAATCTCTTAACGACGCCAAGGTATGAATGAAAGTCTGGTGCATTTGTTCGCGGCGATCTGGTGCAAACGAAATCCCTGCCGACATCATACGCTGATAGTTAGAGTAATAGGGCTCTGCATAAGCGTATTGAAAAGGTTCAGCGGCATCACTGAGTACACGGATCAAACGCTGTTGAATGAGTTGTGTTGCGACTTCATCACGCCACACTTCATGTTGTTGCTCAATCGTCGCGCTGCCACTTAGACCACGCTCAATCACTAAATGAAGACTTGGTGATTCCATCGTGTTACTTGGCAAGATTCTGTTTTCGTTGTTCACTCGAATATCACGGCGCTTCTCTATTACCGTATCCGAGGTACTTTCCCAGTTCGAGAACTTGCTTTTGATAATCTTGGACAGTGAATCTACGTCGATATTACCAGTCACAATCAACTCGGCATTTTGTGGCTGGTACCACTTGTCGTAAAACGCCTTTAACTTACTCGAGGAAGCGTTTTGAATCGCTTCGCGAGTACCAATTGGGTCATGTTCACCATACATAGTGCCTTCAATCGAGGCTTGGTAAGCATGCATAGAAAAGGACTTATCATCTGGATTAGCACGTCGCCATTCCCCAAGAATCACCCCTTTTTCTTTCTCTACTTGCTCAGGAGCAAACTCAAGTCCGTTACCGATATCTCTCATCCACTTCAGGGCATCTTCTAGCTTCGTATTATTCGCAAGGTCAAGTTGGTAAGACGTTTGCTGATAACTGGTAAAAGCGTTGATATCAGCGCCAAAGCTACCACCAGATTGCTCAAAAAGTTTGACAACGTCGTTACCGGTAAAATGCTCACTACCATTAAACGCCATATGCTCAACAAAGTGAGCGTAACCCTTTTGAGAAGATGTTTCTTGGAATGAGCCGATATTCATCACCAAACGGACCGAGACTTCTTGGTCTTCTGTTGGATAGAGATGGTATTTCATACCGTTCGATAACTGGTCCACGTGCCAGTTGGCGTCAGGTTGAATCGGCGTCGACTGTTGTATCAGAGCACACCCTGACACTAATAACGCGGGGACTAACAATATACTGCGCATAACGATTGCCCATAACAATGATTAAGCTAATCAATATATATCCGGTGCTATAACCTTCACATTTTTAATGGATTATCAGACACGCAAATGTGATAAAGATCACCATTTATTGAAATCAATTCTCATTTACAAAAATCGACAAATCCTTACTTTACAAATACATAAATAATATCGTTCCAAATCCTTTTGCTTATTTGGTGTAAAACTCAAATTCGCGACATGGAGTCAGTATTTATTTTGAGCAATAAAATATAATTATTGAACAGATTCGAATCTGACTTTCTGCTGCATATTCAACAGCGCAGAGAGCACTGATGAGAATAAAAACACAACAACTATTATTCAAAGATCTATTATTCGCTTTATGTTCAAAAATCTATCATTAAAAAACAAACTGGCAATCTCTGCCAGTGCCGCCATCATTCTAGGGGGAGTGCTGGTAGAGGGGCTGTCTTTTCGAGATTCATTAAATAGGCTCGATGTCGAAGTCGCACAGCGACTAGAAAGCACTAGCGCATCTTACAATCAATACGTAAAGGACTGGCTACTCTCTAAAGAGCGCGCACTAACTTCACTCTCTTCTGATTCAGAGAAACGTTCTCTGGTTACGCATTTGAAACAAGTCCGAGACTCTGGCGCGTTCGATAACGTTTTCCTCGCTTACCCGGACGGGTCACAAGACAACGCTAATGGGGTGGTTTTGCCACCAGGTAATAACGATCCTCGTAAGTGGGGCTGGTACACCAATGCAATCGCCAACCCATCGAAAGTCTTTATGGATAACCCGACCGTCGCAGCTGCCACGGGGGCTAACGTCGTGTCGCTCGGTAAAGCCCTGCAATTGCATGGTCAAACCGTCGTTCTGGGTGCTGACGTAGAGATCGGTGATATCCTGAACAGTCTCAACCAAGTGATCCTACCGGGTGAAGGTTATATGTTTATTGCCAATGAACAGGGCAATATTTTCACTCATAACAACGGTAAACTGCTGAATCAACCGGTTAGCAAGCTGGGCCTCAACAACAACGACATTACGTCTGCCGCACGTTCAGGTACAGAGCGTCGCGTCTCTATTAACGGCACCGAATATGTGATTTACGCGCGCCACATAGAGGGTACCAAGCTCACAACAGTGACGGTGTTAGAGCAAAACTCGTTGGTTGCCCCACTTTACGATGCTGTTTGGGATCAGATCATCGCAACCACCATCGTCGTCGTTATCTGCGTAGCTTTGTTTAATCTGCTATGTAACATCTTGTTCCGTCCGCTCTACAACGTTTCGAATGCGCTTGCACAAATCGCAAACGGTAGCGGCGACCTAACTCAACGTATCAAAGTAGAAAACCGTGACGAAGTTGGTGAGCTGGCTGAAAACTTCAACCAGTTCGTTGAAAGTTTGCAGCAACTTATTGGTCACATTCGTCACCAAGCGGAAGAACTGAGCCAACAATCGGAGCTGAGCACGAATCGCGCGAATCAATCGGTTTCCGATCTGAACCATCAGCAACAAGAAATCACGATGGTGGCGACCGCTGTGACTGAAATGGCATCGGCAACGCAAGAGATTGCAGCACATGCAGAGCAGACGGCTAAAGCCGCTCAAGACTCTTCAGCGAGCACACAAAATGGTCATGAGTTAGTGATCAACTCCAAGTCATCCATCAACAATTTGTCTTCTGAAGTCAACCAAGCGAGCGTTGTCATCGGCGAGCTCAACCAGCACGCGCAAGACATCTCAACCGTACTATCAACGATTCGAGACATCGCAGAACAAACCAACTTACTGGCTCTGAATGCGGCGATTGAAGCGGCGCGTGCAGGTGAACAAGGTCGCGGTTTTGCCGTTGTTGCAGACGAGGTTCGCGTGCTATCACAACGCACACACACCTCAACCGAAGAGATTCGCTCGACGATCGAGACCTTACAGCAAACCACACAACGCGCTGTGACCATCATGGATACAAGCTCTCAGCTCGCGCAAGGTTCGGTGGAAGATGCAGATCGCGCAGCACTGGCTCTGGATGAAATCAACGCGGCCGTTGCGCTGATCAGCGATATGGCAACGCAAATCGCGACCGCCGCCGAAGAGCAAACGCACGTAACCAATGAAATCACGCAAAATGTCACGTCCATTAAAGATGTGACCGATCACTTGGTAGTTGGTGCCGAAGAATCGATGAATCAATCTGCTGAGCTGAAATCGCAAGCTGAGGATCTCAACTCGAAAGTGGCGACGTTTAAACTGGCTTAAACGCCACATTAAGGACGCTCTTAAAAACAACAAACCCCGCTAGCAACTTTGTTACTAGCGGGGTTTGTTTTTATGGATCGACGTTTTTATTGCAGATAGCTTTCCAAAGACGTAAACCTACACCGCCACACACATCGGCGTGCCTGAGATTGGGTCATTAAATACTCTCGCTTGTAAATCAAACACCGATGACAACATGCCTTCTGTCATTACCTCTTGCGGTGTTCCCTGCGTGACTAACTGACCTTTTTCCAACACCACCAAATGATCGCAGTAACGGCACGCTTGGTTTAGATCGTGCAGCACTACGACCACTGTTTTGCCTTTGTCGTTCATCTGCCTCATGAGTTTCATCAGCTCAACTTGGTGAGAGAGATCCAAGTAAGTGGTTGGCTCATCAAGCATCACTACGTCGGTATCTTGCGCCATTACCATCGCAATCCACGCTCTTTGCCTTTGACCGCCAGACAACGATTCAACTGGCTTGTCAGCAAACTCAATCACGCCAGTATCTTGCATTGCTTGCTCGACCAAGGCTTTGTCTTGTTGACTTAACCTGCCCCAATGAGAGAGATAAGGCGAGCGGCCATATTCGACCAGTTTTCTGACGGTAATACCTTCAGGACTGACAAGAATCTGCGGCAGCAAAGACAACGAACGCGCCAAGCGTTTATCACCGTAGCTGCTTAGTGGTTTGTCGTCATACAACACTTGGCCAGAAGCAGGTTTATTGATGCGTACCAAGGTTTTTAATAGTGTCGATTTACCGCAACCATTTGGACCAACTAGTGCGGTAATTTTACCTTGAGGAATCGACAAAGAGAGATCTGGAATGATGGTCTGTTTGCCGTACGCGACGGATAAGTTCTGCGTTCGTAACATGCTTACCAACCTCTGTAACGATACAAAAGAAAAATGAAATATGGTGCGCCAATAACAGATGTTAGCACTCCCGCTGGTAGCTCAATTGGCGGCTGTAAGCCTCTCGCTAAACCATCGGCGCAAATCACCAACAAAGCGCCAAGGGTTGCAGCGGCTGGAATCAACAACTTGTGGTTGTGGCCAAACAGCAAACGCGCAAGATGCGGCGCAAGCAGGCCAACAAAGCTGATCGTGCCTGCCACAGACACACTGATGCTCGCCAATAGCACGGCAGCAATCAGCGCAAGAATTTGGATCTGTCTTGGTTTCGTGCCAAGTGTAGTGGCGCTTTCTTCTCCCAGTCCCATAACATCTAGCCGCCAAGCCAGCCAAAACGCCAATGGCAGTAGCAGCAATAAAGCACTCCAAATAAACGGCACTTGTTGCCAGTTTCGTCCCCACAAACTGCCGGTTAGCCATACCATCGCCGTGTTGATTTCAATAGGGTGCACAATCAGAAGAAAATCGATACCGCTGGCTAAAAATGCGCTGACAGCAACACCAATCAGCGCCAAACGTGCTGGTGTTGGTTTCGACCAGTAAGCCAGCACAGCAATAAAGCCAGCAGCAAGCAAGCCTCCCGCCATGGCGACCATCGGCAACATTGCCACTGGCGCATTCGGATACAGCACCAAACAAGCGGTAGCCGCCAGTCCTGCTCCGGCGCTTATCCCCATTAAATCTGGTGAGGCAAGTGGATTACGGATGACGCCTTGAACTAAAACGCCTGACAGCCCCAACCCAGCGCCCACGCCAATGGCGAGCAACATTCTCGGTAATCGATATTGGTGAATCACAAAGTCCGAGTCAGAGAAAGAAAACAGTAATGCAAAAACCTGTTGAGCCGACATGTTCGCCGCGCCAACAAACAGCGTGAGAGAAGACGTAATCAGCAACAATCCAACTAATGCAAACAGTTTGGTTTGATTCATCATGATGATTTCCTCATTGCAATCGCGATAAAGCAAGGTGTGCCCAACAGCGCGGTAATCACGCCCACTGGCGTTTCAGCCGGAAAAGCAATCGCGCGTGATAAAGCATCTGACCACGTCACTAATGTCGCGCCACACAAGGCGGAAACCGGAATGAGAATGTGATAGTTGTGACCAACAATCGGGCGCACCAAGTGCGGCACTAACAACCCGACAAAGCCAATTGGTCCAGCAATCGCTACGCTAGTTCCTGCCAACAGCACAACCGATAAACCACTGATAAATCGCGTAAGACGAATGTTACCACCTAGCCCAACAGCAACTTCGTCCCCCAACGCGAGTAAATTTAAGTTTCGCGCTAAGCCCATGGCGAGCACCAAACCTAAAGTCGCAAAAGGCCACAGTTGCTGCCACTGCTCAGAATCTACCGCAGAGAGTGAACCCGTTAACCAATGCAACACGCTGTAAGCCATGTCATCCGCCAAAATTACCGACGCACGAGTTAACCCTATCAGCAACGCACTGATGGCAATGCCCGCCAGCACCAAACGCAATGGGTGAGAACGCGCAGAGAAAAAACCACCCAACAACATGACCGCACCACCACTTAGTAGCGCGCCGAATACCGCGTTGATGATTGGGTTCAATTGACTAAAGAATGGTGCGCCGATGGAGGCCAAGGCCATAAAACACGCCGCACCAGCATTAATGCCGAGAATGGATGGCGACGCCAAAGGGTTGCGAGTTAACCCTTGCATCAGCACGCCAGATACCGCAAGCGAAGCGCCAATCAATAACCCAGCATAGGTGCGAGGAGCGCGCAACGTCGCAAGAATTTGATGCAGCATATTGCCCTCATCAAACGCAAACCAATAGCTTGTCAGATCATTAACGCTCAAAGAAAAGTTAGACCAGCCAATCATTGAGGCGGTATAGCCTGACAGCGTACACAACGCCATAGCACAGACAAACAAGCTCGCTTTCCAATGCGGTTTTCTAACCGAAGTCGGGCTTTCTGAGATTATCGACGCACTCATGAGCGCCCCAATAACGCTTCAAGGTTGCGGGCAATTTCTTCCGCCGCCAACATGCCGCGATTTAATGACCACAGTTCCGGAGAGACTTCGACCAGTTGCTGCTTTTTCGCCGCAGTTAGCAACTTAAATAATGGATTTTTGCGCCATTCATCCACGATATTTGGCTGAGAGTAAAGTCCAACTAGTAACCAATCAGGGTTGGTTTTTAGTAAAAGTTCGAAACTGGTTGGGATATACGCTTTTTGCTCAGATGGAGCCAGCGGGCTTTGGATGCCTAGCGTACTCAAAACGCCCCCAGCGTAAGAAACCGGGCTATGCAACCACATCCCTTTGTCAGAAACCACACCAAACTGAATGGTTTCTTGTGTTGCAAAATGCTGTTTGAACTCCGCCATTGTCTGTTTGTGCTGCTCAATGCGTTGTGTCATTTTCGCTTGTTTGCCAATTGCCACGCCGATTTTGTGTGCGGATTCGAGATTTTCTTGATATGTCTCACCACGGCTTTTTAACAGCAAAGTTGGCGCAATTCGCTGCAAATCTTGATAAATCGCGCGATGACGTTCTGCATCAGCAATGATCAAATCCGGCTTGAGCACCGCAATCGCCTCTAAACTCGGTTGCGAGCGCATGCCGACCGATTGCCAAGGACCAACCTTGGCACGAACAGCAGGAATGACTCGTGTGGCATCGTTGTCATCGGCGACGCCTACAGGTGAGACATCGACTGCCGCTAATGCATCGACAAACGAAAATTCTAAAACCACAATACGTTGAGGTATCGCTTCTAGCTCAAAAGTGCCTTGCTCATCTTGCACGCTGCGCGCCTGAGAAAATGCGCTAAATGACATCAAAGCTGAGCTCAACAGCATCAGCAAAACGGTTGAAAAGTGTTTGATCGTAAATTGTTTTTTATTTTTCATCTTGCTTTTTTCCAGTGCTAAGAGTTTTCCATTACCTAAGATCGGCAAAGTCGCCAAGGTAAATTGGCGACTTTTCTTTTCAAACTCGGTGAACGAAACGCTTAAAACTGATAGTTCAGATCCAGTGTGTAAGAGCGTCCCGGAGCTGGGTACCGACCAACTGGGCTTGTATCAATCCCGCGGAAGTAATACTCCTCGTCAAACAAGTTGTTCACCGCAACATTCATGCGTAACTTGCCTTTGTCGTCTTTGTATAAATCCGTCCCCAAGTTGAAGTTCCACACCATGTAAGATGGTACTTTACCCGTTGCGCCAGTTGCATCTTCGGCACTGGTGTTGGCGTTATCGGTATACGAATCACTAAAGTAGAAGCCCGATAGCGTGGTGTCCATGCCGTAAAATGCGTAGGTTGCATCCCAACCAAGCTGATGCTTAGAGGTGTAAGGCAGTTGATTACCTTTATTCGCGCCTTCTTCTTCAAGCGTAGCGTCTAGATAGTTGTAGCTTGCGCCTAAACTCAGTGCAGGTAGTGCTTCAGGCACGTAACGAGCAGAAAGCTCTATGCCTTGGTGAAGTGTTTTTCCGATGTTATCGAAGGTCTGCGTTGAGCTTTGCCATTGCAATTGATCTTCAAAGTCGATGCGATAAAGTGCAGCGTTAAAGCTGGTCGCATCTTGGGTGTAACGCGCGCCGACTTCGTAGTTCCAAGCCAGTTCGCTACCTTCTTCACCCAAACCTCGGATGTAGGCAATTTGTGGCGCACGAAGTGATTTTTGCGCGTTCGCATACGTCACCCACTGGTCAGTTAAGTTGTATGCCACCGTCAAACCTGGCAACCATTCCGTCACGGTGTTGTCTGCCGTTTGTTTTTTACCACGATCGGTAAACGTCATTCGAACCGACTCAACACGCAACCCAGGCGTTACCTTCAATGTATCATTGAACAAACCAATTTCGTTGCTAACGTATCCAGCAAACGCGTCCGTATCTAGATGCCAATCACGCGGAACGCTGGTTGCACCACCGGCGATTGGAGTCTGAGTGAGTTTGTAGTCAATGTCTTCATTAACATAACGGGTACCCACGATCCAGTTTTGAGTAACGGATTTACCTTCGCCAAAGTACATCGCCATTTTTGGCTCTATACCATACACGGTAAATTCACGTGGAGAGGTACGAACGTCCGTCGCTGGCAGAGCCGGATCCGCCCAATGGCCACCCGCGCTGTTAAAGCCCCACTTGAAAAGACGCTCTGACTTATGGCCAAACGTTAGCACTTCTAGCTCGGCACTGTCGGCAAATGGCAAATCGTGGATGTACTTAACACTCCAGCGTGTCGACTTACCTTCATAATCATCGTAAGGACGTTTCGATTGGTGACGATCTTGTTCGTAGTCTTGTGGCGAAAGTGCGCCCGGCATTTGCGTTTCAGCATCGTAACGTTGCAGGAATGCTTGAATCTCTTGAGTGTCACTCAATAGCCACTGTGCTTTAGCTTGAAAGTTCTTCACGTCCGTATCGGAATGTTCACGGAAGCTTTCACCTTTTAGGAAGTTACCTTCCAACTGTAGTGCAAATGTGTCGCTTAACCAGCCGCCCGTGCGTAGGTAAAAATCATTCAGCGGCGCATCACCGCCATCAAACACGGTAAGGCGGTTACTGATTTCAGTTTGCCACGTGTGTGGAATCGGTTTGGTCACTAAGTTGATCACACCACCGACGTTGTTTGGGCCGTACTGTACTGCAGCACCACCGCGTACAATGTCAATACGATCAAGCATCGACAGTGTTGCTGGGAAGATAGACTGACCAGTGTGACCATATGGCGCAAGTGTTAGCGGTACACCATCCATCAAGAACTGAGCATGACCACTACGGCTTGCTTTCAAACCACGTACGGAAATGTTGGGCAATACGCCCGTTCCGCTTTCATCCTGAACTTTAATACCCGGCACGCGCTGTAGCGCGTTATCAATCGAGCCTGCGGCGGTTTTCTCGATTTGATCGCGGGTAATGACGGTACGAGCACCTGGGTACTCTTTGACGTCTTCAATTTCAGATTTACCAATCACGCTACCAGTAACAACGACGGTTTCCATCGCGGTAGTTTGTTCTGTTTTAGCAGGAGCGGCAACCGCGCTCATGGATGTGGCAGAAGCGATTGCAATCGCAAGCACACTGTAAGTGGTAGACAAACCAGCACGTACACGCACTTTACCATCCAAATTCTGGTAAGACATTAAGATCTCCTTTGCGAGAAATTGAGCCTCGGGCAGAATACATCCCGTAAGCTCTCGGGGCTAAACATCCTCAATATGAGGTAAAAATTGGCTAACAGGCGCTAACTACGCACAAAAAGCCTAGAACTGATATCCGTAGCTGAGCATAAACTCGGCTGGTGCGCCGTAGCCAATCTGGTTTAAGCCAGACGTGCCGTTTGTTGCGCCAAGAATGTATTTCTCATCCAAAATGTTGTAAGCGTTCGCTTGGATTTTATGACGACCAGTGGTGTACGCCGCCATCAAATCCACCGTTGTGTAATCGCCAAGTGCGACAGCTTCGTCGTTACCTGCGTAACGGTCGCCCACGTACTTCACACCACCGCCTAAACGCCAGTTGTCATCCAATTGGTAAGTGCTCCAAAGAGAGAACAAGTGGTCTGATACATCGTTCGGCTTTTTGCCTGTGGCTTTGTCTTCCGCGTCCAAGTAGCTGTAACCCACAGAGATGTCCCACTGTTTGGTGATTTGACCGCGAGCCTCTAATTCAATACCTTGGTGACGCACTTCAATTTTATCGATCACATCGCCGTCCACGTTAGTTTGTGGTTGCTCTTGATCAATCTGGAACAGTGCCGCATTCAACATTAATGCGTTATCCAAAAGGTACGCTTTCGCACCCACCTCTTTTAAGTCGGTGTGGAAGAATTCCGCCAATTTTGGATTGATGTAGATACCAGCGTACGGTAACTGCCAAGAGCGCGCTAAACTGGCGTATACGGATGTGTCGGAATTGATGCGGTATACCAAACCAGCACGGTAGCTGACTTTGTCATCATCCAATTTTTCCTTATCTGAGCCCGCTTTTTGTTGTTCGAGTTCCATCGAGTCGTAACGCACGTTACCGATCAAAGAAAGGTCACCCCACGTATAGACGTCTTGCACATACAAACCTGTCGTGGTGGTGGTATTGTCACGAAATGGCTTAAAGCCCGGATCAGGCGTTGGACCAACGACTGGGTCGTAGATATTTTGCGGAGGAAGCGTTTTGTCACTTGCCAACGTTAGGTCGATATCGATCTGGTTGAAATCTGCACCCACCATCAATTGATTGTCCCTGGTTTCCCAAACCAACTCAGATTGTAAAGTGGTCGTAGTACGTGGATCGTAACCAAAGTTGTTGACGGTTTGAGACACTTCATTACCCGTCACTTTGCCCTGACGCGTGCCTTTTTGCTCAAGTTCGATATGGTTGAACGCCGCTCGGTTGTTCCATACCCATTGATCATTCAGACGCCATTCGTAATCCACCGCAATACGGAGACTGTCTGACTCCTGATAGTCGTTTGTGCCGCCAAAGTAAGTGCTTACTGGCAAATCAACTGGCTTGCCATTTTTTGATGGCACACCACGATACGGCACTAGTTCTTGATGGGCGTATTCCACGTCAATATCAATGGTGTGACCTTCCGCTGGTAACACACGAATGGTCGGTGCAATGAAGAAATCGTTTGAATCAACATGATCAACGTACGAGTAGGCTTGACGGTATTCCAAGTTAATACGCCCGTTGACCTTATCTGTAAACGCCATTGAGCTGTCGACCTGACCAACATATTGGTTGTTGCTGCCTACACTACCGTTTACGTGAGTAAAATTCTCACCGTTAGCGCGTTTCGTCACCAAGTTGATGATGCCCCCAGCCGAACCACGGCCATACAAAGCACCCGCAGGGCCTTTCACAATTTCAACGCGTTCAACGTTCGCTAAGCTGCGGTAAGACTGCAACGTACCGTCATCTCGCAAGCCATCACGGTACATATCGTTGAGTGAATCAAAACCACGGATCATGAACTGATCGCGGCTGCCTTCGCCCAAGGTGTTATTGACCCCGGCTACCCCATCTAGCGCATCCACTAAACGCACCGCGCCTCGGTCTTGCATTTCTGTTTTCGTTACTACGGATACCGCTTGTGGCACATCAAGCCATTCCACATCGGTTTTGGTGCCTGATTGAGGCATGTGTTCAGCATAACCTTCGTACTGATGACCGAAGACTTGAATCGTTTCAGTTGCTGATGGGGTTGAGTTCGTCTCTTCTGAAGCCACTGCGCTTGGTGCTACTAATGAAGAACCAATCGCGACCGCCAAGGGGGTCAGGGTCAATAATTTATTCATTCCATAATTCCGTTTAGTTGTTATAAAGCCAACGGATGGAAATAAGAACAAATATTATTTCTATTTGCAATATTAATTTTATGCTCTATATTTATTTACCCTAAAAACACAACTAACAACAAAAAAAACCAAATATCATAACAATAAATACTGAAACTTCTGCCCTCCGTCTCGAGAGAGGCACATTGGAAGACGACCGTGAGCGACTTTATCAACGTTAGAAGAAAATGTTAGAAAATTAGGAAAGCTCATGAAATCTACGATGATTATCGTAAGTCATGTCGTTAACGATGCAGTCACTCACGGCTTTGTGCCTGCAGCTAAAGCGATGGACCTTCACGTCGTTCTTATCACCGACCATAAGCTCAGCCATTTAGAGTTGGCGAGTCATGATAGTCACTTTAATCCGGATACCATTCTAGAATGTGATGTCTTCAACCCATTAGAACTCATCGAAACCATCACGGAGCATGAATTAAAGCCAGACGCTATTTTCAGCAATAGTGATCACTTACAAACTTCCACCGCCATCTGCGCGCAATTTTTTGGCCTCCCATCCAAAGATTGGTCTGTCACGTTAAAGGCCAAAAACAAACACTTAACTCGACAAGTGTTAAATGAAAAATCCTTACCCAACACACAAAGCTGTTTGCTGCATCGCCATTCGAATGTGGCATTAGGCATGGCCTTCCCTGTCGTAGCAAAACCCAAAGAAGGCGTGGCAAGTTTAGATGTACAGCGCTGTGACTCCCAAAGCGAGCTCGATGCTTACTGCGAGGCGTTTTGGCAAAAGCACCCAAACGCCGCCATTCTGGTGGAGCAGTTTCTTCAAGGACCGTTGGTTACGCTCGAAACTTTAGGAGACGGTAACCAACTTATCGCCGTGGGCGGTTTTGATGTGTCGCTCTCTGAGCCGCCTTACTTTATCGAAACCGCCGCAGACTGGAACGGACCAAACGGCATTGCTCACCGAGAAGCTTGCTTGGCTCAACTGAAAGCGTTCGGCGTTGGTTTTGGAGTTTGCCACAGCGAATTTATTATTACGGAAAATGGCCCGGTTCTGGTGGAAATTAACTACCGCAGTATTGGAGATGGCCGCGAATTCTTGCTCAACAATCTCGCTCCCTTCGGTTGGTTTAGCACGATTTTGGGTCTGCATCTGGGTCGAAGATTGGACGGCGATTACCAAATTCATGGGTCAGCGCACGTGCACTACGTAGTTGCGGAACACAGTGGTGTGATTGACGGAGGTTCGACGTCGTTCATCCAACACGATGACGATATCATCACCCAGCAACAGGTACTAAAAACCGCTGGAGAACACTTCCAACAGAGTTATTCCAATAAGGATTATCTCGCCCGAATTTCGATTGTCTCACCATCAGGGCGAAACCTCGACCAAGCGCTGCAGAACGCGCTTAGCAATTTCGATCTAGCTCCGACTCGTGAGGTGGCAGCATGAATGACAACGCTTTGTATCTAACGCAACGATTGATCGACACTTGCTTGCGCGAAGACATGTTTGGCATTTTGTCGAAGGCCAAGTTCAGTAGAGACGCGCCAAAAGGGGTAATTGTTCCTCAAGACGAGCAAGTCTGGCTGATATTTGCCAACTCTGATTTCACGTTGTATTTACCTGTTGCGCCAACGTATTACATGCAGCACTGGCGCTACGGTCACGCCAATGACGAAACACCACCAGGTTGGTGGGTGGAGAAAAATGGCCAAGTCGAGCATCAACAGCATTACAAAGAGTGGATTGCGCTACTAACGACACTGGCGCACGAGAGCTCTCACGAGTTGCTGGCGGGATACCTTCAAGAACTGGAATGTGCAGAGAAACACAAAGCGCTGTGTGACCAAGCGTTTCATCATCATGCAGACCACATTTCTCAACCAATATCCGAGCTTGGTTCTTGGCATCAAAAACTGCTGCTAGCCGACCAGATCGCTTCTTACCTTGACCACCCGTACTATCCAACTGCGCGGGCGAAGTTTGGCCTGAGCGATGAAGACCTTGCTAAGTACGCGCCCGAGTTCGCACAAAGCTTTGCTCTGCATTGGATTGCGATTGAAAAATCACTGGTGACATTAACCAGCGGACAACCTGATTGCTGGCCAACAATGGAGCAAGTGGGGCTTCCTGCTGATTTTGCACTGAGCCACGTTCTGTTCCCTGCACATCCGCTCACCCTGCGATCTTTAGAAGCCTTACCCGAAGGTGTGATAGAAGCGCCTTTAACGTATCTAGACGTGACGCCGACGCTTTCCGTTCGTACTGTGGTCGTCAACGAGGCACCGCACATTCACATCAAGGTTCCGCTGATCATGCGATCGCTAGGCACGAAAAATATTCGCTTAATCAAGCCTTCAACACTGTATGACGGCCACTGGTTTGAACGCCTACTCAGCCACCTTGAACAAACGGACGCCGACTTAAACAGTCGCTTGTTCCATTGCAACGAAAAACACGGTGGACACATCGGCGAGGATAAAACCTTCGCGTACATCGTACGTGAGTACCCACTTACTCATTGCGAAGACAAAGCGTTAGTTCCGGTTGCAGCACTAGCAAGCCCAATGCCTGACGACCGCTTGTTCTTAGAACACTTGGCAGAGCAGTACTATCAACAAGATACGCTGGCGTGGTTCAAAGATTACGTCGACCTATTATGCCAAGTACACCTTACCTTGTGGCTTCGTTATGGCATTGCATTGGAGTCCAACCAGCAAAACGCCATCATTGCATTTGATCAACAGGGCAAAATGACGCTCGCGATGAAAGACAACGACGCAGCGCGAATTTGGCCAGAGCGCTTCCACTTTGCAACAGAGCATGCTGCCGAAAAACACGGCGCAAAACTACTTCCAGTGGATTGCGATGAACTGCTCGATCAACGCATCAAAGTCGACAATGAATTGGCGCTCGGTCAGATGTTTACCACCATCACATTACAACTGGATATCGCAGCGATTGTAGAAGCCATGGCAGCGAAGGGCATTGCCTCTTCAGCATCGCTTTACGCCATCGTGGCCAAAAGCATTTCAGAACAACTCAACCGATTAGAAGGCGAAGGGTTAGAGACGAAACTGGCACGCGAGTTACTGCAAGAGGCGCCTGATTTGTACGCCAAGTACTTGTTGAGCTCTGGCAGTTTGCTCTCGAAAGAAGCCTCCGGCGCGAGCGACATCAATAAGTTCTATGGTTTGTCGGCCCCGAACTTCTTACTGCTTTCTAGCGAAGAAGCGCAACGCGCCTACATAGAAGCCATCAAAAAAAGCGTACGTTAACGATTATGACCAAACTCATCTACAGTGTGTTGTTGTGCCACTTTATCGCTGCGTTTGCCGCGTTAGGTATGCCGCTATTTCTACCCGTCGTGTTGCCAACGTTAGGCGCAAGCATTGATGCGGACTGGGCAGGGGTATTGTTTATCCTACCTACGTTTTGTACTGCGTTGGCGGCGCGATTTTGGGGCAACTTTGCCGATCGCTACGGTCGCCGTCGCTCACTCTTGCGTGCGCAACTTGGCCTTGCAGCAGGGTTTGCGCTGTGCGGCTTGGCAGACAACCTCGCCATGTTTGTGTTTGGTCTTATTGTTCAAGGAACCTTTGGCGGCACCATGGCCGCCTCGAACAGCTACTTATCTAGTCAAATTAAAGAAGCCAAAACACTCGGCAAGTCACTCAATAAAACCCAACTATCTGCTCGCTTAGCGCTGATCGTTGCGCCCATTGGGCTCGGCTGGAGCTTGTCAGAGACCAACCCGCTCAACGCGTACCTGTGGTTATGCGTTTTGCCTTTAATTGCTATGGGCATCACGCTAACACTGCCAGTGGATAAACCCGCCGAACAAAACCTCGAAAAGCCAAACTCAGAATCTCGGCAAGAAAAACCGGTTGCACGGAAAAACGCAATGCATGCCATTCGTTGGATCTTCTTTGCTCAATTCGGGTTTGCGTTTTCTATGGTAGTGACCTTTCCTTATTTCTCGCCGTTTGTGCAGCAATATGGCATCACTACCCACGCATGGATCGGTTTTTTGTACGCACTGCCGCATGGCGTCTATCTGTTGCTGGCAGGCAAAATCCACGTGTTGTCAGATGGATTGAATCGCCATCAACCGCTGCGCACGTTGTGGCTCGGGTTTGCATTGCTTGCCGTGAGCTCTGCCTTGCATTTGATTGCGTCCGAAACCGCACTCATTGCTGCGAGAATTATCTTCGGCATCGCGATGGTGTGTTGTTATCACGGATTGCATCAGCATCTTGCGAGCAATCTGGATCGCAAACTCAGTGGCAAAGTATTTTCTCGCTTTGATGCCATGTCCAAATGGGGTGGCGTGGCGGCGGGATTTTGCGCTTCTTTCATTTCTAGCTTGGGGCTACTTGAGGTTCCTTTCCTACTTTCTGCGATAGTCAGCGTAATCACCTTGATCGCGCTGGTTCTCCATTCAAAATTTGGAAATCAACATGTTACAAACTCAATCCTCTCAGACTAGCGAGTTGCGCGCGCATGAGGTGCAGCTCAATCGTGAGAAAGCCCAACTCAACACGATAATGGGTGTTCTTAATTGTTACTTACGTGAATTTGCACTGCCGAATCAACAAGTGGAATGGCACTACCAATCAACATCGCTACCCCAAACGTTAAAACGCAACTATTCCGCCAAGCAGCAGGTAGCCGTTCATCTTTCTCAACAAAATGGCGTGCTGGTTTTGCCGATTCACTACGCGAGCAAACTGGGCAAAATCAAATTGGCAGAACTGCCGTGGGCGAAAATGCCGGGATCTGGTTGGGCGAAATTGGATGCCACGCAAACTCTTACGCTTTTGCTTAACTATCTCAAGCAGGTATTGGCGATCCCATTTAACCATGAGCTGATCGAACAACTGGAAAATAGCGTGCTGGTTACCGAGCAGTTTCTCAACGTCGCGCCCAAATCGCATCACAACGAGTTTATCGCTTCGGAACAGTCTCTGATTTGGGGGCATACTTTCCATCCGACCCCAAAAAGTCGTTCGGGCGTCACCATGGATGATCTCTTGGCGTTTTCTCCAGAAGTCGGCGCGCAAGTCCCGCTGTACTGGTTTGAAGTGGATACGTCCTTACTTGATGTGCTGAGTTCCGACGGAGAAGCTAACCCTGCTCAGCACATGCTACAACAGCTCGCGCCACAACACGCCACCAGCAATGGGAAGACCCTCTACCCTTGTCATCCTTGGGAAAGCTACACCATTTTGAGCAACCCAAGCGTGAAGCGTGCCATTGAACAAGGCATGATCACGCCACTGGGTTTAGGTGGTGAAAAGATGCAGCCGACCTCTTCAGTTCGTACCCTCTACCACCCAGATATGGATTGGTTTGCGAAATTCTCCATCAACGTACGATTAACCAATTGCGTGCGCAAAAACGCGTGGTACGAACTCGACAGCGCCGTGCAGCTCACGTCGATTCTCAAACCAATTCGAGAAAACGAACAGCTGCACAACCCCGTATTTAAAGTGATGACAGAGCCTTACGCCACCACATTGAATCTAGAAAGTGTCGCTGAGCGTAATTGGGATGACAACACCAAAGCGCGCGAATCGTTTGGGATTTTGTATCGCGAAAATTTCTCGCTGAGCGAAGTCGATATCTTAAAACCAACCCTCGCTGGCGCTCTGTTTGCTTACGACAAAAACGGCAACAGTTGCATTGCTCAACGCCTTAAAAACAAAGCGCGTACTACGCAAAATCGCTATTCCGACATCGCGACACTGTGGCTTGAGCGCTATTTGCATTGCCTAATTCCGGGCGTGTTTAATTACTACTTCAAACACGGGGTGGCGTTTGAGCCGCATTTGCAAAACACCTTGATTGGCTTTGAGCAAGAGATGCCGTGTTGTGTTTGGATTCGTGATTTGGAAGGCACTAAATTACTGCCAGAGTTCTGGCCAGCAGAAACATTAACTGATTTGTCTGAACGCGCGCGACAATCGGTTTACTACAGTCGCGAACAAGGCTGGAATCGCATCGGATACTGCACCTTTATCAACAACATCAGCGAAGCGATTTTCTTCATCGCAGAAGGTGATGAGCCACTAGAGCAAACGCTATGGAATGCGGTGCAAAGTGCCATTGTGCGTTGGCAATCAGTGAATGGAAAACAGCCGGAACTAGAAGCGTTGCTGAATGGCGGTCACTTCCCGAGCAAAAATAATTTCACCACGCGTTTGATGCAAAAAGCCGATAAGGAGTCGGGCTATACCCAAGTCGCCACGCCTTGGCAGCAACACGAAAAAGGAGCGCAACATGTCTAATTCCCTCTCTCTACCGACACGCGTTAGCCAACAAGTTCACACACTCGCACAGCAGCAAAGTCAACCCTTGTGCGCATACGTGTATGACCTAAGCGCCTTAGAAGAACACATCAAACAACTGCGTCACGTTTTGCCGAGAAATGTCGAGCTATTTTACGCAGCCAAAGCCAATCCATCGGGCCCGATTCTTAAAACGCTCGCGCCGTATGTCGATGGTTTTGAAGCGGCATCTGGCGGGGAGTTGACACACCTCCACCAGCAACAACTCGATAAGCCATTGATCTTCGGTGGCCCCGGAAAAATGCTAAGTGAATTGCAACAAGCGATTGAGCTTGATGTTGATGCAATTCATGTCGAAAGCCTCACCGAGCTACAACGCATTGGAGCACTAACCGAGCGCCTCAACCGCCCTGCTTCGATCTTTTTGCGTATGAACATCGATATTGGCGACATCACGCTCAGCAAGTTGGCGATGGGTGGCAAGCCGACTCCATTTGGCTTGGACGAGTCCGAGCTGAGTAATGCTTTGATGTTGCTGCGCGATTTCCCGCAAGTGTCACTCAAAGGCTTCCATTTTCACTTGATGTCGCATCAGCTCGATGTTGAACGTCACTTAGCGTTAATGCAGCGCTATTTCCAAGTCGTGAAAACGTGGCAGCAGGAGTTCGAACTCAGTGAGCTGATGATCAACTTGGGCGGCGGCATGGGGATTAACTACCAAAACCCTGAGCAACACTTTCCGTGGATGGAGTTTTGCGACAAGTTGGAATTCCTCATCGCCAAAGAGCAAGTGCAAGACTGGACACTGCGTTTTGAATGCGGACGTTTCATCACGGCGGCATGCGGTTATTACGTGATGGAAGTACTGGATATTAAGCAAAATCTTGGCGAAAACTTTGTCATCGCGCGCGGAGGAACTCACCACTTCCGCACGCCAGCGGCGCAGAGCCATGATCATCCATTCGTCATCCTGAAAAGCGAGCAACACCATGAGATTTCTCATCCAATTCAGCATGCACAAGCGACCTTTGTCGGCCAGCTTTGTACGCCCAAAGATGTGCTGGCACGCAATCAACACGTCGCCCACGTCGATATTGGTGATTACGTTGTGTTTACCTTAGCGGGCGCCTATGCGTGGAACATCTCCCATCAAAACTTCTTGATGCATGAACCGCCGATCTTCCACTATTTTTAAACGGCATACTTCGCTTTACTCAGCCCCAATCATTGGGGCTTTTTTATTCCACTCGGCACAAATTAATTGCCATTAACCGCTTTGCGAAATAGCAATAATGCGTTTTATCAGCTCGTCGGGTTCCATCTTGGGATTGCGGTAAAAACGGAAGATTTCCGAGTTTATCGCTTGCTGAGCAACCGGATTGACCGCCATTGAATCAATCATACTCGGCACAGCGAGGTTGTGTTTAACGCCGTAGTGAAAGTCTTGATATGACTGGACCTGACACGGATTAAAATCGCTGATGTCGATATCGGTACGCACCGGAATCGAGCCTTTTACCTTATTGAACTTAGCTTGAAACTCGACGTCTGCCAGCGCGCTTGCGGTTTGCTGAGCCGCCTCGGCAGAAAACGACTTGCTCGACATAAACACCAAGCTGTCCATGTTGTAGAGGAATACACCATCGCTGTCCGGCGTTGGGTAACAGCCGACCTCTTGCGGAACCGAGACTTGATTGACGAGCAGCTCACCTAATATCCAATCACCGCCGATTTGAAACAGTGCTTGACCGTCGGCTAGCGCTTGGGTCGCCGTATCCCACTTACTGTCGGGCAATTGGTTGTCGATCAACAAACTGAGGCGACGAAATTGCGTCAGTGCTTGGCGCAGGGTGTCGCTGTCGATGCTATCTCGCTCAAGTTTAACCATCGCATTGGTGTAGAACTCAACGCCGCCAGTGGAGATCACTAAGTTCTCGAAAAGTTGGGCGACTTGCCACGGCTGCTCACCGACCGCGATCGGTACAATGCCATTTTGCTTAGCAAGCTCCATGGCAGCGAACATCTCTTGCCAGTTTTTCGGCGCGGACAGATTCAGTTGTTTAAGCAGTTTGTGGTTGACCCACAACCAGTTCAAACGGTGCAGCGTAAGTGGCAGGGCGATATAGCCGTTTTGTGTTTTATTGATTTCAATAGACAGCGGGTAGAGCACCTCGTCCCAGCGCTGCTCATCCGCTACCGCGTTGACGTTGTGCAAAATACCGATGGCATCCCACGCCTTAATACTTGGCCCTTCTATTTGCGCGAAGCTCGGTGGATTGCCCGCCAGCGCGCGAGCTTGCAGTACCGTCATTGCGCTGTCGCCACCACCGCCTAGCACCGGGCTTTGCAGCAGCTCAATATCGTGCCGTTTTAGCTGAGCTTTGAGTGTTTGCAGCACTTGCTGTTCGCCGTCAGAAGTCCACCAATGTAAAAACTCTACCCCTTGTGGCGACTCAGCGTGAGCGACGCAAGGGGCGAGCAACAGTGGGAACAAGAATGCCAGTTTGTTCATAGTCAGTCTCTCGGGAAAGTCAGCGTGGCGCAGAGGCCGCCAAACTGAGAATGGCTCAGCAACAAGTTGCCGCCATGAGCCTTTGCAATGCTCTGTGAAATGGTTAACCCCAGCCCACTGCCTTCTTTATCGTTGCTAGCGCGGAAGTATGGCTGGCAGAGCTTTTCAAGTAATAAATCGTCAACACCGTCACCGTGATCTTCAATTTCAATCTGGATCGACTCTGGGCTTTCACTCAGCGTAATGTCCGCTTGATGGCCGTATTTGAGCGCGTTATCGACCAGATTCTGAATGCAGCGCTTAATCGCTAACGGTTTACCAGCAAAGTGGGTGCGGATTTCACCGTGGATGCGAATTGTGTCCGGCGCATCGGCGATATTGGCGGAAATGTGCTGAATCAGTTGGGTGAAATTGATCGGCTCGATTTCCTCGTGGATATCGGTCTCTTTAATGCATTGCAATGCGCCTTTGACCATCAAATCTAGGTCGTTACTCAAGCGGATAAAGCGTTCTCGGTCGGCGTCGTTATCTAGCATTTCCGCCCGCAGTTTTAGGCAGGCTATCGGCGTTTTCAGATCGTGTGAAATGGCACTGAACAGCATCTCGCGGTCTTTAATGTGGCTGTCGATGCGTCGGTTCATTTTGTTAAACGCACGTACCGCCGCTTTCAGTTCGTTACTGCCTCGCTCAGAGACTTCGGGCACGTCTAATCGGCTCGACATCAGGGTTGCTGCTTTTGCCAGCTCTCGAATTGGTTGAATTTCTTTGCGAACGATAAACCAGGTACACAGCAACAGCATTAGCGCGGACACCAATAGCGTCAGCCATTGGCGCAGCTCAAAATAGTTAGTCTCTAGGTTGATGTAAGGCGCGGGTAGCACCGCCGCGAGATAAAACCATTCGTTCTGCGCGACTTCGACCTGCATCACCAGAATCGGTGGATTGAGGTCACCAAACGAAAGCGAATAATGCGCCCACAATAGTGGCAGTTCATCGATAGGTAGCTCGTTGTTGAACACTTTGAGTTTGTCGCGCTGGGTGAACTCCACCTCGATATTAGGAATGCCGCTCAGCTCGCTTTCTAATACCTCGCGAACTTGGTTGATGACCAACGTTTTGCGTTCGCTCTCCGGCAGCGGGTCGACGTCAATCTGGTGATTGTTGAGTGAGACGAAAAAGCGTGTGCCGCCCATATTGCGTAGTTGATTGAGCACCAAGTGGCGGTATTCCGAAGGGAGGGTTTGAAAGAAGGCGATGGTAGAAGAAGCGCTCAGTGCTAAGCTTTTGACCGTGGTGGTCAGGCCCTCTTTATCGCGTTCGCTGGCGTGTTGATACCAGATAATCCCGGATAATACCTGCGCCAGAATGATCACCAGCAACAGGAACACACTGGTGCGAACGACCAGTGATCCCGTCCAGCGTTTAATTCTCATAATGCACGTCCGTGGTCAGCATGTAGCCTTTGTTGCGCACCGTTAGGATCAGCGAGCGGTCTTTATCTTCAAGGTGATGACGCAAGCGGCTGATCTGCACGTCGATGCCGCGTTCAAACGGGTCGGCATCGCGTCCCCAGATCTCGCGCGCAATGTCATCGCGAGACAATATTGATTGCGCGTGGTTGACGAACAAACCGAGCAGCGACAAATCCGCGCCACTCAGTTGTTTGACCTCGCGGCTAGCGACGTGGGTCAGTTGCCGGGTTACGGTATCTAACAACCAATCATCAAAACGCACTTTACGCGTCAGTTTGCTATTGGCGGTCGATTGGCTGCGTCTCAGAATCGTTTTGATGCGCGCGAGCAGTTCACGCGGGCTGAATGATTTGGTGATGTAGTCGTCAGCGCCCATTTCTAGCCCTGCGACTCGGTCGGCTTCTTCGGTGACGGCGGTCAGCATGATGATCGGAACATCGGAGTTTTTGCGCAGTTTCTGGCACAGGGTAAAGCCGTCTTCACCGGGCATCATAATATCGAGGATGATCAAATCAGGATGGTGCTCGTTGAGCAGTTGCCACATCGCGCCGCCGTTTTCCGCGCAAAGCACTTCAAACCCTGCGCGACCAAGGTAATCTGACAATGCTTCGCGAAGGTCGAGGTTGTCATCGACGACCAGTATCTGCTTGTTTTCCATCCTACTTTCCCTGTGTCCGTCCCTGTGCCTGCCTCTGAGTTTGGCGCTGGCCAATATGATGCATTCTTAAACGCACATTCACAATCGAGCCGATTACAATTTTCACTTCTCGGTGTAAGAGATTTGTAAGCGGTCACTTACAAACTGATTGCCTTTTGTAACCTTAGGCGCCGCCTTGCTCGCTATGATCATCCTGACCTTACGTGAAACAACATGACCTGAAGGAATCAGGTCCTACAACACTGGCATTCGTCAGGAGGAAACCATGTTTGCAAGTATATTTGGACAACTACAAAAAATAGGGCGGTCGTTGATGCTGCCTGTGGCGGTGTTACCAGTGGCCGGCTTGATGCTGGGTATTGGTAACGCGGGCTTTGCGTTTATTCCAGACGCGGTCAACAAAGTGATGCTCGCCGCCGGTGAAGGCGTGTTCGGCAACATGCAGTTGATGTTTGCGGTCGGTGTGGCGCTCGGGTTATCAAAAGGCAATGACGGTGCCGCTGCGCTCGCTGGCTTAGTTGGCCTAATTATTATGAACGCATCGCTCGGTATCGTGACTGGTCTGCGCGGCCTAGAAACTGACGCCACCATCATGGGCGTTGAGACGCTACAAACCGGGGTGTTTGGCGGCATCTTTATCGGTGCGGTCGCGGCAATCATGTACAACCGCTTCTACAACATCAAACTGCCGGAATATTTGGGCTTCTTCGCGGGTAAGCGATTTGTGCCCATTGTCACCGGTTTATCGGCGATCGTCGTTGGTGCGATTCTCGCGTTTGCATGGCCACCTGTCGGACAACTTCTTGATGCATTTTCTCATTGGGCAGCGTACCAAAACCCTGTACTCGCGTGGGCGGTTTACGGCGCGGGCGAACGTTCATTACTCCCGGTTGGTTTGCACCACATCTGGAATGCGCCGTTCTTCTTTGAAGTCGGCAGCTATGTAGACCCAGAAACCGGCAAAGAGTTTACCGGTGAGCTCACTCGCTTCTTCGCGGGCGATAAAACCGCAGGTTATCTGTCTGGTGGCTTTATGTACTCCATGTGGGCACTACCAGCAGCGGCACTGGCGATTTACCACTGCGCGTCTCCTGAGCGTAAGAAAATCGTCGGCGGTTTGATGATGTCTGCGGCGTTGACCTCTTGGTTGACTGGTATCACAGAGCCAATCGAATTTACCTTCTTATTCGTCGCGCCAGTGCTGTACGTGATCCATATTTTCCTAACTGGTATTGCATTTGCGATCACCGCGTTTTTGGAAATCAAACACAGTACGGACTTTGCGCACGGCGCGATCCAGTTCTTCCTTTACTACCCAATGTCGACCAACGCGTGGATGTTCATCATCATCGGTCCAATCTGGGCGACGCTGTACTATGGCTTGTTCCGCTTCCTAATTGTGAAATTGGATCTGAAAACGCCGGGCCGAGAAACCAACATTGCAGAAGTGAAGATTGCCGGACAGCCTGATGAAATCGCGGTGGATGTAGTCGCTGCATTGGGCGGCAAAGCCAATATTAAGTCAGTCGATGCGTGTATCACCCGTCTGCGTGTCTCGGTGAAAGACATTGCCAACGTTGATGTTGCTAAGCTAAAAGCACTCGGCGCGCGAGATGTTTTAGTGATTGGCGACAGTTTACAAGCGATTTTCGGCACGCAGTCTGACTCAATTAAGTCAGAAGTGCACAGCGTACTCGCCACCTCCTGATCTTACCTCCCCCAATCTAGGTAAGATTTGCCAACCTCCTTGTGAGGTTGGCTTTTTCGTTTTCGGAGTAAAAAAAGCGAAGCCAATAACCAGCCCTACTTCGCCGCCGCGTTGGTTAAATTGCCCAGCACGCCGCTGATTTTGTTCAATACCTCGTCACAGCCTTCAATATGATGGCGCTGCTTTAAATACATAGGATCGTTATAAGCTAACCACGTTTTGCCTTCAGCATCTTCATACACCAACACTTTTTGGGGTAAATCGAGCGCCACTTCCTGCGCACAGATCATCAGTGGCGTGCCCACTTTAGGGTTTCCAAACACGATAACTTCGGTTGGTCGCAACGTCATATCGACTTTCGTGGCATTCTCTTGATGGTTAATGCGCGCAAAGACGTTCAACCCTTTTTCTTGCGCGATAGCGACAAATTTATCCGCCGTATCTTTTGCTGAATGCGTGCTCGCAACGGTTACCACACCCTCCCCAGCCAATGCACTCAATGACGTCAACGCCACGACCAACCCAATGATTACTTTTTTCATTTGTCGTCCCTTCCTCTCTCTGAGTCGAAAACTAGATATAGAAAAACCAAGTGTAGGAAAACTATAGAAGTCAGATTCCGCTATCGCGAATTGCACTCTACCCACTCAAGAGTCGACCGTGTAACACGGATTAATTGATTCAGATTAATAAAGCATTAACTAGCCGAGCATCAAAAGCGTGAAATACGTAACATTTGCAGCCTATTTTAGTAAGAAAGAGAAAAGTAGTGACACGCGATCAATTTGAGTTATTAGCACCCGGTGGTGATTTAGATTCCATCAAAGCCGCCATTGCCGCTGGCGCCGATGCAATTTACTGTGGGCTCGACCGCTTCAATGCTCGTAACCGAGCGACCAACCTCACCTTAGATAACTTAAATGGCGTGTTAACGTTAGCCCATCAGCACAGCTGTAAGATTTTCCTAACGTTGAATGTGCTGATTTTAGAAAGTGAAATTCCGGCGATTGTTCGCTTACTCAGCCAACTGAACACCACCAAAATCGATGGCGTGATCGTGCAAGATCTCGGTCTGGCCTACATTCTCAAACATCACTTTCCCGATTTGGATGTGCACGCTTCAACACAACTGAACACGCATAACGAAGGCCAGATCCTCTTTCTCAACCAGCTCACCGCAAGCCGAGTAAACTTATCTCGCGAACTTAACATCGATGAAATAAAACATCTGGCGCAATTTGGTCGCGAGCACAACGTAATGATGGAAGTGTTTGTCCATGGCTCATACTGCATCGGATTCTCCGGAATTTGCTATATCAGTTCCGCTCGCAATGGTGCATCAGGTAACCGTGGACGTTACAGTCAACCTTGTCGCGAACAGTACGAAACGACCAAAACAGGCAACAACTACCCACTTAATATGAAAGACAACTCCGCATTTAGCGATTTAGAAGCGCTTGCTGATGCGGGTGTGTATTCGTTGAAAGTGGAAGGCCGCATTAAGAAATCCCACTACGTGTACACCGTGGTCGATAACTGGCGTAAACAGATTGATCGCTTGTGCGAGGGTTTGGAACTCTCTGAAGACACCACAGAGTTATACACGGTGTTCAACCGTGATTTCTCCAACGCATTTTTGCAAGGTGATTTCGGCAAGGCGATGTACATCGACAACCCGCGCGACCATGCTGTAAAGCATTTTTCGAAGGTTTACCAATGCCAGTCTGCTGATGATGTACAAGCGGTGAAAAAGAAACTCTACGATGACAAAACCGCGATCATTGAGAAAGTGGCAGAGCAAACTAAGTCGTTCGATGTCACTTCAACACAAGTATCCGGCAGCAGCTTGAAAGGGTCGATTGATGTGCCAACTCTGCCAGCGTTACCTCAACCAGAACCTCGCCAAGGTGCGCCAAAATTATCGGTTCTGATCTCGTCAGCACAAGAAGCCATGCTGTGCGAATACCACGACGTTGATGTTTACTATCAATTGCCAATGGGATTGTCTGGCGAACTGAGCGCGATGATTGAGTTATTCCAAGCCAATCCAATGCTCAAACCATGGCTCCCGGCCATTTTGATTGGCGAAGACTACCACGCCGCGCGCGTATTTTTGGAAACCATCCAACCTGAGTTGTTGATCACCAACAACTCAGGCGTCGGCATGATCGCAAAAGAGCTCGGCTTAGGCTGGGTGGCTGGCCCACAAATGAACACGGTGAACTCATACGCGTTTAAATGCCTTCAAGACGAGTTCGCGGCAAGTGGCGCGTTTGTTTCTAACGAGCTGAATATGAAGCAGATGCGTCACATAAAGCGTCCGAAAAACATGCGCAGCTTCTACAGCATTTATCATCCAAATACCCTACTCACTAGCCGCCAATGTTTGTTCCAACAAACCGAAGGTTGCCGCAAAATTAAGGTTAACAAAGGCTGTTTGAAGCGTTGTGACAAGCGCACATCGATCATCAACCTAAAAGACAACCCGTATGTGGTGCAAAAACAAAAAGGTAGCCACAATTCAATCTACAGCGAGCACAACGTCTTAAACCTGCAAGTGCTGCACGATCTGCCGCAATTGTTTACCGATGTGTTGATCGATCTGCGTGATATCCAGACCGAAACGAAAGTCTCAGCAAGCAAACCTGAGTTGATTAACGCGTTCTTAGCTCTACTTGAAGAGTACAGCGAACAAACCGTCCAAACGCTGAATGCCATGATTCAACCAACAGCCAACGCGCAGTATTTGAAGGGGTTGTAGGCGGTACTTGAAAGTTAAACAACGCATCCACTCTCAACATATATTGAACACACACAGTGCACTGACTACAATAGCGCACTTTTTACGGAATTTAGGTCACACAAAATGACAGATACAGCTAAACCAGCTCTACCAGATCGCCTAGCGGGTAACCCACGTAGCCCATTCTTCATCAAAGAATGCTTCGAGCACCAAATCGGTATTCGTATCAACGGCCAAGAGCGTACTGACGTAGAAGAATACTGCATCAGCGAAGGTTGGGTAAAAATTGCTTCTCCTAAAGCAAAAGACCGTTTCGGTAACCCAATGCTAATCAAGCTTAAAGGCGAAGTTGAAGCGTACTACGTGTAAGCTGACCACGCTTAATATCTTTGAAAGCTCGAGTCTGACTCGGGCTTTTTTAATGCCTGTCATATCCCTTCCTCATTTAATCTCTTCCCTCTTCTTTTCAGTACAAAGTAGGGTCTGTTTATCTTTCGAGATTAAGATTTGTTCGAGGTAAAATCGTTTTAGGCGAGGCAAGGAGTGTGTAGCCTAGCATCCTAAGTAAATACTCCTTAACAAGGCATAGAACGATTTTAGCCGAACCCTTTGGGCAGCGTTTGTTGGTCATTTCTCCTGCGTTATCAGCTTTTTCATGTAGGCTAACTACACATCAAAGCTTCTGCCTTGCACAAATACCCAACAATTCGCTGCAAAAATCAGCTCGAAAGGTCAACAGACCTTAAACTCGATGTAAATCGCTGTTTTTATCTAATTGTTGTCTAAAGTTTCTAGAGAACTAACTGCAATAGTGACTGCCAAAAGAAACGACACCTTTTGAATACAGGGAGAGGAAATGGAAAGCCCACTTGTCACACTCAAACACGCCAGCAAAAGCTTTGTTGATGGCAAAGAAACACATCGCGTGTTAGAAGGCGTCGACTTTACGTTGAACACAGGAGCGAGTGTTGCGCTAACGGGCGCAAGTGGTAGCGGCAAAAGTACTTTACTCAATGTCATCGCTGGCTTTGAGCCACTTTCCGAAGGTGAGTTGTGGTTAGATGGCGATAACACAGCGGCTTGGAAAGACCCACAATGGAGCCAATTTCGACACCAAAAACTCGGTGTTATCTTTCAGCAATTCAATCTATTAACGCCGCTCAACGTGCAGCAAAACATCGCCTTCCCTCTGCATTTGAATCAGCAGAAATGGAACGACTGGTGCGATTATTTGGTCGAGACTCTGGGCACCAGCCAACTGCTCGATAGACATGTTTCTACCCTTTCCGGTGGTCAACAACAACGAGTCGCTATTGCGCGCGCCTTAGCACACAAACCTAAACTGCTACTTGCTGATGAACCCACAGGTAACCTTGACCAAAAAGCAGGGTTAGAAGTGATGAAACTGCTGAGTGAAATCACCACCCAAGGCAATACCGCCGTGCTCTTGGTGACCCACAGCCATGAATGCGCTGAATTTATGAAAGCACGGCTGCGATTGGATAACAGTCAGCTACAGAACAGCCATCAAGTAAACAAACATGAGCTTCACCATGAAGCAAACTAAGCCATCAAACAACAGATTCACTCATACTCGACTCGCCCTGAATCTGTTTGCAGCGCACTATCGGCAGGCGCCACTGCAAGCCGCCGCAATTCTGATCGGTATCGTGCTGGCCGTGACCTTGTTTGTTGCGGTGCAAGCCATCAACCTCAATGCCAAGCGCAGTTATGCTGAGTCTACCGAGCAGCTCAGCGCACAAGCTCAGAACTTAATTATTCCACCAGCAGGGCAAAACTACCTGCCTGAATCGCTCTACTTCACCCTTAGACAAAACGGACTCAGTGCAGCGCTACCTGTAATCGAAGGGCGAGTGAGAGACGAACAAGGTCGACGCTGGTCAGTACAAGGTAGCGAGTTGATTGCCGCTATCTCTTCACGTTCTCGCTATTCATCAGATAGTGAACAGAACGTGTCTTTGTTCGATAGTGCTTTACCTTTGCCTGAGCTTTTAGCCGGCAAGCCAATCGTAATGATGAGCCAATCTCAACATCAAAACTTAGGAGAGGTAGAAACCCTAACTCTGGACGACATTCCAACCCAAGTGGTGGTGCTACCTGACGAATGGCAGTTAGGTAGCCGAATGTTGATGGACATTGGCTTTGCCCAGCAACTGCTCAATAAACAAGGACAGCTCAGTTACATTGCGGTTTTCCATTCGGGTGATAAAGGGAATAAAGACACGCAAGCAAATTGGCAGAACCTTATTGGTGAGCAAGGACAATGGATTGCCAATAATCAAAGTACCGACCTTGGTTCGCTGACCGACAGCTTTCACCTCAACCTCACGGCAATGAGCTTACTCGCGTTTTTAGTCGGGCTGTTCATCGCTTACAACGGCGTAAAGTACAGCTTGCTTAAACGCAATCGGCTGTTAGTGCAAATTCAACAGGCGGGCGTTGCGCCGAGCATTGTGTTCTCTGCGCTGTTAGTTGAACTCACTATTCTCGTTACCATCGGCGCTTCCCTCGGTTTTGTATTGGGCATGCAGCTTAGCCATTGGTTACATCCGACCGTGGCACTGACTCTAGAACAACTTTATGGCGCGACACTGCTGCCCGGCACTTGGCAGTGGCAATGGTGGGCGCAAGCGCTGCTGCTCACGTTAGCCGCCACCCTATTAGCATGTTGGCAGCACTTTAAACAGCGAGTGCGTCAGCCGCTTTCCTCTCATGGTGGATTTTATCAAGCACCTGAAGTTTCTAACGAAAACCAATTGTTCGTGATAGGTGCTGCGTTGACGACTCTCGCACTCGCAGGGTTATGGCTGAGTGAGCATCACCGCTTCACCATGGCGTGGCTCGGCGTGCTTGTGGTGTCGATTCCTTTGTACCTACCCAAAACACTCAGCGTGTTAGCCAATTGGTGTGAAAAACGCACCGCTTCTGGTTTGATGCAGTATCTGTTTGCTGAGCTACGCGAGCTGATTTCTCCGCTTTCTCTCGCCATGATGGCACTGCTACTCGCCGTTACAGCCAATATGGGCATGAACACGCTAGTTGGTAGCTTTGAATCCACCCTAAAACAGTGGTTAGAACAAAGGCTGCACGCCGATATTTACGTCAGCCCTGCCCAAGGAGAAATCGCTGATGTAGAGCGCGCGTTAGGGCAGTTCGACAAGGTTGAGACCGTCTACAAGCAATACTACGTCGACGATAACCTGCAAGGCTTACCGATTTTGCTTGGCACCAAAGACAAAGACACCTTAGAACAAACCATGGTGTTCAAATCGCATTTGGAGAACTTCTGGCCACGCTTTTACCAAGGTGAGTTAATCGCTATCAGTGAGCCAACCGCGGTCAAACTGGGTTTATCACTGGGTAGCGAGCTCACGCTTGATGCCGTTCCAAATAAGAACCTGCTTGTGGGTGCGGTATTCCACGATTACGGCTCACCCAACGGTGAAGTCTTATTAGCACCAAAGTTATGGCAAGAGAGTGGCTTTACCGACCTGCCAACAAGCCTTGGTATTAAAGTCTCGGGGGATCCACAAATCGTCTACGAGCAACTGCGCGAGCAACTGAATCTGCATCCAAGTCAGCTCTACGATCAGGCGCAAATCAAATCCATCGCGTTGGATATATTCTCGCAGACCTTCGCCATTACGCGTGCGCTCAACGGCGTGACGTTGATGGTCGCGGTGATTGGTTTGTTCAGTGCTTGCTTCATGTTGCTCGACGCGCGCAAAGCCGCCATTGCAAGGCTGTATGCACTTGGTGTTAGTCGTCGCAAATTAATGACCATGGTGGTCGGACAGATCGTCGCTTTAGTCAGTTTTACTCTGGTTATCGCCCTGCCCCTCGGAGCCATTGTGGGTTATGTGCTGACAGACATCGTCACCTTGCGAGCTTTTGGTTGGAGCTTAAATTATCTGTGGAATTGGAGTGACGCCCTCAGCATTGCGGCAATCACCATCTTGGTGGCAGTGATCGCAACCTTGATTCCGCTGTGGCGATTGGTTAGTAGGCCTGTCGTCTCCAGTTTGCAAAGCGAGGTGTTGTGATGGTTCGATTAGCAAGCAAGCTTACTACACTACTCATAAGCAGCTTATTCCTGTTCGGTTGTGAAGATGCCCAACAAAAAAATATGGGCACGTTGCTGGGAAGTGGAGATACGCAAAGCGAGAGCAACCTATTCACACCCGTAGAAAAAGGGAATGAACTCACCTTCCCGGCAGACCATCAAGCGCACCCGAATTTTCGTCATGAATGGTGGTACTTAACCGCTAACTTAATTGATGAAGATGGCAACCCACTTGGCGTCCAGTGGACACAATTTCGCTTTGCTGCTGCGCCGCCACCACCGCCAAGGGGCGAAGATGACGTGAAGAAAACCGAGTGGCAAACTCAGCAAATCTACATGGCGCACAGCGCGGTCACTACAACGGACAAACATTACGCCGATGAAAAATGGTCACGCGCTCAAGCCTCTCTAGCCGGCGTCGACACTTCACCGTTTCGTGTTTACCTCGATGATTGGCAGTGGACTTCTTCAACCACCGACCTCTTCCCTGCCACATTGAAGGCGAACTCCGAACAGTTTGGCTATTCGCTCACTCTTACCAGCAGCGCACCGTATCAAAAGCAAGGCGAGCAAGGTTACAGCACCAAAAGTACCGATGGTCAGGTGGCTTCGTATTACTACAGCCAACCGTTTATTGATGTCTCAGGTGAAGTCACCATCGACGGCGAAACCCATCAAGTTTCGGGCAAAGGCTGGATAGATCGAGAGTGGAGCTCGCAATTCTTACTCGACTCACAACAAGGCTGGGACTGGTTTGCCCTAAGATTGAGCGACGACACCAGCTTGGTGGTGTTCCAATTGCGTGATTCCAAAACCGGAGCAGCCAGTTACTCCAGTGCAAGGCTGATGCAGCAAGATGGTTCTGGCATCGCCATTTCTCAAAAAAACATTCAGTTAAAGGCGACTAAGCAAACAGAAATCCAAGGGCGAAAGTATCCAACCGAGTGGCAAGTGTCGATTCCTAACCAGCAAATCGAGCTAACCGTTTCTGCACTCAACCCGAACGCGAAAATGCCGCTTTCGGTACCTTATTGGGAAGGTCCTGTACGTATTGCTGGCTCTCATTCTGGGACTGGTTACATGGAACTCACTGGCTACTGAGCACAAAAATTTCCGTGCACAATCTTGATTATTCGATTCATAATGATGAAATCCTCATCCCCAAGAGCTGTTGAATGCCCTCATGAGTAATATGATTTCGCCAATTCGACAAGTGCGACTCATTTTAGGTGAACCGTGTCGAGCGCTTGAATTTTCAGACATCCAAGAAGACCCATACATCGAGCCACATCGCCACGAGTACTGGGAGATTGTCTGGTGCTTGGATAATAGCGGAACGCAGAGCATCGATTTCGTCGAATACCAAAACCGCCTTGGTCGCTTATTTACCATTTCACCAGGGCAGGTTCACCATTCCGAGTTCATGGGTAAAAACATTCGCATGTTGATATTCCGTCCTGGCTTTGCTGAAACCAATCCACGCAGCACTCAGTTGGTGAATAGCGTATTTTCTACGATTGAGCGACCGCCGTACCTCGATTGCAGCGACGAGGGTTTTCCCTACCTAGAATCGATTTACACCCTAATCAAAGAAGAGTGTGAAAGAGAGGATTGTGATTGGGATCTTGTCGAATCACTCATCAACAGCTTTCTACGCTATGCGTTACGCTTTGCTAAAACACCGTCTCAAAAAGGTGAACAGAAAGACGCTCGTATCGTTCAGTTGACCGAATTAATTGAGCTGCATTATCGCGAACAAAAGAAATGCCAGTTTTACTCCGATGCATTAGCCCTCACCAGCAAACGTCTAAACGAGTTAGTGAAAGCCGCCAGAGGCAAGACGGTCACACAACTGATTCATGACCGAATCATATTAGAAGCCAATCGAGAACTGGTGTTTTCGACGAAAACCGTCAAGACCATAGCGTTTGAATTGGGCTTTGATGACCCTGCTTATTTCAGCCGCTTTTATCGGAAGCAAAAGGGAGAAACGCCAGCGGAATTTCGTCACCGATGTTTAGATAGTGCAATATAATGGGCGGATAATCCCTTTTCGCTGCGCTTGAATGTACTGATAATACCCGAACATAAATCCACCACAATCGGGTATTTTTCTATTCCATGGCTATCAATCTAAAAACTGATCCCATTTCCAAATCCTTTTATCAGTATCTATGGCCAGCGCTCACTGGAATGGTGATTAAGTCACTGTTCATCATGGGTGATGCGTTATTTATCGGTTTAGGCGTCGGGCCCGATGGGCTTGGTGCTATTGCCTTGGTGATTCCACCTTTTTCTATTTTTACTGCCATCGCCATGATGGTTGGCATTGGTGGCGCCGCCAAAATGTCGATAGAAATAGGCAAAGGCAACACGGAATCCAGCCAGATGTGGTTCAGCCAATCCATGTTGATCACCACTTTGTTATCCACCATCACGGTGACGCTCGCGCTCATTTGGTTGGATGAATTGATTGCCTTGATGGGCGCTTCAGGCAACTTGGCTCAGCTTGCTCATGATTACCTGATCGTGCTGCTGCCCTTCTTTGTTCTTTACTCGCTGGCTTGGGTGTTGTCTTGCTTTGTGCGTAACGACACCAACCCTAAATTGGCCACCTATGCGATGTCGATTGGTGCCATTACCAACCTTGCTTTTGATTACCTGTTTATCATCGAGATGAACATGGGGATGAAAGGCGCAGCTTATGGTACGGCCATTGCTCAAGCAGTCATCGCACTGATTTTGTTGACTCATTTCTTGCGCAAGAAAGGCTCATTAGAATTCAGCTTGAAAGGCATCGGCTTAAGCAAGACTAAAGAAATCTTAAGCATCGGTACTCCGACATTCTTTATCGAAGTCACATCCGCGATGACCATCGTGTTGTTCAACTACGTGTTGCTGAGCCAATTCGGTGAAAGCCACATCATTGCCTATGGCTTAACCACCAATGTCGGTGTATTCGCTCTGTTTGTGATGGTCGGTATCGCGCAAGCTTGTCAGCCAATCATCAGCTTTAACCACGGCGCAGGGCGACCAGAACGCATTGACGAGATTCTAAAATTGGGGATGAAAGCAGCCATGGGCAGCGGCACAGTCTTTCTTTTAGGAATCTGGCTGTCAGCGCCACTAATTGCCTCAGTTTACTTGGGTAACGCAAATGATTTGATCCCAATCGCCGCAAGCGCACTGACGTTCTACTTTTTCGGCGTCCCTTTGATGGGGTTAAACATGGTAATTGCCAACCTGTTCCAAGCCATTGCCAAGCCAAAACAAGCGACGCTTATTTCCTTATGCCGAGGGTTTGTGTTTGTCGCGCTAGGTGTCTTGCTACTGCCTAAGTTCTTCCCGCAAGACGGCATTTGGGCGAGCATAGTCTTTGCAGAAACGCTTACTGCAGTGATCAGTTTGAGCATGTTATTCAACTACCGAAAACGCGCAGTGGAGCTATCAACTTCCTTGGCGAGAAGTTCCTAGTTCAACCAAGCTCAGCCAAATGATAAACTCGGGTTCTATTTCATTCTGTGATTAAAAGGAAATGCGATGAACCCGATTATTGCGCTGCTAAAAGAGAACAACATCAGCGACGAACAAATCAACGAGATTTTTCAGACTCTGACGCAAAACCCTCTAGCGGCAATGGCAACAATCAGCCAACTAGGTTTGCCACAAGACAAGCTACAAATGCTGATGGCGCAAGTGATGCAAAACCCTGCGCTAATCAAAGAAGCCGTAGACGAGTTGGGATTGGATTTCTCAAAGGTTGAAGAAGCAAAAGAGAAGCTTCAAAGCCAAAACCAAGGCAACTAAGTCTTAGCCATTTAGCGCTGAATATAGAAAAGGCCGTTAACCCGAGCATGTGGGTTAACGGCCTTTTTTGTTCGCTACGTTGTTGTTAGCTAATTTTTGTCGGTTAATGATCAGCGATTTAAAGACGCGAATTGTTCTGCGGTCATACCGTAGTAAAGCTTGTCGTCAAAGCCTTGCTCTAGTTTGTAGTAGTCTTTCTGACGGCCTTCTTGAGTAAAACCATTTTTCTCTAACGTCTTGTAAGAACCAGCATTAGAAGCGTAGCAATCGGCACTGACTTTATGGGCGTTTAGCTCAGTAAATCCAATCTCGGTCATCATTTGGCAAGCACGAGTCGCAACACCTTTGCCCCATGCACAAGTTGGTAACTGATAACCCACTTCGTAGTTGCCAGTTAAGAACATCACTGCGGTCACTGCACACATTCCCATGTACTGACCTTGTTGGTCACGAATCACGAACGTTGGGCTATCTGGCCAAACACCGTCTTTGATCGCTTGTGCCGTATTTTCAATAATAGGGTCAAAGAAGCCTTCATACAGACTGTTGTCAGCAGGAGCGAAGAACAGATACTGATTGACCTTATCGTCGTTCAACATCTCGATAATATCTTGTAGATCAGAGCCTTGAATCAGTTGGATAGTCAAAGATTCATTAAATGGGATGGCTTCGCCTTGTTTTAGTTTTTGATATGACATGTGTTACCTCGTTATCTGCTGAAAATAGTAGCCCAGCGAATAAGAGAAAAATTGGATTTTTGCGACAACTTTCGGGCTGAGTAGCAATGTATTACGACTCAAAATCGCCATAGATATCGATGGTTAAGTCGCGCTTTTTCAAGTACTTGCTCGGTGTTTTTCTTAGCTGCTGTTTGAGGGTACGAATCAAATGCGATTGGTCACTGAAACCAAATTGCTGTGAGAAGCTCGCCCAATCAATCGCCTCTTGTTGCTTGTAGAGGGTCAAAATCATCTGCTCCAGACGTGCCATTTGTTGATACTGCTTAACACTCAACCCCACCACCTGCTTGAAACTGCGCTCAAGCGTTCTGCGAGAACAGGCGCACTGTTTGGCTATCTCATCAATATCCATCGCTAACTCAGGTGAACGTAGCGCTTGAGCGTCCATCACGGACACCGCTTTTTTCGATGCCAAAAACGGTTTGGTACGGCAAGGTTCGATATCTAACGCATCTAGATGTTGTTTGATGTAGTTCAACAAACATTGCGGTGAATCTTGCAACTCTAGCTGCCATAGGCCCTGTTGAAAGCGCTCATCAAACGCCGCGTTGAGCCAATCAAACCATTCGCCTTGGTTAATTGCGCTAACTTGGGATGCATCACTAAACAGTGATTCAATGGCATACAAACCCTCTGGACGAAAGGTGATGCCGATACGCTTGATGGGAGCCGTATCTTCCAACAACAGCAAGTGTTCGTTAGCCGTTAATAAGTGACAGCCTTTGCCAGCAAGCTTAGTGTCTCCCGTGTCGTAGCTGTAGCTTTGCTCTGATGGCGTAAAGAGTAAATGAGCACGCGGGTTTGGAATAAGGTGCGGCTTGGGGTCAATGACTTCACCCTCTGGCACTTCCAAGTACCAAATTTGATGAATAAGCCATTCGTACTCTGGCAGAGACTGTTTCCAAGCTATCATGATTGTCCTAGTGGTTAGTAAAGATAATGAGCGCAACGTTTTTGCTTCAACATCTGCTCGTTGAGTGTGACTGATTGATGCTCATCTCGCCACGCATTTCTCACGCTGCTCCCTTGCAAGCTTGTTGGATTGCGGTAGGCTTTGAGCAGAGAAAACAAGCTGAACAGAACAAGGAAATACCCCGATGCGCGTCGACTACCACCAACGACTGGTTCCTGTGATTCGTTATTTAGAACAACACTTTAATGAACCACTCAACCTGCCAGAAGTGGCCGCGCTGGCAAACCTTTCTCCTTATCACTTTCATCGCACCTTCAAAGCCGTGCAAGGCGAGACATTGGCCGATTTCATTCGACGTTTACGTTTAGAAGCCGCCGCCGATGACTTATTCAAATCCAAGCAACCGGTATTAAACATTGCCCTAGAGTACGGATTTTCTAGCTCACAGAGCTTAGCCAAAGCCTTCAAACAACATTATGGCGTCACACCTACAGCCTTTCGTGACTGCGAAAACTACCAGCAATTTTCTGAATTAGCACGAAACAGCAAGATTGGACACACGTTGCGCAAGAATGGAAACGAAGTAACACCAAGCGATTCATATACTGGCTCTGAACTCACCAAATGGAGCATGACAATGGAAACGCAAAACTTTGAAAAAGCAAAACTGGCTTACATTCGCGTAAACGGCCCTTACGGTCAAGGCTATGAGGAGCCATCAGGTCGCTTGTATCAATGGGCAGGAATGAAAGGTTTGGCGGGCAATACCTGCATCTTCATCTACCATGACAATCCAGAAATCACGCCAGACGAGAAGTGTCGCACTGATATCTGCTTGATGGTGCCAGAAGACACCGAAGTTCCGAAAGGCATTGAGCTGCAAGACTTCCCCGGCGGTCAATATGCGGTGATGCGCCAACACATTACTGACCCGAGCCAATACTCAAAAGCGTGGGATGATGTCATGAGCAAAGTGATTGAATCCGGTATTGAGAACGACGATCGTCCTTGCTTCGAGCTTTACCACAGCTTTGACCCACAAACGCACCATGCAGACGTTAGCTTCTGCACCGCCATCAAATAAACCAAAAGCCTGCATCGTTGCAGGCTTTTTCATTTCTTACTCTGGTCGCTTAAATCCCTTCTTCTAAACGCTGTTTATCTTTTAATCCAATTACTTAGAATACGAACGAATACCTCAGTGTTTTCGTGATCCTACTTCGCGTTTTGACCACGCGCGTTCATTCGCTCGGCTGAGTTGGGATTCATTTCACAGATTATTCATGAAGCGAACCTAGACTGAAAAAAACTCCATCGACCCCGTTCGACCTACAACGCTAGGCACAATAAAAACTAGGTACTACAGCACCTCTAGGACATTCCATGAAGAAGAACTTACTTGCCATTGGTCTTGGTAGCGTGATTGCGCTGACTGCTGCCCCATACTCTATCGCGGCTAACGATGCTGCTGTCCAATCTTCCACCGACTACTCACAGATCGTCACTAAACGTCAGGTTGTCGACCAACTGCTGAATGACGCGGTACAAGCATTCAAATCCCCTGCGCGTATCTCGCACGCAGGTTTTACCGCCAAAATGCCGAGCAACATGGAGATTGTCACCGACCGCTTACTAGAAGCCTACAAACTTGAGCCGTACCGCACTGACCTACTGATTTCTGCGGCCAACGCGCAGATCTACAACAAGAATGCAGACCGCGCGATTGAACTGTTTGAACAAGCCCTTTCTGTTGCACCAGACGATGTGGATTTGCACGCTTACTTAGCGGTATGGCAACGCTTTGAGGGCAACCAAGCAGAATCAGCGAAACACATGGCGACGCTCATGAAGCTCAATGCAGGTAAAGCGGCAGACATCCAACGCATCTTCGACACCGTTGACCGCGTACTTGCCACGCCGCTAAAAGAGAAAGCCGACAAAGGCAAATTGGATGACAAAGGCGCAATCGTCACGTTGGGATACGCGCTGAACCCAGATGGTTCAATGCATCAAATCTTGGTTGAGCGTTTGGAAACCACGCTAGCCATGGCGAAAGCAAATCCAGACGCATTGATCGTATTGACGGGTGGTGTACCGAAGAACCACAAAACCGAAGGCAAGTTAATGGCGGATTGGCTGATTGAAAAAGGCATCAGCAAAGATCGCATCATTGAAGAAAACTACGCCACCAGCACGGTAGGTAACGCCCTATTCAGCAGCTACGCGTTGGCACGTCATAACATCAAACACGCGACCATCATCAGTTCCGCGAGCCATGTGCGCCGTGGTCAAACCTTGTTTGAAATCGCAAGCTGGCAAACTGGCCCACAAGGCATCACTTTCGACACTGTGAGCTACCCAGACAAGCCACTTAAAGACTTAGCCAAAGCCAGCGATAGCGAACTGCTTGGTATCTACCGCGATGCACTGCGTACTTACGGCATGTGGAGCTACCGCTCTTACCCGCTAGAGTCGCGTTAAGTATTCTCGACTCATACCAATCAAAAAAAGCCTGCGTACTTGCAGGCTTTCTTGTCTTTGTGCAGTGGTTGAAACCGCTTAAATTGCTTCGCCGTTTACCGTTACTGCCACATCAATGTTGCCACGAACTGCGTTTGAATATGGGCAAACTTGATGTGCAATGCGCGTTAGCTCTAGCGCTTGTTCTTGTGGCATGTCTAGCTCTACCGCTAGGCTCACTGTTAGTGCAAAGCCACCGTTATCGTTCGGACCGATGCCCACTTGCGCTGTTACGGGTGCACTTTTCAGGTTTACTTTACCTTCACGTGCTACGTGCAAAATCGCGTTAGAAAAACATGCTGAATAGCCCGCTGCAAAAAGCTGTTCAGGGTTAGTTGCTGCGCCTGTGCCGCCCATTTCCTTCGGGTATGACAGCTCTAGATCGAGAAGACCGTCATCAGTTTTTACTTGACCATTACGACCAGCCAAAGCGGTAGCTTGAGTTTTGTATAGAGTAGTCATGCGAGTGTCCTTCTTAATTTAAGTTGTGCACAATTTAATTGCTTGCAATCTTATATCGAAGTGAAGATAGCTTGCAACTATATTGTGCACAATTTATTTTATAACTCTCTTTCTCTGTAAGCAGGTAGGCAACACCAATGAGCCAGTGTTACACCGACAACACCATGACCGACGACGATAAACTCTTACTCGAAAACCAAGTTTGCTTCCCGCTCTACAGCGCAGCAAATGCAGTGATCCGAGCTTACCGCCCGTTGCTGGACGAGCTTGATCTGACTTATTCGCAGTACTTAGTGATGATGGTGCTATGGGAAAAAGACGGTGCCAGCGTAAAAGAATTGGGGTCTCAACTGCATTTGGACTCAGGCACACTCACACCGCTACTTAAACGCTTAGAAGCAAAAGGCTATGTAGAGCGTGGTCGCAGTGAAACCGATGAGCGTGTTCGCGTACTCAACCTAACAGAACAAGGTCATGACCTTAAAGAACAAGCCAAGTCAGTGCCAAACGCCATGATGTGTAAAATCACCTTAGAGCTGGGTGAAATGATCATGCTGAAGAAGTTGTGCGGCAAAGTGCTCGATAATCTGAGCTGACAAAATAGACGCATCAGCGTACCCACTCCCTATTAGAAAGAGCCTGCCGAGATGCAGGCTCTTTCGATCTTATTCAGATCATCCACTTAAGGTCATCATCAGTATTCTCTATTGTTACTCTGCCTTCATCTTCAATAAAACCTATCAATGCAAACCCACTTACATCGGATTTCCCTATCAAGTGAAATAGGAAATGGCTATCAATAGGATAGTTACAAGCGATTTTCCTTAAACACACTCCGATGAGAATATACTTTCCGAAAGCAACAACAGCTCAGCTTAAAACATTCAAAGGAAAGTAAATTATGATTAATACTCAAATCAAACCATTTGCAGCTACAGCGTACAAAAACGGCGAATTCGTTGAAGTAACAGAACAAGACGTTCTAGGTAAATGGGCAGTATTCTTCTTCTACCCAGCAGACTTTACGTTTGTATGTCCAACAGAACTGGGCGACCTAGCAGACCACTACGAAGAGCTACAAAAACGTGGCGTAGAAGTGTACTCAGTATCAACTGACACACACTTCACTCACAAAGCATGGCACGACAGCTCAGACACAATCGGTAAGATTCAGTACTACATGCTTGGCGACCAAACAGGCAACATCACAAACAACTTCGGTGTGATGCGTGAAGGTCAAGGTCTTGCAGACCGTGCAACGTTCCTAATCGACCCAGAAGGTACTATCCAAGCAATGGAAATCACTGCTGAAGGTATCGGTCGTGACGCAGAAGACCTACTACGCAAAGTGAAAGCAGCTCAATACGTAGCAGCGCACCCAGGCGAAGTTTGCCCAGCTAAATGGAAAGAAGGTGAAGAGACTCTAGCTCCATCACTAGACCTAGTTGGCAAAATCTAAGCCACTGAAATTTAAGTTCTAATCAGTTCCCGATTTCCTTTTTCTGATTAGAACTGAATTAGAGAGCACTTCAGGTTAGATACCTTGACGACCTTCTGCCTGATTTGCTCTCTCCCCCTCAGGTTTTATCTACAGTAACCACTTTTTATTACCTATCTGAATAAGTAGGTGTGCAGTAATTGCGTAGAAAAAATCGTTTAGAACCAGGCATAGATTTTCGATAGCTAGTTACTCTAACTACAAAATCTATAACGCAGTTATCAACGATTTTAGCTAGCAAGAATGAACAAATACTTGTTTTGATTGGTAACTATTTAATTAAGGTAGTAACAACTATGTTAGACCAAGCGATCCAACAACAACTCAAACAATATCTGGCTAATGTAAAAGAAGAAGTTCGTTTAGTGGTTAGTCTAGATGAAAGCAAAGCATCGAATGACATTTTGTCTCTAGCGAACCAAATCGCAGAGATGAGCGACCTAATCACCGTGGAACGTGACGACAACGCAAGCGCACGTAAACCAGTGATGGCGGTAACTAACCCAGCTAAAGGCACGGCGCTACGCTTTGCAGGCTTGCCAATGGGTCACGAATTTACCTCTCTAGTATTGGCACTGCTTCACTCTGGCGGTCACCCAATCAAACTAGAACCAGAAGTGATTGAACAAATCGCAGCACTAGACAAAGATCTAGACGTAGAAATCTTCATTTCACTGTCTTGCCAAAACTGTCCGGACGTGGTTCAAGCGTTCAACATGATGGCGGCAATCAACCCGAAAGTAAAAGCAACCATGATCGACGGTGGTTTGTTCCAAGATGAAGTGAAACAACGCGACATCATGGCCGTACCAAGTGTATTCGTGAACGGTGAGCTATTCGGTCAAGGCCGTATGTCTCTGACTGAAATCCTAAACAAAGTGGATGACGGCGCGAGCGAGAAAGCGGCGAAAGCACTAAGCGAAAAAGACCCATACGACGTACTTGTTGTCGGCGGTGGTCCTGGTGGTAGCGCAGCTGCTCTGTACGCCGCTCGTAAAGGTATTCGTACTGGCGTTGTTGCTAAGCGTTTTGGTGGTCAGGTTATGGACACCATGGCAATCGAGAACTTCATTTCGGTAAAACGTACTGAAGGTCCAAAACTGGCAACTGACCTAGCAGAACACCTAAAAGAATACGATGTAGACGTAGTGACTGAGCAACAAGCTGAGAAGCTAATGGGCGCAGCACACACAGAAGATGGTTTGATTCACATCCAACTTGAAAGTGGCGCAACGCTGAAAAGTAAGAGTGTCATCCTTAGCCCTGGTGCACGCTGGCGTGAAATGAACGTTCCAGGTGAGCAAGAGTACCGTAACAAAGGTGTCGCGTACTGCCCACACTGTGACGGTCCACTATTCAAAGGTAAGAAAACTGCAGTTATCGGTGGTGGTAACTCAGGCATCGAAGCCGCTATCGACCTCGCTGGTATCGTAGAACACGTAACGGTTCTTGAATTCGCAGACGTACTTCGCGCAGACCAAGTGCTTATCGACAAAGCGAACTCACTACCAAACGTAGACATCATTACGATGGCGCAAACAACAGAAGTAGTGGGCGACGGTACTCGCGTAACAAGCTTGAAGTACAAAGACCGCAACACAGATGAAATCAAAGAGATTGAACTGTCAGGTATCTTTGTTCAAATCGGTCTAGTACCAAACACAGAATGGCTAAAAGATTCAGAAGTAGCGCTATCTGAGCGCGGCGAAATTGAAGTCGGTAGCCGTGGCGAAACTAGCCTAGAAGGTGTGTTCGCAGCGGGTGACGCAACAACCGTTCCTTACAAACAGATCATCATTGCGATGGGTGAAGGTGCAAAAGCAAGCTTAGGCGCATTTGACTACCTAATCCGTAAGCAAGGCTAATCTCCAATTTCTTGAGCACAAAGCGCACGGTGCTGTGTTTTCTTCCCCGGAAAACCAATCGGGGCACCGTGACAGCGATGAGTAACAAGAAATAAAATCAAAAAACCTAGAAGCCCAAAGACTTTGCCAGCAGGTACTAACTGCTGGCTTTTTTGGTTTGGGGAGAGGTGTAAGCAAATCTCTCAGCGCTCCGAGTTCAAACTGGAGGGAATGGCTCTACAATCACGGATAATTCAGTTCACTCCACCAGCATCACAACGCGCTGCGAATAGATTCTGAATACTCGCTTAGGCTCTTGCAGAATGACGCTGTTCGTTTATCGTTCTCTCCCCGTCATTCCCGCGAACCTAGGTGAGACTCGGAATCTACTCACCGTAAACTCGATCGAAAATGAGTAGCACGAACAAACAAAAGTTGAAACAAGGTTGCAAGCACCTTACCCAACATTCAACCTCAAACCAGCAACCCCACCTAACCTCCCCTTGTATCAAACTCCGAAGCTCTCAACACGCAGAGCTCAAAAGGGAGGAACTGGTTCTGTGCTCGCGGATAATTCAATTCACAACGCAACATAACAACACACTGAAAGTAGATTCTGAATACTCGCTTAGGCTCCTTCAGAATGACGCTGCTCGTTTAGCTCTCTTTCCGTCATTCCCGCGAACCTAGGTGAGACTGGGAATCTACCTACCTAAAGCTCGAACGAAAGACATTCACACACATACACGTGACGCATCAACGGTTGGAGGGTTCATGAACATGATCCTCCTCTCAACCTCAAACCACCAATCCCATCTAACCTTCGCTTATATCAAACTCTTAAGATCTCAGCATTCCGAGTGCAGGTGGCAAGTTTTACAGTCACAGATAATTCAATTCACTCCACCGGCATCAAAACGCGCTGCAAATAGATTCTAAATACTCGCTTAGGCTCGTTCAGAATGACGCTCTTCGTTTAACACTCTCTTTCCGTCATTCCCGCGAACCTAGGTGAGACTGGGAATCTACTCACCGTAAACTCGATCGAAAATGATTAGCAAGAACACGAACAAACAAAAGGTGAAACAAGGTTGCAAGCCCCTAACCCAACTCTCAGATTCAAAGCACCAAACCCACCGAATCTCTCAATGTATCCAGATCCAAAGATATCAACCCTAAAAAATTTTAAAAAAGCCCTTTACCTAAACTTAACTTGAGGTTTTAGCATATTCATCGTTGGCTAGAAAATGACAAAAAGGAGCACATCATGATCCAACTAGAACATATTAACTTAGTCGTGAAAGATATCCCTGAAATGCTGAAGTTTTACCAAACTGCATTTCCACATTGGTACGTGCGTGATGAAGGTAAAGGCGAATGGAGTGGCAAACCAAGAAACTGGCTACATTTTGGCGACGAGTATCAATACATAGCCATGAGTGACCATGGCGAAGGAGAAAACCGCGAGTTGAGCGGGCACCAAGTTGGGCTAGCGCATTTTGCTTATGTGACCAACAACGTCGATGCAATCATCAAAAGACTAACCGATGCAGGTTATCCGATTGCCCAACCTGGTGCTGATGAACCATACCGCAAAAATGTGTATTTTGTTGACCCTGCCGGTTTTGAGATTGAATTTGTTGAATACCTGGCGGATGACCCAAAACTTCGTAACCTGACAAGCTAAAAGAGATGTAAATAATAAAACGCCAGCAGATAGTGACTGCTGGCGTTTTATTTTATCTATCAGGCTTCTTTATCGCATTAGCGCTGTTTGGCAAAAACCTGAGTCCAGTAATATCCGTAGCGTGCAGAGTGATTTTCGACAAGCGACGCGCCCATCTGATCAAAATCCGCACTCATGATATTAAGGCAGTGACCTTCACTCGATAACCAAGCATTAACGACGGCGTTAATGCTGCTTTGCCCTACGGCGACATTCTCACCAATGGCGCTCCAAGCATAGCCCGTTGCGTTAACTCGATCTGACATCTTGCTGCCATCAGAGCCTGTGTGGCTCATGAAATCGCTGTTCGCCATGTCGCTTGAATGTCGATAAGCGGCGCTTTCCAAATCGTAGCTCCAAGTCAGGGCCCCAACAGGTGGCATGGTGGTTGCACCACACTGTTGTGTAGTAGAGCGGGCGCTGTTGACCGCTGCAAGCATCTGCTCGGCAAATGTGCCTTGTGACGATGTGGAACCTGAGTTTTGTGAGCCGCTTTCTGCTGGGGCTGACGACTCCCCATCGCCGCCACATGCGCTGAGAAGTAGGGCCAAAGCAGGCACTAAGATCTTAGTTGGCATTGTCTTTCCTTTATGAGTGACGAAGAGCAAACTGCGCTTTTCGATAATAACGCCCAATAAACTAACAAAAACCAATAAAAGCACCATATAGCTTAGGGGTTTTTAACCAAAGACTCACATGAAGTTTTCAATCGCCTTGGTTCGGTCGATAAATCGGCAACGTTTCAGCCCAAGTATGGAATGGCGTTTCATCCATATCCTGTATTGCTTGAGTGATAAAATCGATGAACACCCTCACTCGGGCAGGCACATATTCCCGGTTGGCATAGAGAAGATACACGCCATTTCCTGCTTGGCGCATGCTTGGAAATATCGGCACTAAACGCCCCGCTTTAAGCCAGTCTCTCGCGATAAAATGAGGAATCTGAGTTAATCCTAAGCCTTCTGCGCAAAGCTCTGCCATGGATTCACCGTCATTTACAATATAGTTTCTTTCGGGGTCATATTCACTCGCACCGTCTGGTTCTGGCATCCGAATCGGCAACAGTTTCCCCGTTTGTTTAAAACGAAAACGAACCCAAGAATGGTCATTGAATACATCCGGGCCACTCGGAACACCATGGCGCGCTAAGTAATCCTGACTGGCACAAATGATAAAATCGATAGGGCTCAGCTGACGCACAATCAATTGACTATCGTGAACGACACCAGAGCGAATCGACACATCAATACCTTGCTCAATAATATCAACGTAGGCGTCATCGTAATGAATATCGATAGTGATGTTAGGGTAGCGGCGGCAAAACTCTTTTAATAAAGGACGAATATAGAGGCGACCGTACGAGACTGGCACATTAATCTTAAGCTGCCCTGAAAGCGCATCATTGTGACTTTTTAATGAATCCTCACATGCCGCCAGCTCTTCCAGTACAAACCTAGCAGTATTTGCGTACCGACGACCAGCTTCTGTCAGGCGGCTCTGTCGCGTAGAACGTTGAAAAAGCTGTATACCCAAATCGCTTTCAAGACGATGTATGGCTTTGCTCACGGTCGAAGGGTCAGTGCCATACACTTTGGCAGCCGCAGCAAAACTACCGCCATCTAAAGTGGCAATAAAAAATCGTAGGGACCGTATCTTATCCATATAACCAATGAACTCTATTCATGAATTTTATTCACTTTAGTAAAGACCAAGTGGCTCTTCAATCACTAATTAGCCTAAATATAATGAACCTCAATAACTTGATGCTCTGTTAGCGAGGAAAAACCATGGGTAAAAACGGATTGAAGAATGCACTACAACTATTGATAGCGACACTAGTCCTATTCTTTGGGGTGCTTCAAACAGCACATGCCGCAGATAAACGAATTGGTATTCTGGTTTACGATGGCGTACTGACCTCTGATGTTACTGCGCCTTTAGAGGTCTTTGGCGTCGCAAGTCGTCTCACTTGGTTTAGTGATTATGACGTGCTCACCATTTCCGTCTCCGATCAGAAAACCATCACCACTGAAGAAGGATTAAAAATTGGTGTGGATGCTTGGATTGGTGATCTGCCGGAACTCGACGTATTGGTTTTAACATCCAGCTATGACATGGATGCACTAATCGAAAATAAAGATCTCATTCACTTTATTAAAACTACCTCAAAAGCGGCAGATTGGATGGCAAGTAATTGCTCTGGCGCGTATTTGTTAGCCGAAGCTGGCCTTTTAAACGGCAAAAAAGCAACAACTTGGGCCGGAGGTGAAAACGGCTTTCAAAGAGATTACCCAGCAGTCAAAGTACAAGTCGACCAGAATTTTGTCATTGATGATGGCGTTATCACTTCGAACGGTAGCCTAGTTAGCTATCAAGCTGCTCTTAAGCTACTTCACCTTATGACTTCAGAGTCTAAAGCTCAGGAAGTCGCAGATGCCATCCAGTACTCACGTTTTTCCAACCAACCATTTTAAGCGTGTAAGAAAGAAATCAGAGTCACCCTTCGATATTTCGAAGGTTAACTCTTCGAATTTATCTTCCTAATCGAACAACCCTTTTTATCACTGTAAAAGCGATAAAAAGGGTTGTCGTTCATCTGGCAGACACAACGTGCTCTCCAAACTTTTTATCTTAATGCTATGGAAAAACGTAAACGTTACGAAGCACTGACGAAAGAGCGATACCAAGAGATCTACCGTCTCGCATATTGGTTATGCAAAGATCACCACCTTGCTCAAGATTTAGCGCAAGAAACCTTTCTGAAAGCGTGGCGATTCTTTGATAAATTAAATGACCCCAACGCCGCGAAGTCTTGGCTCATTACTATTTTGCGTCGTGAGAATGCTCGGCGCTTTGATAGAAAACAGTACGATTTTGTCGACATTGATGAGTGTGCAATACAGACAAAAACCTACCCTGGCAGTGACTACGACATGGCCCAAGATTGGCTTCAAAAACAAATGATGATTCTCGAACCCAAATACCGAGAGCCGTTGCTCTTGAGCTTAGTGGCTGGGTTGAATCATGATGAAATTGCCCAAGCCTTGAGGCTCAACCACAACACAGTGGCGACTCGATTATTCAGAGCGCGTAATCAGATCATCGCACAGAAGGAGAGTCATTAAGACACAAAAAGTAGTCAACCATGTAAACTAACTGGCTATGCTCCGGTCTATTTCATAAGTCGTTACACAACTCGACGCTTTAACGCTTTACATCAAGCGCGACTAGATGAACACTTCTTGTCAAAGTACAATAACAGCCGACATAGAGTAGAGTCAGTAAAACATTATGAGTAACACGACGGCGAAAAAGCCGAATCCCTTATTTGAAATCCTTTTCAACGTATTTATCCCTTCCTTCATTTTGATGAAGTTTAGTGGCGATGAGCATCTAGGGACAGCAATGGCGCTGGTTGTCGCTTTGCTATTTCCTATCATTTATGGCGGTATGGACCTTGTCCGTAACAAGAAATTTAACTTTATTTCTGCACTGGGCTTTATCAGTGTTCTGCTAACTGGTGGCATCGGCTTGTTAGAGCTTGATACACGCTGGTTAGCACTAAAAGAAGCCCTGATTCCTGGCCTGATCGGTTTAGCGGTTTTGGGTTCAACGTTTACCCGCTACCCACTGATGCAGAAGTTAGTACTGAATGACACAGTGTTGAATCTCGCGTTGATTAACCAACGTTTAAAAGAAAATGGTAAAACCGATGCGTTCGAACGTTGTCTTATGTCTTCTAACTACCTGTTTGCAAGTACTTTTGCGTTCTCATCTGCAATGAACTACTTCCTTGCGACTTGGATTGTGACTAGCCCTTCTGGTACTGCTGCCTTTAACGAAGAGTTAGGAAAAATGACGCTGTACAGTTACCCAATGATTGCCATCCCAAGTATGTTGATGATGTTCGGTATTTTTTATTACATTTGGCGTCAAGTACGTGCGATGACATCGCTCGAAACAGAGCAAATCTTCCATCTAAAATAGCCCTATCATTACAAATAAACCCATAAAAAAGGGAGGATTTTATCCTCCCTTTTCTCAACAGACTCACTGTAAATCATAGCGTCAAAATGATTTTACCTGACACTGCTGACGAGCGTCGCTCAACCATTTCAATCGCTGTTTGAAATTCCTCTAACGGCAGATCATATGCAACGTTTAACTTTATGTCGCTGCTAATAAAATGTTCTAACATTTCAGCGAACACCGTCTTTCTCCCACCTTTACCTACCGATTCTTCCCAATACCGCAAAAAGAATGTACTAAAGTCGATGTTGTTGGCCTCCATCGATTCAAAAAACTCAGGCGTATAAGGCGTTAACGACAATGTTCCGTAGTTAATGTATTGGCCGTTTTCTTTCAAGGTACGAATGAGATCCGTGCCAGCCTCACCACCTATCGCGTCCAGAGCGACCGTTGGTTGTGGCAGTTGGCGCGTTTGCAGCTGCGCTTGTAAGTCTTTCTTCGCGTCCAAGACTGGAATAGTATCGTACGGATACTCGTCTGGCTTTGAGGTCACAGCAATCAGTGTAAAACCCAGTGAATAGGCGAGCTGGGCAAATATCTTACCGATCGCTGACCCTGCTGCATTGATGATCACCACATCGTTTTTGTTCAACTTAGCTACTTTAGTGGTGATCACCCACGCGGTTAACGCGTTGATGTACAACTGACAGGCATAGTCGTTCTCCAAACTCTCAGGTAGCGGAAAAAGATTCTCAGGCGAGGCATCTATGTAGTATTGCCAAGTACCACTCATCGCCACCAACACCTTTTGCCCAACTTGAAGGTCAGTTTGACCAACTGCACTGACTTCCACCACACGCCCAACCGCTTCAAATCCTGGCACGCGAGGTGGTACGTGAACGCGGCGGTATTGCCCAACACCATGAATGGAAAGCAAGTCACTTGGGTTAATGTTTGTAGCTTCGAGTCTCACCCGAACCTTGCCCTGTTCAAGCGGTTTGAGGGGCTCTTTTTCCAACGACAGCGACGTTTTGGGTTGACCAAAACAGAATTGATTCACTCGAGTATTTATCGTTGGTGCCATTGTTATTCATACCATGTAATTGAAATTCAAAAAGGAAGTTTCGCGACTTCTACTCAAAAGCATTAAGTGAAGTCGAAGCTCTGTATTTCTACCTGCGCGATGCGCCGTTCACTCTAAACTGTTGTGGCGTCATATCAAAATAGGCTTTAAATGCTTTGATGTAGGATGAGTCATTTTGATAACCCACTAGGTCTGCAATGGCTTGGATTGGCAACGATTCATCTAACAAAGAAAGCGAGTAAATTAGCCGGATTTGTTGCCGCCAAAGTAGAAATGAAGTGTTGAATTCCTTGGCGAACAGCCGTGATAAAGTACGCTCAGACGCCCCAATTTTCTCCCCCCACTCTTTTAGCGAACAGCTCAACGCTGGCTCGTCAGTCAGTCGCTCGAAAATCAGTTTTAGTCGTCTGTCTTGTGGCAGCAATAACTGAAATGTCTGCACGTTGCGCTTCAAAATTTGATCATGCAGCACCGCCAGCAAATGCAACATTTCTTCGTGGCTTGTCTCACCTTCACACAGTCTGCGGATCTCTTGTAAAAGCTCATTTAAAAACGACGTTAAAGCAATGGTTCTCACTTGTGGCTCGTACGTCGCACCAAACTCAGGGTTGAGGTAAATACCAACAAATATCGTATTGCTTAGAGCAATCGACTCGTGTTGAACACCCGCAGGAACAAATAACGCAGAGGTGTGCGGAACCAAATGCTGATAATGCTCCGTTTGTGTTTGCAATAACCCTTTGATAGGAAAGATGATTTGATGCCAAGTGTGTTGATGCAGCGAATCAATGTGACCTTTTGGCATGTCGATGGTTTTCACTAAAACAGGAGAATGGGGATTCGCGGCCATCATCTCATTGGAGGTGACGACGCCTGACTTCGAATCAATTTGGCGAGTTAGCATTGTTAGTTGTCTTTTCATCCCTACTCCGACACACGTTTACTAGGCTATCATGCTCCGCATCGCGAATGAAGGTAAACACTTTATCTCTCATTCAAATAATAAGGAGGTTATATGAAGAAAATCGGCGTCGTAAAAGCTGTGCTAGCAGGGAAAACCGTCCCTTATGCTCATGGAGCGCAAAGCGCAATCAACAAACAAGTGCTACCTGAGCGCCAGCACGCAACAGAGCTTGGTTTTACCAGTGATGAGCAAGGTGATCCGCGCTTTCACGGTGGCATTCAAAAAGCGCTTCATATTTACCCAAGCGAGCACTACCCAATCTGGCAACAAGAATTAGGCAAAAGACCAATTTTCCAATCCGCCGGCGGCTTTGGCGAAAACATCAGCTCCGAAGGCGTCACCGAATCCACGATTTGCTTGAAAGATAAAATTCGCATCGGCTCAACACTACTGGAAGTGTCGCAAGGTCGTATGCCTTGTTGGAAACTTAACGTACGCTTTGACCAACACGATATGGCGAGAAGACTGCAAGATACGCTTCGAACAGGCTGGTATTTCCGAGTGTTGGAAGAAGGCGATATCGGTGCAGGTGACGAGATTATTCTGTGTGAAAGACCTTATCCAGAATGGCCACTGGCTCGCATCATGGGTGCGGTTTTCACTGGCTGTTTAGATAGAAAAGAACTCACTAAGCTGTCTGAGCTGCCGTTAGTCGAGTCTTGGGGCAAGTTAGTCGAGCGCCGTCTAGAAACCGGCGAAGTTGAAGATTGGGAAATGCGCTTGGTTGGCCCAACTGTGGGTTAACACCCCAAAGTAAAATTTAAGCCACGCTCTGAACCGACTATGCCGTCAAGAGCGTGTTTTTTGTTTTACTTCGCACTCGGGGCTGGGCGTTTCGACTTACCTTGAAACTGCTTAATGCTCTTCTTAGCATGAGTTCGACGGTTGGCTTTTTTATCGCGTGGCGCGCGTTTGCTCTCGCCAGTTGATGGCTTATCCGTTACTGGAAAACCTGCCAGATCTTGCACTGGTAATGCACGTTGAGTCAGGTGACGAATCGCGTTTAGTGAGTCCATTTCACCATGACAAACCAATGACACCGCCACACCTTGCTCGCCAGCGCGAGCGGTACGCCCTACTCGGTGAACATAAGTTTCTGCATGCATTGGCAGTTCAAAGTTGATCACTACAGGCAATTGCTCAATGTGAATGCCGCGCGCTAGTAGATCGGTGGCAATCAACACCTGAATTTGCCCAGATTTAAACTGCGCCAATGCTTCTTCTCGCTCATCTTGACTCTTATTGCCATGCAGCGCATTGGTTGAGATGCCCGCTTTGTTTAGCTTCTTCGCTAAGCCATCGGCGTTCTCTTTCGCACCAATAAAGACTAACGCCTGAGTCCACGCGTTTTTTTGAATCAGTTCAATCAATGCCTTGGTTTTACTGCCTTTATTGACCATGTACAACGTTTCAACGATGTCTTGATTCGTGCTGTTTTCTTGATGCGCTGCAACTTGCTTTGGTGCCTGCATAAGCAGCTTCGCTTTACCCTTCAAATCATCTGAAAACGTCGCCGAGAACATTGCGGTTTGACGCTGGTTTGAAATCAGCCCCGCAATATTTTGCACGTCAGGCCAAAAGCCCATATTCAACAGACGATCGGCCTCATCCAACACTAGGTAATGGATATTGCTTAAGTCTAAACCGTTGTTTGCCAGATCAACCAAACGACCTGTCGTCGCGACAAGGATATGAGGATTTGTCGCTAGCGCCTGCTGTTGTTGCTCTTTATCAACGCCGCCACACAAACACACTGCGTTGAGTTCAAGAACTTGACCAACTTGGTTAATTGCTTCACTCACTTGCATTGCCAGCTCACGAGTTGGCACAAGAATCAGCGCTTTTTGCTCTGGATTGACACCCAGCTTTTCCAACAAAGGCAAACCATAAGCAAGGGTTTTGCCGCTGCCTGTATTTGCCAAAGCCAATAGATCTTGACCAGCCAACAGCTCAGGAATGGCCAACGCTTGAATATCGGTCGGTTTCTTGAAGTCTTTTGGCAGTGCGTGAATCAGCTCAGAACTCAATGAGAGAGTAGAAAATGGCATTAACGAAAACCTTGTGCTTTGGGTTGAAGAAGCAATAAAAATAATGAAGATGCGGTAAAACGCAGGCGCGGACTTTACCACAATCTGCTAGGTGAACCATCCTATTTTAGGCGCTTAAACCAAGCGGCGCCTATGCAAATCGTCAGAAAACTAAAAAGCGCAAAAAAGCCGTTAGTCTGTACTGCCACAGAGCTAACGGCTAAAAACCCTTGAAGAGAACGCTTCGTCAGCCTTTCACTGCGGCTGAAAAGAAATGTGCAGTTTATTAAAGTACAGCTTTACGATTCGGTAAGAACACTTCACCCAACATACAACGAACCGAGCCACCACCAATAGATTCTATGGTAGAAACGTCGAATGGCAGCAATTTACCGTGCGTTGCCAATTGGTTTCTTTGTGCTGGTGAGAATGCATCGTACGCCGATTGCGACATCGCAATCACCTTGTCGCCGTTGATCGTTTCCAGTTGCAGAATGTTACCGCAGAACTGGTTCATCTGCTCCAGCGAAATTGAGATGACTTGCTTGTCTTTGGCGAGTGACTTCATTACAAAACGACGCTCAAATTCTGGGATCACTTCGTCACAAATCACGCAAAACTGTTCGCCAACCGCCATCATCACATTGGTGTGATAAATCGGCGCACCAGACGGCAAACGAGTTTGGAAAGAAATCACTCGTTCATAGCCAATACGATCGGCGTAATCTTCTAAAACCAGACGATCACAACGTTGTGAGAGTGCGGCATAGACCTTTTTATTTAGGTGGTCAAACACCATCACACCCGTGCTTTCTAAATACGCTTTCTCGTCAAGATATTCAGTTAGACTGCTGCGTCGATGAACCTCTCGCCCTGCTTGCGCTAGTGCTGCCACAAGCGCATCGGGACGTACTTCTTTTTGACGGTTTTCACAGGCCATTGGAAAAGTGTACAACGTGCCATCTGGCGTAGTGCTAAACCAATTGTTTGGAAATACCGCGTCTGGCGTCGCAACATCTGAAGTTGGATAATCAAACTCAACAACTTGAACGCCCTCTTGACGCAGCGTTGCAACCATACTCGCGAACTCGGCCATTACTCGACGTGAGACTTCTTCTTGGCTGAGTGACACTTTATGTTGGAACTCATTATCTTGTGCGGTTTCTTCATTAAAACGAAACTCTTTCGGTGGCACCATCACTACGCAGTTTGCGGTTTGGCGCTGAGCACTTTGCGTGCTTTCTTCTTTCCCATTAGCAAATTGGGTCACTGATTCGTGTAATAGCATCCAATACATTCCTTATCACTAGAATGAGGAGATTGTAAATTTATTGTTAACTTCAGTTTTGCTGTTTTGACAATTAATTTAATTGCACAAAAGTAATTTTTGCTGCATTAAGTTCATTTATCCTTAAATTTTATTGTCACTTTGCAGGTTTAAGCTTTTATGGCACCACGATGAACATGATAAGAATTCATCATAAGAATCAGAACCATAGACAATCACACTCATAACCAACTAGTTACATTTAAGACACAATCGGTTAGACTATTTTTTCGCCCCTCTCGTCAATCGGTCTGCTTTATCGAGGAGCAGGCAAAAAACTCTCATACACGCGGTTTCGTCCAAAGCAGCGTGAATCGATGGATTTAGCCACCCCAAATGGCACTGTTTTAACTTTAGGATGAGTTATGTTTAAACGATTTGAAGGCTTTACAGAGCCGTTCCCCAAATCTACACCGGATCAGCCTCCTTCAGGGATGTTCGCTTTTCTGCGTTATTACACTCGTGGTTATGAAAAGCCTTTGATCATCATGTCTTTGATGGCCACAATTGTGGCTGTTGTTGAGGTAATGTTGTTTGGCGCCATGGGACAACTGGTTGATTGGTTGTCTACCAGCAATCCAGAAACGTTCTTACAAGACAATAAATCGGATTTGATTTTCTACGGAGCCTTATTGCTGGTTGTCATGCCTATATTGGTGATCTTGTACTCGTTGCTCGTTCATCAAACGTTATTGGGCAACTACCCAATGTCTATCCGCTGGCTTGCACACCGGTATTTGCTCAATCAAAGCTTGAACTTCTATCAAGATGATTTTGCAGGTCGAGTCGCAACGAAAGTCATGCAAACCTCATTAGCTGTGCGCGAAACCGTGATGAAAGCTATGGATGTGTTTGTTTACGTTACGGTTTACTTCACCAGCATGATCATTATGTTAGCGACGGCAGACTGGCGTTTGATGATCCCAATGATCGTCTGGCTACTCGCTTACATCGCTATCCAAATCTATTTTGTCCCTAAGCTCAAAGACGTCGCTTCAGCGCAGGCCGATGCACGTTCGACAATGACAGGGCGTATCGTCGACAGTTATACCAATATTCAAACCGTCAAACTGTTTTCTCATAGCCAGCGCGAAACCCAATATGCCGAGCAAGGCATGAAAGGATTTTTGAATACGGTCTATCGTCAAATGCGCCTAGTGACCGGCTTCGACGTCGCTGTAGAGATCTCAAACTATATTTTGGTCTTTTCCGTTGCTGCTTTATCGATTTACCTGTGGTTGGATAGTGCCATTAGCGTTGGCGCGATTGCGATTGCTGTTAGTCTTGCATTGCGTGTAAACGGTATGTCGATGTGGATTATGTGGGAAGTCGGCGCCCTCTTTGAAAACATGGGAACCGTTGTCGATGGAATGAAAACGCTCTCTAAGCCTATTGATATTAAAGATAAACCAGGCGCAAAAGACTTAGTAGTCACTGAAGGTGGCATTCACTTTGATAACGTCAGCTTCCATTACGGTGAGAACAAAGGCGTAATTAGCCATCTCGATCTCAACATCAAACCAGGAGAGAAAGTAGGCTTGGTTGGGCGCTCCGGCGCCGGAAAATCGACTTTGGTGAACTTGTTACTTCGTTTCCACGATGTCGAAGACGGCAGCATTAAGATCGATGGACAGAACATCTCAGAAGTTACACAAGACTCTTTGCGTTCAAAGATCGGTATGGTGACCCAAGATACTTCTCTGCTACACCGTTCAATTCGAGACAATATTTTGTATGGCAATCCAGATGCGACAGAAGAAGATTTGCTGAAAGCCACTAAGCAAGCGCATGCCCATGAGTTTATCGAAACTCTGACCGACCCATTTGGTAATGTCGGATACGATGCGCAAGTTGGTGAACGTGGTGTAAAACTGTCTGGCGGCCAACGTCAGCGTATCGCAATATCTCGTGTGCTACTCAAAGACGCACCATTGCTGGTATTGGATGAAGCCACATCGGCTCTGGATTCAGAAGTCGAAGCAGCGATTCAGGAAAGCTTGAATGAGTTAATGCAAGGGAAAACGGTTATTGCTATCGCTCACCGATTATCGACCATCGCACAAATGGATCGCCTCATCGTGCTAGATAAAGGCAGCATCGTTGAACAAGGTTCTCATCAAGAACTCATTGCGAATAACGGCATTTACGCCCAGCTTTGGGCGCATCAAACTGGCGGATTTATCGCTGAAGAACTAGACAATCAACACGCTTCTTAACGAGTGATAAGCTCAATAAAAACGGCGCTTTAAGCGCCGTTTTTTATTTTAATCCATGGCTAGACGCTCATATAGCCATTGTGGTTTCTCATATATGAAACACTCTCCATGATAAAGCTCACACTTTTTCTGCTAATATACCGCCTCGTTGCGTATCCATTGCAATGAACACAATACAGAGTATTGAGCCGTCTTCATTTGTCATTTCACTTTTTGAGAAACAGCTATACTCAATAGATGGCTTAGTTATTATATTAACAATAAGGTAATTAGCTTATGTGTAAATGTGGTTCAATGCAGATCGTACAACTCAAACCAAGTTGGGCTGACAAGCTATTTGGCTACTCAGAAAGATGGAAATGCCAACTTTGTTGTAAGATCTACCGCATCTAAAATTAAAAATAGAATCTTAGTTTTTCTAAGAAAAAGCAGTGGCCCGACAATGATTGTCGGGTTTTGTTTTTCTGAACATTCATTTTTTGTCCCTTCTCTACAAGACTACTCATCACGGCAAAACCTAGCATCTTAATGTGACTTAGGTATAGAATCAGGCCCACTTATTCTTTCCGATATTCATATATAACTGGTCACTATGAACAAAAGTTTGCTAACGAATGTCCTCGCTATCGCTTTGATGGCTGGAGGTCATCAATTACAAAACGACTATCTTTGGTATGCAGGGCTGTTTGCGTTCTCAGGCGCCATCACCAACTGGCTTGCCATCCATATGCTGTTTGAGAAAGTGCCTGGATTATACGGTTCTGGCGTGATCCCCGCACGATTTGAAGAGTTTAAACTGGCTATCAAAAACCTGATGATGGAACAGTTTTTTACTGAAGCGAACATTGACCGATTCTTGAATAAAGAAATGGCGGGCGGTGTGAACATCGATCTTCAACCAGTAATTGAGAAAGTAGATTTAAATCCAGCATTTGATTCCCTAGTGGAAGTAATTGAAGGTTCTCAGTTTGGTGGCATGCTAGCGATGTTTGGCGGCTCGGAAGCGCTACAACCCATGCGCCAACCTTTCGTCGAAAAGATGCAAGAATCCATCATTGAGTTGAGCAAGAGCGATAACATCAAAGAAGCACTGAAAGAGCAATTCGAATCTCCTGCAATGATGGATGAGATAAAGCAGAACATTGAAGGTATCATCGATCAACGTTTAAGCGAATTAACACCGGCATTAGTCAAAGAAATGGTGCAAAAGATGATTAAACAGCACCTTGGCTGGCTAGTCGTTTGGGGCGGTGTTTTTGGTGGTTTAATTGGCGTTATCAGCACCTTTATCGGGGCATAATCGCTCACCGATTTATTAAAAAGGAGCTTCGGCTCCTTTTTTAATCGTGAAAAAGTAATATACCAAGCCACGCTAAATAAGGAGGATCAACACATGCCTCGCCTAACCAAGGAGCTCGGGATTAACACCAAATCCCGTTTTATGTTCTTCTATGACCACTTCACTACGAGTTTGAATCACGCCCGGAAGCGTGCCTAACTTGCTCGACATAAACTCCTGATACGCTTTCATGCTCTTAACACGAACTTTTATCATGGTATCGAAATCTCCAGAGAGCGAGTAGCACTCTTCAATTTCAGGCATCAATTCCACCGCTTTCGCAAACTTTTCAAAAATAGAAAAACTGGTTTGGTCTAAACGAATATGGATGAATACTTGCACATCCAGCCCCAACTTTTCCGCATTCAACTCCGCATGATAACCATTGATATACCCTTCTTTTTCTAGTCGCTTTACACGGTCAGAACATGGAGAAGTCGTTAAGTTAATCAGCTTTGCTAGTTCTACAACCGGAATTCTGCCTCTCGAATGAAGCACTCTCAAAATATGTAAATCAATCCGGTCCAATTGATAACTCATTAACCCACTTCCTTGTAACCACTTAGAAAGCATCACATTAATCGTTGCTCAAACAATTGCAAACCATCAAATGCACAGCATGTGAAATTCAGCAGAGAATAACCAGAAAACAACGAAGGAGGGAAAGAGCTATGATTATTGCCGCTCACTTAGTAACCGTGATATGAAGAGAAAAAGCAACCTAGCGGCTCCCGCGGAGTCGCAAATTTGAAAGCGCATGACACGCCTGTATAGATATGTCGTTCGGGCAACACTGCCCTATTTAGCCATTAATCATGGCTATCACTCAGAATTAGAGTGCGGCCGATGTATGCCGTGTAGGATGTGGAACAACCTCTCCAATTGCACGATGATTACAACAACGGCAGTAGTATTGAGGCTCCATCTCGTAATAATGTTCACCTGATACAAATTTCGCCATCAGCTGTGTAAAACTCACCATTTTGCCTGTTAACGAGTCAACAGACTGAGGCTCGCAACGCTTCATAATCACTTTATGTTGCGTTGATTTTCTACAAGCTGCGCAATATATATCCGGCATTTCTCTTCTCCCTACTTTTTTCGTCCTACTGACAATTGACATATTTTGTTCAAAATAATTCCACAATTAAAAAGCTCCTTTAATTTTTTGTGCCCTATCTTCAAAAAATTGAACGAAAGTATCAAAAAACTGAGACATTGGTCAGACCTCAACTTTTGTACCATCAATATGAGCAAACGTGCTTATGTGTGTAATAATACGACACATTACACATAAGCAATTGTTCGGGCTTATTATTTAGTAAGGCGCATGACAACTACACGCCTGGCTAGATCGAGCTTTCGAGACGCCTTGTTATCTCGATTTACCCCGCAAACCAGTTGCTAGCAGCTATAGCCGTCTCATCAAGGAAGAAATGCATGACGATACAACCGATTCTCACTACCGAAAGACTCGTCCTCCGGCCATTCAATATCGATGACTGCCAACAAGTGGCTTTACTCGCTGGAGATAAGCGGATTGCCGACATGACAGCAAACATCCCTCATCCTTATGAGCGACCGATGGCGCAAGCATGGATAGATAGGCACGATCCGATGTATCAGCAGCATCAAGGCGTGGCGTACGCTATTACCTTGCGAAACACCGGGGAGTTACTTGGTGCAGTGAGTTTACCGCGTATCGAAGAGGGCTACGGTACATTAGGCTATTGGGTTGGCGTGCCACATTGGGGGAAAGGCTATGCATTCGAGGCCTCCAAAGCCTTACTCGAATTTGCTCGAATGCACTTTGAGTTAAACGGAATAACCGTGATGCATTTGGTGGACAATCAGCGTTCTAAATCGGTGATCCAAAAACTAAATATCCCTTACATCGGTGACAAAACATTGCGCATGCAAGGCAAAGAACGAAAGGTTTGTGTCTACCAACTCACGTTCGTCGCTTCTGAATAAAGTCGAGGAATATGTCGGATGATCATCCATGAAACTTCACAAAATCTGCCCAAGAACAACCCTTTCTTGCTAGGAACTGTATTGTTGTCGCTGTTCTATTTTTCCTACCTAGCAGACAAGATCGTCGAGTTTGGACTCGTAGCACTCACAATAATAGGATTGAAACTGCTCTCAACGTACTTCACGCGCCGCGCGTTCAATCCTAAAACGCTAGATATCGATGCAAGCACCAACACCTTGAAGTACCGCCAGGGCTCAACGGTTTACTTCCGTCTACCTCTTGATGACATTGTCAAAGTCCAAATACAGAAAGAGTTCTTCTCTAGCAAAAGTTTGATGCTCTACACAGTCAACGACGCTTACCAAGTGCCGAATTCAGACAATTTCGATTCTCTACAGTTAAAGGATTTAATGAAACAACTTGAAGAGAGAATTGATGATCAATCTCGCTAAAACGAAAAGAGAAGACATTCTAGAATGTTGCCAATTTGGTCTCTAAATAGAAAGACAAAAAAGCCAGCAATAACGCTGGCTTTTCTCTGTATTAGTCTTGTGCGACTTTCACGCGAATTTTGCTTTTTTCTACGTTCGTCAAATTCAGTGCTTCAAGAGCAGAAATGGCTTCTGCTTCGTCCGGCATGATGACAAAACCGAAGCCTTTCGACAAACCCGTGTCTTGATCAAGCACTAGCGAACACAGTTCTACTTTGCCGTACGCTGAGAATAATTTGCGGATATCTTGCTCGGTCATGTGACGAGCCAAGTTTCTTACTAAAAGTTTCATAATGAACCTAGTTGGTTTGATAACGGTTCGATTCTCTCAGTTTCTCTCTGGCAAACCAAGTGAATAATATGACGGCGTTGACTAGATCATTCTAAGTACATCTGTTTAAATGATTTTCCGTTCATTTTTCACCCATAGGAGAGTCGGCATGGAAACGAAACGTCTCAAACTCATCCCTGCTTGTTTAGAACGAGCAGAAGAGGCGCATCAAGCTGTCGTTCGCAGCCAAAAGACTCTCGAAGTCTATCTGCCGTGGGTGCCTCATGTGCTGACATTAGAAGCGATGATAGAAGGGACAGAGAAAGCCATCGCAAACTTTGAAAACTTCGAAGAAGAGCTGCGTTACTACATGATTGAAAAGGAAAGCGATCGCTTACTGGGTGCGGTCGGCTTAATGATTCGAGATCCCGATGTGCCATCCTTTGAGATAGGTTATTGGTTAGATAATGCTGCCGTTGGCAATGGTTATGTTGCTGAGGCTGTGCTCGAAGTTGAGCGCTATGCGTTTGATGACTTGGGTGCCAAGAGAATCGCAATTCATGCTGATAGCACCAACCAAAAGAGCCGAGCTGTAGCCGAGCGCTGTGGTTATGAGTTCGAAGGAGAGCTCAGAAACGAACGTCTGACTACATCGGGAGAGCTGAGTAACACCGTTGTTTACGCCAAAATTCATCGCGACTAACACTCCAATCTAACCGAGCAATGCTAAGCTTTGATCTCAAGCTACCACCATTAACGTTAATTAAGTTTCAGATAAAACAAAGCCCGCTAAAATAGCGGGCTTTGTGTTCATATACGGGAAGTTACTAGTCTAGTTCAACCAGTTTTTTCTCGAACGACTGGTGTTGGTCTAACACGTCTTGCGCAGCACCACCCGTTGCTTTACTTACCACAATGATGGCAAGCGTAGAGAAGATGATGCCCGGTACGATTTCGTACACATCAAACCAACCGCCAGTTAGCTGCTTCCAAACTACGATAGTGATACCACCAACAAGAATACCTGCTAACGCGCCGTTACGGTTCATACCGCTCCAGTAAAGGCTAAGTACAACCGCAGGACCAAATGCCGCACCAAAACCAGCCCAAGCGTAAGATACAAGACCAAGTACTGAGCTATCAGGCGTCATCGCTAGGAATAGCGCAACAAGCGAAATAACGATAACACCGATACGACCAATCATTACGATTTCTTCAGAAGACGCTTCTGGCTTGAATACTTGCTTGTAGAAATCTTCTGCAAGCGCTGAAGATGAAACAAGGAGCTGTGAGTCAGCGGTACTCATTACCGCCGCTAGGATTGCTGCTAACAACATACCCGCAACGACAGGGTGGAATACTGCGTTAACCAATAGCATGAAGATCTTCTCGCCGTCTTCTAGTTGAGTACCCGGATGACCCGTAACCCAAACCAGACCAACAAGACCAACAAGCATTGCACCAACCATAGATAGTGCCGTCCAAATCACTGCGATACGACGTGCAGTCGTTAGATCTTTGTTTGAACGAGACGCTTTAAAACGCGCTAGGATGTGTGGCTGACCAAAGTAACCAAGGCCCCACGCCGCTAGAGAGATAATGGCAATCGCAGACAATGGTTCGCCTTTCGCGTCATTCCATAGCGTTGCAAGTTCTGGGTTGATGTCATGTAGATCAGAACTTAGCTGACCTAAACCACCGTCCATTACCGCTATAGGAACAATCATTAGCGCAGCCGCCATTAGAAGACCTTGCACTAAGTCAGTCCAAGATACCGCTAGGAAACCACCGAATAGTGTGTAAGAAACGACACACACCGTGCCGATGATAACAGCGTAGGTATAATCTAGACCGAATACCGTCTCAAACAGTTTGCCCCCTGCGACCAAACCTGAGCTGGTGTAGAAAAGGAAAAATAGAAGAATGAAAAACGCAGAGATTGTCTGAATCAGTTTCGACTTATCGTTGAAGCGACGTGACAGGAACTCTGGCAACGTTAGCGCGTCAGTTTGGATACTGTAGGTACGAAGGCGTTTTGCACTGATGAGCCAGTTTGCCCATGTACCAAGAAGTAGACCGCCGGCTAACCAGAAGGCCTCGATACCCGCAGCGTACGCATAGCCAGGCAAGCCTAGCAGCAGCCAACCACTCATGTCTGAAGCACCTGCAGATAATGCAGCAGGCCACGGACCTAGGCTACGGCCACCTAGGAAGTAGTCAGATGAATTGGAAGTCCTCTTATACGCGTAAACGCCAATAGCAACCATAATCAGTAAATACGCCACAAAAGTGGACGTGATAGCAAAGCTATTTTCTATCATTAGATAGTCCTCGTTATAATTATTTCCTTCCTTGCCTGCCCTGATATTTTACCGTCTCAGCAATACATCAGAGTATAAAAAACCAATCTGGACCGGCTCTCAGTCCAGTTACTCCAGATTGGCATTACAAGTCAGGTTAGTGAGTTTCGTTCCCCAACTCGAGTAGAGTTGCGTTACCACCCACCGCGGTAATATTTATCGTTCGAGTGCGCTCAGTAATGAAGCGCAACGAGAGATGAGGATCATGAGCCAATTTCGGTGACTCTAAATCCGTTTCAGAAACTAAGCCGACGATTGCACCGTCACGCTTAGCTAGTTGAAGATTGAGCGCATGCTCAATCTGTGAACGCCCAACATAACCCACACTACGTACATCGCTCTCAAGCAACGGGGCAGACGCATCGTACGCAACAACCTGGACTAAGTTAGATGGGAAGTTTGCCAACGCTACAGCTTGCTTAACCAATTGGTTTAGCTCTGCATTGTCACTGCAAACGACCACACTGTTGCCTGCAATTAAGGCACAGGTGATCATCGCAAAAGCACTGTATAACGCATTATCAGCAGGCTCGATGTTGTTTTCACAAATCACCAAAGCCACACCGCGTCCTGCGGCATACAGTTCGTTAGTTTCCCCTGTAGGGCCAACTAACTGGTGAGTTTCTGCAAGAAGAGCTGATGCTTGTTGCAAGTGGTAAGAAACCACCTTGGCAACGGTAGACTGCTGCCCTTCTAGTGCAGATTTAAATGCCAGAACATGCTCGCATTTGTAATCAAAATCAGTCAGATTCCACTGCTCCCACGCAGAGAATGCATCTTTAAAATAGGTGATCTGATGAACCATAATGCGACTCCTTATGCGTTTTCTGCTTGAGCAAGAAGATGTTGAGTAAAGCGGAATAGGTAGTGTGGACCACCAGCTTTCGGGCCAGTACCCGACAAGCCTTGACCACCAAACGGCTGTACACCAACCACAGCGCCAACTTGGTCTCGGTTGATGTAGCAGTTACCTACTCGAGCATGTTTCTCAATCCAACGGTACGTGGTTTCGTTACGGCTATGGATACCCATCGTCAATCCAAAACCCGTTTTGTTGATCTGCGCAACCACGTTCGGTAATTCAGACGCTTTAAAGCGAACAATGTGCAAGATTGGACCAAATTGTTCTTCTTTCAGCACATCGATGCCCGAGATTTCAAACGCACTTGGTGAGACAAAGTCACCATGCTGGCACGACTCATCCAGCTGTAGCTGAGCGACTTTAGTCTGTGTTTTGCTCATTTGCTCAAGGTGAGCGAGGAGTTTTTGTTTTGCATTGCTGTCGATAACCGGACCAACATCTGTTTTGTGTAGGTAAGGTAAACCAACATGCAGTTCATTCATCGCACCTTGAATCAGGTTGATCATACGGTCTGCTACATCTTCTTGTACAAATAGAACACGAAGGGCAGAACAACGCTGACCAGCAGATGCAAACGCCGAACGAATCACATCACGCACCACCTGCTCTGGCAATGCAGTACTGTCCACAATCATTGCGTTTTGACCACCTGTTTCCGCAATAAACGGAACCGGTTTCGCGCTGCGCTCCGCGAGCGTGACGTTAATGCGTTGCGCCGTTGCCGTTGAGCCAGTGAATGCCACACCAGCAATAGCATCATGAGAAGTCAGTGCATGACCAATCTCAGCGCCGCGACCAGTAAGTAACTGAATCACACCTGCAGGGAAGCCAGCATCAAGCATTAGTTCAATAGCGCGAGCGGCAATTAAGCTTGTTTGCTCAGCAGGTTTTGCAACCACAGTGTTACCTGCAATCAGTGCTGCCGTTACCTGACCAAGGAAGATAGCCAACGGGAAGTTCCAAGGGCTGATACACACAAACACACCAAGACCTTCACGGCTAGAAATGCGTTTCACACCGTCAAAACCTTCTAGCTCAAATGGCTGTAGGTTTTGCGCTTGTTTCGCGTAATAACGACAGAAATCCACTGCTTCACGAACTTCATCAATACTATCGTGAATCGTCTTGCCCGCTTCTTTGTGACAAATCGCCACCAGCTCAGCCAGATTTTCTTCCATTAAGTCAGCAAGCTTTTCTAAACAAGCCGCTTTTTGCTCAACAGGAACACCTTTCCAATCAGAGAAAGCAGTTTGCGCCGCATCAATTGCAGCGGAAACATGATCAAGTGTTGCAAATGCCACTTTGCCGACTTCAATTCGGCGATCGTACGGTGCGGTGATGATCTCAGCCGCATTTTCCTTGATCATGCTTTCGGCAAAACACTCACCATTGATCATCGGGCCTGCAACCCACTGATTGTCCATGAAGCTTTCTACCTGCGCTTCAAATGGCTTCGCTTCACTGTCGATGTCAATGTTGACGCCATATGAGTTCTTACGCTCAGGGAAAATATCGGCAGGCAATGGAATTTTGTCGTTGTGTAGCGTGTCAAAACCCGTCAACACATCCACAGGGTGATGGGTCAACTCATAAATCGGACAACGCGCATCAACTAGACGGTGTACAAACGAGCTGTTCGCACCATTTTCAAGCAGACGACGAACCAAGTACGGAAGAAGATCAGCATGGCTACCGACAGGAGCATAAATACGTACTGGCTGACCGTACATTTTCATAACATGGTTATACAGTGAATCACCCATACCATGCAGGCGCTGGAACTCGTATTCTTTGTGCTCCGCCATGACAGCAATTGCCGTAACTGTGTGAGCATTGTGGCTTGCAAATTGTGGGTAGATATTACCGCGAACACCTTCGCTAAGTAGGAAACGAGCACAAGCTAGGTATGCAACGTCCGTCGCTTCTTTGCGAGTGTATACTGGGTAGTTTGCATAACCCGCTTGTTGAGACCACTTGATTTCGCTGTCCCAGTACGCGCCTTTAACCAAACGCAGAGGAATAACGTCACCTTGCTCTTTTGCGAGTGCATTTAGCCACACCAAGACTGGTAGCGCACGTTTTGAGTAGGCTTGAATAACCAAACCAAACTTGCCCCAACCTTTCACAAGATCGCTACGGTACACTTTCTCAAATAGCTTCAGGGAAAGCTCAAGGCGATCCGCTTCTTCTGCATCGATTGTGATTGCAACGTCGACTTCAATTGCACGTTTCAATAGCTGCATTAGTGAGTCATACAACTCTGTCATTACACGTTCTTCATTTGCGACTTCGTAGCGCGGGTGTAATGCAGAAAGCTTGATGGAAATCGAAGGCGCTGGACTAGTGTCGCTACCGTAAGTCTCGCGACCCACCGCTTCGATCGCCATTAGGTAATCTTTGAAGTACTTGTTCGCGTCCGCTGTAGTTAACGCCGCCTCACCCAACATATCAAACGAGTAGGTGAAACCTTTGTCGCGCATTGGGCGACCGTTCTTCTGCGCTTCTTCGATCGTACGACCACGAACAAACTGGTGACCCATGATCTTCATTGCCTGATACATGGCTTTACGAATCACGGGCTCAGAGAATTTATTTACCAGACGGTTTACAGCCTGACCTGGGCTCTGGGTGCCTTGCTCACCAAGACCAACCACTTTACCTGTTAGCATAAGGCCCCATGTTGATGCGTTAACAAACACAGAGTCAGAGTTTTTCAGGTGAGATTTCCAGTCTGCGACACTCAACTTATCTTTAATCAAAGAATCTGCTGTCGCGGCATCTGGGATGCGCATTAATGCTTCTGCAAGACACATCAGCAAGATACCTTCTTGAGTATCTAAGCTGTATTCCAGCAATAAAGCATCAATCATCTGGATTGACTTCTTATCGGCACGAATGGCTTCGATAAGGTGGGTCGTTTGGGTAGTGATCGCCGATTTTTCATCCTCTGTCGGCGTCGCTAGTGGCAATAGTTGCTCTAGCCATTGAGACTCGTCCACCATATATAATGGCGAGATCAGTGACCACAACTTATCAAGCGGCTGCCCGATAAATTCCGGTGTCAACACGTTCGTAGCTGTAAACATGTGTGTTCCTCAATCTCACTCCTCGAAAACCGCTTCGAGGATTATCAATGGCTGGCAGTGTATTTTGAGGCCGATAAGAATACTTGTCAAAAACTACGACATTTTTGCCAAAAACTCGCTTTTATAACAAAACATCCACATAGTCACATTCAAATAGGTAATATTTTGTGTTGTAAATTTTAATTTTTTCATTGCATTCACAACAAAATATCAAGAATATCAAGAATATCAATAAGATTTTTTGTGAAGAGCTCGTTCTAAGAGAAAATGTAGGATCAAGTGGCATATCAGCTACTGTAAAGAACAGAGAATTTAAAAAAACGAGAGATAGATCACATGAATAAAACATAAAAAAACCATGCATAGTGCATGGCTTTATTCTAATTTGATGATTATTTGACCTAAAAAACGCGTTGTTATCCAACTTGTTTTTTATAACGGGAAGGTGATATTCCCTGTAAGCGAGTAAAAGTATGAGTAAAAGTACTCTGGCTTGAGAAGCCAGTAAACTCGGCAATTTGCCCTAAAGAAAGGTGACCTTGCTCGATTAATTCACGAGCCATGTCGATTCGCTTTCCGAGAACATATTGATGAGGTGTAATCCCCATCTGCTCTTTAAACAAGCAATGGAACTGACTTTCCCCAAGAAACACTCGCCCGGCCAATTGAGCCACACTAATCTTATGACTCAGGTGCTGCTCAATGTAACGATCAATCGCCTCCAAATCAAAGCGCGACTCTTTTCGACTGGTCTCAAATGCCGAGATATGGCGCTGCATTAACGCAATCACAGTGTCGTTACACGCACGACTTAACAGCAGGTCATCCGGATGGTTTCGCATTTCCTGAACCAACATCTGTATCAGCTTCTGAATTTGACTATCTAACTGGAAGTAGACATGGTCTCTCTCCAGGTTATTGATTTTTTGAAGCATTTCAGGATCATCATTTGTCGGTTTGGGCATATTCAGCACCAAAATATCCGATTGATTGATGACGCCACCGAAAGCATGATCAGAGCATGCGGTGACCACACAACCTTGACCAGGGCCGACAAGATTACCTCGCCCGCGCACTTCAAATTCGGCTTGCCCTTTTAAACCAATCACGATCTGCGTATAAGAATGATCGTGGCAATCCATATAAGACGGAAGTGTGATCAGCTCCGCCGGCTTTGGCAGCATAATCTCTTGATATGAAAGGATTTTTTGGTTATCTGAGTCACTCATTTTAAACAATCGTCTTTACACGGTCAGCTTACGTCTTCGCATCATATACCTTCTTTGTTGGGTTGCAACTTTTACCCAACTCAATCGACAAGATCAAATCAGCATGATCAAGTTCATTTACATGATCATAGTTCCGGAACGATGATCATGCGAGGTTAATTTACGGTCAGTGAGCAACCAATTTTATTAACAAAAACGGATAGATAGGCAACACCTTACGTATACATAATCAATCAATGTAAAGATCCTTATTACCGAACAATCTGTTATTTTGTAAAACACCGTGCTCCATATTAGATAACTCGTCCCTGAAACGGATCGAAACCCACTCTTAAACTCAACATAGAGGGATTTCCCCCCTTACTAATATGCCTCTGATTCAATACATTAGTTATCGAGCTTTAAGATGCATACGATCTAAAGCTCTCGGTATCTCATTGATACCTCTAACTTACTTAGCAGACCCTCGCTAGGTAATTTAGAACCTCTTCTACACGTCGACAAGATTATATCTTGTGTTGCCAGCCCGTCTTCAGGCTGGCTTTTTTTTCGCTTCTCAACAATGAAAACAATGGCATAAGCTGATATCATAGCTTTTGTCTCACTGTCCCTCTCATATGCTTAGGTGCTGCTCTTTCACTCACAAGTGATATGAACGTCAACCACATTACAACTGAGTTGTAGGAAGCATGATCAAGGACGATACGAGTTGTAAGCCGAACATTAGGCGGACATCCGTGAGCGCACATATCTGTAATGAAACAGACCATTTTCCCAATTAAACTCTTCGTTCCATTTCGTCGTTGTCAATGACTACCTGACGAAAACATCGAACACCATGAATTTAATTGGATTGAGCGCCAATCAACGAACGTGTTCTAGCAACGACATCAATACGAGCCATATAACACGGACGTCTCTGTATTGGTATAAGCAGTATGTAGTGAGTCCTTTTGTGAATATTTCAGTCGATACCATAGAACAATCCCTCCTTAAACAGCTACCAGGTTGTTGGGGATGCAAAGATAAAGATTCGGTATTCCTATACGTAAACCAGGAATACGCAGAACTGTTAGGGCACACATCGCCCGAGGAGTGCTTGGGTAAAACTGATTTTGATATGGCCAGCCCAACCACTGAATGCGCGCAAGAATTTCAACGCCAAGATAAACACGTTCTCGAAACTGGCGAGTCACTAAAAATTCTGGATATCCACCCTTATCCAGATGGCCGCTGGCGAGCACATATATTTACTAAAACACCGTGGCGAGATGACAATGGCGACATTGTAGGCACCATTTTCTACGGAAGAGAACTCACCGACACTGCCGTGATTGAAGTCGGGTATTGGGTTTGTCGTGCTATCAGTACCAACCCAAATCAACAATCCATCTTTCGTTTTTCTGACTTACAACCAAAACCAGAGAAGCTCACATGCCGCGAGCAAGAAACGCTTTTCCTCTTGCTCTATGGCAAAAAGCCTCAATTTATCTCTCAGGTCATGGGCATATCAACAAAAACCGTTGAAGGTCACGTCGCACGCTTACGTAATAAGTTTGCAGCGAACAGCAAGAACGAGCTAATAGATAAAGCAATGGAAGCAGGCTACGGCTCTGTTGTACCCAAAACGCTGCTTAAGCATCAATTATCGGTTGTGTTGAATGGAGAGCGATAATTCACATCGCTTCCACCTACAAAAACACCGCCCCAATTCGGCGGTGTTTGTTTATTCATGAGGGACCTTAAGCCTATGGCGCTAAACGATCAATGTCCCAACTTCCATCATGCTGGGAGAAAAGAAAACGATCGTGAAGGCGATGTTCGCCACCTTGCCAAAATTCGATGCTCTTTGGTTTTACGCGAAAGCCACCCCAAAAGGTTGGTACTGGTATTTCACCCTTAGCAAACTTCTGTTTTAGCTCTAAAAACTTACCTTCCAACACACCTCTGGCAGAAATACGGCTACTTTGTTTGCTCGCGATTGCGGCCAACTGGCTCTCTTTAGGACGAGAAGTAAAGTATTTCATATTCTCTACGGCGGTAAGCTTTTCAGCCACACCAGTAATATGAACTTGGCGCTCTAACGGATGCCAAGGGAAGTGCAAACTAATATTGCTGTTATGCTCTAGCTGCTGGGCCTTGCGACTGCCTAGGTTGGTGTAAAACACAAAACCATCTTTGTCGACGTTTTTCAATAGAACAATGCGTTGAAACGGCATGCCATTTTCATCAACCGTTGCAACTGTCATCGCAGTCGGGTCCGTTAAACCCGCTTCAACTGCTTGCTCTAGCCACAGATTAAATTGATCAATAGGATCAGCTTTCAAATCTTTACGACGCAGCCCACCTTTGGTGTACTCACGACGAATATCAGCAAGTTCCATCTTTACTCCTTCACTCGTTTTTGTCGATTGTGCTCCCGATACTGAGGAAATACAAGGACATCATTGTGCTTGTTATCGTTGCCGCTCACAGCATCACAGTGCGTCATTTGATACCATGACACAAAAAACCAGTGAGCCGATCGTGAACTTACTCAACCCCAAAGCCCTACGTCATTTTTTACTGCTACTGTGTGCCGGCGGCATTTCAGGGCTTGCGCTTACTCATCATTACGCAACTCAATACCAACATGATCAATGGCAACAAAAGCTAGAGAGACAAGCCGCGCAAGTGTCACAAGAAGTGGACTACGAACTGGCAAAGTTTGAACAGATACCAAACCTATTAAGTCACGACCCAAGACTACTCAAAGCAGTAGAGCGCGGAACGCCCTCTCAAGAGCTCAACCTACTGTTATCAGATTGGTTGAAGCAAAGTTTGGCCGATACGATTTACGTTCATGACCGCACCGGGTTAGTCATAGCCTCAAGTAACTTTCAGCAAGAAGATACGTTTGTTGGCTCTAGCTTTAGCTATCGCCCCTATTTTAAAAATGCGCGACGCGGTGAGCCCGCTCAATACGTTGGATTAGGCGTACGCTCGAATAAACGTGGGTACTTCTTCTCATCTCCGCTGTGGGTAAATGAGGAAGTCGTTGGCGTGATCACAGTAAAAGTGAATTTGGAGCAATTAGAACAGCGCCTTTCGCAAACCACGACTGACGTACTCATTACAGATAAACACAATGTCGTGTTTATGAGCAATTTACCAGACTGGCGCTATCGTGCACTTTTCCCACTGTCATCGAGTGCAATAAATGAACTTACCGAAACGCGTCAATATGGCGATACCTTACCCGAATATTTTGGTGAGTTAACGGCACACAGTGGTGTCACGGAGTTTGATGACAATCAATTGCTTCTATCACCGAATTACCTCGCATACGCAACACACTTATTGGATAAAGGGTTTCGCGTCGTTGCCTTAATTAACCACAACAGCGTTCTTGCCGCCGTTTTACAGGCCGATATCGTCTTCCTGATCTTATATGCGCTCATTGCTCTAATTGCGTTAGCGTGGTTCCAAACCCTAGTTAACAAAGCACGCCTTGCCCATCTCAATGTGAGCCTAGAAGAAAAAGTAGTGCAACGGACACTAGTTCTGAGTGAAGCCAACCAAAAACTACAACAGACCATCCGCCAATATGAGCAAAGCCAACAAGAGCTTAAACAAACACAACAAGAACTGACGCAAGCCGCGAAATTGGCACTGTTGGGCGAGCTATCAGCCAGTATTAATCATGAGATAAATCAGCCACTTTCCGCACTAAGAACCTATACCGAAAACTCGCAGCGTTTGTTGGCAATGGAAAAATACCCAATGGTCGCTGACAATTTGGGCAAAATGCTGACACTCAATGACACCATTTCGGAAGTCATTGCCCGCTTAAAAGTCTTTACTCGGAAAGCCACGCACGATTCACACAATGAAATCTCAGTACTGCACGACGCGGTACATACTGCCACCAGCATTTTGAGCAACAAGCTTATTAAGCAAGGAGTAACACTAAAAGTTCCGGCCATCGACTATGATGTGAAGCTGGCCATTCACAGCGTTGAATTAGAACAAGTGCTGATAAACCTCTTCCACAACGCCGCACAAGCGATGGAAAACCACTGTATCGATCCGCAAATATCCACTGCTGTTCAGTGTCATGATGACAGTTGCGACATTCTTGTTTCCGATAACGGACCAGGGATGTCAAACGAAGCCCTAGCAAAAGTGTTCGACCCATTTTTTACGACTAAGCCGGAGGGTCTTGGATTAGGTTTAACAATCTCCAAGCGGATTATAGAGAGCTATCACGGCTCCCTCTGTGCCTATAAACATCAGAACACAGAACAACAAGCAGGAGGGATGACCTTTATCGTGACGCTACCAATAGTCAATCAGAATAAACGAACCCCAGAAGTGGAAAACGACCATGAATAACCCAGTTTTCTTTGTTGATGACGAACCACACATTCGTGATGCCGTGTCTCAAGCCCTGCTGATTGAAGGGATAGACGTCACCTGCTTACCAAACGCAGTAGAAGCCTTACGCGTAATCGACTCAAATACGCCTGCGATTATCATTACCGATATCCATATGCCCGTGATGGATGGCTTGGAGTTTATGCGAACTTTGCGAAGCAAAAACGATCACTTTCAATTCATCGTACTTACTGGACATGGAGATGTGAAAACCGCGGTAGATGCGATGAAAAGCGGCGCGTACGACTTTCTAGAAAAACCGTTTTCAACGGAACAGCTCATGAAATCGCTCAACAATGCCAGCGATAAACTGAACTTGTTGCAAGAAAACATCTGGCTTAAGAAAGAGCTCGACATGCAAACTCATGTTGGTCCGAAAATGATTGGTCACAGTAAGGCCATGGTGAGCATTCGTCGCGCCTTGATCAGTGCGCCCACAAGCCAGCAGCTCATTTTTGTAGGTCAAGATGGTACGGGTCGGCGACTCGCTGCACAATTTGCCCACGACATACATGCAACACCGGATAGTGAACTAATCGCCGCTTCTGGTGAAGACCTCTATGAGCTTTCATTAGAAGCGCTCGACAAAGCCATACACCGCTTAAGTGAAGGAAAACGCAACTGCAGTTTGTACTTACATAGCGCAGAGCATGTATCATTTGAGCAATGGGAATACTTATTCAAGCACCCAAAACTTGAACGTGTTTTTGGCGCGACCACCCAAGCCGAGCCGCCTCTAAAATCCCTGGCGACTCTAATTCACTTACCGACGCTCGATGAAAGAAAGGAAGATATAGGGCCTTTATACAAGCATTTTGTGCGCCACACAGCGAGTCGATATCAGTTACAGCCGCCACATATCAGCCTAGAAGAGGTCAAACACCTCACCAGTCTCGAATGGCCAGAAAACGTTAAGCAGCTACGCCAATTTGCTGAACTTCGTGCCCTCAAGCCAGATACTTTTAGAATGGAAGATTGGAACAGTGAGAAAAGTCTTGAAATTCAGAGTATGACTCAGCGCACAGAATACTTTGAATATTGCTTGTTATTCGATGCATTGCAAAGACATCGCGGCAGACTCAAAGAGGTTCAACTAGAATTACAGGTATCACGCAAAACCTTGTACGACAAACTAAAAAAACATCAGTTGGATAAAGCCAAGTTCAAGGCGTAATAGCTATACTCCGGCGCTAATTATGCTTTTGTTTGATTTAGAAAGTGTAAGAAAGCTCATTTGAAGAGAGAATAACCCTCTTCTCATATTTTATTAGCCGAGCATGCTGACATGATCGGTTAATAATAATAAGATCAAAAAGATAATCCGTAATTATATAAGCAGGGACTGTGATGAGCCGAGATAACTACAACAAACTCAACGATGAAGAGTTGGATTTTGTTGATGACAAAACTGCAGCATTGCTCCTCAATACCCCCAACAGCGCGCGTTTTATGCTCTGGGTTATGGTGCTATTTTTCATTGCAGCAATAGGTTGGGCATCTTGGGCTGAAATCGACAAAGTCACTGTTGGTCAAGGTAAAGTGATTCCCTCCTCACAGATACAAGTAGTCCAAAACTTAGAAGGTGGCTTAGTCAAAGAAATCTTGGTCAAAGAAGGTCAGTTGGTTGAAAAAGGCCAACAGTTACTGCTTATCGACGACACCCGCTTTCGCTCAGATTTTCGTGAACGTGAGCAACAAGTTGCCAACCTTACCGCATCTGTGCTGCAACTATCCGCTTCTATTAACAGTGTTGCCGTTAATCGTGATTTTGAAACGGAAAACTGGCGTCAAAGTGTACTACTTGATTACGGTAAACTGACCTTCCCACCAACCTTGGAAGAGACTCGACCTCAACTCACACAGCGTCAAAAAGCAGAATATCGCGAAGATCTAGATAATTTACGCAACCAACTTTCTGTTATTGACCAACAAGTGCAGCAAAAACAGCAGGACTTGGTAGAGATCCAAGCGCGAGTAAGGAACTTGCGTCAAAGCTACCAATACGCGAAAAAAGAACTCGATATCACCAAACCTTTGGCAGACGAGGGCGTTGTTCCTCGTATTGAACTGCTCAAATTACAGCGCCAAGTCAACGATACCCGTCGTGAAATGACGTCCAGTGAGCTCAAAATTCCCGTATTGCAATCAGCGATTCGAGAATCCATGCTCAACCGTATTGATGTTGCACTCAAATTCCGCTCTGAACAGCAAGAGAAACTCAACAGCGCCCAAGACCAGTTATCTGCTTTGGTTGAATCAGCGGTGGGCTTGGAAGATAGAGTAAACCGAACGGTTGTGAATTCGCCAGTAACAGGCAAAATCAAAACACTGAACATCAATACTGTCGGTGGTGTTATCCAACCTGGTATGGATATCGTCGAGATCGTACCAACAGAAGACACACTATTGGTAGAAGCGAAAATTGCGCCAAAAGACATCGCATTTTTACGCCCAGATCTTCATGCTATCGTGAAATTTACAGCTTACGACTTCACAAAGTACGGCGGTTTAGAGGGTGAGTTGGAACATATCAGCGCGGATACCACTCAAGATGAAGAAGGCAACAGCTTCTACATTGTTCGTGTACGCACCGAAAAAACAAACTTTGGTCAAGATGCAGATTTACCAATCATTCCAGGAATGACAGCATCGGTCGATATCATCACAGGGAAGCGAACCGTTTTGGAATATCTACTTAAACCGATTTTAAGTGCCAAAACGAACGCCTTGAAGGAGTAAACCACATTAAGATACTCGCGATAGGGAGTATTGAGCGATAAGTGATTAAATAAAAAGCACTTATTTCTCACTGACGAACTCTCTAGAAGAGTATACTTGTGATACGAGTCGAATATGCGATCCAATTTGCAGCGTAAAGTTACATTATTAATCAGCTTAAGTTGTTTGTCGTTCCAACTTGGTGCGCTGAACAGCAAAGAACAACGATGGGTCAATACGGTCACAGCGGTGTACGGCGAACGTGCGGGATTGCGCGTAAATACATGGCGAAAGAACCTCGACTTATTTAAACAATTAGAGACTCATGAACAGCTCGCTGGCGTTAACGACTTTTTTAATCAGCTGTATTTCGTTGACGACATAAAACTGTGGGGAAAGACAGATTATTGGGCTACGCCACTCGAATTTTTAGGGAGTAACGCAGGAGACTGTGAAGATTTCACTATTGCTAAGTACTTCTCTTTACTCGAGCTAGGAATACCAGATTCAAAGATGCGGTTAATATACGTAAAAGCCATCGAACTGAATCAGTTTCACATGGTATTAGCTTACTACCCTACCCCAAGTTCTGAGCCGCTCATTCTCGATAATATCAATCCTGACATTGTCCGAGCCTCTAAGCGTAGCGACTTGCTACCGATATACAGTTTTAATGGTACAAACCTGTGGTTGATGAAGTCATCTGCTAGCACTGGAGAGCTGGCAGGGAAAGCATCACGGTTGAGCCTTTGGAATGACTTACGCTCGCGCGAACGTAAGTTGCAGTTAAATAAACCTAAAATTAACTATGACGAGTGAGAAACATGACCCTATATAAGAAGCTTGTGGTGGGGATGGTTACGGTCTTTATACTCTTGTTGGCATCAGTATTCGTAATCCAATTCAACACGACTCGAGACAGCTTGGAGCAACAGCAACGTTCAGAGGTCAACAACACTATTAACACCGTAGGTTTGGCACTGGCTCCTTACCTAAAGGACAAAGATAAAGTCGCGGTTGAGTCCGTGATTAATGCTCTGTTTGACGGCAGCACCTACTCCGTTGTTCGTCTTACAGCATTAGATTCTGACTACCAGATCGTGCGTACTTACCCAGTTAAACCAAGTACGGTGCCACAATGGTTTATCGACATGAATCTATTTAAAGCGATTCACGATAAGCGTGTTGTGACCAGTGGTTGGATGCAGCTCGCCGAAGTAGAAATCATTAGCCACCCAGGCGCAGCTTACGAGCAGCTCTGGCAAGGTTTTATTGGGTTGCTGTCTGTATTCAGTGTCATTTTTCTGGCTGGTTTAGTGGCAATTTCATACATCCTACGTCGCTCGCTAAAGCCGTTAACGGCCATCGTAAATAAAATGCATGAAATCGCGAATAACCAATTTGGTGAACCGCTTGCTCGTCCAAGAACCAAAGATCTTATCGCGGTGGTAGATGGCATTAACATGATGTCTGCTCAAATCGAGCTATCATTCAAAGAGCAAGCCAAAGAGGCGCAACGTCTGCGTGCTCAGGCTTACCTCGATCCTATATCTAAATTGGGTAACCGCTCATTCTACATCAACCAAATCGACCAATGGCTTGCAGAGCAAACGCAAGGGGGTATCGCGCTACTCCATGCTGAATACATTGGGGACATTTACGAGACCAAAGATTACCAACGCGCAGATGCCCACGTTAAAGAACTGTCTCAACGTTTGAAAAACACCATTGATGTACCGGGTGCCACGATTGCTCGCTTGTCTAGTGATGAGTTCGGCTTGCTTTTCCCTCATATGGATGAGAGCGAGTTACGCATTTTATCGGACAGCATCGTCAATTGTGTGAACGGCCTAAATACTGACCCAACAGGCTTAGCAAAACCTAAAGCGTCACTAGGGGTTGCACACAGCAAAGATCAGAAAACGCGTTCTGAAATCCTCTCGATGGTGGACAACGCACTATCGAAAGCCAAAGCGCAACCAGACAAGCCATACGGCTTCATTGGCAGTGATACACCTTCTAGTTTGATGGGTAAACAGCAATGGAAAGCGTTGGTTGAAGAAGCCATTCATAGTGATTGGGTTAAATTCCGTTTCCAAGCTGCGAAAAACACATGGGGTAAAGTATTCCACAACGAAGTATTTTCAAGCATCGAAAAAGATGGTGAAACGTATCGTGCGAATCAATACCTATTCGCACTAGAACAGTTAGACGCCACCAACATCTTTGACCAGTATGTCATTGAATCAATGATTAAGATGCTAGAAAATGGTGAACTTAATGACCCAGTCGCGATTAACATCGCGCAAAGCAGCTTGTCTCAACCATCGTTTATTCGCTGGACAACGAGCATGCTAGAGAAACACGCCAAAGTAGCCTCTAAGCTACATTTTGAAATTCCAGAGGAATGCTTTATCGATCAGCCTCACCACACAGCACTGTTATGTAATGCCATTCGCCAATCAGGTGCTGAGTTCGGCGTAGATAACTACGGACGTAACTTCCAATCTTTGGAATACATCCAAGAGTTCCGCCCGAACTATGTGAAGCTCGATTACCTATTCACACACAACTTGCACGACGAAAAACAGAAATTCACGCTAACGTCGATCTCTCGTACTGCCCACAACCTTGGTATTACGACTATCGCATCGCGTATCGAAACTCAAATCCAGTTGGATTTCCTCACTGAACATTTTGTTGAGGTATTCCAAGGATTCATCGTCGACAAGGAATAAAAAGGTTTATCAACGATGAAAGACCCTTTACTGAATTCGCTCATCTACGTTAGCCGTTACTATGGGTTAGCTAACTCGCCAGAAGCGCTAGTCAACGGACTACCGCTATCTGACGGTAAACTGACCCCATTTTTGCTACCAAGAGCAGCGGAAAGGGCCGGATTGGTTGCAAAGGAAAACCGCGCAGAGCTGGAGAGCATCTCCAGCCTAATTCTGCCGGCAATCTTAGTTCTTAAAGGCGGTGACTCTTGCGTTCTCAACAGCATCAATATGGAGAAACGCGAGGCCGAAGTCACCACCCTAGAAAGTGGAATGGTGCCGATCTCTATTCCATTAGAAGACCTACTTGAGCAATACACTGGTCGGTACTTTTTAGTTAAAAAGCAATTCCGTTTCGATGAGCGCTCTCCCGAAGTGCTCAAAACCAACGAAGGCCACTGGTTCTGGTCCACCTTGTGGCAGTCAAAACGCATCTACCGTGATGTTTTAATCGCATCACTTCTCATCAACCTCTTTGCGGTTGCCGCTCCGCTATTCACTCGCTTGGTGTACGACAAAGTGGTTCCGAATCTTGCGTTTGAAACCCTATGGGTACTAGCAAGTGGCATCTTTGTCGTGTTCCTGTTCGACTTCATTCTCAAGTCGCTGAGAAATTACTTCATTGATGTGGCGGGCAAGAAGTCTGACATTCTGATTTCATCCAAACTGTTCAGCAAAGTGATGGGGATTAGAATGGAATCGAAGCCGCCTTCGGTCGGTGCCTTCGCTCGCCATTTACAAGAATTCGAATCTATTCGAGAGTTTTTTACTTCAGCGACCGTCAGTGCTCTCATTGATTTGCCTTTTGCCATTCTGTTCTTAGTGATTATATGGCTAATGGCTGGCGATCTTGTGTATGTACCGATGGTGGGCGTGGTCATTTTGATTATTCACTCGCTACTGATACAAGGGCCGCTGCGCCGCTCCATTGAGGAGGGTTCACGCCTAGCATCGCAAAAATATGCCAATTTGATAGAGAGCTTGGCTGGGTTAGAAACCGTAAAAATGCTCAGTGCGCAAAGCCAATTCCAATACCGCTGGGAAGAGGCAGTTGCGCACATGGCGAACTGGAATATAAAAAGCCGACGAATTACGGATAGCATTCAAAACGCGGCGGGTTTTGTGCAGCAAAGTAGTAACGTAGGGATGATCATCCTAGGCGTTTACTTGATTGCAGAAGGCGACTTAACCATGGGTGGTTTGATTGCCGCAACCATGCTTAGCGGCCGCGCGATTGGTCCTTTGGTTCAGTTATCCTTACTCTCTACGCGCTACAACCAAGCGAAGTCTTCTATGACAATTATCAATCAAGTCATGGAGATGCCGGATGAACAAGAAGAAGGTAAGCGTTACATTCACCGCCCAATAGTACAAGGCAAAATTGAACTTGAACGCGTGACCTTCCACTACCCAGATTCACCGGTGGCGTCGATTCGAGATTTGAGCTTGACCATTAACCCAGGCGAAAAAGTAGCGATCATAGGCCGTATCGGTTCGGGCAAAACCACGTTAGAACGTCTCATCATGGGCTTGTATCAGCCGACGGAAGGTCATGTTCGCATTGATGATACCGACATCGCACAGCTGCATCATGTCGACATTCGCCGTAATATCGGTTGTGTGCCGCAAGATTCGAATCTGTTCTTTGGTTCTATCCGCGACAACATTACGCTAGGTCGCCCATTAACCGATGACCGTGACGTACTAGACGCAGCGAATCGTGCCGGTGTTACTGCGTTTACGCAATCTGACCCAGCGGGCTTAGAACGCCAAGTTGGTGAAGGTGGTGCAATGCTTTCGGGGGGTCAACGTCAAGCAGTCACGATCGCTCGTGCATTTTTGGGTCGTCCTCCTGTTCTACTCATGGATGAACCAACCAGTGCGATGGATAATCGCTCAGAGATGCACATTAAACATCAATTAGCACAGTTGAAACCTAGTGAAACGCTGATTCTGATTACGCACAAAACGTCTATGCTCGACATCGTTGATCGCGTAATTGTGATGGAGAAAGGCAGCATCATCGCAGATGGCCCTAAAGCGCAAGTGCTGAACGATTTGAAACAAGGCAAAGTGCGTGCGGTTAGCTAGCCTGAATTCACATTGATAAAAGCAAAGGCCCCGTTTAACTTGTGTTTAACGGGGCTTATTTTATTGGGAGCCCGAGATAATTAAGTTCTTCAAGCGCGACCCAAACGAGTACAAGGCCAACAATCACGAATAAAATCATAATCGCCTTTTCATCTTCTTCCATTTTTCAACGCCCTAAAAGCTATTTCAATTAATACACCTTAGGTTATCAGGACAAAAGTCATATTCAGCTCGTTTATGAGGAACTAGCATCATAGAATGTCGGATATGGGATACAGCTCAAAGAATGCTCTCTTCAAAATCACGTCAGCTTTGATTGAATATAAGTAATGAAGCCAAAGAGTTCGTAATGCTCACTAAGTCTTTGATTAACTTATATAGTACTCTGTGGTACCTCAACACAGAGACAAATGGTGTAAAGAAAAATTGTGATTACTTACAGCAAAAAATCAGCTATAAAAGCCGCTTTCTAGATATCGTCGAGATGAAGAAATGAATGATTGGATCCAATTTGAGCAAGTGAGCCAGTATTTCACTACGGGCTCCCTCGGTTACAAACTATTGATGGGCATTTTTGTCCTGATCGCGTATCGCATCCTGAAGAGGATTGTAAATAGAGCCATCCTAAATTTGGCAACAACGAAAGGTGTAAAAAAGGCTCGTTTGAGTTTTATTCAGCGCTGTTTCAATGTCGCGCTGCTATTTTTGACCGCCTCTATTTTTGCCATTATCACAGGTATTGGCTATGGCGATGTGTCTTTGTTCCTATCGTCCATTTTTGCCGTATTAGGTGTGGCGTTTATTGCGCAGTGGTCAATTCTGAGCAACATCACTGCCAGCTTTTTGATCTTTTTTGTCTTCCCGTACCGAGTGGGTGACCGAATTAAAGTCGTAGACAAAGATGAAGACATCTGCGGTGAGATTCAAGAAATCAGTATGTTTCACGTGTTAATTAAGCACGACAACGGAAACTTGATCACTTACCCAAACAACCAGATTTTGCAAAAAGCGGTACTAAAGCTGGCGAAAAACAAGCCAGAGCCAAGTAAAGCCAAATCTCGAATTTATACTCGCAGAAAGAAATAACCCACTAAAAAGCCGATGTATCTACATCGGCTTTTTAATATCACTTGGTAGTCACAAATAACCCAAAGTTAATGGAGAACAACAGTGAAGAGACAAAACGTATAAACTGAAAGGTCACCGCTGTATTCTTTCATGATAAACACATGACACACCGCCGAAACCAAAAGCGCCACTTTAACCAAAGTAAGCTTCTTCTTTACGAACCTTAAATAAATACAAAAAATAGAGATGGTGCAAGCAAAGAAAAAATCGTCACTAGTTCCATCTTCCTTAAAATACAAGGACATGGTTTTAGTTAGGCTTATATTTTTAGCTTCATTATGAGCCACCCACTAATATTTAGCGAGATAAGGGCATAAAAGAGGTAAAAAACAAGACTGAACGAAACAAAAAGTAGTGCATGCACTTTTTCTTCTAAGCTCTCTGGATGAACATTCATATCCACATCAAACACCCCCGCTATAAAGTGTGCAAATACCGTGGAAGAGGCTGTAGAAAGGCCTCCTACCATAATGATAATAATCCCTCGCCTTAAGAAACGATGAAATGTACTTTTCCCGCCTTGGATCAGGTCTGAGTTTACATATTTTAATCTATTTTTCCGCCTATTAATCATCACTAGCATCAGTACCTTTATCATTGTTTCCAAGAGAGTTTTCTACATCTTTAAGATCTTCCTTTAACGCTTTTATAAACGACATTCATCGTCATTGCATTCACTGTAGTTATGCCGTCGACTTACCCTATAAGAAAGCTCTTTAGATACCAATTCGTACTTTATCTATCTCAAATCTCTTCTTGACCTCAACTTAGCTTGAGGTTTTAGCCTTAGTCGCACGATTAAAAATCAACAATGAAAAAAGGAACCATTGTGTCCAAAATTGCGATTATTTATTTCTCTAAAACCGACGTTACTGGTCAGCTTGCTCGCGCGATTGCCGCAGGCGTTGAACAACAAGGCATTAAGCAGCAAGATGAATGTGAAATCCTCGCTCACCGAATTGAAGGCAGTGAGATTATTGAGGGACGTTTTGTGAACCCTAAACTAATGGATGAACTTGCTGAGTGTGATGCGATTATCTTTGGCTCACCGACCTATATGGGCGGTGTAGCAGCGCAGTTTAAAGCATTTGCAGATGCAAGCAGTGAATCTTGGTATTACCAAAAATGGGCGAGCAAAATCGCGGCTGGCTTTACCAGTGGTGGGGCAATGAATGGCGACCAATCTTGCACATTACAATATCTACAAACGCTCGCTAACCAACACGGCATGATGTGGGTCGGGTTGGATAAGATCAGCAATTCTGGGGAGCAAAACCTGAATCGTTATGGTGTACAAGGTGGTATTGTTGCACAAGATGGTGAAGGTGGTCAGTTGCATGCTTCTGATGTTGCAACGGCGGAGTATCTTGGCAAACGAGTCGCTATGCTCGTGAATAAGCTCTCCACTCGCTAACAATAAAAAGAAGCCCCGTAAGATACATCTTCGGGGCTTCATATTTATCGCTTGTTTTGAGCGCTACTTCTTGATGTAGAGGTCTTTCGAGTAGATACGACCTTCTACGTTGTTCTTGGCAAAACCGCCAACCGTAGGACGAACCAAACGCGCTTGCATGTAGTAGTAAATCGGTGCGATTGGCATATCCGCCGCCAACAATTGCTCGGCTTGATCATAGAAACCTTGGCGTGCTTTCTCATCGGTTGCAGCCAATGCACTGTTCATCGCGTTGTCGTACGCTTCACTGCTGTAACGTGCAAAGTTACCCGAGGAACCTGAACGCAATAAACTCAGGAAAGTAGACGCTTCATTGTAATCACCACACCAAGACGCGCGCATCACATCGAAATTGCCTTGTTTACGCGCCACTAAGTACGACTTCCACTCTTGGTTTTCTAACTCCACGTTTGCACCGAGATTCTTGTGTAGCATCGAGGCTATTGCAACGGCGATCGATTTGTTTGCCTCACTGGTGTTGTACAGCAATTTAAAATCGAGCGGCTTGTCTTGGCTGTAACCCGCTTCTTTTAACAACTGACGCGCTTTCTCGTCACGTTGTTGCTGACTCCACTTACTGTATTCAGGCGGCGTCGCATCAAACCCTGCGGTGTACTGATGCGCAAAAGTATAAGCAGGAAGGTTGCCCACTTGCGTGACACCATTCGTAATCACATCGCGCATGATGGAGTACGATACCGCTTGACGCACTCGCACATCATCAAATGGCGGACGAGTGGTATTGAACGCGTAGTAATACGTGCACAATAATGGCACCACCGTGTAAGCCTGCTTGTAATCTTGTTTAAGCTTCTGCGCCATATGAGTCGGCACATCTGACGTGATATCCAGCTCTCCTGCCGCATAACGATTGATCGACGCGTTTTGGTTTTCAAACGGAATATAAGTCACTCTGTTTAGATGCGTATCTGCGCTGTCCCAGTAACTTGGACTCTTAACCAGTTCAATGCGCTCATTCACGACCCACTTATCCAATGTGAATGCACCGTTGCTAACAAATTGGTCTGGATCACTCCACGGCTTGTCGCGGTTTTCCACTGTCGCTTGATGCACTAGCATCATGGACGTGTGCCCAGTCATGGCAACAAAGTACGGCACTTGACTGTCCAACTCAAAACGTAGGGTGTATTTATCCACTGCCTTGATACCGAGATCGTCCAAAGGCCTTTTGCCCTCTGCTACATCGGCGATGTTTTTGATCTTGGTGAGTTTGAGATACCAAACATTTGGAGAAGCGGTTTTCGGATCTACCGCTCGGCGCAGTGAATAGACAAAATCATCCGCTGTCACAGGCTCGCCATTCGACCATTTCGCGTCTTTGCGCAAGTGAAAAGTAAAGGTTTGGTTGTCGTTGGTTTCCCATGATTCTGCCACACCGGGAATGATGTTTCCGTCACGATCTTGAATCACAAGCCCTTCAAATAAGTCACGAATCACATGCATTTCTGGCAGACCTTCGGCTTTCGCTGGGTCAAGCGTCGCCGCCTCTGCGTCATTCGCACGTACTAAATGCTGTTCTGCGGCAAGTTGAATGCCTTTAGGTAAGGTCTCCGCAGCAACTGATGTAGCAAGAAAAGGGGTGAATAAAGAGGAAATCAGCAACGCCGTTGAATGTTTTTTAAAATCCATATCGTTTTTCGTTCTCCTAACGCGTCTTGTGAAGCAAGTGCCACAATTAACATTTCAACCGTTGACGAGTTTAAACGGTTCAGTTTAGCTAGGTGTAATTAGCTTAGATATTGATACTACTTCATCAATCAGGAGATTACGGTGAGTCTAATTCCAAGAACGGAAAGAGCGGCATTTTTAATTCGGCCAACATCATACGGTCAATCCGTGCTTGGTGCGCCATTACTGTATTTTCCGGCTCAAGTCGAAAGTGCTTCACGAGGTTTGATTTTGGCAGGCACTCACGGGGATGAGACAGCCTCGATTGCAGGTTTGTCCTGCGCGCTAAGAAGCTTGCCTGCTGAAAACTTACGACATGATGTGATTCTGTCAATGAATCCTGACGGCAACCAGCTAGGCACACGCGCAAATGCAAACCAAGTGGATCTCAATCGCGCGTTTCCAACCCAAAATTGGACTGAGCATGGCACAGTGTACCGATGGAGCTCTCACACACCCGTTCGAGACGTACAGGTGAAAACCGGCACTAAAAACCAACTAGAGCCTGAAGTTAGCGCATTAATTAACTTGATTGAACTGCGCAAGCCAAAGTTTGTGGTGTCGTTTCATGAACCGCTTGCTTTTGTGGATGAGCCCAAACATTCCGACCTTGCCAAATGGCTCCACGAGCAGTTCCAACTGCCAATCGTTGACGATGTCGACTACGAAACACCCGGCTCATTCGGCACTTGGTGTAGTGAACGTGATTTACCTTGCATCACGTTGGAATTGCCCGCGATTTCTGCCGATCTCACCATTGAAAAACATCTCTCTGCTTTTATTGCTTTGCTGAGGCACGATCCGGATCTCTAGTCCGCTGTTAAACAAGCGATCATGTGAGGATCTGTTTGATGTCGGTACTGATATCGCTGATCAACTGACGGGCACTGTCGTCTCTTTGCTGAACCAAGATGATAAACAGCAAATCGGTGATCACGTTTTGCGCGGTACGCGAAGCAATGGATGAGCTGCGATGTTCCGTTTCATTGGCAATCGTATCAAACGTAATATCGGCAATACCGCGCAAGCGACTTCTTCCAGGCGCAGATAACGCAATCACCTTCGCGCCCTGCTCTTTTGCCGCTTCTGCCGCGACGAGAATTTCTTTGCGCTCACCCGAAAACGAGATTGCGATCTGAACATCTTCTGGAGAGAGCGTGCGGGCAACAGCAATCTGCACGTGGCTGTCTTGTTCAGAAAGCGCCGTAATACCAAGTTTAAGCAGTTTAAAGCTTAAATCCTTCGCGGTCAGTGCAGAGCTCCCAATCCCGACCACTTGCACTTGACGCGCTTCACTCAACCATTTCACCGCTTGGTGACACGCTTCGTAAGACAGCGTATTGGTGGTTTGAAACATAGCATCTGTTTTTGCTTTCACCAGTTTCTGTGAAATAACCGCGATGGGATCATCTGCCAAAATATCACTGTGCAACGGTGTCGACCCCATCGCATGCTTACGGCCAATCTCTTCATTCAGAGCTAACTTAAACTCGCTGTAACCTTTAAAGCCGATACGCTGAGTAAATTTCACAATGCTCGATTGACTCACTTTTACTTGCGCCGCAAGTTCTTGGCTGGTGAGCAGCGCCGCCTTTTCTGCGTTTTCAACAATCCAATCGCCAACCAAACGACCGCTTTGCGAAAGCTGAGTACGCCTCGCGACTATCCTATTGATAACTGACACAACAAAAACCTCAAAAATTTTAAATAAATTATTCCAAAACAGAAATAATAGGCGTTTGATTTAACCCCCTGATTATTCTAACCAAGACAGTTAATCCCGGATGTAATAGACGTATATTTTCTCTCATTATTCCAAATTTCTCCTGCATAAAGAATAACCTCAAGTGTGATTTTTATCACCAAACCTGAATATTTTATTCCATAAAATCGCCCTCAGATTGAACATTACGAAGAGTGCAAAACATGAAAATTGATTTAAGCAGATTGGTGACAGAAAGCCGTAACCCAGCCAGTGCCGAGATCGATACGCTTTCGACCATCGAGATGCTGCAAGTCATTAATGAAGAGGATCAAAAAGTCCCGCTCGCGGTAAAAGCGGTGCTACCACAAATTGCAGAGACAGTTGACGCAATTACCCAAGCTTTTGCAAATGGTGGCCGTTTAATTTACATGGGAGCTGGTACGTCAGGTCGCTTAGGCATTCTTGATGCGAGCGAGTGTCCTCCTACCTACGGCACGCACCCAGATATGGTGATTGGCTTAATTGCTGGTGGACATCAGGCGATTTTGAAAGCGGTAGAAAACGCAGAAGACAACGCGAAAATGGGCCAAGACGACTTAAAAGCACTTCACCTCTCCAAGAATGACGTGGTTGTAGGCATCGCTGCAAGTGGCCGTACACCTTATGTGCTAGGTGGTTTGGAGTACGCTAAATCCATCGGAGCCACGACCGCATCTATCGCTTGTAATCCAGAATGTACCATGGCAGAAGCGGCCGACATCGCGATTCTGCCGATAGTTGGCGCAGAGGTTGTCACTGGATCTTCTCGAATGAAAGCCGGCACCGCACAAAAACTGGTGCTAAACATGCTCACGACAGGCGCAATGATTCGTAGCGGTAAGGTATTTGGCAACTTAATGGTGGATGTAGAAGCCACTAACGCCAAGCTCATACAACGCCAAACCAACATTGTTGTAGAAGCAACCGACGCATCAAAAGAAGAAGCAGAGCGAGCATTAAATGCCTGCGGTCGCCACTGCAAAACCGCCATCTTAATGATTTTGGCCGATTTGGATGCCGAACAAGCCAAATCACGCCTCGCCGCGCACAACGGCTTTATTCGCGCAGCACTAAATAATAACTAAATAATCCGAGTTCTGAAGGATAGACCCTATGGCAAAAATAACTTCAAACACAGTATCGCAGTTGCTGTCCGCAGTGGGTGGCAGTAGCAACGTAAGCAAATGTGGTAACTGTATGACGCGTTTGCGTTTATCGCTCGCCAACAATGGCTTGGCTGATCAATCAGTTATCAAGCAAATTCCCGGCGTAATGGGTGTGGTGGAAAGCGATGAGCAGTTTCAGATCATTCTCGGTCCCGGAAAAGCTCAACAAGCGGCTGAGATGATGAATCAATTGATCGACAGCTTAACCTCTGGTGACAGTGAAGAAGCAGATATGCCGCAACAAGATCTTTCTGCCGTCGCAGCCGAGCAGAAAAAGCAGATGAAGAGCAAACAAACCAGTGCGGTTCAGCGTTTTTTAAGCAAGTTTGCCACTATCTTTACGTCGTTGATCCCTGGTTTTATTGCCGCTGGTTTGTTGCTAGGTTTTGCGACGTTATTGGAACAAATGTTTGTTCTCGACCAGACACCAAGCCAGTTTATGTTGGATTTGATCGCCTACATGAAAGTCTTTGGTAAGGGTCTGTTTGCTTTCCTAAGTATTCTGATTGGTTACAACGCGCAGCAAGCGTTTGGCGGCTCTGGTGTTAATGGTGCCATTCTCGCCTCTTTGTTTGTGCTGGGTTACAACCCAGAGGCGACATCCGGCATTTACTCTGGCATGAACGAGTTTTTCGGCTTTGCGATTGATCCGCGCGGCAACATTATCGGCGTACTTTTGGCAGCGATTATCGGTGCACAAGTCGAGCGTAAGGTTCGTCAATACATGCCTGATGATCTGGACATGATCTTAACGTCCGTTATCACTCTATTGATCATGGGTGCGGTAACCTTCTTGATCATCATGCCGATCGGCGGCGAGCTGTTTAAAGGGATGTCTTGGTTGTTCCTCAACTTAAACGATAACCCATTAGGCGCTGCAATCTTGGCAGGTTTGTTCTTAATTTCTGTGGTATTTGGCATCCACCAGGGTTTTGTTCCAGTGTACTTCGCATTGATGGAAGCACAGGGCTTTAACTCGCTGTTTCCTATCCTAGCGATGGCTGGTGGCGGTCAGGTTGGCGCGTCAATGGCGCTGTATTTCAAAGCCAAAAAAGACGCTCTACTGCGTACTCAAGTTAAAGGCGCTATTATTCCTGGCCTTCTAGGTATTGGCGAACCATTGATTTACGGCGTGACATTACCACGTGTAAAACCATTCGTTACCGCTTGTATTGGTGGTGCTGCGGGCGGCTTCTTTATCGGCTTAGTTTCTTACCTTGGCTTACCAGTTGGTCTTAATACGGTGTTTGGCCCGTCCGGTATCGTGGCGATTCCTCTCATGACATCTGAAAATGGCATCTTCCCGGGCATGATGGTGTTTGTTGCTGGCCTGCTTATCTCTTACATCGTCGGCTTCCTCGCGACTTACTTCTTTGGCTGCAAAGACGTCGATTTAAGCTAAATCATTCTTCCCCTATAGGAATGGACTAGCTCGCGCCCTTGGCAAACAAGGGCGCACCCTCTCTCTACTTCACGACAATTTTTCTTATTCCGTTACTCGGAAGGGGCTTTGTCGTACCTAAAACAATAGAAATGAAAGGTCGTTAATCATGAAAAAGCACATTTTGACTCTACTTCTCCCAACATTGATGGCATCAAACGCAATGGCAGCGCAGCTGTATCAAGCGGAAGATGGGTCAGTTTTAAATATTTACTCTCGTCTTGGTTTCAATGTCACCAGTAAAAATGACGAGCACGGCGATGCAAATGGCGAGTTTGATGGCCGTATTGGTTTAAACGGTTCACAAACCATCAACGAGTACGCGTCGATCATCGGCCAAGCGCAATACCAAGTGGGTGCAGCTGAATACGCAAACCAAGTAAACGACAAACCGTCTCTGACCGCACGTTATGTATGGGCGGGTATTGATGCGAAAGATTATGGTCGTATTACTGGTGGTCGCGTGGCATCTGGATTGATTATGTTTACCGACATTGGTGATGTGTTCGCCTCTTCCGATGTTTCTATGGCGCGCCAAGCGAATAAAGTCGACAAAACCGCGACGCAAGTTTTCCGTCAAGATGGCACGCTGCAATACCAAAACAACCTAGGTAATTTCGACTTTTCTGTCGCGTACATTTTAGGAAACAACACTTCTGAGCTCGACTACGGTTACAACACTGCACTGCGTTATACGCTAGACATGGGAAATTTGGGGACCTTGGCACCAGTGGTGGCGATGCAGAAGAATAAAGGTGATGCACGTGAAAGCAACGACACCGATTACACATTCTGGGGCGCAGGTACGCGTTACTACCTAGGTGATTTGATGTTGGGTGCGTTGTACTCGGAAGATGAACTAGAGGGCCATTACTCACAAACCAGTACCGACAAAGTGATGGAACTAACGGCGGTTTACAGTGTAAATGACAAATGGGTACTACGTGCTGGTTATCGTTCTTTAGAAAACAGTGATGGTGACGAGCTAGAGCTGAAAGATACAACGCTAGAAGTGCAATACAAACTGACGCCTCGTTCTTCTATCTACACAAACTACGTTGATCGTAACGGCTCGCGTGGCTACAGCAATGGACAAGAAGTCTCGTTTGGCGGTGCGCACGCAGACGAAAGCTACTACCACTTAGGTCTGCGTTACGAGCTGTAAACACGATACTTAATGTAAGTTAGCTGAATCCATGAGCTTCTTCTATGTCCGGTCAGTAGTTATTGCCTTTAATGCTGATTTGAAGAAGCTCACCCTCGCAATATGTTTTCTTCGTTACCTGTTTTAACAAACACGCCTGCATCAGGGAAGCTGGTGACAGTAGCTAACAATTTTCCATCAACAAAGTGCAATGCCGCATAATCGTGAATGCCATAACAAGTGATGCTCGGTTGAGAACGAGCAAAGGCTTGGAAAACTTCGAACTTCTCACCTACATGAGAAAAATGCGCCGCAGCCAAACCGTCAATAAATCCAAGACAACGCATAACTTGGTATGCTTCGGGATCACTGTCTGTCACCGCAAACTCAAACCAACAAATTGCACCTGCGCTCATGCCACAAATGATGATGCCTTGTTCATAACACTGCTTGAGTATTCTATCGATTCCCCATTCGCGCCAAATGGCCAACATCGAACGCGTATTACCGCCACCGACGTAAATGATGTCTTGTTCAAATAGCGTTTCTTTCCAACCAGCTTCAAACTTAAACAGCGGAAAATGGGTCACGTTTTCACTAAGCTTCGCATCGTAAAAACGTTCAATCACTTCATCGGCATCTCCCGTGGCTGTCGGTAGAAAACAAATGTTTGGATTCTCCTTACCAGACAAAGACAAAATGTATTGATCGAGCGGGCTCGGATTCTCTCCCATCATCCAGCCCCCACCGCCAATCGCAATACAGTGTTTTCGCATTCCTTTGCTTCCTCAATTGTTGCTAAGTTTGTTGTCGCTATTCGCCGACAGAATATATGTTCCTAAAGTGATCAATGAACGCTCGCGTTCTTCTTGGTAAGTGCTCACGTTTTGGGTAAAGCAGATAAAGCGGCAAAATCGCATCCGTTTGCCATTCTGGTAGTAAGATCACGAGTTGTTCTTTTTGTACAGGGTCGAGTTTAGCCAGTGCAAATTCATCTAACATGGCTACACCAGAGCCAGCCAAAGTAGCATCCAACATGGACTGGACAAGATTAAAACTCAGCGTACTTTCTAACTCAATGCTGCACTGCTGTTGAGTTTGCTTATGCGTAAACGTCCACTTATCTAACACCAAGTCGCGACTTTTATAAAGGATGTGCTCTAAGTCACCAAGCTCCTCTGGCGTACTTACATTTGGTTTATCAGCTAAATACGAGCGATGAGCGATCGGTTTACAGTGTAAAGTGCGTAGCTGATGGCCGACGTATCCCTCTGGGGGAGTATCGGTAAAGTAGAATGCGATATCAAACCCAGCCTCAATCAAGTCGAGAGGTGTCTCTGTGAAGATCACTTCGACGCTCACTTGTGGATGTTGCAATCGAAACTCGATCAATGTTTGGCTGAGTAACGCGGCTCCGAAAGAAGCAGACGCCGCTATTCTCAATTTTCCCGATACGATCTCGTTTGCCATGACTTGCTCATTGATCTGCTCAGCGCCTTCGAGCAGTTGCTTTACCTGCTGATAAAACCGCAAACCATCGTAGGTCAAATTAAACTGGCGCGTAGTTCGCTGAATAAGCTGCACCGACAATATGTCTTCAAGCTGTTTAAGTTGCCGACTTACATGCGCATTCGAACAATTCAGTCGCTTTGCTGCACCAGCAATACTTAGTTCCTCACACAAAGCGACGTAAAGTGGTACGTAGCTGAGCCATTTTATTTCCATACAGTAATTCTGAATCTCTAAAATCAAACTACTGGAAATAATAGAAAGCCTCTAAACTCTGTACAACCTAAATTTGAAAGGATGAGTTATGAGTGTTTTCGACACGTGGTTAAAAGGTCAAGTCATTAAAGATCACATCACTAATCCCAATATCATCGTTGGCGATTACAGCTATTACTCGGGCTTCTATCATCAAAAAAGCTTCGAAGAGCAAGCGGTACGCTACTTGTTGGGTGACCCCGTCACACTTCAAGAATGGCAAAGTAGAGAACCCGATAGCATCGACAAATTAATCATTGGCAAGTTTTGTTCCATCGCTTCTGGAGCCACCTTCATGATGGCAGGAAACCAAGGTCATCGCATTGACTGGATTTCGACCTTCCCCTTCTCCCCTGAAGAATTTGGAGAAGGCGTACAAGACGGTTTCGAGCGTGCTGGAGATACAGTGGTGGGGAATGATGTTTGGATTGGTAGTGAGGCGATGATCATGCCCGGAGTAAACATCGGTGATGGAGCCGTCATCGGAACACGCACCGTAGTGACGAAAGACGTGCAACCTTATTCGGTAGTGGTTGGAAACAACCAAGTCGTACGTCAACGATTCAGCGATAAAGAGATTGAAACTCTACTCAATATCCAATGGTGGAACTGGCCAATAGAACACATTAAACAAGCAATGAAAGTAATGTGTAGCAGCCAAGTCGGTGCGCTTGTGGACTACTATCAAGAGCACATTGTCGATTTGTAGATAAACAAAAGCCCACACATCTTGTTGCGACGTGTGGGCTCAGTGAGTAAGAAAGCTTAAACCGCAGCGACATCCTCTTCTTCCAAGTTCGCCGAGACTTTAATTTCGTATTGATTGAAACGGAACGAACAACCGCCATGAGTACGCTTTGTCGTTACTTGCTCGTCGCCAAACTGCACCGTCACGCGAGTGAAGACACGCTCTTTGGCTTCGACAATATTTTCTTCTAACGCGACTTCAAAGTCATGTTCCGTTTGTTCTAGCTTTTGCTTTATCGCTTCAAGCTGCTCGTTGTTTTGTGTTTTCATCACATCAATCTGAGCTTGTTCTTCGTCGGTACGTTCGGCTTTAAGACGTTTCTTAAATTCGAGCTCTTTACGAATCACATCCATCGTTCCTTCTTGAGCGCGTTTGTATTGATCTTTGAGCTCTGCTAATCGCTCCTTAAATGCAGAATAGCGCGCGAACGCTTCTACCTTAGTGGCGGTGTCGCCTTCTACGCCCAATTGTAAGCACACCACTTTGTCACCGACTTTTGCATCTCCGCCGCTGAGCGTACCGTTCCTACCGTTCGCATCCAGCACCGTCAGATTGCGCCGACAAACAATATCGTTATTCATGCTGTGCACCGCCAACTCAATATCTTCGCCAGCTTGCAAATCACAATATTGGGCGTAGCTGGCACGAATCGAACCTTTGGCTTTGACGTGACAACTCTTTGGCTGGCCATCACTCACGGTGTGGCCAATGATCCCTTTACCAACTTGAATATCGTCTTGCGCTTGTACGTCAGCCGATTCAATGAAGCCGCCTACAGTAATAGAACCCGTCGCTTTAACAATCATGCCGGATTCAATGTTGCCACCGATAATCACATTCCCTTTGAATTTCACGTGACCTGTATTCACGCCAACGCTATTGAGGCAGAGTGCGTTATCAACTTCAATGGTTTTGTCTTTAATTAGAGGCGTACCGGATACCGATGCAATCAATAGGTTTGGGTCGTGCTTGCTTATCTCGGTGCCCTTGCCTGGCTTCATTGGGCTGTCTTTTCCAGCTTGTGGAGGAATCACTCGCCCTTGAACAGTAAAACCTGGCGTACCTTTGGTCGCAGGCGTGCGTCGCATCACCTCATCGCCTACGTCAACCGCGATAGTTTCACCGAGGTTACGTAAATCAATTTTGTCGCTAGCAGATTGGCCGTCTTTGGGTTTGAGGATGCGTTTGGTGATGTCTTTAACGAGAGGAGTAAAAAGAGCGTCTTTGCCTTTGATAGGTTGCTTACCAACCGCTACAGGTTGAGAAAAAGTTTCGCCGGGTTTGAGCTGAGTGCTGACAACCAACACTTTCTTCAAAGCCAGTTTGTTGATGCCTTTCGAAACTCGCGCTTGAGCAAGAGCTTGAACAATCTCGGGGCCACGTAAACCTCGGCCTCCGTACGCACCGACAACGTTCATACTGGCGAGCATGTCATTATTCGACAATTCGACCTCAACTTGTGCGTTGCGTTTTTCTGCAATGACGATGCCTTCGTAAGCTTCAGCTTTACGTTCTTTGGCGCAGTTAATGAACCTAACGACTTCCCCCTCTACAACAAACATCTTTTCGGCGTTCATTACGACGAGCTGCTCGTTTAATTCATTTTGATTTAGCTCACCACCGAGGTCCACTTCTCCCGGAAGACGGGCTATCACCTTGGTCTTATCTTCAGATAACTCAAGACACAGCTTCCACATACCCTTACCACTTTGCTTCCCATCAACACTTTCAGTCTAACCAAATCCGTTTTCTGAACAAACCTCGCATTTCTTATTATAGGGCTCACGTCACTAAAGAAAGTAATCCATCAATAACGGTTAAACAGCATATTAAGAGAAAACTCGATTTAACCTAAAGCTCAATCAAAATACACGCTGAAACAAAAAGGAGCTGGATTTACAGTGTAAAATCAGCTCCCAATAATTTCATTTACAGTGTAAATTTCCCTTTATTGTTTACAGTGTAAATCGCTCCAAATGTGTCTTACTTCGTCCCTTAACTGCTGCTCAACTTGCCTTCTTCCAGGTAAACCAAATTGCTGAGCACATTCAGTCCAACTACGGTTAAGAAAAAGCTTACTGATCATCAAGTCGGAAGCGGAGTTCAAACCTAAGTTAAGTAACCACTGCTGAAGCCACACAGACACAGACTCATAACTGTTACCACCATCAGCATAACATTCAATTAGTAATAATTTAGCGGGATGAAGTGGACTCATTCCCAAAGGTTGCGGTAATAGAGCTCGAAAAATAGGGGCTTCTAATTTTGGATAGAGGTCAGCCACATTGTTAGACAACATTTCTTCAAACAGCGCCTGAGATTGGTCGACCCAAGCAGTCTGTTGGGAATCACAAGGTTTGACCATCAAGACTGAATAACAACCGCTAGCAGCATCGCGCATTGACCCTAAGCGAATTGTACGGAAGTTCGATTGTCGCCAGAAATAGAGCAACTCTTCCGTCGCACCAAAACTCGTGGATAAGTAGGCAATGTGTTTAGCATCCATTTGCTCAAGTTGCTGCAGAATTTTTTGACCAATGCCTTTTCCTTGCAATGCTGGATGAACCGCAATTCTCATGACTCGCAGCGTCGATAGATTCGCGACATTCGGGAATCCTAGGTGGTTTGCAATCGTAATTGGGGCTAAGTGTCCTTTAGGACGACGCTTACCAAGCTGGATTTCTTCAACCAATTCATCGTCAAGGCCCCCCTCTTCGACCGCTAATATCACCCCCACAACCGCATTATCTTGCTTAGCAAAATAGAGCTGACTGTTGTCGTCTTGCAAAAGGTGAATCAAATCATTCGGAGAGGTCTGATAATGAGCATTCACCAAAAGAGCGAAGCACTCACGCAGCAAACTAGGCTGCGATATCAAATTGTTCTTATCGGCTTTAGAAAGGGAAATTGAGTCGACCTGTTTAAGTTGATGGTGCGTTAACTCCGCATCCAACAAAAACGCGTCATAGAGCCATGATTCGAGCGCATCATTCATGCTCCAGCGGATGGGCTGTGTCATGTGCCATGTTTTCATTCCCGAACGCTGTTTCTGAAGCCAATCAACAAATTTAATCGTAAAGCCCCGGCCACAACCTTCATAACCATGAACAGTCGTAGAAAAAACGAGTCGATGATAATGTTCGGTAATGCTTTTGAGCATAGGAACTGGAATTGCAGCCGCTTCATCGACAAGTAACAAATCACATTCAGGTCTGCTCGATAGAAGTTCGTCAGGAGCAATGAATTGAATGGCTCCCTGCCCTGATTCTAATCTGTCCTTCCTAATACGCTGCGCATTAGGAAGTAGCCGCAAAGCATGTTGGTAAACAGGCTCAACGGCTTTTATAGATGGTGCCGTAATTAAGATTCTAAGTGGCTTCTGCTGTAATAAGCTCGCACACGCAATGCCGAGGGCACTTGTTTTTCCACGTCCACGATCAGCGGTCAAAATTAATGGTCGCTTTCGATGTCCTGTCACCACCTTTTCAATTAGAGAAATGGCATGTTCTTGTTCCCTGTAGTGGCTTTCTTTTTCTGCTTGCTTGATGTCTGGAGCCGTTGGCAATGGTTTGTCTTGCTCAATAACAACGAGCTTCTCCCATTGTTTGTGCATCCATTGCTGAGAAAAATTCGCAGCTTGTCGCAGCTCAGTAATGACAATAAGAAAACCGCCGCCAACCAATGAGCCAAGCGCGGCGGTAAAACTATTGGCGTCAAAGCCATTTCGAGCATCAAACAATAGAACGTCACACTCTCTGCCTAGCAACATGTGCCCTTGTTTAGACGAAACACTGGATACGTTTTTCAAACCAAAATCACCAACAGAAAACCAACGTTGATGGCGCTGCGTTTTATGGAACTCTGACATCAACGCATTTTGCCAAGAAGCCTCGCCTTGAATGACAACACCAATCCTTTGGAAAGATTGGTGAGCTTGATGTTGAAGTGATGAAAGGAAATCAGATTGTGTCTGCATTTTGTCTATCCAACGTTGAACTGACGTAATGGTATCACATCTTTAATTTGACGCTTCTCAGATATAAAAAAACCGCCCGAAGGCGGTTGATTCAATCATCATTTGTTATTGCAGTTTGGTTTGTACAAACGCAAGAATCTCTTCCATTAAGCTGTCGTCAACTTTCTTCAAGTTCAACGCCAGGCTGCTACCTTTTCGGCTATAGCTTGCTCGACCTTTTACTAAGTCGACTTTTTCGGTCTTCTTGCCAGGTTTTGCTGGTGCAAGCTCAGCAATCCAGTTTTCGATGCTTTCCGTGACTTCTTTTGTCAGACGAGCAACGCCTTGAGCTGTGCTTCGCTGCCATAAAAAGCCTTCGCTAGAGCGACACTTATCTAACAGCTCTTGCTGCTGCTCCGGCGTTAGCTTTGAAAACTGTTTGTGCAGTTTCACGATAGTTGGACGACCGAGATCGCCAACATTCGGATACGCTTGAAGCAGTTCTAACGGTAATGCTGCGGCTTTTAAAGCACCACTTACCAACGCTTCACTGCACTGGAACATTTTTGCCAATGCTTTCTGATCCTCAGCTTCACCACTATCAAGCTTAGCCTGCATCTCTTTCCCTTTTTCGTATAAAGAGAGCGGTTTGTGAGCATTTGCCACATCAGACAAAAACTTAGCATGGTCAGTATTGATGTTGTCAGCAACATAAACCAAAAAATCTTGTTCAGCGAGGATACAAGACATGCGACGACGGCTACCATCTAAAACTTCAATCTTGCCATCTTTAGTTCTACGACCCACAGCTGGATATTGTTGGCCACGCTCTTTGAGTGTGACTAAAACATCAGATAAAGCATGTTCGTTTAAGAACGATTGCTCACGAGCGTTATCAACAAATACTGTTGTTTCTGTCGCAACTTTATTTGCAGGAATACGCACAAGTTCAAACTGAACAATATTTTCACCTGCAACTGCTAGTTCAATCGTTTGAGCTTTCTCTTTTGCCGCAGTTTGCGCCTCTTGCGGAGTCACAACACGACGCTTATTCGTTTTGCCAAATAATTTCGCGTTTAATTCAGACGTTTTCAAAGCCATTTACTTATTACCCCTGATTCAATGACGGCCAATTAGAGTGCAGCACACGCTCTAATTCCAGTGCGCTTTTATGAACAGCGTCCTGCGCGGTAGCTAGTGTCTTCTTACCGCCTTCAAAATCGCTTACTGTCAGATCAAATACTGTGCTGTAGGTATCGGCACAGGTTTCAAACGCACGGCTACGAGGAATAGTAGCCATCATAACTTGGTCACCTAGAAGATAGTTCATTTCAGTTAAAACAGAAACTTGCTTCTTATTGTCGTCCTCAAACATGGTTGGCATCAAGCGAACAAACTCAAGACCATTCCAGTCCGCCGGGAACATTTCATATACCGTAGGCAAATGCTGGAAGAAGTTTACTGTTGAAGCCCAGTCCAGACGCTTAGCCGCACAAGGAATGAGCAAGGCATTTGATGCATACATCGCATTCCATACTAATGGGTCAACGTGTGGACCGGTATCAATCATAATGATATCGAAGTCATCAGCAATTTTATCAATCAGTTGCTCTTTCAGCAGACGGACGATATCGAGTGATGGGTCTTCAGATAGCGTTTGCCATGCTTCCGCATTAAACATCGCGTCTTCTGGAAACGCTGAAATCGACTTTAAGTTCGGATATTGCGTTGGCAGCAATACGTTTTTACGTAAAAATTCACTGTCAATTTCCACACCATCAGGCACGTTACCCAACATAATGTCTACCGCAGAATAGATATTATCATGCTCTGCCATGCTGATTTGCGGGTTAAGGAATAAACGTAGCGAGCCTTGTGGGTCTAAGTCGATTAAACAAATACGGTATCGTTTATCCAAATTTAGCGCTAAACATGCCGCTAAATGAACCGCGGTCATTGATTTACCTGTACCGCCCTTTTGGTTCTGCACATTAATAATCCAAGGTTTGTTACCTGAATTCTTTTTACGCTCATGAAATTTAGGCACTTCAGCCGCATCCATGAGCATGTGTGCTTCTTCTAACGTAATTGAATAATGATTCGCGTTGTTTTTAGTAAATTGATGCCCAGCGGCTTCCATTTTACCAATCGCGTCGTCGAGCTTACGGCGAGTTAGACCAGAACGGGTTTCCATCATCGCTTTCGACATTGGTGGGAAGTAGTTATCGCTTCGCTCTTCTAAAACAATTTCAATACGGTCAGCTTGAACCTGCTGAGTCAGCTCCGCTAACTCAAGAAGGTTTTCAATCGTTTTTTCTCTTTTCATGCCAAATTCCGTTGGAAGGATTTATAATTGCAATTGTACAGCAGTAAAGACCAAAAACAACAAAAAGGTGCACGAACATTTTGAATTACCATCACATAAAAAAACACCCAAATCGACGCTTTTATGATTTATGGTCAAAAAGATAACTATTTTTAATCAAATAATCTTCTCATAAGTGGACACCTAAACTTAAAAATAAAAAGTGTTACAGCGTCACTCATTTACAATGTAAATCAATTTTCTACCGGAACGATTATAATCTTAAGCTAAATTACGGGTTATGTTAGACCAACCTAATTTAAACGATAAATAGTAAGTAATATCGGAACAATAAAGACCTGAACACCTTGATCATGTCTCCGAGCAAAATAGGGCAGTTCCAGCGAAACATCTATGGAAGTATGATCAAGGTATGCTTATGATCATGCTTCCGTGTTAATAAACAAATCCGAAAGCATGATCATGGAAAAATAGAGCAGAGTACGGTGTAAACACGCAAATAAAATAAGATCCATTAATCGGAAATATGATCAAGCCTTAGAATCTCTCGGAAGCATGAGTTTTCTTCTCTGATTTACGGTTGAGTGCAGACAGAATGGGGGATTGAGCAGAAATTGACGGTATAGAAGCCGGAACAATGAAATTGCTCAAGTTGCTATGATAAATCACGCTCTCATGATCATGCTTCCTGTAAATAAGCAGAGACTAGGATTTACTTCTAAATATGAGCGACTTGAATGTATTTTAATCAGATAAGTGATATCTCATCAATATGGGCGCCAGAACGATAGATATATTGGCTCTTGATCATCGATCCGAGTATAAATAACATCACCAATGCACAATATAATCATCGTAAAGATCATTATTAAATACTGCATCTGTGGATAACCTGTAAAAACATCATGATCATCGTTTCAAGACTCTTTTGATCATCTTTTCATAACCTTAATGATCATGCTTACGAATAAATATGATCATGCTTTCAGGTTATAGTTGATCATACTTTCAGACTTCTTATGATCATAGTTCCGAAATACATGAAAATAATAGTCTTATAGAACAAAAGCTTAGCGAGAAATTTCAAGCCAGATCATTAGATCATATAATCAATTAAGATCAGATTAATCAAAAAGATCAGTTATTTAAAAAACAATCTTTTTTCTTTATTTATGATCTGTTTTTCTTTATTCTTCGGAACCATAGCACAACTACGGCTAGTGTGATCTGGATCTAAAATGACGGCTGATGAAAAAATTCTGATTAAAGCACCGAGAAGCCACAAAGATGGCCATCTTTTTGAGGTACATGAATCCTCTGCGGATTGGGTAGAGCAGTACCAACATTTCAAAGGGGTGACCAAAAGCATCTTAGAGTTGCTTAATCTGATCTCATTACGAGGCTTCAGCAGCAAGGATGGTTTGGTTTCAACCACAGAGATTGTGGAAGCAACAGATGGGCAACTCACACGTGCAGCTCTGCAACAACGTCTGCGCGCGGCAGTAAATATTGGTTTATTTACTCAAACACCAGTGCGTTTTGAAGAGGGACTTGCTGGTAAAACGATGCTACATAAATTTGTGAATCCCAATCAGCTTATATCTGTGTTGGGAGCAACAAGTCTTGTTACCGACAAAGTTCGCCAGAACGAGAAACAAAAACGTTCGAAAGCATTGGCTCAGACTCAAGTAAACAAACGTTTGTTGAATGAGCACGGGTTAAACACACCTCCCACGATGAAAGATGAAGCCGATCAATTTGTTGTATCTCCAACAAATTGGGCTGGGATCATTGACCAAGCACTTGCGCCCCCAAGAACTCGAAAAAGTTATCAGAAATCCATGGTGTCGATCTCTGGCACAAAAGCCGTTATCGAGACGCGATCATCCAAAAATATCATGACTGTGGATGATCTCATGACCCTGTTCGCTCTCTTCACGTTAACGGTTCAGTATCATGATCATCACAAAGATCAGTATCAGCTTGATGCGGCTCACGTACCAAACAAAACGCCGCTATACATCACTGATATTTTGTCGCTCAGAGGCAAAAAAGACAGTGGTCCAGCTCGTGATTCCATTCGCGATAGCATTGATCGCATTGAATTCACTGATTTTCAGCTCCATGAACTTACTGGACGTTGGCTAAGTGAAAACATGCCAGAGGGCTTCAAAAGTGATCGTTTTCGTTTTCTTGCACGAACCATCACAGCCTCTGAAGAGGCACCAGTGGAGGGTAGCGATGGTGAAATTCGTATCAAGCCAAACTTATATATTTTAGTTTGGGAACCTTCGTTTTATGAAGAGCTGTTAACACGCGATTATTTCTTCTTGTTTCCGCCAGAGATCTTGAAACAACATACTTTGGTGTTTCAACTGTATTCTTTCTTCCGTAGTCGCATGGTTCGTCGTCACACGGATTGCATGCTACTGAGTGAGTTAAACCAAAAACTTGCACGTAACATTGAATGGCGACGTTTCTCCATGGATCTGATCCGAGAACTAAAGCGTTTGTCTGATGGAAAAGGGAATGATGAGCTATTCGTCGTTAATTTGTGGGGTTATCACCTGACGATCGAAACCATGATCGAAAATGACAAAGTGATGGACTACCAGATCGACATCAAATGTGATGTCGAAGAGGTCTTACGTTATTCGCGAGCGCGAACGACCAACGCAGGAAAGCGTAACATGGCGCCTACGCTGCCAAATCCACTTCGTAATGAGATGGTAACCCGACAACAGCTTGAGGAGCTCTCAGGCATCATAGACGGCGAATTTGAGCCCATTCAACGCAAAGCACCGTCTCCAAGAGGAAATTTAGGGCGACGCGTGAAGCAAAGAAAACATTTGGTAGAGATCAATGCTGATGAGATCACCATTACTCTATCTAAATATACCTCACCAGAGGCTCTAGAACGCAGTATAACGGCTTTGTCTGCGATGACAGGGCACTCCTATGCCTCAATCAAAGAAGAGTGCTCAGATTACATAGAGAAGCTCGATTGGCTAAGGGTAGGGGATGAGCCGATTCCTTATGAGACATTAAGTAAAACCGTCGAGCTGTTTAACACCCAGAACGATGTTAAGCATCTTACCATCGAGCGCTTGATTGCGGGGTTAGCGGTGCGTCGGAAAGTTTGTCGTCAAATCTTCGATGGTCACATGGATGAAATGGTATTTCGTGCCTTGGATGAAATGGCGATTTAAAAGTGTCGCTTGATGTGTATCAAGCTATAGGTGTGATGTATCGGTTTGAAATGTAACAATGTCTTTCGATGATAAAAAACAGACTTAACTCTTACAAACCACTGACATTAGAAGCCAAGCCTAATACTACTATTTATCCCGAATAGACAACCTTTTGTCCTTTCTGATGATTAATAGATTGGCTCATATTGTTACATTCATTCTGAATAGACTTCGCGAGTTTCTCCTCAGGAAACTCGCTTTTTTTTGCCTAAAATTCCGCTAATTAAGCCTTGATCATTTTTCCGGACTAATGAGGTAAACCTTGATCATGCTTCTTGGGTTCATTCCAATGTAATGAACGCATCAACGCAACATGTGATTCGATTAAGCTATGGGCTTGTTCCTGCCACTTGTTTTGATCACACTGCTGATTACAAAACTCTAACGCCACAACGGTGAGATGCTGAAGTCGTCTCAAACACCAATCTTTGATCAGAATATCAGTCGAGACTTGGCATGCTGCTTGTTCAAGCTTTGCACTCGTATAAAGCAAGGTTTGATATGCTTTCTGAGGGTCTTGGTAGCTTGCATGTTGAAACACGCGTAAACATCCATCCAACCAGCAAGCAATCGCTTTACTTTGAAGATCACTCAATTCGGGTCCAAACACGTCATCAGGCACCTGATATAAGATCGTTTCCAATTTTTCTACTTGATCATGTTTCCGCTGTTCGTACCACATGGCGATTTGATCTTGCCAAGTACTCAAATCCATTACGCTGCCTCAGTCCATTGTTTTACATAGTGATTTGGCCCTATTTGATCAAATTCGTCGACAATGCTGCTACGTTGACGAATTTCATCGGCATCTATCGAATAGTTTGGCTCATTTTTCACTAAGTTACCAAAAGGTAAGTCAGGATCAGGAACGGCAGAAATCAACAGCTTAGTATAAGGATGCTGCGGATTCTTAAGTATTGAATGAGTGTCGCCCCATTCAACGATTTGCCCTTTGTACATTACTGCGGTTTCTTCCGCGATGTAGTGCGCAGTCGCCAGATCATGTGTGATGTATAAAAAACCAATTCCCAGTTCTTGCTTCATTCGTTGCATTAAATTCAACACTCCCAAGCGAATAGAAACATCCAGCATAGACGTAGGCTCATCCGCAAGAATGATTTGCGAACCTACCGCTAAAGCCCTTGCTAAGTTTACTCGCTGACGTTGCCCACCACTGAGTTCGTGAGGGAACTTATTCAATGTCTCTTCAGGTAGTTCCACCAGCTTTAGGAGCTCTTCCAAGCGGGCTGGGATGTCGCGCTCGTTTTTGACTTGTTTATGAATTTTTAAAGGACGTGTTAGGTGATGGCGAATGGTATGAGTTGGATTGAGAGAGCCAAACGGATCTTGAAACACCATTTGTACTTTACTGCGATATTCTTGTAGAGCCGATCGTGACGTGATCTCATTTATGTCAGTGCCATTGAAAAGGATCTCGCCTTCCGTTGCAGGATAGACTTTGGTTATTAAGCGAGCGCAAGTACTCTTACCGCAGCCTGATTCTCCAACCAAAGCCAAGGTTTTTCCTGCGTACAGATCAAAAGTCACTCCTTGAAGCGCACGAAAGGTTTCCTCTTTCGCTAAACCACCGCCCACTTTGAATTCTTTAATCACATTTTTCATTTGGATGATAGGCTGGCTCATGGTTACGCTCCTTGTAACTCTGGTTGTTTGTGGACGTCATGGATGTTTGGGAAAGAAGCCCATAGCTTTTGCGTGTAAGGGTGTTGAGGATGATTGCGTATATCGTATGCTCGATTGACTTCGACGATTTCTCCGTGACGCATGATTGCAATTCGATCACATAGTTGGCTCATGAGTGCCAGGTCATGAGTGATAAAGAGGACTGAAAAACCGAACTCATCTCTAAGCTGATAAATTTGCTGTAAAATTTCTCTCTGTACCACTACATCTAATGCTGTTGTGGGTTCATCCATAATGATCAGTTTTGGATTTAGAGACAAAGCAATGGCTATCACCAAGCGCTGACGCATTCCTCCTGAAAATTGATGAGGATATTCTGCTAAGCGTTCTCGAGGAATATTGACCAAGTCCAACAACTTTTCTGCTCTATCTTTTGCTTGAGCGTTAGTGAGGCCTTGATGGTGTCGTAACACATCTGCAAATTGCTCTTGTATCGTTAAGACAGGGTTGAGTGAGTTCATCGCGCTCTGGAACACCATGGCGATTTCACTCCACCTTAGAGCGGTCAGTTCAGAGTCTGAGATACTAAGGATATCTTTGCCATCAAACCATATTTTACCGCCAGAAATGAACGCTGGCGGCTTATGAAGACGATTTATTGAGAATGCGATTGTGCTTTTACCACATCCAGATTCACCGGCAAGACCAAATACTTCGCCTTTGCCGATATCAAAGCTGACGGACTTTACCGCATTAAAATCACCATTATCAGTGATGTAATCGACGCACAAATCTCGGATCTGGATGACCGGGTCATTGTGGTATGCATGACTTAAGTTAATACCATCCATATAAACACCTTATCAATCTAAAAGATAATTATTATCATTATCAGGTGTGGCGGTTTTTAGAAAGTATCAAGCTATGAATCAGTGAAGTGACTCGAAAGTTAGGTGAAACAGGAAGTGGTGTAATGCGTCGTTGATAAAACTAAAGAAGAGCAGAATTGAGAGCTAGATCAGCACACTTTTCGTAGGGGTAATTACTCAAATTTAATCGTAAATTTGTCCCTTGGCAAAACTTAAATGATGAATCTATTAAGGAGTTAACGAAAGGGCGGGAGGGGTCACATTTCACTACAGTTTTTCTTACCACCTTGTTCCGGTTTTGCTATAGATTACGCATCGAAAACATGGTGTGTTCGGAGGAAATATGTCCATTAATTCTATCGACCATGACGAGATGACCAACATCGCTCACAAATGGGAATTACCTGATGAGGAAACCGTTGTGAAGCCAGAGAAAACAGTGAAATCAGCAGAAGCCAGAAGACGCATTGAAGCGTTACGTGAGATCCGTGAAAGTGGGTTGACCATTGAAGAAGCAAGGGAGCTTGGCTTGATACACTGATCGCCTCAGGTTGGTTTAGCAACCCATAGGGTAGTCGACGGACTGCCCTTTTTATTTTTTCACTCTATTACTCTCTTATTCAAAACCTCCATTTATCTGTCTTGCGCCTCAAAAGCACGAGTTTCACACTCACGTCCCGTCCCGTCCCGAAGAAGTTTGACAATCTGACCTTGTGTTACTAGATATATCAGTAGCGATATGCTTTTTGTTGATTATCGCAACCACAAAGCAAGGAGCGCAAGTATGGTTGATCAAATCCTTTTTTATGAGCCCGATGAGCCCCACGGTTTTCTCTCAAATTTTTGCCATGCCCCAGTCAATATCTCCTCCCAAACTTGGCCCACCAGCGAACATTATTACCAAGCCCAAAAGTTTCTCGATGCTCAGTTGCAAAGTAAAATTCAGCACGCAAGCACCCCTGATGAAGCGTTTGCTTTAAGCCGTAAATACGAACACTTTGTCAGAAGCGATTGGGACGATATAAAGTTGGCTGTTATGGCTTTCATCGTTAGGGAAAAGTTTCTACAAAATCCACCATTAGCGCAGCAATTAATGAGAACGGGTAACGCTTGCCTAACAGAGCATTCTCATAAAGATGCCTTTTGGGGAGACGGGGGAGATGGTAAAGGAGAAAATCATCTAGGAGAGATTCTGATGAATGTGCGGGCAGAGCTGAGACATGTTGAGCCTTACAATCTCGTGAAGTTTATCGATAAAGCCAAATTGCCCACCCAGTGGGGCACATTTATGATGTACGGCTTTATTGAAGCCGCGACAAATAAAGAGCATCTTGCTCTGGTCTATGGTGAGCCAACAAAAAGTGCAGCTCCACTTATTCGGTTGCATTCGGAGTGTCTTACCGGAGATGCTCTATTTAGCACGCGTTGTGACTGTGGTTTTCAGCTTAATAGAGCGCTACAAAACATCGTCAAAGAGGGATGTGGCGTGCTGCTTTATTTACGTCAAGAAGGGCGTGGAATCGGCTTGATTAATAAAATTCGTGCCTATCACTTACAAGATGATGGCGCAGATACCGTGGAAGCAAATGAGCGTTTAGGTTTTGCCGCTGATATGCGTGATTACGCGTTCTGTAAAGGAATGCTAGAGCATTTGGGGATTGACGCTGTGCGTCTAATGACGAATAACCCACGCAAGCTCGCCGCCTTAAAAGCGGTTGATATTAACGTCATTGAACGAGTGCCATTACAAGAAGGGAATAACCCAAGTAATCAACATTACCTGCAAACCAAGGCGAGTAAATTGGGGCACATGTTTGATCCTAAGTTTGTTAACCACATTAAGTAAGTGCTACAGATTTCCCAGAAACAAAAACGCCAACGTATCATCGTTGGCGTTTTTGTTAATGAGTTGATTCATTGATACTTTTGAATGATTTCATCAATTTCCCCTGAGGTTTTTAATTCAACGAGTCGTGTATTAATGTAATTTTGAGTTTCTGGTTGCATCTGAGGTGAAAAAGCTAGGTAGATTGAGTAGTCAGGAATAACCGAGCTGAAAGGCTGTATCTGAAAATTCTCTAACGGCAAATTGAGTCGCTTTAAGTTGTAAAGGACTCGGGATTCCATCTCGACAAAAGCTGTATCTCCAGGGGTTCGGCTTATCACTCGGTATGCGGCGTTGTAGTCTTTCACACGCATTTCATTGACACTGCCATTTTCAAAGAACGGTGTTAAATTTGGATAATCAAACCCCAGCAGTAATACAATAGAACGACCATGCATCGTATCCATATTTTTGAATTCTAAAGGCTTCTCGCTACTCGACACCAGTACATGTTTTACAGTGTAAATGGGCTCCTCAGATAAATTTTCCGACTGCACCTTGCCCCAGTTCGGGCTGCCATAAGTTAACCAGTTTGGCTCAGCGCCTTCTTCCAATATGGAAATCATACGTTTAAATGGATAAGTATGATAATTCACTTGGTAATCCGACTCCGCGAAGATAGCGCTGACGATATCGGTCACAATTCCGGAGTGCATTTGTCCCTGTTGTTCAATTTGAAATGGTCGAGCTTGTTCAGCAATGACGTAATAGTTCACTTGATTTGCGGTCACATGAGAACTTACAACAATTAAGCTAAAAGCCAATCTAAGTAGAAGTCTTTTCATCGTATCCTCGATTATTATTTGTGCGTAGCTATATTTAGAGTAGCGCAAGTTTATCGGAGCGGTTTCATATGGATGAAAAAGAGCGATCTCAACGTCGTTTTAGTATCGGCAACCAACTTATGTTGGCGGTATTAACGTTGAGTTTAATCTTTACGGTCATCATTTCTACAGTGAGCTTATATCGAGTTTTTCACGAAGATTTAGCCCATTTAGATGTTGAATTAAAGCAGGTTGAGTCTAGCTATTTATCGAGCTTTTCTGCGAGTTTGTGGGTAGAGGATAGGGAGCTGTTGCTGACACAAGCTCAAGGTGCAATGCGTATGCCCTCGGTGGACTACTTACGTATTGCTAGTGAAGACGAAGTTATCATTGAATTAGGTTCGGCGCTTTCTGAGGATGTTGTCGAGAGAAGCTGGCCGATGCAGTATCGGGTCGGCGATAAAACGTATGATCTCGCGATATTAACGGTTCAATCGGATCTTAGCGCGATATATGAAGATCTTTGGCAGCAGTTCTTTTTTCTACTTACGACAGAAGCGATCAAAATTCTTGTCCTCATCATTGGTGTTCTTTGGGTGGCGTTTCGCTTGTTGGTCAATCCGTTACAATTGCTGTCTGGTGCGGTGAGCGATTTTCGTGGCGGTACAGTGCCGAGTAAAGTGACTCTCCCTAAACGATGGTGCTTTGATGAAGTGAGTGTTTTGGCAGAGAAATACAACCGAAGTGTTGAGAAAGTGAAAGAGCACCAGACTGAGTTAGAGGCTGAACGCGATAGGGCAGAAGTCGCTAATCGTAAGAAAAGTGAGTTTCTTGCCACTATGAGTCATGAGATCCGCACACCGATGAATGGCATTATTGGTGTGTCGTCGTTGCTCAATGACACCGACCTCGATCCCCAGCAAAAAGAGTTTGTAGAGATCATTGACAGTTCTTCTCACTCACTAATGACGATCATCGACGACATTTTGGACTTCTCTAAAGTTGAAGCTGGCAAAGTAGAGCTAGAATACACGAGCTATGATCTTCGCGAGCTACTTGACGATGTCATCAGTTTACATAGTGTCAAAGCCAAGCAGAAAAACTTACAGCTGCTCAGCGATATTGATCCTCACTTGCCAACGGAAGTGCAAGGTGATGCCACACGATTGAAACAAGTTCTGAACAATTTGTTGAGCAACGCGATTAAATTTACCGAGCGCGGCCATGTGAAGCTTCTTGTAGCGTTATCTCGACTTGATGGAGAGACCGCTCATATCCGGTTTCGAGTTGTGGATTCTGGTATTGGTATTGCGAAAGAGCACCAACAAGCAATCTTCGAACGCTTCCAACAAGCTGATGGTAGTACCACCAGAAAGTATGGTGGGACAGGGCTTGGTTTGGCGATAGCTGCACAGTTGGTTAACTTGATGGGAGGGGAAATACAACTAACAAGTGAGCTTGGGCTGGGAAGCTGTTTTGAATTTTCGATTCCTGTTGCTGTAATAAATGCGCAATCGACCTATACCGACCAACTTAATGTATTAGATTTCCGGAAAGCGGAAGACAACGAAATCAGCCCTCAAGATAATGATAAACCTTGGGTATTGGTTGTTGAAGATACCATCGTCAATCAGAAGGTAGTTCGCATCATGTTAGAAAAACTGGGTGTGCGAGTGAGTGTCGCCAACCATGGCGAAGAAGCATTGCAGCTGTGTGATCAGCAGCCTTTCGATTTGATTTTTATGGACTGCCAAATGCCTGTGATGGATGGGTTTATTGCTACGGAGCGAATTCGAAAAATGGGAGAGTGGGGGAAACACGTTCCAATTATTGCGCTAAGTGCCAATGTCATTAAAGAGGATCAGCAACATTGCTTCGATGTCGGGATGAACGAGTTCGTGGCTAAACCCGTTACCAAGACTCGATTACAACAAATATTCGAACAGCATTTACCAAAAGCACTGAAAATCAGCGCTGTGCCTAAATAGTTAACTTGAAATCGATCAAGTTAAGTGCGTTTCTATTCTGTAATTGTAACTCTGTGTGATATAGTGCCCGGCTAGTATTTAAAGTACCTTGAGGCTGTGAATGTCGTTTAATCTATCCCTATTGCCGCCTGACGAAAAAAACAAAATCGAACTGGATAAGCAGGCGTCGTTTTTGGTTTGGAAGCTCAGAGAGGCCAAATCTGGTCCTGAAGCAATAGAAGAACAGTTGTCCAAGATTAACGATGCTGATGAAAAGGCGTTTTTCCAGCAATCGGTCGAAAAGTACAAACGAGTAATGGGTGTCGCTTAACGCGAACCGTGGCAATGGTTCAATCCAATGCGACGAATGAGGTAACCTCCCTATTCCTTTGCTAAGCGAAATTGAAAAGGTTTCGCTTTTTGCTAAAATCCTTCGCATTAAATTTGAATTTAGAGAGACATCCCGATGGGAAGAAGTTTTGAAGTGCGCAAAGCCTCTATGGCGAAAACTGCAGGCGCGAAAATTAAAGTTTATTCCAAATACGGTAAAGAAATTTACATGTGCGCGAAAAACGGTGGTGGTGATCCAGACATGAACTTGTCTTTGAAACACCTGATCGCAAAAGCGAAAAAAGACCAAGTTCCTGCGCACGTTATCGATAAAGCGATCGACAAAGCGAACGGTGGCGGTGGTGAAGACTACACTCCAGCACGTTACGAAGGCTTCGGCCCTGGCGGTACTAGCGTTATCGTTGACTGTCTAACAGACAACGGCAACCGTACTTTCCAAGATGTACGCCAATGCTTTGTGAAAGTCGGTGCGAAAATTGGTGTTGAGGGCTCGGTTTCTCACATGTTCGATCACCAAGCGGTATTCCAGTTCAAAGGCGACGATGATGAAATCATCCTAGAAACGCTAATGATGGAAGATGTAGACGTTACTGACGTTGAGCTAGAAGACGGTGTTATCACTGTATTCGCACCTCACACAGAATTCTTCAAAACAAAAACTGCGCTTAACGGTGCATTCCCAGATCTAACGATCGATGTTGAAGAAATCACATTCGTTCCGCAAACTCATACGCCTGTATCGGGTGAAGATGCTGAGAAGTTCCAGAAATTCCTAGATCTTCTAGATGACTGTGATGATGTTCAGCAGGTTTACCACAACGCAGAGCTGTAATTAATTCGCTCATATCGTTGTAAAAAGGCTTCCTCGGGGAAGCCTTTTTTGATCGCTTTTTCTCAAGCAGAGCTATACGTTACGATATTTGGAATAACACAGCGACATGATTACACCAAAACAGATACCTTGAGTTAGCATCGCCGTGCCGCCATAGCTAAAGAAGGGAAGTGGGCTACCCATTACTGGCAACAAGCCACTCACCATGCCCGTATTGATAAAAGCATACAGAAAAAAGCTCATCGCTAATGCGCCACTTACCAGCCGACTAAAAAAGTGGTCAGACTGACATGCAAGCAACATAACGCGTGCAGTAATAAACAAGTACAATGCGAGTAAGACTAAACTGCCAACAAAGCCCCATTCTTCCGCATAGGTCGAAAAAATAAAGTCCGTATGACTTTCTGGAATAAAGCCAAGTGTTCCCTGCGTTGCATTCATCCAACCTTTGCCTTTCATACCGCCTGAGCCAATCGCAATCAAAGATTGGATGATTTGGTAGCCCGAACCCAGTGGATCGGACTCAGGGTGCAAGAACTGTGTTACACGGCTCTTTTGATAGGTTTCCATAACGAAGAACCATAAAATAGGTGCTAACGTTAAAATGCTCGCAATAAACCCGCAGATTATTTTCCAGCTCATGCCAGCCAAAAACAAAACGAACAATGCATAAATGATGGTAAAAACTGCACCGTCTAAATCCGGTTGTAGCGCGATTAACCCGGCAGGAATCATTGTAATAAGTAAGCAAAATGCAATTTTCCGACTGTCTGGTCGACCTCCTTCAATATGCAGCATCCAGGCGATCATGATTGGAATGGAAAGTTTGATTAGCTCAGACGGTTGAAAGCGGAAGAAGCCGATATCGAGCCAACGTTGAGAGCCATTGGTGCTATCACCAAATAAAGCGACAGCAAGTAGCAGAGCAACCGCAATAATGTAGAGATATGGAGCTGAGCGCTGATAGCTGGACGCTGGAATCGAGGACATGACCAAGATACAAACTAATGTCAGTCCGCAGCGCGCCAAATGTTTGAAGAGCATCGCCTCATTAAAGCTACTGGCACTCCAGAGAGTGAGCGAACTTAACAGCATGATCGGAATGATCGCCATTAGCAGTGGCAAATCAACTCTTGGGAAATAACGCTTATTCATTTTCAACGACCTAATAACGCACCTATTTTGAGTGCGAAAACAACTAAAACTCGAAGAGTTCAAACTATTCCGATGCTAAGAATCTCGATTTCGAAACAACAGACACCATGCAAAGGTGTGTAAGAAAGGAGAGTGCGACACTGTCTGTTATGGGTAGCTGTGGGATGGATAAATACACTAGCCTCAGATTTTAAGCCAGTGTTTTTATTGTGACTGCCGTAAAAATGTAGAGTTACGAATGAGCGGAATTGTATTTTCTGTTTAAGTGAATGTCATTCATCCTCTCTCAATACCATTCACTCTGCATAACTGCCATTGGTCGCATGCAAAAGCAGCGTGCGACCTTCTCCCTTAATCTGAAACCATCAAATCACGTTCAACTAAGGACAGTACATGATGGTTTCTCAATCTCGCTCAATCAAAGCTCTTAAACTGGCAAGTACGTTTATCGCCGCATTTGCACTTAGCAGCAATCTGGCTCTGGCTAACCCAAGCGAGCGCACACTCAGTCAATTCAACCAAGCGGCGCAGGGTGACTCTGGCTTAGTTGATACTGTTTATGGCGAACTATCCAAACAACTCGAAGAGCAGGGCGCAACGCCGGTGACCTTGGTTTACTTGGGCAGTGCTGAGACGTTGCAAGGTCGTGAGGCGTTTATGCCTTGGAACAAGATGAAGTTCACCGAGCGCGGTCTTGCCACAATCCAAAAAGGCTTGGATTTAATGGCGAACCAGCCAGTACCACTGCAAGAGCAACAACGCTTACAAGGCTTGCCGGAATACCAGCTAGCTACCGCCATGGCAGCTACTACGTTTACCTCTCTGCCAGACATGTTCAATCACTTTGAGCGTGGCTACGAGCTGTACCTTTCTCTGCTCGATGAACCGAGTTTTAGCCAACAACCTTTCGCCGCAACGTCTTGGATTTACCGTTATGCCATTGAAGCGGCACTGCGCGCTAAAGATGTTCAACAAGCCAAAATATGGTTAGCGCAAATGGAGCAATTGGGCGACAGCAATCTAGAAACGCAAACCGCGAAAGCTTTGTTAGCCAAGTATTAGGGAGGCGTCATGATCGTTTTTAATCAACTCAGTCGCGATTACGCCCTTGGCAGCCAAACCGTACGTGCATTGCGAGACGTTTCTGGTGAAGTGTTTTCCGGCGAAATGGTGGCTCTGTGCGGGCCGTCTGGCTCAGGCAAAAGCACCTTACTTAACGTGCTTGGCATGCTGGATACTCAATACCAAGGTCAGGTGACATTTGCAGGCAGCCCATACCCAACCGGACAAATGCATGCGGCGAAAATGCGCCGAGAAAAGCTTGGTTTTGTGTTCCAAAAATTCAATCTTGTCCCCGTGATGACGGCGCTAGAGAACGTGGCTTATCCGCTGCATCTCAACGGCTTTTCAAAAGCAGAACAAACCGAGCTCGCCACACAAATGCTAGAACACGTTGGGTTGGGTGAGTTTATTCATCACATGCCCGATAACTTGTCGGGCGGTCAGCAGCAGCGTGTGGCAATTGCGCGCGCCTTAGTGCACAAACCTGCATTGGTGATCGCTGATGAGCCAACCGCAAGTCTTGATAGCCAAACTGCCAACAAGGTCATCGACATTATGAAAGGGCTTGGACACGAGCTAGGCACCACTTTTATCGTCGCCACTCACGACCCTCGCATGGCATCCCGCTGCGATCGAACCATTGAATTGGTGGATGGCAAAATTACCCAAACGCACGCAAGTGTGGAGGAGGTTTCATGGGCAAGCTAATTCCTGTTTCGGTTCGCCTTGCTTGGTTGAATCTGCAACGCAATCGCCGTCGCAGTTTATTGTCGATGCTGATCATTGCCATTGCCGTGTTTGCGTTAACCAGTGCGGGCGGTTTTGGTCTGTACACCTATGACAGTTTGAAAGAGTCGACAGCGCGTGACACGGGGCACCTGACGTTAACCACACCGGGTTACTTTGCCAAAGAAGAAGAGATGCCGCTGAGTAACGGTTTAACTCATGCGGACGACATCACCAAGCAATTGATTGGATTGAATGAAGTGCGAGGCGTGCAGCCGCGAGTTGAATTCAGCGGTTTAATTTCCAACGGCAACAAGTCATCGATCTTTATCGGCATTGGTGTTAACGAGCGCGAATTCGATATGAAAGGGCCGTTTTTAGACGTGCGTGAAGGGCAGACGCTGTCCAACATTCATGCATCGCGTTATGACCCTACAGAGCCAGAAGTGATGCTCGGCGTTGATTTAGCGAACAACCTAAGCGTGCACGTTGGCGATTGGATTACCTTACTGGCGACCACAACCGATGGTGCATTGAACGCGTATGACTTCAAAGTTCGTGGCATCTACTCAACCGGCGTACCAGAGCTTGATAAACGCCAACTTTACGTACACATCAACAGCGCGCAATCGCTGCTCGGTTCAGACAAAGTCAGTGCGTTATCGGTCTTCCTGTTCGATACCAGTTTAACGAGCCAAGTCGAGCAACAAGTGGCTTCGGTTCTGAGTAAGCAAAAGCAGAACTTTGGTGATCAAGATATTGAGATTACGCCTTGGCAAGAGCGTGCGTTCTTCTATCTCAAAGTGAAAGATTTGTACGACCGTATCTTCGGCATCATGGGTGCAGTGATGGCGCTGGTAGTCTTTGTCGCGCTGTTCAACACCATGACCATGTCGGTAACGGAACGCACACGTGAAATTGGCACCTTGTCAGCACTTGGTAGCTACCCTCGCGAAATTATTGCTGGGTTCTTGCGCGAAGCAGGGTTACTTGCCGTGATTGGCAGCTTAATCGGTGCTTTGTTTACGGCGCTAGTCACCGTCTTACTGATGGTCGTGGATGTGCAAATGCCGCCACCGCCAGGACGAACAGAAGGTTACCCATTAACGATTTACTTCTCTTGGGAGCTGGTGGCTATAGCTGGACTCGCAGTATTGATGATTTGTTTGGTTGCGGCGTTTTTCTCGGCACGCAAAGGGGTGAACAAGCTAATTACGGAGGCACTGATTTATGTTTAATTTCAAATCACTATTACCAATTGCATTGCTAACGGTAAATGGCGTTGCAAGCATGAATGTCAGTGCGAATGAAACAGCACTAGATGCACAGCAAGTTGCGCAATTGATTGAAAAAGCCGACAGCTACCGCTTGCAAGATGATTCCTCCAAAGTGGTGTCTCTGGTGCGCTTATATCAAGACCAAGAGTTAGATAAAACTCGCCTTTACCACGTGTACACGCGTCCAAATCGTGAATCGCTGGTGGTATTCAAATCGGCGGTTGAAGCAGGGCAAAAGATGTTGATGATGGGCGATAACTACTGGCTGCAAATGCCAAAGAGCCGCCGCCCGATTCGCATTACGCCAATGCAGAAGTTGCTTGGGGAAGCGTCTATCGGCGACATCTCAACCCTGACGTGGAGCCAAGATTATCAAGGTGAATGGAAAGCGACAGAAACCGTTTCGGTGAACGGGGAAAGTGTCGCAGCTTATCATCTTGCTTTAACCGCGAAAACCAAAGGGGCGAGTTATCAGAAGATCGACTTATGGTTGTCTGAGCAAGATGCGTTTCCAATTAAAGCTGATCTCTACTTGCGCTCTGGCAAACTCGCCAAGCAAGCGCAATACGGACGTGCAACTGACAACGGTGAAGACTACGTCAGTGAGATGACCTTGCTTGATAGCATTCAGCCGAGCAAAAAGACCGTTATCGAGTACCAAGAAATCGTGCCTTGGCAGCTGGATAACAAGTTCTACAACCCAAGTTATTTGCCAAAAGCCAACACGACTCAGCTTTAGTCTGAGCTTCGTAAATAGAACCATAAAAACGAGCAAGGAAGTCACATGAAACCGCACCAGCCTAACCTTAACAAAAGCACCAGTTTGTTGATTGCTGTGTCGTTGTGTGTGGGCGCAGCAGCCCCAGTTTTTGCCAATGATGAGCTGAGTTTTGAGTGGGATTGGGCTGTCAGTTACGAAACGGCCAAGCAGCGTGATAGCGTATTTATGCAGGCGCAGGGCAGTTCTCGTGATTCACTTAATGCACTGTTGGATGTGCAGGTGAATTATCACAACTTCAGTGGCTTGTTTGCTCTGTACAGCCAAGGGTTGTACCTCAATCAACAAGGAAAGAGTGATTGGTGGAGTGAAGCTGATAACCAATTGCTGATTCGAGAGCTGGCTTGGCTAGGGGAGTGGCAAGTCGGTGATACCACTCTTGATGTGAGCTTGGGTAAGTTACGCGTGGATTGGGGCGTGGGTTATGGCTACCGACCCTTAGATCTGTTTAAGCCTTATCGACAAAATCCTGTTGGCTTAGTAGCAGAAGAAGGTGCGGGTGTGTTTTCACTCTCACGCTACGATATGGCAGGCGAGTGGACGGTGATTGCAACGGATTCAAGCTGGGGGCAACAAGACCAGAGTGCTCTTGATCAAGCCGCAGAGCAGCAAGGTGTTGGTATTCGTCGTTATGCGCTGGTGGGTGACACCGAGTATCAACTTATTGGTTATTACGATGATGTGCGCCGAGGTTTACTCGGAGCCAGTGCCATTGCCGTGTGGGATGAATCCATCGCTATGCACGGTTCCATGCTGTGGCAAAAGCAAAGTGTCGGCTATCAGTTTCAGCAGGATGATCTTTACCAACCCGTTTCGGTTGAGGAGCAGGGCAGCGCATTCCAAGCCTTAATTGGGTTGAATTGGGCAAACCAAGCCGGGCACAACGTGATTGCTGAATATTGGTACGACAGCCGTGCATGGTCGAAAAGCGAATGGCAACAAGCAATAGAGCGTGGCGAATTACTCTCTCAGATCCCTGATCCTAACAACTCTCTGTTGGCTAGCAGCGCTCTACTTGCGACAAGCTACGCCCAAGGGTTTCAGCATGCCAATATCGTTCAGCATAACGTAATGTTGCACTGGAGTTGGGATGTGGAAGCATGGGCTGCATGGAACGGCAAAGCGGATATGGGCTGGCTAAGTGATGTAACCCCTACGTTGGATGTGATGCTGTCGCCACAAGATGGCGGTGTGATTGTCACGCAGTGGCTTAACTACCAATGGATTGATACTGGCGATCAAAGTGTAGAAGTGGAAGTTGCCGCACGCTTTTTAACCGGAGACGACCAATCTGCTTACGCACAAATCAATGATAAGCATATGATTGTATTTAACATCAAAGGGAAATTCTAAATGTGTTCAGCAAAATCAGTGGTGAAAAGTGGATGGCCGCGTAGCTTATTAGTGACCACGGCATTTTGTCTCTTTATCGCAGCAATGATGCTCTCGGTTTGGGGCGGTCCATTTTACATTCATGTGGCGGTTAGCTTTGGATTTGGCTATTCGGCTATCTTCTTCTCATGGCTTGTCGACCGCCTGTTTCCTACCATTCCTCGTTTGGCGGAAGTAGCTATCTCGCTGACAGCATGCCTATTGTTTGGTGTGGTGAACGCCCAGCTTTGGCTTGGGGAATACTTTGGTATTTCAAGTATGCTGTCGGTTGGTCTCATGGGCTTGTTATTCAGTGCCATGTGCTTTTTCTATTTCTACTCACGCGAGCAACATGCAATCGCTCAACGAGAGTTGGAAGCCATCAAACGCGAGAAAGCAGAGCAAGATCGTGCGCTGTTGCTGAGCCAGCTTAAGCAGATGCAAAGCCAGATTGAACCGCATTTCTTATTCAATACTTTGGCAAATATCAGCGCGCTCATGTCGCAAGATGTCGATAAAGCCAAGCTGATGTTAGAACAGTTAACCGCGCTACTGCGTGCAACGCTAAAAAGCTCACGCGAAGAACACACCACCATAGACAATGAAACGGCGTTAATTGAGGCGTACTTAGGTATTCAGCAAACCCGTTTGGGTGAGCGACTCAGTTACAAGATTGAGGTGGAAGAGGGATTAGGCAGAACCGAGCTACCGCCGATGATGCTTCAACCCTTAATCGAAAACGCCATTATCCATGGTATTGAGCCAAAGCGAGAAGGTGGTGAAGTCAGCTTGCTGATTAAGCGCGAACAGCAGAACTTGAAGATTGAAGTCAGAGACACAGGTGTTGGCTTGAATCACGTGAGTGGTCACATGGGCTCTGGCGTGGGTCTAAGTAATCTCAAGCAGCGAGTTGAAGCTTTGTTCGCAGGGCAAGGAGAGGTCTCTATCAGTGAGTCTGCTCAGGGTGGCGTTTGTGTTCGCCTTAGCTGGCCAATGGGATCGTAATCAAGGAAGAAAGGAATGAATACAGGGTTTACTGCCATTATTGCTGATGATGAACCGTTATTGAGGCGTCATCTTGATAAAAGCCTAGCTGAAGTGTGGCCAGAGCTAGAGGTGATAGCCAAAGTCGCCGATGGTGAACAAGCGTTGCAAGCCATTGAGCAAAGCCAACCTGACATTGCGTTTCTTGATATTCGTATGCCAGTTTTGGATGGTATGACATTAGCGCAAAAACTCAATCAACTCGCCAACCCACCTTTAATTGTGTTTGTCACCGCGTACGATGATTACGCTATAAAAGCTTTTGAGCAAAATGCCACCGATTATTTGCTCAAGCCTATTTCAGATGAGCGCCTCCTGACGACGTGTGAAAGAGTGAAAGCACGCCTTGCTAAGCGAGAACAAGAAAGCAGTAATGTGCAGATGAGCAGCCTATTAGAGCAGTTGCAGCAATTATCTGCGCCACAAACGCCGCAATATCTTCAGTGGATCAAAGCGACGCAAGGGGAAGACATTCATCTGATTGCTACGTCTGATGTGTTGTATTTCAAAGCGGAAGAAAAATACGTTTCTGTGTATGCCCAACAAGGACAAGGCAAAGTGCAGGAGTATTTGATTCGTACATCGTTGAAAGAGTTGATAGGGCAGCTTAACCCAGAACAGTTCTGGCAAGTACACCGTTCAAGCGTGGTGCAAGTGTGCAAAATTAACAAAGTAAACAAAGACTTTGCTGGAAGAATGTTTGTTCACGTTGGAGAAACTAAGCTTCCGGTGAGTCGTGCATCTCAAAGTTTGTTCAAAGGGATGTAATCGCTAGAACTGCTCACTCTTTACACTGTAAACTCGCTGCTCTTAACCCACATTATCAAGGAAGATAAACGAGTTATCGCGTAACCCTCTTAAATGCAACGGGAGAGTTGTCTCCACTCGCTGAGTATTTACATCAGAAACTTGATGACCTGAGCTCACAGCTTTCTAGTTACTTTGATTTAAGTAACGTCGATCTAACCGTTAGCCCGTTTGATCGCAATGACGTACCGCAGACGGGGATTGGTGGCTATTGCTTAAGTGCCTATCGTGTAGAGGTTCTGCTTGATACTCAACGTACTGATATTAAAAACGTTATTGAGAAAGAAATAGCTGCGGTGTTAGCGCATGAGTTGCATCACCTGTTCCGTATGCGAGCGGGAGAAAGTGGCGTTGCACTTGGTGATGTACTAATTATGGAAGGGTTAGCTTGTCACTTCGAACGTAAGGTGAATGGCGGCGTCACTCCGAGCTTGTTTGAGCAAATCAAAGATCAAGATTGGCGCCCTTTCTACGCTGAGATGAAAGGCAAGTTGACCAGCTTAGATTACAACTTCGACGCTTACTTTCTTGGCAGCGATGAAAGCCGCTGGCCGAAATACATGGGGTATTGGGTTGGGTACAACCTTGTTGCTGAATATCTGGCTGATTTTCAAGGCTCTGAACTGGATTTGGTTGGAGCCAAAGCTGAGCTTTTCTATCAATAACTTCGGCACAAGCCAAACTATACCCAAGTAACCTCGAGATGCTAGGTTCAGCGAGAATGACTTGGTTTGTAGACGCGGCGGCGATTTAAAGGTTTGGTGGGCCCAATTCGAGAATCGACAACAAAGTATACAATCTAAGACCCTTACTATTTGTAAAGAGGGCCCTTTGGGAGCGTGTCATTGACTCGACTTCTGTGTCAAACAACTTGGAAAGAGCTGGCTATTACGCTGCGTTGTTTTCCTTGACCTCGAATCAATGACAACGCTCTGAATCCTGCATCTTGAAGTCACTTGGGTATAATCGGCTGAGTCATAAAAACAAAAAGCGCCTAAGTCATCAGACGTTAGGCGCTTTCTTCGTTTTATAGCGACGATTTCTCTGCAGAGGCGAATGGGCTTATTCGCTGATCGTCACTTTCTCGATAATGATTGGATCGCATGGCACATCATCGTGACCAAGTTTAGAGGTCGTTTTCACTTTCGCGATGCGGTTTACGACATCCATACCCGCGGTCACTTTACCAAACACTGCGTAGCCCCAGCCTAGGTTGGTGGTTGCGGTGTGGTCTAGGAAATCATTGTCTTCCAAGTTAATGAAGAACTGTGCCGTTGCAGAGTGCGGAGCATCGGTACGCGCCATTGCGATAGTACCAACAAGGTTTTTTAGACCACGGTTTGCTTCGTTCGCGATAGGGGCGCATGTTGGCTTTTCTGCCATGTCTTCGGTATGACCGCCACCTTGGATCATAAAGCCGTCGATAACGCGGTGGAAAATGGTGCCGTCGTAGAAGCCATCTTCACAGTATTTTTTGAAGTTCTTTGAGCTAACTGGCGCTCGTTCTAGGTTCAATTCAATTTCGATGTCACCGAAATTGGTGGTCATAATAATCATCTTGTTTGCCCTTGTGGGTGCTAAGTTGGCGGCATTATAGCTAAGTCGCATTATGATAGCAGAAATAAAAACAGCGACGTTTTGGCGTCGCTGTTTGCATGTTGAGTGTTTGAGGAAAGCTCTAGACCGTAAAGCGACCGACCAAGTCGTACAGCTCGTTAGCTTTGTGGTTAAGGTTGCCACTGCCTGCGCGGTTTTGATTCGCAAGGTGCGCCGATTGGCTGCTTTGTTGAGAGATGACTTCTATGCGTTGTGAAATCTCTTGCCCAACTTGGCTTTGTTCTTCGGTTGCCGTTGCGATCAGCGTGTTCATGTCCATGATGTTAGCAATCGCGGCTTGGATTTCTTGCAGTGCGGCAGAGGCTGCCCGTGCTTCTTCAACAGTTGCTTCACCACGAGCTTGGCTTGAACCCATGGCTTTCACTGCCGCATCCGAGCCAGACTTCAACTGCTCGATCATTTGGTGAATTTCGCCTGTGCTGTCTTGAGTGCGACTTGCCAGTTTACGGACCTCATCGGCAACGACTGCGAAGCCGCGACCTTGTTCGCCTGCACGGGCTGCTTCAATGGCTGCGTTCAGTGCCAATAGGTTAGTTTGCTCGGCTATATCCTGAATCACTTCCAGAGAAGAAGAAATGTTTTTTACGTCGCTCTCTAAACGAGAAATTACCGTGCTGGCTTCCGACACCTCTAGCGCGAGCGCTTCGACGGAGTTTGCTGCGGAATCAACAATGTGTTTCGCTTGCTGTGAATTTTCATCGGCGTCTCTGGCTGATTGCGCTGCTTGGTTAGCGTTGTTTGAAATCTCGTGCGCCGTTGCTGTCATCTCGGTCATTGCCGCAGCGACCTGTTCGGTTTCTTCACGTTGACCTGAAGCTAACTCGTCCACTTGCGATGCACGCTGTGACATCTCGTTGGTCTCTGAAACCACTTCTTGTCCGACATGGCTAACACTCTTGATGATGCCTTGCAGGCTTTCAACGAAGATATTGAAGTTGCGGCTCAGCTGCGTGAACTCCGGCACGCTAGATTCTTCCATGCGCGCGGTTAAATCTGCATCGCCTTGTGCGAAAGAGTGGATTGAGGCATCAAACTGCTCAATAGGTTTCATGATGCTGCGGTTAACAAATACGGCAAAGACTGCAACTATCGCTGTTATCGAGGCACAAAACAGGGCTATCGCAGTTAGTGTGGTGTTGAGATCTTCGTGTGCGGCTTTTTCCATGTCTGCCACAATGGCGTCGATATCGTCCGTGTAGAAACCCGTTCCCAACATCAAGTCCCATTCAGGAATAAAGACTGAGTAGCTGAGTTTCGGTAGTGCTTCACTCTGACCGAGTTTCGGGAAGTAATAAGTCGTGAACTCACCAGTTTTGGCATTTTTTAGCAAATCCTGAATCAGGTAATTGCCTTTCTTGTCCTGCAAGTTATAGAAGTTTTCCCCGATGCCTTTGGTGTTTTTACCCACCACGACGCGAACGCCTTTTGAATCATAACCAAAGATGTAGCCGGATTGACCAAACTCTAGTTGTTTCAAGATAGGCAGAGCCTCTTCCAGTGGGGCATTTTGTGCGAGTAGTGGCTCGACAGCGGAACGCGCCATTTGCACGTAACTTTTGAGTTCGGCTTTTTTCATCTCCATCATTCGACTTCGAGTTTGCTCAATCTCGTGCTCGTTGTAGGCAGTGGTTTGTAGGTAGGTGAACCACATCATGCCTATTGCCATAGTTAGAATTGGAATTATTGAAAGGATATATAGTCGTTTTCTGATCGTCAGATTCATAGAGACGTCCTTCTCTCGGCGCAGCGTTACAAGTGACAAGCTGAATAAGCTTACCTGATAAAAGTGTTAATACTTATTGTTGTAATGCTTAGAGATTAACCGAGTTACTCAATCAGAAGTACTGGAAATTTGTAAATCTAGACGAAGGTCGTAGCATTTTTAAGCGGGATCACAATTAACGTGAATAAGACCCACTATTGCAACGAGAAGTCCCTGTTAACCAATATGAGACGCGATACCTATTCTTTGCGAATTTGAGGTAAAGCCAGTCAGCAACAGGTTTAACGAGGCGCCAACGCAGTGGAGCGTAGAGCCAACCGCGACCAACTAATTGCCACGCACGATGAGTCACGTCCAACCCAAGCAGAAGCTCCCCCTTTTCGTTGAGGGCGTGCAAAATGGTGTTGGCTTGTTCAGGATCGATCTGCGGATAATCTGCGAATGTATCACTATAGATATCGACGGTTTTGATGTGCTGCTTGGAATCGCGTTGTTTTAGCGCCTTCATCTCTTTGACACAAAGCGGGCAGGTTCCGTCATAAAATATGGTGAGTTTTGTCATTGCGGTCTTCTTATTTGAGATTTTCTAATCGCTTTTACGTGGCGAATTTTCTTTTGGTTCATTGTTTTGCAAGTAATGCAGCCAATTGTCGCGAATGTTGCCGTAATTGAATTGGCAGAACTCTTTGCGATCACGCAGGTAGTCTTTTTCTACTTCATCGAGTAAGGCTTTGTATTGCTCAGGATCACTACCGTACACCAAACATAACGTTGAAAAGTAACGCTGCAAATCAAAGCTGTGTTCGTCAATGTACTCGCCAAAATCGTAGTAGTCCGGTCTGTCGTCGGATTCGAATGCGAACATGTCGGCGGCGCTAATGGCCATATCTGCGCCATCTTCTAGGAAGTCAATCATTAAAATAGTGGCAAAATTATCGACCGCATCTTCTTCTTTTCCGAGAACAGGGATGCTTTGATCTTCGATGTAAGCATGTCCTGCTTCATGAAGTAAAGTGTGCAATAACGTATCTAGCGCCCCTGTTTTTGGGGATTTTCCGAAGCGTTCTTCATACTGATTATTGGAGAAGTAATTGAGCGACTCCAAATAAAAAGTGTAAGGAACGTATATTGTGTGTGTATCAGGATCATACATTGGACCATCTTCTCCGCCGTAAACCAGCGTGAGAGCTTGATCAAATGGAAAGTAGGCCTGAGACAGCTCAACAAAGATGGTGTTTACATCGCTGCTTTGAATAGATTGTTGGGCGATTTTTTCATGAGTTGTCTCTATGGGAGAATATTGAATACGAATGTTTTCAGCTGCTGTAGCTGATGAGACGATGCTGAGTAATAGCGCAGCGCAAAGCGAATGAATGTTCATGTGGGACTCTTGTTATTGAATAACTTGTATAAAAAATTATACACGTTTTTGTCTGATGCATAGTTGGGGGCGTACTCATTAGCCAAAGTCGGGACGTCGGTCTCGAAAAGCAATCATGATAACATCGCATATTTCGGCTGCTTGGTTCTCTAGGGCGTTTATCAAGACCTCTTGGATAAGAACGGCGGTGAAGTTATTAGCTATGCATCGTATTCTAAGAAGCTTACTGAGCAACTGTGCTTCGATTTTTATCTGTGAAAATGATAATAGGCAGTTAATCATTGCAAGGTTTAACTATGGGGTTGGTGAATGTCACTGAATTGAAGAAAATTATCAGCGATATGTTATAATCCTGCTCCGTTGTGACGAAAACGTTTGTTGCAGCCTGAGAGTTTCCTTGGATTCGGCTCGTTTATACACCATGAGCCAGAGTTGAAAAGCTACGACAGGAACAGGCAAACCCAATTGTTTTGAACGCGCTCTCGGCGTTTAGCGGTTACAACGGGAAGGAACTTTGTTTGATAGTAATTGACACATTCTGTTTAAGTAAGGGAGCCCGAAGTGGTTCAGAAAGTGTCACCCAGAATTTACTCACAACACAACACCCCAAGCGATAACGCACAGGTATTGCGAGGGGCCATTTGAAGGAGCTGTATCAGCTCCTTTCACATTTAAGGGCTTGCTAACAGCGTAAAAACTGACACATCGCTTAAGGAGCGCCCCTTAAACTAGCCTAAGGCGCATCTACACCAACTTTTTGAGTATTTTCGAAACAATAAAGCGAGAAAATTTGCTATTGAACGAAGGTTAAACTAACACTCATTCATTACGGAGAATGAAGAGAACAATAATAAGAGGCGATATGAATCATTTAATATCTGTAGGTGCACTGGAGTCCTTCTTGGTCGCAATTAGTGTGCTTTTCCTGGGGCATTTTATTAATGCTAAGCTACCGATTTTAAAGAAATTCAACATACCTGAGCCGATTGTAGGTGGCCTTATTGTGGCCTGCATGATTACTGCTCTTCATTTCAACGGCATCGATTTAGAGTTCGACTTGCCATTACAAAATACGTTTATGTTAATGTTTTTTGCGACAGTTGGTTTGGCCGCAAATTACACTCAGTTGATGAAAGGAGGTGCGAAGGTTTTTATCTTCTTAGCTGTCGCATCGTTTTACATCATCATACAAAACGGCGTTGGCGTTTCACTTGCGGCGGCGCTCGGTTTAGATCCTTTGATGGGGTTAATTGCTGGCTCGATTACTCTGTCTGGTGGTCATGGTACAGGTGCTGCGTGGTCACAAACCTTTCAAGACGTGTATGGATTGGATAACGTCTTAGAAATTGCAATGGCATCAGCGACTTTTGGTTTGATCATCGGCGGTATCATTGGTAGCCCTGTAGCGCAGCGTCTGGTGGAAAAGAACAGCATAGAGTCTGAGTATGGTCGTGGTGGTCGAGATGCCAAAACTCACGAGAAATTCCCGGAGTTGGTGACTTACAATGAATACGAAGAAGATAAAGTAACGGCGAAAAAAGTGGTGGAGAAACTCTTCTTCCTACTGATCTGTGTTACTGGGGCCAAGTATGTCGAGCAATGGGTAAGCACGTATGAAATCTCATGGCTGATGATTCCAGACTTCGTATATGCGCTATTCATTGGTGTGATCATTACGAATTTCTTGGAAGTGACCAAGATTCGTAAGTTAGATGCCGAAACGGTCGATATGTTAGGTACGGTATCGCTATCTCTGTTCTTAGCGATGGCTCTGATGAGCTTGAAGTTATGGAATATCTTCGATCTAGCGATTCCATTCTTGGTTATTTTAGCTGTGCAGTCTGTCGTCTTAGCTATCTTTACGTACTATGTTACGTTCAAAGTGATGGGAAGCAACTACGATGCTGCGGTTATTGCAGGGGGGCACTGCGGTTTTGGCTTGGGTGCAACCCCAACAGCCGTAATGAACATGGGTTCGATCGTTAACCGATTTGGCCCGTCGCCGCAGGCATTTATGGTGGTGCCAATTGTGGGGGCTTTCTTTATCGACATCGTTAACTTAATCATTTTACAAGGTTACATTTCATTCCTTGGTTAAATTTAAGTTCATGATCTCCTAAGGTCGAAATAAAAACGGTCACAACACAGGTTGTGACCGTTTTTTTATGGCTCGATTTTGGCCGTTTATCGGACGACGGATTATTGAATGGTTCGGCTGAACTTGAGGCTAGCTGTCCAACCAAGAATACCAATGAAGGCGTAAATGCCAACGTTTAACCAACCCGCTTGAGGAATGGTATTGAATGGGTTTGGTGTAATAATGGCGTGCAGCGGAAGGTAAAGCACTTCGGAGAAAAAGTGATCTAGCCCGTAGTAACCAAAAAGTGCGATAGGCATCCAACGTAGCGCATAAATGGCGATAAACAAAATGACCAGTGGTGAGTTCACTTTTTGTGAAATAGCCATCGCAGTTAATGCCAGCGGTAACAGCAGAATACCGGCGAACAACATTCTGATTAAAAACTCTCCCCAATGCAGCAGCACGTAACCTAACGAGGCTTGGCGGTACAATAAAGCCAATTGGTGATCAGTAGAGATGTTCAGCAACCACAACATTAAATTTGCAGCGAGTACGAGCACCGAGCAGACGAGCGGAATCACCAATAAGCCAAACCCTAGCTTCACTAAATGGGTTTTTACGTCACTGACAGGCATACTGCGCCAAAACATAATGCTGCCTTCCGCCCGTTCTTTGCGTAGCGTTCTTGGGAAGTACTGAACGGCTAACAAGATAGACAGCAGCCCTGCTCCTCCGGTAATCAACATATTGACGTCATCACCAAGCTCTCTGTGAATGTCACTGACATCGCCACCAAAGCTCATTTGGAAAAACATATTGTGTTGTAGAGTATCGTTACTCATTAAACTCACAAAGAGAATAACTCCACACGCCAACACAAACAGTGGAATACGTAAAACAAGAGGGTTTTCTAACCACTCTTTTTGCAACATCGCGACAACTGAACGCATTACGCTGCCTCCTTCTGCAATGCTAAAAATAGATCCGCTAACTTCACCCCATGGATGGAACCCATTGTTTCTGCTTGTTGGGCATACTGGGCTTTGAGTAACCATTTCGTTGAACCGAGGCCTTTTTGTGACGAGAGTGGGTTCATCGCTTCAATTTGTGTGCGGTGCTCGTCGTTGGCTTCAAGAATGAAGTAGTCTTCACTGATACTGTCCATCGAGGTTTGCAGAACGGGGCGACCATGCTTAAGAATCAGAACATCTGTCAGCAAGTGCTCAATCTCTGATACTTCATGACTGGCGATGATCAACACGCGCTCGCCGTCGTGAAACCATTCCAATAAGTGACGATAAAACGTCTCGCGATACACGAGATCTAACCCGAGTGTCGGTTCATCCAATATGAGGATTTGGGTGTTGGTCGCGATCACAATCGCGAGGTGTAATTGCACCTTCATCCCTTTGGATAAAGATTTGATGCGCGCACGAGGTTTGATGTCCGTTTGACGAAGTAGCGTATCTGCTTGGGCGCGATTGAACCCTGGATGCACGCCCTCGGTATAGTTAAGCAGTTGAGCAACGGTCATCCAATCTGGCAGAACGTTGACATCCGAGATGTAGGATAAGCTCTGCATTATCTTGTCGCGTTGCATAATAGGTTCAAATCCGTTGATACGAATAGTGCCCTGATATTCATGTGCACCGAGTAGGGCATTAATAAGCGTTGATTTACCTGCGCCATTATGGCCGAGTAAGCCAAGTACTTGTCCTGCATGTAGGTCGAAACTCACTTCATGCAGTGCTTCTCCTTGTTGCTGATATTGCTTGGAGACGTTGTTTACACTGACTAATGCGCTCATTGGTCACCTTTCAAGTGTGGTTTTAGTTGTTGAATGAATTCGTCGAGTGACATATCCAGACGCTGTATTGTGTCGGCTATCTGCGGAATTTGTTGCTGAAGAAAACGTGCCTTCTCGTCTGCGAGTAATTTGAGCTTTGCTCCTGAAGCGACAAACATACCTTGACCGCGTTTTTTCTCCACTAGCCCGTCATCAACAAGCAATTGATAGCCTTTCATAACGGTGAGGTGGTTAATTTTCATATCTGCAGAGATGCTACGGACGGAGGGCAGAGCATCGCCTTCTTGCCAGACACCTTGCAGTATTTGCTGCGTGATCTGGTCTGCCAACTGTCGAAATATCGGTTGGCGATCATGCCAATTAGTCATGAGTGAATCTCTTGGTTGAGATGGTGTTATATATATGTATAACACCTGGTGCGTTAGAGAGAAAGTAATAATTTAAAACCTAGTGTATCCGCCTGTCTTATTCGCTCTAAATATCCACCTATGTGGTCGTTGTTTTGAGGTTTTGTTTTATATGGAAATTAATTGCTTCTCATAAGTTGAGAAGTGTTGTTTTTCTCTTCCCATCAATACACTTATCGCCTGTTCTAAATGAATATTCTCACCGAATGATAATTAGCATAATTTTAGGTCTGCCTATTTCTTACTTGATGAGAATTGATGGTCAAGGAGGCCTAGAAAACAAAAGTTTCGAGAGGCAATCTGACTGGCTTAGGCACCTATCTCACGTTGAGCGCGTGCTCAATGAATGAGAAAGAGTAGAGTAAAGAGGTCTCATGAATCAGGTAATATCTATCGGCCCACAGGAGTCGTTCCTCGTCGCAATTTGCGTGTTGTTTTTAGGGCAGTTCATCAATACCAAGTTACCAACCTTAAAAAAATTTAATATTCCAGAGCCAATTGTTGGTGGTCTAGTGGTCGCTTGCGTAATCACGACGATGCACTTAAATGGTGTGGATGTCTCCTTTGATTTACCACTGCAAAACGTCTTTATGCTGATGTTTTTTGCAACCGTTGGCTTAGCGGCAAATTACACCCAACTGGTTAAAGGCGGTGCGAAGGTTTTCATCTTCCTAGTTGTGGCATCGGTCTACATTCTTATCCAAAACGCGGTCGGCGTGTCCTTAGCAACAGCGTTGGGGTTAGATCCACTCATGGGGTTGATCGCCGGATCCATTACGCTTTCTGGCGGACATGGAACTGGAGCTGCGTGGTCGCAAACTTTTCAAGAAATGTATGGTTTGCATAATGTTCTAGAGGTGGCAATGGCTTCTGCTACATTTGGCTTGGTGATGGGCGGGATTATTGGCAGCCCTGTTGCACAAAAGCTACTAAACAAACACAACTTGGAATCGGAATACGGACGCACCAATCAAAGTCATCAGAGTTTCCCTGAACTGGTGACGTACAACGAACATGAGGAAGATCGTGTCACAGCGAAAAGAGTCGTTGAAAGCTTGTCCATCATTCTACTTTGCGTGACAGGCGCGAAGTATCTGGAGAGTTGGGTAAGCAGTTTTGACATCAAGTGGTTAATGATTCCCGATTTTGTTTATGCGCTGTTTATTGGTGTTGTTATCACTAACATCATGGAAGTGACGAAGGCGCGCAAGGTTGATTTAGAAACCGTTGATATTCTTGGCACGGTTGCACTATCTCTATTTCTTGCCATGGCCTTGATGAGTTTGAAATTGTGGAATATTTTCGATCTTGCGATCCCATTCCTTATTATTCTTGCTATTCAGTCGGCAGTGTTGGCGATGTTCACTTACTACGTAACATTCCGCATGATGGGAGGCAACTACGATGCGGCGGTGATCGCTAGCGGACACTGCGGTTTTGGGTTAGGTGCTACACCGACTGCGGTCATGAATATGGGCTCCATCGTGAGTCGATATGGTCCATCACCACAAGCATTTATGGTGGTTCCAATTGTCGGTGCATTCTTCATCGACATTGTGAATTTAGTGATTTTGCAAGGATGCATCGCTTTTATTAGATAACATTCGCTTTTTTACCGAAATAGCAAAGCCAGCACCTATACGCTGGCTTTGCTATTTGTAACACGAAATCTTGTTTGCCTGACTTCAAGCCGTGAAATCAATGCGTTACTATGACGACATAGTGTTCAATTTTGCAGCAGCATGAGGTACCCACATGTCTGAAAAAATATCGACGTCGGCATTAGCGAAAATGCGCAAGGTAGAAGCTAAGCTGCTGTTTGCCGATCTCAAACGTGCAGGCTACATCGTTCGCCAAGATGAAAAGTGGATTTTGACCGAAGAAGGGGCAAAGTTTGGCGGTGAGTATGTGGATCACCCTAAATTTGGCCAGTTCATCGTCTGGCCGACCAACTTACATATTGAGCTGACTCCCAGCTCAGGGAAAACATTGAGCGCGACACAACTGGGTGAAAAGCTGAAATTGAATGCGAAGCGCATGAATCAGCTTTTGAGTGAACTGGGTTGGTTGACCAAATCCGAAGAGGGATGGAGTGTCACTGAAGCTGGTGTGCGCGCTGGTGGACAGCAAAGAACCGATAAAGAAACACAAAATACCTTTGTCGTATGGCACGATGTGGTGCTGCGTAACAAGCGTCTTAAGCAATCTGTCATTGAGTTTTTAGGGCAAGACGCGGAGTCACATTCTACGGATAAATCGTACTCAAGCTTTCGCCAAAAATTTGAAGCCAAGCACCGAACATTAGATGGGCATTACGTGCGCTCTAAGGGGGAGTTGCTCATCGACAACTGGCTGTACTTGGCTGGTGTTGTGCACGCTTATGAGCGTCAGTTGCCGATTGACCAAGATGTCACTAGCGATTTTTACTTGCCAGGTGGCAAAGTCTATTTGCAATTTTGGGGAAGTGACGATGGGGAGGTGGCTCAGGCCGACCGTGAGACCATTCGTACTGTTTATGAGCAGCATCATTTCAATCTTATCGAAGTCGAACCGAGTGAACTAGACAAGTTGGATGAAGTGCTTCCTAAGCGTCTTCGTCAGTTTGGTATTAAAGCTTATTGACGACTTAAGCCCGCTGTTCAGATAAGAAAAAACCCGTGTTCAACACGGGTTTTGTATTTTTAGTGTGTTTCTAGGCTGCCATCCTATGGGTTAAAAGCCTTTGATGTTTTCTGCTTCTAGCTCAGAGAAGTACTTCACTGTCTTCACTTTCAGTTCTTGTTGAGCTGGTTCGTCGCATACGATCACCGCTTTAGGGTGAAGTTGAAGAGCAGAAACTGTCCATAGGTGGTTTACACAACCTTCCACGGCTGCTTCAAGTGCCTGAGCTTTGTTATGGCCAGTGACCAAGATCATCACTTCTTCTGAGTCTAGAAGCGTACCAACACCGATAGTCAGCGCGTATTTAGGCACTTGGTTGATATCGCCGTCAAAGAAGCGAGAGTTCGCAATGCGAGTGTCTTCAGTGAGGGTCTTGATGCGAGTACGAGAAGAAAGAGATGACGCTGGCTCGTTGAACGCGATGTGACCGTCGTTACCCACGCCGCCCATGAACAGGTTGATCTTGCCGTAAGACTTAATTTTGTCTTCGTAACGCTTACATTCTGCGTCGTGATCGTCTGTGTTACCGTTCAGTAGGTTGATATTTTCTTCTTGAATATCAATGTGATTAAAGAAGTTGTTGTACATGAACGAGCGGTAAGATTCTGGGTGATCCGCAGGGATGCCAATGTACTCATCCATGTTAAAAGTCACGACGTTTTTGAAGCTGACTTCGCCGGCTTGGTAAAGCTCGATTAGGGCTTTGTAGGTTGCTAGAGGAGTGCCACCAGTTGGTAGACCCAGAACGAATGGACGCTCAGCAGTAGGTTTAAAGTCGTTGATACGCTTAGCGATATGCGCAGCTGCCCACTTACCTACTTGTGCTGCTCGAGTTAACGGGATAAGTCTCATTTTGTGCCCCTAGTTATTGGAATTGACGATGTACTGAAACATTAATTCGCATTATAAAATAAGTAAAGGCGAACTGCTATTGTTTTAGGTCAAAATTTTGCTTTTTCTTTAACCAATGTTGGTTTTGTCGACGATTTTTATATCTAAATGCTTTTATAAGACGATTTTTTACAAAGAAATTGCATTATGAAACTGACGAATCAATAGATAAAATTTATGATATAAATTAAGTTCTGCCTTCGCACTTAACCTTGTTTTTTAACAACCTACAGAGTGCGAAATCGCACACGGACTTCAAATATTATGGGTTAGATATGGCATGGCGCTCATTCTTTAACCATAATTGAAATGTGTAAACCAGTGAGGAATTCGGTATGAAAAATGAGTTAGATCCGAGCAAAGTACTACAGGCTTACGAATGTGTGATGAACAACGGTACACCAACCGAATTTGGTAAAATGTATGAAGGTGTAGAAGCGTTTTCTGACTACGATGGGTACAACGTTTTCTTGAGAGGAAATGGTGTTGAGTTAAAAATTGGCTTCCACAACACCTATCACTTGGAATATGACCAAGAGCATTTGAAAGAGAGCTTTCTGAAAAAGATTGCGACGCTCGCCAAGTAAACGGTCATCACCCAAATATTAAAAAAGCCCTTGGGAGAATGCCCCCTTGGGCTTTAGGAGAAGAAATGAGCTTGTCTTGCTCGCTCAGTAAAGTCAAACGAGCTTTCGCCTACTGCTAGAAAAAGGCGAGAACTAGGTTATTGGTTATTAATCGTCTTCAACCAAACTCTCTTCAATGTATTCTTCTGTGGCGTCAGGCTTGTTACGACCATTTAGCGTATGGAAGCGCTTGCGACCACGAGCAAGTTGGGTGTACTTTAGCCACGTACGCTCAAGTTTTGTTTTTGCTTTGCCCGGGTTTTCTAACACCTTGATGAAGTGTTTCTCTTCGCTGTTTTCAGGTGTTAATTCGCCTGACTCTAAGCCAAGCATTGTATCCCCATAAATTGTTAGGATTTCCTCTTCTGAAAGAGTAAAATCGCCAGACTTTGCAAAGCCGCGTGGGAATTTTACGTTATCGTAAAAACGTTTTTTGCCATGACGGAATTCAGTGTCAGACATGTCAACAGCCTCTGTAACCGTTATTGATGAATGTAGTGAACTTACGGCGAAAATTAGGCTTAAATCTAACAAAAGAAAAACAAAACTTTTTTGTCGTCATGATTTTAATTAGTTGTTAATCTGGTTTTATATTAACCAGGAGATGGTTTATGGATGTAAAAGTCTTTCGAACATTTTTAGAGCTGGCAAGAGTTCGTCACTTCGGACGTGCTGCTGAGAACCTTTATATTACCCAAGCCGCTGTGAGCGCACGTATCAAACAATTGGAAAGTTACTTCGATACGCAATTGTTTATTCGTGATCGAAATAACATAAAGTTGACCTCTGCAGGTGAGCGCTTAATCAGCTATGCCGAGGTAATGGTCACTACATTGCAACAAGCGAAGCTAGAATTATCGCTTGAAGATGGCAAAGCGCTGCAACTAACGTTAGGTGGCACGCCAAACATTTGGGACGCTTATTTACAGAATTGTTTAAGTGTCGTCACAGATTCGTTTGGTGGTTATGGCTTCATGGCAGAAGTGATGGGACGTGAGATGCTCAGTCGTAGCTTGCTAGAGCGCACGTTAGATATGGCATTTGCGTTCGATCAGATCAAAGCTGATGAGCTTAACTGTAAAAAAGTGGCAGATGTTGTTCTCGTTCTGGTATCAACTGAGAAAGATTCTTTAGACACCGTTTTCGAAAACAAATATGTGTACGTTGACTGGGGGACGCGTTTCTCCTCAGAGCATTCTGAACGTCACCCTAAGATTCCGGCTCCATATTTACGCACTTCAACAGCGCGTATCGCATTGGACTTTATTTTAGAGAAGGGTGGAGCCGCGTACTTACCAATCTCTCTCGTGGAGCCATTTATCGCTAATGGGCAGCTTCACAAGGTGTCTGGAGTAGAAGATTGGTGTCGCCCTATCTATTTGAGCTATCGTAAAGCTAGCTCGTCTGTAGACGCGATTAAGCAAGTGGAAGAAATTGTCAAAGAGATCGATCCACTGACCGCTTACAGTTTTCAGCAAATTGGTTCTGGCACTTCCGACGAATAGCGTTGAATGAAAAGTCAGAAAAACGAAAAAGCCGCCTTGAGAAATCAAGGCGGCTTTGTTTTTATCTCGATGAATCGATAGTTATGGTAAGTCAAACAACAGGGCTGTTGTGCTTTCGTTTGATGTATTGCGCAAAACAACCTTACTCTGGTGTTCAACCTTCGCGCCGTCGCCAGCCGTCAAAGTGGTATTGTCGACACTAAGGCTCCCAGTCACTTGATGGATGAATAGATTTCGGCCCGACTCAATCTCAAAGTTTAGTTCGCTACTTGGCTCAAGAATTAACTGATGCAAAGTCGCATCTTGCTTAATAAGTAGCGTGCCGTTTTCTCCAGTTGGAGTTGCGATAGTCGTTAACCCAGGATTGCGACCAAAATCTTTTTGCTGATAACCTGGCTTGGTTCCAAATGTGTTCGGTTGAATCCAAATCTGTAGAAACCGCAGCGTATCTTGGTTCGATGCATTGTACTCACTGTGGTAAATCCCTTTCCCTGCCGACATGAGTTGGAATTCACCTGCAGGTAGTGTTTTGACGTTGCCTTCACTGTCTTTGTGTGCGATAACACCTTCCAACACATAGCTGATGATCTCCATATCACGGTGGCCATGTGTATCAAAACCCGCGCCAGGCTTGACTACATCGTCATTAATGACTCTCAGCTCAGAAAAGCCCATATGTTGAGGATCGTAGTAGCTACCAAAAGAAAACGTATGTTTGCTATCAAGCCAGCCAGAGTTTGCTCGACCTCGGTCTGCTGCATGTCTTACCGTAATCATAAGGCCTCCTTAAGAGAGCTTTTTGTTTAAAAAGTTATCTAACGCTGCTTTACCTGCGCCAGAGAACGCCAGAGAAACGCTTGCTGCCAGTAATGCTAAGCCAAACTCGTAACCGTTGTTTGCCATGAACAGGCCATTCTCAAAGTGGACAGAGAATATCGCTACCACCATCGTGAACGCCAAAGCAACCGCTGCTGGTCGAGTTAGCAGACCAAGTAAAATGAACAAGCCGCCAAAGAACTCTGCGCTGCCCGCAAGTAACGCCATGAGTACGCCAGGACCTAAACCGATAGATGCCATCCACTGACCTGTGCCTTCTAGGCCGTAGCCACCAAACCAGCCAAATAGTTTTTGTGCGCCGTGCGCCATAAAGATAATGCCGATTGGAACGCGAAGTGATAGTGCGCTGTAACCTGCGTTTGATGTGGTAATTTTCTGTAATAGTGCTTTCATGATTCTGTCCTCTGACTCTTTTCAATGAGTGGGAAGCGTGTGCTCCCGTGCTGTTGAGAACAGTTTAGGTAGAGGCGAACATAAAAATAACGGGAGGATTTTGATAAACTCGTTCTAAAAAATTGAATAGTTGGTTTTTATTTATTTAAATCAATGTCTTGATTTTTATATTCGAGTGTTTATTTGCCGATTACTGTCTGTTTTAAATCAAGGTCTGTCATTATTTTCGATAAACATTTTTGCTGTTAAACAAAAAAAGAGCACATGTACTGTGCTCTATTGCTTTCGCTTTTAACAAGGGAGAAAGGTGCCTTAAAGAAAACCGTCAGAGGTTCATTAAGCTCTCTAATGACTCCTCTACATTGTTGTAGTGATAAGTTCGAATATTACGTCCATCCGTCGCATTAATCTGAATTTCTGAGATCTCGTTATCTGAGTCTCGTTCGATAATTCCAATAGAATGATCTACGGATTTACTGGTAATAACCTTTTGGTTTCTTAATACAATTACGCAAGTATGTAAGTCCATGCCAATTCCCTTTAGCCGACGTTGTTGTGATGTTCTGGATCTAACTTTAGTGTACAAAAGCGCTAATGCCAATAAATCTCAATATTGAGTTCCGAAAATGGCTAATTGTGGGCGCTTAAGCAAGCTACAATAACACTATATTGAACGATGCCTATGAACAATAAATGACAAAAGGCATGAGCAAGGAAAGCACTATGTTTATTCACCCCCATACCTCACTGACCTTCGAGCAGTGTCACAAGGCGCGAGTCGCGCGAGACAGTCGTTTTGATGGGCGATTTTATGTGGCGGTAAAAACAACGGGAATCTTTTGTCGTCCGATTTGCCCGGCAAATTTGCCTAAAGAAGAAAATGTTGAGTATTTCGCTGATAAGACGCAAGCCCTTCAAGCAGGGTACCGTCCGTGTTTACGTTGTCGACCTGACAGCGCGCCTGGATCTTGGGCATGGAAAGGTGTCGAGACGACCTTTCAACGAGCGATTTCGTTAATTGATAGAGGGGAGTTGCATCACCATTCGGTGTCTGAGTTGGCTGAGCGTGTTGGGATTTCTGACCGTTACTTACGTATGTTGTTTGAGCAGTATCTAGGTATGTCACCCAAGCAGTATGCGCAATATCAGCAACTAATGTTCGCCAAACAGTTGCTTCACTCCAGCTCTATGTCGGTCACCGACGTGGGGTTTGCGTCAGGTTTTAACAGTACGCGCCGCTTTAACGATGCTTTTCAAAAGTTTCTCAAACTAACGCCTTCTCAAGTACGCCGTAAAGAGTTTGATGGTGCGGGTTGCAATCGAATTGCCTTACCTTATCGAGGTGAGTTGAATTGGTCGCACATGTTGGACTTCTATCGTTTGCGAGCGGTTGAGGGGGTTGAGCTAGTGAGTGATGAGAGTTATCAGCGCAACGTTTTTTTGGATAACAGCAAAGCCTGGTTTAAAGCGACAAAAGGTGAAGGATACTTAGAACTGGCGTTTGAAATTGAAGACGTAACGAAGCTGCAAAACTTGGTGTCTGACATTCGTCGTATGTTCGATCTTGACGCTGATATTTGTACTGTTGAGCAGCATTTGGAGTATGTCGCGCCTGGGCTCGTGTCGAGTAAAGGTATTCGTATTCCTGGTGTATGGAATGCATGGGAAGCAGGGGCTAGAGCGATTTTAGGCCAGCAAGTGTCGGTTAAAGCTGCGATTGGTCAACTTAACTTATTGGTGGCCACACTTAGTGGTGAGTCAGAAAAACGTTTTTTCCCGACTCCCAGTGATATTGCAAACGCCGACGTGAGCTTTTTGCGCATGCCGCAAAGTCGTAAAGAGACGCTAGTGCGCTTCGCTCAGTTTATGCAGGACAACTCAGAAGCTGACCCCCAGCAGTGGCTAGCTTTGAAAGGCATTGGACCTTGGACCGTCAGTTATGCTCAACTGCGAGGGCAATCTCAACCCGATTGCTTTCTAGATAAAGACTTAGTGGTGAAAAAGGCGATGCAGCGTTACCCATCACTGAATACGCACACTGCGGCCCCTTGGGGAAGCTACGCGACGTTTCACTTATGGAATCAATCATGAAAACATTTTATACCGAAATGCCGAGTCCACTAGGAACGGTGACTATCCAATCGAACGCTGAGGGCTTGCTTGGCATTTGGTTTGAAACATGCACCACTAAGCCTAGTGAGCTGGGAGTGCGAGACGAGCAGCATCCGGTTTTGCGCCAAGCTGTCACCCAACTGGATGAATACTTTGCTGGTCTGCGCAACGAATTCGACTTGCCCCTTGCAGCGACAGGCACTGATTTTCAAAATCAAGTTTGGCAGGCACTAACGACCATTCCATATGGGGAAACGTGGAGCTATCAAGATCTTGCGAATGCGATAGGTAACCCTAAAGCTGTGCGTGCTGTTGGGTTAGCAAATGGGAAGAATCCGATTTCTATCGTGGTGCCTTGTCATCGCGTTATTGGCAAAAGCGGAAAACTGACTGGGTATGCAGGTGGAGTGGAGCGCAAGCAACGTTTGCTCGCGTTGGAGCAAGGTACACCGCTTTAAGTGAGGCGATTCTCATATTGGGATTAAGCGTGCTACACAGGGGTAACGATAGTGTAGAGTTTCATATTCGTTATACGAACAGAAAAAGGACAATAAGGACATGCCTTTCAAAACGGATTTTGATACCTTCATGAGTGAGTGTTGGCAGCATCACGAGGAAAATCCCGAACAAATTTATGCTCAGTTGGAAACGGCTCTGAGCGAGGTGGAAGATGTTACCCAAATCGAGCGAATATTCGCATTGATGCTGCATACCGCTATTGGGCATCTCCAGTGCCCAGAACAGTTTCTTACTTGTTTAGAGCACTTTAATGAACGCAAGGTTGCCGAGAGTTTGGCATTTCAACGCAGTATTGCCGTTGCGCGCTATTTCGTAGATGGCACTGACAATATGGAATTATTGGAAGAGCAAGAACAACGCCGAGTTTACGCTTTGATTTCGAATGAACTTTCTGCACTTGTTCAGCTTGAACTGGCGAGTCAATGGTTGGTGAAAGCAGCGTTAGGAATGACGCCGAACGATGCAGAAGGGCCATTAGCGCGCGCTATAGCGATCACTGCAAACAACTTAGCATGTCAGTACGAAGTGCTGGCTGAGCGCACGTCCATGGAAAAATCGAAGATGTTAGAAGCAGCAACACTCGCGCTAGACTATTGGAAAGTGGCTGGGGGTTGGATGCAAGAAGAGCGCGCAGAGTATCGCTTAGCGATGAGCTTGCTTAAAGCGGATAAACCGCAAGAAGCCAAAGTGCATGCTGAGCGCTGTGAAGATATTTGTCAGCAACATGGTAGCGACGCGCTTGAGCTGTTCCACGCACATGACTTGCTGATGCAAGTACACTTCCATCTTAGCCAGAAATATAAAGCTAAATTGGATGAAGAGATGCAGCAGTACTGCAAAACGAGCTCGTTGACGTGATCTTAGCGTTGAATGAAAAAAGCCCCGAGCGACTGGCTGGGGGCTTTAGGGTTGTTGACTATGCAGCGATGATTATGCTGCTTGCGCTTTTGCTTGGTATCGTCCTGGTTTATGGTTCATCGCCAAAATCAAGTTCGTAGCGATAGCACCTAGAACAGATAGAGCGATAAGGTGCACATCTACAATGAACAGTGACATCACCACGATGGCACAATCTAACCCCATTTGAACTTTACCCGCTCGAACTCCAAAACGTTCCTGAAGGTACAACGCTAGAATGTTAAAGCCACCCAAACTCATTTTGTGACGGAAAATTACCAACATACCGATTCCAATCAGCCCACCACCCAAAAGTGCCGCATAGAAAGGTTCGATTCGTGAAATCTCAATCACATGATGCAGATGATCGACCGCAAAAGAGACAATCGAAACCGCAATAAAGGTATTGATAGTGAAGTGCCAACCCATGCGCATCACAGATAAAATATAAAAAGGGAGGTTAAGAGCAAAAAATATCTGACCAAAACTGAAGTCACTCACTTTGGTTAGGAAGATCGCCAAACCAGCCGTACCACCAGTGAGCAATCCTACTTTGCTAAAAAATATCACCCCAAGTGACACCAACGCACTGCCGAGCGTCAGAGCCAAGAGGTTCTCTCTTAGGCTATGATCTTTGTCCATAAATTAATTTCCTTGGTTTAAAAACCGCGCCGGAGACAACACGTCTCACGGACGCGATAGACAGTCGCCAAAATAGCAACTAACAAATCGGCCAATAAAATGTCGCTAAAAGTGATGGATGTTGAGTTTTTGGACGAGATTATGATGATATTAACCTGTTTAACATAATGTACACAGATAGAAAAACAACAAGGAAAAGTTATGATTAAGAAAGTTGGCAACACCCAAATCAACACATTACATCGACTGAGTTGTCACTGTGGAAAAGTTGAGTTGGAACTGGCGTTACCCAATGGTATTGAGAAACCGAGACGGTGTGACTGTTCTATGTGTCGACGTCGTGGCGCGATTGTCGCATCTGTACCTTTGAACGGTATTCGTATTATGCAAGGCGAAGACGTCTTGAAGCAGTATCAATTTAATACACACACTGCGAAGCACTTTTTCTGTGGCGAGTGCGGTATTTATACGCACCATCAGCGTCGTTCTGACCCGAGTGAGTATGGCTATAATGTCGGCTGCTTAGAGGGCGTCAACCCATATGAGTTGGGAGCGATTGAAGTGATGGATGGCGTTAACCATCCATCCGACCGTTAGGTTACATTGCAAGTTAAGTGACTAATTCTAGGTGTTTTTAAGTAAATAAACCGCTATTCATCCACAAGTGTACCGCAATACTGGCGGCATAACCCGAGGCGATGACGGGAGCCCACTTTAAGTGGCCAAAGAAGGTGTATTGTCCGCGCGCGGCTCCCATTAAAGCGACGCCTGCCGCGGAGCCAATGGAAAGCAAACTGCCCCCGACACCTGCGGTTAATGTGACCAGTAGCCAGTTGCCCATCGACATGCTTGGTTCCATGGTCAGTACAGCAAACATAACCGGAATGTTATCGACGATTGCAGATAGGACACCAACCATTACGTTTGCCCAGACTGGGTTCCATTGCGTGTACATGACGTTTGAAACCAGTTCGAGGTAGCCAAGTAAACTTAAACCGCCAACACACATTACAACACCGTAGAAGAACAACAAGGTGTCCCATTCGGCTCGAGACACACGATGAAACACATCAAACGGAACCACTGAGCCTAAGCGCTTCAATGCCTGATCATCGCCATTGGCAATTGCCATAGCTGCTTTTTTTGCGAGTGAGTGTTTGAGAGTTTGGCGCAAAAAATATCCGAAAAACTGTAAGTACGCCAAGCCCATCATCATGCCCATAACGGGTGGGAAGTGCAGCAAGGCGTGGAAAGAGACTGCGGTGGCAATCGTCAGAATGAATAATGCGACAATACGCCTTGCCCCGCGTTTTAGCTCAACGTGTTGGTGAATCGTATTCGGTTTTGTGTTTGGAACAAACCGTGACATCAAAAACGCGGGAACCAAGTAGTTCACCAATGACGGTACAAACAACGGAATGAACTCAGCAAAGCTGACATGACCAGCTTGCCACACCATCAGGGTTGTAATATCCCCAAATGGGCTGAATGCACCGCCAGCGTTGGCTGCGATAACAATGTTGATACAAGCAAGATTGACGAACTTAGGATTATCACCAGAGACTTTCATCACTACAGCGCACATCAAAAGGGCCGTAGTTAAGTTATCGGCAATCGGTGAAATGACAAAAGCGAGAAACCCCGTCAGCCAGAACAACTTTTTGAATCCAAAACCTTTACCGACCATCCACGCTTGTAAGGCATCGAAGAGTTTGCGTTCTTCCATTGCGTTGATGTAAGTCATCGCCACGAGCAAAAACAGCAGCAACTCGGCATATTCCAACAAGTTGTGTTCTAGTGCGGATTTGGCGATTTCAGGCTGGTTGTGCTGAGCAAAGGTGTAGCCAATCAGAATCCAAATTAACCCTGCAGCGAGCAGCACTGGCTTGGATTTTCTCATTTTCAGATACTCTTCCAACATAACCAGTATGTAAGCGATCGAAAAGATAATCAGAGCCGCGTAACCGACACCAGAATTAACAAGATTCAGTTCATTGGTTGATGCAGCAAAGGTGGCGCTAGAGAACAACAAACAGCAGAAAGCCACAATTGGATAGATTGGCATAGACATTTCTCCTTTGTCTGGTTGGAGAAATATTAGCCACAAATGAATGAGTTAGTTGTGAGAGAGCTCGAATTAACAGTAGGAGTTAGGAAATGATAGTGTGCGCCACTATTTTCTGAGTGACGCAATGCTTGCTGCGCCGAATAAAACCGCAGCGGCATATAAACCGTAAGTTAACCAGTGACTAATCTCTAAAAAAGGAACGAGTCCTTGACCTGCCCACATACAGCCTCCGTTTAATGAGCAATGTTGTAATAGTCGAGCCAATTTAAAGGAAATGAACAATGTTTTTTGTGAGTGAAAGCAAATTCTGAAGGATTAGAAAGTCAAAAATTGGTCAGTGAGAGAGAAATCTCATTTTTAACTGGCTAGCTCTAACCCTTTTGAGTTAAAGCTAGCTATATCTAGAGCTGAATGCATTTAGCGTAGGAGCCATTTTTTCAACGGTGAAGCGTCGATTGCTTTCACAAGCAGTATGGTTGCAACAATCGTTGCAGGATAAATAAACACATCTTTCGCGAGGTGTTGCAGCCCGATAAATCCAGCGACATTCATCATGACAATTATGATAAGCAGATGGCTAACATATATCCCTAACACGCTAGGAGATAGTTTGAAGATCCAAGGCATGTCGCCAAAATGAGGGTGAGCCAAAAGCCACATAAAGACACCTACAGCCCAGATAACGGTACCGAATAGGAAGTCGTGCGAGTTGAAAGCGATGTCATGTTGCATCAGCCAGTAAGCTTCACCAAAATGCAGTGCCATGCCAAGAATAATGCATCGAACCGTATTGTTTCGCGACCACCGCCACTGCGCTTCTCGTGCGAAATAACCCAGAACAACGAGCAACGTGCTGAAAAAAGGCCCATTACGAGTAAAGAAAGGCGCTGGCAGGTCGGTAATGGTCGCGTAACTGCCAGCAAAGACCCCGTATATGTATAGCAATACTGCAGTTGGCAGTATCAGTTGCACCATATTGATATGCACGAGAAAGGCAATTAACGCTACGGCAATGACCAGAGCCGGAATAAACCACAGATGAACGAGTCCGCCTTCGATGAGTGAATTGATCGGGGGTGACATTAAGTACCCCCAATAACCTTGCCTTTCGGCGAGATACCCAGCCTCAGCGACCGTCTGCCATTGGAATGGCATCAGTAAACTGATCATGCTCCAAATGAGCCAAACCTTCATTAACGGTTTGGCGTAGTTCTTAAGAGTATCGATAGGTGAATGACTCAACTTCGGCTGGATTAGATAACCCGAGATGAGAAAGAATAGCGGAACAGCAAAACGAGCCAGTTGGTTGAGCATATAGCCAACCCATGGTATCCCATCCCACTGCCAGTACGTCAGTGCCATCTGGCAATGCAAACCCACAATCGCAAGCATTGCAATGATACGTGCAAACTCTAAGCTGGCTATTTTTTGTTTCTTTGCCATTACATTGTTTACCTAAATAAAAAACTTAGGTGAAAATAGCAGGTTGTTACTGAAGTAATACGTGAAAAAGTCAACAGACTTGCGCTTACATTGAAGCTGTTTTGAAAATTAAGACTTACTTCAAACTTCTTAATTATTAACCTATTAACGCAATCAATACCTGATTCGTGAGTCGAAAATAGCACTGAATAATGGTTAGACCAGTTAACTCGAGATTGCAAAAAAGAACGATCGTGCTAAAAATAAGACTATGCAAAAAGGAAAAGTGACAAAAGAGTTTATTCTGCAGCGGGCTTTCGAGATCGCCAGCGAAGACGGATTAGAAAGTCTTACGATTGGAGAGTTAGCCAAGCAATGCGGTATGTCGAAAAGTGGTCTGTTTGCCCACTTTAATTCGAAGTTGAATTTACAGCTATCGGTGCTTGATCACGCCAATAAAGTGTTCGCTGATCGGGTTATTGAGCCTGCTCGAGAACTCGGGGATGGCAATATCGAGCGTAAAATTCGAGGGTTGCTCGACTCTTGGATGACTTGGAATCACGCATTCCAAGGAAGTTGTATGTTTCTTGACGCTTGGAATGATACGGCAGATAAAGATTGCCCGCTTCAGGCCGGACTGCGTAAATCCATAGACACTTGGCTGAGTTATTTGGAGATCCAAATAGCGAAAGGCAAAGAGAAGCAAGAATTTGCAGCAGACTTAGATACACGCCAAGCAACGTTTGATTTGTACGGTCTCTATTTGAGTGCGCATGTTTTTTACTCAATTAAAGGTGAGCAAGAAAGCTTGCGTCTGTTTTGGCAAGGGATCGACAACTTATTTTCTCGCTGGAAAGGCTAATATCGGTTATTCGCTTCCCAGATTCGTAGACATAAAATCACAAAGAGCGGCTGAGTTCGCTCTTTCTTATCAGTATAAAAAGCACGACCGTTCTATTTTGTGCAAAGCTGATAGTTAAGGACATGATTATGAGTGAAAAAATTTACTTTAATACATCGCAACGTTTCAGTATTAAGCGCAGTTTGGTGAACATTAGTACTCGGTTACACCATACACTGGCCCCGTCACATGCAAAGAAGACCGCGCGCAAGCTTCTTCTGACACCGGCTCGTACGCAACCTAAAAATATTGAACCTCAAGGGCTTATCAAAGGTGAAATTAAAGGGCATGCAGGCATCATCAAAACCTATACTTTGGGCTCTGGACCTATTTGGGTGCTAACTCATGGTTGGTCTGGAACGGCAAGTCAGTTTTATCCACTGATGGAACATATTGCGTCGAAAGGGTTTACTGCTTTGGCGTACGATCATCCGGCACATGGTGAGAGTGAGGGGCAGTATGGGCACATTCCGGGGTTTGTCAGAGGATTAGAAGATGTGTTGGATACGGTCGAGGATATTGTTGGCCTAGTTGGGCACAGCATGGGCACCGCTTCTGCTCTTGAGTGTAGGCACAGTAAATTAGAAAACAAGCCTTTGCTGCTTATTGCTCCGGTATTAAATTACGTAGAGAACTTATTCGGTAGCATTGCACGTTCCGGTTACTCGATGAAGCTTTTTAATGCTGTGGTTTCAGAAGTTGAAGACCAATTTGGTTATCCGTTACAGTCCATTGATCCGATGAAGCGTTTGTCTGAGCGTCCGTCTCACACCATTATTATTCATGATGAGCAAGACAAGTTCACCAAATACAGTGTCTCGGCAAAAGCGGCTGAAGAGATTAAAAACGTTGAGTTAGTAACAACACAAGGTCAGGGGCATGGTCGAGTGATGAAGTGTGAGCAAGTCTTCAGTAGTTTTGACCGTTTGCTCGATAGTGCTTGGTAACCCTTACTTTTACTGATTGACTCGCTCCGTTTTGCGCTAATTCGATTTGAAAGTAACACCTCAGATTTTTTCGTCTCTGGTGTTGCTCTCCTCGTTAAGAGGTTAAATCCAAAAAGGACAGCCGAAGCTGTCCTTTGTTTATTTAGCAGAACGTCTGCAAGGCTGAAGTTAGTTACAGTTAGCTACGCCAACTTCTTTCCAAACGCCCCATTCGCCAGATTGGCTAGGATCGTCACCCTGAGTCCACCATTTCGCTTCCCACGTTTTACCTGCGTGAGTCACTTGGTTACCACCTGTGTACACTGCGCTCGCATCCCATGCGTTGTCACAAGTACCAGGGTTCGGATCGGTTGTGTGCTGTGCAACAACCACTGTCGCGCTTGCCGATGAAGACGCTTTACCGTCGCTCACACTTACAGTGAAGCTTAAGCTTGTGTCTTGCGGGTATTCCGCAGCAGTGAACGTGACTTTAGAGCCTTCAACCGTTGCATTCAGACCTTGAGGTAGAGTCCAGTTGAATGTCAGGGTATCGTTGTCTGCATCGCTAGACGCAGATGCATCTACAACCACAACGTCACCAGCGTTTGCTGTTGCTGGAGCAACAACTTGCGCTACTGGCGCGTTGTTCACTGGGTCAACCACACCTGCTGGCTTCACAGTTACTACAACAAGGTCAGATGCCGTTGCACCTTCATTGTCAGACACCGTCAGCTTGAAAGTTAATTGCTCTTCAACAGTAACTTCTGCTGCATCAAAGCTTGCTTTCGCTGAGTTTGCACCTGTTAGTACCACTGCCGTGCCAGATACTTGTTCCCAAGCGTAGCTTGCGATGGTGCCGTCAGAGTCGTTTGACAGGCTGCCATCTAGAACCACACTTGCAGGACCTGTTACCGATTGATCTGCGCCAGCGGCTGCGGTCGGTTTACGGTTTGGTTGAGGTACCACACCACCAGCCATACCTTCGTGCATCGCGTTTAAAATGTCGCCGTTATCCGCGTCAATTTCCCAAGAGAATAGACCAGCAAGACCAAGAGACTTCGCGTAGCTACCTTTTGCTAGCACTGAACGGTGGTCATCAAATGTGATCAACTCGCCCGTAGTACGGTTCCATACCCATGGTGCTTCTGCTTGTGCATCGTAGCCGTATTCGAAGCCGTTAATGCCAGTGTTGTTTGCACCTAACATGAATGACTTAATGCCTTTGTAGTCAATTACGCCATCTTCCCAAACACCTTGTGCTGTGCTGCCCTTCAGTTTACCTGTAGCAGTACCTGTCATTGGGTCGTTTGGATCTGTGAGTGTATCTGGAGTTACGCCTTCCCAGCCACGACCGTACATTGCTGTACCAAGTACTAGCTTGTTCGCAGGAACGCCTTGAGCAAGAAGAAGTTGGATGCCGTTATCTGCTGTGTAAGCAGGACCTTTGTACGGTTCGCCGTTCTCATCAACGCCACTACCGTCACACTGACCAGGACGCATGAATGAACCACAGTAAAGCGCAGTCTGGTGACCAGGAACGTTGTTCCAGCCGCCGTAGAAGTCGTAAGTCATTGCGAAGATGTAATCCATGTACTGAACCGCATCTGCGTAGTCTACGTCTTCAATCTTGTCGTAACCGACACCGATAGCGGACGTTAGCTCGTAAGTACGGCCTGTCTCAGCTTCTAATTCATCAAGCATTACGCGCAGTTCACGCATCAGTGCGATGTATGCTGGGCCATCGTTTACAGGGTCGCCCTTATCGGCTGCTGCACCGCCGCCGCCAGGGAATTCCCAGTCGATATCAACACCATCGTAGAATTTCCAAGTTTTCAGGAACTTCTTAACTGATGCGACGAATGTGTCTCGGTTTTTCTTGTCCACGAAATCGAAGAATGGGTCAGACAGTGTCCAACCACCGATCGATGGGATGATTTTTAGATCAGGGTTACGTTGTTTCAATGCCATTAGCATTGCGTAGTTACCCTTGATAGGCGTGCTGTATTCATGACCAGCTTGTGGGAAGCTCTTCTGATAAGCAGCCCAAGGGTCATGGATAACGACTTCATAATCAGGCACACCTGTACAAGCAGTTTGTAGCGCGTTGAAACTGTTGCCGCCAACAGACTTCACAGACTCATTTGGGCCACAAATTGGGATAAAACCGTAAAGGATGTGAGTCAAGTTGTCGACCGGCATATTATCGACTGTGTAGTCACGGCCATAGATGCCCCATTCAACAAAATACGTACCCATCACGACGCTTGGATCGGTATTGTAGGTTTTGTTGTTTGGATCAACATTCATCGTTAGTGGCTTCAGGTGAGAACCATCGGTATCTGCAATCGTGATTTCAGCTGGTGCGCTTTTCGCACAACCTGTCGCATCACATGCTTCGATTTCCATTTGGTATAAGCCACCTTGGCCGTATTCAAACGAAGCTGTTGTTTGGCTACCAGTGATAGGGCCGCTTGCTACTTTTACACCATCAAAATAGACGTTGTAAGTGTCACCAGGTGTGCCACTCCACTGGTTAAATTTAACAGTGATCTTCGCTTGCTCATGGTATTTCACCATGTCGTAGTAGCCTGACGTGGTTTCCATCGCGAGTTCAATTTTAGAAAACTGAAGGTTGTTGGAACCGTACATATCGATACTTGGTGCGGTTGGAGCCGCAACTGCAGCACCTGATATCGCTAAAGCAACTCCAGCTGCACATAGGTTAAATCGAATCATAACTTCTCTCTCAATCCTTGGATTCATGTTCTACCTAGAACATAGGCTGCTCTTGCACCAGATAAGATGATTGGATTTACTCCACGTGCAAAAGCATCACACTCAGCATTTCAGAGAGTTTTTTTTCGTCAAAAAAAATTAAGACGGTTTTCGAGGCACTTGAGAGAACTTAACTAAAACTCGCACTCTGTTACACAGAAAGTGTCAGACTGAGTCAATAATTTATAAAATCTCAGCAGAAACTAAAATTATTGTTTACTCAGTAACGAGTTAGTTAAATGCGATGAAGGCCTTATTTTGTTGTTTATTAAGGTTTTGTTTCATTGATATAGAAAGAGAATTGAAAGGAAAAATAGCCGTGAAGACGTACTAGTCACGGCTGAAGTGTTCACTCAACGCGGCACGACGTTTAGAGGCTGCGCCGGTTTCTGAGCCCTGAACGGTATGCTCAAATCCTTTACGAATGAATCGCTGATCTGGAATAAGAGGCTCAATACGGCGTATTTGAGGTGAAAGATGAGAGCCTGAGATCTGATACGCTGTCTTTCCTAATCCGGTATTCAACGTGATGACCTTGCCATCGAATTCAAATTCCGTCGTAATGAGTCGATGGTTTCGGTATACCCCATCTTCAGTGAAAACGAGACGTTCTGTTTGGTAGGGTGGCGCGCCAATCTCAATCCATTCGCCGTACACCTTTTCCGGATCAATGTGGTCTTGATAGGAAAGGTGGATTTGATAGCCAAAAAACGTCAACAGACCCATCCCGAAGCAGACAAATGTACTCTTGAGGATTTTGGATTGGTGGCGAGCCAAAAATGAAAGTTTTGGTTCTTGTCGTGCTTTTCGCCTTCGGCGAGTCGAGTCCGTCATAGATCTAATTTTCTCCACTTTTTTAACATGGTGGAAACCTTCCTTTTTAAAAACAAACAATCCCGCCATTGAGACGACGAAACTATGATCTAATGTCCACTTTTACATTCAGATACACATCTTATTGATGGTTTTGTTGTTTGCTCACATTCATTACTTCGCAGTTTTTCTTGATCGGTTTAGGTCGCCTGATTAATCCTCGTGAAAAGAGGTTCTCGCTCAGTAGCAAAGGATGTGCGTTATTACGTTGAGTTTAATGGCTTTCAAAGCTTGAGTAACGGAAAGAAACAAGGTAAAAAAGAGCGGACTTTTGATAAGGAAACCAATAATGAATATTAAGGAAAATAGCTATTTTGCTGGTAGTGTAAAATCACTGGGCTTTAACCAGAAAGATCAGGATGTTAGCGTTGGTGTGATGCTTCCTGGTGAGTACACGTTTGGTACTCAAGCACCAGAGCGTATGACGGTTGTAAAAGGTGCGCTTGTGGTCAAGCGTGTTGGCGAGAGCGATTGGACGACTTATCAAAGTGGTGAGTTTTTTGAAGTGGAAGGTAATTCTTCATTTGAGCTTCAAGTGAAAGAAGCGACTGCGTATTTATGTGAGTACTTCTAGCGTTCATTTGTTGCTCGTCATAAAACCACCTTCGGGTGGTTTTTTCGTCTATGTGCTTCACTTATAACGCATCTTTTTGGTTATTTGGGTATATACTTAATAAAAATGTACCCATCGACCAGGGAGGAAGTGATGGCAGTACAACGCAAGCATTCTGATCTCCCTCCTCGTTACGAGGACAAAGATCTCACCAATGAGCAAAGACAGCGCTTTACCGAAGTTGCCAATGCCGCTCATAAGAGACGTGAATTTTATCGACGTGCTCTAGGAAAGAGCTTAATGGGCAAAATGAAGGGCCGTGCGTTTAAAGATCACCCCACTCGTCAGCAAGACAAGCCGAACAGAACGTTGCAAGTAGTGTGGTTAATCGTATTCCTCGTTGTGGGGCTTTGGGTGATGCATGTGTTCGCTTAGTCATTAGCAAGCTTCTGGTACCGCTGGTGCATCAGATGTTGACTGTTCTTCCGTATTGCAGTGCTCATAAAAGGCGTACTGGTTTTTACCAGTATGTTTAGCTGCGTACATTGCTTTGTCTGCACATCGAGTCAATTCAGACAAATCCTTTGCATCTTGCTTATAGATAGCAGCACCTACACTCATCGTTAACTCGTTAATCATATCGTAGCTTCGGTAACCTGTCGGAAACAGATTTACGATCCGTTTTAGGATGCTGTCTAGGTCATCTTTACTTTTTACATCGTAAAGCATGATTACAAACTCGTCGCCCGCAAATCGAGCGATGGAGTAGTCGTGTTTATCTGTTTTTCTGTCTTTGTTGCGAATGTTATTTTTTAATCGAGTTGCGAAGGCTTGAAGTACTTGGTCACCAATATCGTGCCCGTAGGTGTCGTTGATGTGCTTGAAGTTATCGATATCGAGAAAAACCAATGCGGTGATGCTGTCATCAGATGAGTGCTTGATTTCATCGAGCTTTGCGCGCGCCCAAGTCTCAAAGCTCCAGCGATTGGCAAGCCCAGTGAGCTGGTCAAAATATGCTAACTCCTCAATCCCCTCACGATACAGTGTTTGAATGTAATTGAGGACTTTCGTGTAGTAATACGAGAACGTGTGACACACAAACGCGGTCGCTATCAGGGTCAGCATCAATCTCCGCTCTATGATTTCTGTGGCTGTTGGCAGTCGATCTAAAAAAGCGACCCCAAAAAAGATCAGTAAAATGTAGGTGCCACTGAACAGCAGACCGACCTTAAACTCATTAATTAATACCAGAGTGGCGACAATAGGATATAGCCATAGCACCTTGCCTGACGGAGCGTCGTTATACAGAAGTAACAATAACCCTTCGAACATTAAGACAGCACTTAGCCATAAGTCGGCGTATTGATGGTGCCGCTGGACTTTTATTACATAACTGATTGCTAAGCATGCCAAGGCACACAAAGCATGGAAAAAGCTTAAGCCCCAGTTATTCTCAAGTGATTGAGCAATGGAACCATAAGTTAAACAGGCAGCGGCGATACTGGAGCATAAAAAGACAATTTTCTTTTTTCTTGTTGAGCGGATGTCCGCCATTTCTTCTAAGCGCGCCCCAGCCAATGTCGACATTACGTATCCTTGCTTAATTAACGTGTACGCTTATTCTAGGCGGTATTTTCGCGATAAATAGAACAACAAAGTTTCCAAATGTGATATCAGTCATTTTTAGTGCAAAGCCATCAGTGTGATTTGGTGCGAGTGTTCAAAGAGGAATGGTAGCGCATGCAGGTTTTCATGACGGTTCTTCATGGCTCTATATGGTTGGACTGATAACTCAAAGTAATGTATCTAGTTAGACGCATTACTATTGATTATCCTGATTCTGTTCGGTGCTTGTTGATTGAGAGTATTGTTCACCAATCTCTGCTCTACTTATCGTTAAGGCATATGTCGTTTCGAAAAGGCATTAGAAATATTTTTCCGAAACAGGGCGAAATATTGTTGTCGTTATGACCAATATGCGACTAGAATCCGCGCTAAATCACAACCTCATATCGAGCTTCGTTCGAGTCACTATTTTTAAACTGCTTCACAAAATTGTGAGGCAGTTTTTAGTTGTAGGAAAGGTTACAAGCATGCCTAAAAGCCAAAACATCAACCAACGAATGTCCATCGTGGCATTAGCTTGGCCAATTCTTGTCGAAATTTTGCTACGGACGGCTTTAGGAACCAGTGACGTGTTCATGCTGAGTGGCTACTCAGACAAAGCCGTATCCGCTGTTGGTGTGATCACGCAGATTACCTTCTTTTTAATCATCGTTTCGACGTTTGTCAGTAGCGGTACGGGGATTTTGATTGCCCAATACAATGGCGCTGGACGCGAGCAAGAGTCAGTGAGCGTTGGTGTTGCGAGTATTGCGTTGTCTGTGCTCGTCGGTGTGCTATTGAGTGTGATTGCCGTGCTTGGTGCGATATACCTACTCCCGTATTACGGCTTGGAAGCGCAAGTCGAGCAGTACGCTCATGAATATCTGCTGATAAGCGGTGCGATGACGTTTAACGTTACGATTGGCGTTGTTTTTACAACTATTCTGCGTAGTCATGGTTATTCACGTTCCCCAATGGTGGTGAATTTGATCTCGGGTGTGTTCAACATCATTGGTAACTATATTGCGCTTTACCAGCCATTTGGTTTACCTGTGTATGGTGTGCAAGGCGTGGCAATAGCAACCGTCGTCAGCCAAATCATCGGTACGTTAATGTTATGGTTTATTCTCGCTCGCAGTAGCATTGAACTACCAATGTCGACTATGAAACAAGTACCGGCAGAGATTTACAAAAAGATCTTAAAAATCGGCGGTATGAACGCGGGTGAAGTGCTGTCTTACAACGTGGCGCAAATCTGCATTGTGTACTTTGTGGTGCAAATGGGGACGGCATCGTTGGCGGCTTTCACTTATGCACAAAACATTGCCCGTTTCTCGTTTGCTTTCGCGTTGGCAATTGGTCAGGCAGCGCAAATTCAGACCGGTTACTACATCGGTAAAGGTTGGGTGAGTAGCATTTTAAAACGCGTACAAATCTACTTCTTAGTGGGGTTTGTGGCATCAACGGCGGCAACCACACTGATTTACCTGTTTAGAGAAGAGATTCTGCGCGTATTTACCGATCAACCAGAGATACTCGCATTGGCAGGTTCGTTAGTCATGGGCTCAATTTTGCTCGAGGCCGGACGTGTGTTTAACCTGATTTTTATCGCGGGGCTCAAAGGCGCGGGTGACATCAAGTTCCCAGTGCAAATGGGGATTTTGAGTATGTGGGGATTAGGCGTGCTTTTCTCTTACATCTTTGGCATCCACTTGGGTTATGGCGTTTTAGGGGCTTGGATGGCAATCGCACTCGATGAATGGGTACGTGGTATCATCATGGCAAGGCGTTGGCGCTCTCAGGTGTGGACCAAGTTTAAGGTGAGCTAACGGTTTTCGGTATCGCGCATCACGCTTATTCTGGTGTTAGAAAAAAAAGGCACTGATAGTCAGTGCCTTTTTGTTATTTAAACTTGGGAAGACGTTAGAATTCGCACTCAGCTTGGAACACCATGCGTTCTTTGCTGTATGGATGATCCAGCTCTAGCATCTCAGCATGCAGGTGCAAGCGATTCGCTTTTTCGCCGTATAAACCATCACCAACCATCGGCATGTTTAACCCCATGTGATGAGCACTGTGTACACGTAGTTGGTGAGTTCTCCCTGTTTTCGGATACATGTATACCTTGCTGCGTCCATCTTTGACTTCAATCAGTTGCCAGTAGGTTTCTGCATGTTTCCCGTGTTCAAAACACACCAGTTGACGTGGGCGGTCGTCGGGGTCACCACGCATTGGCAGTGAAATTTCCCCTTCAGGCTCGTTTAATACGCCTTCGAGCAGTGCCATATAACGTTTTTTTACGCCGCGAGCCATAAACTGTTTTTGCAGACTTTTGTTCGCGCGCTTGGTTAAGGCAAACACCAAAATGCCAGAGGTCGCCATGTCGAGGCGATGAATCACAAACGGCCCTTCCACATCAGGGTACATCGCTTGTAGGCGCGTATAAGCAGAGTCCTTGATAGTTTTACCAGGCACTGAAAGTAAGCCCGAGGGCTTGTTGACGACGACCATAGCATCGTCTTGGTAGATTATCTCTAGTTCTTTGTCTTCTGCCCAATTCTCCGCCAATGGGTTAGGTTCGACATCCAGCCCTTGCATCATATGGCCTAAAATCGGCTGACATTTGCTGTTGCACGATGGGTAGAATTTTTTGTGTTGGCGAACTTCAGACTTTGGCGACACACCCCACCAAAATTCTGCCAGCGCCAGCGGTTTGAATTCGTGTTTAAACGCGTATTGAAGCAGTTTTGGCGCAGCACATTCCCCCGCACCTGCTGGTGGGACTGGGTTTGTGGTGTCCGCAAAAATGTCCACCAAGTCGCGTGCTTCGCCATGGTTGTTTAGAAAGCGGTATTGTTTATGCAGTTTGTGCTGCAAAGCGTTGGAGAGTGTCTTGCGCTGCTCTTTCAGATGAGCAAGTTGCTGCTCTAACTCGGCCAATCGCGCTTCTTTGATTGCAAGCTTTTCATCCCACGCTTGCTTTAAGTATTTGAGAACGTTTTTCTCGGCGACACTTTGTTTACCCAACTCATCCAACAAGATTTTGAGGTCATCGGCATTGAGCGTTTGCTCGCCCTGTTGGCGCTGTCGCTTGCGTGCTGCTCGGCCATCAATCATCACTTGGCGCTGTGTTTGCTCCTCTTGCTGATAAGCGGCTCGGTCGGCTTGGATTTGCGCTTTAAGATCCGCTAATTCCGGATTCGCGGCACAGGTTTTGTACTCCGCATTGGCGGCGTTGATGGCATCCGTTTCTGCGCGGAAGAAGCCTTCATCGGTCAGCATGTCGTACACAGGAGGGACAAATCCTGGAATCAAGTTTTGGTCAGCAATTTTGCCAGAAAACGCACTTAAAAAGCCGAGATCGCCTTGAGGGCTTTCTACTAGTAATACGCCAAACATTTTGCCTCGCCCCGTTTCTTCATTAACCAAACCAAAATCGTGTTCGAAGTCGGTTTGCGCTAATAAGTGCTGTTGCAATTGCTTTGCGGCCATAACGCAAAGAGGATGCGGCGTGTAGTAGAACGGAAACGTAAACTGCGTTGGCAATTCATAGCCAGAAATATCAGCAGTAAAACGAGTAAAACAATGTTCAGGCGAGTGCATGGTGGGTATCCGCGAGAGTAAAAAATCGAGCGAGGATTGTACCTGTTTGAGTCAGGATTGCCATGTCGGTGTTGGCACTCGCTCTTGGATTAAGAACAAGAGCGAGTGGGGAAGAGCTTATCGCAGTTTTTGTAATGCAAGCTTCCACTGTGCCGGTTTGTCGTAGTAGGCCGAGTGCGGCAAGGTCAAGTACTCGCCATTTACTTCTGCAATCAGGGTTGGATAACCACCAACGTGTAACTGTCGCATCAATTGTCGGCTAGAGCGAATTCTCTCATCTAGTTCGGCTTCGCTTAACGCCATGTTTTGCTCCCACGCATCACTTGTTAAACCTAGCGATTCTGCAATGGCTTTGAGCGTCGATGCTTCATTCACTTTTAACCCGAGCTGATAATGCGCAGATTGGATGGCCTTTAGCATGTGCCATGGATTCAGCCCCATTTTCTCCGCACTCAAGATCGCTTGTGTGGGTAGATAAGAATCAAGAACAAACGCATCTTCGCTTTTCACGCGTTGCAGATATGCTTCACCAAACGTTGCTCCGGTTTCGGTTGCGATACGAGCGTCACTGTTGATGATGTGCTGACGAAATTCAGATTCAATCGCGCGTTTCTCAATCATACCGCCGGGATGAAGCTCTACCTTAAATTGAGAGGTGTCCATCAAGGCTTCGATGAGTGGTGATGCCCCGTAGCACCAACCACACATGGGATCGAAGAAGTAATGCACGGTTACCATGACATTTCACCAGTATGCACTTTCGCACCGATTTCTAGCGCGATTGGCAATTGAGCTTCTGGGTATTTCGCTGACATGGTGTCAATGAGTTGAGCGCTGTTATTGCTGTGTTTTTTCGCTTGCTGAAAATCCTGCAAGTATTGTTGCGAGTAGCGAATGGTGTCTGCGTTCAGCTTTGAGCCTGTTTTCATGTGACCAGGAATGACCACTTGAGGTTTAAGCGCAAGCATCTCGCTAAGTTGCTGCTCCCAAGCATTGATGGCGGTTTGGTCAGCGGCATCTGCCATCCACAAATGTACGTTTGAGTACACGGCTACGTTACCTAGAATCGCTTTGTTATCTGGAATCCATAGGTAAGGGCGGTGTGCTGATGTGCCATGGTTACCACGAATTTCAATCTTATGACCTTCTAGCTCCAATGATGCTTTATCGTACGCGACAGGGATCACTGGTTTTACCGGTGCGTTTGCGCCAAGCTTTGGTCCCCAGTACGCCAGCTTTCCAGCCAATTTCTCTTTAATAATTTTTTGAACCGCAGGCGTTGTGATGATCTGCGCATCAGGGAACTGTTGGTGTAAGGCCTCTGCGCCAAAGTAGTAATCTGGGTCCGCTTGACTGATAAAAATGGTTTTAAGTGTTTTGCCTGAGTCCAGCACTTTAGCGGCAATGCGCATCGCGTCAGCTTTGGTGAATCCAGTGTCGATAATCATGGCGTCAGTCTCACCGTATACCAAGGTTGAGTTTACGTGGAAGCTGTTACCGTCGGCGTTGTAAACCTCAAGAGTAAGGGGAGAGTGGTTTGCCGCTAGAACAGGGCTTGCCATTAAAATGGATGCAGCAATCAAAGTGAATTTTTTCATAATAAGCTCCTAAAGAATTTGGGGCCAAGCGACCATGGCTTGGGAACGGGAGCTATATTAGGAAATTGATACGCTCGGAAAAATACACAATAATGTGCATCACTATTTCTTATTTCGATCAAATGTATGGACAGAGTAACGGCAGCAAGAGTATTTGTAGATGTGGTGTATTCTGGCAGTTTTACCGCGACCGCCGAGCGGTTAGACATGTCTCGGCCAATGGTAACTCGTTATGTAGAGGCGATGGAGAACTGGCTGCAAACTCGTTTGTTACACCGCACCACGCGCAAGGTGTCCCTCACCACCGCAGGGGAGCGCAGCTTGCCTCAGATTGAGCGCTGGTTAAAACAGGCCGATACATTAACGTCGAACATTGCCGTTGATGGTGAGCTGTCCGGAAAAATCCGTCTTGCGTCTAGTACTTCATTTGGATTCTCACAGTTGATCCCCGTAGTAAACAGTTTTATGCAAAAGCACCCCAAAGTGTATATCGACATAGATCTGCAAGATTCAGTGAGTGATCTAACCGAACAACGCATCGATCTGGCGATCCGAATTGCGTCAGATCCCGATCCTTCTTTGATTGGTAAGCCGATTGCGGTGTGCGAATCGGTGTTGGTAGCATCACCGCAATATTTACAAACTCACCACGCGATCGCGCATCCACGAGATTTATCTTCACACGACTGTTTGGGATACAAAAACTTTGAGCGTCACGTGTGGCATTTGTCTCAGGGCGACCAGTTCGAATCGGTGGGAATTGAGTGTCGCCTAACCAGCAATGAGGCTACGGCGTTATTGTATGGCGCTTTACAAGGCATGGGTATTTCGATGTTGCCAACTTACTTGAGCAATATCTATCTCAAATCGGGTCAGCTTGAGTCGGTGTTGCCGGACTGGAAGCCCAATGATCTCAACATTTACGCGCTGTATTCATCGCGTAAACACTTGTCCCCTGCGGTGAGAGCCTTCATCGATCACAGTGAAGATTACTTTAAACAGCACCCTTGGTGAATGCGAAAAGCGTCGTCATCCCGACTTGAGATTCATACAGGTTCCTGTACCTTACATGGATATATTTTCGCAGCGTCATTTAGAGTTTTAGTTAATGTCACAAGTTCGCATCAAATTTATTGCTTCCGATATGGATGGCACATTGCTTGACCAGTACGGTCGTTTGGATCCAGAGTTTTTCGACCTGTTTTTGCAACTGGAAGAGCAAGGCATTTTGTTCTCCGCTGCGTCTGGTCGTCAGTATTACAGCCTGCGAGACACGTTCGCGCCAATCAAAGACAGACTGTTGTATGTGGCTGAAAACGGCACCTTGGTGATGTACCAAGACAAAGAGCTCTACAGTTGCACCATTCCTAAAGCGGAAGTGGCGGAGATTGTGAAAGCGGCTCGTGAAATTGACGGAGCGAACATCGTATTGTGTGGCAAGCGCTCGGCGTACATCGAAACGCATGATCAGCAATCGCTGGAAGAATTTCAAAAGTACTACCACCGCTGTGAATATGTGCCGGATTTGCTTGAGGTCGAAGACGAGTTTATTAAGGTAGCAATTTGTCACTTTGACGGTTCGGAAGAGCTCCTGTTCCCGACCATGAACGCGAAGTTTGGCGCAACGCATAAAGTCGTAGTGAGCGCAAAAATTTGGCTGGATGTGATGAATGCCGAGGCGTCTAAAGGCGCGGCCATTCAGCACCTTCAAGAGACGATGAATTTTACTCCGGCAGAAACAATGACGTTTGGTGATTACCTCAATGACCTCGAAATGCTGCAAGTCAGTGAGCATTCGTACGCGGTTGCCAACGCGCACGAAGAGATTAAGAAAATTGCTCGTTATTCTGCGCCAAGCAACCAAGAGGCTGGGGTACTCAAAGTGATTAAAGAGAAAGTGTTAGCGAAGTAACGCTCATTTTTTCGATGTTATTTTCTTCTTCACGTAAAAAGCCCCGCAGTACATGCGGGGCTTTGTTTTTTTGTGTGTGTGGTGGGAGGGGGTAGTAATGTTCCCGTTTTTAGCGTACGTACTTGGCGGTTGCGCTGACTAAAAAGTGTTGCAATTTCCCGTCTGATTTTGGCACCCACAAGTCGTTATGATAATGGTAAATACGGCCATTGATGGTCACAGACAAGGTATTATCACCCGTTTGCTCCATGCGAATAAACTGATCCGAAGTGACCAAAAACGGCTCTTGCTCTTCAATGCTCTGGCCCGTTGCCAATACGAAGTAGCCGAATCGGTTGCCAGCATCCGGATCGGTTGAGTAGATTCGATGTCCAACGAGGCTGTAGTCGTCGTTGAGTGCCTGCTCAAGCGTTTTTTGCCCGATGGTTTCGTGCGATGGAATAAATACCCAAGCCAACACACCTGCCGCAATGACTGCCAGTAGAAGCAGTACTTGCATGAACTTTCTCATCATATATACCGTTTAACGTTGAAATTTCATTTTGTACATGCGCTTATCCGCTATGCTGATAAGAAAGTCAACATTGTCACTGTCTTTAGGGTATTGCGCTAAGCCCATGCTTGTTGAAAGTGTTGAGACTTTATCGGAGTTTAATATTTGTGCATCAAAGACGGTATTTATCTGCTCACGTACGTTCTCTTCATTGAGATGTTCACCTTCAAGGATAACCGCGAACTCATCTCCTCCCATGCGATAAACAGTAAAATCATTGAGTGCCATAGAATTAAGCCGCCTAGCGATTTCCCGCAGTACAGTGTCGCCAACTTGGTGTCCGTGTGTGTCGTTGACTTCTTTAAAACCATTTAAATCTAGAATCCAGAGAGAAAAGGGCCTTTTTTCTTGAGTAAATTTGTTTAGGGTTATGAATAGTGCATTGCGGTTCCCTAGGTTCGTCAAAGGGTCGCTTAGCGCCAATTTTCTATGAAAATGGGATTCACGATAAAAGAAATAAGTTAGAGAAATAATCGACAAAACGAACGTCGCAAACAACATATATTGTGCTTGCATTAAGCGCTGGGTTTGACCTTTTTGTGCTTCATAAGCTTTACTGCTTAGACGGAAGTTTTGATTAACGAAGTCTATTAAGCCTAAATATAGTGTTTGAGTTGAACGATAAAATGCAGCAGCAGCTTGGCTATCACCTGTTCTAGCTTCTACTAGTTGTTTTTCTAGCTCTTTGAACTCTTCAAAAAGGTTAATGAAGTAAAGGTGCATGTTGTTCCGAGAAAAGAACTTATTGGCTTTCGTGCTACTGGTCAATAAGTCAAAGCGACTCCACGCTAACTCGTATTGAAGCTCTGCACCATCAATATTCAATACGTTTTCATCTAACCGTCTGGCCTCGCCGACAAGTTCTGATAGTTCTTTGGAGAGTTGGAATAAAAACCAAGTCGCTTGTTTTTGTTCGTTATTAAAATTTTGTGAGAGTGAACGTGTTTGCTGTAAAAGCACGACATTCGCGAGAAGCAAAGAAACGGCAAACACCACCAGCAGCATTTTGCTGGTGGTAGAATATTGCAATATTCTTTGTTTCTTAGAATAGGGTTCTGATAACTTCATTCTTATTATTTTTCTTTTATTTCATTTACTTGCCATACCATTTGCGCATGATATTTATTGTAGTTTAGCTCTGGATAGAGATTGAGTGGATATATCACCCAGAAAGGGCCTTTATTCCTGACTTTTATGTAATTCTGATCTTGTTGATAAGCCAGTATTGGTTGATATCGAAGAATATCTTGTCGGGACAATGTCGAGTGATAGTCGTTTAAGCTGCTGATATCAACCTGCTCTGGTACCTTTCCGTAGACGTGTGTAAGAAGCGTGCTGAGTTTAACGCCTAAAAACTCTGACGAGGCAGGAAGCCAAGGCAATGTCATCGTGTAGCTAGTGGTAGGTAAAGCTTGGATCTCTTCCAGTTCCAGTATGACACTAGGCTGCTGGCTACTACTAAATACGATCGTATTTGCAGACAAGAATGGCGCAACAAAAAACAGACCTAGCGCGACTATTTTTTTCATCATATGCCCTTTTGAGTTTTATTCTTTTTTCTTAGCTAGGACAAAGGTGCTAGCGGTAATTTATTTATAATTATAGAGCCAACCGGATGAGATTTTATAATACGTTATGTTTCAAAAATAACTGTCGGTTTACGTCACGTCAAGGTTATTAAGTTGCTTCTTAATTAAAAGCTCAGAGTATTGGGATGATGGTAGAGTTTCGTAATGATCTCGCGGTATTTAATAGGTTTTTAGTGCAACTTTGTTTCATTTTTAATAAAGATACTGTGTCGGAAATGAGAATCTAATAAGGCGAGAAATGGACGTCGAATTTGTTCTTAAGTTACATTATTTTACATATTTAAATCATCGATATTCAGATATGTATTTGTTAGTACGTAAAGAAAATAAAGTCACCTAGTTTTGGTGACTTTATTTTTTATTTCATGAGCTTACTTAAATTAACTATGCAAACAAATATTTTGCATGGAAGTTGAGGTGCTCTTCAATAAAGCTTGAGATGAAGTAATAGCTATGGTCATAGCCTGGTTGCATTCTCAAGGTTAGGTTTGAATCGTGTATTTTTGCCGCAGCAATCAGCGCTTCCGGTCTAAGCTGCTCATTTAAGAAGCCATCAGCATCACCTTGATCAACCAAAATTGGTAATGGTGATTGTTGTTGTTTTAGAAGTTCACTTGCATCGTATTGCTTCCAGCTTTCAAGCTCCTTGCCTAAGTAAGCAGTAAAGGCTTTTTGTCCCCAAGGGCATTGCATTGGGTTACTGATTGGACTGAACGCTGAAATTGAACGGTACTGTTCTGAATTTTTCAGACCAATGGTGAGCGCTCCGTGGCCGCCCATGCTGTGACCCGAAATCGACTTCACGTCAGAGACAGGGAAGTTACTTTCGATGATCGCAGGTAACTCCTCGGTCACATAGTCGTACATGCAGTAATGCAGTGACCAAGGTGCTTGCGTCGCATTAAGGTAAAAGCCAGCTCCTTTTCCTAGGTCATAGCTTTCGTCGTCAGCGATACCTTCGCCTCTCGGACTTGTGTCTGGTGCAATGATCGCAATGCCAAGCTCGGCCGCCATACGAAATGCGCCCGCTTTCTGCATAAAGTTCTCATCGGTACACGTTAAACCAGAGAGCCAGTATAGCGCGGGTACGGGATTTGATTTCGTTGCGTTAGGTGGCAAGAATATCGCGAAGCGCATGGTGCAGTTTAGGGCATTGGATTCGTGTGTATATTGCTTGTGCCAACCGCCAAACACTTTGGCTTGGCTTACATTTTCAATGGTCATGAATAAACTCTCTAATTAGCAGAAGGAATTCAGGCTCCCCAAAAGGAGAGCCTGAGGCAGCATTATTGATCCATATGGATAACTGTTCGGATGCTCTTACCTTCATGCATCAGATCAAACGCTTTGTTGACGTCTGCTAATCCCATTGTGTGGGTAATGAACTCCTGTAAGCCGAATTCTCCAGCCATGTAACGGTTTACGATTTCTGGAAGCTCAGAGCGACCTTTAACGCCACCGAAAGCGCTGCCACGCCATACGCGACCAGTTACCAGTTGGAACGGACGAGTTGAGATCTCTTGACCTGCACCAGCAACACCAATGATGACTGACTCACCCCAACCTTTGTGACAACACTCAAGTGCTTGACGCATCACGTTTACGTTACCGATACACTCGAATGAGTAGTCAACACCACCGTCTGTCATTTCAACAATCACTTCTTGGATTGGCTTGTCGAATTTTTGTGGGTTGATGCAATCAGTTGCACCAAGTTGTTTCGCTAGGTCGAATTTGCTTTCGTTGATGTCTACACCGATGATGCGGCTGGCACCAGCCATGCGAGCACCGATGATTGCAGAAAGACCGATACCGCCGAGACCAAAGATTGCCACTGTGTCGCCTTTTTCAACTTTAGCTGTGTTTAATACCGCACCCATACCAGTGGTTACGCCACAACCTAGAAGACAAACTTCTTCAAGTGGTGCTTCTTTGTTTACTTTCGCTAGTGAGATTTCTGGAAGAACCGTGTACTCAGAGAAAGTAGAACAACCCATGTAGTGGAAGATAGTTTCGCCGTTGATAGAGAATCGGCTTGTGCCATCTGGCATTAGGCCTTTACCTTGCGTTTCACGAACGGCCTGACATAGGTTCGTTTTGCCAGATTTACAGAACTTACACTCACCACATTCAGCAGTGTAAAGTGGGATAACGTGGTCGCCAACTTCAACGCTTGTTACGCCTTCGCCAACCATTTCAACGATACCACCACCTTCGTGGCCAAGGATTGAAGGGAAGATACCTTCAGGATCATCGCCTGATAGAGTGAATGCGTCAGTGTGGCAAACACCAGTTGCTACGATACGTACTAGCACTTCGCCGGCTTTTGGAAGTTGTACATCAACTTCTTCCATCTTAAGCGGCTCACCTGCAGCCCAAGCGACCATTGCTTTTGATTTTATGTGAGTTTGACCAGGTTTGATTTCAAGCGACATTGGATGTTTCCTTTATATTTTCAGTATATGGAGTGACGTAATAAGCGTAGTTAAGGTTTGCTTACCGCGCTGCGTCGTTTTGTTGGTGCTCATTTTAGGTGTTTCAGTAAAAATGATAATCCGTCCATTTTGAAAATGATTTTTACATATACGTAATAATGTTAAAGTGAGTGGACAACAAGAGTGTGATGCCTCCTCAAAACAGAAGGGAAAACGGAAAAGGCGATTGACCTGAGGTTAGGTAGAGGGACTAGAGTAGAAAACAATCAACCCATCAGCTAAGTAAGAGTGATTATGAATAAGACGGTTCTGAGTGCCTATTTAACCAAGCTAGGCTTGCCTAGTGAATTGCCCGCCGATTTGGAGTCATTGCACAGAATTCACGTGGCGCAGCATCGTTGCCTGCCGTTTGAGAATTTTGACATCGCATTGCAGCGAGGCGTCTCTGTTGAGATTGAAGATATTATTCAAAAAACCGTGTACCACTCTCGCGGTGGTTACTGCTTTGAATTAAATGGTTTAATGCTTGATGTGCTCAACACTCTTGGGTTTGAAGCGCGAAGTTTGCTAGGGCGTGTACATGTGTCTGGTACACCAACAGGTCGTAGTCATCAAATCACGTTAGTGACGTTAGAGGAACAAACATGGATTGTCGATGTGGGTTTTGGCTCCAATACCCCTCGAGCGCCATTGCCATTTATCCTTGACCAAGTGATTCAGACGGATTTACAAACCTTCCGTTTTGTCAAAGATGCTCAGTTTGGTTATTTCCTCCAAGTGCTTTCAACCGATGGAACGGACACGTGGAACAATCTATACAGCTTTGACCTAGAGTTTGTGTTTGCTGGTGACATTGCATGTAGCAACTTCTTTACCTCGACTTCGCCTAATTCGCGTTTTACTAGCGCAAGAGTCGCTGCTAGAGCGACAGAAAGTGGGTTGGTGACGCTGCTTAACTACACACTCAGATGCACCAATCATGAAGAGCTAACAGAAATAGAGCTAGAGCCAGGTCAAGCCTACCTGGATGCGTTGAAAGAATATTTTGGTATTGAGCTTGATGCGCAATACGACGATCTTCGTCCGTTACCTGACGCGTAAAGTTTTCCCGTTTTCAAAGCGTAGCTCGACGAGAACAATGTAATCACTATTTGTCTAGAAGAGGTCGACAGGAATACAGCATGGCGAATTGGGAAGGAGTCAGCGAGTTTGTTGCCGTAGCGGAAACTAACAGCTTTACAGCTGCCGCGGCTAAACTGAAAACGTCAGTGGCACAAATCAGTCGCCGCGTATCGGCACTGGAAGAGCGTCTTGCGGTTAAGTTACTGCATCGCACGACGCGAAAAGTTTCTCTGTCTGAAGCTGGACAGCTTTATTATCAGCAGTGCAAACACTTGGTCGAAGGGCTAGAACTGGCTGAGCTTGCTGTAACGCAAATGCAAACCGAACCGCGAGGTTTGCTGCGTGTGACAGCGCCTGTGACCTATGGGGAAATGAACCTCGCACCGCTCTTGCATCAGTTTTTGGAGAAATACCCGCGTGTGGACCTCGATTTAGTTCTGACCAATCAAAAACTGGATTTGATAGAGCAAGGGGTAGACGTGGCGATTCGTCTTGGCCGCCTGCAAGATTCCAGCATGATCGCAAAGCGTCTTTCGTCGCGTCAAAATTACGTGTGTGCTAGCCCTATGTATTTGGAGCGATTTGGCGAGCCTCACACATTATCCGAACTGGCTCGACATCAGTGCCTAGTTGGTTCGGTCGATTATTGGCATTTTAAGGAAAATAAACGCGATAAGTCTTTGCGTGTGTCGGGGAGGATTAAATGCAATAGTGGTTTTGCGCTAATGGGCGCCGCCAAGCGTGGTTTGGGTTTAGTGCAGTTGCCGGACTATTACGTTCAAGAAGCTCTAGATAACGGTGAGCTAGTCGAGGTGCTGACCGATTACCGAGATGACCGTGAAGGCATTTGGGCACTGTATCCACAAAGCCGAAATTTATCGCCCAAAGTGAGGTTGTTGATCGACTTTTTAGCGCAGGAACTAGCGGATTAGAGTTTTCATGAACTTTAATACAACTGAAGTCGCTAAAACGCCCGGTGATGCCGGGCGTTTTTATTAGGATGAGAGCTGGAATCGAAAAGACATGAATCACTATTGGTTGGATTCCGCGTCTTCACGTTTAATCACTTTGTGCCCATCTTCAGACACGCCTTTTTTCCAATAGCTGCTGATGTAGATATTCTCGCGATCGACTTCTTTTTCGTTGCGGAAATATTGGCGCAGCGCGCGCATTGAATCGAACTCACACGCACACCATACCGAAGCGTTACCATCTAACCATTCCAGTTCGCGAACGCTATCAGCCAAGGTTTGCTGTTCAGTTAGCCAAATCAACTCCATGCCTGCTGGCGAGTGTAGGGGTTGGATGTCGTCTGGAGACATCACGCTGATCACAGCGTAGCCTTTGGCCTCTTCTGGCAGCGTACGAATTTTCGCAGAAAGCGCTGGAAGTGCGGTCATATCGGCAGCCATGAAGAACCAATCCGCCTCAGTATTTAAGTTGGAGATGCTACCTGGCCCAACAATGCTGATCGTGTCGCCTTTTTGCGCGGCCATTGCCCAACGCGCTGCAAATCCGCATTGCAGATCTTGCGTTACGTGTCGGACGAAATCCACTTCGATTGAACTGGTTTCTGGATGAAAGCGTCGAATAGTGTAGGTGCGCATGATTGGTCGGTCGTCTTCTGACAGGATGCTCAGATCCGCGCCGCCCATATCGTTAAACAGTAATTTGATGTAACTGCCTTCGCAGTCACGAGGAAAGTGGCTCAGCGCCTCACCTTGCAAGGTAATGCGCTGCATGTTTGGAGTGATGGTTTCTGTGTCTGTGACAACAAGCGTTTTAGGTTGAGGCTTCTTTTTCATTGTTACTTTACTCGATAATTATTCTCTTTCTCATTTAAAGATTATCAAGTTCCCTAACAAGAGGGTAGCGTCTTTAAACAAATTTACACTGTGAATTAACGCCAAAGCCTCAAGAAAAATATTACCTCTATCCTTTCTCTAACCACGTAAAGTGAGTCGTTTTTTAACCATAAATGGACTTATATCATTGGAATCGTAGACAAAAGCAACAGCGCAGCCATACTGTAGTTGAACCCCTTAACGCGTTTATCGGTGGTCAACCAACGCTGCAATTGCATACCTGCCGCCGTCCAAAATGTCACCGATGGCAAGTTAGCTAAACAGAAGATACCGGCGATAAAAGTCAGTTCGAGCCAAGAACCGCCACTGGTGTATACCGTAATGGCCGTCAACGCCATCGACCAACCTTTTGGGTTCACCCATTGGAATGCAACAGCCCCTAAAAAAGACATCGGGCGAAAATCGTGTTTTGCTTCTGTTTTGTCGCTGGTGGCGATTTTGTACGTCAAGTACAGCAAATAACTCAAGCTCAATACTTTTAAAATCGAGTGGGTTAGCGGGTAGGCATGGAACAGGCTCATCAAGCCAATACCCACCAAAATTAGCATGGCACCAAAGCCGAAGGTAATGCCCAACATGTGTGGGATAGTGCGTTTAAAGCCGACATTTGCCCCTGAGGTCATCAACATAATGTTATTGGGACCCGGCGTAAAAGTGGAGACAAAAGCGAACAACGCCAAAGCGCCCAGTTGATGATATTCCATAGATTGTTCCTTGAATCAGTTCTCGATAAGTTGAGAACAACTATAAGTAGAACTGAGGTCAATATTGTGCTTTTATTTGATGATTAGAAACTAAATAAGCAATGAAACATCATCATGGATAGATTTGACGAAAGAATATTGCAAGTGCTTAAACGCGACGGAAGAATCTCCAATGTAGAGCTGTCGGAACGCGTTGGTTTATCTCCATCTGCCACCTTACGCCGAGTGCAAGATTTAGAGCGTAAAGGCGTGATCAAAGGCTACCGAGCAGTACTGGATAATCAGCAACTTGGCGTGGGTTTTGTCGCTTATGTGTCGATTGGTTTGGCCTCGCACTCTAAGCAGGCACAGCTGGGTTTCGAAGAGCATGTGCGTTTTGTAAACGAGGTGGTGGAATGTCACAACATTACGGGATCTAACGAATATCTCATACGCGTAGAGACGCAAGATCTCGCCGCTTATAAAGCGTTCCATGCTGATGTGTTGGGTGAGTGCGAACACGTCAAGTCGATCACAACGATGGTGGTGATGGACACACCAAAAGACGAGCGATAGCCAAACGAGAGTGACAGTTTTTGTGGCACATGAATTTGAAGTGACTCGAAAGAGTCAGTCGAGTATGAGAATGGTTCACAACAAATGCTGGAAAGCAGATGGCACTCTTACAATTTCCATATTTATTCTCACCTTCTAAATAATCCCATCCTGCTAGTTTTGCTTAAACCGCTTGTGTTTCAGAGCGGCGAGTCAGCAAAATTAAGGATGAACGATGAAATCACATGTAACACTTCCTCTTTTGAGCTTAAGCGCTGTTGCCGCATTGAGCTCATTTAACGTCAACGCCCACGGCTGGGTAGAATTTCCAAGTGCTCGTCAGAATACGTGTTATTTAGACGGTGGTTTTTGGACCAACGAGATCCCTAACCAAGCGTGTAAAGCGGCTTTTGAAGAATCTGGCGCGTATCCGTTTGTGCAGCGTAGCGAAATTGCAGCAAACGTACCAAATTACCGAGATATGGAGCATGTGAAAGCCGTGGTTCGCGACGGTGAGCTATGTTCTGCTGGCGATACAGCTAAGAAAGGCTTGAACATTCCTTCTCCAAACTGGCAGCGCACCAATGTTACGCCAGATGCAAATAACCAGATTGAATTGGTGTTTTACGGCAAAGCGCCGCACAACCCATCGTACTGGGAATTCTATCTCACCAAGCCAACTTATGATGATTCAAAACCTCTTACTTGGAGTGATTTAGAGCTGATCGACACCGCAGGTGATGTGTATGTTGATGCGGAAAAACGCTACCGTATTCAGGTGACTTTCCCTGCTGATCGTTCGGGCGATGCGGTACTTTACACTCGTTGGCAGCGTATTGATGTCGCTGGGGAAGGTTTCTACAACTGTAGTGACATTACGTTAAACGGAACAGGCACGACGCCACCGACTGACCCTGTTGATCCAACCGAACCGGGCAATAATCTGACATCTCTAGGCTACTTTGTTCAGCAAGGTTTCGGACCAGTAGAAGCGGGTGACACCATCCGTTTCCGTACGTTTAATGCGACAGGCAATGAAATTGTCGATATTTCACTGCCAATCAGCGCAAACAATACGACGACTTGGGCGGCAGAAATTGCGGATCAATTTAACGCGCAGCAAACGGGCGATTGGTACGTGGGCATTTGGCATCAAGAGATGAACCACTACATGTTCGATAGTAACAACGTGAATGCGAACCAAGTATTAGCGCCAAGCGCAGACTTCAGTTATGCGTTGTCACTGATCAAAGCGGATGTACCGCCACCAGTTGAACCAACCAACTTGTGGGACAAGACGGCTGTTTACGACCAAGGTGATGTGGTGACGCACAACGGTAAAGAATGGACCGCTCAGTGGTGGACGTCTGGTGAGGAACCAGGCACAACGGGTCAATGGGGGGTATGGCGTTAAGCCAGTTATTCGGACCCTGATTAATAAAACCCTTCTCATGTGAGAAGGGTTTGTTTTTTTAGCCTAAAACGATCACTTTGGTCGAGTGGTTGTCTTGAAAATCAGAGCACATATCGTTATTCGCTTGCTCTCCACTCGCTCCAGTTGAGCATCGCGTAGTCTGCCAGTTTTAGCATCGGAATGTCTTCGTGCGTATCACCGTAGGCATAAATAGACGCAAACTCGTCGAGCGAAAACGTGGCCCTAACGCGCGAGACTTTTCTTTCTAAACTGCAATCACCTTGCTGGTAAAAGCCACTCAGTTTTGGCTGTTCTGAGATCAGTTCACTGCACAGCAAGTGGTAACCGTTCACTTCACACCAAGGCTTGAGATATGCATTGAGTGATGCCGACACCACCACAATGGTATCGCCTCTGTGTTGATGCCACGCCAACCTTTCCATCGCTTCTGGCCGTAAGTACAGCGGGATCACTTCATGGGCAAACTGAGTGCCAATCGCTTCAATTTTCTGCGTTTCTTTCCCTGAAAATGCAATAAAACTGCTGAGAGGACGCATAACACGAGCGGGTAACACTCCGAGTTTGTACAGCGCATAAAATGGCATGATAGCGACCTTTCCTACTCGTTTGCGCAGGCCATAAGCAGAATAGTGGAGGAAAAGGCTAAACATATCCTCTCGGGTGATGGTGCCATCAAAATCAAACAGTGCCAGTGACGGCTTAGTAGTATCGAGCAAATTCAGCGCCTATTTTTTGGTTTAAGATCGTTTTGTGTTTATTGATAAAACACCGCCAACCAGATGGTTTCTTGCGTTGGGTCAGTCCAGCTCACTTTGTGTTTGGTATGAGCTGGAATCGTAACGTGATCGCCTGCCTCAAGTCGTTGCACGACACCTGATTCAAAAGTCAGCTCTCCTGCTCCTTTAAGAACCAAGACCCATTCATGTTCTTCTTGATCGTACCAGCCACTTTCGGGCGAGGTTTGCCCCGTTGAGACAATGCGTTCTATACGCAGGTTTTTGTGGGTCAGCAGGTCTTCGAACACTTCCTCGTCGAGGTTATTCGGTAAGTCTTTAAACAGGTTCATGGCCTTTCCTTAAAGAATGATCAGTCCAAAAGGCGCAAGCAATTGCTCTTGTTGCCAATCACAAATTTTAACACCAAACAGAGAAACGCGGCGCACATCCAGCCCGTCTAGTTCGACATGAGTCAGATCACATTGCTCAACGTTAAAGGTTCCCCATTGTTCTGGCGAGAATTCGCAGCGAGATAAATCCGAGCCTTTGAGAGTTGCCCCTGCGAGGTTCGCACCGTTCCAACGGTTTTCAAAGAGGTCACATTTTTCTAGTAACACTCGCTCGAAGTTACAGTAGGTGAGGTTGCAGCCAGTAATAAAAGCAGAACAGAAAAACATGGTGTTACTGACGCGATTAGCAAAGTTCGCACCTTGGAAGTTTGCCCCTTTGAGATCGCACTTACGTAGCTCCAAGCCCATACAATTTGCGCCGTTAAACAGGCTCATCGCCAACATACAGTTCGTAAAGCTGGCGTCTTTTAAGTTTGCGAAGCGAAAACTACACCCTTCTAGCGCTTTGGATTCGATAAAGCGACAGTCGATGAACTTAGCATCGCGCAGATCGGCATGGTCGAAACTGCACATATAAAAGTGGCTGTTTTTAAAGGTGGCATTCTGAAAATCGTGATGAGAAAAGTTTTCTCGTTCAAAAATGAGATCGGTTTTTAACATGTCTTCTCCTTATCTGCGAGCAGACTAGCACTCCAAGTGACTGATTTTCCAGAAAAATAACTTCTTGTATTTCAGTGTTTTACAAACCCCTCAAATCGCGATTTTAAGGGGTCAAACGAGCTTTTTAAGTGGGTTATTTTTTGAAAATAGAAGACGTAGAGGAAGAAAAAAGTTTTTACTGGCTACGAGCCTTAACGAGAGGATTCGCATTTATGGGTATGCATGGCAACTCACACGCACAGTTTGCATTACAGAATTGTATCCTATTTGCATAATTTGTTGATCAATATGGCGTTTCTCCATACAAAAAACCTATATTTTTCACAAATTGATTTCCATCAAAATAGTAGGGTTTCTATGTGCTAGATTGCGCACAGCTCAAAAAGATATAGATACCCGTGTGCTTCAAGGCGCTGAGTTTACTTGAAATCTCAGATCAGTTAGCAGGCACCCCTTTGGGTACGACATAACGAAGCCCTACGAAAGGAAATAAAAATGAAAAAAACAATCTGCAGTCTAGCAGTGGTTGCTGCACTCGTGTCACCAAGTGTTTTCGCTCATAAACAAGGTGACTTCGTTCTTCGTGTTGGTGCGGCGTCTGTCGTTCCAAATGACAGCAGTGATAAGATTCTTGGTTCTCAAGAAGAGTTAGAAGTTGACTCAAATACGCAGCTTGGTTTGACGTTTGGCTACATGTTCACAGACAACATCAGTTTAGAGCTTCTAGCAGCAACACCATTCAGCCACGACATTTCGACAGATTTGGTTGGTAGTGATATCGCGAAAACCAAACATTTACCACCAACGCTAATGGTGCAGTACTATTTTGGCGAGTCTCAAAGTAAGTTCCGTCCATACGTTGGTGCAGGTCTGAACTACACCATATTCTTTGATGAAGATTTCAATAGTACGGGTAAAGGCGCTGACCTGTCAGATTTGAAATTAGATGATTCATTCGGTCTAGCAGCGAATATTGGTGTGGACTACATGATCAACGATCAATGGTTCCTCAACGCCGCTGCGTGGTACGCAAACATTGAGACAGAAGCAACTTATAAAGCAGGTGGAGTGAAGCAAAAAACCGACGTCAAAATTAACCCTTGGGTATTTATGATCAGCGGCGGTTACAAGTTCTAAGAAAAACCAGTAGTTACACGCACATTACTATTATTGGCATGACTTTGGGGGCGGTTACGGGGACTGCCCCTCTTTTTTATCCTCGTTTTGATTGCACATCATTTACTCCACTTAGCAACATGCAAAATTGGATCTTTACCTTGCAGATCATTTTATTGTCGGAAGATCGAAAAGTCCTACACTGATCACATAATTGAACAAGTGGACAATATAAATGAGCGACGACATCGCAAAGCATTCTTCCTCCAGATCTAAGCTGGTAAAAACTCTTTTCTTTACTCTCTGTGTTATCGCATTTGGTGCGATGTATTGGTCTTGGCAGTATTCAGACAGTCACCCAAGCACGGAAGATGCCTACGTTAGGGCAAAAATTCTGTCGGTAGCGCCTCAGGTAAAAGGCCAAGTGGTTTCTGTGGATGTTAAAGATTTCCAATCCGTTAACAAAGGTGACCTACTGCTGAAGATAGATTCACGCCCATATTTGTTGGCAGTGAAGCAAGCAAAAGCGGCATACCAATTGGCGGTCCAGCAACATGACGTTGCCGATAAGCACGTAACTGAAGCCGTTGCGGGCTTAGATGCGGCGCGCTCTAACCTGACAGAAGCGCAAGTGGAGTACAAACGTACGGATTCCTTGGTGAAACGCAAACTGGCGTCGGACCAAGATTTAGATACGGCAAAAAACAAACTAGCCAATGCCCAAGCGAGCCTGGAGCAAGCGCGCGCGACGGTAGAAAAAGCCATTGCGAACCGTGGTGAAGAAGGCGCAGAGGCTGCGGTTGTTCAACAAGCGGCAGCACAGTTAGCGCAAGCAGAGCTGAACTTGAGCTACACCGACATTACGTCACCAGTGGATGGCATTGCCGGTGAGATCAATACGCACGTAGGCTCGGTTGTTAGCGTGGGTCAAACGCTGTTCCCTGTGATTTTAAAAGACAGCTATTGGGTACGCGCGAACTTTAAAGAAACCGATCTTACTCACATCAAACCTGGTATGCATGCGGATGTGGTGATTGATATGTACCCAGACGTGGTGTGGAAAGCAACGGTAGAGCAGCTGTCGCCTGCGAGTGGTACATCGTTCTCCTTGATGCCACCAGAAAACGCAACGGGTAACTGGGTTAAAATCAAACAGCGTTTCCCTGTACGTTTGGCATTAGAAGTACCGGCCGATGCGCCGCAACTTCGCGTGGGTGCGAGCTCAGAAGTCACCATTGATTTGCAAAGTAGCGTGCAATGATCCATCAAATTACGGCAGACAAGCGGGGGATTGCCACCGTCGCCGTGATGCTTTCTGCCATCATGGTGTTAATCGATATGACCGTTGCGAACGTGTCGCTATCGCACATGATGGGCGCTTTGGGCGCAACGGCAGACCAAATTACGTGGGTGCTGACGGGTTACAGCATGGCGGAAGCGATCTTCATTCCGATGACCAGTTTCTGGGTGTCGCGCTTTGGTGAACGCAAAGTCATGCTGGTTGCCGTGGTCGGTTTTGTGATTGCCAGTGCGCTTTGTGGGCAAGCACAGTCTCTTGAAGAGATGGTGCTATTTCGCATTATCCAAGGCGCTTTCGGCGCGTCGGTGATTCCATTGGCGCAGTCGACGTTAGTGCAGATTTATCCGTATGAGCAAAAAGGCAAAGCGATGGCGATTTTCTCCATCGGCATTTTGCTTGGTCCTATTTTGGGCCCAGTTGTGGGTGGTGTGATCACCGACAACATTAACTGGCGCTGGATTTTTTACATCAACTTGCCATTCGGTTTGATCTGTACCTCTTTGATTTATCGCTATATCCATATCGACAACAAATCCAAACCTAACTTTGACTGGTGGATCATCGGTTACATGGCGTTAGGTGTGGGCGCGTTGCAGTTTGTGTTGGATAAAGGGAATGAAGACGACTGGCTCGACTCACGTATGATTCAGACGGCGATATTGCTCGCAGTCATGGGATTGGTGATGTGGATATATCGCAGTTGGAAAACCAAAAGTCCAATAGCGCCATTGTGGCTACTGAAAGACCGAAACCTTATGGTCTCGTCATTGATGATTGCCGTGGTGTCGATGGCGATGTTTGGTCTGACGACTCAACAACCAATGCTGTTGGAAAGCTTGCTGGATTATCCGGTCTCAACCACTGGTTTATTAATGGCACCGCGTGGGTTGGCGTCAGCGGCGATGTTGATTTTGGTGATTAAGCTCAATCCGCAATTCGATCCCAGAATCAAAATAGTCTTTGGCTTGAGCTGCATCGGGATTGGTAGCTATTTGATGACGCAGTACTCACTGCAGATCGATACATTTTGGATTGTGATGCCGAGTATGATTCAGGGGATGGGGCTTGGTTTAACTTTCTCGACGCTATCCACCTTGGCGTATTTAACGATTCCGAAAGAGCAATCTGTTGCGGCGGCGAGTATTTACAATCTGTTCCGTACCATTGGTAGTTCGTTTGGTATCTCTATCGCAACCACGTTCCAATATCGTGATAGTCAGCAGCAATGGCATGCGCTGGGAGAGGGTATTAATCCTTATAATCCTAACTTGCATGACTGGGCGGCCAATCAGGGGCTTTCTATTACCGACCCGGTTGCGTTAGACCAATACCAACAGATGTTGCAGCAGCAATCGCAAATGGTCGCGTTTGTGCACACCTTCCAGCTTGTGGGAGTGATGTTCGTGATCATGATGCCGATGCTGGTTTTCATTCGGTCGCGTGAATAACATGAAGTTCCGGTGAATAGTGTAAGAGAACGCCTCTCAAGTTGTGTCAGCTTGAGAGGCGTTTTTTATTGGACAGTGCCAGTGAAAGAAGGACGTTTACTCAAATGTCACTTCGTCAAAATGCGGATTGGTTTTGAGCGCGCGCATTGCGACTAATTGTTCAGTCGGGAAGGCGGTGTGCTCACCATCCATATCTAAAAACAAGCACTCTTGTCGCTGCATGTCGTAGCCTGTGTCGAACGCGTTGCCCTGATGAGTTTCACCATTTTTTAGTGTGATCTCGATAGGGAGCTTAAACATACAGGCGATTTCAATAAAATCGTATTGGCTGCAAGTCACCATAGCTTTCTCCTTTCAAACCGACGCAGTATTCAGAAGGTTTGAGAACCGCTTCCTTAATATAGAAAACGTTTGATTGAAACTGAATCTTCATCTTACACCTCATTTTGGTCACGAAATAGACATACACGCACGTTTTAATAAACCTACTGTTGAGCGTTCGCAAGCGAGACAAAACTACGATATGTCTGAGACGATACTTAAGCGCACATACCTAACGAGTGAACAAAAGACACAAAAGCCAAGTTCACTGATTCCGCCTCAAACCTACCATGCGCAGTTGGCGCACCGTGTTCACCACTCGCCTCAATTTGAAAACGGCCGCGTTAAAAACGAGATGCCAAATGTCCCTAGTCCGCAATCATTCTGGCAGGTGTGTTGGAGTTATTTTGGTGGTAGAACGCCGTTGAGTCCTAACGAACATCTGCCACATTCCCCAATTCAACCTACGCAGTTTGCACAGCGAAGTGAATCGATGCGCGTTACTTGGCTGGGCCATTCCACCATGCTGGTGGAGGTCGATGGCATTCGAATTCTGACTGATCCGGTATTTGATTACGCTTCTCCGTTCGTCGCAAAAGCGTGGTTTGAACGCAATATTCCCAATACTTACGCCAGAGATTGTTTGCCGATTCCTGAAATTATCGTGATTTCGCACGATCATTACGACCATTTAGAAGCATCGACCATACGTTTCTACGCTGATAAATCCGTGACGTTTTATGTGCCCTTAGGGGTTGGCAAGCATCTGATAAAGTGGGGCGTTTGCGCAGACAACATCGTGGAATTCGATTGGTGGGATAGCGTGCACTATGCCGGAATCGAACTGATTTGTACGCCTGCTAACCATAATTCGGGTCGTACTTATTTCGATAAAAACGCGACCCTGTGGGCTTCTTGGGTCATCAAAGGCAAAGAAGAGACGCTCTATTTTAGTGGCGATTCAGCTTACGATTCGCACTTTTCCGAGATCGCACAGCGATGTGGACCAATCGACATTGCCTGTTTGGAAGTGGCTGCCGATGTGAAAGGCCAAGGTTATCCGGTCGAAAACTGGGGGCACATGCAGGCTCATCATACCGTGCAAGCGTTTCGCGATTTAAATGCGAAAAAACTGCTGCCAGTACATTGGGCTACATACGAGCTGTTTACTCACCGCTGGGACGAACCGATTTTAGATTTGCTTGCCCATTGTCAAAAAGAACTTATAACGCTGCTGACGCCAATGCCGGGGGAGAGTTTTTACGTTCATAAAAAACAGATAAATAAACAATGGTGGCGAGAAAAAGAAACAGGTGAGCCAGCTAGAATTTTGACTTAATAATATGTTCTTACTTCAATAATTATTTTAGAAGTTAACCTTGTTATTTTCAGAATATAACAAGGTTTTTTACTCGCTTACTCATCAATCACTTGAGGTTTTAACTCGACGACATTTCCTTCCGGATCATGAATATAGAGTGAGCGACCGAATCCTTGTGCGCCGTAGCGTTTCGCAAACTCTTCGGTTTCAATGCCGTTCGAACGCAGATATTCCAGTAATTCATCCTCGGAAAAAGGCGCCAATTGCAGGCAAAAATGGTCAATATTACGACCATTTTGAACTGGTGGCTTTCCGCCGAGTTGGCCCAATTCGCTGTCTACCGTCACTACATCAATCAATGCGTTACCTGCCCTAAGTTGAGTTAAACCAAGTTCCGTTACTTCGCGCTCGACAGGGCAGCCCAAAATGTCTCGATAGAAATGCAACATAGCATCGAGGTTACAGGTCCTTAAAACAACATGATCAAGCGCTTTGATGGCGATTGGATTTTTGGTGGGCATGCTTCACTCCTTTTTGCATTGTGTTGAGGTAAGTATAAAGTGACCTTAAAAGTGGTGAGAGAAATGATCAAATTCCAGATGTTTTTTTGCTAGAGCGAGTGCAGAAACACTGCAACTCAAAGCAAACAAAAAAGGCTAGCGTATTGCTAGCCTTTTGGGATATGGATGGGGCTATTACTCGTAATCAGAAGCGTAAGTTTCTTCGTAAGAGTGTGAGTAAAGCTCGAATAGGTTGCCGAATGGGTCTTCTAGGTAAACCATTTTCGCAGGCTTATTATCGTCTTCTGGGTGGTAACGCATGATGTCCATGCGAACTTTGCCACCTAGTGCTTCGGTGCGTTTGATAGCACCTTCAAAATCGTCTGTCTGTAAACAGAAATGGAAGATACCGATGCGAGAAAAATCCACTTCATGGCGCTCTTGACGTTCTTTCATTTCGAATAACTCAAGGCCGATGCCATCACTTGTCACAAGGTGCGCAATGTTGAAGCCTTTAAAGCCTTCCCCAAAGACCGCAATACACATTCTGCCAATTGCCGTTTCGCGTTCTTCAATCACTTTCGTGTTGCCCATAACGACTTTTAGACCTAGCGCTTGCGTGTAAAACTCAACCGCTTTGTCCATATCTCCGACCATAATACCGACATGATTCATTTTCATTTGTTTGCTCCCAACATGTGTGTTTGAACGTTGTCTTGTTTCGATGTGGGAGAGTATATGGCGTGATGTTGATTACATGAAATTATCATAAATTATAAAAATGATAATTTTATTTAATGATTTGCGCGTTGGGATTGAGTTAGTGAGCTAAGGCCTCAACAGCTTGCCTCACCGAGGTGAAATGAATCTTGATAATGCACCGTTGCGCGAGGCTGAATTCATGCGATTGGATTAATGACGTAACCTCTTCTACGGAAAGCGTTCGTTCTTTTAGATGTAAAAGAGTGGTGTTCGAACCATTGTTTTTCAATTCAAACGTGTTGCCATTTGAGTCGATAACGTAATCATCTTGCCCAAAAATGAGGGCTTCGCATTCAGAGTCTAAGTCGGACTGGGAATGCGTGTAGATCAGCTCATCGTCGCCGTCTAGTTTTAGCAAGCATGGCCAACATACTGCGTGGTCTCTCATGGTTAACTCATTATTCATTGTTATTTAGAAACTTGACCCAGGTTGTTGCAAAAACGCTAACTCTTCGGGAGTGCTCTTTCTTCCTAATATCGCATTGCGATGAGGATAGCGCCCAAACTGGTCGATGATGGCTTTGTGTTTTAGCTCAAAATCGTAGTTATTTTCAAGCCTTGATGCGCGGAACAATTTTTCAGCTTCGACATGAATGAGGCGAGATTCGCTGTGCATAAACGGCATGTACAAAAAACTTAGCTGCTCAGGCGCTAATTCTTTGTCGTGACCTAACCGAATTGCCTCTTGAGCCAATGCTAATGCGAGTGGGTCTTGTGCAAACGCTTTTGGGGTGTTGCGATACACATTACGTGAAAACTGGTCGAGGACGATGATTTCGGCCAATCGTCCTTGTGCGCTGTCACGCCAATTAAACAGTTCACAACGAGCGGCTTGTTCTAATACCGAGGCAAATCGCGATGTAATACGCTTGTCCAGTTCTGGGTTGTTTTCAAACCAATTTTGGGGCGATAGCTCCTCGAACCAAAATTTGATGACTTCTTGGTACATGGATCTTCCTTCCTATTGCATTAGCTAAAGAATAAAAAGCCAGAAGGCGAGCTCCTGGCTTTCTGCGTGTTATCGACCGTAAGTCTCTACGATGTAACGTTCAAAATCGTCACACATTTGTTCGTCAGAGATGGCGTTGCTTGCCAGCTCTTTACTGCCGTCGACGACTTTAATCGCGGCGTTCAGTGAAGCGACTGGTACTCGCTCTCGCGTCGCAAGTGAGTCGATTTTCTTCTGCTGCACTTCCCATGCCTGTTCTGGCGACAGGTTACACACGTCTGCAAGGTATTTGGCATTGAAGCCTTCGCCAGTCAGGCTGACAATGGTTTCGTTGTGCGACAAGTGATTGCCTGCGTGCCAGTAGTGTTTTGCCAGCAGTGGGCCAATTTCTGGGTTATCCGTCAGGTAACCAAACTTCTCAAGGAAGTATGCACGGGTCTGATACACCGCCATGTGCGCGAGTAGATAACCTTGATACGCACACGCCGCTTCGTCGGATAGCAAATGTGGAATCGCCATCAGTGGGCGAGGGCTGCATTCCAAACCAAGGATCTGTTTTTCACAATCGCGAGCCAGCTTAGTGATGCGTTCTGGCGTTAACTCGTCATCGCTCAGTTGATATAACGCGCGTTCAAAGTACGGCACAACCAAGATGCTACGTTCTTCATAAGCTTTGAATGGCTGACGACTGTTGATCATCGCTTGAATGATCTCATCAGGAACAGAATTCCCTTCATCATCCAGTGCGTACTGTTTTAGCCAATCGGCATCGGTTAACAGGCTATCACAGAACATCGACTGAGTTTCTGCATAAGCCATTGACGTCGGCGAAAACTCCTGCGAGAAACAAGGCGCGTTCATTTTTACGTTCGCAAAGTGTGCTGCGTGGCCGCCTTCGTGGAACAGCGTGTTAATGCCATCGTAGCCACTGCCCACTTGGTCTGGTTTGGCATTACTGGTGAAGTTCACCTGTGCTGCGACCCATTCGCCTTGATTATAGAAAGAAGGGATAGGGCCGTGGCAGAACCCGTTCGGGTACTTACCTTTGCGATCTAGTAAATCCAGCGTTAGCGTCGCGCCAGAGTAATCAATATTTAGGCGACCAAATGATTCTACCCAGCGTCTCAGAGATTTTGAGAACGGCACGTATGGGTCAAGGTCACGCATAACGTTACCCGCGAATGAGTAAACAAAGTTGTAGCCTGCTAGTGCGCTTGCGCCTTTCTCTTTCGCCAAGTTTTCTAAGCTGTTTAGGTGCGCATCTCGCGTGCGTTGTTCGAAATCTTCCAAAATCTCGAATAGCTGCTCAGTGCTCATCTTTTCCGTTTTTTGCACGGAGTAATCAAAGAAAGTCGCATAACCCAGTGAGCGAGCGAACTGGTTGCGCAGTTTGATCAGTTCAATAAAGCCGTTTTGCAGTAGCCATTGTTCAAGGTTCAGCAACGCTTGATGAGCCGATTGGCGAACTTCTTCATGATTGCTGGTGCGAATGGTTGAGCTTAATACTGGAAGTGAACCTTCTACTTGCTCGCCGTTCTCATCGGTAAATGTTTGTACGTGGTTCTGTTTTTTCTCGAAGAACTCAGCTTCAAAGGCAATGAGCTGATTTTTCAACGCTTGTGCTTTTTCGCCCTCGATAGCGTGAGATTCAAACATCGCCAGCCAACCAGATAGACCCGTAATGGTTTGTTGTTTCTCTTGTGGGTCGGTAATTGAGTCCGCGGCTTCAAGCTGTTGTTTGATGGCAGTAATTTGCTCGGCGTTGCTTAAAAAGCTTGTCCATGCCGTTTGTGCTTGCGTCGAGCCATCATGGTCATCGCTGATCCCCATGTAAGTTTCCCAAAAGAAATCTTCTTTGGTGCGGTGAATCGCAAGGTAACGTTGATTGAGGTCGTTGAGGTAATCCGTTGCGGTCATTTTGATCCTTCAAATGGTTTCGTTATGTAGACAGTTGATTATTGCACGCTTGGTCGCGAGAAAGGAACGCTAATCTCATTTGTCGATTTTGCATCGCGTAAAGGTGATTTTACTATTTGTTTACATTTGGGTGGGTTAATAGGAGTTCTGAGCTTGCAGTGTTAAGACTGGTATGGAGTTTACAGTTTATTAAGTAATTAATCTGCGGTGCGCTATCGATGATCCTTATCAGGTGTAATAAGATTTCCATATCGTGGCGATACAGTTGGAAACGATATGATAAATAAGACAAAAGTTACGTTATTGGCGGTAGGTACGATTTTAGTTGGATGTTCCACAGTCGCGCCACCAAGAAATGATGCGGTTGAAAGCATTCAACAAAAGTGTTCTGTGATTTTAAGCAATGATGTTGCGGGCGACCAGCACTGGCAGACGTACAACGGCTTGCTTGTAGAATATGCCGTGCATGGCGTTAAGAGCCAGGCACAACTGGAACGTTTTGAAGCGTTTGTGCAGAGAGTGCAAGATGATGAGTCTGGACAGTTAGTTACAGAGTTGATTGAGGTCACCGACTGGGGATGCTCAAACGGCAATTATCTTGAAGAGATGAGCTTGTTTATTCAAGAAGTTCAAAAGTAAAAAAACCGAGCGTTAAGTCGCTCGGCTTTTCTGTTTGTGGAACGCTTTTGTACGCTGGTTCGCCAGGACGTTTACTCCTCTGGATACTCGCCCATACCTTGCGTTTTACCTTCCGCTTTCCAATGCTCTCCAGGAGCAAATGCTTCATCGCATAAATCTACGGTGTAGCCCATTTCTGTGATTTCCTTCAAAGTGAGGTTATCAGCAATATTTGCAACTTCCCCCGATTTATTCCGTAACTCCATGTTGATCTCTCCTCTGTAGGTAGACGAGTGGCATCAATGCACAGTGAAGAATGCATTGGTAACCTTTGTTCTAAGTATATAACCCTCTGCTAAAAATGAAGGTTTAATCCTCTTTTTAAGTGTGGTTAATTGGATAATGCTTTGAGCTGCTTCCGTTATTTAGAACCGCAGCATCGCGATAGTTTGCCATTTGTGATTTATTGAGTGATTAAACGGTCAATTTGGAAACTCGAAATGGTGATTCTCGACCACGCTTTAGCACAACAAATTGTTGATCGAACCATGTCCATCATTGGTCACAATGTGAATGTGATGAACTCGGCAGGCATCATCATTGGCAGTGGCGACCCTAAACGTGTTGGGCAAGTGCATGATGGCGCGGTACTGGCGCTGAATCATGGCGATTCGCTAGAGCTTAATGAGCAGCAATGTTTGACGTTGCAGGGTGTCAAACCCGGTATCAATATGTTGTTGAAATTACATGGTGACGTGGTCGGTATTGTTGGTGTCACAGGCGAGCCGGAGAAAATCCGAGATTTTGCCAAACTGGTTAAAATGACCGCTGAATTGACAATCGAGCAAGCCGCGCTGGTGGAAAAATTTCAGTGGGACAGACGTCATCGCGAAGAGTTTATTCTGGCTTGGATCAATGGGAAATTGACCGATGAAGAGCTGAAAGATTGGGCGATGCGTCTTTATATCGATGTTACTCAACCACGGGTGGCAACGGTGATTGAAGTCTCGACGCCGTCGGCCTCAAAAAGCATGAAGAGTGTGCGCAATATTGTTGAACTGCTTGAATACCCAGAGCGTAACAACCTAGTTGCGATTGTCTCGGTGAATGAAATTGTGGTGTTGAAACCGTGTCATTCCGCCAAGCAGTGGGATAGCCAAGTTGAAAGTGAGCGCATTGATAAGTTGATGTCGCGTTTAAGCGATCACGATTCGCATACGTTTCACATTGCGCTAGGGCAGCTGTTTAATGAGCCTAAAGATGTCGCGTTGTCATACCAAAGCGCGAAGCAGGTATTAGCCATTGGCAAGCAGTTCTACCCAGAGAAACGTAAGTACCTGTTCGATGAACTTCGTTTGCCTGTTTTGTTAGCGCCGTTGGCGGATATTTGGCAAGGTGAACAAATTATTGATGGTGTGAAACGGTTGAAAGAGAAAGACAAATCTGGGCAATTATTGAAAACCCTAGATGCACTGTTTGAATGCAATGGCAATGTAACAGAATGCTCTAAAATGCTGTTTATTCACCGGAACACTCTGCGCTATCGGTTAGAGAAAATCACCGAGATAACAGGGCTACCAACAACCAATTTTGTGGGGTTAGCGGAGCTTTATATTGCGACTCGGCTCTCAAAAATGTCGTGATGTTGTGCATTTGCACAATACGCGTTATTTTTTGACCACATCATTTGTCACTCCGCCTAAAGGAATTCGAAAGCAAACGATTAATAATTCATGCGTCCCTACATGTTGAGTGAGCCAACACGGACTCGCTCAGCAAAATAAGAATAAATGGAGTTATCATGAACCTTATATTAATCCTGCTTGGGGTGATCGCATTTATTGTGCTCACGACCACCAAATTCAAATTACATCCCTTTTTAGCGCTGATCATCGCAGCGTTTCTTGCGGCATTTGCTTACGGCTTACCGGCAGATAGCATTGCCAAAACCATTGCTTCTGGCTTTGGCGGCATCCTTGGTTACATTGGCTTGGTGATCGTTTTAGGTACCATCATTGGTGTTATTTTGGAAAAAAGTGGTGCGGCGATCACCATGGCCGATACGGTCATCAAAGTGTTGGGTGAGCGTTTCCCAACATTGACCATGAGCATCATCGGTTACATCGTTTCTGTTCCGGTATTTTGTGATTCAGGCTTTGTCATTCTGAACTCGCTCAAAGAATCACTCGCGAAGCGTTTAAAAACCTCAAGCGTTGCAATGAGTGTGGCGTTGGCAACTGGCCTATACGCGACGCACACGTTTGTGCCGCCAACTCCTGGCCCTATTGCCGCTGCGGGTAACTTAGACCTGGAATCTAACCTTGGTTTAGTGATTGGTGTGGGTGTGTTTGTTGCAGCGGTTGCGGCGTTAGCGGGGATGTTGTGGGCGAACCGATTCCAACATGTTGAACCAGATGGCATTGAAGCCGTAGAAGAAATTCAGCAAGACTGGCAAGCACTCAAAGCGTCTTACGGCCAATTGCCAACGGCGAGCCAAGCATTCGCTCCTATTTTTGTTCCTATCTTATTGATCTGTTTTGGCTCTATCGCGAAATTCCCAAGCCTACCGCTGGGCGAAGGTTTTGTGTTTGATGTTCTGACTTTCTTAGGACAGCCACTAACGGCATTGGTGATTGGCCTGTTCCTTTCTGTTCGTCTACTCAAGTCAGACAACAAGATTGAAGAATTTGGCGAGCGAATCAGCCAAGGTATTACGGCTGCTGCGCCTATTCTTTTGATTACCGGTGCGGGTGGTGCATTTGGCGCGGTATTAAAAGCCACGCCGCTAGGTGAATACTTAGGTACGACGCTATCGGCGCTGGGCGTGGGTATTTTCATGCCATTTATCGTTGCGGCTGCGCTAAAGTCGGCGCAAGGTTCATCAACGGTTGCATTGGTTACCACATCGGCTTTGGTTGCGCCTATGCTTACGCAATTGGGGCTCGATTCAGAAATGGGCCGCGTATTAACGGTGATGGCGATCGGTGCAGGTGCGATGACGGTTTCTCATGCAAACGACAGTTTCTTCTGGGTAGTTTCGCAGTTTAGCCGCATGTCGGTGGGCTTAGCGTACCGCGCGCAAACCATGGCTACGCTCGTTCAAGGTGTCACGGCAATGGCATTGGTGTACATTTTGAGTCTCGTTCTCTTATAAGTCTCTGGAAATACGTATGAAAGTGGTAATTGCACCTGATTCATTTAAAGAAAGCTTAACCGCCAAACAAGTGAGCGAGGCGATCAAAACGGGTCTTGCTCGCGTATGGCATGATGCCGAGTTTGTTACGGTTCCGGTCGCAGACGGTGGCGAAGGCACGGTTCAATCTTTGATAGATGCAACTCAAGGCGAACAAGTCTTCACAACGGTGACCGCGCCACTAGGGAATGATGTTGAAGCGTTTTATGGCATCCTCGGCGACGGCGAAACCGCGGTTATTGAAATGGCGGAGGCCAGTGGGCTGCACCTTGTGCCGAGTGACGCTCGCGACCCAAAACTGACCAGTAGCATTGGTACCGGACAGCTGATCAAACACGCGCTAGACAGAGGCATTCAACGCTTAATTATTGGTTTGGGCGGCAGCGCTACCAATGATGGTGGCGTGGGCATGTTGACCGCGTTGGGGGTGGCGTTTCTTGATGAATCTGGTCATGCAATTACCCCAAATGGAGGCGGGTTAGCGGCGCTTGCGTCCATCGATATTTCTGGTCTTGACCCTCGTTTAGCAACTTGCGAAGTGTTGGTAGCGTGCGATGTTGATAACCCACTCTGTGGTGACAAAGGCGCGTCGGCTATCTTTGGCCCTCAAAAGGGAGCGACCGTATCAGACGTCACTCAGCTCGATAACGCATTGCGCAAGTTTGGCGAGTTGACGGAACAAGCGACGGGTAAGCATGTACTGACTCGTGAAGGGGCGGGTGCTGCTGGTGGTATGGGCGCGGCCTTGCTCGGGTACACGCCAGCACGTTTGCAACCAGGAATTGAGATTGTGCTTGAAACGGTCAAACTTGCTCAGCATGTTGAGGATGCGGATATCGTATTTACAGGCGAGGGTCGAATCGATCATCAAACCGCACATGGCAAAACGCCGATGGGCGTTGCTCAGGTCGCCAAGCAGTGTAATTTACCAGTCATTGCATTAGCAGGCTGTGTGGGCGACAACTATCAGGCGGTTTATGAGTGCGGCATTGATGCGGTGTTTGCTTGTGTACCAAGGGCGATGAGCTTACCTGAGGCCATGAAAGAGGCCGACGTCAACGTTGCTAACTTAGCCGAAAACGTCGCGAGAATGTGGCAAATTAAGTCGCACTGAAGGCGATGACGATATGAAAAACTCCACCTTTGCGTGGAGTTTTTTGTTGTTACGTGTTTGCGTGTGTAGGCATAAGTTCATTTAGCAAGAGCGAGTTAACAGGCATGCTTTGCTATCAATTTTGCCAGTGTTTGCATCGCTTGACTCCAATCGGTTTCATGACCAAAGTTTGCCACGCTGAGGCGTACGCAATGCCGATATTGCCCTTGAGTGCCAAATACGGTGCCGGGAAGTAGGCTGATTCTGTGCTTATTGCATGCTTGATACAACGCATAGCTGTCCGTGTCTTCGGGCAGTCGCAACCAAAGTAAGAACGAGCCTTGTACGGCGTTGATCTGGTATCGATTTTTTAGAGGTTCGTATTCATCCAAGTATTGATGAAGCATCTGGATAAATCGTCGCATGTTGTTTTGATAAACCCGACCCATTCGCGCAGTATGCGTTCGATACTTGCCTGACGTTAGAAACGTTGCCACGGCGGATTGCATCAGGTTCAAACTGCCCATGTTCTCACACAGTAGATATTGTTCAATTTGGTCTCGATATCGCCCCGCCAACATCCAACCAATTCTCAAACGCGAATCGAGCGTTTTGGATAACGAATTCACGTAAATTACGCGTTGCTTGTCATCGAGCAATCTCAAGCTTGGCAACGGCTTATCATAACTTAACCCGCCAAACACATCGTCTTCGATAATAGGAATATTGCCGGACGCCAATAGTAATTGTTGACGCTTTTCTAGCGGCATCATGGCACCAGTTGGATTGGTGAAGTTTGGCGTTACGATGATCGCTTTTATGTCCCATGTCGCCATTGCTTTTGCTAAGGCTTCGGGGCACATACCGTCGCGTGGGCAACTCGGAATTTCCACCACTTTGAGGCCGAGTGATTCTAGCATCAATAAGTTGCCAAAATAGCAAGGGGACTCCACCGCGACGATATCGCCTTTTTGTGTCGTTGCGCGCAGCGCTAGGCTAATGGCTTGTTGCGCGCCGTGCGTTACCATGATCTCATCCAACTTGGCTGGCGTGCCCAAATCTTGTGTGATTTTCGCCAGTTGTTTGATTAAGAGGTGATCACCGGGTGGTAATTGGTAATGGCTCGGTACATGCGTTTGCTGGCGGCTGTGGCGGCCGATCTCGGCGTACAAGCTTTTGATCGCGGGGGAGTCAATGTTTGGGTGGGCAGAACCGGTAGGCAAACGCTCTTGGTATTCAGGATAAGTAAGGATTTCTTTGCAGATCGAGAGCAAATCCACGCGAGTCGGATCCGGAATTGAGCGAGAGGTCGGCAAGGCGACTTTAACTCGATAACCCGATTTGGGAACCGAGTAAACCAAGTTTTGTGCTTCCAGCTCTTGATACGCACGAATCACGGTATTTTTACTGACGTTTAATTCTTGGCTCAACGAGCGAATGGAGGGCAGTCGATCATCCGCCTGATAAACGCCACCATTGATGGCTTGTTTGAGGTGTTTTTCCACCACGAGGTACTTATTCCCTTCACCGCTTCCCAATAAATCTGTACCCATAAAAACACTTCCATCTGTCACTTTTTGAAAACACTGTACCTAATTACATTAGCAGTATCTCAAAACATAAAACAAGCGTGAGTGAGGCGATCATGTTAATCCGAGCCATCCCTTTTGTATTTGTCATCCTTTGGGCTTCTGGATTCGTTGGTGCGCGTTTTGGTTTGCAATATGCCGAGCCAGCGACACTACTTTCTATCCGTATGGCATTCAATGTCTTATTGTTTTTGGTTCTTGTGGCGGTATTGCGTAGAAGGTTGCCGACAGGAAAAGATTTTTGGCACAGCTGTGTAGTTGGTGCGTTGATCCACGGTTTCTATCTGGGCGGTACTTATTTCGCTATCGCCTTGGGTATGCCTGCTGGGTTGAGTTCGTTGCTGGTGGGTATTCAACCGATTTTAACCGCGGCTTTGCTGGTGGCGTTTGTTCGTGAGGAATTTAAACCCTCGCAATGGTTGGGTTTGGCTCTTGGTTTTGTCGGTATCGCTATGGTGTTGATGGGCAAAATGGAGTGGCAATCCGAGCAGCATAAAGTGTTGGCCATTGGTTTGTGTTTGTTGGCTTTGGTTGGTATCACGCTAGGGACGCTTTATCAGAAAAAACATTGCCAACAAGTGGATATGGTGGGTGGTGCGACGGTGCAATATTTGGCCGCTCTCGTCATGTTTCTGCCCGTTGCGATGCAGTTTGAAACCATGCAAGTGCAGTGGGAACTGGAGTTTATTTTGACTGTGTTGTGGTTGGTCGTCGTGCTCTCTTGTGTAGCTATTCTACTGCTGTTGTACATGGTTAAGAACGGTGCTGCATCGAGCGTAGCTTCTGTATTCTACCTGGTGCCGCCAACGACGGCGATTCAGGCTTGGCTCGCGTTTGGAGAGTCATTTGATTGGATGGGGATTTCTGGTTTCGTACTGGCAGCTACGGCGGTGTATTTGGTGGTTAAAAAGCCGGATCTGACGATAAAGAAATCGATTCAAACAGAATATACCTAAATTGGGTAGGGACATTTTCGTACCAGTGGGTACAATCTGCTTCATCTTAATCCGTGGAGCAGAATGATGAAGGTAAAGCCAGATCGAATGACCGCCATGCGTAGCATCATCGAGCAAGTAAAAGCGGAACTACCAATTTATGAACCAGAAACGTTTGTATGTGGACCAGAAGGGCAGTGCATTGGCTGTCCGAAGAAATTGTTGGAAATGGTCGATTCAGAAGTCACTTATTGGGAGTCAGCCATGGAGCGCGGCATTGTTCCGCAGTTCGATGAGATTCGTCGTTTTGGCAAAATGTGCACGAATGTTCGTCGTGGTCTGGTGCGAAATAATGTGCCTTTACTCAGTAACTAGAGAGTAAAAAACCGTCTAATATCTGACACATAGCGTCGTTTTGTTACACTGCTCTTTGGCTGCTGTTCTCAAGTTTGAGTGGTGTTTGTCTCTTCTTACCCCTTAAGCCTTTAATCGTAAGAAATTGGCGATATATTGGCTCGGTCTCACATGGATGTGGGGCTATTGTCTTGGGCTAGTTGAGATAAGAAACGTGAAATCAAAGGGATTTACGCTGATGGAAATCACCATAGTGCTTACCACTTTGGCTTTCATCGCATTAGCTGCTTTACCAGTATTACTCGATATTCATCGCCAAGCATACGCTGCGATGCTGCACAGTTCTCAGTCTTCTTTGGGTACGGCTCTCAAATTCTTTCATGCTCAATCAGTGATTGATAACGCTTACGGCCAAGAGCACGTTCACTACATTGACCGACATGTCAAAACACGCAAAGGCATGCCAGAAGCGAGTGCCGATAGTATTCGAGCTTTGTTAGAAATCGATCTACCAGCCAGAGGTTATTCGAAAATTGACGTGCCGTGCAAAGGCAGTGATTTTTGCATCATCGGTCAGCAGCACCCAAACAGTGCTCATTTTGTCGCTATTCCTGATTATCAGTTCTTAGATAAATCGGGTGTTGATCGCGTGGTGTACATTTGGCCGCAAGGTTACACACTGGCAGAAGAGGCATGCTATTTCTACTACGTGAATCAAGCCTCTAACGATTCAATTGTTCGAGGGCATGTGACGCAAGGGTGTTAACCCCGAATAAGTGTTGCGAACAACGGTTATCGTGAGTCTACAAATCTGGGCTTTTCGAACGGCTTTGCGCTTTATACAATATCATTTTTTGACTCATCAAGACTTTACCATTTGGCAAGGTCACTTCCCCAAGTTCCCCCTGATGTTCAAATCCAAACCGTTCATACAAAGCAATCGCTGGTGTGTTGGTTTTGTATACGTAGAGTGCGATTTGGTCGTAACCAAATTCCCAACCACGTGCGATCGCGACAGCCAACAGTTTTCGCCCCAATCCTTTGCCTCGGTAGTTTTTGTCGATGTGAATACCAAGAATACCGACGCGAAGGCGTTGCTCTCTTTCGTAACCGCACATCTCAGCTGGGTAGATTTCAACACTACCGATAAGTTTTTGGCGGTCAAACGCGACAAACTGAGGGATGGACTCGTTTTCCACACGTTGCAGGATTCTGCGAAGCGTTGCGTTATCGGGTGCAGGAGAAATCAAAAATTCCCCTTCGGAGTACACTCGATTCCACAGCGCGGTGAAGCGAGCGATATCGCTCACCTTGATGGATCTGATTTGCATTCATCTTCCTTGATTAGTGCAGGTTAGTAACGGTTAGGGGATAAGCTCAGATAAACAACGAATTTGGTTAGGAATGGCTTCGGCTGGTGCATCAGCGCCCGTTGGGTTAAACCAAATTGTGTTTACGCCCGCTTTCATCGTAGGGTAAATATCTTTGTGAGGTAAATCGCCAACCATGGTTATTCCACTCACGTTAACCCCTAACTGTTTTGCGATGGCGAGATAAAACTCAGGTTGGTTTTTAGCGATGCCGAGGTTGGCAAAACAAAAATAGCCATTTAAGTATTGGTCTAAGTCGACGCGAACAAATGCACGCTGAACCTCTTCCATGTTGGAATCAGATGCACTGGTCGCAATGTAGATGGGATGATTTTGGGAAAGTATTGCCAGTGTTTCTCTGGCTTGAGGAACTGCTTCTACGTGTTCCCAATCGCACATTTTTCCTTGTGCCTCAGGGAAATCTACCATCAAGGTGTTCCCCCAATCGAAAAGATAAATCATGTTCGAATCTCCTTATCCGCACATCATATCGTCTTTTTCTAAAATTAGGGGGTAAATTGCATCGATAAATACGATTTAGGTGGGTTTAGTCGTGAAAAGCGCTTAATTGTCGTTATCGTTACAAATGTTTCAGCATAATGCGTGAGTTAGTTTTAAAACCTTGATTATCGTAAAAGCGCTGTGCTGGCTGATTGAATTCCATCACTTCCAATCGAATTTGTGTGGCATTGGCGTCGCGCGCCCATTGCTCACAGGCTAGGAGCAGTTGGCGGCCGATTCCTTGCTGCTTTTGCGCTTCATCGACAACAATTGTTCCCACGCGACAAATTGGGTCTTTGATCAGAAAACTGACGGTGTCGTTTTGGGTGATCATCGCGGTTAAGAAGCCGAGAATTTGCTGTTCGCGTTCGGCAATCAAAAAGAGTCGCTCTTTGTTCTCTAGTGCTTGTGCAAGAAATTCACGGTCAGCTTCTGATGGCGCAACAAAGGCTTCTGGCGCATTCGCAAAATGCAGTGAATTAATTTGAAAATTAAGCTGAAAAATTTCGTCTAAATCATCGGGAATCGCTTGTCGGATATGGACTTGCATTCTATCTGCCCCCTGCAATATCGATAAATGATCCTGTGATATAAGAGGCTTCGTCACTTAATAGCCAAGCGATCGCATTTGCCACTTCTTCTACCGTGCCACCGCGTTTAAGAGGAATTTGAGGGCTGAGTCTATCTACTCGGTTTGGTTCTCCGCCGTCGGCATGCATATCAGTGTAAATGAAACCAGGTCGAACGCCATTGACGCGAATATTGCGCTCTGCCAACTCTAGCGAGAGCCCTTTAGTTAAGGTATCCATCGCGCCTTTTGATGTGGCGTAATCGACATACTCAAATGGCGCGCCTGAGCGCGACGCTCCAGAGGAGACATTCACAATTGCACCGCCTGCACTGAATCGCCTCGCCGCTTCTCGACAGCAGAGAAAACAGCTATTCACATTGGTGTTCATTACTTTCTGAAAGCGTTCCAAGCTGATTTCTGACAAAGGCGATTGAGTAAATAGGATGCCAACGTTGTTGACCAAGTGCGTCACTGCACCAAATTCACGTTCTGTTTCATCAAACAAGGAGAGCACTTGCTTCTCATCGGCTACGTCTGCGGCGATGGCAATCGCTTTTCCACCGTTTGCTTGTATTTCTGCCACAACTTGGTCGGCGGCCTCTTGCTGAGTGCGGTAATTAACGCAAACGCGATAGCCTTGCTCGGCCAGCTTTTTTGCCGCTGCGGCTCCAATGCCTCGGCTTGCGCCGGTAATGATGACTACTTTATTCAAAATACGTCCTTATTTATGTAGTGAGTAGATTTTATCGGCGTAGGGTTTGCCACCAATTTGGTATGCGTCTGGAATGACCTCAATGAGTTCGAAACCACATTTTATCAGGACACGCTCTGATGCAATATTGCCTTCAGTGACCGTCGCGGAAAAGTGGTTGATGTTATGTGTCGAGGTTGCCCAGTATAGAAGCGCTTGAAGAGTTTCTGTTCCAAACTGTTGGCCATGAAATTCCGGCAAAAGTAAGTAACCTACCTCTGCCTTACCGTTTTCAATAGCAAAGCCAGTGATGCCGATGGGTTGCTCAGATTGCTTATCGAGTATTACAAGGCAAAGCCAATGCTGGCAATTTGGGGTCCATGGTAATAATCGCGAAGCAAATTTTTCTCTTATTTCTGTTTCGCTGGGACGATCGAAACAGAGTGCAATAACCTCTTGTTCGGAGAGTAATCGTTGAAAGAGTTCCCAGTCACTGGCTTTGATGGGTCTTAATTGGCTTCTGTGCGTCTCGATATAAACTGACATGCGTGTCCTTACTGCATCAATGTGGAGATTCAGTCTCTCATCCTCTTATCTGTTTAATCAAATAGTTGCATTCATAAAAGTGATTTATGTGGTGAATGGTTGGCTGGGTAATGGATTATTGCCATATATTCATCTTTGAGATGCAAATAACAAAATTTCATACTTGAGGCATACAGAGCAACACGGAAATGATGTGGATCAAGAGAGGACTACCCATAAAGTAGTAATTTGCGACCTATAATTACATTTTATTTGGAAGTGTTGCTAATTATGTCAATAAAAAAACGATATGTTGCACTGCTGGTTGCTGCCGGCATTGGTGTGGGCTGGTTAACTTTGGGGGGGAGTGCGGCAGTAATGCATTACACCTCAGATACTGAATTTTGTCTCTCGTGCCACTCTATGGAAACCCCTTACAAAGAGTACCAAGGCTCAGTGCACTTCAGTAATGCGAAAGGCATTCGCGCGGAATGTTCTGACTGTCATATTCCTCAAGAACCAATGGATTACCTGATCACCAAAATTCGCGCGTCGAAAGACATCTACCATGAATTTGTGACAGGTAAGATCGACACGCCAGAGAAATATGAAGCACATCGTAAAGATATGGCTGAAACGGTATGGGCTCAGTTCCGTGAAAATGATTCAGCGACGTGTCGTTCGTGTCATGATTTCGATGCAATGGAAGAGTTTGAGCAATCACGTGATGCGGCGAAGATGCACGCTTACGCGAAAGCAAACGCTCAAACGTGTATCGATTGTCATAAAGGTGTGGCGCACTTTGCACCAGAAGCAGAGCTAGACAGCAAGGCATTTGAAACGTTGATGAGCTTCACCACAAAAACATCACCTGGTGCCAAAGTCGTTTACCCTGTGACTGAAATCACAATGGGTGAGATGGGTAAAATTAACCCAACGACGAAGTTGGAAGTAATCAGCTCTGAAGGCGACAACCGCACTGTTAAGTTGAACGCATTCCAAATGAAAGGCGCAGAGCAAGTGCTTTACATGGGAGAAGGTCAACGTGCCATCGTTGCAACGCTAACAGAGCAAGGCCAACAAGCGCTTGAAACTGGTGAATTTGAGGCAGATGTTTACGGCAACGAATGGCGCGCGGTTTCTCTAACAGGTGCTATTGATTCTCCAGTTGTAGACACGCTTGAACCCGTATGGTCATACGCAGAAGAGTTGGACAACGTTTACTGTGCAACTTGTCACGCGAAAATTCCTTCAAATCACTTCACAGTGAATGCATGGGGACCGGTAGCGAAAAGTATGGGTGATCGAACTGATATTTCAGCCGAGAACCTAGAAATTCTAACCAAGTTCTTCCAGCACCACGCGAAAGATGTGGTTGGTCACTAACGATAAATAGAAGGATAAGATTATGACTAATATGACCCGTCGCGGATTTCTAAAAGGCACTGGTATGGCGGCTGGTGCAATGGCATTCACTTCATTTGCACCTATGTCTGTTGCGTCTTCAAACCAGCGTGGCAAGGGCATTTTGACAGCGGGCCGCATGGGCCCAATGCTGTGTGAAGTGCAAGACGGTAAGCTGGTTTCAACCACGAACGCATTGCCACAAACGGTACCAAACAGCCTACAAAGCACCGGTCCTGACCAAGTGCATACCAAGGCGCGTGTGAAGTACCCAGTGGTACGTAAAGGCTACTTGGCAAACCCATCGTCGCCAGAAGGTGTGCGCGGTAGTGATGAGTTTGTGCGTGTGTCTTGGGATGAGGCTTACAAGCTGATCCACGAACAGCACATGCGAATTCGCAAAGAATATGGCCCGGCTTCTGTGTTTGCAGGCTCTTACGGCTGGCGTTCAAGTGGCGTGCTGCACAAAGCACAAACCTTGCTGCAACGTTACATGAGCATGGCGGGTGGCTATTCAGGCCACTTGGGTGACTACTCAACGGGTGCTGCGCAGATCATCATGCCGCACGTTGTGGGCTCTATCGAAGTGTACGAGCAACAAACCACGTACCCAGTGGTATTAGAGCACAGCGATGTGGTTGTGCTTTGGGGCTTAAACCCAATCAACACTCTAAAAATCGCGTGGAGCTCAACAGACTGTGCTGGTCTTGAATTCTTCCATCAATTGAAAAAATCAGGCAAGACGGTTATTGCGATTGACCCAATTCGTTCTGAAACCATCGAGTTCTTTGGCGAGAATGCGGAGTGGATTGCTCCTCACCCAATGACCGACGTGGCAATGATGATGGGTATCGCACACACCTTGGTGAAACAAGGTAAGCACGATAAAGCCTTCCTCGATAAATACACCGCAGGTTACGACAAGTTTGAAGCGTACCTGATGGGCGAAGAAGACGGCGTAGAAAAATCAGCAGAATGGGCATCACAAATCTGTGGCGTACCTGCGAAGCAACTTGAGCTACTGGCTGACATCTTCAGTAAAAACCGCACCATGCTGATGGCGGGTTGGGGCATGCAGCGCCAACAATACGGTGAGCAGCGTCACTGGATGCTGGTTACACTGGCAACGATGTTGGGTCAGATCGGTTTACCGGGCGGTGGTTTTGGTTTCTCTTACCACTACTCAAACGGTGGTAACCCTGCTCGTGATGCTGGCGTACTTCCTGCGATTTCGGCATCGCTGGGTGGCGGCTCTTCTGCGGGGAACGACTGGGCGGTGTCTGGCGCGGTGCAAAGCTTCCCTGTGGCGCGTATTGTCGAGGCGTTGGAAAACCCAGGTCAATCCTACCATCATAACGGTCATGAACTGACGTTCCCGGACATCAAGATGATTTGGTGGGCAGGTGGTGCGAACTTTACTCACCACCAAGACACCAACCGTCTGATCAAAGCGTGGCAAAAGCCTGAGCTGATCGTGATTTCAGAGCCTTACTGGACGGCGGCTGCGAAGCACGCGGACATTGTTCTGCCAATCACCACATCGTTCGAGCGTAACGACTTAACGATGACGGGTGACTACAGTAACCAACACTTGGTGCCAATGAAGCAAGTGGTTGAGCCGCAAGGTGAAGCGCGTAATGACTTCGATGTATTCGCGGACATGGCCGAGATGCTAGCTCCGGGTGGCCGTGACGTATACACCGAAGGCAAAACTGAAATGGAATGGCTGTACGGCTTCTACAAGGCGGCGCAACAAGGTGGCCGTGGCTCTCGCGTAGCAATGCCGAACTTCAGCAAGTTCTGGGAAGATAACCAACTGATCGAGATGAAGTGGAACGAGAAGAACGCACAGTTTGTTCGTTACGCAGATTTCCGTGAAGACCCGATCATGAATCCACTCGGTACACCAAGTGGTAAGATCGAAATCTTCTCGAAAACCATTGAAGGTTATCAGTTGGAAGACTGTCCTCCACACCCAACGTGGATGGCACCAACCGAGTACACTGGCAATGCAAAAGACGGCGAGTTGCAGCTAATGACCGCGCACGCAGCGCATCGTCTACACAGCCAGTTTAACTACGCGAAGATTCGCGAAGAGTACGCAATTGCAAACCGTGAACCTATTTGGATTCACCCTGAAGATGCGAAAGCGCGTGGTATTAAAACGGGCGATTTAGTTCGTGCGTTTAACAACCGTGGCCAAGTATTGGTTGGTGCAGAAGTGACTGACCGAATCAAGCAAGGTTCAGTGTGTATTCATGAAGGCGGCTGGCCGGATCTGGATCCGAAAACCGGCATTTGTAAGAACGGCGGTTGTAACGTGTTAACGTTGGATATTCCGACCTCTCGACTTGCAAACGGCTGTGCGGCGAACTCGGCGCTGGTTCGTATTGAAAAATACACTGGCCCAGAATTAGAACTAACAGCGTTTGAACCACCAAGAAATGGTTAGAAAAAAGTAGCGTTTTAAAGCAAGAAGCCAGCGAATCGCTGGCTTCTTTTTTATCTAGTAATCGTTCACATTAGCGCGAAGCGAGAGAAACAAATGGCATCTGTTTCTTAATTTGAAATGTCGGGAGTAAAGTAAATACAATCGCGACAAACAAGACTGAGCCTATTAAATCTTCAGGGCGATGCATCCCCAGCCATAAGCGGCTATATGCGACGCTCATTCCCCACATCCATAATGACAGTGCAGAGATATAGCACTTGTTCTGTAAGAACAACCCGCCAAAGAAAGCCAAACAAATCGAAACGAAAATCGTATGGCCGGATGGGAAAGAATAGTCTTTCTCGCCTTGCCAATGGCGTGTTCGCCAATCACTGACGTGTTCAGAAATCTGGTTAATTACGTTGGCTTGCTGCTTTGTATCCAACTGATAAAACGCGTCTGGGTGCTCAATCAATTGTTCTGCTGCGAGCAATTCCGTGTAGGGACGCGGGCTTTCTGTCATCAGTTTTAGCCCCGTTTTGCTGGCAAAACCAATCACCAGTAACAACCCTAACATTGAGAGTTTTTGTATCCACTCAATGCGACTTGGTTTAAAGCGAAATAAAGAAAGCAGTAGCAGTGTTAACGTAATTAAAAAGCCTTTGCTACCAGCAGAATCTGTGAGCAAAGTAAAAGTAATACCCAGACTTTCCGGCACCTGTGAAGTGAGATTGTGATAAGAGCCAAACAGCGACATTGGGATGATGCCAAGAACAAACAAGGCGAGCATCATCAATCCATATTTTTTGGTTTTCATTGAGAGCGTTTTGTTTTTATTGAGGGTTATTCAACCACGTGAAAATAAGGGGCTTATCTTACGTTATCTGGCGTGAAAAACTTATCAACGCTCTGTCAATTCGAGCGTGAAAGTGACATTGCAGCTCTTCGTTGTGAAAGGAGAGGTTGTTGAAAGTACTGAAAGGCAAACGCGCTCATCCATAAGCGCTTTGTTCAGGCGTGAGCAAGGTTAGCTCATCAACCCTAATAAATATTCCGATGCGGCTTTTGGATCTTCTGCGTGGCAAATCGCTGAAACCAAAGCTAAGCCATGAACACCAGTGGCGCTGAGTTGCGGAATGTTACTTTCGTTAATGCCGCCAATGGCAACAATCGGCAGTGAAGTCGTCTCTAACGCCATCTTCAAGCCATCAATACCCCAGAACTTCTTGGTGTTGGTTTTGGTCGGCGTCGCGAAGATTGCGCTCAAGCCGATGTAATCAATCGGAAGAGAGTCCGCTTCTGCAAGCTGCTCTTCATTTTCGATGGATAAGCCGAGGATTTTGTTTGGTCCAATCAACTCACGAGCGATAGTTGCGGGCATGTCTGAATGCCCGAGGTGAACCCCATCGGCATCAACTGCCAGTGCAACATCAACGCGGTCATTGATGATCAAAGGCACATTGGTATCTTTAAGGATGTCTTTCACGGCTTGAGCACGTTCGATAAACGCACGCACATCGCCGTGTTTTTCGCGGACTTGTACCATGGTCACGCCACCTTCCACGGCTTTTCTCACAACACGCTTTAGTGTGGCTAAATCTTGTTGGTCATCGGTGACCAAATATAAACGATAGGCGTTCATTTTGTTTCCTTTGGGCCTCTCATCTACAGGGAGTGAGAGGCCGGTATTTGTTAGAGAAAGCTTAACTCACTTGGAGTTTTAGGCGTTTTGCCAGTGTTTCTTCATCCAGTTGGTAAAGCTCATCCAACAGGTTCATTTGCAGACTGCCTGGACCACGAGCTTGTTCCGCTGCAATCTCGCCAACAACACCTAGTACCGCTGCTGCTGCGAGACCAGTGTCATCACCAACGGCAGCAAAAGCGCCCGTTAGTGCCGTGAGCGTACAGCCCATTCCTGTTACGTATGGCATCATCTCGTGACCGTTGTTTAGCTGCACGGTTTGCCCTTTCGTGACGATGTAATCAGTCTCGCCAGAAATTACCACGCTTGCACCATACTCTGAGACTAAGAAGTTCGCTGCGCCAAGTGCTGCGTCGCTGCTGTCTAACGCATCGACGCCTTTGCTTTGTGCTTGTTCGCCAGCGAGACCGATGATTTCTGAGGCGTTACCACGAATGATCAACTTGTCGGCAAGGCGTGCGATCTCACGTGATGTCTCGGTACGTAGTGAGCTTGCTCCGCAACCGACAGGGTCGAGTACAACGATTTTACCGTTGGCATTGGCTTGCTCTACGGCATAGCTCATGCGCGGTGTCCAAACGCTGTCTAGGGTACCGATGTTGATAACCAGTGCGCCAGCGAACGACATCATCTCTGCCATCTCTTGTTTGGAGTGCGCCATGATTGGAGAAGCTCCGATGGCCAATAGTGCGTTTGCTGAGTTATTCATCACCACGTAGTTAGTGATGTTGACGACTAATGGCTTTTGCTGGCGTACTGCGGTTAATGCTTGGGTGATTTGTTCAATTAACATGAGACTCTCCGATTAATCTTACTGAGCGTTCAGACCTTGTTGCCAGAATGCCACTTCCATACGCGTTGCGGTTTTGAATACCTGAATCAGGTTTTGGCCACGCTGGCTATTGATGTCGATTTCCGCCAATAACTGGTTAAAGTGTTCTGTACCTTTTGCGACACCAGATTGGAACTCTTCACCACCGTAGAGTTTGATCCAACTTGCGTATGGGTTGCCTTCGATTACTGTCTTTTCATCTTCAATCAGCATCTTACCGATAACGGCATAACCGATAGAGCAAGGAGCAAGTGCTGCGTAAAGATCAACAAGATCGCCAGTCATGCCAGCATCTAATACGTAACGGGTATAAGCTACCGTGCCGAAGTCTTCTGGCTCATTTTCTAAGTCGGATTCCGTCAGTCCCCATTGCTCACAGTAAGTCACGTGATGGGCGATTTCAGAATCTAGCAATGCATGTACGCTTGGTAGGGCACGGCGCATGTCATCCAAAGTACGTGCTTTGTAGATCGCTAATGCGTAAGCTCGTGCGTACTGTTTTAGGAACAGAAAATCCTGCTTTAGGTAATGTAGAAAACAAGGCTGAGCCAGAGTGCCTTGCGCCAATTGCTGCACGAAAGCATGCTCAGTGTATTCTTGCCAATCTTGGTGGCAAGCGTCGATCAAATCTTGGTATTTCATTATGGGTATCTCGTTATCAAAAGACCCTAGGCTTAGATCCTAAGGTCAGTAGAATTAGTCAAAGCTCGGTACGTAATCTTTCGCTTTTGGCAGTGTTTCGATGATTTTTTGTGAATACATGAACCGCGCATAATCATCGTAGCGTTTCAGATCTACTGCAGATGGACGAAGAGCGAACCGAGTTAGCGTGTCATTCCAAGCGCGTTGGTTAAGCTCGTTGTTGAGGGTGTCTGGTGAGTAAGCGACAAACTCTTTCCAGGACTCTTTCGGATGGTTGACGATGTAAGTAGTCGCTTGCTCTAGTGCTTTGTTGAATGCCTTGATGGCTTCTTTGTCGTAGGTTTTTGCATTGGCTACGAAGACTAACTCGTCATACGCTGGTACTCCGTGTTCTTCAGGGAAGAAGGCCTTAGCTTTATAACCTTCTAGTGCCAGTTGGTTGGTTTCGAAGTTACGTAGACCGCCCCAAATCGCATCCACCTTTCCAGACGCAAGAGACGAAGACAGCGCCCAACCTACGTTGATGATTTGTACGTCAGAAAACTTCACGTTCTCTTGAGTTAGCATGGTGCCGATTGTCGCTTCTTCGTTGCCTGCGATCGCAATACCGATCTTCTTGCCTTTCAAGTCGCCAAGGTTTTCATTCTTACCGTTATCCAACACCATCAGAGTGTTGAGTGGCGTAGCAATCAAAGTCGCAGAGCGGATTAGTGGCAAACCAGCTGCGACATCGATAGTTAGGCTCGGTTGGTATGAAATCGCCATGTCGACCTTGCCAGCAGCGACCAACTTAGGTGGTGTACTTGGATCTGCTGGCTCTTGAATGTTGACCTTCAAACCTTGTTCTTTGAAGTAACCGCGCTCTTTGGCAATCACGATAGGACCATGGTTTGGATTGACGAACCAATCCAACATCAGTGTCATCTCTTTTTCAGCGGCAAGGACGTTGGTTGATACCACTGAAGCGAGTAGAGCAAGAGCAGCAGCGCTCATAAGTTTGTTTTTATTCACGGGGTTCTTCCTTTTCTTTCCCAATTTCCTTTGGTTATTTTCGGCAATTACTTGCTTTCCCAAGGGATGGCTTTTTTCAATAATTTATCGGTGATGAAGTAGAGTGCGATAGACAGCACGGCGAGGATAAACAGCGCCGCAAACATCTCATCAATGATCATGCGAGCGTTAGCTTGGAGCATCAGATAACCCAAGCCTTCACTTGAACCTACCCACTCACCGACCACTGCTCCAATTGGCGCAATAACGACGGCAACACGAATACCTGAGGCTAAAGTTGGTAGGGCGGCTGGCAATTGAATATGACGAAGTAGCTGCCATTTAGACGCGCCCATGGTCTTGGCAAGGTCGAGGTAACCTGTTGGCGTATTGCGCAAGCCGTCATAGCAACATGTCGTGACGGGGAAAAAGATGATGATCGCCGCCATGACTACTTTCGATGCAATGCCGTAACCCAGCCAAAGCATGAGCACTGGCGCGATAGCGAATACAGGGATCGCTTGGCTAGCAATCAGAATTGGCAGTAACCAACGCTTCAGCGGCTCGAACATCAGCATTTGCAATGCGAACAGCAAACCCATTGATAATCCAAGCGCCAAGCCAAGTAAAATCTCTTGCGCGGTAACCCAAGTATGTTTGAGCAGAACATCGTAACGAGTGACTAATCTATCCAGCACTTCAATTGGTGAAGGTAAGATGAAGCTTGGCATGTCGAATACCACAACAACCATCTGCCACAATCCCAAGATCACCGTTGTGCTGATAACTAAGCGTAGAGCCGGATGGGTCACGCGTTCTTTTTTACTAACGCGTGCCGAAACGGAGTTGTACTGAGTCATATCACTCATAGCCTTTCTCCAATTGATCCAAAATCGCTTGTTGAAGCGCGGCGCACTCTCCATCGAGAACTCGTGGTGGCTTGGAATCCGGAACAACCAAGTGCTGAGCTTGCGCAGGCGTACCTTGCAGTACATAGAGTTGGTGAGCTAATCGCACCGCTTCTTGTGGGTCGTGGGTAATAAGAACAACGGTCTTATCTTTCAGTAATTCGGCAGACAAGGTCTGCAACTTATGGCGAGTAACCGCGTCCAACGCAGAGAAAGGCTCATCCATCAGAACCAGAGGCTTGTCTTGCATCAGAGTGCGAGCAAGGGCAACACGTTGTCTCATGCCGCCAGAGAGCTGAGTTGGTTTAGCATCCGCGTAATCGGCGAGTTTTACTTGGTTTAGTAAAGCCAGTGCACGTTGTCTATTTTGCTCTGGTGCTTGCTCTTGAGAAAATCGAGAACTGAGGCAGACGTTGTCTAACACATTCAACCACGGTAGCAATAAATCCTGCTGAGCCATGTAAGCGATACGGTCATGCAGTGCAGCGCCATCCGTTGTGATGAGTTCGCCATGCCAGTCAACTTGGTCATCCAGTAGGCCAGCTAAGTAACGCAATATCGTCGTTTTTCCGCAGCCACTGCGACCAAGTAACACTGTCCATTGATTAGCAGGAATAGTCATACTCAACCCTGCTAGCGTTGGTGTTTGGCTGTCTTTGTATCGCAGACTAGCATCGGAAAGCTGAATGCCAATCGCGTTAGCGAACATAAGTATGACCCGCAAAAAAGTGGTTCACAGGGCCATGGCCTTTGCCTACATCCAATTCATCAGCGTGTGCGATAGCTTGGCTGATGTACTGCTTACCCAGATGCACCGCTTTGTGTAGGTTGTTGCCTTGGCCAAGATAAGACGCAATGGCGGAAGAAAGTGTACAGCCTGTGCCATGGGTGTTTTTGGTTGGAAATCGCTTGGCGCTAATTAACTCGGCACTGTCTTGCATGATAAGCAGATCGTTGCTGTTTTCATTTTCTTCAAGGTGACCGCCTTTGAGCAGAATAGCTTTGGCGCCAAGCGCACGAAGGTCGGTAATCATATCGTTCATTTCAGCTTCTGACTGAGGCATTGGCTTACCCGTCAATGCTGCGCCTTCGGGTAGGTTAGGGGTAATGATGTCTGCGAGCGGAATCAATTCTTCTTTTAAAGTGCTGATTGCCGACTGTTCCAATAATAGATCGCCGCTAGTGGCCACCATTACAGGGTCAATCACGAGGTGTTTTGGCTGGTATTGTTTAATTTTGTCAGCAACGACTTTGATGATGTTGGAATCGGCCAGCATGCCCACTTTGACTGCAACGATGTTGAGGTCGGTAAATACTGCATCAAGTTGGCTCTCTACATGGTCGAGAGGAATGGGGAAAATCGCAGAAACGCCTCGGGTATTTTGCGAAGTAATCGCCGTGATTACCGAGCAAGCAAAACTGCCGGTTGCGGACATCGCTTTGATGTCGGCTTGAATACCTGCACCGCCACCACTGTCTGAGCCCGCGATGGTCAATACGATAGGGGTAGGCAAGGCTGGCGTGTGATGTGAATGAGGTTGTGATTGCTGCGTCATGGTCGCTCCTACTACAAGACGTATAGGAACTGACTTTGACCGTTGTAGATAGATCGATTTTTCGATCACTATCGCTTACCTAAGAGGGGCGACGAAAGGCAAAGTGTGCATAGTTCCCTACGTCAGTGCTAACTGAATCAGGTTCAACGGGTCTCGAATTTCGATCTCAGCCAACACTTGTCGTGTGGCCCCCCGACTATTTCGTTCGGATGATAGCAGGACCATTGCGGAAGGGATACGTTTTTTGAGCGTAATTATAATGAGTATTCAATTATGCGAGGTGAGTGATAAAGTAAGCACCTAAATGGTTTGCTGGGTGGAATTTACTAGTGCAACGCTCTGGTGAATGAGCAGAACCTGGAATATTTAATAAATAATCGTGGTCTCGTTAAGCAAGGATTAGCACAAAACAAGGTTAAAAAACTGTTAAAATTTAACGTGTTGCCAATTTAACTTTGTTGAACTTTTTCACAGTTAATTAGGAAGGCTAAGACGATCATCGAGCAAGGAGACTTCATGCTTAATTCTGTAACAGCGAAGTCAGTGATCGATCATGCGCTCTTTTTGGGGGCTGATTTCGCTGAACTATTCGTTGAACATCACCAAACCAACACTGTCCAGATCGCATCTGGTGAAGTCGATAAGGTTAACTCGGGTATCGATTTTGGTATCGGTATTCGTCTTTTTTTCGGTCATAAGGTGCTTTACGGTTACACCAACAGCACAGATGAAGCCGAACTAAAGCGCGTAACCTCGCTGCTTGCTGCAAAAGACAAGCGTGAGCAAATCGCGTCAGCGGGTTCTTTGAATTTGAACCGCTACCCAATCCAACATGGTTGCCGCATGCCGCTAGGTAAGGATGCTAACCTAGATTCAAAAATCGCGTTTCTATTGAAAGTTGACCAAGCCGCACGTGCTGAGAGTGAACATATCAGCCAGTTTATTGGCAGCGTTCTTCAGCGCGAGCAACAAGTGTCTATCTTCAACTCAGAAGGTCTACACGTTGACGATACTCGCCACTACATTCGTGTTGCTGGTAACACTGTCGCGCAAAAAGGTAATGAGCAGTCTTCTGGTATGGAAGGTCCTGGCGCTCTTGCTGGTTGGGAATTCAGTGAACAGCTTGATGCCAAAGAGCTAGGTCAAACTATCGCGCAGCAAGCGTTAGTAAAACTTGGCGCGGATGCTTGTCCATCGGGTGAAATGCCGGTGGTGATTGGTAACGGCTTTGGCGGCGTTATCTTCCATGAAGCATGTGGTCACTTGCTAGAAACCACTTCAGTTGCGAAGAAAGCATCAGTCTTCCACGACAAGATGGGCGAAATGGTTGCTCACACCGCAGTGAATGCAGTCGATGATGGCACCATGACCAACGAATGGGGCTCGATTCACATTGATGATGAAGGTATGAAGACTCAGCGCACTCAACTGATCAAAGACGGTAAGCTAACCAGCTTCATGGTCGATAAAATGGGTGGCATGAAGACAGGTTATGAGCCTACGGGTTCTGGTCGTCGTCAAAACTACAAGTTCGCACCAACCTCGCGCATGCGTAACACCTTTATCGAAGAGGGCGAGCATTCACTTAATGACATGCTGGCAGGCATCGAACGTGGTATCTATGCGAAGAAGATGGGCGGTGGCTCTGTTCAACCGGGTACGGGGGAGTTTAACTTTGCTGTTCGTGAAGCCTACCTCATTGAAAATGGCAAAATCACCAAGCCTCTGAAAACAGCAACGCTGATCAGCACGGGTCCAAAAGTGTTGAAAGAAATCAGCATGGTCGGCAAAGACATGGCGCTTGCGCCGGGCATGTGTGGTTCCGTGAGTGGTTCAGTACCAACAACTGTCGGTCAGCCAACGCTGAAAGTAGATAACATTCTGGTAGGAGGCGGTAACTAATGAGCCAAGAACAACAACTTCTTAATGCGGTTGATTACGTCCTATCAGAAGCAAAACGCCAAGGTGCAGAAGCGGACGTCATTGTAAACCGTAACAGTAGCTTTTCTTTGAAAGCGAACCAAGGAAAGCTGGATGAGTACAAAGTAAGCTCAAGCCAAGTTCTGGGTGTTCGTGTTGTGAAAGATGCGCGTGTTGCAACAAGCTATTCTGAGTCGTTAGAGCAACCAAGCTTGGATTTGATGCTGACCAACGCACTGCAAAGCGCTCGCTTTTCCAAGCAAGATGAACATCAGACGATTAGTTGCGTGAACAGTCAAATCGCGACTGATGTTGCTGAGATTGCGCAAGAAGATACAACTTCTGTTGACGAAAAAATCGAACTGTCTCTCGCTCTTGAGCAAGGCGTAGTGGCTCTGCCTCACGCCTCTAGCGCACCTTACAATGGTTACAGCGATGGCGAAACACAACTGATCATTGCCAATACTCAAGGCACATTGTGTCAACACTTCGAGCGCTCGTTCACTTGTTACGCGTATACCTTGTTTGAAAAAGACGGCAAACAGTCAATGGCGGGTAGAATGTCACTGGGTCGCCGTTTTGATGAGTTGAATCCAGCTTACTGTATCGAGGGGGGCTACAACCTTGCTCGCGATCTTCTTGAAGGCGCACCGGTTGCGACGGGTAACTACCCTGCTATCTTCCACATCAATGCGCTAGCAAGTTTATTCGGTGCTTTCGGCAGTGCTTTCTCTGGCGTAAGCGCGATGAAAGGCATTACGCCACTGGGTGACAAGCTTGGTCAACGTGTTGCGAGTGATTTAATTACCTTTACTGATACGGCTTACATGCCAAATGGTATGGCAATCGCGAGTTTTGATAGTGAAGGCTTCGCTACTCAAGATAATGTCATGATTGCTAATGGTGAGTTGAAAACCTTGCTACACAACAGCCAGACCGCAAGTTACTTGGGCGCAGTCTCGACAGCAAGTGCCGCTCGCGGTGCAAAATCGAGCCTAGACGTATCAGCGAATCACAAAGTGATTGCGACGGGTAACAGCAGTGCGTCAGAAGTAAAAGCGGGTGAGTACCTAGAGTTAGTCGAACTTCAAGGTGTCCATTCTGGTGCGGATGCAGTGAGTGGTGATTTCTCATTTGGCGCGAGTGGTTTCTTGTGCCGTGATGGTAAGCGCATTCAACCAGTTCGTGGGATCACGGTAGCGGGTAACTTCTACAATATGCTGCAAGAAGTTGAGGCAGTAGGTGATACTCAGCTAATTAACGATAGCCGAACTTTCTTCTCGCCAGACGTTCGTTTTGCTCGTTTGAGCATTGGTGGTAAGTAAACTTAGCATTACTATAGAAACAAAAAGAGGACTCAATAGAGTCCTCTTTCATTATCTAGCAACGTGTGCGCGAATAACTAGAATTCGCGTATGTCCAACTCATTGTGGATCAATACTACACACTGAGAAGCGAAAAGCATCTTAGGACCTAAGCTGATCTTCTCTGTGCCAAGGCGCTTTAAGCTGTTAAAAGACTTTTTCGGCATCGGTATATGGTCAGTTAGCAAGAAACATGGATTTTCACCAATTTCTGCATCACGAACAAATTCGCCTTTCTTATCCAGCATATATAGTTGGTGATCTTCTGCCAGTTCTTGTACTAGGCGTTCAAAGCTCACTGTACGAACGGTAATACCAGGTTCGACTTCACGAAGTTGCTCTTTACCCATACCAACCGAAGCATCCAAAGCGCGAGCCACTGCTGCAATCAAGGTTGACTCATGGAAGCCGCCAATGTTGGTGATGTCGTTGGAGCGAATAGTAATGGTGCGTGAGAAATCTTTTGTGCTTTCTAAAACCAAGTGAACAACCACATCTTCACGGTGTGATTGAGCAACGAACATCGTGTTCATCATGGTATGAGCAAGAATCTCTGTATGCGCTTCATTACCAACACCTTCTAACAGTGCTTTGCTGGTGGTTGGCGCCGCGCGAGCTCGTAAAACAAAAGAGCGCATGAATTTAGCCTCTATATAGGAAGAGTGAATGCGCGGAAGTATATACCCAAGCAGGGAAGGGATGCGAGTTTAATAGCAAATGTGAACTTACTTACAAAGCTTCGATTGTGGAGCTGGGTGTGCTGGTTAGAATAGGAGGCAACCCTGTTAGGAGTGATATATGGAAATCAAACAGATAAATAAAGACATTTATAAAAAGAAAGTAAACCTTGTGATTGGCGGTTTTGTTGCGTTGCTCGCCATCTCCTCTCTTGCCTTTAGTACCTTGTTGATTGTTTTGTTTGGCAACACTGAAGTCGTACCAGAACAATCAACGGGCAATTTCCATTGGAATTTGATTGGTGTCGTTCTCGCAGTTGCAACTTCCCTCTCTTTATTGAATCAAATTAAAACTCGACCATACATGGAAGAAGTGCTGTACGTTTGGAAACTCAAGCAGCTGCACAACAAGATCTTTCGTAAACTAAAAAGCATTAAAGCAGCCGCGAACAATGGCGATGTAAAAGCGCTGACGATCCTTAAGTTCTACTATACGACTCAAAGTCAGGTGTTTGAGCTAGACAACAACACACTGACGATGAGCAGTGTAAATAAAGAATTGGAGGCTCTCGAGCAAATCGAAGCGGCGCAATCAATGAGTCTCGATATCACAGGCTTTGAAGAGTCTTGGCTAGACACATATTGATTGCCTATTTGCTACTTGAAGTTAACAACTGAGTGCTAAAAATAAGCGTTTGAGTGAGATTTCATCATTCGACGCTTTTTTTTGATTTTTTTTCTGAAAAGGGGTTGCCAAGAAAAATCATCTCCCTATAATGCGCCTCCGTTGTCAGGGCAAAGCGGAAACGCAAAAGCGGTTGGCAAGAAGGCGAAAGAAAACTTCTAAAAATTAATTTAAAAAAGTGTTTGACACTGAAAATTAATTCCTTAGAATACGCCTCCGCTTCGATAGCAAAGCTTACGAAGCAAGCTCTTTAACAATATAGACCTATCAATCTGTGTGGGCACTCGTTGATGATAATCCAATTAGATACCTCGGTATCAAATTAGGTTTCAATGAAACGAAGTGACCAATCAAGTCTTCGGACTTGGCACAGTCAATTCATTATCGTTCTGTTGGAACGATAATAGCTTTAAAATTACATTAGTAGTTTTGAAGTCAGTATTCATTGAGCCTATCCCTATTTATTTAGGGAATCAAAAACTTTAAATTGAAGAGTTTGATCATGGCTCAGATTGAACGCTGGCGGCAGGCTTAACACATGCAAGTCGAGCGGAAACGAGTTATCTGAACCTTCGGGGAACGATAACGGCGTCGAGCGGCGGACGGGTGAGTAATGCCTAGGAAATTGCCCTGATGTGGGGGATAACCATTGGAA